>Ga0308019_10000004_pt1 | contig 217535 bp, 189 predicted proteins | sample Neamet284_FD_203135 | JGI IMG/M metagenome (GOLD analysis project Ga0308019, IMG submission 203135) | Marine microbial communities from water near the shore, Antarctic Ocean - #284 | ecosystem: Environmental > Aquatic > Marine > Unclassified | place: Southern Ocean | collected 2014-10-01
CGATTCCAGTATCACTTCCATTTGTTGTAGCATAGTACATTCTGAATGACCCACCACAGTAAAATAACTGACATACACCACCGGGTGCGTTAGTTCCGGGTTTTGAATACTGTACTCTTAATTGAGGTTCTTCGCCACTTCTATTGAATCTGGTCATATTTCGATCAACATCTATATCCCAAGTTAGAGAGTCATCATTACCACCGTTATCAATTGCTGGAAACTCCTGCATTGCTAAATCAATTCCACCTTTGTATAGGGTCAAAGTTAGATTTAGGCATTCACTTTGATCATTACAGTCATCAGAGTCAATATTGAAATCTAGTTTTAGTTGAATAGTTCCATTTTCATTCAAATACATGTCTTTCTTGAAGTTATCACTAACTCTACAAGTATAATCCATCTCTATTTGCTGATTAATTTGATTTGGCCATACTTGCTCTCCATATCCTTCTTCTGCTGAACCTGTTGAGTCATTTCCATCAAAATGCATGAAACAATTTGACAAATCACTGGTTCCATAAATATGCATATGAGGATTATCTACAGACGGTTGCTTAGGGTCAGCAAAGGCCTCATCCGCAGATGCAGGAGCGGCAATTGAACTTACCAAAAGAAGAACGACTAAAGCCGCGGACTGTAATCTAAGGTTGGTTACCATGAACAAGCCTCTACACCCGTATGGTTTGAAACTTACCGGTAATCGATTGCGAATCAATCGAATCTTTGAAGTCCGCCATTATTCTGATTAACGGCCTTTCTGGCTATATTTAGTGCATCCCCAAGTTGATCTGCACTAACTAATTCTTGATCTAACATTTTATTCGCCACACCCGTAATAATTGACATGACTTTGATTGTGTCTCCGAAAGCAGGATCATGTCTTGCTCCAAATATCACTTGTGCTGTTGAAGAAAGTTTTGAAGTCATCAAATCACACACTTGATTTGCTTGTTCTAGAGTCATGTAAGGACCTCCTGTGACATGTATCAATGCTCCAGTTGCTCCTTCAATTTCAATATCTAATAATGGATGATTTAGAGATTCATGAACAACTTCCTCAGGTCCTTGGTCAGATTCACCATAAAGCATCATAGTTACTCCTCCACCTTTCATTATAGAACGAACATCAGCGAAATCTAAATTGATTAGACTTGGAAGAGTAATTGTTTCTACAACTCCCTTTACGATTTCAGCGATCAGCTGATCCATAATACTGAATGCCTCATCCAGAGGCATATTTGGAACAAAGTGTAGTAATCTATTGTTATCTAAAACAAGAACTGCATCTGCTTCTTTCCTTAGTAAGTCCAGTCCTTCCAAAGCTCTGGACATTCTCATTTTTCTTTCAACAGTAAAAGGAGTTGTCACGATTGCGACAACCAAAGCCCCCGCGCGCTTTGCTTCTTCTGCCACAATCGGAGCAATTCCTGTGCCGGTCCCCCCTCCTAGACCAGCGGTAACGAAAACTAAGTCGGCTCCTCCGACTATCTTCGAGATCACATCACGTCCTGCTTCAGCGCATCTTCGACCCACTATTGGATCTCCTCCTGCTCCTAGTCCGCGTGTAATGTGACGACCTACAAGCAACTTCTGCATTGCTCTGGTATGATCTAAGTGTTGTTTATCAGTATTGATTGCAACAGTAATTGCTCCTTCAACACCAATATGAGTGATACGATTCATAGTATTATTTCCAGAACCACCACATCCACAAACAAGAATTCGTGGATCAGGCGTTCCAAATGCCTCAAGTTCTTGATCACGGAGTGCTGTTGGAATCCTTCCTGACGGAGTAGTACGGCCATCCATACCAACTGAACCTTGAGGTAATCCCGACATGATAATCTCTCCGTGCATCCCTGGCATTGCTGCCTTACAAATCATCAATGCAATTCTTAGCATTATTAACAGTTGAGGATAATCATAGGGTCGAGAGGCCGATTATCGTAGTAGATTATCAGGCCCATAGTGTCAGTTTTTTAATAATGAATTCATTAGCTTAGTTACATGATATTTTCGAGTCGCGACCGGAAATTGACATAAGGCGATGGTGGTTCCAAGGCTCCGTACCGCGCTTAGCTCAGTTGGCTAGAGCACCTGACTGTAGACTGGAAACACATGGTTGTAGGCAGCCATCAGGGGGTCCCCGGTTCAAGTCCGGGAGCGCGGACCAAAACACTATACTGAGTGGATAATTGACTAATTTGCTGTTCAGGGTCTTAGATATAGACTCATAAAGGGACGGCAAGTCGGCGACTCGCTAAGAGGGATAAAGATGGGTGTAACAAAGTATGTACGTTCGGCTTGGAAGAGCCCAAAGCAAAGCATGGAACCTCGCCACCGAACAGGTAGAATGGCTGAATGGCGCCACGAACCTGTATTCCAGAGGATCGACAAACCTACTCGTATTGACGCGGCTCGCCGTGTTGGATACCGTGCTAAACAAGGCGTGGTTGTCTGTAGAACTCGTGTTCGCCGTGGTGGACTTCGTAAAGGTGTAGTTCACATGAAGCGTAAACCATCTAAGTCAGGTGTAACTAAGATTACTATGGCTAAGTCTATTCAGAGAATTGCTGAAGAGCGTGTATCTCGTAGATATCCAAATCTTAGAGTTCTAAACTCATACTGGGTTGGAGAAGATGGAAAGAATAAATTCTTTGAAGTAATTCTTCTAGACCCTAGTCACCCAGTGATCAAAGCAGATAGCCAATGGTGCTGGGTTGCTGACAATCATCACAAGGGAAGAGCTCTACGTGGTCTGACAAGTGCTGGAAAGCGCGGTCGTGGTCTATTCAACAAGGGTAAGGGTGCAGAGAAGCTCCGTCCAAGTCTAAAGGCTAACAAAAACCGTGGTAAATAAGTAATATTTAGCCGAAGGTTGATTTCACTTAGGCGTGCGCCTTGTATCAATGGCTGAGTTAGATATGAGTTCTATCCGTGGACTTCCAGTAATTATTCCCGATGGCAGAGTCTTAGGAACTGTCCATGATACTGTTCTTTCAGCAGAGTCTGGAGCGTGGTCATGTACTCATTTATTTGTTTCAGATCCTCCTCCTAGTTTGGTTGAAGGCCGTATCCACGTGGCTATACCTTGGAATTGGGTTCGTTCCATTGGTGATGTAGTAATTTTGCGTTGGTTTCCTCAAACTCCAATACCTAAAAAGCCCTAATATCTATGATGCATGAGTGCACGTAACCACAATACGATTCAAAAGGGAAAAGTTCACGCTAAGGCAATGCGTAGTGTCACGTCAGCCATTTTGCTTGTACTTCTTCTTTCTATAGCGTCCCCTTTAGTTTCTGCAGATTCCAAGGGAATTATTGGTTGCACAAGTGCAGATTTAGATATGATGCCAGCAAGTTGGACCATCTCTGATCAATCTTGTGTTACAATAGACTTTCTTGAGGTATTGTCTCCCGGTACAACATTTTCATTTGAAATAGATACCGATTCTGAGATTGACATACTACTTTTCACCTCGAATGCTCGTACTACTTATCAGAATGAACAAAATTATCGAACTGATTTGATTTGGGAAGAAGATTCTGTGTTTGAATCGTTTACTGGTGACGGTTCTTGGCACTGGACAGTTCCCGATGAAGGGCAATCGACTCGTTGGTATATGGTAATAGACAATTTAGCCCATCCTCAAGACAATGGCCAAGGTGGTCAAGGTGGTAGTGTTGCAAGCGTAATTATGGATATTCAACAAGTAGTTAATCCCGCATATCCGATTATTGATACAATTGTTAGGCTTGATAATGATGAATATGAAGTAATTGCTGGGCCTTTTTCTTTAGATGAAGGTACTCAACTTTCAATTCAGGCGACAACAATGGAAGGTGCCCCTGATATTTTCTTGATGACAGAAGGTCAGAAAAATACATATGTTTCAGCTGCTAATAATGGGACTGTTGCAGCATCTAGAATTAATCAAGCCGACTTACTTTCAGTCACAAAATCTGGAAATACAGTGTGGTCTGCAGTATCACCTTACGCAGAAATCCCTCTGTACTTAATAGTCGATAATCGTGCAGGTGCTGGTGGTGCTGGAACCACTAAAGTAGCAACTACAATTGTGTCCACTTTGACTCCAATTGTTCAAGTTGTTCTCTCAGATTCAGATTCACTTTCTCTTATCGATGTGGGGTCTTCTGTTACATTAAATGCTAGTGGTACACCAAATTTATCAAATCAAATTGCTAGTATAAATTGGGATACTGATGGAGATGGATTTGATGATGCTAGCGGATACTCAACTGATATTTCTTGGTCTGAACCAACAAATTTCACACTCAAAATCACTGCTGTTTCTACTGATTCAAGGAGTTCTACAATTTTCAAAGATATAGAGATTAGAGATATTTCTAATCCAGTTGCTAATATCGATATTAACTCTGACATAACTCGTGGATATGGTGAAAATATTGTACTTAGTGGTCAGTTCTCTGACAATTGGGGAGTATCTACTGTTGAATGGTTAGTTGATGATTTAGTTATAGAAACGTATTCTGGTTCTGATTCATCTGCAACTTCATTCAGCTATATTTTTGATTCATCATATATTTCAGGAATACATACTATCACTCTAAGAATAACCGACAAGTCGGGATTAATCACAGATGATGTTGCAAATATTAATTTGTATGATCCAACCCCTCCGAAATTAGACTCCAGCTTTAATCCAGCATTACAAGTTGTAGTTAATCAGCCATATCCTTTTTCTGTACCCGCTACTGACCCAGAATCTAATTCTTTAGTTTTCACTTGGGATTTCGATAGAGATGTAGATTCAGATGGAGATAGTTTTTCATCTAACGACAATGAAGGAGTTGGGCCAACAGTTGTACATTCTTTTTCAAGTCCAGGTATTTTCTGGGTTATTTGCACTATTCAGAATGATGAGGGCCTAACCACAGAAGCTGAAATTTTAGTCACTGTGATATCTGCAGATGCTGTTGAAGGTACAGATTGGATCGAAATCATAGGGGTAATCTTAGTTATCTTATTCGTATTGATAATTTTAGTATTTATCACTCTCAGAGTTTTAGAAAATAGGAAAATAGCAGCAATGTTAGCCGAACAAGCAGAACAAGCAGTTGAGGAAGAAGTAGTTCCTCCATCAGTTGACGAACAGAAAGCGATGTGGGGTAGCGGTGGAATGAGTGCAGCAAATCCTCTGTCTCAACCCAGTACCAACTCAGAGTTTGGGGGTTATTCCTCCGGTATGTCTGGACTTCCAACCCCTCCTCCTTCAGGTATACCTACATCTACTTCTCAAATTCAGATGGATCCTGATTTAGCTGAATTGCTAACTACCTCTCCACCACCTACCTCCGCGCCAATAAATAGTGAAGCCAGTGATTTACTCGCTGCTTTCGAAGAAGATGATGCTGTAGATAGAGACGACATAGAACATATCTTCGATGATGTAGCGACCTCCCAAGAAGTATGGCAACCTTCTGATGCTCCTCAAACAGATATATCTCCTCCAATCTCAGAAGTTGTTGAAGCACCAGAGACCGAGCCCGAGCCAGAGGTAGAACCAGAACCATCTAGTCAAGATAGGAAAGTAAGGAAGTCTTGTTCTGCTTGTGAAAAATTATTCGAAGTAGATATGCCAGAAGGGGTAGATATAGCCCGCACATCTTGCCCACATTGTGGTTCAATTGAGACAATCAATTTTGAGTGAATTATATGATGGCGAATATTTCTATTATACTAAACAATAAGCGATTACAAGGATTGATCTCAATAATTCTCGGATTACCTCTCATTTGGATAGGGATTCTGCATTTTCAAGACCCAGCATGGTTCGAACCAATAGTTCCTAAATTGATAGGATATCCTACATTTTGGGTTTATGCTAGTGGCTTATTTGAGATAGGGTTTGGAGCCGGTTTGTTATTTCCTAGAACTCGTAAGATTTCTGGATATGGTATCTCCTTGATGCTGATAGCATTATACTGGGCAAATTTCAATATGTGGGTTAATGATATTGCTATAGGTGGTTCGAAATTTGATACAACTTGGCATCTATTTAGGGCTGCAATACAGATTCTATTGATCATAACATGCCTATGGGTCGCACGTTCATCTACTAATGAATCCGAATTACTATCGTAGAAATCGCATAAGTCAAAAGAAGATGAAATCTATTTGGAATTAAATCATGTAGGGGAATAACCTTTACCACCTCTCTTAGAGGTGTCTTCATGCAAGGAGGTGCTGTACGTGTTATCCGTCGGTCACCCGGAATTAATCATTCTCAGACAATTCTCCTTGTTTTGATATTTTTACTTCCCATGTTATCTCCAATTTCTTCTGTTTCTGCTGAAACTAGGATGAGTGCTGATGACTTTGAAATACTTGATGACTTGACTCAAGTACTTTCAGAAAGGGAAAATGTGATTTCATCTGAGTTAGTTCAAAACTTAGCAGGCCCATCTCTTGAAGGAGTGATTAATTCGGTAGCACCGACTACAAATAATGATCCACTATTTGGAATTGATGATATGTTTTCAGATTCAACAATAGTTGATACAACTCCTCCTGAAGTAATCCATCCTGGGCCTTATGAAATTCTAGTTAATCCCGAAAAATCACCACCAGGAGCTGTTGATACTGTTTGGCAAACAATTTTCAATCTAACGGATTATTTAATTTGGACTAAGGTAATTGATTTAGACGGTAATGAAGTTGAAAAATTCGAGGTAGTAACTTTTACAGCAACTTTACTTTCATTTTTTACTCAGGAGACAGACGCATTACTCCATGCTATAGATATTGATGATGACGGAGATAATGATATTCAAGTTGGTTTACTGATTTCATTTGATTTAGGAGATGAATGGGGTATAGAAGGCGATACTCTTTGGATTAAACCCACAATTTCTTTCACAGTTGAGGTATTAGAATCTAGTCAGGATGACTCTGATTGGGATGAATTAAAAACCTTACAAGTTTCTTTATTGAAAGCATTTGCTTATTCTGAGGGAATAGCACAAGGCGGTGAAAGCTACGTTTGGGTAATAGATTCAAAATTCACAACACAGCCTGATGACTTTTCTATTAATATTGGTATAGAAAAGTTCTTTTTTGATATTTCAGATGCAGGTGCGAGTTTAGTTACAAGTCTTATTTCTTTAGTTGGTTTGGGAATATCTTTACCCGGTATAGATGAGTCAAATATCGTACTTTCATCTATATCTGCCCCATATGCTATCCTTATCAACAATAATGGGCAAACATATTGCCCAGATCGTTATTCTCAAATCGAATTATCGACTCTCCCATCTTCTGAAATATCTTGTGGGGTAACTGCTGGTTTTGGATACGTCCATTTCTCACCTGAAGATACTGATGGGAGTAGAGATGTATGGGAAGTTGCCTATATAGAGGCAAGAATACATCCTAATGGTGTATCTACACGATTACCTTCCGAAGTTAATTTAGTAATAAGAACTGATACAACACTAGCGGAAGGCAGCGGTGGATTAGGTGAAAATGCTCTTGATACAATTGAATATTATGCTGATAGGAGATCAGATTTACATGTCCATTTCCATGAAAACAAGGCCGGAGAACCAGTTACTGACTCAGGTGACGAAAGAGGTAATTCTACAGACACTATGGGATGGTTAAGAGGGATGCCGGCAGGTAGCCTTTCATCCGATGAAATTGATCGAATATTCACGATGCTTGGTTCTAAATCATCACCCGAATTACCAGGCGGTCAGCCTGAAAAATTAGGGTTAATAATAGCAATAAAGAATTTTTCAAGAGATGTAACACAAAATGTCGATGACCCAACTTTACCTGTGAATCCCGCATTCCCTCCCAAGACCATGGTTTTGATCCGTTCTTCACAAAGTATTGAGTCGATAGAGTATGATTCATGGCATAAGCGTGGAGATATATTAACCGATTATAGTAAAATACATTTAGAAATGAAAGATTTACCAACTTCAATAATTTTGTATGGTTCATTTGAATTAGGTAGTTCATCTTCAACCGACACAAGTCTTGATTCGGGGGCAAATCTTGATTTTATGTCAAAAATATTAGATTCAGTAATCTTAAATTTGGTGAACCTATTCTTAGATATTGGCGATATAATTAATTCAGTACCTAGCGAAGTAGTATCTGCTCTTACTGGAGATAATAGCGGTGGTATCAATTCATTTGCGGGTCGAGATGTAAATCTGCTTATGACAGATAACTTACTAGCCGATAGAGAAAGTATGAGCATTAACGAATTAGCAGTCCAAATCGGCTCTAGTCCTCATCCTGTGATTCAAGGTGACCACGTTATAATCTCTAAAGATCGTGATTTAGGTCAGGTTATGGGTGAATTTGGGGTTAGAGACCCACTTGTTCCAGTGGCTTCAAGTGTCAGATTCAGCGGACTCTCAGAATTTACATTTAGTGATGATGATGTATTCAATGTTCAATCTATAGGGTTAATTACTGAATCTAGTGAATCATTCAGATTTTCATTTATCGAACATGATCACAACTCTATTGAAAATTTATCTTTCCAGAGTCTTCATTTATCCGATATTCCAAATAATATTTCTATTGAAATAGATGATGATTCTCTAACATATATTGCTAACGAGGGTATCGAATTAATGACTTATGTTGGCCTCGATGGAAACCAGAGACAAGGCGCAAATATTCATGATTTACCAGCAATATTCTCTCTTGAATTCGGCGATCAAACAAGCTTCATAGCAGATACACCAATTTCTACAGTTGAAATTCAGATAAGCAATGCTTCCGAACCCATTACAATGACTGGAGACCATTTCTTATTCCATCATGATTCTATTAATGATACTTCAACTATATCGACACGTTTGACTGGAATTAAAGAATTAGGCTGGATATCTCCTATTGAAGAAGGAGCATCCGGAGCATCTGGTCGAGGAACTGCATTTCTGAAATCTGCTGGTGATAGGCCTATGAGTATCAATGTTGATAATGCTCCAACTGAAGATTCTTCAGGGTTATCTGCACTAGCTTTAATCGATCCTCTTCCTTCATATCTTTCAGTAGAAATCCCAACTGGAAATGATGGTGGCTCTGAACTGGTTTTGCCTGGGTTAGACTCTACAAAGGGTCTATCTGGTGTTGCATTCTTTATTGATGGATTTTCTGATTTCGGACGTTCTTTAAATTCAGTTCTTGCCGGTTTCACTGGTGATATTTCAACAGGTACCGAAGAAGTTGATGATGATTTCTCATATGCTCTTCAATTAGAATCAGATTCTGCTTTTGATTTGGTAGTCGAGGCAACTTATGGGGACCCAGTTTCGAATGAGCCTCCTTGGGTTCATGGAATATCTTTCCAATCCTCTCCCAATGGCTTATCTGATGGTTTTCATGTCAAAACTTGGTTACCTGGCTTACCTCCATTAATTGATTTGTCAATTACAAGAAATACCGTAGTTAATGGAGAGGATTGGTATATTCAAGCTTCATTAGATGGTTGGAAACCAGGACGTGAAGAATTTATGATTCATGCTTATGGTATAAATGGTCAAGACATGTTGCTAACTATGCAAGGGCTTAAGCCTGGTAAATCTACTAACTTATTCCTTGATTCAGTTTTTGAGATTAGGGATTCAGGAGGCATAACAGAGGTTGCTACTGGGACTCAATTTGGTCTTTCTGAAAGATTAGAATGGATTCATATGATGCTCATAAATAGAGAATCTCAAAGTCGAACTGAAATGTTGATTAATGATATTCCCAAATCTATTGCTTTACAAGCAAGTCTTGGAACAGCAATTTCTATCGATATGAGTGTTCCTGAAAATGAAAGAATTGACGGATTTGCTGTTGGTTCTTTGATGTTACAGCAAATGCAATGGATGGATGGTTTTTGGTGGCCTGCAACAGTATTTTTGAAAGATATACCTGGATATATTAATTTAACAACTGCACCTGAAATGAATTTTGATATGAATGAAAACCTTGCATTCCAAGGATTACCTAATTTTGAGTTTACATCTTCCGATGATGGTATGTCTTTGTATATTGAAGCATTTGGTAGAGCAATAAATTCTCGTGGTGATATTATTCTCTTAGCTCAAGGAATGACCGATAAACTGATAATTAAGCCTACTGATGATTTTGGCCTCGAGATCCGTTCAAGCGGTAGTGGTGTTGAGAAAATATATGTCCGGATGAATGATGTTCCAACCGGTTCAAGCCAACCAGGGGCTCCTCCGGTATTCTTAGAAGAAATGGAAGCTATGGGGGAGAATCTTCGTAGTGCAACATTGCATATCAGAGGATTATTAGGACCTTATAGTGTAATAGAAGTTGATGATGTAGATGGTGGAAGAGTTATAGTATCTGCTAGATTAACGACTGAATTCGCAGGTCGTGATATACAAATTAGAGGTGTATTGATTGATGCTCAAACTACAGGAGGTGTCCCGACTGGAACTACACTTGGCGTAAATGGACTTTCTTCTGATCTTTCAATTCTTAATCTCGTTCCTGGCTTGAGTGGTTCAACTCACCATGTTTTAGTTCCTGAACCATTTACTTCAGCTATACTGACAATTATTGCAACACTAGCTGAAGGGGGTGGGTGAATGGGTTTACTTGAGAAATCGAGACAACGAGAAGTTGAAGAAACTCTTGAGGAAGAGTATGCTCATGAGGTATTAGTAAGATTGGAAGGTTCTATCAGGGATATATCTCCGATTAGGGTAATTTTTGTGTCATTTGTGGCTCTAATGATAATGGCATCGACTTTAGTTGCTTTAACCTGGATAGTCCCTTATGAGAAAGTTACAGTTGACGTAGTTTACATCCAAAGCAGTTCAGGGCATGTAATTCTAACTGGGATAGATAATGATGGAAGTCGGGCAATTACAGACATAACACTGACTGTGAGATTCATTGACTCAAATAATATTGAAATTGATAGAATTATGTTCAATAAGTCGTCATTATCAGCGCATAGTTCAGTTTCTGGCAATGCATTAGAATTAATTGTCACCGGGGCTTCTGTTTGGGAAAATTATACTATTGATATCGATTTAGAATATACTAAAAATAGTAAAGCAGATTCTAAGATCGAGTTAGAATATTTAGTTGGTGAATGGAAAATGGAACAATTCAGTCACGGTACTGGCATCGATTTCTTCTAGTTATTATCGTCTAATCTATGAACCCTATAGGGTTCAACTCACCCATATGCTCAAAACGGTCTTTAGAAGGCGGTACCTCATGGCAAAGCGGACTGTATACTTAATTTTAGGAGTTCTTCTTCTTTCCTACATCCCTCTTAGTGATAGTATTAGTGATTCACAAACATCTTCTTTATCAGTATTAGATGAGTCAATTGAACGAATAGAAATTTCCCCTAATCCAGACAGTATTTCTGATCTAGGTGCACCAATGATAACTAACAGTTCAGAGCAATCTCGTTCAGAAAATGCTGACTCTACAATTGGTGTTTATACGCACTCTGGATTAATTCCTAGCGTGTATTTTTCTCAGGATATTTCTTCTCTAAGAACGGATTTGGCAATAGTGATAATTGATGGAAATATAGGTCTCTGGGATGCTAGGATGGAAATTCTAGGGATTTCTGGAATTGAGATACGCTCTACAATTCCACCTTCTGGATATTTAATTCAAGGTAATTTAGAACAATTGAAGAGCTTAGTTGATTTAGATTCTGTAGAGTCTGTACACGAGGTTCCAGCCGGATTATTAGTACACTCTGCATTATATGATGCCCCAAAAGATGAGACCTTAGTTGTTGAAATTGTAGGTTGGAAAAATTCTAATTTAGTTCGGCAAACATCAGTACTGAACGATGATTTAGAAACTGCTTCTAATCTATGGTTATCAGATGCATGGTCTCCCGACCAAGGTATTATTTGGGGTGAGATTCAAACAAATGATATTTCTAAGATAATAAAACACCCTTCAGTATCTTATATTGCTCCAGTACCAATTCTCGAATTAATGAATAATGAAGCACGAGGTCATATGGGTATAGATACTGTAGAAGATTTTTTCATTACTGGACTTAACGGTTCAGGGCAAACAATTGCAGTTGGAGACTCTGGATTAGATGATGACCATGGTGATTTCAGTGGCAGAGTATCTGGTCTTGATTCAGTAACTCCTGGAGACCCATCTACAGCTGATCCTTCGGATGGACATGGAACGCATGTTGCTTGTACAGTGCTTGGGAGTGGAATGAGGAGTAGTGGGACATATCAAGGAGTAGCACCGGAAGCGAATCTTTACTTTCAAGCAATGGAAGATGACGATACAGGGGCTCTATATTCTATCGGAATAAATAGTATGCTTAACGAAGCTTACAACGCAGGAGCTCGTATACATACCAATAGTTGGGGTTCTCCAACAGGTGGTGAATATACTACTTCCTCAGAGGATGCCGATGACCGAGTTTCAACATGGGATCAATATTGGCAATATCAAGGTATGACCGTATTGTTCGCTGCCGGTAATGAAAGGGATGATGGGATATCCTCTCCTGGTACTGCAAAAAATGTCATCACAATTGGTGGACATGTAAATCGATATAGTGGTGCTCCAGATGATATGTATTATTGGAGTAGCCGTGGTCCAACTGACGATGGCCGAATTAAGCCAGATTTAGTTGGTCCTGGAGATTATGTTCGTTCTTGTAAATCTCAAGAAGCAAGTAGTGCTTCAGGTTCTTGGGATAATAATTGGTATTTGGAATATAGTGGTACCTCAATGTCAACTCCTGCTGTTGCCGGTGCTGCTGTTTTAGTCCGAGAATATCTGATGGAAATTGCAGGTAGACCTGCTCCCCAAGCCGCTTTAATCAAGGCATTATTGATTCTTGGTGCTGAAGATATGGGTACTCGCGATATACCCAATAATAACGAAGGTTGGGGGCGTGTAAATCTTGTAAATTCATTAATTCCAGAAAGTGATGTAGGAATATTTGTAGATGATCGTTCTAGACTCTCATCAGGCCAGGTTAGTTCTTACTCGTTTGATATCACAAGGTCGGGAGAACCATTGAAGGTTGTTTTAGCTTGGTCTGATTATCCTGGGTCATCATCATCTTCAACTCAATTAAGAAATGATTTAGATTTAGAAATCACTAATCCTAATGGTCAATTATACAAAGGGAATGTATTTACTAATGGCCAATCAGTAGTCAATGGTGATAAAGATTCGAAAAATAATGTTGAAGTCATGCTCGTAGATAATGCAATGATTGGAACTTGGACCGTTAGAGTTAGAGATTCTTCTCATGGTGGAAGTAATTTCTACCAATCTTATGCTATTGCAGTCAGGGGTGTTAATGTGAATGATCTAGATCCTGATCCTACATTTGTCCCTGATTCTTTAGAATTATCTGTTCCTATTCCTCAAATTAATGAAGAAGTTGAATTAACAATATCTCTATTTAATCAGGGTGCAGGAAGCATCCCCGAATTATCTGTATTAGCGTCTGTTAATGGCGTTACAATTGGTACCCAAATACTCAGTTTATCACCGGGGGAATATGCAGAATTAACTTGGCTTTGGACTCCTAATCAGGAAGGTGATAATACGGTTTCGTTCTATATCGATCCAAATGATTTGGTTGAGGAAGTTTCAGAATCGAATAATCAATATCAACAGATTGTGATTGTTAGTGTTCCTGGTGTTAGAGTTAGCAGTGACAATCCAACTAAGATAATCGAGGGTACTACTGATAGTTCATCAACTTGGTCTCTTAATCTGATTAATACCGCATTATTCGAAACAAATGCCACTATCGAAGTATCTGAGCCAATTAGAGTTCAAGATGGAGTGGAATTTGATTGGTTTTCCTCATTTTCTAATAATACGTTTAATTTATTATCAGCCGAGACAGCTACTGTAGATTTGTTTGTAGTACACCCGGCTCCACCCGAACCTGGACTCTATCGAATGTTAGTTACAGGGACTGATGTAGAGAATCAAATCGAATCAGAACTTGAGATATATCTCGAGGTACCATTACTTTCCAATGCTGAAATTCTTATCCCATCTGGCCAAATAAAAGTCAACCCTATTGATCCTACTTCTCTTCAAATTCAAATTAAGAATGAAGGCAATGGGCCACAGACATACGATGTTGAAATGATTTCGCCATCAGGGTGGAGTCTTGGATTAGATTCTATAGGTTCTTTTGCCGGTTCTTCTCATGGTTCTACGGGTTCACTAGCTAAAGGTGAGACTAGAATGATAGATATTACAATTAATCCCCCTGGGGCAATGATTCCTTCTGGAACAATCTTCTCCGGTGCTATTTCTGTCCATTCAAGGGTAAGTTCAGATTCTTGGTCTGAAGACTTATCTCTAGTTGTAGATAATATCGATATAGTTACATTAACACCAACTTCTGATGGTGTGGAGTATGAAGTATCTGCTGACGAAAAAATTGATTGGTTAATTAATTTTAATAATCAAGGTAATCGTGATCTCGAATTAACTCAATATGTTCTTTCCAAACCAAATGGTTGGTCAATTACTGGAAGTCAGAATTTGTTCATAGTTCCTTCAGGGGGACAATTCGATTTACCCATTTCAATAACTGGTAATGGTCTCGCAAAGAGCGGTGAATTAAAACTGAGATTTGTAACTGATGATGGTTTTACTATTGACTGGAATAGATCTATAGATGTACTTTCAGGGGCAATTCCACGTATAGAGTTCTACCAAGTTGCTTTACCAGATGGGACCTCTTCTGACACTCCTCTTGGAGTCGATGCTCATCCTGTAGGAGGAATTGGTTTTGATCTTCTTTGGAAAGTAACTAACGAAGGTACAATGACATGGCGGCCAATTATTTCCATGGATCTGCCAGATGATGAGTGGCAATACTCTTGTCAAAATAATAATCCTACTATTGTAATAAATGCAACTATAACAGTTATTTGTAATATTATAATTCCATTATCTGCCGAAGCAGGCACTGAACCAACTATTTCTCTAATTTTAACGGGTGATGGCGTGACTTCTGAAAATGTCATTTCTCTCTATGTAGATTCTGTTAATGAAGTAAGATGGAACGTGGTAGATCAATTTGATTCCCCACAGGGTTTCGCTAATACTATTTCTTTAGAAATACAAAATATTGGTAATTCTGATATTTCAGAGATTTTAAAATTAGAAACTCCTAATGGTTGGAATGGTTTGATTTTAGATAGTTCATTTGTCAATCTAAGACCCGGTGAAACACGTTCAGTAGAAATTGGATATACACCTGATAAAGGCTCAGATGGAACTATTATTGTTTCTTTATTGAATTCTGAGGATATAGTAGGTTCTTCATTCAGTGTTGAAATTAATGTTTTACCTAGTGCTGGATCGGATTCAATGAGTATTACGAATTTACTGTTAATAATCCTAATAATCATAATTCTTTCTGGTGCAGTAGGCTTTACTATTTACTTACGTCGAGGTGGAGATATTGGTGAATTAATATCGGAAAAAGTGATTCAAAATACATCTTCTAAGAATAATTCAGAAACATCTAGTGGTATACCTTGTTGGATATGTAGTGAGGATGTCATAAATGGTCAAGCATGGGCCTGTTTAGAATGTGGTGCAAGATATCATATGGACAATCAAGTACAAGGTTGCAGTATAACTGAAAAAGGTCATTGTTTACACTGCGACGCGGGAATAGAGCAACTAACTGAAGTGTGAAAATATACACATTCTAGTGCACGTCAAGCGCGAAGCCCTTAGAGGGTAGATTGTTCCGGGTTAACCATGAAGAGAGCGGATTCCGCACGTTTGGTTCTTGTTTTGCTTTTACTTTCTTTGATTTCTCCATCTGCAGCAGCCGCAATAGATGTGTCAATATCAGCATCTCCAAGTTCTCAAGAAGCAGACTCAGATAATCCTGCAGAATACGATATTACAGTTAGTAATACTGGCGATGATGACATAACTGTTTCATTATCTGCATCCAATGCTGCTGATTGTAACGGTTTCACCTCAAACGTAGAGCAAGTCAGTGGTACTATAGAATCTGGTTCAAGTGAAACAGTCCTCCTGACTGTATCGGTAAATGATCAAGCTAGTGGTGAATGTGAAACTACAGTTACTGTGACTGCTACGGGGGCAACTCCAGGGCAACCAAAAACTGATGATGTTAAAGTTACAACTACTGCCGGAGATGGTGGATTATATTCTGTAACCTTAACAGTTGATGAACAAACTGTTACTTATGGTGGTGAAGATGATGAAGTTGTTTGGGAAGTGGATGTTGAAAACACAGGTGAACAGCAAGAAAATATTCAACTTGAAATGGTATCGGACAGTGATTGTGAATCAGATGATTTAGATGCTTCTGTGAATCCAACGACAGTCCAATTAGACTCTGAAGAATCTACTACAGTGGATGTAACTGTGGATTTGCCTGATGGTTCATCAACTGAGGCAGGGATTCACTGTTTCATTATCAAAGCAACCGTTTCTAATGACCCAAATGCAGCAGATCCAGCAGAGGATAATTTAACATTAACAGTTAATATTCCTGAAGTTAAAGAATGCGAACCTTCCCTTCAATTTACATCTATGAACCTTGATCCTGGAGAAACCGGTTCAAACAGATTTACTGTTGAGAATATAGGTAATACTGAATGGACAGTTACTGCCAAGGCTACAGCTGATGATTTTGATGTATCTAATTGGATTGAATTTGCAAGCCCATCAAGTTCATTTTTAGGTGAAAAAAATACTGCTGATGATCAGCATACTTTCGAATTTCAAGTTACACCTGACGACTCTGTAGAGGCAAGTACTCAAGTCCCAATCAAAATCCAAGGCCGGTCTGGTACTGAAATAGGTTGCGAAAAAATACTTACTTTGAATGTAGGTCAAGCTTACGACGCCTCAGCCTCATTAAGTCAATCTTCATTATCAAATGTGGAACCTGGGACCTCTAAATCTGTAACTATGACAATTACAAATCAAGGGAATGGTGTTGATACTATTCAAATTAGTGCAGCAAATGTCCCTACTGGATGGCAAGTTTCATTTTCTCAATCTTCAGTCACTCTTCCAAGTTCACAGTCCGAGAATAATCAAGGGAGTGTTACAATTGATGTTTTAGTTCCAGAGGGTGCATCCGCAGGTTCTGATAGTATTAATTTCAATATTGGTCATGGAGGCGGCTCTACTCCTTATGCAACAAAAACGCTCTCAGTATCAGTAGCTCAAGTACATGATTTGACTACTTCTATAATTTCAGATTCACAAAAAGGTAAGTCAGATCAGGTAGTCAGGTATCCTATTGACATAAGTAATACTGGAAATGTTAATGATAATTTCAAGCTTCAAGCCTGCGACCCAAATGACATTACAGGGTGTAACAGTCCACTTTGGGAATCCACATTCTCCAATAACCAAGGAGTAACAATTACTCAGATAAGTATTGATTCTGGCGTTACTAAGCGAATATATCTTGATGTTACAATCGAAGGTGAAGAGAATGGTGATAGAGCTTCAGTATCCGCTGTGATGACTATTTTTGGCACTAGTATTTCTTCATCTCATGTATTCAATGTCGAAGTTTCTAATTTTAATTATGGGATGAGTATTACTCCGGCTGAACCCGGTGAGATACCTGATGAACTCCAAGTGAAATTACCTCCAGGTGGAACTGGAAGTGTATCATTTTGGGTTGAAAATATAGGTGATTTTCCAAATGGAGATAATGCAGTAATTACGATTAATGGGATGGAATCTACAGTTCTCAGATCTTTGATAATCAACGGTGTAGAAATAAGTGAACCATTCCATGTTGATGTAGGCTCTGAAAATAGAGTTTTAATTACTCTTGATTTTGAAGTATTAGAGGGTATTCAGAGCGGTGCTTCAGGATTAATTAAAGTATCTGCGGCTTCTGAATTAAATGCAATAGAAAGTACATCTGTAAATCTTTTAATTGATGTAATTACTATACATGATCTTAGATTTACTATTGAGGAAGATACATTTAAGACTATTAATTATCCAGAAAAAGCAATCTTTACGATTTATGTTACAAACCATGGTAATGTTGAAGAAACAGTTGTAATAGAATCTTCAGAACCTCTTAGATTTTGGTCAATTAATGCTGTTGATGATGAGTTCAAACTTGCTCCGGGTGAAACAAGAACTGTAGAAATAAGAGTGACACCTCCAAACGATTTATTCCAAGATGACACCTATGATTTTACGATTATAGTAATGCCCAAAGGACTGCCAGTGGCAGGTCAACCATTAGACCTATCAGTTACAGCAGAAATTCCTATAGGTTTTTCTTTTCTTTCAGATGATGTCATACAAATATTAGGTTGGGTTGCCATCTTAATCGGGGCACTGCTCGTCATAATCTTAGTCACCAGGTCTCGTAATGAGAGTCGCAGAATTCTTCAAGCACTCGAACTTAAATCCAAGCCTTAACTATCAAGTTGAAGCTCATTGTTAGGTTACACTTATTGCCCTAATTTTAGTGGGCGGGTCTAACGGTCCCTCAGGGACCGGGTTGTGACCGCCTTGACATCTGTCTCTGAAGCATATCTCGCATTAGCAGTCATGACATTAGTTGGTATTGGTTTTCCAGTTGGAAGTTTCATAGCTTCTAGGCTACTAAGGCCTGTGGTTGACCCTAATGACCCTACTAAAACTCGCTCTTGGTTACTTCCAGGTTACGAGGTTGATCAATCACTCTATGTTCGTCGTCGAAGCACGTATGAATGTGGGTCTGCTCCGATAGGGGATGCTGACATCAATTTCCATTTCCAATATTACTGGTATGCTATTATTTTCTTAGTTTTCGATATAGCTTTCATGTTTTTAGCATTCGGTGGATATATTTCTATCCAAGATGGTGATACGCTTGAAAGAACTGAAATTATGGGTGCATTAACAACTATGTCAATATTCATAGCTCTGATGAGCCTTGGTGTTTGGCATGTCTTCCGTAAGAGGGGAAGAATATACATTTGAGGTGTTGATATGGCAGATGATGGACAGAATTATTCGATGTTTAGCAGTCGATTGTTAGTTGACACTGTAGGTGATGTAACTGATGAAGCTTTGAAGGCAAGTCGTCTAAAAGATGTAATTGGTGTATTGGCAGGCCGTTTATTTAATTGGGGGCAAAGAAAATCCTTATTCCCTTTACATTTAGGAATTAAGTGCTGTGCTTTAGAAATGGCAGCAGCGGGTGCAAGCCGTTTCGATGCAGAACGTTTCGGAGTTTTCTTTCGTTCAAGTCCGAGGCAATGCGATGTTCTCTTAGTTAATGGACCTATAAGTAAAAAATTTGCTGATCCAATCGTGCGTCTTTGGGAGCAGATGCCGGAACCAAAGTGGTGCATAGCAATGGGTGAATGCGCAATTTCTGGCGGTCCATATTTCCAATCATATAATATTCTGGAAGGTGTAGATACTGTTATTCCAGTGGATGTTTATATTCCAGGATGTCCTCCTCGACCAGAGGCATTAATCGATGGTTTTGGGAAGTTGAGAGAGAAAATAATCAGAATAGGAGCAATGCCGAGCCATTCTAGATTAGAAAGTGAAGCACCAATTATTGTTGGAGATGTTTGAGGGATTTTTATGGCAGTTGTTTCAGAAAAAGCACAACAAGCGGCGGCTGAGAAATTAGTCGATGCATTAAACAAAATGGAAGGAGTCGAGTCATCGGTCGATATTCGTACTAGTGGGACTCAAAATAGGCCAGTAGTCAATGCATCATTAGCTCCTGAATACTGGAGGAAAGTCGCTGAAGAATTAAAGAATAAACATGAGGTCGATCATTGTTCAATGATTACTGGTATTCATTGGCCAGATTCTAATGATAAAACATGGGAGGTAGTTTATCACTTCTTAAGGACAGGAATCCAAGATCCAATTATTGAAGATGGTTTAGTAATTCCAAATGTAGTCGATTATTCTAAAGTAAAAGGGAAAAAAGTACCTTTAGAGATTCAAATCCGTGTCAATATTCAAGATACTAGGACTCCCTCAGTGGCGAGTATACAAGATATTTGGGTAGGTGCTGATTGGAACGAAAAAGAAACATGGGATTTAGTCGGTATTGACTTTGAAGGTCATGAAGGAATGCGTCGAGTGCTTAATCCTCATGAATCTCCAGTAGGGTTCCACCCATTGCAAAAACAACATAAATTACGATATCATGGATTTGAAGAAATGTATGATGATGTTCAAGGATTTAAGCGTAAGCCTGTAGATTCTAATAGAGTAAAATGAGGTGTTAAAAAATGGCAGAAATGTGGATTTCAATGGGACCTCAACATCCGATGACGCATGGTCTTTGGACTCTGAAGGTAAAAGTTGATGGAGAAACAGTAGTGGATACTGAACCCGATCTGGGGTATATTCACAGAGGCGTAGAAAAAATCTGCGAATCTCGTGATTTTACACAAATAACAACATACTGTGATAGATTATGTTACGCTTCAGCTAATACTTGGTCGCATGCATATATTTACGCTGCCGAAGATCTCATGGAAGTCGAAGTCCCTGAACGTGCCGAATATATCCGATTAGTGGCAGTTGAGATACAGAGGATTGCTAGTCATTTAATGTGGTTAGGAGCCTATGGTCCAGATATCGGTAATCTTAGCGTAATGGTATGGTGCCTACGTGAAAGGGAGATGATGATGGATTTGTTACAAGAACTCGGCGGTTCTCGAATGCATTACAATTTTCCACGTATTGGCGGAGTAAAGAGGGACCTACCTCATGGTTTCGCATTAAGAGCGAGGCATAAATTGAAGTTATTCCTTGATAGAATTCAAGAATATGAGGCGCTCTTTGATGAGTCCACTGTATTCCTAATTCGAAGTCAAGGCGTGGGTTATGCGAAGCCTGAAGAAATGATAAATCATGGAGTATCTGGTCCAAATATTCGGGCTGCTGGTGTAAACCATGACATCCGTACATCTCACCCATATTCGGTTTATTCAGAGCTTGACTGGGCTCCTGCTGTTGAGCGTTCTTCAATCAAAGGTGCAGATTGTTATGACCGATACCGAATCAGGGTTGAAGAGATGCGACAAAGTGCCAATTTAGTTCTACAAGCTCTAGATAAAATCCCTGGCGGTGCAGAGACATATCACGAACCAGGCGATCCTAAAATTTTGGGTAAAGCGCCAATTAGGGCTCCAGAAGGAACATCGGGGTCTCATCATTTTGAAGATAGTCGTGGTGAATCAATGTTCTACATAGCAGGTGGTGGCGAGGGACGTGGTAAGATGCCTTATCGTGTATCTATTCGTTCTCCAATGTTCATTACTATCCCTTATGCCTCGAAATGCATGATTGGTTACAAGGTGGCAGATATTCCTGCAATTATGGGTTCATTTGACCCTTGTATTGGTGAGACAGATAGGTGAGGTGAATATATGGCGAGTAGCGATTGGTTGAATGTTCGTGGTTGGACTGAATCATCAGTTGGATGGTCTATGGACAAAACTCATGATATCTTACCATCCAGTGATATAGATTTACAGTTTTCAATCACTCGTCCAAGATGGTTTTTGGAAGAACCAATAGTAATTGGCTCTGAAATAAATCTCCAGTCCGGATTTGCTGAAATTCAACCCTCTCTCGAAGCATTCTTTATTTCAACAATAATGTGTACTGTAGTTTTTGCTACAATGATGTTAACTCTAATGGTAGTTCCATACATTGAGAGGAAATTTATCGGACGTTTGATGGATAGGCTTGGTGCAACTACCTCCCTTAGGAGTTTATGGATTGGTGAAGGCAAATCGACTGCAGGTGATTGGTGGAATAAGTTACCAATGGGGATGGGGGTTCCTATTGGCATGATTAATAGGAGTCTAAATTCAGCATTTGGTAATGATCACCATCTTGAGACAATAAATCGAGTTGGAAACCGTGGTTATCATGGAATTTGGTTCTTATTCCCTGGTTTCTTCCAAGCATTAGCCGACTTCATGAAATTTGCTACTAAAGAACACCTAGTTCCTGATAAAGCCGATAAATTAGTTTTTGAGGTTGCTCCTGTGATAATTATTGCAACGACAATAATGTGCTATACATTCATCCCCTTTGGTCCACATATTTGGGCAGCCAACCCTGATCTCTCTCTTCTTTTCTTAATGGCTATTTTTGGCATAGCTCCACTTGGTGTATTCTTTGCAGGGTGGGCATCCAACAATAAATACACCCTTATTGGTGGAATGCGTTCTGCAGCTCAATTAACTGCTTATGAAATACCATTGTTGATTACAGTTCTTTCAATCGCAGTGATTAGCGGTTCTTTCAATATATTGGAAATTGTAGATTTCCAAATAGAAACTTCAGATACTTGGAATTTATTTATGCTGCCTTTAGGGGCAGCTCTTTTCTTAATTACAATGATTGCAGAAGTTGAAAGGATTCCTTTCGATATGCCAGAAGCTGAAGCCGAACTTGTAGAAGGATGGTGGACTGAGTATGGAGGAATTCGTTGGGGACTTATGTTCGCAACAGAAATGATGCGTGCGTATGCAGCTTGTATCCTGTTTGCTTTGTTTTTCCTCGGTGGTTGGCAATTCCCATTTGAAGATTCTTTTTCAGCGCTTCCAGTCTTAGGTGGGTTGTTTGAAACATTGTTTACAATCGTGCCAGGAATCGTAGTAGTATTGCTCAAAGCATGGTTATTGTTTGCCTTCTTTGTTTGGGTACGTGCATCTTTACACCGAATAAGAACAGATCAGATTCTAGAATTCGGTTGGAGGTATTTATTACCACTATCAATGGTTAATTTAGCAATAGCAATGTATCTTCGTTTAGAAGTATGGACCTCTACTGGTTGGCCTCCTTGGGCTCCTCCATTAATTACTATTATCGCGACTACTTTATTTATTATTTATGCGATAGATGAAGATAAAGAAGCACTCCAGTACTCAAGGAGACCATATAATACTCAAACCCTGGATAAAGCATATCCTGGGAGTAGGAGAGAATAGGAGGTGAAATAATGGATTATAATACAGGGCACCCTCATGCAACACCAAATTTTAGAAATTTAGTAATTAAGCCAATGTGGATAACTATGAAAACAGCACTTAGAACAGTGCCGTATATTGGTAAAGCAAAGTTTCTGAAAAATAATTACCATGGTCAGCAAGCCAACTTGACCGATGAATATACGCTGGCGAGAATAGGGGAAAATCACCCCTCATCAGGTCAGATTTATTCTGCAGACCGAGAGTCATCTCCTGTCCTTCCTTTCTTAGAGAGACCAGTCACAATCATGTATCCTTATGAGAGACTTGAGGATATGGAGCCTTGGCTTTTCGTCCCAGGGAATTATAATGGTCGTATAGGCATCGTTTGGGAAACTTGTACGGCCTGTAAAGCATGTGTTAAGGCATGTCCAAATGATTGTCTTCATATGACTTCAGAAACACGTGTAAATGTACTTGACACTACTGATGAAGGTGAAGAATGGCACGGTCTTGGGAGCGAAATTGAATCTGGGGGTTTAGCAGCAAGACGTAAAGAAGAATTCGAAGAAATTAATGATTTTGATTTGATTCACGAACATACAGCTCCTCCACAACAATATGATTTCGCCGAAGTAATTGATATTAGTGGTGATAAGGCAACTGTCCGTTGGCAAGATGGTTCCGGTATTGAGTCAGTTGAAATGTCCTCATTAAAACCTGCTGAGGTTGAGATTGTATCTGGACGTATAGATATTGGACGATGCATGTTCTGTGGTTTATGTGCCGAAGCTTGTCCTTTCGAGTCATTCTTTATGTCAAACGAATACGATGGAATGTCAGGATATTCAAGAGAAGATCTTTGGTTTGATGCAGATCGTACTAGACTTCTACCAGCTGTCCATCAAGAGAGAGTTGACATGGAATTAGCTAAGAGAGCGAAGAAAGAGAAAGTAAAGCGCGAGAAGAAGGCGGCTAAAGCAGCAGCTCAAGCGGAGGCTTAATCCAATGTCAATCGATTTTGAGGCACTAGTATTTGTAATACTTTCTTCTGCCGCTATTATTGGAGCATTAGGATGCGTTTATGCTAGACGTGTCGCTCATTCACTTCTTTCATTAATGCTTACTTTCATGGCAGTTGCCGGAGTAATGATAATGTCTTCAGCCGAAATGTTGGCTGCAATACAGATATTGGTTTACCTTGGTTCTGTTATGCTTGTAGTTCAATTCGGAGTAATGTTAACCCGTCGCCAGATTCAGGAAGGTGATGTCCAATGAAGGCACTCTCAATTTTCACTCAAGTCGGTCTTTTTACCTTCATATTGGTAATGTTAAATGAAGTAATGTCGCATTCCATGTGGGCTAACTCAGTAAATGATTCTCCTTCTACACTAGAATTTGCACTCGCACTTTATGGCGATGAATGGGCTATTGCTACTGTGATTCTAGGTGCGCTTCTTGCTATGGCAATGGTTGGCGCGTCATACTTAGTTCGCGATGAAAGATTAATCAATTTAATTTGGGATATGGGAGGTGAAGAGTTATGATTGATCCAAGTTGGGTTTCTGGTCTAGGAGTAATACTCTTCGGGATTGGCCTTCTTGGTGCATTTACAAGAAAAAATGCAATTATAGTCCTAATGTGTATTGAGGTCATGTTGAATGCTGCGAATCTAAATTTCGTAGCTGGAGCATCCCATTATGGAGATGTTGATGGCTGGGTATTCACAGCAATAGCAATCGCGATTGCAGCAGCAGAAGTTGCAATAGGATTGGCAATTTGCTTATCTCTATACAGTACGCAAGAGACAATTTCTCTTGACGAAGCAAGTATTCTGAGGAACTGAGGTGATTTTTATGAGTGAAATAAAAAATGAATATAGGCTCCTCCTTCCATTATTACCATTTTTAGCAATAATTCCTTACTTTGCAATGACTACTGATTATAATTCAACAGATTTTGCTTGGCTAATAGTAGTTGCACCTTTTGTTATGTTCCCAGTAATTCTAATCATAGGCCAAGTATACAATAAAAATGAAACTTGGAAAAATACTTGGAAAGAAGGTGGGATTTTAGCTCTTGCTGCACTTTCAGTGTCTCTAAGTACCACTATTTGGATAGTTTATGACTATCTTATTGGTCAAGCAGATATTGAACATAATGATGTTACAAGTTGGTTAGAATGGATTTCTTTTGATGTTCTTCAATCTGATTATACAGTGGCTCAAAATCGTATACTAGGTGTTGGTGTTTGGATTGATTCTTTGACGTTAATGCTTCTCTTTGTTGCAACCTTTTTGTGCTTCTTAATTTGTTGGTTTGCAATTGGTTACATGACTACTGATCCGATTAATGAAGATAGTAATCACCGTTTCTTTGCTGAGTTTGTTCTTTTCAGTTTAGGTATGTTTGGGATGGTTCTCGCCGATAACTTCCTCTGGTTATTTATTTTCTGGGAAATTATGGGATTATGTTCATATCTTCTGATAGGATTTTATTATTGGAAAGAAAGTGCCGCATACGCTGCTAAGAAAGCGTTTCTAACCACTAGGGTTGGAGATGTATTCTTGATGGTCGGGCTTCTAATTTTATACGATATTTACGGTTCATTAGATTTCGCTGTGGTATTCGACGACCCATCTACTGGGATTGGAGGCATGGCTGTTGAGTCAGGTGAATTATTTTGGGCTCTAATGATGCTGTTTATCGGTGCAGTTGGGAAGAGTGCTCAATTCCCATTACACGTATGGCTCCCTGATGCAATGGAAGGACCAACTCCTGTATCTGCACTTATTCATGCTGCTACAATGGTTAATGCTGGACTGTACTTAGTTGCTAGATTAATGCCTTTCGTTGACATTCACCATAATGGAGTAGCAGGGCTAGAAGATTTCGGCTTGATAGTAGCTTGGATAGGGGGTATAACTGCATTTATGGCAGCCTCAATCGCTTTCGTTCAAAATGATATTAAGAAAGTTCTAGCTTACTCTACAATGTCTCAATTAGCATATATTTTTACTGGTTTAGGGTCCGCACTTTATTTCCTGAATACGGGTGATCATCATGCTGGATATTTTGTCCTTGGTGCATCTCTGTTCCATCTGTTTAACCATGCTATGGCAAAGGGGATGTTGTTCATGGCTAGCGGTTCTGTAATACACGAAGTTCATCACGCACACGACCATTTACATCATAATTCAGATCATGCAGATCATGATTTTGATCCTCAAGATATGCGGAATATGGGAGGTCTTGCATCTAAATTACCAGTGACTTCCACTGCAATGATGTTCGGTTCAATGTCAATTATTGGTATTCCATTAATTGGCGGATTTTGGTCAAAGGAAGGGATAATTGCTGAAACATGGAATGCATATTTCCATGGTGAAACACTGATGCTTGGACCTGCTTTGCTAATACTTGCAACTGCTGGAATGACTGGTTTTTACATGTCTAGAATGTGGTTTATGACATTTGCTGGTGAGCCGAAGAGTGATGTTATTGACCATGTACATGAGTCAACTCCTTGGATAAAAGAACCCCTTCTTATTCTTACACTAATTACGGCAATAGGTGGTTTTGCGTTAGCAGTATTAGGTGTAGTAGACTTCCTTTCCAATCAAGAACACCATCTTTCTTTACATGGGCACTCATTAATCGATCAGATTGAACATGAATTAAAACATGCATTTTTACCTGAGGATAATAAATTACGTATGGTTGGATGGACTACAATCTTACTATCATTTATTATTGGGCCAATTATGGCAGCTAGAATACATGGTGGGAAACTTAAGGAAGGTCATAGTGCTAATATTTTTGTTGGATGGTTAGTCAACCTCTCTGGTAAATTTGGTACTCAAGATGTTACATGGCTTGCAGAGTCACAACTAGCCGAGGCCCTGGATAAGAGGCTTTACTTCGATGATTTGTATGAAGGAATAATTGCTCGTACAGTTATTCCACTTGCAGATATTTCTGCATGGTTTGATAAAAATGTAGTTGATGGAATTATAAAACAGGTTGAATCAAAGTCAGTACTTGGTTCTGTGCAAATTCGTAAACTTACAACTGGTAGTGCTCGAGATTATATCCTGATGGCTACTGTTGGTATGCTTTGTATATTTGTACTATTAATGGGGGTGAATGCTTGAGCGATCCATTGACAATTCTAACTCTAACTCCTCTTGGAGTAGGTTTACTTCTTTTGATATTACCTAATATTTTACCTGATAATTCTGCGGATAATCTTCGAAAAGTATCTAGAAATATTAGTTTCGGAGTATCTATGGGATTATTTGTATTTGCAACATATTTGTCATTCGAAACCTTTGGTGGTATTGATTGGTTAAATATCAATATGGGCGAATATAATCTCATGAATGATGAGCCAACTTCTTTGATATCTTCAATCGGAGTTTCATGGATAGTTGGTGTTGATGCTCTATCTTTACCAATGGTTTGGCTAACTGCTTTACTGATCCCTTTGTCTATGTTAGTAGAATGGGATGCTAAGAAAGGACATGTATTCCATCCTCTTATTTTAGTGATGGAAGGAGCTTTACTAGGAGTATTCGTTTCTCTAGATTTATTTGTATTCTATGTGTTTTGGGAAATGACTCTGATACCGATGTTCTTTTTGATATTAGTTTGGGGTGGTGATGATAGAAAATATGCATCTATGAAATTTTTCATCTATACCTTTACTGCTAGTGTGATAATGCTTGTAGGAATTCTCATTATGTATTTCCATACTGGAGATATAGCAGGAGTATCAGGTTCAATCACTGGTCATCATTTTAATCTATTAGAGATGAATAGTGGTATGATTCAATCTGAAGGACTAAGGCATTTAGTTTGGATTCTATTACTAATCGGATTTGCTACTAAGATGCCTAGTGTACCTGTACATACTTGGCTTCCTGATGCTCACGTGCAAGCTCCAACAGCTGGATCAATGTTATTGGCTGGTGTAATGTTGAAGATGGGTGCATATGGTTTCTTGAGAATAGCAGTATCTTTATTCCCTGAATCTACAGTTGTATTTACTCCAATATTAGTGATACTAGGAATGTCTAGTTTAGTTTATGGGGCTTGGGTTTGTATGGGGCAAACTAACCTCAAGAGAATGGTTGCTTACTCCTCAGTGTCTCATATGGGACTTATTTTCTTGGGAATTGCCACTATGCAACCTCTAGGTATTGCCGGTGCTCTATTCATGATGTTTGCTCATGGAATAATTAGTCCTCTATTATTCGCGGTGGCGGGTGCTTTCAAACATCACTACCATACTCTAGAAATAGGCTCTATGAGAGGTATTGCTCATCATTCACCATACTTGGCAGCTCATATGATGCTCGGCTGGATGGCAAGTCTTGGACTTCCATTGATGGCAGGTTTCGTTGCTGAAGTTGCAATCTTGATTGCCTTCTGGATGAGTTTTGGTTGGTTAGTTCTTTTACCTGCTTTGACTCTAATTATTACTGCTGTATATTACTTAAATTCTATGCAGAAAACGATATTCGAATCAAACGATCAACACCATGGTATTCTCCCTGAATCATTACAAGGCGAGGAACCTAGTGACATAACTTGGCATGAAAATACGAGTATGTTCATACTAGGAATTCTTACAGTATTATTCGGTATTCTTCCATTTATCTTCTTTGATATGATGTCTGATTGGTCTACTGATTTTATTCAAGAAGTATTACTTGAGAGTATAATTAATGAAGGGGTGAAACCGTGAATTTACCAATAAATATGGAAGAAGCAGAATTAATAATTCCTGAATTAATAATGCTAGCGGGCCTAATCGCAATAATACTAATTCCTAACTTTGGTGATGCAAGTTTCCGCATACCTCTGACAAGTATCAAAATCCCTGTATTAATTGGTGGAAACCGTTTCAAAAAAACCAGTAATCCAAAGTTACCTAATCAGGTTTCATTACTCATTTTCTCTACAGCCTTCTTTTTTGGATTACTGCAGAACTCTTACGGCTCCGTGGGTGATACCCTAGAAGTCAATGAGTTCAGTCGCTTATTTTCATTAATATTCATTGCAGCATTAATTCTTGCAACTATTGCCACAACTCATCGTCTTCCCACTAGAGTAAATGTCAAACCACCTACTGAGAATGATTCTGAGCAGTTATCTTCAAAGAAGATTAATGCACTAATTGATAATCGTCGTCAAGTTGATTTTCATATTATTTTGATAATGGTTGGACTTGGCATGAGTTTAATGTCAATGGCAACGCATCTTTTCATGCTATTCGTTTGTATTGAATTAGCATCACTGTCTTCTTATATTCTTGTTGCTTTCCATAAGGAAACTAAAGTTGGTGGAGAAGCAGGAATGAAATATTTCATTGTTGGTTCAGTTGCTTCTGCAATTGGAATCTATGGTATGTCGTTACTTTACCTATGGAGTGGTGATCTTTCTTTAGACGCACTTAGATTAGCATGGATTGAATCTGATACTGTGGATCCTCTAGCAGGCATTGCAGTAGGTTTGATGTTGGTCGCATTTGGCTTCAAAGTTGGAGCAGCTCCTTTCCATCTGGCAGCACCCGATGCCTATTCTGGTGCATCATCCCCTGTTGCTGGATTACTTGCAACCGCATCTAAAGCAATGGGTTTTGTTGCTCTTATGAGAATTTTGATTAATGTTACAATGCCTATTTCAGGTGAAGCATTTTGGTATTCCGCAATTGCAATAATTGCAGTAGTAACTATGACTTGGGGCAATCTTGCAGCTTTAACAAGTAGTAACCCTAAGCGTATTTTGGCTTACTCAAGCGTATCTCATGCAGGTTATATGTTGGCGGGTTTAGCAGCAATTGGTAGTGGATTAGCATCTGAAGAAGCTATGAAATTAGTCTTAACTGCTATCGTATTCCATCTAGCGGTTTTAGTAATTTTCAAATTTGGTGCCTTCCTTGTTCTTTCACTACTTGAGACTGAAGGCCGTGGCCATAGATTAGAAGATCTTCATGGACTAGCTCGAAAAGATCCATTAGTAGCAGGTTCGATGTTTTTGTTTATGTTATCATTAGCCGGAGTCCCTCCATTGTCTGGTTTCCTTTCTAAGTTCCTGATGATTAATGGAATAGTGAATATATCTGCTGGAACAGGTGCTTCTGATGCTTCTTCTGTAATGGATTGGTTAGTTAGCGTAGAACCAGTGTTTTGGTTAGCATTTGCTATAGTTCTGAATTCTGCTCTATCTATGTTCTATTATCTTAGGATTGGATTAGTAATGTTCTTTGAAGAACCAGAAGATAGTAAGCCGATGAAAGATGCATTTAGTCTTAGGATAGCGATAGTTGTTTGTGCACTTTTGACTGTAATTGTTGGTATAGGGCCTCTTAGTGATTCATTATTAGAAATGGTTGCAGATGCTATAAATTCCTTTATCTCTAACTGATTTAGAAGGCTCAACTTCACATAGGTGACGCTAGACCGATGAGCATGGCTCGTAGAGAGGAGAAGGTTGACGCTGAGCTTTTAGCAAGGTTAGAATCTGGCGGCGGAGATAAAATACGTGTGCCTTTACCTAAGCGTAAAATCAACGAAATGTTTGCTATTGCTGATCAAATACTTGGCGGTAGAAGAGTTAGGGCTGTTTGTGAGGATGGAGACAGCCGTCTTGCTAGAATCCCTGGTAAAATGCGCCGTCGACAATGGGTTAGAGAAGGTGATCTAATTGTTATTCAGCCTTGGGATTTCCAAGATGAGAAGGCAAATGTTGTAATGCGATATACAAAAACTCAATCACTTTATTTATCAAGAAAAGGAGTTCTTCCTGATATTGTAGATTTATTTGGTATGTCTGAAGATATTTCAGGTGTTACTAAAGTATCAAAGAAAGAAAATACTATTGAAGAAGACACTATTGAAGAAGACACTATTGAAGAAGAAAATGTTGTTGAAAAAGAATCAATAGAACCTGATAGGCCATCTAATGATGACGACATAGACTCTTTCTTTGGGTGAAATTATGTCTGATTCAGAGGATTGGGATTTACCCGACCTCGATAATTTAATGCGTGGCGAAAAGAAGCATGAATGGTTATCTGAGCCGAGATTTAATAAAATGTTTTCAGAGATTGAAGATGGTCTCCAAGGGGTTATGGGCAAAGGGACATATGATTGGGTAGACCGTCGAGTTTTTGATGCAGTTTTTGATAAATCAACATTAATGGCATTATACAAGTTAATGCAGAAAGGAGATCTCGAAACGGTAGATTATCCAATTGCTCGAGGAAAAGAAGCACACGTTTTTCATGCAACTTCAAATCATGGCCCTGTAGCAGTTAAAATATTTCATACGACTAATGCTGTATTCAAAGGATTGGCCAAATATATCGATGGAGATCCTAGATTTGGAGGACTTTCTAGAAGGCATCGCCAATTAGTTAATATTTGGGTTAGAAAAGAGTTTAGAAATCTCAAAAGAATGAGAAAACATGGTCTTAGAGTACCCCGACCTATTTCTAATCTTAAAAATGTCTTAATTATGGAATATCTAGGGGAAGGTGATGGTGTAAGTCCTCGATTAAAGGATATAATTATCGATGAACCATACGAGGTATTCGAAGATTTACTCGAATTCGTAGCAATAAATTGGCAAACTGCTGGATTAGTACATGCTGATTTTTCAGAGTATAACGTACTATGGAAAGAAGGTGAACCTTGGGTAATCGATGTAGGACAAAGTGTGACTAGACAACATCCTCATTCAGAAGAGTTTCTTGTAAGGGATGTTACAAGATTAGTTGAATGGATTAATAGACAAGGATACAATGTAGACTTAGGTGAAAGTTTACTTCGAGTGTTAGAAGATCCTGTTCCTATATTACCTCCTCTTTCAGGCGGGGATTAAAACAGGAAGACTATCCCCCGAAATCATGGAGCACTTGGCTAGAATCCCAAAAGACCGTATCGCGGTCCTCATTGGAAAGCGTGGTTCTACTAGGAAAATGATTGAAAAGGCCTGTGGAGCATCATTACACATTGAGTCTAAATCAGGTGATGTCAGTGTAATCTGGCCCGAAGGAGAAACCGTAGATCCAGTTGTTCAAATGAAACTTCCTGATGTAATATTCGCTATAGGTCGAGGTTTAGCTCCAAAGCGCGCAGTCCAACTTATTGAAGATGAAGTATTTTTGAGAATGTATGATATTCGAGAATGGGTTGGTAGGCAACCGAATCAGACTAGAAGAATGAGAAGTAGATTAATTGGGACACGTGGTCGAATAAGGAGCCTAATAGAAGAATTAACAGGTACTGAAATGGCAATTTATGGTTCTACAGTATTAGTTATTGGTGATCAAGAATCATTAGCTTTAGCAACACCTGCGATTGAAGGCATATTACAGGGTTCTGAACATGGGACGGTTCTATTTGGTTTAGAACAAGATCGTAAGCGTCAAAGAATCAGAACTTATAGTTTAGAAACATTCGAGGAAAAAGAAGTTGAAGATACTTCAACATTCGAGGCCTTAGTCCCTAGTCTAGCTGATGCAAGGCGTCGTCGAGAGAGACGTTTTACTAATTCACAAGTCGATCCTTTAGATTCAGATGCTATCAAAAATATGATGGAACTAGCAGAAGATGAAAAAATTATTTACGAAGAAGAGTAATTTATTCTCTAACCATAAATGGGTTATACCTAAGCCAGAAGTCTGTTTGCGAGAGTCATGTCTAATCTACTTGAAGAGATGGAAGACTACGAACGTTGGGCAATAAATTCACTATATGTCGTGGGATTTATTCTCTTGACAGGTTTGATATTGGGGCAAATGAATATAGATAACTTTCTAACCGACTCAATTTATCAATATTATTTAGATCCCATTACTGGCGAAGCAACAGGTGATTCGGGCTATAATTTAGTTAATACTGCTACATATGCGCTTGTTCTAGGTATGTTTGTTATTGCATTATCTGCTTGGTTACGTAAACTTGGAATTGATGGTAGCGACACCACAATTGTCGCTTTATTTCCTTTCGTTTTATGGGCTGCAACTGGAGAAGTAGTTGAAGATGCTCAGATGTTCAGTATCACTTTGTCCTCATATTTTGTTAGCCCTGGCGTTCATTTCCAGACAGCAGGTTGGGTAATAATTTCAGGAGCATTTGGTTATTCGGTATCTAATAATCAAAATATCTCTTCTGAGAATGAAGGCGAGATAATAGATTCTATCGCCAGTGTTCTTATTTTGTCACAATTTTTATTATATGCATACTCTATTTCTATAGGTACTCAAGGAATCATTGATCTTCAATGGTTAGTAATTTTTGGTATTTTAGCTATTTTCTTACCTCAAATAATAGGGGACTCATTAGACCACTTCACTACTATACAGCGTTCTGTGTACCTCACTGGATTTGGAGGTACTATGGTATTTATGGGTGCGATATTATCTTACGCACTAAGCGTTGATTCATCAGAATTAACACTTTGGCCATTAATTTTTGTTATTGGTGCACCTGTTTTAGTATGTTGGCAAATGTATTCTTTTGGTAAAGAATCAGCAGGGATTCTTAGTTCACATGGTATGGTTTCAGGGATTTTACCGATAGGAATGAACGAAGATCAATACTTGCAATCTGAATCTTCTGAAAAAGATTTGATGGAGAAACTAAGATCTAAGGCTGCATTTGCATCACCTGTGGTATTTCTTGCTGTTGCTGGACAAATTCTTGATGGTATAGCTACTGCTATTGGGTTAGAATATCTTGGTTACACCGAGAAACATGTTCTATCCGATAAGATAATACAAATATTTGGTAATGCATTTGGTTTCACATTAATCAAAATAATACTAGCAGGTATTATCCTATATTTCTTTACAATCGCGAATTTTGAGCATAGACAAAGGCACCTTCGTTTACTTATTGGATTAGCAATGATGGTTGTTGGTATGGCTCCAGGATTACGAGATGTTGGTAGAGCAGCACTTGGTGTATGAAACAAGGCTAATCTATGAATCTGAATCCATTCAATTGAAAGTTCGAATGCACTCTGGAGAGTTGAGAGATATGGATAGGCTACCAACTCGAGTCGACCGAAATGCTGAAGATTTCGCACGCCGAAGAGAATTTAACCTAAACCTAATTGATGATTTAAAGAGAAGAATAGATGAAGTTAAGGAAGGAGGTGGTGGAAAATATGTCGATAGACATAGAAGTCGAGGTAAAATGCTTCCCAGGGAACGTATTGCTGAAATCTGTGATCCCGGCACACCTTTCTTAGAATTATCAAGTTTAGCCGCTAACGGGCTTTATGATTCTCGAGCACACTCTGCTGGAATAATTACTGGAATAGGAGTTGTACATGGTAAAGAATGCTTATTTGTAGCTAATGATGCTACTGTGAAGGGTGGTTCTTACTATCCAATGACGGTTAAGAAACATATTCGGGCACAAGAAATTGCTGATGATAATAACTTGACATGTGTTTATCTGGTTGATAGTGGAGGAGCCTTCCTTCCGATGCAAGATGAGGTATTTCCAGATAAAAATCATTTTGGACGAATTTTTCGAAATCAAGCAATATTATCTAGTAAAGGAATAGCTCAGGTTGCTGCAGTATTAGGAAGTTGTACTGCTGGTGGTGCATATATTCCTGCCATGTCCGATGAGTCAATAATTGTCAAAGGTAACGGGACAATTTTCTTGGCAGGTCCTCCTTTAGTAAAATCAGCTACTGGAGAAGAAGTCACAGCTGAAAATCTCGGAGGTGCTGATTTACATACTCGTGAATCGGGAGTTGCAGATCATTTTGCTGAAGATGAACCAGAAGCTTTGCGTATGGTTCGTAATGTTGTTGAGAATCTAAATATTAATCCTAAACGTAGATTAGATATTGAGATCCCAGAAGATCCAAAGCATGATGTTCAAGATTTATTAGGTATAATTCCTGATGATAATCGCACACCTTATGACGTTAGAGAAGTAATTTCTCGAATTGTAGATGGTAGTAGATTTCATGAGTTTAAACAGAGATACGGTAATACGTTAGTATGTGGATTCGCTAGGATTCATGGTTATCCAGTCGGCATAGTTGCTAATAATGGCATATTGTTTTCTGAATCTTCATTGAAAGGTGCTCATTTTGTAGAACTTTGTGGACAGCGAGGGATCCCTCTAGTATTTTTACAAAACATCACTGGATTTATGGTGGGTAGAGATGCGGAATCAGGGGGTATAGCGAAAGATGGTGCTAAATTAGTAACAGCAGTTTCCTGTGTTCCTGTACCCAAATTTACAGTAATAATTGGTGGGTCTCACGGTGCTGGTAACTATGGGATGTGTGGTAGAGCGTATGATCCTAGATTTGTTTTTATGTGGCCTAACTCTCGAATTTCAGTTATGGGTGGGCCACAAGCTGCAGACGTTTTAACCACTGTTAAACAGGATCAGAGAGGACGTGAAAATATATCTCCAATGAGTGGATATGAACTTGATGATTTTAGAAAACCGATTCTTGATAAGTATGAAACGGAAGGATCACCTTACTATTCCACTGCTCGATTATGGGATGATGGTGTTATTGATCCAAGAGATACACGAGATATTCTTGGATTATGTATTTCTGCAAGTTTGAATGCTCCATTACCTGATCAAAAATATGGCGTATTTAGGATGTGAGATGTAAAAATGAATATTATAAAAATGAATGATGATTTTCCAGATACCGAATTATGTAGTCTTAAGATTGAAGGGAATATTGCTAGAATTAATTTGAATCGTAGTGATGTTTTCAATGCTCTTAATACCCAACTTATTACTGAATTAATTGATAATATCAAGTGGACAACGGATCGAAGTGTATCGACAAATATGTCATTAAAAGACTCTGAAGGCTCTGAATATCTGAGGGTTTTAGTTCTTACAGGTGAAGGAAAACACTTCTGTGCAGGAGCAGATATCAATATGATGCGTGATGCAGGTACGCGCTCAGCAGAAGATAATCGCATAGATTCTGAAAGATTAGACCGATTGTTTCACGGTCTATGGGCACATCCCTGTTTTACCATTGGATGTATTCAAGGAGTTGCATTAGGCGGTGGAGCAGGTCTTGTATCTTGTCTTGATTATGTTATAGCGGAACCACGTACAAAGATTGCTTTATCAGAGGCTAAATTAGGCATACTACCTGCAGTCATTGGACCTTATGTATATCGTAAAGTAGGAAGCTCAAATTTCCGCCTTTTATCAATGATGGCTAATAAAATCGATTCGAATGAAGCAATGAGAATTGGATTAGTTAATCTAATAGTTGAATCTTCTAATAATTTTTCTGAATCAGTATCTGAAGTTATATCTGAAGTTATTTCCACAGGCCCTATGGCAGTTTCAGAAGCAAAGAAATTAACATTATTCTTTGATAGATGGAATGGTAATGATGAAGAATTACGTCAATGGACATTGGATAAAACAAGCCAAATGAGAAGTTCTGAAGAAGGCCAAGAAGGGCTTTCATCATTCTTAGAGCGCCGTAAGCCGAATTGGTCTTCTGAATGAGAAAATTGAGGTGTGATGATGTTTCCCGATTGGATGAATAGTGCCCCTAGTCCATTCGATTCCGTTTTAGTCGCCAACCGAGGAGAAATTGCAGTTAGGGTACTTAGAGCCGCTAAAGAATCAGGTATCAGAGGCGTTGCTGTATATTCTAATCCTGATAAAGATTCATTTCATGTAGAAATAGCCGATCAAGCCATTCATTTATCTGGAGATACTCTCTCAGAAACTTACCTCAATATGGATGCAATAATATCTGCTGCCAAAGAATCTGGTGCACAAGCGATTCATCCAGGTTATGGTTTTTTATCTGAAAGAGCTGATTTCGCTAGAGCAGTCAAAGAAGCGAATTTAGTTTGGATAGGACCTTCTCCAGAGGCAATTGAAACAATGGGTGATAAAATATCTGCGCGGAGGAGGATGATTGAATCAGGTATACCAATAATTCCTGGCGAAGAACTTGCTATTGAATATGGTACAAATCCTCTTGGAGTTTTAGCATTATCTGCTGCTAGAGTTGGTTATCCATTATTGATTAAGGCCAGTGCTGGAGGTGGAGGTAAAGGGATGCGTGCTGTGCACGAACCAAAGATGCTTAGAACAGAATATGAAGCAGCTGCCCGCGAAGCCTCAGCTGCGTTTGGTGATGGTACAGTGTATGTTGAAAGACTTCTCACAGGCGCTAGGCATGTTGAGATTCAAGTTCTTTGTGATCAACATGGTAATTCTATTCATCTTAATGAAAGAGACTGTTCTCTACAACGTCGTCATCAAAAAGTCATAGAAGAGGCCCCCTCACCTGCTGTTACACCAGAAATCCGTAATGCAATGGGCCTTGCAGCAATAAAAGCTGCCGAGGCAGTAAATTATGAAGGTGCGGGGACTGTCGAATTTTTACTTACATCTAAAGGTAAATTTTTCTTTCTTGAAATGAATACTCGTTTACAGGTAGAACATCCAGTTACAGAATTAATAACAGGTATTGACTTGGTTCAGAAACAGTTTGAAGTCGCAGCAGGTCTTTCTTTGGAAGTATCTCAACAGGATATTCGAATAACTGGTCATGCAATTGAGGCTAGAATTTATGCAGAAGATGTAAGCAAAGGTTTTCTTCCAGCAATTGGGAAGTTAGCAATGTGGCGACCTCCATCAACTCCCGGTGTTCGAATGGACTCAGGATTTAGAGAAGGAGATGATGTTACAGTTGATTTTGATCCAATGCTAGCCAAATTAATAGTCCATGCTCCAACTAGATCAGCTGCTTTGAGAAGACTAGATTCTGCGTTATCTGAATTCATTGTTCTAGGTGTAACAACTAATGTAGGATTCTTACGCGAAGTATCTCGTAGTGCAGCATTCTCAGAGGGTCTTGTAACTACTGACTTTTTAGATAATATTTCTTTAGATGAGTTTTTAGAACCTCAAATTGATAATTCGATATTGATTTCGATTTCAGCGGCATCCAATAGGCTAGGGATAGATCGCTATTCATTAAATAAAAATTCAGAAAATTTAGTTGATGAATATAGTGGCCATTCCGGTGATCCATTTAGAACTCTAACGAGGTCTTTCCCTTAGGTGATATTATGGAATGGAGTATTGGTAATTCTAGTCCCAGATATGTTGCCTCTTTTTCCGAGAAAGATGGTAAATTGCAACTTTCAAAATTAGTTATTGATGGTAATGAAAAATCAATCTTAGATATCTCTGTAAGTAGAGATGAGCAACCAGGAAGAGTTCTTGTTGAGTTAGATGGAGTAACTAGTTTCGCCCATATTATTCGATCCGGAGACCAATGGTGGATCCATTTCCAAGGTAGAATTTATGTTACAAATATGCATGAACCAGGAAGTAAAGATACATCTTTGTCTGAAGGAAGTCTCAGCGCACCGATGCCGGGGACCATCTTAGATGTGTTAGTTAAACCAGGTCAGAGAGTTAGGCAAGGACAAACATTGTTAGTAATGGAAGCAATGAAGATGGAACATCGAATTCAGGCCCCAAAAGCTGGGGAAGTTACTGCTATACACTTTCAGATAGGAGAAAGAGTTGATATGGGACAAAACCTTGTAGAAATCAGTGAATAGGTCCCAAATCTCTTTAATTTAAATGAAAAATTTATTTCTTTGCTATTTTCATGTAGGCAATGACTTAATTAAGTCCTATATATTAGTATAATCATGGCCGTTGAGACTACTATAGTCGCCGCATTAATGGGTATTAGTTTGGCATCAGCATCTGGCTTCAGGGTTTTTTTACCGCCCTTTCTTCTTTCTTTAGCTGTTCGAACTGATACGTTAGTTAGTTTAGATCTCTCTGGAACTGAGTTTGCAGTTTTTGATAGTAATGCTGCAGTTATAATACTTGGAATTGCATGTTTAGCGGAGTTTGGAGCATATTATGTTCCTTGGCTAGATAATCTTCTCGATACCATCGCTTCACCAGCAGCAGTTCTCTCAGGTATCGGAATGACTTCGATGGTATTAGTTGGAAGCGACCCAATAATGCAGTGGTCATTTGCTATAATTGCCGGTGGTGGTTCAGCCGGAATTATTCAGGCAACTACTGTGGTAGTACGTGGGTTATCATCAACATTAACCTTAGGATTTGGTAATTCTTTTGTTGCTTCAGGAGAAAATATCGCTAGCATTATTTTGACAATAGCAGCGCTTATTGCCCCATTAATAGCTGCAGTATTTGCAATTATAATTATCGTATTATTAGTTCGTCAAGCAATAAAAGTGGATAAAATCAAATCAATTTAAAGGTTTTAGGAATTCTTGCCCATCCATATATGGTTGCAAAACCTTTGGAATCATTATTTTACCATCTTCCATTTGGTATTGTTCTAAAATAGCTACTAATGCCCGACTAGTTGCAACAGCAGTTGAGTTAAGTGTGTGAACTGCAGAATTTCCTTCCGACGTCCTATATCTCATTCTTAGTCGATTAGCTTGATAGTCTGTACAATTAGAACAAGATACAACCTCTTTGTAATTTCCAACGCCGGGTAACCATGCTTCAAGATCGTATTTCTTTGAAGCTACAGTTCCCATATCTCCAGTACAGATATTTACAACTCTATAATGTAAATCTAGGCTATCCCATAATTCGGTTGCATTGGATAGTAAATCTTCATGATGAGACCAAGAATCTTCAGGATTACAAATTATTACCTGCTCTATTTTAGTAAATTGATGTACTCTCCAGAGTCCTCTATCTGAAAGTCCATGTGCCCCCACTTCTCTACGGAAGCATTGTGAAATCCCTACAAGTTTTATAGGAAGTTCAGATGGCTCAATTATTTCATCCATCCTCATTGCAGTTAACGGATGTTCACTTGTTGCGATAAGATAGAATTTATCTGGTTCAATGCCATACATCACTGTTTCAAAATCTGATAGATCAGTAACTCCTTCGTAAGCTTCTTTGTTCATCATAAGTGGTGGTTGCACAAGAGTATAATCGCGTTTCACAAGGAAATTAGTGGTATAACTTTGAAGAGCCATTTCTAGACGTGCTAAGTCACCTTGTAAGAAATAAAAACGACTACCTGTTATTTTCGCTGCTCTTGCTAAATCTACCCAACCATTCATTTCAATAATGTCATTATGAGTTTTAGGTTCAAAATTTAATTCCTTTTTTTCACCATGTAAACTATGTAATGTATTCTTCTGATCATCTTCTCCAACAGGTACGCTTTCATGAAGAATATTAGGTACTCTCATTCTGATAGAATCTCTTTGTTTTAGATAGTCATCAGATTCAGCAGTTAATTCTTCAATTTTAGCTCCAATACTTGATACTTCAGCCATAATTTTCTCTACAGCTTCAGAATCTCCAGATTTTTTGGCACTGGCAATTCCTCTCGCAGCCTCATTTCTAGATTTACGTAATTGATTAGAATCATAACTTGCTTGTTTCCAAGCATTATCTAGCCTAATTACCTCATCTATATTATCCTGAGGGATTTTTCTCTTATCATGATCTGCTCGTAAAATGTCTGCATTTTCACGAAACATCCTCATGTCTAGCATAACTATCAGCCCTAGGGCTAGTCAATCTTCTTTCAATGAATCGGGCTTTTAAGGTTAGAAGAGTGAGATTTGCTGAATTAACTCTGATGGCCCAAATACAATAATTCCAGATATGAAATAACCTATAATTGCTCCTCCATTTAGAAGAGGTAGTCCGGCCTGAGGTTTCCCCTTAGCAACTTGAGTCATTAATCCTACATAACCAATTAATCCTCCAAATAGTGTACCCAGAGATACTAGAAGTGGGTCAAAATATATAGTTCCAAAGAATGAAGTTAATTCACGACCACTGTCAGGTAAAAAAGATAATGCGGAAATAACCAGCATACCGGGGAATATTACATCTCCTAGACCCATGAATAATGCATCTCTTCCTCCTTTTGGGGCTTTTGTTGAATCGATTTGAGGGTCTTCCCAATCATCTTTCGAAGGTGTGGTTACTGAATCCTCCATGAAATCTCCTTTTTCTTCTAAAAATGTGTAACCTTTTTCTTTTGGAGCAACAAGCAATATCGGTAATTTTAATTTGATCATAGTTTCAGCTAATTCCAACATATGTTTACTTCCATTGACAGCCCAATTATCATATATCGCCGCAATGATCATAAAAATAATGATTAAAGTAGGTACAAAACTAACACCAATCATTGTTATAACTCCTGCACCTACTAAAATTCCAACCAGATTTACAATATACCATTCAGGATATCTCCATAATGTAATCATTAATATTAAATTTAGTATGAATGCAAAACTCCAAGCATTCGCCTGTGTTCCCACAGTAAATTCCATGATTAATGCAAGATATGGACCTACTACATAGATTAATGATGTGAATAATGCAAACATGATGAATACTTTGATTATTATTTCAAAATTTTTCCTAGCTAGCCAAATAATTACAAATGTAAAAATTCCAATCATTACTAGTTCTAGGAAGATGTAGCCACTTTGTGTAGTTCCTTCCGCTCCAAACGCTCTAACCTCATCAATATTCCAAACTGGTTGGATTGTAATACCTAAAAATATGGTCATAACGAACATTCCTGCCATACTCGTCATTGACTTCCATTGGTCGCGCATAGCCTCAATTGTATCGTTCACTTTCACTCCTCAACCCCCACGAAGTTCAAAGCCCATATCACTTTGACTAATACACGTGCGTAGTTGCATAAGCGGGTGATTGTTTTTTGGACATCAGAGAATGGTTCGAAGAAAGGAAGTTGGTCGGGGTAAAACTTGGTCTAGAAAATTGTGAATTAATATTGGAAAGACTAGGAGATCCACATCTCGACTTCCCCTCAATACATATTGCTGGAACAAATGGTAAAGGGTCTCTGTGTGTACAATTATCTGCTCTAGCCAGAGCTAATAATTTGAATGTAGGTCTTTTTACATCTCCTCATTTAATCACTGTAGAAGAAAGAATTAGAGTCAATGGTACCCCAATAATGCCAGATGAATTTGATAATTATCTTAATCAAATAAGGGATGCATCATTAATAGTTCCGTTTTGTAAACCAACCTTCTTTGAAGTGACATTCTTAATCGCTATGCTTGCTTTTAGAGATAATAATATCGATCGAGCAATAATAGAAACAGGGCTGGGTGGCCGACTAGATTCTACCAGATTAGTAGATGCAGATCTCTGTATAATTACTACTATCTCTAAAGATCATACTGAGTTCTTAGGAGATACTTTGGAGGAAATCGCTTTTGAGAAAGCAGGTATTCATCGTGCAGGTATTCCTTTATTACTTTCAAAAAATGAAAATTTGGAACCCTCTGTTCTAAAGGTAATTTCAGATAAAGCTGGTGATGATCTTTGGATTTATGAAACAAATACTAAGTTATCTCCTTGGATGATTTGGAATGATCTATCTAAGAAAATAGCTGAGATATATCAATGGGATATACCAATGTTAGAGTGTAATTGGCCAGGACGTTCCCCGGGATATGGATCTCTATGGTTTGAATCTCCAATAAGAATATGTGCAGCACATAATAAAGAAGGATTTGAAGCTGAGCTTAGCCGAATTAATCGACCATGTGTAGTCGTTATTGGAATAACTGAGAAGGCAGATGTTGAAGATACTTTATCGCCTTTATTGAATGAATATTATCATGATTCAATTTTTCATCAGATTATTTTCACTGAACCACTTTCAGGCCGAAATAAACCAGTTAATGCTGAGAAATTAGATCAGATAGTTTGCACCAATAGATCGACTTCTGGATTAATTATAAAAAATCCAATAGATGCAATATTACAAGCATCATTGATAGCTAAAAAAGAAGATATTGAGATTATTATAATAGGCAGTATATATCTTGTTGGCGATCTATTAAATCATGTAGTTATTAGGGATAATCTTGATCTTTGGAAAGAACTTCGCGTTCACCGATAATCAAAAAGGATGACCCCTCTGGGTGGCTCGTAGATGACTGATAAGCCTAGTGAGAAAGTTGAGTTGAAAGTTGTTCTTGAACCTCAAGATAGTACTTCAAAATATATCCTTGTTGCTTTGATATTAGTCTTATCTGGATTGCTATTTGCAATCCTTGCCAGCGGTGGAGCCGAGAATTTACTCTCTTCTAATGATTCTACTATTGGTAATTGTGGTGATGGTATTGATAATGATAATGGTGGTAAAGCTGATCGAGATGATCCTGATTGCTATGCAAATCCAACAACTCTAGATGGTTATGATGCAAGTCGTACTGAGGCCAATAGGGATAATGACTTATGATAAGTATTAGCGAGATGATAATATGAGTGATAAGTGGGATAAACGATTCTTAGAATTAGCAAAGCATATTTCTGATTGGTCTAAAGACCCTTCAACTAAAGTTGGTTGTGTAGTCGTTGGTGAAGATCGAGAAATTCGTTCAACAGGATTCAATGGTTTTCCAAGAGGAATTGAAGATAAGATCGAGAGACTTGAAGATCGTGAACAGAAATATCCAATGATATGTCATGCTGAAGAAAATGCAATCATGCATGCAGCTCGTATTGGAATTTCATTAAAGGGGACAATGGCATATGTAACATGGCCTCCATGCTCAAGATGCACGCGTTCTCTTATTCAAGCAGGAATTAGTGAGGTAATTTATCCCGATAATGTAGAGATACCTGAACGTTGGGAAAAAGATTTCAAAATTGCATCAGGCATGATGAATGAAGCAGGAATTATTGTTCGAATGGCTTAGAATTTCTTAGAAATTACCGCGCCACCTGAGCTATTTCTGAAAAAATCAATTATTTAACTTAAGGAACATTTCTTCTAAATCTTTGCTTAATTCATCTTCAGTCCCATCATTTAGAATAACTAAATCTGCTAATTCTGCTGTCGCGTTTAATGCCTGACCCGCAGCATCTTTTGCAACTGCTTCTGCCTTTTCTTGTTTGATGAAAGTCTCTCTATCTAATGGATCACCTGCACGTGCACGACTCTGAGACCGTTCCCATCTTGTATCTGCACTAGTCCTAACTTCAATTAAAATAAAATCATCTCTTTCTCTCAGAGCTTTAACTTCTCCAGGTGTTCTAATAGAATCTATCACGGCATCTTCTCCATCAAGCATCTCTAGTAGCATTTCTGCTAATACACCAGCACCACCTTGTCTTCTCAGTTCTCTACCTCCTTCAATTAGTGCATCTCTAGTTGATTCAATATTTTGTTCTGAAAGCCATGTTCGAATCGAATCAGAACAAGATGAAGTTTTCATTCCTTTTTCCGAAAACCAATTGACAATTGTTGATTTTCCCGATGCGTTTCTTCCAGTCAAACCGATGAGCATATTGTTAGGCCGCGAAAGGACAGAAATAGTGCTTGCCTTTTTTTAGCTCCAATATCTTCTTGTTGAAGCATATTTTAATTCAGCATTATGTATTGATCTAAGTAATCTAACTCGTTCTCCAAACATGTGTCCTCTAAGAATTCTTGTTGCTGTCTCTTCAGCAATACCTCTTCCCATCATACACATCACAGCATCTTTTCCATGTGTGCGAATTAATTCAGCATTCTTTGTCATTTTCCCTGATATTTTAGGGTCTTTACTTTCAACCCATTCGACTAACATCCCCTCCATTCTTTCCGGAGAACATGCTTGCATGGTTCCTGAGCATGTTGAACATGCCTCAATTCGCTCAGGCAATCGATCAACTCTTCTTCGAGTTTTATTTAAACAATTTAAGCAAATTAAAGTTGCTCTTTCATTCAATAGTCGTACTTCTAGGTGTTCTCTTAATTCTTTATCAGACCAAGAAGGAAGCAGTAAATCTTTCTCGCTCTTTGCTGATTGACCAAGAGGGCCGGGTGGTGTTAATACAACTTTGATATCTCCATTTTGAATATCAGTCAGTAAATCAATAGTGGAATCAATATCCATTCTTTCATGAAATAATTTGCTTAGAGCTTCTTCTATAACTGGTGTACCCTTCCATCTTCTCATTAAACCTTGAAGATTTACTTTTCGAGGGTCTACTCCTTTTTGTAAAACCCCCATTCTTCTCGCAACCTGGACTACTCTCCATCTAACTGCTCTACCATTTGGTATTGTCATTCGCATTAATGATGGTAGAGCTATTGGAGGGGTGTCTTGTAACCAACCTAGGACATCAGATGAGTTAGTACCTGGGATTTGAATAGATATTCTATATGGATCGATTAATGTTCGTCCCATTTTTCCTTCTTTCAGAGATCCAAATGCCTGAATTAAATATGCTAATGTTTCATTTATTTTTGACCCAGCACACGTATTCAAAACAATAGTTCCTTGCCTTTCTTCTATTGTTATTGTTTTTTCATCGGGTAAAACTCCTGTTGCATCAATATGTTCTGCAACAGTATACATCAATACCTCTCTCGCACTAGAAGACAGAGGGTATTTCTCAAATGGTATAACCGTTTCATCATTTTCAATTGCTCCTAAATTTATTGCTGTACTTCTTCTTAATTTCCCAACTTCTCTAGCAACTTCTTTAGGAACTGGTGGTAATTCTCCAGCCCAAACAGGAGCCTCTCCCGTTTCTTTGATTGGAGCAACTAGCAGTTCTTCTTGTTCCGGATCAGCATCAACAATTTGCCATGTTCTACCCGCCATTACAAACCTTCTTGCTCTACCAAGTGAGTCATCACTTGCATCGTTATTCAGGGATAAAACAAACGCTTCATCAACTGAACCTAAAACCGCCCTTGTGACTACATCTCTAACTCTATATGATATTTCATCAGGAATCATAGATATATGATCAGTCCTAGATTTTGAAGCCTTACCAGAAGGTGAATACCAACCTTTCTTTAATGATTCTGGAAGAACTTTAATCATTGCTTTTCTCCACTTAATTTTATCTGATTCTTTCTGTTCCTCATCCCAAGGTGGCTTTTTCTCTGGGATTTCTTGTTCACATCTTGAAGCTAACTCTTCCCATAGTTTAGCAGGCCATTTCGTTACATCTGATTCTTCAGGTTCTTCAATAAGTCGTATTAGCCAACGATCGTTTAATATTCTTAGAATACCTATACTGGATTTATAATTCCATTCCCTAAATATTGAACAATTTTCAATTATTTGATTTGCTTTATCAAGGGGGACAACTCCTCTTTCAATTGCTAACTGAATGAATTGATTAGCAGCAACAACTCCCGGATCAGTTTGCCATTCTATACCTTCGAGTTCTGAAGCCATCGCTTTCCTTGCTATAACTGCGCATTCAGAAATTTCATCAACTTCCCATGCAAGAATTTCCCCTCTTCCTGTTCCTCCAAGATGGTGCTCAGCCCTACCCATTCTTTGCAATAATCTATCGACTGCTCTTGGGGATTGTAATTGATGTACTCTTTTTATTGAACCAATATCGATTCCTAACTCTAAACTACTAGTACAAATAATTCCATTTAGTTCGCCATTTCGGAGTTGATCTTCCATATTTTTTCTTGTTTCTGCTGCTAGACTTCCATGATGAACTCCAATTTTTATTTCTGGAATTATTGCACTCATTCTTTGGGCCACTGTTTCAGCAGCGGATCTTGAATTTACAAAAATTAGAGAAGGTGAATCTTGAATTAACGAATTCGCTAATCTTCTGAAAGCAGCTATTGAATTTGGAGAAACTGACCATTGAACAGAAAGAATTTCATCTTCTGGTGATGGTTTTTCTTTGTGTACAATGACTTCTGTAAATCTTGGAGCAGGCCCAAGAATTGGCAGTGCAGTCTTAGACATATATTTTGCAACTTCCTTAGGATTTCCAACGGTTGCTGATAAACCAATTCGTTGAAAAGATCCAGTATTAATATCCTCAATTCGTTCTAAACCAACCATTAATTGTGCACCTCTTTCACTTCCAGCAAGGTCATGAATTTCATCAAGTATTATGACTTTCACACCTGATAGGTGCTTTCTTAATCTGCTACCTAACATCATTATTTGTGTTGTTTCTGGTGTAGTTACCAAAAGATTTGGAGGATTTTTTGATTGTTTGGTCCTTTCTTTTTGCGTGGTATCACCATGCCTCAATCCAACTGTTAATCCTAATGGCTCTAACAACCTTGATAACCTCCTGTCAATGTCTCTATTCAGTGCTCTAAGAGGGGTTATGTATAGTATTGACAAACCTTCCCATTTTTCTTCCAGAGCTCTGGATACAACTGGTAGTATTGCAGCTTCAGTTTTCCCACTACCTGTAGGAGCGACTAATAGCCTATCGTATCCTTTACACAAATCTATTGTTGCTTCTTCTTGAATAGGTGTAAGTTTCCACCCTAATTGAGTAATAAGATTACGAACTTCTGGATGCAATGTCTCCATTGCAGCTTTACTCATATTGTTATCGCGAAGGTTCTGTCTAGAAAACCCAGCGAAGGGCCTCTCCAATTTTTACAAAGATAATTAGGGGTGTGGCGGGACTTCATCATCCCAGTTTTTCATTTTATTGAGTGTAATTGTGACGTTGGTAATTTCTCCATCTTCCCAGTAATCAACTGCTATAAATGTTGGACGATTATCCATTATTTCCCAACATTCAATTGATCTATTTAGTAAAAAGTCATAGTCATTTACTTCACCTGCTCTGTAAGGATCAGCGACTCCAAACATACTAGTTAACCAATTATTAAGATGCCATACTGGTTGTGTTCCATCGCCTCTATGTACTGTACATTCCATATCTTCAGGATCATCTTCTGCATAATTGGTAGTCCAACCAAATTCTCCGAAGTCATGAAGCCAAGGGTAACTCTGATTACCTGCTTGTTCCCAGAAAACAACTAAATCTTTACCTGTTAAAATCAAATCACCAATATCTGGCCAATTATCGCCTAACTGATGTACATATATTCTATCATACATTCCAGTTTCATTGAATAGATATTCTAATTGATCTGCAGGGACATTATTTTCAATAAGTAGAGTAACAACATCTCCACATGACGATTGACATCCCTCATTGGTTGAATTCATCAATGAATTCAACAGAGAGAGCCACTCAAAAGCATCAATTTCTGAATACAAACATGGATGTGGAAATTGACCCGGTGATCCATGACAGAATCTTACATCTTCAGCATCTGTATTTTCATTAGTGACATGATGTGTATCAACCATAAATGCTCTAATTCCTCCATCCCATTGTGCTTGAAGGCCAGTGTAATGGTTTACTCCAAGAATTACTCCATCTTCTATAGCGGAGTAGGCATTGTGTGTCTCAGGGAATGTGAAATCATCGTAACTTCTCAAACAATATTCCGATAAACCCTGGCAAATCATAGCATCTTGAGAATCTAAAGGATCAAAATTTCTTTCTTCTTCCCAACTATTCGGTAATTTATCTCCATCTATATCTTCATCTATGAAATCACAAATTCCATCATTATCAAGATCTTTCGGTTTAATCAAAAAATCATATGCTGAAGTCTGACATTCTACTTCTTCATCATTACTCCAATCATCTCCATCTATATCATGATCTAACAAATCACAAATCATATCTTGATCTAAATCTGAGGGTATATCTAATGAATTATCTGCATCAGTAGTACAATTAATTTCTAGTGAATTATCCCATCCATCTCCATCTCTGTCGCTATCTTCGCTATCTTCAATCCCATCCTTATCTAAATCTGGAATTGTTTCGCCTATACAGCCGGATAAAATTAGATTAAAAACAATTAATATTGCCCACAATTGACTTTTCATGCATCTCTGCTGAGAGTATAGCACATGAATTAATTGGTAATATTATGGCTATTCATCTGAACTTGTTAGCGTAAGGCACTAAGCGGCGAAGCCTTACCCAAGTTCGATATAATGGCACGTCGAGAGGAAAAACAGTTGGGTCTATTTGCTCGATGGTGGCAAAGTCAGAGTGACAAACATTTCCAAATAATCACCAATGTTTCGATTATCTCAGTAGCTCTATTAGTTTGGGGAATTATTTTTCTCTTTGTTCTTTCAGGGCCAACTGATCCTTCTAAAGCCAATATTGTAAGTTTAACTTGGCTTGGTATGGTAATTGGAATAATAGGTACATTTTATGTTGCGCCTGAATTCTTTTATTATTTAGAGCAAAAACAGACTCTTGATTCTATATTAATACTTGATTCAAGAGCTGAAGTTTTAAGACGTAGGAAAGAAGGAGAAGATGCAGCGATAATGCTTGGTACAAGGTATATGAGTTCAATGCGAGGATTACTTGAAACGCATGAGATACCAGTTGGTAAGAATCTCGCTGTAGATTCCTCAACATCCAACCGCCGTTCTAAATCGAATCAGTTGAATGAAGAATCTTGGTGGAATAATAATGACTCTGTTATTTCTCATTTTCTTCCAGGGCTTGATATCCTTAGAAACTTATTTTTCCATAGATTAATCATTTCAATGTCTTTTAGTGCCTCAGTAGCCTTAATCTGGAATACTTTATTTGGTTTAGCAACTCTTTCAGGTTCTAGAGAATATACAATTGATTTAACCGAAAAAATCAGTGGTTCGACATCATATTATCATTCTGCGACTCATATTGATCCTGTAAGTATTCTTCTGATAGCTTTCTTTTTATTCATATTATACTCAACTCGTCCATTTTATGATAAGGAGGAGTAGTGTTGTCCGATGATATCAAATTATATTTCAGAGAAGCCTTTCTTGCAATCGGTTTAGTGTTTTTGCTATTGGGTTCAATGTGGTTAGCAACAGGAATGTTTCCTCCTATGGTAGTTGTTGAATCAGGTTCTATGAAGCACACCGATGACGGATCATTAGGAGCTATAGACCCCGGAGATTTGATTCTAGTAATTAATCCAGATAGAGTTGAAATAATCACATACGTGGAGGCTACTGAAAAAGGTAGTGAGAATTATGGGTATGAAAAACATGGTATGTATGGAGATGTCATAATTTATCAGAAAAATGGTGGAAGTGATACCCCAGTTATTCATCGTGCTTTACTTAAAGCCGTAGCTAATAGTACCAAAGAACCCATCAATGATAATTGTTCTGAGGGAGTTTTTGATAAATTAGAAAATATTTGCATTTTAACTTGGGACGTATTAGGTACCGAACTCATGAATGTCGAAGAAATAACTCTTCAAATTGATTATTCATGTGCTCCTCATGGTAATTTGACAATTGATCATTGGATACCTAATCATGAAGGTTATTTGACAACAGGAGATAATCGAATAACTAATGGTTGCACTATAGATCAACTTCGAGCCACAAGTTCTACTGCTGATGATGATTATATTCGTCAAAGCGGATTGAAAGATGAGAATGGAAACCCAGTTACTGCAGTACGGGATGATTGGGTTGTAGGTGTTGCCTCATCTGAAATACCATGGGTTGGTGCTATCAAATTATTTTTCTCAGGTACCTCTTCTTTTGTATCTGGACAGACTTGGAATAATTTGTTCACCCTAATCGCACTAGTAGTAATTGTACCAATGATTTTTGATGTATTTTCTTATTCAAATAAGAATGATGAAGAAGAATAGAATCAATTTAACATATTGGCTAACAATATAGGGAATAATACAATAATCAGTATTATTATACTGCTTAAACTACTTATTCGATTTGCTATTGATTCTACTTTTAGTGGATTCATATTTTTTGAGCCTAATCGTATAATTGAATGTATACTATCTCTTGCAATCTGTCCACCATCAAATGGAACCATAGGTATTAGGTTAGCAAATCCAAGTATGAAATTTATCCATGCGAACCAGAATAGAAAATCAAAAACTGCTAGCATACCTTTGGTCCCTATAGTAGATGAGATCAGTCCATCTCCTGCTTCTAATAATCCTCTTTCATCTAATGGTATTGTATGTCCTTCTAATTGTATCGGAACCCCCATCATCTCTAGTGGTTTGAAAAAGAAAAGTAAAGCTCTTGCACCTGGATGATAATCTTCAGTAGATGATAACTCATATCTATCCACTGCACTTGTTCCAGAAGAAAAACCACTCACTCCAAGGAATGCATTACCTTCTTTAATTCCATTTTCATTTAGAATACTCGTATATTCTTCAGTACAGTTTTCCTCTAAACAAGTGTTTTGAATATAGTTGGGAATTCCCTGTTCAAGATAATACTCTAATTGATCAGTTAACATGATGGTTATTCTTCTGGCATCTCTTTCTCCGGTTTCATTTTCTCGAGATAAGACTGATAATTGGATAGTTTCCCCAGCAGATTTTGAATCCATAAACTGCTCGAAACTTTCGTAATCTGGAACCCAAATTCCATCTATATGTGTGATTATTTCATATGGTTCTAACCCCGATTCCTCCGCTCCGCTTCCAACAACTATTGCTTGAGCATGCATACCTGGATCTGCAGCTACAAATCCCGATGCAGTAGATGAAAGTAGTATCAGAATAAAGTAAGTCGCCACTATATTTATTGAAGGAGCTGCTGCGTATATACGCAGTCTCTCTCTTCTCGGAGCTCTCGACATTTCTTGATACTCAGGTTCAAAAAAAGCCCCCATGGGGAGTGGTCCAAATAACAGTAAACCAAAACTCTTAGCCCTCATACCATGAACTCTAGCTTGTATTGCGTGACCATATTCGTGAATTATTACTGCTATTACTAATGTGATCGCTGGATAATAAAATGGAATATAACTTGTCACACCAGGTATGAGGAGTAGGTCTTTTGCCGGAATTGACTCTTGAGGTGGAGATAATGCCGTTATTATTGCACTAAATGTTAGTAACCCCAATACTCCAAACATTACAATAAAACATAACCAAACCGAAAATTCACCAAAGCCTCTCCAGAATCTCTGAAATTTAGATATTTTATCGAGGAAAATTCTTCCTTTATCTGTTCGAACCATTAGTATGAATCCTAACATTTTTGTAGCTCCCCAGTTATCTAAAGTCCCATTACTTTCTAGATGAACAAGGGTGAAATACCAAACTACCATCATAATAACTGCCCAAAAAGGAAGCCCTAAGGTATAAAAAAAGTATAACGATATCATAGGTAAAAGATGATTCATCAGTGAGACATCGTCATCTTGCATGACTCCTGGCCAGCATCCCTATTTTTCAAGTTGTGTTCTTTCTTGCATAAGTGACATCAAAGAGATGCTTGTCGGAATAGTATGGAAGGAGTCGATTCTAATGAGATTAAGAGCAAACAACGTCAACTTGATTCGATAAGAAGGGGGAGAGATAGTATTCTTAGATTATTAAATCAAGCTAGATTTAAAAACATGTCTCATGAAGTTGAAAATTTAGTTCAAGAATTCGATAGACTAGATGCATTCCTTTCGGGTGATGATGAATCAGATTGATTGGTTACGGAATCTATTATCTCTGAATAAATTTTTGTGCTAACTATATTTGAACCTATATTCTTAGCACTTTCGGACTTCGAAACCAAAGATAGAAATTTGTGTAATGGTAATCCTTTATGCCAATCTAGGTATGGTGTGCCATTTCTTGTGAGTGGTAGTTCCGGGACACTCCTAGCAAGCAATCTTGATTTCCCGGTTAATCCATCTATTTTTACTCTAAATATTCTCCAACTATCTCCTCTTACACTTTTTAATCTGTAGGCATAGAATGGCTGTATTGAACATCTTAACCCTATTTCTTCTAATGCTTGATACTGTAAAACAGTTCTACCTGAAAGATATAATTTAGGTTTTTTTGAAGATTTAACCTCAATAGGGAAACAAATATCTCCTCTTAATACCAGTAAATCCCCAGTTCCTTCAGAGCCACTACCGGGGGCTCTAACAACAAGAAATGGTCTTTGACAAATTTGCATTGCTTGAGCACGCTCAGATTCACTGCATGATCTTGTGACCGCGCGTACTCCTTTTTCTTCTCCGGCAAGCACAGAACGTAACTCGCGCTCGTATGCGCTACCTATTCCCATGAGCCTATCGTAATCTCAAGGTTCTTGACGACATCGATTGAAATCACCGATTAAATGCTTTTTTAGAGTCTTTCTAAATTTTACATAGTTAGAAATTATTCGAATTTCCCTTTCCTATATTCTCGTGTTCTATCAACGCCTGGGAATTGATCTTCGCTTTCACGATATACTGTTTTCATATTCTTAAGGAAGCTCGCTTCATTCGTAACTATCAAAACCATATCAACTCCTGGATCTTCTCCTTCATCCATCCAAGCTAGGATAATTTCCATAGTCATTCTCGCCCCTTCTCTGTGAGGATATGCGAAGACATCCATTCCTAGAGGTGGTAAAACTAAAGTTTTTCGTGGTTCAAGTTTATCAATTTCTGCAAACATTGATTCATATGATTTTTTCATTAATTCTCTACGGTATTGATCTTGTGTCGGTCTTCTACAATCCGGCCCAACTACATGAATCAAATGTTCTGCAGGTAAATTATATGCTGACGTAGTAACTGCTTCTCCTACTCCACAAGGCTGTGTGTTAGTTTTCCGTTTTTCTTTAGCAATAGCGATACAAGCGTCTCTTAATTCTTGACCAGCTACAAGTTGCATTACTTCGTCTAATCCTTCTCTTCCTGCAAGCCTATTATTAGCAGGTAAAACCATGACGTCACCTTCAACTCGAGCAACGTTCCCGAAGCAGACTCTCACCTGTCCATATTTACATTCTCGAACTATGATGACCTCTGCCATATTATGTTGAGAGAGGGCCATGCAATATGTATGCTTCTTATCCTCATTCTGAATTTTTTAGGGAACATTTCATCCGTGAAGTCGTTCACGACCTGTACATGTCAGTGGGATACGTACTAGTAAATGTTGAACCTGGTTTTGAAGTTGAAGTATTTACTGCTGCCTCAAAGATGTCATTTGTTACAGATTCTAACCTTCTTTTCGGAGATCATGATTTAATTATTAAATTGGAAGCCGATAATATGGGCGATATAGCTAAATTAGTAGTCGAATCAATACGTGCAATACCTGGTGTTTTGAATACAAAAACACTTGCTTGCGCGGAAATGTAAATTTTCTTTTTGAGCCTTGGTTTTTTCTTAAATACCCCAATAGTGGCGCAGTATCGCGTTTTACAAACAATACCTTCATATCCTATTTTGATAGGCGGTGTACGGAGGATTGCTTTATGTCAGACAAAAAATACTTCGTACTGATGGAGAATGGAAAGGACACTGCTCAGGTGTTCGTTAGCAAGCAACCACGAGGAGCTGCTCTGAAAGCAGCAACACGTGGTCATACCGAAATCCAACTGCGTGAGCGTGGAACAAATCGTGTTCATAGCTTCAAAGGTTGGACGGAAGTTGTTGCAAAGCCAGCGAACGGCCCTGCATGGCTACCAGACAAAATCAAGAAGGCAAATGTAAAGAAAAACGGAATAACTCGTCTTTGAGTGTTTCTTTTTTGTGCGGAATTACACAAACCCTCTCCGGGTAAACTCGGAGAGGTCAATTAAAATTATTTATCTTAATCCAAGCTTACGGCCAATCATTGCGATAGGGTCATAATACTCGGTAACTACTCTTTCTTTCAAAGGAATTATTGCATTATCTGTGATATTTATCCCAGCGGGACAAACATCTGTGCAACATCTTGTGATGTTACAATAACCAATTCCAAAATCATCTTTAATTTCTGGAATTCTATTTTCTATATCTAGTGGATGCATTTCTAGTCCCGCTAAGCGAACAAAGAAACGAGGTCCTGCGAACTCATCAAATTTCTGATGTTCTCTTAATACATGGCAACTATTTACACAGAGCATACATTCCACACATCCTCGAAATTCTTGGATTCTATTTGCCTCATTTTGATTAAATTCCCAATCTACCTCCTCAGGTCCATTGATTGGTACCATTTTTTTATTCATTTCATAAGCCCATGAGAGATCAGTAACAAGATCTTTCACTAAAGGAAATGCTTGCATTGGTTTTACTAAAACGGGTTCTCCTTCAGGAGTTTCTTCCATGACATCCTCCATTCTAGTCATACACATAAGACGTGATTTACCATTTACTTCTGCTGAACATGAACCACATTTACCTGCTTTACAATTCCATCTGCATGAAAGATCAGGGGCATGTTCTGCTTGGATTCGGTGTATTACATCTAATACGACCATCCCTTCATCCATTTCTACAGTATAATTTACCATCTCTCCAAATTGATCCCCCTCTTCATCGGGTTCTCCGCGGAAAATTCTGAATGTCACATTTTCTGTCATTTTCATTCCTCCTCATGTAGATCTTCAATGTCTAGTAACTTTTTGAGTTCGTCATCGATTGGTGGATAACTTCTATGTTCGATAGTCATCCCATCTTTCTTTGTTATAACGCTGTTTATTTTACCCCAATATTTGTAATCAGGGACTGGGAAATCATCTCTAGTGTGTCCACCTCTAGATTCTTCTCTATGTAATGCTGCTAATGCACACATTCTACTAACATCTAACATCGCACTAATCTCCAATGCTTGATGCCATCCTGGATTGTAGATTTTACTAGTTCCCGAGGACGTAGATTGTGATCTGACTTCTAATTTATCAAGGTCATCTAGTGCCTCTTTGAGTAGCTTTTCAGTACGTATTATACCTACTTTATTCTGCATCATTTCTCTTAAGTCTTCTACCACTTTAGCTGGATTTTCTCCACCTTCTCTGCTAAGTGGTGCCAAGGTTTCAGCTACAACCTCATCTATCTCCGATTGATCAATAGGCAAGAATTCTTTAATTTCTAGAGCCATAGATGCGGCCTGTTCTCCTGCAATTTTGCCAAATACAATTAAATCTGATAGTGAATTTCCTCCAAGGCGATTAGCTCCATGTAATCCTGTTGCCGCTTCTCCTGCTGCAAACATTCTCGAGATTGTTGTTTCTTGAGTTTCAGGGTTTACTTTGATTCCACCCATCACATAATGAGCAGTAGGCCCTACTTCCATTCTTTCGACAGTAATGTCTACAGCAGCTAATTCTTTAAATTGATGATACATTCCTGGTAATTTTTTCTTAACTTCATCTGGATCTCTCCATGATATATCCAGGTATGCTCCACCGTGAGTACTTGCTCTCCCAGCATCTTTTTCTGAGTTTATTGCCTTAGCTACTACATCTCTTGTCAGTAGTTCTGGCGGTCTCCGTACAGTTGCTAATTTACCATCAACAATTTCCGAAACCCATTCGAGAGCTTCTTCTTCAGTATCTGCAAATTCATCTTTATACATATCTGGCACATAATCAAACATGAACCTTTTACCTTCTGAGTTCTGGAGCATTCCTCCCTCTCCTCGTACGCCCTCAGTCACTAATATCCCCTTAACCGATGGAGGCCATATCATGCCAGTAGGATGGAATTGTACAAATTCCATATCTCCCATTTCAGCCCCTGCCCAGTAAGCTAATGCATGCCCCTCGCCTGTATATTCCCATGATCCTGAGCAAACTGCCCAGCATCTCGTAATTCCACCAGTTGCGATTACAATTGTTTTTGCTTTGAAAATATGTAACTTCCCATCATTTCTATTGTATGCGAAACAGCCTGATATTTTCCCATCAGTTTGGAATAGTTTACGAACAGTGTACTCCATGTAAACATCCATACCCATATGTACACCTTTTTCTTGCAGTGTTCTAATTAATTCTAATCCTGTTGCATCTCCAATATGTGCTAACCTAGGATATGTATGTCCACCAAAATTTCTTTGATTCGTTAAACCCTTATCTGTTCTATCAAAAACAGCCCCCCATGTTTCTAATTCGCGAATTCGATCAGGTGCTTGTTGAGCATGTATTTTGGCCATTCTCCAATCATTCAGATATTTGCCTCCTTTCATAGTGTCACGGAAATGAGTTTGCCAGTTATCGCGAGGATCTTTGTTGCCCAAAGCAGCAGCAGCTCCTCCTTCAGCCATGACTGTGTGTGCTTTACCAAGCATAGATTTGCAAATCATAGCTACACTTGCTCCACTTTTACTAGCTTCAATAGCGGCTCTTAGCCCCGCTCCTCCTGCGCCAATGATGACAACATCATGCTCATGAATTATACATTCTTCACTCATCGTAATCCCTCAAAAATAATCCAAGAAGGGTCTGTAATTGTGCCTTCTGAAACTGCCCATACAAATAAATCGCCCAAGAAAACCATCCCTAGGCTGGTCCAAAACCAGAATGAATGATCTACATTTAGATCACTAATTTTCCAATATAACTTCCCTATAATTCCTGAGATTCCTTTCCTCCATTGATTCATTCCTCCACCGAATAAATGTCTAAATGCATGACATGATGCAACATACATGAATAGTAGTAATGACTCAGTTGCTAAAACAATTGTTCCTAAAGAAAAACCAAAATCTTTACTCGTACCATTATCAAACCACATAGTGTGATACACATCATATACTTTCATTGAGAGGATAATTATTGCCAAATATAACATATATCTATGTATGTTATTCAATACAAATAGTCCCGTTTCTCCTTTGTAGCCAATACGGTAATTGATTTCGGGTTTTGATACCATACATGCAGTAGGATTTTGGAAAAAGACTCTGTGATATACCCGGCGCATATAGTAGCAAGTTCCTCTGAATCCAAATGGGATCCATAATATTAGTAAGGCAGAATTCATCCAACTAGGTGTCTCTAAATCGAATAGATGTATGACATCAGGTGAGAAAATAGGTGATGTTACTCGATGATTATCGTATTGTATGTCCCCATCCCAAATAATTACTCTCAGAGCGGTGTAAACTAATGCCAAGGTTAAAGCGAAACCCATCCAAATTGGTTGAGACCACCATTTATCGACCCTATCGGTATTTCCGAATCCTTTTTTGATTGGAAGCTTGATTGAATTAGACATCCACTGACTCCTACCTACTTCTCAAGCGAACAGCCAATGGCCAATAAGTAATTGCTTTCTAGCATAAGGAATTTTATATTAAATTAGTAATATTCATTAGTTCTGACCTTTACTGAAGTCTGATAATAATGACCGGTTATGACAGTATCGAATCTTCTATATGTGTTAAATGTGGGTATATGCCTGGCGCTTGGATGCCAACATTGCCTTGCCCCCAATGTGGAGAGCCAATGCTCTAGGATTATGCTAGTGAAGAGTAATCTACTTGTTTATCATTAAGCTCAACTTCTTCAACATCCATTTGAGCGAGTTGCAATTTACCTGAAAGTTCATCATTAACTGCATGCCAATATGAGTATGCCTCGATAACCCAAATACCTGATTCTCTCGTTCCATTTCCACTGCCCTTAACTCCTCCGAATGGTAGGTGAGCTTCAGCACCAGTTGTTGAATTATTTATTCCAGTCATACCTGCTTTTATCCCAGTTTTGTAACGATATGCTTCTAGGCGATCATTTGTATAGATTGCACTTGAAAGTCCGTATGGTGATGCATTAGCCAAGTATAGTGCATGTTCGAAATCTTTGGCTTTGGCTATAGTAATTGCAGGTCCAAATATTTCTTCATGGAAACATTCCATATCTTCCGTCACATCTGCATAAACATGTGGCCACATATACACGCCTTCCTCTGGATTTCCAAGGAAGTTATCAGGTTTGTTTCCAGTAGTTATCCTTCCATTACCCCATAGTTTTCTAGCACCACTTGTCTCACATAGTTGTAAGTCTTTGAGGAAGTCATTAGCATATTTTTCAGATAGCATTGGTCCATAGAGAACATTCTCATGAACCATTGAGTCACCAATAGTTGTTGACCTAACTTTGTTCATTAATTTCTCAATAAATTCATCATAAATTTCTTCATGAATAATTAAGTTACCAAGACTTGTACAACGTTGACCTGCGGTACCAAATCCTGACCAGTAAGCACCTTCAACTGCATTTTCTATATCTGCACTAGGCATTATGACAAGAGGATTTTTCCCCCCCAATTCCAAACTTGCAGAAACTAGGTTTCTACCACATACTTCGCCTATCATCTTTCCAACAGCAGTAGATCCTGTGAAACTTATTTTGTTGATTAAACCTTCATCCACTGCGTTTACAAGATGCTGTCCTGCTCCGCTTCCTTTACCATGAACTAAGTTAATGACTCCATTTGGTAAACCTGCTTCATGAATAATTCTTGTCAACATAAAAGATAGGAGAGGCGCGTCTTGTGGGCTTTTCCAAACACAAGTATTTCCACACATGATTGCTGGGATCATTTTCCAGAATGGTACTGCAGCAGGAAAGTTACAGGCGTTTATTATTCCACATACCCCCAAAGGTCTTCTGTAAGTAAATAGCTCCTTGTCTGGTAACTCTGAATTAACGGTTTGACCATATAATCTTCGACCTTCTGATTGGAAAAACAAACATGTATCTATGGCTTCTTGAACTGACCCTGCGCTTTCCTTTAGCGTTTTACCAATCTCTCTTGTTTCAACTCTTACAATATCGTCTTTATATTGCATTAATAATCTACCCATGTTTCCAATTATTTGTCCTCTCGTAGGGGCTGGTGTAGCTGACCATGATGGAAATGCATTTCTAGCAGCACTAAGTGCCTCATGGACATCTTCTTTTGTCGATAAAGGAAACTCTCCCAAACAGTCAGCAAGAAGTGCGGGATTTAGACTCTCAAATGTTTTTCCATCGCTTGCAGATTGTAATTTTCCATTGATAACATTGTATCCTTTTACTTTTGGACTACCGTTGGGATTATTGGCATCCATGAATTCAAATTCAGATTCTAGTACGTTGGTCATGTGCCTTGCGAAATACAGTTATGTCAAGAAACCTTCTCAAACAGCATTATGAACATTTTATATGATATTCATTTGACATCTCCAAGTTGTCGGGTTTAAGTAATCTGATGTAGACAAAGTTTCGTTAGGAGTGATGTCGAATGTCGAATGAGGGAGTAGATGACTTACAACTTAGAGTAGCAAAGGCGATACCAAGTGACGTCGGTCATGGTCGAGCCAGAGTTCCTTTTGATAATGATTTGAATCTAAAACCAGGTGATATTGTTGAAATCACCGGTGAACAGAAAACTGCGGCTATTGTTTGGCGATGCCGACCTGAAGATGCAAACTTAGGTGTGATTAGAGTTGATGGAATCATAAGAAAAAATGCAGGCGTATCACTGGGTGATAAAGTTACAATTCGTAAGGTTGAAACACAACCATGTCAGAAATTAATTCTTAGTCCTGTAATGGCTAAACAACAAAAAGTACGTTTTGGACCCGGTATTGAAGGTTTTGCACGTCGAGGATTAAACAAGCGCCCAGTAGTTTCTGGTGATAGAATATTTATCCCAGGAATGACTCTTTTTGCCGAAGCTTTACCTTTTCAAATAGTTCAAACTACTCCAAAAGGAATAGTTCAAGTTTTGCCAGATACTGAAATTATAATTAAAGAAGAACCTGTTGATGAGGAAGAAGATGGTGGACAACCAATCTCAACAATCTCATATGAAGATATAGGTGGAATTGGTGAACAGTTACAGAAGGTTAGGGAAATGATTGAATTACCTCTTAAACATCCAATTCTTTTCCGACGATTAGGCATAGATCCTCCTCGTGGAGTATTATTACATGGTCCTCCTGGTACTGGGAAAACACTGATTGCAAAGGCTGTAGCTTCTGAAACAAAAGCTAACTTTACCTCAATCAATGGTCCCGAAATTATTTCTAAGTATTACGGTGAGAGTGAAAAGCAGTTACGTGAAATTTTCGAGGAAGCTGCTGCCAATTCTCCTTCCATAATATTCATTGATGAATTAGATTCAATTGCTCCAAAGAGAGAGGATGTTAGTGGTGAAGTAGAACGTAGAGTTGTTGCTCAATTATTGACATTATTAGATGGAATTCAAGGACGAGACAATGTAATTGTAATCGGAGCAACAAATCGTCCCGATGCAATCGACCCTGCACTTCGTCGCGGAGGACGTTTCGATAGAGAATTAGAGATAGGTGTGCCAGACAAAAATGGTCGTTCAGAGATTATTGGAATTCATACACGTGGTATGCCAATAAGTGATGACTTTGATGTTGATTGGTTATTGGATAATACTCATGGTTTCGTTGGTGCAGATATCTCAGCCTTAGTAAGGGAAGCAGCAATGAAAGCACTCCGCCGTTATCTCCCAGAGATTGATTTAGATAAAGAAGTGATTCCTGCCGAAGTATTAGAGAAGATGGAAGTAAAGATGTCAGATTTCAGACTCGCGATTAAGGAAGTAGAACCTAGCGCATTACGGGAGATTTATCTCGAGGTACCAGAAGTAAAATGGGAGCAAGTCGGTGGCTTAGCTGAAGTTAAAGAGAGATTAAAAGAGAGTATTGAATGGCCTCTTACAAGGCCTGAAATGTTCGAACATTTCGGAATAAAGCCTCCTCGTGGTATTGTATTGTTTGGTGCTCCAGGGACTGGTAAAACCTTGATTGCAAAAGCAATTGCCAATGAAGCTAAGGCTAACTTTATTACAATAAAAGGTCCTGAATTAATTTCTAAATGGGTTGGCGACTCTGAGAAAGCAGTCCGTGAATTATTTAAGAAGGCAAAACAATCTAGTCCATCAATCATCTTTTTAGATGAGTTTGAAAGCATTGCAGGAGTTCGAAGAAGTAATACTGGCGAGGGTTCTGATGTGATGAATAGAGTAGTAAATCAATTATTGAGTTCAATGGATGGAGTAGAGTCTATGGAAGGAGTCATTGTTGTGGCTGCTACAAATAGACCTGAAATGATAGATCCTGCTTTGTTAAGAAGTGGCAGGTTTGAGCGTGTACTTCACATTCCTCCGCCTGATGTTGAATCGATTAGGGCTATTCTAAAGATACATTCCGAACCAATGCCTCTTGGTAAATTCAAAATTGAAGATTTCGCGCCTCAATTAGTAAATTATACTGGTGCAGATATTGAAGCGATTTGTAGAGAAGCAGCGTTAATATCTATGCGTGCAGAGAAAAAGAGTGTATCTAAGAAGCATTTCGAAGAAGCAATCAACCGAGTTAGGCCTACAATCACTGAAGAAATGATGGATTATTATAATCGAATGGAAGCTAGATTAACGAGTGGGCTTGAATCAGTTCGTCGCAGTCCGGATTCCCACACAGGAATAGAGTCAGCGTGAGGAATAAATTATGCCAGTAACGTTTGGTCGTGAAATTGTTAATCGGGAAGTACATGATAGTGCAGACGATAAATTGGGTACTGTCGCTGATTTTCGTATAGATATTGGAAGTGGCCAAATTATCAATATTTTGGTCATGATTGAACCAGGTATTGATCCTCAACTTCTCCCTTGGCCTACTGTTAACGGCCTACTTTCGGTTCCTATTGAAGAAATTGAGAGCGTAGGTAAGGTAATTAAATTATCAGAATAGTATGATGCATAACCGTTCATTCGTTCACAAGCGTCTTAAGTCGAACTTCGGGCTCGATATTTGTCATATCGACTAGGTGGGGAGCAGCATGGCAGATTTTCGCAATTATACCCGAAGATTAACAGCCCTCAAAACTCGTCGAAATATGCTAGTAGGTTCTTTCTGGATATTACTAATTCTTCTAATTTCAACCATAGCAGTAACTTATGTTACTGAAGGACAAACTCAACAATCTGCTTATGGTGACGATTGGAATGATCTTGGACGTTTTAGAGCTGAAATCAATAGTATGGGTGTTGAAACTACTGCATTAGTATCAAGTCCTCTTTTACTAAGTGAAATTGATTATCCAGAAGAAGCAATTTTCATAATATCGGGAGTTGAGAAGGATACAATATCGCTTCCAAGATTTACTGGTGATGAAAATATAATTGAATTTTCAGAAGGTGCAGGTTATACTACTTCTGAAATACTTGCTATTGACGATTTCGTTGATGCAGGAGGTACAGTTCTATTAATGGATGACAAAGGTTATTCATCTACATTAGCAGATCAGTTTGGTTTAGAATTCTCGGGACATACCCTGTATGATGGACAAGCATATGCAACTGAGTTAGACTACAATTTCATTTGGGTAAATAGTTCCTCTGCGTTTAATTTCACTACAAATTCTGGTTCATTATCTAGTATTCATCCTTGTTTAAGAGATACCGATACAGATGGTTATATCGATATTTTAGATACTGATCCATATGATATCACAACTTTTCCTGCCGGTTTAACTAAAGAATCTGCAGGTTTATGCGCTCATAGATGGATCTCCGAAAATGAATGGGATTTCTCTGAAAATTATAACTTATTGACTAATCAACCGTCTGCTTTTAATGCGGGTTCTTACAATCCAGTCGAAAACAGATATGATATTGGTAAGTCCACTCTTGATTCCTATCTCGACACAAATGATGATGGTAATCTAACTATAGGATCTTCTGCTTTTGGCATTCAGGGTGATGAGGTAGGGCCATTCGCTGTTTATGTCCGTTACTGTGCTGATCGATTATGTGTTGGTGCTGATTCGGGACGAGTACATTTCGTTGCGGATGGTTCAATTCTTACCAACTCATTGTATGATGATTCATTTTATTCAGGCATTGATGACGTAGTTCCTTCAAATGATAATCGAAAATGGGCTCTAGATATAATCGCAGAATCTCTACTTATTGGTAATTCTAGTGCCATGAGTACTTCTAATGCTATTGTTATATTTGATGAATCTAGGCACCAGCAACCAACCTTATTTGGAGATACTTACAATTTAATGTATTATATTTTAATTTATTTTACTAATGATTGGATGGCTATGCTTATTCTTTTCCTTGGTTTATTTATTACCTTAGAAGCGGTTCTTATTCGAAAAGAAGATCCTGAGGATTGGCGTCATGTTTTCCGAATAATATACTATGGTTTTGGAGATGCTCGCCGATATGAATATTATCAGAAACCTGAAAAAATAAGGCAAGTATTACTAACCAGAGTTCGGAACTTGAATACTCTTTCTAGAGAAGAATTTGACGCTTTACCTGCTGCTGAATTACAAAGAATGGTCGAAGATCCTGTTCTTACAAAATTTATTTTTGAAGATCGTAGATACAAGCCAGATGAACTTGTAGGCATAGTGAAGAGGATTAAAGAATGGGGTACCACAGATTCTGAAGAGGAGGTTGAACATGTGGACACGTAAAGCAGCAATACTTCTTACAAGCGGAATAAGCTTGATATTGGTTGGTATGATGATCTCTAATTTCCAGTTGATGATTATTGGATTAAGTTTCATTTCATTTATTGCAATAAATGGATGGGTAGAAGGTCATTCGGATTTAGAAATTAATCGCGAAATATCTGCTGTTAATGTGTATAAAGGTGACGACATTAATGTAGTGTTAACAGTTAAAAATAAATCTTATCGTCGTACTCAGCAGTTAGAAGTTTTCGACAATGTCCCTCATGAAATGAAAATGCGGAAAGGTGTTAACTTAATGCGCTTGAACCTAGGTCCAGGTGAAACCACTACAATTCGTTATACTGTTAGATGCCCATTAAGAGGGCACTATACGATTGGTCCTACTTCAATTCGTTATAGGAATGCATTCAATCTGTTTGTATCTGAAACCAGTGTAGCTGATCGCTCAGATATCACCGTATTCCCTCAAGTAAGAGATGTTGAAGAAGCATTAATTCGTTCAGATGTACCTAAGATGTATACGGGTGCTACTACTCTCAAAACACCGGGCCAAGGTATGGAATTTTATGCGCTTAGAGAGTATTTCCCTGGGGACTCTTTTCGTTCCATTAATTGGAAAGCTTTTGCTCGAACAGGCGAGTTAATGGTTAATGAGAAAACTAGGGATGCAGTTACAGACGTTTTCATAATTTTAGATACGAGAGATGTTGCACGAATTGGTACAGTTCTTAAGAATCCATTAGAAATGGGTACTGTAGCTGCTGCTTCTATTGCAAACTATTTCATCAAAAGACGAGATTCAGTTTCTTTAGTGACCTACGGAGAAAGAATGGACTTCCTTCCTCCTGAGACCGGTGATAAGCAGCATTACAAGGTCCTAAGTCAACTTGCAGCCGTAGAGTCGAAAGGAAGTATGCCTCTTCAGGCAGTTACAAATGCTCTTTCTCCTAGAATTTCCCGAGGTTCACCGGTTTTCATTATCAGTAGTTTAGAAGGTGATGGTACAACTCTATCCGCTATTCGGAACCTTTCAGGAAAAGGCCATCAAGTAATCGTTCTATCTCCAAGTAGTATTGATCTAGAACGATTGGTAAGCCGAATACCAAGAATGGCTTATGAGGTTCTCAAACTTGAAAGACAGAATCGATTAACAGCAATATCTGGTTATGGTGCTAAGGTAATTGATTGGACACCAAGTGTTGATTTATCAGAAGCATTACTGCAGGTTAGGGCAATTTAAGGAGTTAAGAAATATGGTTATCAACGTTGTACCAGATTCTAAAACACTTCATATAACGAAGTTACGTTTACGTTGGCAAGTGCTTTTATTACAAGCAATTTCCACATTCTCTCTTCTTTTATTAATGCATAAGATGAATGAATTATATGGTTCTTGTTCTGATACATTCATTGCAAATTCAGGTGTCAATGGTTGGTGCCCTGCATATGAACATACCAGGGGCCTTTTATGGATGTCATCTACGGGTGGTACTCTGCTTCCTGATTTCTTAACCGGAATTAATGAAACAGGTTTTGATACATTCACAATGCCATTAATTCTTTGTTTTATCATTACTGGATTATGGGTATTTATTATAACTCGTAGCGAGAAATTAAAGTTAATTATTAAGAGAACATTCTCAATTTTATTAGCATCTTGGTTCCTTCTCCCTTTCTTAGGATCTTGGTTAATTGGTTTAGTTAATCAAGGGATGTATCTCCCATTTGGTAATTCAGATGATCAATATAATCATATAAATCTCATATTAGCTCCATTCGAATTATTTTTCGAACTTATGTTTTTAGGAATTGTTTTTGCACCTGTACTTGTAGGTTTAATTGGTATCTGGAGTCTTTCTAAGAGGATGATTACGTGGGCTGCAGGGTATTTCTTGATAGTCATTGGAATCCATGCTATGCTTACTTTTGAGGGTGTAACTACAGCAGTTGACGTTGGACTTCAACCCCTTTCGGCTCAAATTGGAGAGGCAACATTATTTGGTGGCTTAATATCTCCGTTAGCATTTGATTTATTGATGATAGCAATTTTATTATTGGTATTTTTAGAATCTGGACTAGCAGTTATTACAAATCTAGAATATGCATCAATACTTCCAGATGCATCTAAGAAAGATCCCGAATATGTAAATCAGTTTAATAATGTAATTAATGGACATATTGCTCATCTATTTGGAATACTTTTCATAGTTAGCTTAACTACAGCAATAGCTCTCGAATTTGATGATTTCTTAATATCTTTTGTCGCAATATTCGAAGGTTCCCAGTGGTCTGGGCAAGTAAAAGAATCATTAGAATTACAACTAACATATGGTAAAGTGATTTCAGCATCATTATTCATGATAGTTGTAGCTGGAGGTAGATTTGTAATTCCATGGCAAAGAATTACTGGTTTCATCGAGACAGGACTTTCTAGAGTGCGTAATTAATTAAAATTTAATGATTTATGGACTAATCCTAATAAAATAACTATTAACAAGAATTGTATTCCAATTCTTAGTATTTCGTTCATAATATTAATTTCATCAAATATACTTTGAATTTGATTTTGTGCCCCTATCATGATTAATAAGGCGAATACAAACCACAATCGATGAAACCCAGGACCAAAGTGATTCCCTTGTTTATTTTGTTGATTTGGTAGAGGGATGCTCTCAGTCATACTTCTTTCAGGAGTATCTAGGTCATGAATCCATCGCTTATTCACTATCTCTTCTCTCGTTGGGTTCAAGCACAGAATACGTGACGGGGTATTATGAAGGGTGCGCTAACTGTACAACCCTGTAGTCAATGTAAAGATACATCAATTCTTTTTCAAGAGTATAGTGGCCAGCATTTATGCGGTAAACATCTTGCCTTATCTATAAGGAAAAGAGTTGCCAAAGAGATCCGCCTTCAAATTAATTTACCAAAAGATGCGAGACATTCTGACGGTTCACCTTTTCGAATATTCGTTGCAATTTCCGGCGGTAAAGATTCTGCTGTTTTATTGAGTATGTTAGTTGATATCATTGGTAAGCGCAGAGATATAGAATTAATTTCTGGTTGTATTGATGAGGGTATTGATGGATATCGTGCGCCTTCTTTAGAATTAGCAAGAGAACTTGCTGAATCTCTAAACATTCAGTTCGAAACGTTATCTTATGAGGATCTTGGATATGATCGAATGGATAACGTAGTTAAGAAAATGCCAATTATTGGTGAAAACATTCCTGATGCCAAGGGGATGATGCCTTGCTCCTATTGTGGAGTATTTAGACGACAAGGAATAAATGCTTTAGCCGAAAAAGTAAATGCCGATATAATGGCCTTAGGTCATAATTTAGATGATATGGCTCAGTCGATAATAATGAACTTTCAGAAGGGGAATATAGAGAGGTCTGTGAGGCTTGCCCCTCATACTGATGATCCAATCGAAGGTCTAGCTCCTAGAGTGGTACCATTAAGATGGATCCCTGAGCAAGAAATTCATGCCCATGCAATTTATGCCGGTCTACCAATCCATCACGGCGACTGTCCGCATGCTCCTGGTGCAATGAGGCAATTAAGTCGTGGTATTATTGCAGATATGGAAACAATTACCCCTGGCTCCCGACATGGTCTTTTACACTCTTTAGACCAAATAAGAAAACTATATCGTGAAGTCAACCCAACTAAATCTGATATAAAATATTGTGAATTGTGTGGAGAAGTTACAAGTCGTCAGATCTGCCAAGCTTGTACTATGAAGCGTTGGTTAGAAGAATATTAAATTATAAATTCTACCATTTCATCTACGTTTTGATGGCGTCCACAGTATGAACAGCGAATTTCCATAGGTTCAGATGAAATTATTCTTAATTTATGAGGTAATGGTTCACGGCTATTCTGAGTGATACAATTCGAAAATGAGCACCTAACAATATTTACTAGTTCTGAACCGAGTTCAATAGTTCTTTTTTCTGCTACACGATAGTTACGTATGATTGCTACTGATGCCTTAGGAGCAATCAATGCCAAACGATCTAGTTCTTCCTGATTTAATTCACGATCTTCAATTTTCAGAACATCTTTTCTTCCCATTTTCCCACTTGGTACATTCATAACCATCGAGATAGGGTTAGATCTACCTACGTCTAGTCTTAGCATTTTTAGCACCTGCAAAGCATTTCCTGATGGGATATGGTCAATTGCTGTACCATTGCATATTGCAGTGACACGCCTCATTTCACTCATTATTTCACCTTCCTTGGAACTTTAATGCCTAGACCTCTACATAACAAAGCCATTCTAGTCGGAACTCCATTGAATGCTTGTTGGAAATATTTTGCATGTTTTGTTGAATCGACGCTAGCATGTAATTCGTTGACTCTTGGTAGTGGATGCATGACAATCATCTCAGACTTTACTCCCTCGAGGTCATTAGCATTTAATTTATAAATTCCTGCAACTTTAGTATATTCCTCTTCATCAGGGAATCTTTCTTTTTGTATTCTTGTCATATATATGACATCTGCTGAATCTATAGATGATGACATGTCTTCTGTCTCATCAATATCGCCACCATGACTTTTCAAGTCTGAAACAATCTCAGAAGGCATCTTTAGTGATTTTGGAGAAACTAATGTTAGTTTAGCTCCGAATCTCACAAGTGCATGTGACAAGCTATGCGTAGTTCTACCATATCTCAAATCCCCTACCATCATGACATTTAGTCCTTCTAAACTTCCATGGGCCTCACGTATAGTGAATAAGTCAAGCATTGTTTGTGTGGGATGATTTCCAGCTCCATCTCCTGCGTTTAGGATCGGAATACTCACTGCATCAGCACTATATTGAGCGGCTCCTTGATTTGGATGCCTTATTACAGCGATATCAGAGTAACCATCCACCATCTGCATAGTGTCATACAGAGTTTCTCCTTTAGCAACAGATGACCCAATTGAACTTAGGTTCAAAACCTCACCTCCTAACCTTTTCATTGCCGTTTCAAATGACATCCTTGTACGTGTTGAATTTTCGAAGAAAAGATTTCCTAAAACTTTTCCTTGGAGTAGTGGTAAATAGATCTCTCCTCTTGCCACTGGTAACAGGATTTTTGCATCATCGAGAATTTGCATTATCTCTTCATTGCTAAGATCATCCATTGTGATAAGGTCGCCCATACTCTTTCCTCTATTCTACCGTGTGATACGTTGGTCATATGTATTGCCCTTGAAGCATAACCTTTGATGTCCGTATTCCGCTGTCTTGATGAGTGATGAATAATCCCCTATGTATGATGATAATCAGTCGGACACCAGTTCGTGTCTCTTTCTGTGGCGGAGGAACCGATGCAGACTGGTTTTCTCAAACATCAGAAAATGGAGGAATGGTGACATCTCTTGCTCTTGATAGGTATATACATGTGACAATAAATCGACGTTTTGATAATAGGATTAGAGTGTCTTATTCAAAACTAGAAATGGTTGATGACTTTGAAGATTTGGAGCATGAGTTAGTCCGTGAATCTATGCGTATGACCGGCGTGACATCAGGGGTGGAAATTACAACTATTGCTGACATCCCATCTAGAGGGACTGGATTGGGTTCATCTTCATCTGTAACTGTAGGTCTACTAAATGCTCTCCATGCCTTTGCAGGGAGATCAGTTTCAGCATCTCAATTAGCAGATGAAGCTTGCAGAATAGAAATAGAAATACTTGGTCAACCAATTGGCAGACAAGATCAATATGCAGCTTCTTATGGCGGAATTAATACAATAAAATTTTCTAAGAATGGAGAAGTTTTAGTTGAGTCAATAGATATTTCTAATGAAACTCGTTCAAAAATATCTGAAGAATTCACTTTAATATTTACTGGCCAAAGTCGTTCGGCATCTTCAGTTCTTTCTAATTCGGTATTAGAGGGTAAATCTGCCATTGCTAATCTCTTAAGAATAAGAGAACAGGCAGATGAGGCTAAAGATTTCCTTAATTTAGGGGATCTTTCTAAACTGGGTGCCCTTCTCAATGAAGCATGGAATATGAAAAGAGGAATTTCTTCATCTGTTAGTAATAATTTCCTTGATCAAATGTATGAGCGTATTCTATCCACTGGTGCGAATGGCGCTAAATTACTTGGTGCAGGAGGGGGTGGGTTCTTCTTAGTTCACGGTGATGTTAGTATTCGTCAGAAGTTGCAAATAGAATTTTCAGAAGAACACAGGATGATTCCTCTAAATATTGATGACACTGGTTCATGCATAATTTATCACGATTCTCAGAGGTAAGTGTAATGAATAAAACAAAAAACAGTTCCTTTTTTATTATATTAATAATTTTGATAAGTATCTGTAATATATCTGTAAGTGCCACTGATAATAATGATATTAACAATGAAGATTCAATACTGCCAATATCTGGATATTCTAAATTTGTTATTATTGATGACATTGTAGTCAATTCTCAATTTAACTCCACATGGGAATCATCTATCATTCTCTCAGATCAAATAGGTACAGACCTCCTTGAGAATCCAGAGTTAGGTTTGAGGGCTCAAATAGATATTCATTTAGGTGATTCAGACGGTTTTATCGATTCTGATGAGTCACATGAATTTGATAATTTGTTTCATCAAGAAAGAAATTGGACAGATTCAGAAATTGGAGGATGCTGTATATTTGACTACAATCAACTATATGCATCCGAAGGAATTAACCTGGAGATTACTCCTGTTGTATTGGGTCCAATCGATCTAAATAATACTACTTGGGGTTGGCATGAATCTGCTAACCTAATTGGGCAAGTAGATAGTAGAATTACAAGAATTTTAGATTTCCCTCGTATTGGTTCTTTGATTGAAGAAGTTCCACTCCGTGTAGTCCTTCCTTCTGGTTGGGAGTATACTTACAGCGCAATGGGAGAGATTTTTCATGGTGATCCTGGAAGTTTCATTATTGATCGTACGGAAGCAAATGTTGCTAGTAATATTCGCGTTACAATTTCTCCTAATCAATCACCCAGTGCCTTGGGTTATCGAGCATTATCTGGATCAATGATTACTCTTAATTCATCCACTGATTATTCAGGTACCTGCGAAGATAGTACTTTAGATATAAACCAACAATGGTGGACATTATCTAATAATGGCACACTTGTTGAAACATATTTTGGACCATCATTTAGTTTCATAGCTGAAGATTATGGTTTTTTTGATGGTCAAGTTGCAAGTGTTGTTATGCATTGTAAAGACTGGTTTAATGCAACAAGTACTTGGTATGAAAATATAGCAATAGATTCTATTCCTCCTATCTGGGAATCGACCATATCATATGAAAATGAATTTGGAGAAATTATTTTATTAGATCCCAACGATGATACATTTAGTATAAAATCAGATAGTTATATTTCATTTAGTATTTCTGCGAGTGACCCCAACTCTCAATTCCCTACAGATATTACAATTATCTCGAATAAAACTCCGAATTACCTACATCAAAATCAGAACCAACTTAATTTTTCAGATATATTTTATCAAAATGGAGAAGTTAATAGTATGGACCTAAATCTCTCTGAAAGACATTTATCTAAAATTCAAACATCTTGGTCAATTATTTTATTAGTTTCCGATAATGCAGGGAATTTATTGACTAGAGAATGGAAAATATTAGTTTTAGACGGAAGTGGCCCCACAATTGTACCTGATTTGATTATTAATAATATGTCGATTTCTTCCAATAACCTTGCAAGAGAGGGGGAATCGATAGTCATTTCTTTACAACAGTCATTTGATGATTTGGATGCTATTGAAGATACTTTTTGGTCATTGACAATTGATGGTGAAATAATTGTCGAAAATGTTTCTATGCAATTAATTGACAAGAGCTCCCTTGGTCCATTTAGTTCCGGTACTCATGTATTCAGTATCGATTCTTATGATTCCTCGGGAAATCATCAAAACCTTGCTTTTGGCCTTGCAATATCTCCAAAGATTGGGATTGAGATTGAATTAGTATCTAATGACCATATGGGTAAATTAGTTGAAGATAATACTGTATTATTCCTTGTAACTATGCAAAACAAGGGAGCATCACCTGCCTCGGGACAGCTTTGTGCCAATAGTCAATGTGGACCATTCATTGGCGTACCTGCTGCAAATTCTAATGGTGTTGCTATTTTTAGTGCTGAACTTAATTTTGAATTAACAAGTTCTGATCCAATAGATCTCTATTTCAAGTGGGGTAGTGAAAGTGCAAATTCAAGTGGTACTCTTGAAGTCAGTTCCGATATAGTAGTTGAACCATATTGGCAGTCTCCAATACAAACAGTATTATTGGTATTCATTGTATTGTCACTTATTGTGATTATTGCTAATCGCCTTTGGGGTGTAGATTCACAAAGGCCCTGATTTGAAACATTTTTCCGCAGAACTCATGAGTCATAACGTGTGGTGAATAATTGTGATTCTGTTACCCGACTACCCCGACCTGGTAATTCGTAGCCATAAAATGAGAGTGGAGAAGATTGCATTATCAGCAACTTTTTTACTTATTATTTCTGCATCATGGTGGCTATTATCTGCAGTATTTGGAGAACCAAACATACTCCCTCGATTAGGACCTATTTCACTAATTTTTCTATTATCTTTAGTTATTATCGACTTAATTGATTACGGGCCTGTTCAACGTTCTAGAATAGGAGTTATGGGAAATATCTCTTACCCTAGCATGTTGGCTCTTTCAATATCTGATGTTAATTATAATGATTCTTTAATATCGGGCATGTTATATTTATCATTGGCAGTATTTTTCTGGTACATTGCTCATAAGAATCTATCATTGACTTATTCTTCTAAGATCTGGAGAGGCTTAACAAGTATTGTAGGGCTTGTATTTTCTTTAGGATTAATGTATTCCATATCCGCAGAATCCCATGTATATCTAATTATAATTTTTTGTATAATGGTCACCATGATCCCCGACCTCCTATCAAAGGATGAAAACCATGTATCTAGAAAAGAATTTACTAATGCACTAGATAAAGCCGAGGGTGAAGTATTAATTTTAAGAAGTCAAGGATTATCACTTGAACAAGCCTCTTCTCTTTTGAAGAAGGCTCGTGAAGATTGTTGGAATGATCCAATCAGAGGTTTAGAGCTAATAGCAGCTGCTCAAGAAGATACTGAAAGAATTCAAGCTCTCTCTAAAGACTTAGATGATATAAGAAAAGATACAATGCTTTATGTCAAAAAAGCGGAGTCTATAGCCGGGGCGATTCAAGGACCACGTAAATCCTTTGATCTTGGCGAAAGAGAAGCCGAACATGGTTCTTTAAGAGATGCTGAACTTATGTACCGGCATTCGAAGACCAAATCTGAGATAGTTATACTTCATTGGCAAAAAGCACTTGATGCAATCAATTCTGCCGAGGAATTAATCAGTCAGAAAAATGAGTTACAAGTAGATTCTTTAATTAATATTATTTCATTAGCCAGAGATTCTCTTGAATCAGAAGACCCTTTAGAGGCAATTAAAATTGCCTCCTCTGTTTCTGGCCATTTAGATAGTCTTGAATCTACAACCTCTGATGCTAAAAAAGCAATAGAAGATGCTGAAAATGCACTTTCTAGTGTTGAAGGAAGTATATCAGTTATGACCAAAGAACGATTAGAAGAATCTAAACTTGCACTTATTGGAGGAGATTCTTCACTTGCCAAAGGTTTGGCTACAAGTATTCTCAGGGATATTAAACTAACTTCTGAGTCTATGCAAAATGTTCAACGAGGTCTTCGTCAAAAGAATAAACTAATCGAAAGTTTCCCTAAAGGTTTGTCCGGTAATATTTATCGTACACAATTGAAAAATATCGAAAATAAAGCAAATTCTGGTGAATGGCTTGATGCTTCAGAACTTTTATCCAATTTAACGAATGAACTTCAATCTTATGATAAATCATTATCTGAAGCTTTAGAATTATATTCTTTTATTGATAGTGAATGGAATAATTTACGCCGTAGACTTGACTCATCTAATATCAAGGTAAATGATGAAATGAGGATAGATGCTGAAAAGAACTTTTCTCAATGCAAGAAATTTTTAGATGATGGAGATATTGATTCTACACTTACGGCGTTGGGTAGAACAGACGAACTAATAGAGAATTTAAGAAGAAGAATATAGTTATTCATTCTTATTTTTATCAGCACAGTATGGGCAGTATGATTCTAATTTATAGTCCGGCAAACTACATTCTTGCTTAGTCAGTGGTTCCCTACAGGCAAAACACATTGTATATTCCGTTTCATTTAATTCGGTATTTACTGCAACTCTTTGATCGAATACAAAACAATCACCTTTCCAATATGATCCATCTGTTTGTTCAAAATATCCTAATATCCCTCCTTCTAATTGCTTGACATTCTCAAATCCTGCATTCATCATTACTACAGATGCCTTCTCGCATCGAATACCTCCTGTACAATACATTACTATCTGTTTTTTCTTATATTCTTCCGGCAATCCCAAAATAGCATCTGGAAAGTCTTTGAAAGTTGATAAATTTAAGTCAATTGCATTTTCAAAAGTCCCTATTTTTGTTTCATAATCGTTTCTTGTATCTAGGATTATTACTTCTTCATTTTCATCTAGAATTTGCTTGAATTCTACAGGTTTAATATTAGGTCCAGTGAATTCTCCAGGTTTAACCTCATCTATTCCAAGCGCAATTATTTCCTTTTTCAGCCTTACAAGCATTCTACGAAATGGTTGATATTCGGTATAACTTACTTTCAGGGGTATGCCAATAAATCTTTCATCAGATTCTAAGAATTCTAGATATGAGTCAATTGATTTTTGTTCGCCAGCTAGGAAGAAGTTAATCCCATTTCCACTCAAAAGAATTGTCCCCTTAATTTTTAATTTTTCACAAATATAGCGGAAAGGTTGTCTTAATTCATCTCGGTCATCTAAACTTACAAAGCGATAGCCAGCAATATTAACAATATTCCCTAATTGCATAATTAGTCCTCATTCATCTTTTGGTACCAGAGATAACTCATTACTTCTTGAGATTATTTCTATTGATAGTTTTTCAATAAATGTTGAAAGAGGAATATCGTTACACTGGTCTCCATTTCTTGCTCGAATAGATACAGTTTGTTTTTCGTTCTCTTCGTCGCCTAGAATTACCATATATGCTGGTCTCATTTTTCGATGAGTTCTTATTTTCTTTCCAATAGTATTATCTGAATCATCCACATTAACTCTAGCTCCAATATCTCTCAAAGATTTTTTAACTTTCTCTGCATATTCTTTTTGTCTTTCAGAGATTGTGATTATCTGAATCTGTTTAGGTGCTAACCAGGTTGGGAAATTACCAGCCCAGTGTTCAGTAAGGAATGCAACAAATCTTTCATGAGTTGATAATGGTGATCTGTGGATGACAAAAACTTCACCATTTTCTTCACCTTTTTCATCCTTATAGGATAATTCAAAACGTTCTTTTGCAGCGAAGTCAAGCTGAATTGTAGACATGGATTCTTCTCTTCCTAGAGCGGTAGTAAATTGAATATCTATTTTTGGTCCATAAAATGCAGCCTCACCTATTGCCTCGATGTAAGGAACTTTCAATTCATCTAATATTTTTCTCAAATGATTTTGTGTCGATGCCCAATTCTCTGGTTGTTTGATATATTTATCAGTATTTTCAGGATCCCATAATGATAAACGGAAATGGTAGTTTTCGAAACCAAAAGTAGAATAATAATCTTGAACCATCTTAATATTATTAGCAATTTCCTGCCCCACTTGATCTAATGTACAATAGATGTGGGCATCATTCATAGATAGCATTCTAACGCGTAATAAACCTGCCAGAGTCCCTGACATTTCATTTCTATAGACAGTGCCATATTCTGCAATTCTAATTGGAAGTTCTCTGTATGATCTCTTCTTATTTCGATAAACTAAATGATGCATAGGGCAATTCATTGCCTTGAGATAATACGTGCCATCATCCATCTCCATAGGGGGGTACATTCCTTCTGCATAGTGAGGTAAATGGCCACTACATTCGAATAACTCTTTTTTAGCAAGGACAGGCGTGGTTACTCTCATATAACCATAATTTTCTTCAGTCTCTAATGCATATTTTTCAATTTCTGACTTCAGTGTTTCTCCGTTTGGCAACCATACTGGTAAACCCTTTCCGATTAACTCATCAATCATATACAGTTCCATTTCTTTACCGATTTTTTTATGATCTCTTTTAGCGGCTTCTTCGATTTGTCTTTGCCTTTCTTTTAATCCATCTTTAGTTGCATAGCACATACCGTAGATACGAGTTAGAGGTTCCCTATTCCTATCAGCACGCCAATAAGCTTGACTCGTACTTGTCAACTTAAACCATCTCAAATGAGATGTAGATGGTACATGTGGACCTCTACAAAGATCAACGAAATCTCCTTGTCTATATGCAGTGGAACCAATTTCATTTCCAATCTTTTGGTTTATGATCTCAATCTTAAACTTATTATCAGCAAACATATTTCTTAAAGTATCATTATTATATTCTTCACGCTCAATTTTAATATTTTCTCGAACAAGTTTATTCATTCTCTTTTCTATTGCTTTAAGTTCTGTGTCTCCAATTGGATCCATATGGAAATCATAGTAGAATCCATTTTCAATTGGTGGGCCAATAGTTGGTTTAGCTTCAGGAAACATTTCCATGACTACTTGCGCAAGTAAATGTGCACATGAGTGTCTTAAAATATACAATCCTTCATCTGATTCTCCTAAAATCGCTTCGATCTTACAATTTGATTCCAGGATAAATGACATATCTTTTTGAATTCCATCTACAATTGCTGCTACAGCCCCAGATCTCTTTCCATAAATGTTATCGAGTACTTCCCCAGCAGTAATTCCAGAGGCATATTCATGTATCTCTTCATCATTGATTTTAACCTTAATCATTGACATACGCTGTGCCTCCGTTAACTACGCCAACATAACAATGATATGAATGCCTTGCCTATTATGTTACTCGTATAATACTTATTTTAGTACGATTTGAGTTCCAGTGGTGCCATTTACCATTCCTTCAATATCTCTTAGGGAACCTATGACAGCTCTCTGTCCTGAGCGTTCTACAAAAGAACAAGCAGCCTCTACTTTTGGCCCCATTGATCCTTCATCGAATTCATAATTGCGAATTTCTTCAGGAGTAATGTTAGGAATAATTTTTTCTGAATCAGTCCCCCAATCAAGATATACTCCGTCTGTGTCAGTTGCCAAAATCAGTAAATCAGCATCTAACTCAAAAGCTAACAAAGAACTAGCCCTGTCTTTATCTATCACTACCTCGACACCTTCCAATTTCCCTTCTTTATTATAGATGGTTGGGATACCTCCGCCACCTGCACATATTACTACTGTTCCTTTTTCTAAGAGCCAGTGTATCGGTCTTAATTCGAAAATTCGATGAGGTTCAGGAGAAGGTACTACTCTTCTCCAATGTTTACCATCCGGTTTCACATCCCAATTCTTTTCATTTCTTAATTTTTCAGCTTCTATTTGAGTATATATCGGACCGATTGGTTTTGTTGGATTAAGGAAAGCAGGGTCCTCAGGATCAACTTCTACCATTGTTAAAATTGATGCGATCGGAATTTCTATTGGTAATAAATTCCCTAGTTCTTGTTCAATCATGTAACCAATCATCCCTTCTGTTTGAGCGCCTAGTATATCGAGAGGATACTCTTCTACTTCTTTGTAAGCCGCAGATTGTAGTGAAAGAAGTCCTACTTGCGGCCCATTTCCATGACTAATTACTAATTCATTTTGCTCAACTACTGGCGCTAATGATTTAGCAGCAATCTGTATGTTATTTCGTTGATTTTCAGCTGTCATTGCTTCACCTCTTCGAAGTAGAGCATTCCCTCCAAGTGCAATAACGATACGCATTATGGTGAAGCGTTAGGCTGTATTGATATTAACGCGTTCCCTATGCGATAGTTATGGTGCGCATTGGACTACTAGTCAATCCGGATGCAGGTTTAGGTGGTAGATTGGGTTTGAAAGGCTCTGACGGTCAAGCTGAATATGCACGTTCACAAGGTGCAGAAGATAGAGCTGGACCTAGGGTTAAGGATGCATTACAGTACTTTGGGAATTTACATCGCGATACCTCTGAGATTCAATGGTTTACTAGCGAAGGAAGAATGGGGACTAATTGGATTCCCAAAGATATTGAAATTGGAGAATTTGTAACTATACATAAATCCCCCAAAACAACCACCTCTTCTGATACTTCTGAATTAGTTATTTCATTAATCGAATCAGGTATTGATTTATTGTTATATGCAGGTGGTGATGGTACTACTAGGGATATTATTTCAGTATTAGAATCTCAAGGTAAGTCTGAGATTCCAGTTATTGGAATCCCCTGCGGTGTGAAAATGCATTCTGGATGTTTTGCATCTTCACCCAAGGCAGGTGCCGAAGTTCTATCTGCATGGTTAAACGGTGATTTACTGATATCTAGTACAGAAGTTCTTGATTTAGATGAAGAGAAGTATCGGAATGGAGAATGGATTGTACGCCTTTATGCTGAAGCGAAGACTCCTGCCTCTCCTCGATGGATGCAAGGTGCAAAAATGCGTGTCGAGGCAACTGGCGAAGAAGAAATAATTGAAGGTCTAGCTGATCACATTAGAGAATTACTAATTACTGATAATAGACTAATTATTTGGGGTTCTGGTGGGACTCTTAGAACTATCTCGAATATGGTGGGTTTTGAGGGGACCGTACTAGGAATAGATGCTTCCATAGGGTCAAAACAGATTGGTACTGATTTAAATGAAAAACAATTATTGAATTTGCTGTCTTCTCATATTGGCGATATTACTCTTCTTCTTTCACCAATGGGCGGTCAAGGTTTTCTAATAGGGCGTGGGAATTTACAACTTTCCCCCGAAGTTCTTAAAAAAATAACTATAGACAATATTCTTGGTGTCGTGACACCTGCTAAACTACTCACAGTACGCCGTTTACGTATAGAAACTGGAGATAAAGATTTAGATAACGAATTTGCTGTAAAAAAATATCTCAAAGTATTACAAGGATATAGGACTACAAGAGTATTACCCTTGGCAGTTGATTAATTATTAATCTTATATTTCTAGACCCGATGCTGCCATAAGTAATCCGAGAAACGGTGGACTCGGTTTCCCCGGTCTTGACTTAAATTCAGGGTGATATTGTGTACCGACATAATATGGATGGTCATTTAATTCCATAATTTCACATCTCTGACCAGTTTCATCTTTACCTACATATATTAATCCAGCATCTTCTATCTGAGAAATTAATTCTGGGTTGACTTCATATCGGTGTCTATGTCTCTCATCAACATATGATTTGTTACCATAAAGTCTCTTAATTTTACAATCTTCAACCAAGAATGGGGTTGGTTTTGTCCCAAGTCTCATAGTTCCACCCATATGTGTTTTAGATATTTCTGGCATGAATACTACTACGGGTTGTTCAGTGTTTTCATCAAACTCAGTAGAATTAGCACTCTCCATTCCTAATACGTTTCTACAAAATTCTATAGTCGCAATTTGTAATCCAAGACATACACCTAGGAATGGAACTTTATTCACTCTTGCATACTCAGCTGCCTTGATTTTTCCTTCTATACCTCTGATACCAAATCCTCCTGGTACGAGTATGCCGTCAGCAGATTTTAGAACATCCCAAGCATCAGAGTATTTTTCAGGATCTTCCTCCTTTACCTTTCCATCTAGACTATCTGATTCAATCCAGTTTATTTCCAATTTCCGATTCACCTCATATGATGAATGTTGTAATGCTTTAATGACACTAAGGTATGAATCAGATAGGCCGGTATACTTCCCTACCATCGCAATTTTAATGACTTCTTCAAGGTTATCTACAGTATTAGCCATTGCAATCCAATCATCAAGAAGAGGTCTTGATTTAGGTAAATCAAAACCAATTTCTTTAGCTAGAACTTCACTTACTCCTTGCTCCTCTAGAAGTATTGGTATACGGTAGATGTTCGAGACATCATGCGCTGAAACAACCGCTTCTGGGGATACGTGGCAGAAAGCCGCTAATTTCTGCCTTGTCTCAATATCTAATGGATGCTCAGATCTACAAACAAGAATATCGGGTATTATCCCTAATCCTCTCAATTCTTTTACTGTATGTTGAGTTGGTTTAGTTTTTTGTTCTCCAACTGGGCCCATAACTGGTACTAAACTAACATGGACGAAGCAAATATTTTCTTCTCCGACTTTAAACTGAAATTGTCTTAGAGCCTCAACGAAAGGAGCACTTTCAATGTCCCCGACTGTCCCTCCTAGTTCAATTACACAAGCATCAGGAGTCTCCCCACTCCCATCACTAGGGTTTTCTGCAACACGTTCAATCCATTCTTGAATTTCATTTGTAATATGAGGGATGACTTGGACCGTTTTACCTAAATAATCCCCTCTCCTTTCTCTCTCAATTACTGATTGGTAAACTTTACCAGTTGTTATGTTGTTATCTTTTGTCAGAGAAATATCGAGAAACCTTTCATAATTCCCTAAATCTAAATCAACTTCTCCGCCGTCATCTAAAACGTAGACTTCTCCATGTTCAAAGGGTGACATAGTTCCCGCATCGCAATTAAGATACGGATCTATTTTCACACAAGTGACTCTCAGTCCAGCAGATTTTAGCAATACTCCTATGCTACTCGCTGTTATTCCTTTACCCAGTCCTGACAAGACTCCACCCGTGACAACTACATACTTCATTCAATCAACGGGGTTTGAAGCCAACGTATCTCTCCTATCAACATTCCTTCGATGGCTCCAATAAAATACTCTTTGCTAAGTCTAAGTATCTCTATCCTTTCGGTCAACCTATGTCAGAGGTAGCGGATGGGAGAATATTAGTTACGGGAGCCCTAGGACAAATTGGTACTGATTTAGTAGAACGCCTTAGAGAGATCTATGGTTCAGAAATGGTTGTAGCCAGTGATATCCGTAAGATTTCCAATCATCCTTGTGTATTGAATGGCCCATTTTTAATTCTTGATGTTTTAAGTGATAAAATATTAGAATTAGTTCAGGAAGAAAAGATTCATACAATATACCATTTAGCAGCAATTCTTTCTGCAAAGGGTGAAGAAAACCCTGAGTTATGTGAATCAGTCAATGTCGATGGTACAAGAAATATTTTAGAAGCAGCTAGGCTATATGGGATTCGCGTATTCATACCCTCCTCAATCGCTGTCTTTGGTCCTGATGCACCAAAACATGCACCTCAAATAACTGCTCTAAATCCTACAACTAAGTATGGTATGACTAAAGTTGATTGTGAAATAATGGGTATGTTATATTGGAAAAAATATGGAGTTGATGTTAGAGGTATTAGGTATCCTGGACTCATATCTTGGAAGTCGCAGGTTAGTGGAGGAACTACTGATTATGCCGTTGATATATTTCATGCTGCATTATCTGAGGAGAAATCATATGACTGCTTTCTCAAGGCCGATACAAGACTTCCTATGATGTATATGGAAGATGCAATAAGAGCAACAATCTCGTTGATGGATGCACCACTAAAATCAATGAGTCTAGCACGTTGTGGATATAATATTTCAGGGCTGTCATTTTCTGCTGAGGATCTATTCTTTGAGATCAACAAACATGTTCCTAATTTTATATGTGAGTATAAACCAGATGTGCGTCAGAATTATGCTGATTCTTGGCCTGATTCAGTAGATGACAGCGTTGCAAGAAATGATTGGAATTGGGCACCTAATTTTGAACTAGCCGAATTAGTAGAAGATATGATTAAGAATCTTTCTTGATGATTTAATTATCATCTATTTGATTGCTCCAATCTGGTGTTTCGGGTCCTTGCTTAGCCCATAATACATCATCGATTCTTAGAACACTAATTGCAGCTTCAGTTGCCCCTGTAATAGCATGCCTTGCAACAAAGATTGGATCGAATATGCCTTCATCATACATGTCCATGACCTCTCCTGAGTTTCCGTTAACGCCAATCCATGCCCCTTCCTCAACATTTTTTGATTGAGCGGCTGAAAGAGCCAAAAGAGTATCAATTGGGTCATGACCTGCATTTTCTGCTAAAGTTCTTGGGACAATTTCTAATGCTGCAGCATATGCTTCTATCGCCATTTGTTCTCTTCCTGATTGTGTAGTTGAAAATTGCCTTAATTTTCTAGCAAGGTGAGTTTGAGTAGCTCCCCCTCCTGGTAATATTCTATTTTCTTTTGTTAATCTATGACTGACTCCTAATGCATCATCAAATGATCTACTTACTTCATCTCTAAGTTCTGGTGTCGAACCTCTGAGAATCATAGTCATTGCTCCACCGAAAGTTCCTTCAATTTTAGTATAATTAATGGATCCAATGTTTTCCTCTGAACGTGATGAATAACTCCCAATATCTTCTTTAGTTATTCTTTGAACCTCTCTAATCATGTTTGTACCAGTTAGCCTCGAGAGCCTTTCTAGATCTTCTCTTTCAAACCTCCTATATGCGGTAATTCCTACTTTGGATAACATAGAGATTGCCTCATCAGCAATTCCATCTCTGACTATTAAAACATCGACTTTTAAATTATGTAGGTGGTCAACCATATCTTGAAGGTGATTATTGTCACGCTCATGGAATTCTTTTAAAACTCCTAGATCATTCACTTCTATTTGAGCTTCTAATTCTAATTTTCGATTTTCGAGAGCTCCATCTAGGATAGCAATACTCCCTCCATTTGAAAATTGAGGTGTATTTCTATCAATTCTTGTTTTCGCTAGGATTAAAGCCGGCACAAGTTCACTATCCAATGCCTTACCTCCTGAGATTTGTATTCTTTTTATTCTCAGTCTCTCTAAATCATTGCCGCCCTCTTCGCCGACTAAGGCTTCTGCAGCCTTCAAGGCTAAATCAGTTAAATGTAATGAAAGTTGGCGATCTATTTTCCCTTGTAAAGAGGTTCTAACTACTGCCCTTTTCATCTTCTTATCTGTTGCTACACGAGCTATCAGATCTAACTCTCTGAGTGCTTCTTCATTTGCAATTCGATATCCATTAATAATTAGAGATGGATGAACTCCTGATCTGACTAATTCTAGAGAATTTTGTAACATTTCCGCCATTAATATAACAGTAGTGGTCGTACCGTCTCTAGCAAATTTATCTTGTGAACTTGATGATGCAATTAATAGATTTGCAGTCGGATGTTCCACTCTTGCAGTTTCAAGAACAGTAACTCCATCATTTGTCACGGTGGCATCCCCTGCATCATTAACTAGCATCTTATCTAGTCCTCTTGGACCAAGAGTTGAACGGATTGCGTTTGAAAGAGATACTGCTGCTGCTACATTACGAACTAATGCTGTTCTGCCATGGATACGGTCTGTATCCTCCAAAGCAACCTCATGTTCAGTATCAGCCATCTAGCCTCTGCGACCAACTAACAGGATTTGAAACCGTTCCTAGAGGCTCCGATAAATATTTCACTAAACTGCCTATGAATTGTAGAGAATTATTTGCGTGAGGTTCATAAAGGATAGGCGTTCCCCACTATACAACCTTAAGTTGAGTAGTGGTATTTATGGATGACACTAATAGAGATGAATGGGAAGAAAAAATGCTCAAAGAGATGGTGAAAATGTTCAGTGAAATGGGTATGGCAATAGATATGTCAATGCTTCAGAATATGATGTCTCAGGTACGTGAACAATTTGAGAAAATTGGTGTTGATCCCGAAAAAATAGCGAATAAAGACCTAAAAATCGATATAAACGGTGACCCAGATGAATTTCGTCGAACAATGGAATCAATGCTAAACGGCCCCGATGGAATTTCAAAATTATTTAGAGATATCGGAATAAATGTGCAAGTTAATAATCCCACTCCAGTAGTAGATGCTGAACTAGAGCATGAGGATGAAGATGATGAGAAACTTCTCGAAGCAGATATTCATATTCATGAGGATAGAATGTATGCAACCATTGATCTTTCGAGACAATTAGAAATTATTGAATCTGAAATTGAACTTAATTTAATCGATGGCGGGACAGTTCTTCAATTAATGAAAAAGACTCAACTTCGGCCATTCAAAAAATTCGATTTACCCGAATCAGTTACCCAAATTGTAAGTTGGAGCCTGAATAATGGTATACTTGATGTAATATTCAATATTAAAAATAATAATTGAAAAAGGATGTGAAAAAAATGAGTGGACCTGTAATTGGAATAGATCTTGGAACGACAAATAGCTGTGTGGCAACTCTTGAAGGTGGTCAAGCCGTAGTAATTGCAAATTCAGAGGGTTCACGGACAACTCCTTCTGTTGTTGCCTTCAGTAAAGATGGTGAACGCCTAGTTGGAGTTACCGCGAAACGTCAGGCAGTAACTAATTCTGAAAGAACAATTCTTTCTGTCAAAAGAGAAATGGGTACCGAATGGAAAAAGAGTATTGATGAGAATGAGTATACCCCACAAGAAGTTTCTGCATTTATATTACAGAAATTAAAGGCAGATGCTGAATCCTATTTGGGTCGAGAGGTAACTCAAGCGGTAATTACATGTCCTGCTTATTTCACTGATGCTCAGAGAAAAGCCACACAAGATGCTGGTAGGATCGCCGGATTAGAAGTTTTAAGAATTATCAACGAGCCTACTGCTGCTGCTTTGGCATACGGTGTAGATAAAGCTGAAGATCAAACAATTCTTGTTTATGATTTAGGAGGGGGTACATTCGATGTATCGATTCTGGAGATCTATCTGGTTGATGGGCAACCTCAGATTGAAGTTAAAGCAACAAGTGGGGATAATAGGTTAGGTGGAGATGACTTTGATCATGTGGTTGTTGAATGGATTATTAGTGAATATAAGAAAACCTCTGGTATCGATTTAGGTAAAGACATGCAAGCAATGAGTCGATTGAGGGAAGCAGCTGAAAAAGCAAAAATCGAACTTTCTGGGACTTCAATGTCTCAAATTAATTTACCATTCATTACTATGAAAGATGGTCAACCTGAACATCTTGATTTATCGCTTTCCAAAGCTAAATTTGAAGATTTAATTTCTGATTTGGTTGAGAGAACAATGGGTCCAACAAAAAGAGCCATGAAAGATGCAGGAATAGGTAAAGGAGACGTTGACAAAGTAATTCTTGTGGGTGGTTCTACTCGTGTACCTGCTGTTCAAACTGCAATTGAATCAGAGGTAGGTAAATCTCCATTTAAGGGGATAAATCCTGATGAAGCAGTTGCCTTAGGTGCTGCACTTCAAGCAGGAATAATCGTAGGTGATGAGGGAGTAACAGATGTTCTTCTTCTTGATGTCACACCACTTACTCTGGGTATTGAGACATTAGGTGGTATTATGACTAATATGATTGAAAGAAACACTACAATTCCTTCACGACGTTCAGAGACATTCTCAACAGCAGCTGATAATCAACCCGCAGTTGAAGTACATGTACTCCAGGGTGAACGTGAGTTTGCAAATGATAATACTACACTTGGAAGATTCCATCTTATGGGTATACCCCCATCGCCGCGAGGATTACCTCAAATTGAAGTGACATTCGATATTGATGCCAATGGTATAGTCGATGTTTCTGCCAAAGATCTTGGCACTGGTACTGAGCAATCTATCAAGATTGAGAGTCAAACTTCTTTATCAGAGGATGATATCAAACAGAAGATAAGTGATGCAGAAGAGTTTGCAGAGGACGATAAGCGTAGGAAAACTAGAGTCGAATTAAGAAATACAGCAGATAGTATTCTATATCAAACCCGTAGAACAATTGATGAGACTAAAGATAAATTATCTGAAGAGGTAGTAAGCCCTGTTTTAGATAAACTCAAAGAGTTAGAGTCATTGATAACTAAGGACGATATACCTGTTTCTGATGATGATCTTGATGAATCTGGGATACAGTCCAGGATTCAGGAATTAGAAGAATTAATGCATAATTTATCTTCTAAATTATATGAAGCAGCGTCTGCTGAGATGTCTGATGATGAAGCTGCCGACACTGAAGGTGATGGTGACGTTGTAGAAGCAGATTTCGAAGTTATAGATTCTGAAGAAGAGTGATTCAATGACTAACACATCTTTACAACCAATTAAAGTTGGTGCCAAACCTTTGTATCGCTCTCGTTCTGATAGGATTATCTTTGGTGTATGTTCTGGTTTCGCGAGGAAATTAGGGATATCTTCAAACGTTTCTAGATTAATATTTTTATTTCTCACATTTATTACAGGGGGGACCTTCTCAATTACTTATTTAATTGCTTTTTTACTTATTCCTCAAGAACCTATTAATTCTTAATCTTGAGTAATTAAACGATGTAATAAACGTACTTGTACGCCTGTTGCTCCATGGCTAACCATGGCATTGCTTTCACCACCCCAAATCCCTGCTGTTCCAGCAATATCGAGATGCGCCCATGGAATTTGTATTTTTTCTTCTTCACTATTTTCTCTGTTTTGGATAAATTGTTTTAGGAAGCCTGCTGCCTGACTGGCTCCTCCCCAACGCCCTTTTCCTTGATTACGTACATCTGCAATCTTGGACGAGGTCATTTGCTTTTCGAAAGCAGGTAACATTGGCATTGGCCAAGATATTTCATCAACTTCATCTCCAACTTTCTTGATTTTTTGAGACAAAGATTGGTTGTTAGAAAATAATCCGGTTGCTTCATGGCCAAGCGCAACTACGATCGATCCAGTTAAAGTTGCTAAATCAATGATATATGATGGATTCAACTCCCCCGCTTTCCACAATCCATCAGCGAGAACATTGCGTCCTTCCGCATCTGTATTTAGCACCTCGATGGTTTTGCCAGAGTAAGTATCAATAACATCTCCTGGGCGATATGCTTCTGCACTCGGCATATTTTCAGCCATACATGTGATTCCATTAATTCGCCCTTTGTAGCCTGTAGCATAAAGTGCTTGAAAAAGGCCAAAAACAGTTGCTGAACCATGCATATCTAATTTCATTTCATCCATCCCTGCACTACCCTTGATAGAAATTCCACCTGAATCAAAAGTAATCCCCTTTCCCACAATGCAAGGTACTTCTGAATGAATCTCATTATCTGGATTTAAACGGAAAAATACCATACAAGGTTTGTGTATACTTCCTTTTCCAACCTCGATAAGTGCATACATCCCCTCTTTTTGAAGACGTTCATAATCCCAAACCTCGACTTCTGTATTTTTCTTTCCTTGCGCCCATTCAAGAGCTCTTCTTCCAAACTCTTCTGGATAAAGGCGGTTCGCTGGTTCATTACCTAAATCGCGCGCTAAATGCACTCCTGTTGCTATGGCTGATGATTTTGTAACTTCTATCTCCAGTTCTTTTTGATAACTATCTATAGTTTGACAAATAAGGCTCCAAGGACCTTTATCCTCTTCGTCTTTCTTTTGATATTTCTCAAATGTATAGTCACGAAGAATAAATCCTTCTGTAAAAGCACTCATCTGATCTACTTTCCAACCGGTGGTAAATCTGATTACAATTTTCGTCCCATGCTTCTTAGAAAGAGATGCGAAACATTTAGCACCATTGTCTCTAGATATTTTAGTTGTCAAATCTTTTTGTTTCCCTAGTCCCAGAAGAATCACTTGGCAATTTTTCGTCCATATCCCCAAATTTTCTCCTATTTCACCGCTCCATGCTTCACTCGCAATTGCAGATTTTACAGCAATACTTGCACTACGTTCTAGTCCAGTTGTTGCATTATTTGGCGCTTTACTTAATCCTTCAAAAATAGGGATAATCATTATATTTCCAGTTTCTATAAAACCACTTGTGACGACTTTCATAGATTTGCGATTACGTTCGATTATACAAACAATCGCCTCTGAAAATGTCAATTTCAGAATCTTTTTGTTCTTGGTAATACTAATTAAATGCTAATATATGTTATTTTCAAAAACTAATTATTATAGTGGTTTTTAGCTAACTATCATCAGCCATACATTCTATTGCCTCCCAAATCAATTCAATGAATGCATAAATAATTCTTAATTTAGAAATGCAAATGATTCTAGGCAGGGACCCTTGCAGACAATGCATGGGTCGCTTCCTGGTAGCCGTTGTCTTGGCTTCATTGATTTTTACTTCGGTATCTCCAATGGCTACAGCACAAGTTGGACAACCTGATATAATTCAGGAGCATTGGTATCACACATATGCTACTCTAACACTTGATGTCAATGAATGGGCAGATAACAACCCTGATATTGTTGACTTAATTAGTGCAGGCCAAACAGAGATGGGAAGGAATCTCTGGGTTTTGCGTATTTCTGATTGGAGTCTAGAAGTAAAACCTGATGGAGATAAGAAAGAAGTCGTATACATCGACGGTGGGCACCATGGAAACGAGCATCTAGGGACTGAACTGGCTTTCCTAACCGCAGAATATTACATTGAAGGTTGGGTAGATGGAAATCAGGATGTCGTTGATGTTTTGAAAACTACTGAATTACACATCCTCATAATGCTGAATGCTGACGGTAATGATCTCGATACAAGATGGAACGTGAATCAAGTAGATTTGAATAGGAATTATGACCATTATTGGAATAATTGCCCTCCCAATAATCCTACCCAACCAGGAAGCAGTGCTTTCAGTGAATCCGAAACTCTTGCAAACTCGGTTTATATGGATACTGTAGTTCCTGATGCAGATTTGTATGTTACTATGCATACAGGTGTATGGATTATGCTGTATCCATGGGGTAAATGGCCTGAACAACCATCAGACTGGGAATTATTTCACTTCATTCGAGACGATGTTAATACAAATATTTCCGATATACCAATTCGGAATGCAAATCAAGGTTTGTATCCAAACTGCGGCACTAGTCGAGATTATGGATATGGAGTAATGGGTTATCCAACATTTACTTTTGAAACTGATGATGAACAATTCCTTCTTGGCACAGCCGAGGCACTATCCGAGAGATTAGGTGAAGAATTAGATGTAATGAAATATCTAATACAGAATGTATGGTATTGGCGCGCTCGTTTAGTAGTCGAAAATTTAGAAATTGGAACGAATCAAGTTGAGGCGCATGTAGTTAACCTCGGTCAAGCAAGTACATCTAATGCCACATTCCACTACTCGGAGTCAAATGGTGAATTATTATGGCATTCAGAAACTTTCGGAATAAATGCAACCAATGAATCAACTGTGGTTCTTAATTTGACAAATCTTAGCTTAGTTAATGGTGGCGTATGGAGTATTCACTACCAAAAAAGAGTGATTGATTCATCACAATGGGTTGATGAAGCAATTGAAAATTCGGTGATTGTAATAAAATCAACAAATGAAGGATTTCTCCCAGCCCCATCCTTGTTAATCAATCTGATCTCATTAATTACTGCGGCCTTCGCAAGTAGAAAAAGAAATGACGAATCAAAGAATTAGATTATTCAGGGATTCACTCGAGGGATATCTTCTCTGCAACATGACAGGCTAAAATTTTTGTAGCAATTAATGCTGCAGAGAACTCCGTTAAATTAGTTCCTTCCGAAGAACCGATTTCATTTACATCTGCTCCTATTACATCTGCATTTTTAGCCGAAAATAATGATTCGATAATTTCTATAGCACCCCAATAAGAGAGTCCTCCTGGCACCGGGGTCCCAGTGGCAGGGACAAGTAAACCATCTAACCCATCTATATCAAAAGTCAGCCAAACAGGACCATCTATATTCTCAATCTCATTAATCATTTTATTCCAATGCGTTAAATCTGAATTTGTATTAATTAAATCTCGAGCAAACCATGTGTTCACTCTCTTATCATTTCTCATAATCTCTTTTTCTTCTGAACTATACGTCCTGATACCGATCTGAATGACTTTACCTACACCAGCATCTAGGGACCTTCTAATTACAGTCCCATGTGAAAATTTTTCTTCATTTAATTCATCTCTTAAATCAGCATGCGCATCTATTTGTACAATTGTTAAATTTCCTAAATTATCATTAATTTTAGGGTGAACTTTCATTGATTCAACTAATGGTAGCAATAAGCCATGTTCACCGCCTAAAATTATTGGGAATTGTTTTCCATTCATCCATGGTGATATAAATTTTTCAATGCTTATTAATGCCTTTTTAAGGCTAGGGGAGTCATTATTCCATGGTTTGGATGTATGAATATTAAATCCACATGGTAAATCATTTGGCAATAATTCATCGTATAATTCAACCTGTGAACTAGCCTCAATACAAGCAGCAGGGCCAAACTCAGTTCCTTCTCTATAACTTGTAGTCATCTCATACGGAATAGGTAGAATTACAATGTCAAATGGTGCTTTTTCATTCTCTTTAAGACCCAAGAATGTCTTCACCTCGTCATGCCCCACGAGGTTTACGAAAGCCTTCCTTCGATTAACGGCTTCGGGATTCAACAAACAATTTCATAATCTTCTTAAAGCATGGTTGATAAGTCACGCCCTTCCATAGAATACATACTGGAGCGCGTAACATGGGTTTGACAATAGCACAATTAACTCAGGCCATTCGTCGTAAAGTCGATGAAGGTATGGAAACAGTAGTAGCCGAAGGTATTGCTGAACATGCCTTAGGATTCTTTGGATTTTCAAATCGTATAATTGATAATGCGTTAGAACCTAATGATCGTAATCTTTTCTATCAATTACAAGATTATGATTTATTGACTACCGAATCTGAAGAAACAACACTCTGGGATGGTAGAGAATGGAGAATTCATTATTGGAAATTCAAATCTTCCGCAGAGGCTTTTGCACTTGCGGCTATGGATCTTAGGGACAAAAAGAATACTATTGATGACCCTTATGCTGGAATCTATGATGATATGCCTGCAAATCTTTGGAAAGAAAGATCAGGTGAAGAAGATGATTGGGTCGAACCATTATTCTAATTATCAAAACAACATCCCAATATCTTCATAAGGATAACTTCTTGAATTTAATTCATGGAGAACCCTAAAACAGTCATATTGACTCTTTCAATATTGTTATTCAGTAGTTTCTCCTCAATGGTTCTAGCTGAAAATGAGAATCCAATAGAATGTGTCATTCTTACTGACTGGGATTATGAATATCAGTTATTAGATGATACAGAGGGAAATAATTCATTTTTCACGACCTCAATTATACATCGTTATGTAGTTGAGTTCTCTCCACCTTTTGTTAACGGTTCAACTCCTCATTTGGTGAATGTTTCGATTGATCATGAAAGAGATGGGCAGTCAGTTAGTAGTGCCTTTAATTCAAATGTAGTCATTGCAGGGGGTGTAATAGACATCACATTATTCGATGAACCTTTATTTAGAGATGAAATAGAAATTTCGATAGAAACTTTAGAAGCATCATGTGATCGAAATATCAGAGTTACAAATTGGAGTCAGCCAATATCTGATCATGAAATAACAACTAATAGAACTTGGAGTAATGATATTTCCGGTTTTGAAGAACCAGTTTCTTCAAATTTATCTTTTGAAGGTCGTGGTTGGCAACAAAGAACTGGACAAACTTTGACCTCTAACGAATTAGGTTCTGGTAATTTTGAATTTAATAATTTTGAAGATATGGATATAAGATTAGATTTAGAAAAAGTGTGGTTAAATCAAACCTATTTTGAAGAAGAATTAGTCAATCAAGAATTTGAAATGATGGGCAATGGTACATTAGAAACTATTCAAGGGGGATTAGATATTTCCGTAAATGTCACTAATGCTCTGTATAACCGTACTCTATCTCAAGGTATTCCCACTGAACATTTAATAATTGACGGTAATGGTTTAGTCGAGCTTTTTGATAATAATGATAATCAGACGTTATCATTAACTGGCTTAATCTCTACATTCTATTTCGAGTCATTTGATTCTGATGGTACACGTGATTATCAACAAATAAATTTAGCAGCATCCGCAACTAGTTTGATAGAATTTGCTGATGGAAATATAGAACTTGAATTAGAAGAATTTAGATTTAATGACTTATGGATTTATGGTGTCCAAGAGGAGCAATTATTGAAATATGTAGGTAATGCTGATTTTAATTTTATTGTTACCGAAGAACAACCATATATCTACGCTAATGGAACAGTAGATAACCTACATTTCGAAGAACGTGATGGATTAATTATTGTTGATACTCTTAGGGTGGATGGTACATATAGCGGAGATGCATCAGGTTCTTTTGGAATAATTCGCTTTATAGAAGATACAGTATCTCAACGAAATTCATCTGGTGTTAACTTTGAGGTTAATGAAATTAGAAATGAGTATTGGCTCAATGTGTCCTCTTTAGCCAATTTCCCAATTGATCAAGAGCTTACTGCAGAACATAATCTCACATATGAATTCACAGTCCCTCAATCTACTTGGGAAAACTCAACTATTAGATATCTGTATATTGAGGATAATGGCTCAACTTCCAATGAATATCCAGAGGTGTCACCAATTCAAATTGAGCCAAAAAGGCCTCAATCAACCTCACTAGGTGCCGCTCCTATAACAAAGGAAACTGGTGTATCACCTGAAATATTATTTCCCGGTGATAAAATTGTAATTTCTAATAACATTGATTTGATATTATCAGTTCTTGTTAGAAATTCAAGAGAAGTAATTGTCGATGGACATAGTGTGATGGTAATTGATTGGATAGGCGATTATGGAAATGATTCCCAAGCATCTGGTAGTATAATAAATGAAGGATTATTAGCAGGACTCTTTTATCATATTAATCGCTCAGTTTCTCTGATAATTACTGATAGTCAAATAGATTTTCATGAAACCCAAACTCTTGATAAGATTCATTATCCTTCGATAATTACTGCTGAAGAAAATACTCCTCCTTCATTAGAGAAACTTCAGTTTAGGGAAGGAGTTTTGTATACTGAAGGTGGCAAGGCACATCTAGAAATTACTGTAGAAGATATCGATAATGATGTCGAATCAGTTTCGATTGATATGTCTGATTTTGGATTGGGAATAATTCAATTATCAGATAAAGGAATTTCAGGTGATAACGTTATTCATGATAATATCTGGACCTCATTGATTTATGCGGATGGTCTTGAATTTGGTAATAAAACTGTAGAGGTAGAGATGGTGGATATTTGGGAGACCGTGATGGTCTCTGTTAATATCGAAATACTCAATCCTGCACCTATTATGTCATCAATTGTTTTCACTCCTCAAGTTGTTAAACGTGGAGATCTAGTTGACGTATCTGTAATTGCCGATGATGCTCATGGAGTTGCATCTGTTTCATTAGAATTAATCAGTGCAGGTGGTGAATCTATTCCTTTGACTTTTACTGATTCGAGATGGGTGGGTCAGTTCTTAGTTCCAAATGGGATGGCTCCTGGTGAAAGATTGGTCCCAGTTCACTTGACAGATAATCAGGACTCATCTAGATTAACAACGCAATTTTTAGTTGATAGTCAAGTAATAGATTCAATACTAATAATTGAAAACGAGGCACCAATGATAATTAATTATAATATTTCAAGAGAGGGTGAACTTTCAAACTTTGTTAAAGTTCCAAAAGAGGGTGATCCAATTCCTCAAGTCCTCGAAGTAACAATAGAAGATCCTGATGGCATTTCTTCCGTACAAGTGAAAATGGGCCGATTGGCACCTATAGGACAATCTAACAATTGGATATTGATGAAAGATGATGGTTTAGGAGTTGATAGAATTTCTGGAGATAATATTTATTCCTTAGAAATTTTTGCTCGTTCTAGTTTACCTAATGGTGAAATTGAAATTTTAATTAGAGGCACCGACATTTATCTTTCTTCGACTTCACCAGAAGATCAAAGTGTAGTAGTTAATCTCGAAAAAGTAGATTTGGATTCGGATTCTGAGAATTGGATTTTAGAAAATGATTCTCTCATAATTATGATTGGATTAATATTTATGTTGGTTTTATCTGCAGTAGGTATATTGTTGGTTTTACGTAATTCTGAATTAGAATGAATTGGTACGAGTGCCGGGATTTGAACCCGGGTTCAGGCGTTGGCAACGCCCGGTGATAACCACTACACTACACTCGTATACATACCTGCAAACCTGAGTCACTTTTCTACGCGTCGGTCTGAGTTTGAGACAAATTTTCTAATAAAATTTGTATTTTATCTCTTGTATTCCGATACACCTCAATTGGATTTCCAACAGGGTCGCTTAACTGCCAATCCATCCAAATAGGTAAATCCGGGCACTTTACTCCACAACCCATGCTGATGATTCTATCAAATGATTCTGTATTTATCTCATCTATAGATTTAGGGTATTGGTTTTCTATTTTTATCCCTAATTCTTTTATCGCTAGTAATGCATTAGGTGCAACATTTCTACCGGGGTGTGTTCCTGCTGATTGAGCTTGAAAACCCATATTCTTAGCTAGAGCCTCAGCCATTTGGCTCCTACATGTGTTTCCTACACATACAAATAGAAGTTTCATATCAACTTACAAAATATCTGACTTAATTAACTAAACTACAGTAGTTTCTTACTTATTAATGTAAAACTAATGTTTACTAGGGTTGAAGTATGATTTACTCCGCCCATTAACTAATGTCCGAGATTCCAATTCGTCATCACCAGGGTAGTTCTGAACCGAAAGCTCAGAAATCTGAGGGTTCATCTGAACAAAAAGCACAAATGGAACAAGCTTATCAACAAATGCAAAGGAAACTTCGAATAAACAAGATGGATGCAGATATTAAACATAAAATTATGGTTTTGTCTGGTAAAGGTGGAGTTGGTAAATCAACAGTTGCTACAGGATTGGCACTATCTTTAGCCCGTATGGGGATGAAAGTAGGAATTATGGATATCGATATTACAGGGCCAAATGTTCCAAAGATGCTTGGTCTAGAGGGAACTGATTTGCATGTTGAGAATGGAAGAATATATCCTGCAATTGGAGCGCATGGTATCAAAGTTATTTCCATGGCTTTCCTAATTGAAGATCCTGACAAACCAGTAATTTGGCGTGGTCCAATTAAGTTAGGCGCCATCAATCAATTCATTGGCGATGTTGAGTGGGGTGAATTAGATGCGTTGATTATAGATTTCCCACCTGGAACTAGTGATGAACCATTAACCGTATCTCAAAGTTTACCAACAATTGATGGAGTAGTGATTGTCACTACACCTCAAGAAGTAGCTCTTCTAGATAGTAGGAAATCAATAAATTTCGCAAAAACAATTTCCATTCCAGTTATTGGTGTAGTTGAAAATATGAGTGGATATACAATAAATGGACATACTGAACCAAACACTAAGGTTGGAATTAATGGGCCTAGTGGCAGTATTATTGAGACTACTTCAGATGATGAAGGGAATTGGTCAATAATACTTGATATTTTCAAGAGTGGAGGAGGAGTAGACGCTGCGGAAAATCTTTCAGTTCCCTTTTTGGGTTCTCTACCCTTCGATCCTGGGATTGTTAGAGGCGGAGATGATGGAGTTCACCGTATTGTTGCCGACCCTAGTGGAGCAACCGCTCAAGCATTTGATAAAATTGTAAAAAAGGTCATTCTAACATTAGAACAGCCGAACAGTCCAACTGTTCGTATATCCTAAATAGTAATTTCATAGAAGGGTCAGTTTGATGATGCATGGGCTATCCCATACATACTGATAGTATGGCTGTAGGGACTAGCATCTATCTTACTTGGATCACTGGTGCTATAGTAATCAGTATCGGATTAATGCCTTTATTTAAGCCAGATTATGCTAAAATAAGACTCTCTGGGTTCATCGATATGTTTAGAAGATATTGGGCTCATATGATAGTAGTATTTTCAGTATATTTATGGAAAGATTTACTTGATCAATTAGATAGAATTCTTATGGCTAATACACAACTTGACATGACCCCTTATGTATATGCTATTGAAGGAGACATAGTTTTATGGATTCAAGAGTCATTGTATAATTCTTTGTTATCAGTAGGTTTGACTCATTTTTACGTAATGGGGTTTATGGCGGTGACATTTTCTTCGTTTGTTTATCCAATCTTTTTTGATGACCGATACATGGCTGATAGAGTATCGCTTTCTATGTTCTGGGTATATGTTCTAGCAATCCCATTTTACTTATTTTTTAATGTTAGAGTGACTGGGAATTATATCCCTGAAATGGAAACAATTGCTTATGATTTGACACCTGAGATACATAACTGGTTTATTCAAATTGATCCATTTACTAATGGTATGCCTAGCCTACACATTGGTCTTCCGTTTGCTATATGGCTAACTATGGAAAGGTGGGATTCAGATGAGCGATGGTTGCGTTATCGAAGATTGTTGTTGTTATTTATCATTTTAACAGGATTTACAATTTTATATCTAGGTATACATTGGGTTTCAGATATTATTGGAGGGATTATTGTAGCAGTAATTGCAGTTGAAATTACTTCTAGGACTCACACTTCAATCTGGAAATTTGCTGATGAAAGATTATTCACAAGAAGATTAGCTCGTGCTATAGATGACCCTAAGAAATGGGCTTCCCAATCTTGGAATTTGATTAAGGGTGTATTTGCTCCTCTCAATCAGCCAAGTTCAAGTCAAACAAAGGCTTTTATTGCAGCTCTATTAATCATAACTAGTAGTGTGCTATTATGGGATGCTACACATCAAGATTTTCCTATTGAAGGAGTGAACCCAACTAAAGCAGCAGGATCTGAAGGTTGGGTAGTTGGTATCGAAGAAATAGGTCCTGATGTCAATATAAAGCTCTGGAATGTTAGTACTCAGCAAGAAACAGTAATTGGAGGAATTAGTTGGGAAACTCCTCCGAGCATAGAACTATCAAATAACAGCCTCATATTATTCGATAACTTTAATCTTGATTTTTTCCAGTTAGATAATATTTCTTTAGATAAAATAGAACCAATATTTAGTATTGCAGACAATATAACATTAAATAAATTTTCAATTGGGGAAAATGACCAAGGAGATCCTTATTTACTAATGGTTACAAATGGTAGTATGGAAATAATTGATGTACTTTTAAATCAAACAGTTCTCTCTAGTGAAATTGGTAATTTGACTGCGATAGAGGCATCTGGGTCATTTATTGCATCTGCATCCAATACTGTTAATGGTCCAATCATTAATGTCACCACGTTATTTAATCCCAGTATCGAAATTAATATATTGGTTGAAACATTCTCTAATGAGATGAATGATGAATATTTGGAAAGGTTGTATGATATTCCAGTTGACTATAATAATTCTACAGTATTGGATATAGAAATGGATGAGAATTTTATTGTAATCATGGTCGATGTCGGTCCATTAAATCGACTTATCCTAATAGATACTCTTACTGGTGAGCAACAAATGTTGTCCAATCCTCTTTGGCCAGCAGATTCTCCAAGTATCGAGGGCAATTACATTGCATTTCTTCAGAGGCCAATTACCTCTCCTTCAATTAATTTAGATCTTCTAGATTTTAATAGAGATGTTTTTCTTTGGGATATCAATAACGAAAATGGTGTAATTCAGATAACTCATGATGACTTTAACCAATATCATCCACATGTGCTGAGTAATGGTATCACTTGGATAACAATTGATGAAGATGGGAACTCTGAATTAGTAATCTATTCCTTAGAAAATACGTTTGAAGAGTACTCATCAGTTGTCCTCCAGTCTGCGGTACTAATGCTTATTCCTCTTTTGTTAGTTTGGTCGCATCAATCAGCCATAGAAAAAAGACTTCGCGATTAAAGTTCAGCGTATCTAAACATCTCATCTAATGATAATTTTGCTTTTTCTATAACTTCTTTATCTAATTCAATAATTTGTTCAGCACTGGGTTTTCTCAAAGCCTGTAGGATATCTTCCAATAGTGTCGTTTTCATATGCCTACACATTACACATGTTCCTATAATATTCAGATTATCTTTGGTTTCTGCAATTACTCTATCAGCAGTCCCACATTCTGTAATCAACATAATATCGGTTATTCCTTCTTTTCCCAATCGTATTGATTCTTTAATCAATACTTCGCTGCTTCCAATAATATCACTTTCTTCTAAAACATCTGCAGCACATTCAGGATGACTTAACACTTGAAGGTTAATTCCAGCCTTACTTGCTCTTTCTTTCCAAGATAATACTTTTTCACCAGTAAATAATGCATGAACTTCGCATTCTCCATCATAGATTATCACTTCCTTTTTACCTTGAAGAGAATTTTGTAAATGCTCCCCCATGAATCTATCGGGAACAAAAATAAGTTTATCTCCAGGTAGATTTTCACATATTTTTAGATAGTTGCTACTCGTTACACAAACATCTACTTCCGCCTTGACTTCAGCCGTTGTATTAATGTAACAAGCTACTGGTACTCCTGGATATTTTTCTTTTAAATCTCTTACATCTTGAGCCGTTATACTTTCTGATAAAGAGCAACCAGCTTCTGGTGATGGATGGAGAACTAATTTACTAGGGCTTAGTATCTTAGCAGTTTCCGCCATGAATCTAACACTTGAAAATAAAATTATTTGTTGTTCCGCATCTCTAGCAGATTTAGATAACGAATAACTATCTGATACTTCATCTGCAACTCCATACACAATGTCTGGTGTTTGATAAGAATGAGCAATTAGATAAACGTCTTTATCTCTTTTTAATTCGTTAATTTCTAAGGTATATGCTGCTATTGTTCTACAGTGTTCAATAGTCCATCTTTTAGGTTGTTTTATTACTTCAGTAAGCCTTAATGCTTCTTTCTCAATAATGTGTTTAGGATATATCTTTCGACTTATATTTCCACGTGGATTCGGGGCCACTGGTAGGTCCATAGACATGTGAATTCGCTCATTGGTTAGGTTTAACCTCTTTCAAGGTATGTCACCTCCGATAGACATGGTTGATGACTTAGTGCCAATCTGGCAGCAATCAAAAATCATTCATCAAGGTGCAGAGGCGATTGTAATTTCTGGTAATTGGATGGGCGATAAAGCAATTCTTAAAATCCGTAATCCTCGTTCTTATCGCCATCCTGATTTAGATAGACGATTGACACGCCAGAGACTTTCAGTAGAGGTTAGAGTTCTAACTAAATTACATTCAACATCAATTCCTTCTCCTACAATATTAGATATTGATATTGATCAAGGTTGGATTTTATTAAGTCATATAAGTGGTGTGACATTGTATGATTATCTATTAGATGGTAATTCTAATTTAGAACCGATTAGGAACTTAGGGATTCTAATCCGTGAAATGCATGAGTTAGGTATTTCTCATGGGGATTTAACTACTCATAATGTGATGATTGATGATGACGGCCAACTAAATCTAATTGATTTCGGACTTGCTAAAATTGTTCCAGAAATTGAACAACTAGGTCTTGACTTACAGGTATTAAATGAGTGTCTCAATGCTAGCCATCATGAATATGAAAATGCGATTGATATAATAATAGAAGGATACACTTCTTTCTCCAATAATTTTTCACCTTCTGGGCATGAAGTTGTTGAAAGATTTAATGCTATTAGAGGGCGAGTAAGATATCATGCTTGAGTGGTTTAAATGAAGATTCTTTTTGCAACAAGTAATGAAAATAAAATTGCAGAAGCAAGAGTTGTATTAGGTTCCTTAGGTCATGATGTTGTAAGATTACTTATTGATGGTGAATTTCCTAATTTTATCGAACCTCAGGCGGATGATATTGAAGTTATTTCTAAATCAAAGATTGATCAATCTTTAGAATTAATTTCCGGTACAAAATTTGAGGGTTGTGCAATATTAGTTGAAGATTCAGGTTTATTTATAGACGAATTGACTTATTTTCCCGGAGTTTATTCCTCATACGTATCACGAACTATAGGAAATCAGGGTATTATTAATCTTCTAAAAAATAATCCTAATCGTCAAGCAGAATATCGTGCTTGCTCTATACTTTATGAAAATGGTAAATATTGGAATTCTATAGGGAAATGCTCAGGACAGATATCTACTGAGATTCGCGGCTCTAATGGTTTTGGTTTCGACCCAATATTCATCCCTGATTCTGGTGATGGGAGGACATTTGGGGAAATGTCTCAGTCAGAAAAAGATGCCAAATCTCATAGAGGAGAATCTCTTAGAATTCTTTGTGATGAACTCAGGGTCCCGTCAAAGTGAAGATAGGTAACCCTGTCGAAGGACTGATAGTATGCCATCTATGATTCGAATAACTGGTTGGTTTTCCCTTATTTTAGGGTTAATCTTTTTACTTGTTTTTCAAGGAAGCTTAGATCCAGTCTCTAGTATTGCTAGTGGCGTAGTCCTTCTTTCAATTTTAGCAGTTTTAATGTTCACAGGTAATCAAAGAATAGCAACTCCTAGTATATCTAAAGAAACCTCTCCAAAGGTGAGTATAGCGGCTCCAGCTGTTGCTGAAATCCCAGCCCCTATAACTCAAGTAGAAAGTGTTAGTGAAAAAAGAGATGAGAAACTTAGGAGAAGTCGTAGAAGGGCTCAGAGTTCAGGTAATCCTAATCCACCTCTTCCTTTACCACCTATGCCTTTACCAGCAATGCCTTTACCTGAATCTCAATTTTCATCAGAAATGGTTTTACCTTCTCCTCCAAGTATTGGTGCGGAAGCAGCAGATGGTACAATACTTGCTAAAAAATTAATTATTACATCTGATGCTCAATCTGCGATGGAATCTGAAATCGAGGCTTTTGTTGATGAACGCCGTATTAGGCAAGCAGAAATACGTTCTAGCTTAGAAAGGAAGAGGAGGATGGCTTTAGCAGAAAGAAGAGCCGCAAAAGCTCGTCTTTGGACAGAAGTGGAAGATGGAGAAGATCTTGCTACACTTTTGAAAGACCCTAATCATGGTCTAACAATTATTGAGGAACCAGAGTTTCCTGATGAAAATAAACCTCTTGGTGTTTCATATATTAGGATAGATAATACCCGAATTTTAAAACTTAAGACTCCTCTCGAAGTTGAGAGTAAAGAAAAAGAAATTAGTGTTGCTATCGGAGTTTCAGAAATCGCTCCTCCAGGATTACCTCCTATGCCCGCCCCTCCAGGATTGCCTCCTATGCCCGCCCCTCCAGGATTACCACCTATGCCCGCCCCTCCTGGATTGCCTCCTATGCCCGCCCCTCCTGGATTGCCTCCTATGCCCGCCCCTCCTGGATTCCCTCCTGAATGACATTGATTCAACCGTATGTTCAAACATCCATCGTCTTTCGAAGATATATGGACGAAGGAGTACTGTTAGTTGAAAACAAGCAAATTGAAGGTACTTATCCTGATGGTGGTTTAGTTTCTATTTGGACCTTAAATCGTCCAGATAAACTTAATTCATTAAATGCTGAATCCCATAAAGCTTTGAAAGAGGCTTGCGATATGGCCGAATCAAATGATTTGATTAGAGTTATTGTAATTAGAGGAGCCGCTCCAAACCCTCCACTTGATGGCAAGAGACCTAAACCCGCATCTTTTGCTGCTGGTGCTGATATCTCTGAGTTCCTTGGTAAAAATTCTGATGATGTGAGGGATTTTTTCGAGGATAATGCATGGGAAAGAGTCTGGAATCTTACAAAACCAACTATTGCTATGGTTGATGGTTTTGCCCTAGGAGGAGGTACTGAATTAGCACTTTCTTGTGATTTGAGAGTAGTATCTGACAGGGCTAAATTTGGTACACCTGAAATTAATTTAGGTTTAATCCCGGGTGGTGGTGGTACACAACGATTATGTCGTCTTATTGGTTATGGTAAGGCATTAGAAATGGTACTCACCGGAGAGATGATGGACGCAGAAACAGCGCTCTCTTGTGGTTTGGTAAACTCTGTAACTACACCTGAGAATCTTGAAAGTCTTACAATGTCATTAGCAGAAAATATAGCTCGAAAATCCCCTTACACTACTAAGGTAGCAAAACGTGCAGTTCGTGCCTCTCTTGATTTACCTTTTACTGAAGGTGTACTTGCTGAAAGATCAGAGTTTGTTGCCTTATTTGATACAGAAGATAAAGAAATAGGGGTTCAAGCTTTTCTAGAGCGTAAAGATGCTAAGTGGATAGGTAGATAATCAAGTCAAAAAGTGAATTACTTATCGTTGAATTGATTTTATTTCTAAAAATTCATCTAATCCATGAATTCCAAGTTCTCTGCCATTTCCGGATAATTTGTATCCTCCAAATGGAGCACTTATATTGAAAGCACCGCCATTAATGCTAACTTGGCCTGTACGCATTCCTTTTGCGAAATTAATCGCTCTTTCTTCATTTTCAGACCAAACACCTCCTGATAACCCATAAATTGAATCGTTAGCCAAAGATAATGCTTCAGCTTCTGTTTTGTAAGTTGCAATAACTAATACAGGGCCAAAGATTTCTTCTTTCCATATTTTCATATCTGGAGTTACGTTTGCAAAGACTGTTGGTTTAACATAAAATCCCTTTGTTAATCCATCTGGCATACCCAACCCTCCTGAAATTAAAGTCGCACCCTCATTAATTCCTGATTCGATATATTCAGTGACACTTGATTGTTGCCTTGAGCTAACCATTGGTCCACATCTAGTATTCTCATCTAATGGGTCACCAGCTAAGTAAGAGTTATTCTTTGTTGCAATTATCTCACAAACTTCTCTATTCATTGATTCAGGTATTATTAGTCTTGTTAATGCTGAACATGTTTGGCCACTATTTTGATGACAAGCCGCAATTGCTTTTTTTGCAACTATGCTTGGTTCTGAATCATCTAGGGCTACATTAGCGCTTTTACCTCCCAATTCAAGTGTAACTCTCTTTATGCTTGGTGCCGCCGATTGACTTACTGAAACACCTGCTCCAGTTGATCCTGTAAATGAAACCATATCTACATCTGGATGACTTGACATATAATCTCCTACTTCTGAGCCATGTCCTGATACTAAATTAAAAACTCCAGCAGGCAAACCAATATCATCTAGAATCTCTGCTAATATGAATGCGCTTAGTGGTGCTTCCTTAGATGGCTTCAGTATCATTGTACAACCTGCTGCAATTGCTGGAGCAACTTTACCAATTATTTGATGTAGGGGGAAGTTCCAAGGCGTAATAAACACACAAACTCCTATAGGTTCTTTACATATTATTGAATTCCTTACTTCTTCCTCCCATGAAAATTCTTCTAGAATTTTTGCATAACTTCTGGATACTACTCGAGGAGTTCCTACCATTGCTACACGTGAATATCCAATTGGAGTACCTACCTCTGCCGTAATTGTCTGTGCTAATTCCTCCCCTCTATCTTTGAATGCATTAGAAAGTGAATTTAGCAACTCAATACGTTGTTCTACACTACTTTTAGACCAGCTATCAAATGCTAACCTTGCAGCAGAAACCGCTTTATCAACGTCTTCTGATGAACCAACAGGTACTTTCCCTATTATTTCTTCAGTTGCAGGATTAATTATATCGATACTTCCTTTTCCTACAGGATCCACCCATTTCCCATCGATATACAGTTGCTCCCGTGTGTGCATGGACTAGGCGAGGTGTATCTACTTTAGATATTCACGCAGTCTAATAGTCGATACCCATTCGGAGAATCATGACGATTACAGTCCAACATCTCCCAAATAGTGTTGCTTTAGTCACTTTATCCGCTCATGCTTCGCGAAATGCTTTTTCTCTTGATTCAATGAAATTAATGTCAGATACTTTTGATGATTTGTTGAATAACCCCTCTGTTCGATCAATCGTAATGACAGGTACGGGACGTTTTTTCTGTTCAGGTGCAGATATTGGTGCATTTGCGTCTGCAATTGAGGACGGTAGCATTGCCGATATGGTTGGTGGTTTAACCTCAATTTTACACCCTATGCAACTGAAAATTCGTGCCTCTGAGAAGGTATTTATTGTTGCAATAAATGGTGCTGCAGCAGGTGGAGGTTTGGGCATAGCTTTGTGTGCAGATTATCGTGTTTGTGATCCTAATGCCAAGTTAGCTGCTGCATTCTTTTCCTTGGGACTATCTCCTGATGGCGGGACTACGTGGTTATTACCTCGACTTGTAGGTACTCAGAGAGCAAAATGTTTCTTTTTCAATAACGAAACATGGAGTGGTGAACAAGCTTTAGAATATGGGGCAGTCGATGAATTAGCTGATTCCGCAGTTCTTCTTGAGAGAGCTATTGACGTTGCAGAAAAATGGGGACGCTGGTCAGTTTCGAGCCGTCGTTCAACTAAACAATTGATTGACGCCTCTACCTCTACTTTTATGGAAACTCAACTTGAATTTGAAAAGTTGCTTATTACAAATTCTTCACTTACTCCAGATTTCGCTGAAGGAGTTTCAGCATTTATTGAAAAAAGAGATCCTAAGTTTGGCGAAGAATAGATTATTTTTCACTATCTCTTAGTTTAATGACACCAGCAATTAATGATAATATACAGGATAATGCTGCAAGATTTGAAAGAATAATAGCGATAGATTTAATCATAAAACCATAAATCAACCAAAGTAGTAATGCTGTACATATTAAGTGTAAAGTTGGTAGGGAAATTCCCTCATGTTTTTTTTTAATCCATACTTCTTTTATTTGAGGGATCCAAGCCAATACTCCTAGAGTGCCTGCTATAATCCCAATCAATTCAATGAAAATACTTGGCATAAAAAGACCTCATTCAGGTAAGTCATCTCTTTCAGTTTTTCCGGAATCAGACCAATTGTAAATCCCCTGATTTGTTTTTTTCCCTAAACTTCCTTCTAAAACTAATTTATCTAATAACCGATGTGGTCGATAAGATTCATCTTCGAAAGCATCAGCCAGGTTGTTGAGAATATCTTTTCTAACATCTAAACCTACCAAGTCTGAGAGCTCTAATGGTCCCATTGGATGTTTATATCCAAGTTTCATTGCTAGATCTATGTCACTTGCTGAAGCCACACCTTCTGATAACATCTTAATTGCTTCATTTCCAAGAACTACTCCTAGTCTACTAGTTGCAAATCCAGGGATGTCTTTGACTAATATTGTCTCTTTTCCCATTGCCTCGCCGATAGATTGAGCAATTGCAATAGTTTTCTCAGAACATTTTTCATGCCTTACTAATTCAAGAAGCTTCATTATTGGAACCGGATTGAAGAAATGCATACCAATTATTCTCTCAGGACAGGTTGTTACATTTGCTATGCTTGAAATAGGGAGACTCGATGTATTCGTAGCAAGTATTGCATGTTTTGGGGCAATGTTTTCTAATTGAATGAAGATATCTTTTTTTAGTTCCATGATTTCTGGAACTGCTTCGATAACCAAATCGGTATTTTCCACTGCTTTGGTTAAATCAGTGTAGAGTTTTAGATTAGAACTCCATTTTTCTCTTTCTTCTAAACTAGTCTTCCCTTTTGAAATGCCTTTCTCCCAGAAATGATTGATATTTTTCATCCCTTTTTCTAAACTTTCTGGAAATGCATCAAATAATCTAGTTTCCCAGCCACTCTGGGCACACACTTGAGCGATTCCTGAACCCATAGTTCCAGCACCAATCACTGTAACGGTGCGTACATGCATAGCCGGTCGTTATGGCTTTAGGCCATAGGCATTGCTCATTCTTCTCTTCCATATGCTGCAAGTGCAGACTGGAATAAACGCTGCCTTGGTACATCATGTTCTAAGAAACAAGTAAATGGTGCAACATCTTTTAGTAATTCTATAGCACTTACGTATGCTCCATATATGAAAGGATCAGCAATTTCTGTTGGAGGTATATTAATTCCTAGTTTTACAAGTCCTTTCCTTGTATCTTCATCCCAAATTGAATATGTATGATGTGTGAAATGTAGATATGATGAAAGTCTCCTAATATCAGAGCGAGGATTTTCAGTGAAACTATCTAGTAAGAGGGTGTCAGGGTATCTTATTGCATATAATGCTAATTTCACTTCTCTAGTAGTATCTTCTCTCCATTCTCTTTTATCTAAACCCATCCATTGATCTATCATATCTAGCATATTGTTGTCATATGGTCTTTTGACCATGTATAGTAGTTTTTCATACTCATCCGAATCTTGTTGTTCTGAATGGTGGTGTTGATAGAATAATTCAGTCAGTCTATCGAAGAATGGTTTACATCTTTCTTTATCAAAAGCTAGTAGTGCTACGTGCTGCATAAAATCACCTTTTAGAATTAATTCCCTTTCCACTCTCGATATTGAATCCAATCTTGCTTCATATATTCATTCATTAATTTGTCTTCATCTTCATCTGTCGGTAGGACGCTTACAAGATAGTCTTGGTACTCTTTATCTGTTCCTTCAAATTTTTCACCTCTAATTGTATAATTTTTACCTGCATAATTTCCAATCCCCCGATTGAATTTATCTGATGGTATGAATAAATCTGGTTCACCTTCTTTCCTTGCAGAACTGATTCTCCTCATTTCCTCACGTAATTCTTGGTAGTACAAGTCTCTACTTGCTTCATTCAGATGTCCTCTATCTGCCTCGATATCACTTTCTCTCTCATCATATCGGCCCTTTACTCCGTAAACATATGCCCATTGGGCACTTGTTGAGTCATCTGTACCAAACAAGTCCAATCCAGTACTAATCCATTTATTTAGGTACTTTTGCAGTAATTCACAAGGTATAACTCCTTGTTTTACAACTCTTCGGAGACCATTAGCCCCTGTTCCCAAATGGAATGACTCTTCTTTTAGCATTGGCCCCATTGAAGCTGCTAGGGGTTTGAATGAAGATGTACTGAGCATCTTCAATTGATATTTACCATCTCTATCTATGAAATGTGTAAAACAAAAGAAATCTAGCCAATGATCAATTGGAGCATTAAAAGAGCCTAGTATTCTAGTTCCATCCTGTGCGTTTCTTTCCAGTAGTTTAGATGCTTCTCTAACACCCTGTTCTCCAAAATAGGTACATAATAAGTAAGCCATTTGCCAGCCATGCCTTTGCTCTTCACACATTATTCGCATAGCGGATTTTCTATCGTATTCTGTTGGTGCAGTTGCTAAAAGATGATTTTGCTGCTCAACGCTTGCAAACTCAGTATCTCCTTGGACACTAACCATGCTGATGATTGCATCTCTAATGTTTTGTTGAGGTATTTGCATTCTTCTTTCCCATTTTGGCATTCCCTTAAAATCTCCAAACTCAATTTCGTTTCCTGCGGTGTCCCAATCGAATTTTATATCGAATCTATAATCGCCTAACCAAGACGGGTCAAACCCAATTCTTGTTTGCCATTGGCTGAAATCTTTTATCCAAGCCTCAAAGTTAGGTGTATATCCTTCTACTATTTCGGTATCTGACATATAATTGCGGCAACGATATTACTATATGAATAAATGTACATTTACCATAGAGTATTATTTCCCTATAAATCGAGGTGTACGGCGTTCAACATATGATGCAATACCTTCCTTAGCATCCTCTGATTGGAATAAATCTGATTGTAATTCTCGTTCTAGAGCTAGATGGGATTCTAATGGTATCTCTATACCACTTTGCACACTACGCTTGATATTGCCAATTGCCTTAGCTGCTGCTAGAGGTAGAGTGAATTGTCCTGCATAATCTATTACATCCATTCTAAACTCATCTAAATTCACACTATCATAAATGTCATGAATAAGGTCCATATCCCTCGCTTCTTCAAATGAAAATTTTCGTCCAGTAACCATGATTTCCATAGCTCTTGCTTTTCCTACAAGACGGGACAAACGAGCGGTCCCTCCAGTGCCTGCTAGTACCCCTAGAGATACTTCTGGTAATCCAATTTGGAAATTTCCCTTGTGTGCTATTCTGATATCTGCAGCCATAGCAATCTCAAGTCCTCCACCTACTGTATGCCCGTTTAGAGCAGCAATTACTAATTTAGGCGTTTGTTCAAGGCGAGATAGGGTCTCGTTAGCATGTAAACAAAAGTAGTACTTGTATCTCGGTGAAAGTGTATTTAGATAATTTATACTAGCGCCAGCAGAAAAGAATTTTTCTCCATGTCCAGTTAGTAAAATGACTGAAACATCTCCATCGAACCTCGCATTTAGTATCGCTTGATCAATATCTTGCCACATTTCACGAGTATAGGTGTTAACTGAAGTTCTCCCTTCTTCCAAAGGCTTTCCATCGGTGTCTGAAATAAGTTCAATGATTGCAATACCGTTTGTGGTAACGCCATAATTTACTAGATTGTTGGGCATTGGTTGAAGGTCTGGCCATGAAGTCATGTGACTCGCACTAACAATCTGTTAATGAAAGAAACGGAATCAGAGTAATGTTAATTTTGAGCATCAGATTCAGTAAATGAGAGTTTTGCTCCATCTTTTCTGACATTTTTCCATTGGAGGCCAACCTGTTCTGCTTTCAGGCTTGGTTCCCATGAATCTCGTTTTAGAGGCTTTCGAAAAGGCATGCGATAGACGATTCTTCCATCCTCCAAATTTTTCTTACGTAGCATACTTTTTTTAACAATAGGCCACAGAGATTTCCTTACAATCCCTGGTTGATAAATCCATTTCATAAATTTCAAGCCATCTCCTTTTTTCTTTTGATCTCTCATCCAGTAACGGGCTACCATTTTGAATCCTCTATCTCCAATTCTATTCATAAGAAATCTATTAATCGCACTAACTTTAATCAATGGTACGAGTTTCTTCCGAACCTCGATTTCATAATCACATTCATTAAGGATAGATTTAGCTGCTAAAACGCCACTAGTTATTGCATATCTCATACCGAAACCCCACATGAAATCCTGTAAACCACCTGCTTCACCAACATATATTTTATTTTCATGGGTGTATTTGTTAGGGAGGCTAAAATCACCTTTCCCTCCCACTCTTTTGATTGGTCTTCTATTCAATTCATAATGCTCATCATACCAAGCGATAGTTTCGTTAAGATATCTTCCAGACTTCTTTTGCTGTCTCCATAAACAAGTGCAAATCAGACCGATTCCATCTATAATAATAAGGTATGAATAAGCACCTGGCGCTAACTTATCATTTAATTGAAACGCAACATGATTAGGATGGTCAGTGTGGAAAATTTCACCAAAAGCAATGGCACTGGAATCTTTTGGGCCTGCTGCAATTATATCACAAGTTTTGGGATCAACTCTTGCTTCGTAGTGAATGTTAGCACCTGCTTCTATAGCCATTCTTTTGAATCCCTGATCTATGCAATGTTCATCAGTTCCTCTTTCTACGACTCTAAATGCATCACCAATTGTTTTTGGATTAGTTATTACGTCATCGGGGTGTATCAAATCTATTATGTCAAAACCGTTTGATTTGAACTCATCAGGATTCAAACCCCACTCTCTCATTTCATCAAAAAAATCGATATTACTTGTCCAATTTTCAATGCCTTGGAAGTCGCCATCGAATCTTGCTCCACTATCTTTACGTATTTCATGGACATGAACTTCTTTCCCAGCTTTAGCCAGAATTGTCGCCGCAGCAAGGCCAGACAAACCTGCTCCTAGGATGTCAATCCTCTCTCCCATGTATATGCGTATATGTCTTAATGTTTGAAAGGTTTGGTTATTAGTAATCAAAGAGTTCATTGGATAATTTAGTTTCGAGTGATTCAAGTGTAGGGGTGTGATGGATGTCTATGGGTCAGATTATTGTTCGAGTTGAAGCAGATAAAATCGATCCTGAGTATCTTCGTACTTTACTTGATATTGATGATTGTGGTAGCATAGTATCATTTGTTGGTTTAACTCGTGGTACTGAGCAGGGTGTTTCCGTCCAAAGACTTGAATTTGATGCTTGGGAAGATAAATTACCCGGGGTACTGAATGATCTTGCTAAATCTTCTATTAAAAATTTCAATATAAACTCAGTATTGATTTCTCATAGAATTGGAGTCGTATATCCCTCTGAACCAATAGTTTGTATTCATGTTGGTTCTACACATCGAAATGAAGGTTTTGAAGCATGTTCTTGGTTGATCACTGAATTGAAGTCCCAAGCACCTTTGTGGAAAAAAGAAGTAAGGTCGGATGGAGAATTTTGGAAAGAAGGCCTAGGTTAGATAATTTTTATCGAGAAATTGTTATTTTCCATACATTTCTCCATCTGTGTGAATAATGAGTGCTTCTTCCGAGAGAACACATGGGTGACGAGAGATTGAGTAATTCATGGACTGGAATTGTAGATGTTGGTGGTAAAGCCGCAGTTTTTCGAGAGGCGATTGCAACAGGTACCTTACATTTATCTAATGATGGAATTAATGCTGTACAGAGTTTGTCTCCTAAAGGGAATGTTCGTGAAATCTCTACAATTGCCTCAATACAAGCAGTGAAAGACACTCCACGAATGTTACCTCATTGTCACTTAATACCAATCGAAGGTTGTTCTGTTAAATGGGATATTGAAGGGAATAAATTACGATGTACAGTGACGGTCAGAACTCATTGGAGGACTGGAGTAGAAATGGAGGCATTATGTGGTGTTAATGCAGGATTACTATGCGCTTGGGATATGCTGAAGTCAATCGAAAAAGACCCTGATGGTCAATACCCTAATTCGCAAATAGATGGTGTCCATGTTGTTAAAAAGAGCAAAGGGGACCAACATCATTGAATGCTGATTAACACTCGGAGGCATCATGGCAACAGTTGATTTTGAGAAGTATTTCCTTCAAGCAACAGAATCTGCTGCAATAGCGGCATCTAAGTGGATTGGTAAAGGCGATGGCAAAGCGGCAGATGGTGCTGCAGTGGAGGCAATGAGGGCTGTATTCGATACCGTTCCATTCAATGGTCGTGTTGCTATTGGTGAAGGTGAGAGGGATGATGCACCAATGTTGTGGATTGGAGAACCCTTAGGTTCTTTACAAGGAGTTCCAGGATCTCCCGCAATAGACATTGCTGTCGACCCTCTTGAATGTACCAATCATGTTGCTTATGACTTACCTAATGCTATGGCAGTACTTGCTGCAGCACCTAGAGGCGCGCTTTTACATGCGCCTGATTGTTATATGGATAAAATCTCAGGTTCTTCACAATTAAATGGGGAGATATCTTTAGATGCTTCAACATCATATAATATTGAGGCAACTTCTCACGCATTAGATAAGCCAATAAATAGTTTAAATGTAGTAGTTATGGATCGGCCAAGGCATGAAACTTTAATTAAAGAACTTAGAGATTTATCGGTCAATGTAGTTCTAATAGGGGATGGAGATATTGCTGCAGCTCTAAATGCGGCAGATCCCGATTCTAATATTGATTTATTGATGGGTATTGGAGCTGCGCCTGAGGGAGTAATAACTGCCACCGCATTACGCGGTCTTAATGCACCTTTTGAAGGACGTTTAGTTTTCAAAAATGAAGGGCATAGGGGTAGGGCTGAGGAAATGATTGATGGTGATATCGAAAGATTATGGGGGAGAGATGACCTTTGTTCCTCGGATGATGCATTGTTTATTGGCACGGGTGTTTGTTCAGGCCGAACAAAAGGAGTAAGTTTTGATGGAAATAAATATTCAGTTGAATCCGAAGTGATTGATGTAGCTAGTGGTATTCGTAAGTATATCAGTGGCTCTCATGATGCTTAATTTAGGATTGTTAAAGCGATGCCTTCATTTTCTATAGCCCTCACGTATGCATGAGGTTAGCATATGGATACTCAACTACTTGAGAGAACAGCACGCGATCTAGTAGCAGCAGGTAAAGGAATTCTTGCAGCGGATGAAAGTAATGGTACGATGTCTAATCGACTTGAAGCAGTAGGGGTATCTGCGTCCGCAGAGGCAAGAAGAGCTTACCGAACCAACCTATTTGCAACTAAAGGATATGAAGATGCAATTAGTGGTGTGATTCTTTTCGATGAAACAATCAGGCAAAAAATGCCAGACGGGCAACCTATTCCTCTTGCATTGTCATCTAAAGGAGTACATCCTGGGATTAAAGTTGATACCGGGGCTAAAGAATTAGCAAATCATAGTGGCGAGAAAATCACGGAAGGTCTAGATGGTTTAAGTGACCGCTGCCAAGACTATTTTGCAATGGGTGCTAGATTTGCTAAGTGGCGTGCAGTTATAACAATCGGTGACAATAAACCAAGCGACGCATGTATTTCTACAAATGCTCACGCCTTAGCTCGGTATGCATCTATTTGTCAAGAACAAGGTTTAGTCCCTATAATCGAGCCAGAGGTTTTGATGGCAGGTGACCACAATGCGCAAACATGTTATGATGTTACTGCAAAAATTCTTGCTGCTACCTTTGAGGAATGCCGCGTACAAGGGGTGTATTTACCAGGTGCCTTATTGAAACCAAATATGATTATTGCAGGTTCATCTTGCCTTAACCAAATAACACGCGAAGAAGTAGCACGATTAACTGTAGATTGCTTAACCAAGCATGTACCTCATGACTTGCCGGGTATTGTGTTCTTATCGGGCGGTCAATCGGACGAAGATGCTACTGCTCACTTGAATTTAATGAATGCAATGGATATAGAACACCCTTGGGAACTATCTTATTCTTATGGACGTGCTTTACTTGCAAATGCTTTGAAGACATGGGCTAATGATGAGCAAGAAAAGAGTCAATCAGTTTTTTTACAGAGATCAAGGATGAATAGCCTTGCTAGAACTGGAGAATGGAGATTAGATTTAGAATAATTTTATTCTATTTTAATTTTGATTATCTTGGGCGCCAGGTCTCAATTGCCAAACGCATATTTCGTAACGGCCAGAGAGTGCTCCGCCACGTTTTGTAGTTGCAATTTTCATGATGTCTTTATCTTTAGACAATACATTTCCTAGTTGTTGAGGAGTTGTTCCATGCCTCATAGTTGAGTTCACATGTTCTAAAATTTCGGTAGTATTGGCTTCTCCTCTTGTATCTAGGAATTTCTTTATTTTTTGTCTTAGTCTAGTTGTTCTCATATACCTCTCTCCTTTATTTCAGGCTGTTTTCTTTCATGGTGTTCAACCCACTCTTCGGTAGCCCATTCCGACAGTGGCGATATTTTCCCTACGACTCCACTCCTCCTAACTCTCCCAATTCTTACTATGGATGGATCTGATTCGAGTATTGCAGCTAAATCAAATTTTGAATTAATAACCATTTGTTTAGATATCCATTCGTTAATTTCGGTAGTATTCCTTGGCTTCTCTGAAAGATGCTTTTTAACCAAATTGCGAATTTTCTCCGTATTCATGGTTTTCATCTCTCATTCAAACGGACTCGGCTACCTGTTCGATAAAGGTAGGGTGACGGGTGGTGATATAATGCTTCTGCAACTTATTGTTCAATTTAGTTACATATCGTTGCGCAATTAAGTATACTTTCAGTCCCTCTCTCCGGTTGATAAAATGGAAGTAGTTATTTTTCCACTAGAAATGTGTAACTATATGTAACTATAATGCATAATTTAATACATAGTTATGAAGTGGATGATTACGGAGATGGTCATTGGTGTCAGAAGGTTCGAATTTTGATCAAGATCCTAGTTTTATTTCTACACCGATTAAGATCCGTAGTAGATATCGTAGGAGACTTCTCAATAGATTGTCAGATGGTGGCGCCACGGTAACCTCCTTGGCCAGGGACATAGGTCTCCAGATACCTCACGCATCTGCTGAGTTACGTAAGCTCAGAAACGACGGACTGGTCGACAGTGACCTTATTGCTGGAAGTAGAGGTGCACACTTACATTTGACTGAATTAGGATGGGAGAGAATAAGGTCTGATGAGAGGTCAAGAGCAATAGAGGCGCTCCCCTTACCTCCTGAAATGGATAAATATTGCATATTAGATAAAGATGGGAGTAATCTCTTGATTGGGCTTTCTTCAATTCCGAAGTCCCCCATGATACTCGTACCCGATAGGCCACCTGAGTTGGACACTCTTGATTCCGAGTCCATTGGAAATGAGGGGGTTCAATGGAATTGGGCTATCATTAAGGAAAGAAATCCTAGATGGTTTGATTTACAATCAATGAAAATTACTTCTGCACCTCCTTTTTCAGCTGATCCCGGGAAAATAGAAACATATACTGAAAGTAAATCTGTCATTGGAATAATTCGTGCGAATTTAATTGATGAAACGAATCCAATTGCAATGACTTTTGGAACCTGGTTTGATTTACCCAAAACTAGACAAACGCCTCCTTTGAATGAAAATATGTTTCATCGTGGTGAATGGATACTGGGTGAGTGTCATGAATTAAGTCAGGGAATAAGGCCTAAAGTTCCTCTAATAGCAGTCCTTCCTGATAATCTATCACGAACAATGCTTCTCCGTACAGCTCGAGTCAATTCCTTACTTATTGCTGATTTAGGCGGTTTAGATTTAATTAGTGATCCTTATCCCTTGTCAGCTCTTGAATTTTGGATTCACAAAGCCCATCCAAGATTACCTAAATTCGAATTAAAGAAAAGAGTTCAATCGTTAACTGATAGAATAATGTCTACAAGGAAAGTTAGGACGGATGATTCTACTTGGCGTAAATTCAGGAGAGATTGGGGTAATACGGTTTTTACAAATGATGATCGAATCATTCGTAAAATAGATACTAGAGGTTTGGGAATATACGCAATTGAATCATTGATCAATTGGGCGATTTCTATAGAAGATCGGCCACCATTAGTCTTAGAAATCGAAGATAATATATCTGATGATGTAGCTTCTTCAATTCTTCTTCATCCGAAATTAAGAATTCTGATCAAAAATACATATTCATCAGTTACTAAATCCCAGAATATTCTTTATTCTGATAATCTAAGACCTTTACCTTGGTTGAAATTAAAAACCTCAAATGGAGTAGTAATCTCACTAAAGCTGATTGATAACATCCCAAATGCGATACAGGTCGATGATAATCTGAATAATTTATCTGTAACTCCATGGAAAATAGTTGGTCTCAGTGACTTACATGATTCTAAACCTGAGGAATTAGATACAGGATATCTTTCAATGGTACACTCTGCAATTTCTCAATATCCTAATGGGAATGAAGAATGGGCTAATCAAATGGAGGCAAGATACCCGATTGCTGCTTGGATTGCATCTCCTAAACGTACACGGTGGCCAAGATGGCAACGTCTCAAAGATCGTATGTCAGTTGAATGGCTAATTTTGTTTGATCTTGACTATATCCCTCTAGATAAACTTGCAGAACTCGCGGATAATGCTACAGAAGAAATACTTGACTATTTTGCTGAAAAATTAGGAGAAAAAATCAGAGAAGAACATGAAACTGCTATTAGAACTCGCCCTGCAATTGATCCAGTAGGCGCGTCTCAGGGAACTGCTTGGGTTGCTGCACAACTTCTTTCTAATGCTGCCTGGATTCCTGAAAATTTACATGAAGACTTAGTTAATTGGTCATTGCAGGCTTGGCTTTCATCTCCTCCTAAAAATTCTCTTAATGCACTTAAGGGTATTTCTTGGCTATATTCTCCAGAAAGGGGTCGAGGTCAAGAATTCCCACCTGTTCTCAATAAAATATTATTGCGTGGGAAAAACCTACCTGAAGATCATGATTTGAAGATTTGGTCGACATTAGTCGTTCGAACAACCGAAAGTAAGGAATTAAGTAATAGTGAGTTAAATCATATAATTGAAAGATTACCTTGTGACTGGTGGGCTCCTTTATCTCCAGAGTTCTTATTCAAGTTATTAACTGATGAAGATTCAACTGAATGGGTGATCTCAAATCCTAAACCTTGGGTTGCTCTTGTTTTGAGGCCTATTGGAGAGTTGGGTGATGCACCCGGATTGGAACATTTCCCACATCCTGGATTTAATCCCGAAATATATCCTTTATTGATACGTAGACTTAGAGGTCGTAGAGAAAGAGAGGGCTTACCTAGTTCTGCAGATTCATTAGTTGATTTATTAGAGGCAATAGATGCTTCAATTAAGAAAATACCTCCTGGTTCTGGTAAAACTCATATTCTTTCTGGTTGGCTTGCCCAACCTCTCGAAAAGTGGCCAGAAATAACTCCTAAGATTGCTTTTAGTGGTGACCCTATTATCGGTGAGAGGTTACTTTCAAGGAAAACTGGTTTTCACGATAACATCATCTCAATGAATTTATAATTGGTTTTTTTAAGACCTATTTTCATTTTCTTCCATACGATGAGTTATTGAGTAGGTGTACTCTAGAATCATCTGCCCAACTGGCAACACCGAGTTGACAACACCCCCAGCCGGAGGTATAGGATGAAACTCGGTACCACAGATATGGGTTCTCCGTCTGTCGAAGACCAGAGTGACTTATTGTGAATAATTGAAGAGATTGTTCCTTTCAGGATGACCTCCGGCGCAATGCAGACGGAATGGATTGTGTTAAGGTCCCCTGTTGACCGAAAGGGATGATTCTAGGGACTACCCCACAATCCAACATACGTCCTGGGGTGGGGTCAGGAGTCAGAGCATGAAAATGCGGTGACAGGCTCCGTTACACCCCGGGGCACACTTTACTTCCGCAGTTCTCAAGTCATATGTGCATGGTTGGACGACTGATGATGAGCCTTGGACTAGTGGGGGGGACGTTCGAATTCTTTCATTTAGGTCATCAAAAATTGATTCAAACAGCGCTCTCTCATTGTACAACTCTAGAAATTTGGGTGATCTCTGATGAAATTGCACATAAGAAAGATATTAGGATATCATCTTGGCAAGAAAGATGTGATTTTCTCCAGTCGAAATTATCCTTAGAAGAGAACTCTAGGATTTCTTTTCATGAGTTAATAGACGATTATGGTATAGCTATTTATCACAATACTGCTTCTGCTATTTTTTGTACGAATGAAACGAAATCTAATTGTATATCAATTAATGAAATACGTTTTAAGAACGATTTAAAAGAATTATCGATTATTGAAGTTCCTCATGTTCTTTCAGCTGATGGGAATGTAATATCTAGTTCAAGGATAAGGGATGGAGATATTGATTCTAATGGTGATTTTTGGTTTGACAAAGAATTCTTAAGCTCTGAGATTTATCTTACTAAAGATGTGGAAAAATCATTAAAAGATCCTTTTGGTACTTTATTCAAAGGCCCTGAATCAGATCATTCAATAGCAATAGAAGCAGCATTAAATTCTCTTGAAAGTAATTTTTCACCGATAATTGGAGTCGGAGATGTAACTGTAAGGTCATTACAAGATATTGGAGAGATTCCTTCTATAGGATTGATTGATCAAAAAACAAAGCGTATGATGTGGGACGGATTCAGAGACATAGATCAATCATTATATGACCATATTATTAACAGTAATAATCCTCCTGGTATGTTGACTAGATCTCTATTTGAATCCTGCCAGGTAGCTATCTCAAACTGGACTAAGAAAAAAGAAAAAACTCTAATTATTGTTGATGGTGAAGAAGATTTAGCACCACTACTGTTGCATATTCTTGCACCAATTAAATCAGTTATATTATACGGACAACCAAATCATGGCGTAGTTCTGAGAATTACCGGTCTAGATACGAAAAATCGTTGTAAGAGATTATTATCGATGTTTGAGGAAAAATGATAAATCATTTTTCAGCATTTGAGCTCATACCCAATGCGAATCCAAATGCTACCATTGAAATCATAACTGAATAGACTCCAGGGTCTACCCATGTGTTATTTTGTATACTCCATATGAGGTAAAATAATATTCCTATTACAATAAGCCAACTTGAAATAATATCTATGCCTTTTTCGCCTTTGATTAGATTGTTAGCGAAATTACTGTTCGGTAATCCTGTGATGAAGGAAATCGCTCCTTCTGAATTTGGACTTGCTTTTTTCATTCCATAATCTCCTCCTGCAATGAGTGATAGTCCCAATAATGTGAAAATTCCATCGTTTAGTAAGTCTACTCCACTATCGTTTGCAGTGAAAGTTTCTCCTCCGAATCCTAGGAACCCAATCCAAGAAACTTTGAATCCCGGTGAATAAGCTCCTTCAACTAAGTTAACAATAGATAGTAGTATCACCCAAACTCCTAGCATTAATGCAACTATTGAAATTGTACTACTAGGTCTATTTAGAGCCTCATTCCAGTCTGCTTGAACCATGTCTATCACAATCGGCGACCTACCCTTTCGGTTTAACGCTTTCATTTATCGAATGAAGTTTAAAGTCGACCTTGAAGCACATATTTACCTTGAGCCGCTTCTGCAATTTGTGGTTGATTTATACTCATGACCTTTATTGAGTTAATAGCCTTTGGTATAGCAGAATTTACTTGTTTACTACGTCCTCCTCTTCCTTTACTCACATTTCTAGCCATAATCAAGCCGAGTGTATCTAATTCATTTAATAATGTGGAAATTCTCCTTGGTGTTAATGGTTCAATACTTGTCTTCATACATGCTTGAGAGTATGTCCTAAATATTTCTCCAGTTGAGATATTCCTTAGACCATTATCTTCATTTATTATTATGCAAAACAATACTAATTTTTGGTGAAGTGGTAGAGTTCTCAACACTGGAGTAACCTGGTCATGTTCGAGTTGAGATTGTGCTAAACGAACATGCTTAGGATCTACTTTAGTCTGAGATCTTTGTTCTGCTTTCTGCACTGAAATCCTCAATAGATCTAGAGCCCTTCTTGCATCGCCATGTTCTTGAGCCGCTAAAGCTGAGCATAGGGGGATTACTCCGCTATCTAATGAATCTATTTTTAATCCCATACTTACTCTTTCTTCTAAAATATCCTGTATCTCTTGAGCACCATATGGGTGGAATACTATATCTTCTTGACTTAGTCTTGAACTAACTCTTGGATCAAGTTCTTGTGTGAAATTCAGATCATTACTAATACCGATTATACAACATCTAGCATTTTTTAATATTGTATTCAGGTTTGTCAGGCTATAGAGTAAATCAGAACCTGCTTTGGCAACTAAGTTATCGATTTCATCTAACACTAGGATATGAACTCCTCCAACTCTATCCATTCTTTGAATCAGTGTTTCTAATACTCTGTCAGTAGGCCATCCTGTAAATGGTATTAACTCGTCTCCCCGTTGTTTAAGTTGACTAGCCAAAGTCTGAACTACTCTATACTTAGTATCTACATTCCTGCAATTTACTTCATATGTTTGAACCGGATGACCCATTTGTTTCCCTTTCTCTAGTAATTGTCCTAGTACGAATCTAGTTACCACTGTTTTACCTGCTCCGGGAACTCCGTACAGTAACATGTTAGAGGGGATATGACCATTTAATGCATCAACTAAATTTCTGACCAAGGCTTCAACTTCTTGTTCTCTATGTGGGAGATTACTTGGTTCAAATGCATGATCAAATGCTTTCCTATCTATGAATAGTGAATCTTGTCCGAGAATTTTCTCGAAAATATTTCTCTCCATTTCTTATCACCATTGCCTTAGTTATATCCTCTGTTCTAATTACACACACTGAGATGGTCTCTGGAACAACGGGGATTCTTCACGAAACGCTCCGAGGTAATAAGTGATTCCAAACTAAGGTGAGGTGAGGGGTATATTTGAATCCCTATTAGGGTAGTATTCTAATCAGTCCTAATTGTTAATTTTTGACTATTAATGTTGAATCAGTCCCCTCTTTTATACATTTCCATCCAGTATCTAATTCACATCATTCATCGCTCTGATAATCTTTGAGTCTATCAAGAGATTATCTGGATTTAATTTTCTTGAAAAATGTCTTAAATAGAATATCTTTATATCTATTAAATTATTTTTTATACTTATATTTATCATTGGTATATAATAGAAGTTATTTTTTAAGAGGATTTTTTAACATCTCTACGGCGCCATTTTCATCAATTAATAGAGCGTCTCCATCTTCTAATTGATGAATATTTTTTGGTAAATTAGGCACGGGGAATCCTTCTGGATGATTTTTAGAACTTGCGTAGTTATGTGTAACTAGAGTTAATGTTTCAGGATATCTCTCAGAGAAATTTCTTACATCTTTAGGTGTATGGTGGTATGGGAATTCTCCAATGTCAGGCATCCCCATTTCTAGAATTACAGCATCGGCATTCTTTGCTCTTTTTTCTATTTCATCACAAGGTCCTGAATCTCCACAATGTAATAATACAAACCCACTTTTATGTGTCAACTCATATCCGTGTGGATCTGTTTCAGGTGTGTGACAAACTGGAAATCTTTCAAATTCCCAGTCAGTCCCGATGAGTTTCAATTTCTCTATTTCATTCCAATTTGCCATGTCATCAATATCATTTTCTAAGCTTCCAGGGAATCCCATATTGCATAGATTAGTTAAGAATTCTTTACCTCCTGGCCTTAGATATATATTCAAATCTCGTTCGCCTTTAGTATCTGAAATATATTTTCTTTCAAGTAAAAAGAATGGGAATCCAAAGGTATGATCAGCATGCCAATGCGTGAATAAAAGATGACTGATATCAGAAGTATTGATTCCCGAAGTTCGAAGTTGTGTGATAAGAGTTGGCGGGGTATCAATCATTATTTTTCGATCAATAATTGCTAGTGCATGGAGTCTCCCAAAGGGTGTGAAGGCATTGCCAGTACCTAGGAAGTCGATGCGAGCCACGGCTGTCGACTAGATGCCTAAGACTTGACTTCATCGCCTCGAAGATGAGTCATCACTACTCTTCTTTCGCATCTATTCATAAACAGGTTTCAACTCGGCTAGTATAATACATTGAGGTTTTGTCATGACTGATTGGAGCGCAAAGAACCCTTACTCGTCTAAATTAACAGAGAACTTTGTTCTCAACGGAGAAGGTTCTGGTAAAGAGACTCGGCACATAGTATTCGATTTAGGTGAATCTGGATTAGAATACAAGGCCGGTGATGCGCTAGGTGTTATACCAATTTGTCCTCCTGAAATTGTTGCAGAACTTCTTTCACTAGGTGGTTTTAATGGAAATGAAGAAGTTGAAACGAACCTTGGAATTTGTAGCTTACATGAGGCATTATCTACAAGGTATGAAGTTCATCGTGTTTCTAAAAAATGGATTGAAGGTTTGGGCTCTAGAGTAGTCAGTGGTGAGGGGCCTATCGAAATAAGGATAGTTAGTAGAGAGAGAGTATCAACCTCTGATGGTACAACTATTATGAGTTGGAGAGGTTCAGGTAGTGATGAGGATTTACCAACCGGTTATTCGGAAATTATTTCTCCAAATGATCCTGCTGAAGAACTTTGGAATAAACTAACATCCGATTCTAAATCTATGGAAAATTATATGTGGACTAGAGATTATATTGATAGTCTTCGAGATTTTAGTAATATTGCATTTACTCCTCAAGAGTTTATTGATGGTATGGATAGGTTAAAACCTAGATTATATTCAATAGCTAGTAGTCCAGAATTTGAGCCGGGAACTGTCCATCTGACTGTAGGAATTGTACGCTATAGTTACCATGAACGAAATAAGGCAGGCCTGACTACTGGTTATCTCTCAGATAGGTGTATCGTAGATGAGACCCCAATTGGGGTATTTATGTCGCCTACTAGATCATTCATTCTACCTGAAGATGGGGATACTGATTGTATAATGGTAGGGCCAGGAACTGGAATTGCTCCATTCAGAGCGTTTCTTCAACAAAGAGATTTAAACGGTGATAAGGGTAGAAATTGGCTATTTTTTGGAGATTGGACCGAATCTGGCGAATATTATTACAAAGAAGAAATGGATGATTGGAAAAACCGTGGTATCCTCGATAAACATGATCTTGCTTGGTCTCGAGATGGTTCCGAGAAAGTTTATGTCCAGCATTTAATGAGAAAAAATGGCTCAGAAATTTGGGATTGGATTAATGGTGGCGGGTATTTTTACGTTTGTGGTGATAAATCTCGTATGGCTAAAGATGTTCATCAAACATTAATTGATATTTGTTCTGAGCATGGCGGTATGAGTCCAGACGAGGGTAAATCATTTGTTCAAGATAGAATGATGAAACAAGAGAAGCGTTACTTACGAGATGTCTACTGATTGTGAAATATGGCATTGTTTTGCCGATGCACTCATAGTGTGCCTTTCGTTGCCTAAGAATGATGTTTAGAAGAGTGCTCATTGCGAACCGAGGAGAAATCGCTCTTCGTATTCTTCGGTCACTCCATTCTTTAGGTATAGAAGCAGTAATGATATATGGCCGTGAAGATAGAATCTCCACTCCAGTTAGGCTCGCAGATGAATCAGTATATATCCCAAGAGATGATCCATTAGCCTCTTACTTAGATATTGAAGCAATTGTTGCAGCTGCTAAAGAAGTAGGGGCGGACGCTGTACACCCAGGTTATGGTTTTCTTGCTGAGAATCCTACTTTTGCCAAGAGACTAGCTGATGAAGGGATAACCTTCATTGGACCAAGCCCTGAAGTTCTTCAATTATTAGGTGATAAAATCACTGCTCGGGAGACTATGTTGAAGGCGGGTCTTCCGATAGCCCAAGGATCACCCGGACCGATATCAAACCCCCAGGAAGCATCTTTAATCGCAGAAGAAATTGGATTTCCTGTGATTATTAAGGCCGCTGCTGGAGGTGGTGGTATAGGCATGCAAGTTGTTAATTCTTCAAATGAATTTGAATCTGCTATGAAACTCTGTCAAGGACGTGCACTTTCTGCTTTCGGTGACGATAGAATATTTTTAGAAAAATATATTCAAGGTGCTCAACATATTGAATTCCAAGTTTTAGGAGATGGTGATAATGCAATTCATTTCGGTGAGAGGTTTTGCTCTATCCAAAGACGACATCAGAAAATATTGGAAGAAGGTCCATGGTTAGATGAAGAAGTTAGGGAAGAAATTGGTAGCAAAGTAGTAGCAGGTGCCATGGCAGTGGGTTATTCTGGTTTGGCTACCTTCGAGTTCCTTCGAGATTCGAATGGAGAATTTTATTTCCTAGAAGTTAACCCTAGAGTTCAGGTTGAGCATACTGTAACTGAAATGATAACTGGAACAGATCTAGTTTCTATGGGTATAAGAGTTGCATATGGTGAAAAAATAAGGATGAAGCAAGAAGATGTGAAGATTAATGGGCATGCAATTCAAGTCAGATTAAATGCTGAAAATCCAGTGACTTTGGCACCATCTCCAGGTAAGTTATGGGAGTGTCATTGGCCAGGTGGTCCAGGGGTAAGAATTGATACTCATGCCTATACTGGTTATGATATGCCAGCTTCATTCGATAGTTTATTGGCTAAATTAATTGTTTGGGCACCATCTAGGGAAGAATCTATTGCTAAATTAAAGGCTGCTTTATCAGAAACAAAATTGTTAGGTGTTGATACTTTAATACCATTACATCAAGCAATTTTATCAGAAAATGATTTCCGAAAAAGAAATATCACTATACATTATCTCGAAGACCACAAGAACTTGTTATGAGGAGGTTATATTTTTGGAAATAATAATTATAGGGAGTATTGGTTATGATGATATATCGACTCCTGAAGCAGAAGGTTCAGACCTACTAGGAGGTGCTGCAACTTATGCTGGATTATCTGCAGCCTTTCATAAATTTGATGATATCTCGGAAAATCCTAAGATTGGTATTGTAAGTGCAGTAGGTGATGATTTTTCAACTTCAGATCAATTAAAGTTAGAATCTGCAGGTTTAAATTTAGCAGGTGTAGTTCTGAGAGATGGTAATACTTTCCGATGGTCGGGTAAGTATGAAGGTTCTATGGAAAATGCTCATACAATTTCTACAGATGTCAATGTTTTAGAAAACTTTAATCCGAAAATCCCTGAATCTTGGCGTGTACCTGAAATATTATTTTGTGCTAATACTCATCCTGCGACTCAAGTTTCAGTTTTAGATCAATGTCCTAGTGCTGTAATCACAGCACTTGATTCGTTTATGTTATGGATAAATGAAGAGAAAAAAACTCTATCTGAGGCTCTTCGTAAAGTCGATATTGCAATCTTAAATGAGGAAGAAGTATGTGCACTTGCTAACGATGAAGTTCTTCCTCGCGCTATGAATTCTCTTCAATCAGGTGCTGCTTTACATGGTGGGGAGGCTGCTGGACCTGGTCCTCGTTGTATTATAGTTAAGAGAGGTAGTAGTGGTGTGATAGGTAAATTCCCATTTGGATTAATTGCTCTACCTGCCTATCCAATAAGCAATATCATTGACCCCACTGGATGCGGTGATTCTTTTGCAGGAGCCTTTCTAGCTAACATCTCTGGTAGAGTCGGTGCATTGAATGATGTCGAGGTTATCCGTAATGCTTTGGTTCATGCAACAGTAACGGCATCTTTTACAATCGGTGGTCTAGGTTGTTCAAATCTTTCTAATATTCAACGTGGTTCATATCATGCTAGAGTTGATAGATATAGAAGGATTGTAGGATTGTAGCTATTCTAATCTTCTAATGCCCTTGACATGCCCTGAATCATCTTTATTTGATGTTCTGCGCATTTGATTAAAACTAAGTAAAGGTTCATCATTAATTAATATTGTAGGAGTATATACTTCTCCTCTTGAAACACGACTCACTACTATATCCAATGCATCTTTAGCAGATGATGGCTTAGTATTATTTGTAGTTCTAATTCTATTTGTGATATCTGCCTGATGTTCTTGATCACTTCTCAGTCTCAGGTGTTGTTTTGATTGAAATCTAGAATCATGATTTGAGCCCAAGCCATCAGGGTCCCCATATTCTTCAGCATAGCTCATATTTTCTCTCACATAATTTCGAGATTTAGGAAGTAGTATTCTCTCTAAAAATCCTAATTTTTTCTTCCTTATTGGTTGATTTCTTAATACTAAACGACCATCTCCCAGTGAGTTAGCAATTTTAGATAACCCTGGATATTCTCCTAAATCAGTAGGTGCAGGCAATGCAGCCATGATTTCTGCTTTTCTCTGTAATGATTGCTGAGCCTTTGCTCTCTTCACTAGTCCTGGCTTACATTCAATTCTTACTGCTTCATCAGTAGGTGCAGGTAACTCTAGATTATTTCGAAAATTACTGTTAATAGGGCTACGTTTTAACCCATTAGCTGATTTGATCATATCTGCACTAGAAATTAGTCTGTTCTGTATTTCTGGTTCAGAATTATATTCTCCAAATATTGAAGTCTTAGTTTCGGTTCGATTACTCTCTTGATTGATATATTGTTCAGGAGCAGAGTATGGTTGTTGTGTAGAAGGTGATGAATAATTAACCGGTTCTGTGAATGATGAGGCTGCTGGTTCTAAATCAAACATTCCTCCTGAACCAAATCCGAATAAATCCGAATTCATAGTTTCAGTAGCATCTCCTAATACTGAGCCCATATGGTCATTCTGAGGTTTTTCATTATACCATTCAGGTTCATTTCTGCCCCATGTTTGTTCATATGCTGAATTTTTTCCGGGTTCTTCATATGGGTTAGAGTTAGTAGTCGAGTAATGTTCCAAGTTTGCGTTTATTATTGGTTCTGGAACTTCGAATAATAATCTATTTCTATCAGGTTGAATTATCGTATTATCTATTTTAGCGCCATCAAATGGGTTTTCTAAAGTTTGAATTTGATTATTGATATTCAAATCATCGTGGTTGATTAGGGGTGCACTGAGAAGCCCTTTTGGTTTAATTATTATATTTCGTTGTGATTTAAATTCTCGTTCTAAGCATAATTTTGCTTCTTCTACTGATTGACCATTACTTACTTTTTCAATCATCATCTGTACTTTTAATAAATTTTCTTGATCATTTATTTTAGATTGAATTATATGTTTATCTCCGATATTAGTCTCAATAACTAAGGCAGGGTTTTTGAATATGAAATGTGAAAGTGCTGAGGATGCTCCAATCAAAGAAACAGCATATCCCAATGGTGGAATTAGAATGGTAGCTCCCAAATAACAAGCAGCAGATCCCCATAATACCACTCCCCCTGGGATTTTCGGAGTATCGATACTTCTCGTTCTAGAAATAGATGCTAAATCCAATCTTATTCCTTTTTTTAGTTGATTTGATAAGACTAGCTGGCGCTGAGTAATCGTTACCGTAAACTTACCCTTTACCCCAACCAAAGAGAGGTTGCCGAACAGTGCCGACTCTCCCTCATCCGGTCGGGCATTACGCCCGAACGTGTGCATCCAGCCCGTGAGTTACTCGTCCACGATATAATAACTCGGTTTGTTGACCACTTAATGGTGGCTCTTCGAGGATGTTTTGGACTACGCCGATTTTTGTAAAATAGCAGTACCGATAATACGCATAGGCGTGGCATCTAACTGAGTGATAATTATTGGAGGACTATCTGTCAATCTTGTCCAAAGAGGTACTTCCCATTCTACGCTCACAGTTAAATTTTCTTTGCTTTTTATTCTTCCAACAATAAATTGCATATCTACTGCGGCATGTATCACATCCCCCACTTCTAAACTACGCTTTTGAAAAGGTGCCATTTTTATCTCAAAAATCGATGAAGTATTCTTAACTAAAGATTCTGAATCAGAATGTATAATCATGCATCCTCTATGAAGCGCTTCTTCTCTTAGATTTCTTATTGCTAAACCAACTCTATCCCCTGATATCGCAATATCTACATCGTCATCCATTACTTGCAAACTACGGACAATTCCATTTTCACCAACAGGAAGAACTTGTATTGTATCATGTTTGGATACAGAACCTGATTGAACATATCCAATTGCTACTAAGCCGACTCCTTTAACATTGAAATGTTGATCTACTGGAAGAATCAATGAATCATTATTTTCTTTGACTTCTCCCATCAGAGAAAATAATTTTTCACGAATACTATGTTCATCTGGAACGGTTTCAAATAATTCCCAATCTTTTAATCCTGATTGTTGCATTATCATTTTAACTTGATCTGAATCAACCCAACCTCCAGTTTCAGGATTAATTATTGCTATTCCTTTTTTGATTTCTGCACAACCAAATGCTACACAAATTTCTCCTAGTGATGCATCTATCTTTGAAATTTCAATAATTCCAACTTTCGCTACATTTAGAACTGAAAGCAAAGGTCTAATTTTTTCAGGATGTTTTAGAGGTCTTAGTAATGATAGAATTTGACTTACTCCATTTTTTTCTTCTTTGAATACATATGATTCAATATCTCTTACATCTCCTTTTTTAGCGATACTTCTAGCAAGATTTTCAGAACCAACAAAGGCAATATTGAGTACAGGCACAAATATCCGAATGGCTATCCCTTGTTGAAAGGAACGGTGAAGAATACTATGCTTATTCTCAACTCATTGCATCTCTAGCCTTTTGGGCAGATTTCCATAATTTCCTTTCTTCTTCAGTTTCAGGCTCAAATTGAGGTATATTAATTGCCTTCATATCTCTATCGATTGCCACCATGAAAAAGAAGCCTGAACATATTTCTTCTCCAACCCATTCTGATCTAGATAACCTACATGAGATTACATGAATTCCTGCAGTTCGGGGAGAGGTCCAAACTACTTTTGCAGTCGTGCGTATTACATCTCCTTGATATGCAGGTCTTCTAAATTTTAGAGCATCTACTGATACTGTCACGAAATTTCTATGAGCGAACTTAGATGCTGCCATTCCAGCTGCTGTATCCATAATTGCCATTAATCGACCTCCGAATAATGTATCTAGGGCATTGGTGTCTCCTGGGAACACCTCATTTAGTTGTATTACAGGGTCTGTAGAGTATGCCTCATCCATGTCTATCAAAGCCTCTCAGACCCTCATCAAACTTGAAACCATCATATTGTTTTAGTGATATCATCTAGTTTTCGAACCGTTGTATTCAATCCAGAGTACCTACTCGGAGAGTCATGGAGATGACAGAATTGGTTTGGGATGAGTTCAATTTTGAGGACCCAGATGGTGGTCAAATCATATTTTGGCCGCATATCCCCTGTTTGCGTATGCCATCAAAATTAAGATCTCATTCTAATTTTGATGGAGTTGCTTTTCTGAACTCATCTCTTGATTTAAAATCGTGGATGGCTGATGCTGAACAAGAAAAAAACAGCCCCGGAATTCATCGTGATTCTGCCATTGCATCTGGAACCTTATTTGGTAGATTAATGAGCGATCTAAATGAGTTAGATGTGGATGGCCCCGTAATTCCAGATCCTGAACAAATGCGTTTACTGTTACATGCTCAGAATTCTAGAGGAGGGATGCCAGTTTATGCGATTGAACCCGATCTTGAAGACGAAGAATGGGTTGATTGGCAGATAAATAGTGCAGACCAACAAGTGACTTATCTAAATTTAGTTCTTACTCTAACAACTGGACGACGTTGGAAAAAAATAAGGAAAAGTGCAATAACTCTAGTATCCACATCTAAGGATGTTAATGCCGATTTAGGAGCTGCATCAGCCTCAGCCATGACTTGGTGGTTTGAAGAACAACGTGGGCTATCTGATGAATTAATTGCTTTGAGAGATGCTAGATTCGTATCAAGAATCAGGGGTGCATTAAGAGACCTACGCAATAGTAGGGTTGATGATACTAAAGCCCAGAGGACTACTTTGCTGGTTCCTATCCATCAGGCTCGTTTACCTTCGATTAAGAAGGCAATTAGTTCTTGCATGGATGTAGAACTGATAACTCCGGAGGAATAAATATGGACGAACAAAAAATAAATTTAGATGTTGAAACACAAACCTTTCGTTTCACTCCATCAGAACCGATTAAACATGATGAGGCTGTTAGTTTGGCTAAAGGGGTCCTATCTGGAGAATATGTAGTCATAATTCATGAAAACCCTCATGCAACACTTGTAATTGAGCCTGAAGGTAATGTTCTAGTTCATGGTATTTCGCGGAGTGAAGTTGCGAGATTAGCAGTTCAAGAATTATTACTGACTTTAGGTATGTCTGATGAGTGGTTGATTTTGGATACCGGTGACATGATAATCCGCTTTTCAATAGGGAGAGCAGTATTAATGGATTTAGCTGCTGATAGATTCCCAGAAATTGATTATGATACTCGTATTGGTGCTTTAAGAATAAACGCTGAACGTCATAAATGTACAATTTTATTATTCAATAATGGCCATGGTATTATCCTTAAACAAACCTCGAAAAGAATTGCACAGATGGCCATAAAATATTGGTCATCTCAATTAGATGGCGAAGGCGCATTGGCGTGAGAACTATGTTTGAAGATGGCCGTTGGAAGGGGCCAATATTAGACCAGCATATGCATTTAGATCGTAACAATCGTTTTCTTGAAGCAGTTAATGAATTTGTTATTGCAGGCGGAACTGCAATTAATTTAGTCCATAAACCGAATTTTTCGAAACTACCAGTTTCCTTATCTGAATATAAATTGGTCTACGAAGAAACTCTCGATATGGCTAGGGAAGTACGGGATAAATTTGAAATCTCTGTATCAGTAATACTTGGACCTCACCCTGTGGCTTGGGAAAATCAGATTCATACGCTTGGTTTAGAGAAATCTACATCATTGCATATTCAGGCTGTAAAACTCGCGCTAGAATATATTTCTTCGGGAGATGCAGTGTGTTTAGGGGAAGTAGGTAGGCCCCATTATCCTGTAGATCAAATAACTTGGAATGCCTCTAATAAATTATTACTAGAGGTCATGACGCTTGCTAATAAAGCGAAAACAAGTATACAGTTACATGTTGAAGATAATGGTGAAAAAACATATTCTGATCTAGCCAAACTTTGTGATGAAGCAGGCTTACCTCGACATCTCGCAATTAGGCATTATGCTCCTGCTGATATAAGTCAAGAGTTCACTCATGGTTTAAGTGCAACAGTAAGTGTAGGGAAGGGCAGTATCTCAAAAATTGTTGAAAAAATTAGTAAATCTAACTCATTTTGGGGTATGGAAACAGATTTTCTTGATGATCCAAGGAGACCAGGTGCCGTCCTTGGCCCCAAAACAATACCAAAGAGAACTCACCAATTATCTAAAGAATTAATTGATAATGGATATACTGAAGCGGAAGTTTCCGAAATACTAACAAATATTCATTTCACTTGGCCTAATGAAATTTATTCTTGAGTTGGGAATTTTAGTTTTGGAGTGAATGTCATGACTCCTCCAAATAAAAACATTAAAACACAGAGTGTGAAAAAATAAAAATCACCTAATGGCATTGGTGAACCTCTTAATTCTTCAAACCCCCATCTTAATAATGGCCCATTTATGGGTAAGAAGAAAATCATAATCATAATTCCTAACCTCTGACGTACGAGCATAATCCTCGGATATGCTCCTGACATTTGAACAGATGTAACCGAATTAGTTTAGAAAGGTCCTATGCTCGGACGGGCATCGCGCCTGTAGTGAAGGGGTTATCACCTGAGGTTTCCAACCTCATGTCCCGGGTTCAAATCCCGGCGGGCGCACCATAATAATCAGTAACTTTGTTACTGTCATATTGAAACACCCCACGCTCTGCGTGGAACTATGTCCGAGAATCAGAGTTCACCTTCTCCACACCAGATTGGGATAAGCAAAGACCAATCTGACTTATCTGATGAGAAACAAATAATTGGGCGGAAAATTTGGAGAGTTGTACCTTATATCAAAAAATATTGGAAGAGGGCATTAACTGGAATCTTAACCAATGCTGTAGCCAGAGCATTTGATTTGATACCGTTTATTGCTATAGGAATGGCTGCTGATTATTACAGAGATGGGACATTTACTGATGCAACAATTGAAAGATTTGTTACATCTGATATTCTTCCATCTTTAGGTCCGATGAATTCTGTTGAATTCGGTTTTGGATTCTTGATTTTAATGTGTTTTACATTTCTTGCAGTGTTTCAAGGAATTAGCAACCAGTTATGGCAGTCAACTGCTTACATGGCTCAGCATGATATTAGAATGGATGCTACTGACTCATTGATGGCTATGGAGGCATCATATTTTGAAACCAGACAAACAGGTAACTTGATGTCAGTATTATCTGCTGATGTTGCTCAGTTAGAAGATATAATCTCTGATGCAAGTACCAGTCTAATTCGTTTAATCATGACCTTTGCAACTGCATTTGGTATAATGTTCTGGATGTCACCTACGCTTGCTGTAATTTTATTTGCTCCTTTAGCTCTAATCGTTCCAATGGTTGTTTGGTTTTCTACTAGAGTTCAACGCAAATATAGGAGAACAAGAGAAAGTACTGGAGGGATAGTCGCAATATTAGAGAATGTATTATCTGGAATTACTGTAGTGCAAGCTTACAACGCGACCTCCTTTGAGAGTTCTAGAATAGGCCGACAGAGTGGGGATTATCGTGATCAATCAATAGAAGCAGCGTTTGTAAGAAATCGCTTCATTCCAGGGATCTATATTGTAGCAGGATTATCTTTCGGACTATTAGTTTCTGCCGGTGGATGGGTAATGGCTTCTGGTGAAATTACTGTAGGTCAATTTGTGACATTTCTTCTAATCTCAACTAGAATGACAATGCCTATGTTCATTTTAGGAATGCTTCTGAATCAATTACAAAAAGGTGAAGCATCTTCAAAAAGAGTGTTTGCTATAATTGATTTAGAACCTTCAATATACGATAAAGAAGGAGCGATTGAACTCGATGGTCCCATAACCTCTCTTTCTTTTGATAATGTGTCATTTTCTTATCCAACGTCTGAAGGTAATGTACTCAATGGTATTTCTTTCGACGTAACATCTGGAAATTTCCTTGGAGTCATGGGTCATACCGGAGCAGGTAAAAGCACTATACTAAAGTTAGTTGAAAGATTTTATGAGCCCCAGACGGGGGAAATTCTAATCAATGGTATCGATATTAATGAATATTCAATTAAATCAATTAGGAATCGAGTTGGTTTTGTATCTCAAGAACCATTCTTATTCTTTGGTACATTGCGTGAAAATATTGCATATGCTCGTGAAGCTACTGATGATGAGATTAAGAATGCTTTAGAAACGGCTGGAGCATGGGAATTCACATCTAAACTTCCTGAAGGAATTGATACTATGGTTGGTGATCGTGGAGTTATGCTTTCAGGTGGTCAAAGAGCTCGTATTAGTTTAGCACGCGCACTTCTCAATAATCCCGACCTTCTTATCCTAGATGAAGCGAGTGCTGCCTTAGATGCTGAGACTGAGAAGAGGATTCAACAGTCTCTTTTCGGTGGTTCAAATGGTACTAAAGATAGGATCACTATTGCCGTTGCTCACCGGTTAGCAACTATAAGAAATTCTGATGAGATTATTGCTTTAGTTGATGGTGTTATAGTAGAGCGCGGCACACATGATAATTTGGTAGAAAATAATAATGTGTATGCTTCTCAATGGTCAATTCAAACTGGAGAAATTGAATCTTAGGGGGTTTATTTTTGGGCATCCAATGGATAAAGGTCAATCCCGGAAAAGTATTCATTGGTTCCGATAACCGCTCAATTCTATTTGGTGGAATTGGACCTAGGCATGAAATAAAAATAGATTATGAATTTGAGATTTCTTCATTGCCAATAGATAAAGAATCTGCAGAAGAAATATTGTTATCTGATGAATATTCTATTGCTTCTGAATCCGAATGGTCATTAGCGTTTGAACAGGATTTAATTTCTGGAGGTAATGAGACAGAAGAATTAGCAGATCGAATTAGAAATTCTTATTGGTCAAAATTTTGTGATGGTAGACCCTTCATAGAAGATGACTGGTCAATGAAAATTTCTCGGAAATGGAATTCAGGTATCTCGTCACCGAGCCAAATCAATAGAGGCCAGAGTTCTGAATTTCTTAGACTAGTTAAGAGGGAAAAAAATCATATTTTTAATGAAAAATCAGCCCAATTGCCTAATTTTTCTGATAAGTCGAAATTATTGTTTGAAGAATTATTCATCTCATTATTAGTTGGAATAATTCCTTCTTTTTCTTGGGCCTACTTTAATGCTAGTGATGGGTATATTTCCGATGGCTGGGCAGGTCTTGTATTCGGTGGACTTTTTATTGGCGTATTTACTGTGATTTTTTGGCGGCCAAAGACAACTTCTTGGAGAGTTGGTACTAATTGTGGGAATATGAAACCAGTCTAACGTTCCCTATCATCTATTTGTAGTCCTGAATTCCCTCTAAGGATTCTCAGCCATCCAGTTAGGACACCCATTCCATAATTCCAATGCAATGCATATGTTGCAATTGATGAAAGGAAGATGGTTTTCTTTGTTTTACTAGGGGAGTTTCCTTTCCATGAACCGTACCATGCGATCAAATTGTATAATACAATAAGTGTAGGTAATGTATGTACCCCTAATCTAGGTAATCCCATCGGTATTGTAGATAGTCGAATGTCCCAAAATTCTGGCCATGCAATGCCACCATTAGCTAACCCCCAAAAAAAGAAAGCAAATGAAGCCATTACTATAGGGGGAAATAATGCCACAGCTGTATGAGTAGGTGCTCTTAGTTCGGAGTATTGGTGACTTGCCAGAGTTCTTACAAGTCCATAGTTTCGAATTTGCTTCTTAACTCTTGATAAATCTCTTCTTCTATGCCACATTATTGCAGTTCTATCTGTCCATAGTTTATGTCCAGCTATTCTAATTCTATGATCTAGCATTACATCTTCTGCACCGATTGCTCCCTCATCAAATCCACCAACTTCGTTAATGATTGAGCGTCTATAACCGCAATTAACACCTGGTAGTTGGTTAACCTCATCGAGCTCTTTTCTACCTATTTTTCCATAGTTAGTACCTGCCGTGAATATCGTACTACAAAATGCGACATCAATTACTTGTTGCCAGATTGTTGATTCTTCAACTGGTGCAAAGTTAGGTCCACCAACCCCTCCTACATCATCTCTAATAAACCAAGATACAATTTTCTCAACCCATTCCTCCGGTACGATTACATCATCATCAGTGAATAATATTAGTTCGGATTTTGTTAGGTTAATTGCTATATTACATGCGTCTGCCCTAGTTCTTGAACCTTCATCATCTATAAATCGAATATTATTTTCTTCACAGACTTCTCTTGCAGGGTCGTTTGTAGGACCTACCACTACTATTTCCAAAGGTCCTGAGTAAGACTGAATATTCAGGCCCTTGAGTACAATATCTAACTCCTCATGATTCCTAACACTAGGAATTATTACCGTGACAGAAGAATTACTCACGACGAGGCGTAAGCGCCTACGCTTTCAATAACATCGATGAATAATCAAGGATCATTTGTAACTCTTGGAGCTAAGAAGTATACCCAGCTTGCTCCTCCATCATTACTATTCCATGTGAGGCGTAATGGGTATTTATCTTGAAATTCCAAAGTTACAGCATCTGTTAATCCACTTGCAAGCTTTCTTGTCAATGGGTCTAGGAATTGTAGTGAATAGGTTGAATGTGTTGGATTCGGGGCAACAAGTTCACTGAGTTCTCCAGCATCAAATCTGACATTTACTGATTCACCTGCTTCTACGGTTACCGAGACGCTCATTTGATTTGCATCTAAACTTAAATCTACGAGTTCACCTACAAATTTCGCTGCTCTTAATGCATTAGATAATTTCGCAGGATCAATAGTAGCTTTACTATCGAAAGTTAATTGTGGCATTTTTGGTTCATTCATAGTTCCAGTATCCAGTCCTCTTAGGATTCTGTGTACAGCGCCAACTCTCACATTGATTGCTCCTATTGCTTCATCATAATCTAACTCTACTAAATCAGATGGTCCAGCAAGACTTAGTAAATCTCTCAATTTAGCTAATTCTAATCCGATTTCTACCGGTTCTACTTCATAGGTTTCGAAACAAGCATCGCCTATTGTCGCAGATAATAATGCCACATGCGAACCATCTACAACATTAATCTGAAGTCCGTTTTCTTTCCATACTAATTTTGCTTCTTCTGTTAACACAGAAAGTAAATCTACTATTTCTTTCATTAATTGCGTATTTGCAGTGACTCTCAACATCATGACACCCCTTTCTTAACGTACCCTTAACTGCGGGTTATTCATGCTTCTGTCTGAGCAATTAGTTATTTTCACATCAAAAGTTTGGATTTTTCATTAATTTATTGGTATTCTCTAAATTTATGTCCACAACTTTCACATGTACAAATTTTTGTTTCAGGTTCATCGGATGAACGTGTTTGCATAAGTACTACGAATATCCTATCCTCATCACATTTAGGGCACAAATAATCGCCCTCCCATAGGGTACCTTGAGCAACATCTACTGGTACAACTTCATTCAAGTGTCTCAACGATGAACTCTCACTAGATGTCGATGCTTTTGATAGGTCAATGGTAATCCCTGTCTCTGGGTCGGTGAACTCTGCTCCTTTCCCGTCTTTTCCCGCCAAAGGGCCTTCATATCCACATGTATAATTAGTACATCTGATATTTCCATTTCCTTCCATAAAACCTAAGGTACCACATTCTGGACAAAACATTACTTCAACCACCAGTTGATTTCTATTAACCAACCGAATAGTGGTAAATCATTATGTTATTGAACATTACTCATCAGCGAGTAGGATAAAAGTCTGAACTTAAGAAAATAATTCGATTCCAACCTTGTATCCTGACCATGCTAAACCTATACTTCCAAAGATGGTTAGAATGACATATAAGAATGTTGTAGACATTTCATTTTCTGATAAATTTACTGTTTCCATTGCGAAGGTTGACATTGTCGTAAACGCTCCAAGTAAACCGGTGCCAAATAATAGTAAATTATCTTGACTAATCAGTGCATCTGCTGCTATAGCTCCAAACATAATCCCAAGAATAAGTGATCCTAATAAATTTACGATTATTGTCCCATAGGGTAACCCATCAGAAGGCATAATATCTGATATCACATATCTTAACATAGCGCCTATAGCTCCTCCGATTCCTACTAGTATCATCAGTCTGCCTTCCATAACTTGGCTAGGGCATACTAGTTTTGACGCCTTCGCTTCGAATCGTGAGATTGAAGCATGATGTCCACACCGAAGAGTCCATGCGCATCATCTACGATTGGAGATTGGCCCGTGTTATTGATGATAATAATCAAATTATTGATGAACTATATTGGAATCGAGTCTCTACAAAAGCACTTGTTAATCGTCTCTCTGATTTACAATCAGGTAGGATGAGTTCCGAAGCACATTCTCTTAAAGAAAGGTTTCCAGATGCTATAGTTGATGCTTTTGGAGCATTATCGGATTCTGATTGGCCAGAATTATCCGAAGAAGAGATGCGGAAATTCACCGAAGCCTCTACTCGTCTAGCTAAGCGTGGTGTTGCAGACTCCTCTGGAGACATAGATAGACGCCTAGATATGTTAGTTTCAGCAAATAATGAACTTAGAGCCTCATGGACAACTCTTGAGGCCCGGTGTATTGAATGGGTGGGATTATTTCTCTCGGAGCTTAATCTAGATACCGAGAGAAGAGAGATTCCTGTAATGGTTTCTTCTTCCTTATCAATTAATGAGGTTGCAGAAAAATTTGGAGTCGCAGAAACTCATCATCAGCCATCGGAAGATGAGTGGTGTGTTCTAAAATCTCAAGCCCAATCAGTAGTCGATTTGACTGAGAGACTTTCGAATCATGAGGATGCTATTCGAATTTTGGCTAATGATTACCTACCGAGTTTATCGGCATTAATCGGTCCTATCGGTGCTGCTAAATTAGTAGTTTTAGCAGGGGGTCGAGAACGACTAGCTCGAATGCCATCTGGAAGTTTACAAGTGTTAGGTGCTAATGCAGCAATGGCTGCACATCGAAGAGGAGCTCCACCTCCTAAACATGGTTCTATTTTATTTTCTATGCCTGCAGTTAGCCGAAGTCCCCGCTGGGTTCGGGGCAAAATAGCTAGATATCTCGCAGGAAAAGCGAGTATTGCAGTTAGAGTGGATCATTTTGATGGTACACCATGGACTAAAGAAGATGTTTCGAAAATACATAAAGAAGCGGAATCAATAAAAAACAAATTCCCTAAACCTCCTAAGAGGAAGTAAATTTATGTCCCGAAGAAAACCCATACAATTGGCATGGGGCATTCGTAGAGAAGGTCGTTCACTATGGACTAGAAATGCCGTGAAAGGAATTTCAGTTAGGGGTGAGAAAAGAAAGAAAGATAGTCATGTAGAATGGAGGCATTGGGATCCTACAAAATCTAAGGTAGCAGCTAGTTTATTAAAATCCAAAATAGATCCTAGTGAGATGCTTCCCATACATGGGTCTACATGTCTTTATTTAGGCGCTTCTTCAGGTACTACTGTTAGTCATATTCATGATCATGTTTGTGGTTCAGGGAATCACCATAATGGTCAGGTTATAGCAGTAGAAATTGCCCCTAGAATGATGAGAGATTTAAGTAAATTATCTGAATTAAGACCGGGTTTAATACCAGTTTTAGGTGATGCTAGAAATCCTTTAGTAATCGCTCCATATCTTAGGAGTAAAGCAGATTGGCTTCATCAAGATATTAGTGTAGCTGATCAAACAGAATCATTTCTCAAGATTTCAGAGATATTTCTTAAAGTTGGAGGAATTGGATTATTATCGCTTAAGGCTGCTAGCGAGAGATGGATAGAGGGTGGCGATGATTCTCGATTTAAGCAGGCGAAGGAGTTAATCGATTCCAGCGAGAAAATAACTTTATTAGAAAATATTGATATATCTCACTTCGAGAGTCAACATAGAGTATTTGTCATTCGAAAAGATAGTAATTAATTACCAAACATTAATCCTAAGCCACCGATTCCTGCAATCACTGATACAAATATTAGAATAACCAGAAGTGTCAAACCTGTTACTATCCAACCGATGATTTGTGCTGCTTTAGCTATACCTGCATCTGGATGACCTGGTTGATTATCTGTGATTGCTAATGCTCCGTTTGCCAAAATAACTCCAGGAATTGAACAACAAATTCCTCCACCTCCCGAACCGACTAGTAAAATAGCTCCAATAGCTGAAAAAATAATTGCTAGAGTAGCATTTGTTTGAGTATATTGTCCGACTATAGGGACATCTAGTGATTTTTGTACACTACTAGTAGGATTTCCTCCAGTATTAGACCATGGTATCTCTGTATTCTCACTAACCTTGCCAGACCATGGTATCTCTGACTCATCGTTAACACTCATGGAATTGCGCAAATGAAGGAGACTTTTTAATTATTCTATATTTAATTCTCATTGACATATCTCCTCAGTCAATCTAATGTAATTGCAGCCCATGGTCTAAGTGTGCCCGAAATGCCAGAGGTTGAAACCGTCCGAAGAGGACTTGTTCCACATTTAGTCGGTTCAACCATCAGCTTTGTAGATTTACGCCGACCGAACCTTCGTTTTCCATTCCCTGAAGATTTTGAAGAAGTATTAACTGGTTCCAAGATTGAAAAAATTGATAGACGTTCAAAATATCTTTTATTCCGTCTTTCAAATAATCAAACTTGGATGAGTCACCTCGGAATGACAGGAGTCTGGACTATAGGAAGCGATGGCTCAGGGAAACATGATCATGTCTATTTTGAATTCGATGATGGTGCTAAGACTGCGACATATACTGATCATAGAAGGTTTGGATTTATGGATACTTTTCCTACCTCTGCAGAATCTGAACAGAAATGGCTTGCCAATCTTGGTCCCGAACCTCTTACTGAAGATTTTACTCTTGAAATTTTAAATTCTAATCTTCAAGGTAAGCGCTCTCCGATTAAAAGTGCATTATTAGATCAAAAAGTAGTGTCAGGTCTTGGAAATATTTATGTTAGTGAAATTCTTTTTAGATGTAAAATATCTCCATTAAAAACAGCAGCTGAGATTGCAGGTAAGAACAAGAGAGTAAGCATCAAAGTCCAGCGTATATTTGAGCATACGAATCAGGTTATCGCAGAAGCAATAATGGTTGGTGGTTCGACTATCTCTGATTTCAGAGGAGTATCTGGAGATTCAGATCTAGGGTACTTCGCTCAACAATTCAGGGTATTCAATCGTGAAGGTGAAGTATGTGTGACTGAATCTTGTAAGGAGATAATTTTGAGAATAGTTCAGTCAGGGCGTTCAACCTTTTATTGTCCTAAATGTCAACGCTAAAATCATTTAAGAATTCGATTAACAATTGCTAATTGTAACCATATTGGAGTAATTTTTGTAACCAAAGGTAATGGTTTGTTAACTATACCTGCTATGACTTCTCTCTTTCCTTTCCTCATTGATTTAATCGCAATTTCTGCAACTCTATTAGCAGGTATTGCCGTATAATTTTCCATTTTACTGAGTTTCATTCCAGCAACTTCTTGAAATCCTGTATTAACATAACCTGGACAAAGTGCAGTAACCGTAACTCCTTTACTCTTGAGTTCTTTATGTAAGGCTCTTGAGTAAGATAACACATATGCCTTAGTTGCACAATAGACTGCAAAACCTGGTCCTGAAATATATGCTGCAATTGATGCAACATTCATTATTTTTCCATTACCTCTTTCTACCATTTGACGTCCGAATTCATGAGATAATTTTGTCAATGCATGAATATTTAGATTAATCATCTCCAATTGCTTATTCACAGGCATCTCTGTATGAGTTCCTAAGATTCCAAAACCTGCATTATTTACTAAAAGATCAATATTATCTGCCTTCTCAATCAATGAATTGATTCCTTTATCAGTGGTTAAATCTGCTACAATAACTTCACAATTAATTCCATAGTTTTGAATTAATTCTTTGGCCAGACTTTCTAATTCTTTCTTTCTTCTAGCACTAATTATTAAGTCGCAATTTTGTGATGCTAAAATCTTTGCAATTTCCATCCCAATTCCGCTGGATGCTCCGGTTACCAAAGCTCGTTCTCTCTTTCGGCTCATACTCAACAATCTATGATAGATACGTCACGTATATCATTACATGTGATTCTTATTCAAACAGGTATAGGACAACGTTCATCGGTATTCTGACTACCAGTTAGTGATGTGGAGTATACCTTATGGCGGAAATTAGCCACTGAATTTATGGGGACATTTCTACTTTCTTTTACAATATGTGCTTCAGGATTATATGGGTCTGCCGGAGAGTATGCTCCCTTTGTAATTTCATCTAATCTAATGATAATGATATATGCTGGAAGGCATATCTCAGGCGCACATTATAACCCTGTGATCACAGTTTCAATTTATCTTAGAGGCATTTTTGATAAAAATGAAATTCTACCATATATTACTATACAAATAATTGCTGCTGTTTCAGCAGCATTAGTAGTTGAGAGGTTTTCACTCTCTGATGCCACATCTTCTGAAATCTTTAATCTAGGAACTGAAGCAATAATTGCTGAGTTTCTTTTCACCTTTGTATTTGCATATGTAGTATTATATGTTGCAACTACTGAATCTACATTGGATAATAACTACTATGGCGCAGTCATTGCTCTTGTCATACTTGTAGGCGCGATAACGGTTGGCAGTATATCTCTTGCTTCATTTAATCCTGCAGTTACTAGTTCTTTGATTGTTTCTGGGAAAGTAACTCTTGGCGATTCATGGATGCATTTCATTCCACAATTCTTTGGAGCAATTCTTGCAACATATTTGTACAGATATACTCATCGAATTACAAGTTAGTCGTATTTATTATTAGAAATAGTATGTTTCAAGCAACATCAAAACGATCAGCGTTCATCACTTTGGTCCATGCAGCAATGAAATCAGCTTTAAATTTATTTTGATTATCGTCTTGAGCATAAACTTCGGCAATAGCTCGCAACTGGGAGTTGCTTCCAAATACAAGGTCAGTACGAGATGCTCGACGGAGATTTTCTCCACTTGTTCTATTTTTTCCTTCATAGGAGTTACTTCCAGTGGCTGTCCACTCTACACTCATATCTAGAAGAGTTGTGAAAAAATCATTGGATAATTCGTCATGGTTGTTGGAAAATAAACCACGGTCATCTGAACTGACTCCAAGAGTGCGTAAACCACCTACAAGAACTGTCATTTCAGGAGCAGTTAGGCCAAGGAGTTGTGCTTTATCAAGCATCATTTCTTCCGGACTGACTGCAAAGTTCTTCTCAAGGTAGTTTCGGAAACCATCCGCTACAGGTTCCAAGACTTCAAACGATTTCACATCCGTCTGTTCAACGCTTGCATCTCCTCTACCTGGTGTGAATGGCACACTCATTCCCGAGGCTTGCTCTATAGCAAAGTTTCCAGCAAGCACAATAGTATCTGCTATGCTGACTCCGTTAATCTCAGCAATGATGCTCAGTGTGTTGAGAACCTCAGCAAGTTCATCGGGTTTATTGCCTTTCCAAGTATTTTGTGGTTCGAGTCGAATGCGTGCGCCATTAGCACCTCCACGCATATCTGAACTACGGTAGGTAGAAGCGCTAGCCCATGCAGTTTCTACAAGTTGTGTTGTTGAAATTCCGCTGGCAGATATAGCATCTTTTACCTTTTCAAGATCATAGTTAGAAGGTCCCGAAGGTACTGGGTCTTGCCATATGAGTTCTTCAGTAGGTACTTCCGGACCGAGGTATCGTACTTTAGGTCCCATATCTCGATGTAGTAACTTGAACCATGCGCGAGAGAATATATCTGCAAACTCATCAGGGTTTTCATGAAATCGCTTAGATATCTCGTGATATACAGGATCTCTTAGGAGTGCCATATCTGCAGTAGTCATCATAGTTGTTACTTTCTTACTATTGTCATGAGCTGATGGTGCCATATGTTCTTTCGAGGGATTGATAGGGTGCCATTGATGTGCACCTGCAGGACTCTTTACAAGTTCCCATTCATATTCAAATAGTAAATCAAAGTAACCATTATCCCATTTGATTGGATTTGCAGTCCATGCTCCTTCAATACCGCTAGTTATGGTGTCATCTCCTAAACCTGATTTATGTGCATTTTTCCAACCAAAATTTTGATCTTCTATAGGGGAGGCTTCGGGTTCTGAACCAACTAGACCTGCATCTCCTGCTCCATGGGCTTTTCCAAATGTATGACCTCCTGCTACAAGGGCAACAGTTTCTTCATCATCCATGGCCATCCTAGCAAAAGTTTCACGAATATCTTGAGCACTGAGAAGTGGGTCAGGAGTTCCATTAGGTCCCTCAGGATTAACATAAATAAGACCCATTTGTACTGCTGCAAGAGGATTTTCTAAATCTTTACGTGTATCACCATAGCGATTATCGCCAAGCCACTCATCTTCTGCACCCCAGTATATATCTTCTTCAGGATGCCAAATATCTTCTCTTCCTCCACCAAATCCAAAAACTGGGCCACCCATTGATTCAATGGCAACGTTTCCAGCCAATATTAAGAGATCGGCCCAACTAATTTTGTTTCCATACTTTTGTTTAATAGGCCATAATAATCTTCGAGCTTTGTCGAGATTACCGTTATCTGGCCAGCTATTTAGAGGGGCAAAGCGCTGTGAACCAGTTCCACCACCACCTCTTCCATCACCTGTTCGGTAGGTGCCAGCAGCATGCCAAGTCATACGGATAAAGAAGCCACCATAATGGCCGTAATCTGCTGGCCACCAATCTTGACTCTCAGTCATCAATACATGAAGGTCTTTTTTGAGTGCATCATAATCTAGACTTTTGAAGGCTTCATTGTAGTCAAATTCAGAGTCCATAGGATTAGACTTAATATCATGTTGATGAAGTATAGATATATCTAACTGATTTGGCCACCAATTACGGTTACTAGTCCCTTTTTCGGGAGTTGTTGCTGCTCCATGTAAGAACGGACATTTTCCTTCACTGCTTGCTTTATCTTGGTGCATAGCGCCTGTAGTTTGATTCAATGTATTAATGATTCTACAGGGTCTCATTAAGATTAGTGATTAATTACATGTTTCTTCGGAATTTTCCGCCAGTTTCGAATAGAGCATTTGTTACTTGCCCCACTGTACAGTGTTCTACAATATCCATCATAACTTCAAACAGATTACCGCCTTCTCTGGCTACTTGTTTGAGTCTTGCTAAACCTTCTTCTGCCTCTTTAGCATGAGCTTCTTTGAATGCTTTATTTCTATCGATTACCATCATTCTTTCAGTTTTGTCAGAACGTGTGACCTCGATATCGAACTCTTCTACAGATAGTGAATTATCTACTCCTTCTTCGAAAGTATTAACTCCAATAATTGGTAACTCTCCTGAGTGTTTCTTATGTTCGTAAATCATTGATTCATCTTGTATACGATTACGCTGATAATTAACTTCGAGAGCCCCAAGGACTCCTCCACGTCTGTGCATTTCTTCGAATATTTTCAGAATTTCTTCTTCTACGGAATCGGTCAACCAATTTGCTACATGTGAACCTTGTAATGGGTTTTCATTTTGCAACCATCCATATTCTTTCGAAAGAATAAGTTGTATTGCAACTGCATCTCTTACTGTGTCTTCAGTAGGTGTTCCAAATGCCTCATCACGAGAATTTGTATGTAATGAATTTGCATTATCTGCGAGTGCATAAAGTGCTTGTAATGTGGTTCGATAATCATTCCAAGTATATTCTTGAGCGTGTAATGATCTACCACTGCTCTGTATATGATATTTCAGTTTCTGACCACGTTCATTAACTCCATACAAGTCACGCATAGCAATAGCCCATATTCTTCTACAGACTCTACCAATCACTGCATATTCAGGGTCCATTCCGTTAGAGAAAAACCAACTGAAGTTTCTCAAGAATTTATTAGCATCTAGGCCTCGCGATTTGAATAATTCCACATATGTCAGACCATTAGAAAGAGTCAGAGCTGCTTGTGATATTGGATTAGCTCCTGCTTCTGCAATATGATATCCTGATATTGAGACGAAGTAGTGATTTCGAACCTCATTATCAACATAGAACTCTGCTACATCACCCATCATTCTCAATGCAGTATCTAGATTGAATACCAGTGTATTCTGTCCCATGGATTCTTTCAATTGATCTGCTTGTACAGTTCCTCTAACGGTACTCAAAGTTCTAGACTTAATTTCCGCATGTTCTTTCTTATCTGGCTTACGCCCGTTCTCATCTTCAAATTTCTTTACCTGTTGCTTAATTGCTACATTAAAGAAAGCCGCTAGATGCCACCAATAGTTCCCATTGATAGTTTTTGAGACTGAGGTATTAGCAGCACACAAATCAAATCCTTCGAATAATTTCTCCATTTCATCTATTGTACTTATTGAAACTCCACTTTCGCATACCTTTCCAAATATATCTAATCTTTCCTGAGGGTCATTTCCATACAAACTAGGTGAATCAAATGCTACTGATAATCGATTGAAGTCCTGATCTTTAGAAAGGAAGTGATATCTCTTGTTTGTCCTCTCAGCACTGCCTTCTCCTGCAAACATTCTGACCGGTAACTCATCTTGTCTCTTGAATGGAAAAACTCCTCCAGTATAAGGAAACGAGCCAGGAATATTCTCTTTTCTAATCCACTCTAAAGTGTCTCCCCAGTCGCTGTAATCTGGTAATGCCACTCTTGGTAAATCCAAGCCAGAAAGTGTAGTCCTTGTTGTTTTTACAGGGATATTTTTGTTTCGAACTGTATAGCTTGTAGACCCTGAGCGATATTCTTCTGCTTTAGTTCGGAAATTATCTAAACTCTCCCACGCACTGTCAGGTATTTCTGAACGAATAGATTCTACCTCTTCTCTCAACCCATCTGCAGATGATTTATTCTTTGAATCCATTTGTTTAGCCGCTGCTTCTAATTGTTGAACTAGTCGTATTTTGGAAGCAACTTCATTGGTTCTTTTGTGATAATCTCTTATTGAACTTGAAACTTCAGCCAGATAACCCTGTCTTTCAGGAGGTATTGGTGATGATCGATGTGGTAGTCCATCTGGCCCCATTCTTGCTTCTGCCGATGAAAATGATTGTGCATGTTCTTCATTTAGTAAAGCGCATAATTTTTGCCAGAGTTGGTCAACACCTGCATCTGCGAACTGACTAGCAATAGTTGGTACCACTGGTAATTCGGAATTTGTTGCTTCCCACATCTCTCTATTTCTTTTGAATTGTTTACGGATTTCTGCCAATGCATCTTCAGCACCTGGTCTGTCAAATTTATTCAAAACTACAATGTCTGCTGAATCTAACATCTCTAACTTTTCTAATTGACTAGGAGCGCCATATTCTCTTGTTGTAACATATAATGAAAGATCAGCTACCTCTGTTATCGCATCATTACCCTGACCTATTCCACTAGTTTCAACAACTACAAGATCAAATCCAACTGCTTTACAAGCCTCAATTGATCGTCCGATACAATCTGCAATTTCTCTTCCACTATCTCTACTAGCAAATGAACGCATGAATAAATTTTCATCGGATAATGAGTTCATTCTAATTCTATCACCTAGTAATGCTCCTCCAGTCCTCTTACGAGTAGGGTCAGTGGCAAGTAGAGCGATTTTAGTCCCTGGATTATCTCTTTGTATCCTCAACATTAATTCGTCAGTAAGGCTAGACTTCCCTGCTCCACCTGTACCTGTTAAACCAACTACAGGACACTTCGAACCATCTGTCGAACGAACTTTGTTTAGAACCATGTTAAACATTTTTTCATCTGCATTTTCAGCTAATGTAAGTAATTTTGATACTGATCCATGATTATCTGCAGTTATTGGGCTATCAAGAGATTCAAATCTTTCACTATCGAGTAAGTCATTTTGCGAGGCTCTCTCTATAGCATCCGAAACCATCCCAGTAAGTCCTAATTTTCTTCCATCTTCTGGTGAATATATTTTAGCTATGTTAGAATCAAGTAAATGTTGTATTTCACTTGGAAGTATAGTGCCCCCACCACCACCTACTAGGATAACGTGACCAAAACCTGCTTCATCTAGAATTTGCTTTGTGTGAGTAAACATTTCAACCGCTCCACCTTGATATGAAGTGATAGCGACACAATGAGCATCTTCCTGAATGGCTGCCTTAGCAACTTCATCCGCACCTCTATCATGTCCTAGGTGAATTACTTCGCAACCCATTGACTGAAAAATACGCCTAAATATCCCTATGGCAGCATCATGACCATCGAAAATTGCTGCTGCAGTAACGATTCTTAGCGGAGATTTAAGGTTCTCGCCAATCTTCTCCATGAAGTTCCGAAACCATAGTTACACAAGAAGAATCCTATAAAAAATTGTCACATGTCGGGTAAGTGTTGAATACATATGAATTCCTCAGACAATATAATGGCGACCTCTGAGATGTTATGTCCTCGTGATAATTCAACTCTTGTAAAACCTAGTTTGGATCAAAAATCAGTTTTTTCACGTAATGGGATTTCACATTGTCCTACTTGCGCAGGTCTTGCGATAAGTTCTCATTCCGCTACCTCTGAATTTTGTAGTAATAAATTAGATATCATGCATGATGGTTTCAAAGATGAAGGCGTCCCAGTATCTCTTTGCTGCCCATTTTGTCAATCTAATATGAAAGTTAGAGACTTTGCCTTTAGAAAGATGGATGGAAGTCTAACTGAATTAATTGAGATAGATGGTTGCCCTAATTGTTCTTCATTCTGGCTTGATGCTGGAGAACTTCAACGTTTATCCCCTCCTAGTGGTAATACTGATGAAACCCCATCTACTGAGGCGGGAGCCCTTGCAATAGTATTCGATATATTATTCCATTTGCCATTTGTTTTGATATAATATTTTCAATTATAGATGCTGAAGGAATTTCATATCAATATTAAATATCAAGGTTAGATAATTATGGATAAAGATAAGTCTCCATCTAAGTCCATTTCTACTCAAGGGAATGTATTCACTGGTAATGTCAGTAGTATATCTGGTTCATCATCATCTCTGCCGATTACTACCGTTGATCCGAATAGTTTTATCTGGTCACAATTTTTTATTGGATTATTTCTCATCCCAATCTTTGCTGGATTTATAATGTCTTTAACTACATTCGTAGCTGACGATATGAATGATTCTTACTATTCTGATTCGACTTATTCTTTTTCCGATACAGGAGTTATAATTATTTCAGACGATGAATATAATACATGGGGAGTGATTTTTGATACCCCCGAAGTCGATTTAAATCAGATTGAGGAGAGGGATTATTGGTTCTCAACAAGTTTTAATTCGTGTTCTGATGGTTGGTGTCATTGTTTTTTTGATATGGATATGAGGTTTGATATTCAAGTTGAATCTGATGATGGAAGTTTGTGGCACCCTATGAAATGTGAAGGAGACCTTCAAGAATATACCTCTTTTTTCCGAATCAATGATCAAACTTTTACTTATGCAACTGACTATGAGTCGATTCTTTCATATGCTAGCGTTAATGGTGATAATGATATTTCACTTGATTCGATACTTCTAACTGCTATCTCTTTTCTCGTCCCCTTACTCTATATCTTAATAATAATTGGGAGTTTTATTAAGGATAAAAAATCTCTAGGTTACGGGTTACTTGGCGGAATTATCGTTGCCCCTATTTCTTTTTGTTTTTCCATTATAGCCCTTAGTTTCATATTTTGGGAATACTAAACTTAGATTACTCCTCCAACCATAAGTCCTGCAAAAATAAACATTAGTAATCCCATTGCCCCGTCTATTATGTGCGATATAGATTTCAATTTTTCTACTCGCCCCCCTGTGGTCAATACCATTGCCACAGTGACGTACCAAGTTCCATCTATTGTCATCCCTAATGCTCCCATGGCAAGAAGAGTTTCGAGGCTTACATTCTCTTCGATAAAAGGTGTGTACAGGGCTAGCATCCAAGCTAGAATTTTTGGATTTAAAAGTGCGATAGAAAAGCCTTGTATGAAACCTTGTCTATTCGGTATGTCGTGGCTATTTTCTTCGGAATATTCTGATGGACCTTTTCTTGCATGGTTAAGGAAGATGTATCCCAGCCAAACAAGAATAATTACTCCCGCCCATTTTAATCCTGTTTCTGCAGTTTCATGGATTGAAATAGCAGTTGCAAAAGCTCCTGCTGCGAGAAATGCATAAACTCCAAATCCAATCCCATGACCAATTCCAGTCATTACTCCTTGTTTTCTCCCTCCAGTCAATGTATTACGGAGAATTACTGCTAATGATGGACCTGGACTCATCGCTCCTAGGCAGAAAACTGTTGCTAGAGCAACCCATGCTTCAGGTGTCATTTTGTCACCGCTTTTCAAGCGCTTTCATACATTGCTTCAATTTCAGCGGCCCAATTTTCTCTAATCTGTATTCTTCTAATCTTCAGAGTAGGAGTTAATTCACCAAAATCTACATTCAGATCTCTAGGTAAAATTGTGAATTTCTTAATCTGTTCTGGATTACTAAATCGCCCGTTTAACTTAGTTACTGCTGCTTGCATTTCATTAAACATTTCTTCACTATCTGTGTAGTCTGTTACTGTTTTTCCAAAGCCTTCCAGAGTCGTGATTTGTATTACGGGGTCTTTCGGTATATTTTCTGGTTCCATGCCATGTTTATCTCTTAGTATTGCGCCAATATCTAGAGTGAATAATGCACTGCAATATTTCCTTCCATCACCAATCAGCATGCATTGAGATACCATTGGTATTGATTTCATAGTTTCTTCAATAACTAATGGTGCTATATTTTTTCCACCAGAACTGACATATAATTCTTTGATTCTTCCTGTGATCTTAACATATCCATCTGCATCAATTTCACCTTTATCGCCTGAATGTAACCATCCATCTGCATCAATTGTATCGGCAGTAGCCTCAGGATTTTTGTAGTATCCTTTCATAACATGTCTTCCTCTGAATAATATTTCTCCAGAGTCAGAAATCTTAAGTTCAGTTCCTGTGAATGGTTTACCTACAGTTCCAAATTTATGATTATTCTTGTAGCCAAGACTCGCTCCAGCAGTCGTTTCAGTCATCCCATATCCTTCATAAAGTGGGATATCTAGAGTATGGAATAGTTTTAGAATATCTGGATTAATTGGTGCTGCACCTGTAATTGCATATACACAATTCGACATTCCAATCGCTTTTTTTGCCTTTTTCTTGATAATTCCGCCTAGGATTGGTACTCCAGCTAATTTTACTTTTCCTCCTAGTTTAGCTACTAGATTACTGTAAACTTTCTCATAGATTCTAGGTACTCCAATGAATAGGTGTGGTTGTACTTCTTTAGCATAATCTATGACATTCAATGGTGCATCGACAACAGTCATGTGGAGCCCCCATCTAATATGTGCATGACAGTCTACTAGTTGTCCGAAAACGTGCGCACAAGGTAGCCAAGAAACATACCCCCATCCTCTTTCAAACTCTTGTAATTTCCAAACTTCCGCCAATTCGAAATCAATATTGTCATGGCTTAGTTCTACTCCCTTTGGTTGACCGGTTGTACCTGATGTATAAATTAAAGTGAATGTGTCCTCGGGGGTAATATTGCTAACTCTCTTTTCTATCTCTGAGTAATCAACTTCTGCTCCTTTCTCTATGAAATCAGACCAAGATATACATTTTTCATGTTCTGGCATATCTACTCCATCCATTACAACTACAGTTTCTACTTTATCTAATGAGTCCATTATCGCATGTAATCTATGTGCACACATTTTTGCAGTGTTTCCTCCATCCATTGGGTTATCTCCAACAAAAACAACTTTTGAGTCAGAATTGCCTACGACCCATTCTACTTCTTCAGGAGAGCAAGTATGGTAAACTCCAACTGCTGCTCCATTGCACATATTTGCAGCATGATAAGATGTATACCATTCGATTCTATTGTAAGAATAAATACTTAATTTATCTCCTTCTTCAAAACCCATTGCGATTAATGATTTAGCAACTGATGCGGTTTGGTCATGAAAATCACTCCAATTAACATGATTCCATTCCCCATCTGGATTCTTTGTAGATATTGCCTTATCCTTGGCATAATTCTTTGCGTTCGCCATAAGGTATTCGGGAGTAGTCATAGCAGTCATGTGACTTGACAGTCGATGTTTCGCCTTAATTGTTTACTAGTGTAATAATTGAAACTTAGTGTGATATAACTTACTTTAATAATTAAATTATGGTAAAACAGATCTAATATTTTCTCTTAAATCTTCACCCTTGTTACGATTAGCTAAAGGTGATGCGGGAGATGGATGCCAACAACTAGTAATTTCAACATCTACTCCTTTAAGTGCTAATTTAGCTCTTTTTTCTGCATATTTACCCACTCCTATTACTCTCTTTATACTCATTATCTCGACCAACTCTCTTAGATGTTGGTCGCATCTCTCAATTAATTCCCTCGTATTCTTTCCAGATATTTTATCCGGAGTAATATTTATTGCTCTTTCTCCTTTGAACAACATCAATGGGCAATGATTTAAGATAAATACATTAGAAAATATATTCTCAACATTACCGTAATGTTCTTCCAGTATATTCCAAAGTCGCGTACCAGAGATTTCTTCTTTGTGCCAATCTAATCCTGTGACCTTTCTCTTAGGGTGTGGGTTTCGAGGCTGCTTAACTTCTAAACCTCTTATTCCTAGTAACTCTCTAACGACTCTTGTAGCTGAAAAAGGGATTCCCATTTGGCCCATTCCGTGAGGTCCAGGATTCATCCCAAGAAGTAGTGTATCAGCTCCTTTATCTCCACCTAATTCGATGAAAGCCTTGTGTGGTTCCCAAGCATATATCAGAGGATTATATACACAATCTACAGACCCTTCAATAACTAACTTATCTCCAATCGGATCAACATCATCTCTAAGCCTTGATGCAGCCTCTATAAGTGCATTTATTACCATAATAACCACACTATTGTTTTATATTTTTAACCGAAGCACCACTGATTTTCATTAACTCGGCTGGAGTAATCGGGAATACAGTATCCGCCGTACCACTTGCCCCCCAGATTAATTCATAGTTAAACAAATCTTCATCCATTAGTATCTCAGTATCTTTTAGGTGCCCAAAAGGTGGCACACCTCCAATCGCGTATCCAGTATTTTGCAATACATATTCTGGCGACGCTTGACCCGGTTTGTATCCAAGAATCTTCTTTAGTTTCTTTTTTCTATCAACTCGATTAGATCCCGAAGTAATCACAATAATAGCGCATTTTTCACCTCTGAATACGATGGATTTAGCTATATGTGATATGTCACATCCTAATTGATTTGCAGCATCCTCTGAAGTTCTTGTTCCTTCTTCATAGCGTCTGGGGTTAGCTAAATAATGAATTTTTTCACATTCAGCCATCCATATTTCATGGCCGCCCATATTTGTTTGTGTGAGGTTTCTGAATAAAAGTTGTTTCTCTTCCGCATGATTGATGACCCCTAGTCTGTCGCGAAAGACCTGATGGATTGGCCGATTGGTCCCTACGGGACATCTATGGGTGCGTTATTGCTGATGACATTGCCCATACATTTCTTTTTGACTAGAGATGAAAAAGATAGGAGAGTCTCTTTGAGAGATCTCCCTAGTGAAATCAGAGAAAAAGGCTACTGGTGGCACATTTCATTGTATGTCCTTATGTTCTTTTACAAAGCAATGATTGACCACCACAATGAACCAATGAAAGATCGAGTAGGTGGATTTACTCATTGGATTTATGCGATAGAAGGGGATTGGACAAATAATTTACAAGAGTTCTTTTTGAACGATACTTTGACAAATCTTCTATCTGGACATTATTTATTCATGTATTTATTTATGATTTGGTTTTCTCCAATGTATTATATTCTATGCCGTGATGAAGTAATGGCTGATAAAGCGGCTATAAATTATTTTGTAATTTATCTACTCAGTGTCCCATTATACTTATTTTTTAATGTTGAAGTGACCTCTACATATATCGCTGATATGGATGCACTTCTCTATCATGACACATTCACTCTAGCATTCTTTACAGATAATGACCCAATGGATAATGCGATTCCTAGTTTACACGTAGGTCTACCAATTAGTTTACTAATAATTAATAGATTACATTGTAGACAATTAGGGATTAATCTGAGAGATTGGCGGCATAGGGAATTCGATATGTTTGTATCTATCAATGTAATTATTTATTTATTCTCAATACAATATTTGGGGATACATTGGTTTATAGATATAATTCCAGGTATTTTCCTTGCGATAATAACTTCCTTTTTTGTTCACTCAATACAACCAATTATCCGTGCGAGGAGTGAAAATGGTTTGAGTTCATTATTACCCAATAGAAGTCAGTTAATTGCATCTATATTGGTTGTATTAATTTGTTCAACATGGCTAATTAATGGTGTTGTCGATGGCCCTGGTACTGATGAAAAAGAAGCAAATATGCGAGTAGGTATTGGAGATATTAATTTAGATACGATTGAAGTTCATACTCTATGGGATCCTGTTTATGTAGATGTGTCAAATGTTGGTGAAAATGAACTTGAGGTTTTACTGATTCAGAGAGATAATGTTGAGCAATATGTTGAAAAAGGAATTTTTGATTGGGATTCTTTTGTATCCGAGGGTGATTTAGTGTTACTTGAAATTAATAATTCTATACAGTTTGAGGTGACGCCAGATAGTTTGTTTGATGTTTATATAATTCTAGTCCGGTTATCTGACTCCTCTAATCTTGAATCCGGAGAATTGGGAGAAGTTCGCATAACCCCTCATTATGTAGATGATGAATTGTTATGGACTGGGTTTATAGTCAGTTTACCTGCTTTTATTATCACTGGTATAGTCATTGAAGGAATTGTTAATTTCCGTCGTTATCAAAATAAATTATAAGCCATTATTCCGCCAATATATAATCCTGAAATAGATCCTAACGCTATCCATATTCCTATTCTAAATGGTGGGAAATTATACTGCCACATGTATGTTGATTGACCTAGCCAAACAAGGACTACGACTACAATTCCATAAAATCCAAAGAAGAACCTGAAGGTATAAGACACTAAAAGTCCGATGACATATCCTAGATATAACTCAAATTTACTCCCATATTTCTTAGGTAATAACATTAAAAAAAGGCCTAATGTTATCAGAATTAATATTGGTGCTAAAAGGTTCCTTTTACTAAAATAATTGAGTTCGAATAGGTAAGGAATAAGTGATAGTAAGAAACCAGCTATTGATGGTAAAGCTACCGGCCATAGTGGAGCAGACTCCCACTTCATGCACTATCCGTGTAGTATCTAGCATATAATAGTCTGAATTGCCCCATGCGTCTCATTCATCAATAAGGAGAGTCTCCGACATACTATGAAGAAAGGCGAAATTGTACTTGGTTGTCTAGCTCCACACCCTCCACATCTTGTTTATGCTGAGAATCCACCTCAAAATGAAGCATTTAGTGAAGGTGGCTGGGAAACACTGCGTTGGGGCTATGCTAAGCTTGCTAGGAAGTTGAAAACAATCGATTATGATGCAATAGTAATTTTTACTCCACATTGGCAGACTTATATTGGCACACATTTTCTCGGACTCCCAGAATTTAAATCTAAATCGGTAGATCCAGTATTTCCTAATTTATTCCGATATAATTACGACCTTAAGGTAGATGTCGAATTAGCAGAAGCAATGCATGAAGAAACTGCTAAGGCAGGCATTATTACTAAAATGATGAGAAATCCTGATTTCAGAGTCGATTATGGTACAATTACCTCCTGTCATCTTTTGAATCCTTTATGGGATAAACCAATAGTTACAATTTCAAGTAATCGTAATTCTCATTACTATTCTAACGAAGTTATGATCGAACAGGCGAAAGCATTGGGTGAAGCCTGTATGAAAGCAATTGAAAAGAGCGGTAAGAAAGTAGTTCTAGTTAGTAGTAATAGTCTAAGTCATCGTCATTTCGTTACTGAGGCTCCTCTTCCTGAAGATATGAGTAGAGAACACATCTATAATCACAGTCAATATGTCTGGGATATGAAAATAATCGATATGTTCAGGCATGGTCAGATGCAAGAAGTAGTTGATATTATGCCTGAATATACTGAACAGACAATAGCTGAAACCGAAGCTGGTGGCTTAATCTGGATGATGGCAGCAATGGGTGTTCCAAGTTACCCAGCAGAGATTTATGGTTACCAATCAGTGATTGGTACTGGGAATTGTATAGCATGTTGGGATCCAAATACAAATACTAGGGAGCTAGTTCTTTGAGGTGTTTAAATGAGTGAAGAATCCCCTATTTTATTCGGACTTTATGTCCCACCACACCCTCAACCTCTTCTTAGTCCAGATGCTAATCAAGGATACGCTAATCTTCGTGCCGCTTTCGAAACATGTAGGAAAAGAATAGAAGAAAGTGATGCAGATTTGATATTAGTATATTCTACAACCTGGCCAAGTGTTGTAGGTCATCAAATACAAGCTCTAAAAGAATCAATATGGACTCATGTTGATGATGACTTCCATTATCTTGGAAGTATGCCATATAACTTTCAAATTGATGATGAATTTGCTCACGAGCACTGTGCAGCAGCAAAGAAAAGAGGATTACATGCTCGTACAGTAGATTATGAAGGATTTCCTATAGATACTGGTTCAGTAGTTGCACTTAGTTTATTAAATCCTGATAATCGTATACCTGCATGTATTGTTTCTAGTAATATGTATTCAAATCGTTCGGAAACTATTGTGCTTGGTAAATCAGCACGTGATGCTCTAATTACTCAAGGTAAAAAGGCCGTAATAGTAGTTGTTTCCAGTTTATCAAATAGAATGTTTACTGAACATATTGATCCAATTGATGATAGGATTCATAGTTCTAAGGACAATGAATGGAATGAGAAGATTTTACAATTTTTTGCAGATGGTAGACTTGAAGATCTGAGTCAACTCAGTCGTGAGATACATGGGCAAATTAGAGTTCAGAAAGTAGTTGCATACAAGCCGGCTTGGTGGTTAGCAGCAGCCATGGGTCAGCACAATAATTACGTGGGAGAGGTATTGGCTTACGAAGCATTACATGGCTCCGGAGGAGCAGTTATTCAACTAACTCCATCGACCGGTTCTTTCGGTGATAAAGAATTTGATGAAGATGATGTAGAGTACTATCAAGGTGATCGTAATGTACTCAATAAGGAGAACTTGTAATGACTGATGTTGATGAGTTAACGGATTTTGAAAGACGTCGTAAACTCATTGAAGGGATTGTTTTCGCTCCAGATGAATTTATTGAAAAGATTTATGCTGATTATGGCAAATCCATAGTTAGTTCTGCGGGTGGTGCATTAGGGGCAGCCGCAGGTGTAGCAGTTGGTGGTCCTGTAGGTGGAATTGTTGGCAGTGCATTGGGTAAGAAAACTGCTGGGAAGCTAGTCATTGAAAATGGGCCCTTCATTTCTACAGAGGGGCCATCAGCAGTAGGTGCCTATCCTCATTTACACAGGGTTGGTAATCTTATTTTTGTTAGTGGAATTGGTCCAAGGAAACCGGTTACAAATGAAATTCCAGGGGGACCAATCAAAGATAAGTCTGGCAATCCTCTAGATTATGATATCAGAGCCCAAACTCGTTCAGTTATTGATAACATTCGAATAATTCTTGAAGAATATGGTTCTAGCCTAGAAAAAGTAGTAGATGTTTATTCCATGCTTGTAGATATGGATAGAGACTTTACAGGATATAATGAAGTATATGCAGAGTATTTTTCAGAAATAATGCCATCTCGTACTACGTGTTCAGTTAGTGCTTTACCAACGCCTATTGCAGTAGAGTTGAAAGTAATAGCCAGAGCTTAATTCGTTATCCTAATGATTCTATTCTTTCAGAAGTACAATCAATTGGCGCAGATATTGGATTGCATGCTACTGGATTTCCATTAGGGATGTCTACCCAATAATCAATGCCTTCTACTTTAGCTGGATAATCGGTAGAAATAGAATGTGCACCAACAGATATCGCTGCATTCAAACGACTTGTATCATTATTATCTGCTTCGCCATCCTCTGCGTTGTCAGCCCTTGATCGAACAATGTAACCATCTTTAATTAGCCCAATTATTTCATCACTATTTCCTATTGGGTCAGTATTTGAAAATATTGCAGCTTCTGGGCTACCTGGTTCACTCGACATAGTAAACATACTTGCATTAATAAGTCCAGTGAACTTTTCATGATAACTTTCCCTCAAATTCCCACTTGATAGGAGTATGAATATTGCTTTCCCTCTTGACTCGTCTAGTAATGGCCAACCTTTTTGCATTATTGCTTGAGATAGTGTTTCCGAGTCTCCTCTAACATCATCAGGAGTAATTGTTTTATTACGTGGCCAAAATTGAATAATCTCTTGTTCAATTTTCTCTAACATATCTTGTAATTCAATAACAACAGTATTATCTGTACTCTGCTCTACCCATTCTTTCGGCTCTATCCAAATCATTAGAGGTACATGCTCTGTATTTTCATTAGACCAATTAAGTAGTGTACCGAGGCATTCTTCAAAAGTAGTACAAGTGGTACGTAAATCGTATTGGTTATGGTATACGTAAAGCTGTCCTCTTGCATCCCACCAAACGTCGATTTCAAACTGCCTTACTCCTTGTTCTTCAGCCTGTACATCTAATGGTTGATGTGAGTATTCATAAGCCCTTAATGTTGGACCTATAGGGGCTAAGTGATAGGAATTATGAGTCCCCTTCATCTGTATGTGATTTATTCTTAAGGGAGTAAGATCTTCCTCGACAAGATCTACTTTTTTGTCATCTTCTCCAAAGCATCCACTTACTGAACTAGTCAATAAAATCAGGACTGTCATCACTAGCAGTGTTCTCATCTTATTTGTTGATGACGCCATTGAACATTAATAATTGGGGTGGCCAAACCTTCAACAAGGTGTATTCAACCCGAGAATTATGAGTAGACTATCTCCCAGCGAAGTCATGGGCATAGTTCTTCAACCTATAGAAAAAGTATCCGATGTTTTGGAACGAAAACTAGGTTTATTTTCTGTAGTGATAATCTCCTTATCTGCCATGATAGGGAGTGGTTTGTTCGTTCTACCATCTCTTGCGTATGCAGAAGTTGGAGGAGGCGCATGGTTAGCATTCGTACTTGCTGCGTTAGTTGTAGTACCTGGTGCAGTTAGTAAGAGCGAGTTAGCATCAGCAATGCCTACTTCGGGCGGTTCGTATGTTTACATCGAGAGAGTTTTCGGTCCAGCCTTGGGAACTATGATGGGCCTCGCTTTATGGGCATCTTTTCTATTAAAAGCTGCCTTTGCACTCATTGGCTTCTCGGCATATTTAATGTTCGTTCAATCTGAATTTGGCGAATATGTGACTGGAATTGAAGCCGCTTTAGGTATGCTCGTAGTCGTTGCTCTGATCAATATAACTGGGATAAAACGTGTAAAAGCGGTTCAAACACCGATAGTTGCAACCTCTTTACTATTATTGATTGGATTAACAATTATGGCGATTGTTAATGGCGATACCGAATGGGCTCGTATTGAACCTGATCTTCAAACTAAATCCGATTGGATTGGTATGGGTGAGACTGCAGCTTTAGTATTGGTATCATATGCCGGTGTAACTAAAGTGGCTGCAATAGGCGGTGAGATTAAAAATCCCGGTCGGAATCTACCAGGTGGAATATTAACCTCACTAGGAATAGGAGCATTACTCTATACAATCGTAGTTGCTACAATGGCTGCTGTTATACCACCAGAGTCTTTTTTTGATTCAAGTGGACATGCAATAGAAGATCCAGTACGTGTATTTGCTCTGGAAGTTGCTGGTTATAATATGTCTGTATTTGCAGCTATTGTTGCAATATTGACTATGACTTCAATGTCATTAGCTGGGATTCTAGCTGCATCAAGATACCTTTTTGCCATGTCTCGTGATGGCCTTCTGCCTCAGGCATTAGAAGATGTTCATGGAAAATATGAGACTCCTCATTTAGCAATTATTTTGACTGCTATAACTATGGCTTTGGCTCTAGTTAGTATCGATGTGCATGCGGTTGCAGAATATGCCTCTGGTTTCCAAATCATGGCCTATATTTTGATGTGTATGGGTGTTTTAATTATGCGTAGATCAAATACCTCTCATGCATGGTATGAACCAAGTTATAATTCACCATTGCATCCTTTTTTACAAATATTCGGGATCATCTCTGGTAGTGCTTTATTGTATTTTATGGGCTTAGAAGCAGTTTATGGCGCGGCAACTGCCTTCGTAGTAGGTGGTTTGATTTACCATGGATATGGTAAACATCATATTAATCCAAAGATAACTCCTTGGGATACATTCCGTTTGACATTTACAAATCCATCTGAAGTGGAACATCGTCGTCGCTGGGCTGCATTCCATGCAGCAGATACTGAACGTAATAACCATCTAAATTTACATGAATTTATTTCCGCTATGGAATCACTTGGTTTCACTGGAGATGGTCATGATGCTTTGAGAGAATATTTCCATGCTGCTGATGAAAACGAAGATGGGATTTTAGAAATTGATGAATTTTTGCTTGGAGTCGAAGAATTAGACTTCGATTAGTGATTGAATAGGCGTTTAATTGAAGTCATGGGTGTTACTCGAGGGTACCGGAAGTGAGTAAATGGCAATATCCAGTCGAGTCAAAAAAGTAACAACTCATACTCTCCAAGAGATGAAAAGATCTGGCGAAAAAATAACTATGTTAACCTCATATGATTATTCATTAGCAAGACTTGTTGATGCTGCAGGTATAGATGTTATTTTAGTTGGAGACTCTGCTTCTAATGTAATGGCAGGTAATGAAACAACTATTCCAATTACTCTTGAGCATATGATCTACCATGCCCAATGTGTAATCAATGGTGTTGACAGAGCACTGGTAGTTGTTGATATGCCATTTGGCACCTATCAAGGTGATTCTAAAACAGCACTTGATTCTGCAATCCGCATTATGAAAGAATCCGGTGGCCATGCTGTTAAACTTGAAGGCGGTTCGGAAATTGTTGAATCTGTAAAACGTATTCAACAAGCAGGAATTCCAGTGATGGGTCACCTTGGATTAACTCCACAATCTATCTACAAGTTTGGAACCTACAGTGTCAGAGCTAAGGGGCAAGATGAAGCCGCTAAATTACTTGAAGATGCTAAGGCATTAGAGGATGCTGGTTGCTTCTCAATAGTCTTTGAAAAAATACCTGCAGAGTTAGCAAAGAAAGTAAGCGAAGATCTAACGATTCCTACAATTGGTATTGGTGCAGGAGCAGATTGTGACGGACAAGTTTTAGTTCTTCATGACATGCTCGGGATAACAAAAGATTTCAGCCCTAGATTCTTAAGAAGGTATGCAGATTTAGGCGAAACTATTGATGCCGCAGTCAAGCAGTACATCGAAGATGTCCGTAGTGAAGAATTCCCAAATACTGATGAAGCGTACTAATTATTTATATTCATCTCTCCAAACCTTCAAGGACAGCCGCCTTTGCATAGGTGAGATTACTATGAGTGAACTTTGGGTCGAGCGCCATCGCCCGCGTACAGTGGGTGACATCAAAGGACAGCGCGCAGTTGTTGAAAGACTCAAGGCATATGCCCAGCAAAAAACCTTCCCTCATCTCTTGTTTGCAGGCCCTCCAGGGACGGGTAAAACCACTGCTGCGATAGCTCTCGCTAGAGATGTATTTGGAGAGGGTTACCGAACTAATATGCTAGAAATGAATGCTAGTGATGAAAGAAAATTAGAGTCGATTCGAACAAAAGTCAAGTCATTTGCTAGGACCGCACCAGTTCCTGGGACTAAATTCAAAGTAATTTTCTTAGACGAAGCGGATGCCTTGACTCCAGATGCTCAAGGTGCGCTTAGAAGGATAATGGAGCAATATTCTGAAACATGTAGGTTCATACTTTCTTGTAATTATTCATCTAAAATTATTGAACCTATTCAATCACGTTGTGCAGTATTCAGATTCCGTCCATTAGCTGAAGATCAAGTTAGAGAAATGATAGTTAATGTTGCTAATGGTGAAAAAATTCAACTTCATCCAGAAGCAGCTGATGCTATTGTTCACGTATCACTTGGAGATTTGAGAAAAGCCATTACTTCTTTACAGGTAGCGGCGTCATTAGACACCAATGTCACTCGTGAGTTAATCTACGAAACGACTGCAACGGCTCCTCCAGAAGAATTGCATGGTTATTTTCTTGCTTGTCAGCAAGATGGTTTTCAGCCTGCCCGAAGAAGATTAAGGGAACTTTTGGATAGATTTGGTTTGGCTGGAACTGACTTAGTCAATCAATTACATAGAGAATTAGGTAATGTGACATTTTTTGATGAAAATCAAAAACTCAAGGTAACTGAAGTAATGGCTGAAACTGATTTTAGAATGGTTGAAGGCGGGGGCGAGTCACTTCAGTTAGATGCTATGACTGCAAAAATTTGTTTTCAATTAAAGAACAGTAGTTTGCATAATTAAAATTGTATAAACTAATTCAGATGTATTCATCCAAGGGTCTCCTTGCTCAGTCATCGTAATTTCAATGGTATATTCTCCAGGTTCAAGGGTTCCTAAATCCCAAGCCATTCCTACATCACTCTCATGTGGATCTATGGAACTCCCTCTTGTCCAGTTAGTAACGGATTCAAACATTTCTATATCTTCAGTATGTGAAATAGCAGTTCCATTCGCTAACTCATTTATCATATCTCCACGATAATAAATTGCAGCATTTATTTGAACTGAATCTGCGTCTACATTATCTCTTACAGCCATTCCTAAGACTACATCCACAGTATCTTGATTGAGATTTATTGTGTATACTCCATTCTTCCAGGTGGTATCCTCAATGCCTTCTGTTTGTTCTATATCGATACCTTCTGCAAGTGTAGGAGGTGCGATATCAGCAAGTGGAGGATTAGATAATATGAATGATAATGCTAGCCAAGTGAATATGAATAAGAAAACTGCTCTAAACCAATTTCCATTTGTATAAAGTTGATTATATTTTTTAGGTATTACTATTTTGTGTAATGGGACTACTGTCGCACCTAATAATAAGGGTAAAAGGTATAATATTGCGCCCGGTTCTTCCATTTCAGGCATTAATACATAACGTATTGCCGCTGCTACTAAAATCCCATAAATAATAACTAGCCACATTGAGTAAGCATCTGCTAACTCCTTTATTGCGTGAGCAACTGGATCAAATGCTTCAATCTTTTTTGGTGTAGATTTCTCACCATCTTTGTCACCACTAGGCTTACGCTTACGATCATTGTAAGCGCTAGCACGTAGGGCAGTATCTACGTCAACCACGTATTGCCGATGAAGAACTACTCATCAAGGGTACGGGTGCATAAGGTTCGCTCAAAACCTCTTTTCGAGGATGGTTATACTCAAATGGTGGTTGTCAGTCGAGCGGCTTACTGCCGGGGTGGCGTAGTTGGTAGCGCGTCGGACTCATAGGGTAATTTTTTGTGGAAATCTGATTTCTACTGAAACTAGTCGTGAGCGCAACAGCCTGCTTTGAGTGTCTGAGACATCCGAAGGTCGCGGGTTCAAGTCCCGCTCCCGGCACCACCATTTCCAAATACCTCACCCGTCACACCTACGTCATGCGTAAGGGTAGGGCATTGCTTGTAGCCATTCTTTTCTTGAGTATGCCTTTGTCGGGATGTTTTGGCCAGGATGAATCTTCATCCTCTCCAATACTTGAGATATCTGAAGAAGATAATCCTTCGATAGCCACAAGAGGTCAAATTTACACTTTAACCGCTAAGTCCAATGTTGAATGGATTGTTCACAGGACTAATGGGGCATTCTTCATTGATGAATTTGGTGTATTCCGTGATGCTATGAACATGACCTTACCACCTGAACAAACTTCTGTAGAGTTATTGATTTTAGATACTGAGGCAACCAGTATCGAACTAACTATAGAGGCTGGTGATGAGATATGGAATACTACTCTAATGCTTCAAGACAGTCAAGAAATGATGTTAGTTGATGGTCGTCGAGCTTTTGATACAATTGATATGCTGACTACGAGTTACAATAATCGTTGGTGTGCTTCTGCTTCAATTCATGAAGGTGGTTCAAGTTATGAGTCAGCTGCTGAAGCTATGAAAACACAATGGGAAGAATATGGTTTTGATCTAGTTGAAGTAACTCGATATGATGATGACCCCGACCAACTTAATGTTGTAGGATACAAATATGGTCGTCTTTATCCTGATCAATATATCGTCATTGGAGGACATTTCGATGTGGCTTATGCATTTACTCCACCAGGCGGTGGAACTAGTGAAGGTGCTAATGATGACACCAGTGGTTCAACTGTAAGTATGGAAATGGCTCAAGCATTAGGAAGTCGAGAATGGGACCATACAGTTGTAGCTGGATTATGGGCATGTGAAGAAGAAGGGCTTCTAGGAAGTGCAGCCTTTGTCAATCATTTACCTGAGGGGCATTCGGTTAAAGCTTACATGAATTTTGATATGGTTTCTCTCAATTATCCAGTTATGCCACCTGCAGGTTACGGGCCGTATGATCTTTCAATTGCTACAGCAGGTGCATTTGAAGAAAATTTGACAATAATGAATGAATGGATTCGTCTTTCCGTCGATGATGAACTCTCAATGAACTATGTAGATGATAATCGAATTTATTGGCAATCTGCTGAATCCTGTGCCTCAGATCATTGTTCGTTCTTTAGTAATGATTATGCTACTTTCAATTTCTTTTCTGCGGGTGGAGATATATCATTCTGGCAGGAATGGCATTCAGGTACTGATAATCTAGACTTTATGGTAACTAAAGCAGGTGGAGAAGAGCAATTAGGTAATGGTTTCAATACCTTAGTGTGGATATCTTTGAACCTATTTGTTCATATCGATAATACTGGTAATGAATGGCAAGGCCGTTGGTATAGTTCTTGAATGGTGAACTCATGTATGAAATCCCTCTCTCTAATTGGGATGAACTCTGTGCTACTTTCTCTCAAATATTCGATAATCTTGGTAGCATTTCAGTAGATGATAATTCTTTAAAATTCACATCTAATCCATCTGATGTTAAGACTGGATTGATAATTCATCGAAGTGGCCAATTGATAGCTAATATGCCTTTACATGAAGTTGATACAATTATTAGCCTTGTTCGAATAGATGAGAAAATGGAAATGATCGAATTAATAGGGCAAAATATCGAATATAAATATTGTATTCCTCCCCAGTTGCTTCTTCGGAGATAAATTTACGTTTTTTAATCCTTCAATTAACTACAGTCACCGTCACAGGCATCATATATTTCCCCATTCAGAATAAATCTGAAAGCGATTTCAGCAGGTTCTGTTGGAGTCCATAAATATCCGTGTGCACTGTTTCCTGGTCCGAAGACATTTTCTTCAGGTGCTGTGTAATTTCCATCAAAGTATACTGCTACAGATGATGAGTTATCTCCTTCAACCCACGTGGATGTTTCAATTGGGTGGTAAGCAGAACTATCCATTATCAATGCACCTGAACTTCTAACCATTCTATCAGCAGATAAAACAGGGACTACTTGGTCGCCCATTGAATTCAAAGAAACAAACTGATGCTCATACAATCCTACGTTTTCACTATTGAGATATGCGGAATACACATCAGGATCTACAATATCCCAGAGCTGTTGTATTACTGCAGACATTATTACTGCTCTATCCATTTGATTTTCATATGATATATCTAGGGAAAAAGCATAGTATAGTCCTTCAACTGCCCCTGATCTTTCTGCAATCAAAGTGTATGGTCCTCCGCCAGCGAACAATGCTCCTCGATCAATATCGGGAGATAGTGCCATCACAGGAATCCCTACGATTCCTCCTAATGAATATCCTCCCCAATGTATTTCATCTGTATTGACTATCTTGACTCCCGAATCATAGAACTCCGTTAAGTTAGAACAAGCATCAGAAAATGTCTTGGCTAAAACTACATGATTAATCATTCCTTGTTCTAAACTCGCAGAATGGTGAGTGAAGTAATTAGGATCTAATAATGCAAAAGAAATAAGATCATAGTCTACATTAGTAAATCCTGTAATGTCGGTTGTAAGCATTACTGTTTGATATGTCTGAGCCCATCCTCTAGGCCCTCCATCACTTTTCCCCAAGAAACCATGCCCCCATATTGTAATCGGCATATTTTCTGTACTATCTTCAAGAGTAGGAATAGTCATGGTGAATGGTACTTCTCTATTTTCTACGAAGACAGGCATACGATTTTCATCTCTATTAATTAATGTAGGTGTATATTCTGAAACGGTATATTGAGGTGCTGTAAAGGTTCCAGTAATTCTTCTTAAAGTAAGATTATCATCTCCATAATTTTCTTCAACAGAATCTATTGTACAACCAATACCTCCTCCAATTCTTTCCAATGCATCATCTCTCATCTCAATTGTAGGACCTAATGCTGATGCTGCAGAGTTAGTAGTAAAGCTCCAAATTGCTTGTATTTCTGATTTTTCAATATTTTTCTCTTCGATGAAATAATCAATCAGAAGTGAGATTTCGTTTCTTCTATCTTCGATATCTACTGAATCTGTAGTATTTCCATTCATAATTGCACTAAGAGCTTGTGATGGTTCAATTAATTCTCCCGATGCATTACTTAAACCATGTACTATTACTCCATATTCTGTATTGAATTGTAAATGTTTAATTGTTCTTATATGGAGAATTACTTCTTCTCCTTCTTCTGCTCTAGCATCTAATTCAACCCAGTGTTCTACAAGTTCCCCAGTACTCATATCCACTAGAATTGTTTGATGATCTAAGTTCATACTTGGAGCAATATTATTTTGACTTGCCAGTATGTCTATGTTTGGTATTGATGAAAAGGCAGTCATTATCTGAGTCGATGTACTGAATCCATCCATTTGATTTATTAGTGGTATTTCGATAACTGATTTTGACCCAGACCCTGGTAAACTAGTGGGTGAATAATTAATTCTTTTTTCCGTAATCGTACTTGAGTCATCTATTAAAAAAGCATTAGATGGAAATGGTAACATACAATGAATTGGATTGATATTATCGCATCCCTCAGTATGAGGTATCTTGATTATTTCTTCAGTTTCAAAGCAACTATCATTTAATTCACAATCCGATAAGGGCATATTATCGCTAATATTATCATCTATATTTTCTTCAACTTGATTCTCTGTAATACAGCCCGAAAGTAACACAGACACAACAATTAGAAATGCAATAATAGTTCTCTTACTATGATTCATCAGGTCTTCGACACTGATACCTCATAAAAATCATTGTTTAGTAGATTAATGAATATTCTGAATTTTAGATCTCCAATTTACATAAATAAATGAGGGTATTGACCACAATGTAATTGAACCAACCCATGCGATTACTGAACCAATCACTAAACCATATTCAATCATTGACCACATTGCAATAATCGAGTATGCTGCAACTGATGCCCCACCCATCATCATAGGGCCAGCTGCTCCTAATGGTACAGAAGGTCCTTGTGCCATCCATAAAGCCACCATACTTGTAAGAAATATTGCAGGGAATACTGATGCTAATCCCGCTAATAGGGGCATCCCTAATCCTGAGATTACAACTGCAATTCCTATTGCGGTAGCCGCCACAAATCCTCTAGATAAAAGAATTATTTTACTGACATGATTCTTTCCTTTAGGCGCAGGTTTTAGATTCCAACACATAACCGCTCCAAGAGCCCCTACTAATAGGAATCCAATTATAGCAATTTGATACGCCGAGTAATTCTTTTCAATCGCCATATCAACTACCAAGATTGCTATTATACCAGTGCTAGTCCAAATTATCAAAGAGCTAATACAAGTAATAGTTAGTTTCTTATTACTACTCCATGTAATTGGTAATTGATTTGGTAAAATTGCCCATGTTGAAAGAAATATTGCATTAATTAACATTCCAGCAGGTACTATTGCCAGACTAAGCATCAATGCCTCATCCCCTCCTTCCGATGCCATTCCAATTGCTGCCGGAATAATTGTGGTAGGTATGGTTCCGAGAACCCCTCCTAAAATACCCCCATACTTTTCAATAAGTACAGTTACAGTAGTTGCGACAATGCCTGCCATTAGCGCTGCGAGTAAAGCCGTCTGTCCCTCCATGTTGGCTCGTACGGCTAACCACCCATGAAGGCATCAGCAGAGTCTTCCGAGGCGTGTGTTTGATGTGGGAGCAGTATTCCACCCCCCATATGGTAGATTGGCCTGAGGCGGGAACCGCTGTTCGTTTAGTAGTCAAGACATGGGCAGGTGAAGCATCTCATGAGGGTATATCACTACCTTCAGCGGGTCCGAAATTAGTGACTATGAAACTAGTTAGTGGATATAATATATCATACCCTGAAACTATGGTTCAAAATATTGAAATTCTTGATTCTGTAGAGATGAATGAAGTGGAAGTTATTCCTCCTATTCCTCAAGATGAGTCCTTGCCTCTTGTTCATTTAATCCATACTGGAGGTACAATTGCATCAAAGGTAGATTACAAAACAGGAGCAGTTTCTGCACGTTTTGAACCTGATGAATTATTAGATGCTGTCCCTGAACTGCGTTCAATAGCTCGAATTAATGCTGTAAAATTAGGTAATATGTGGTCAGATGATATACGACCAAGACATTGGAATCGTATGTTGAAAGCAACAGAAGAGGCATTTGCAGAGGGTGCAGTAGGTGTAGTCATCACTCATGGCACTGATACTCTACACTATACAGCTGCAGCAATGTCTTATGGCTGGGCTGGTCAAGGTGGTAGGCCTTCAGGTAGAATTGTCCTAACAGGTTCTCAGCGTTCTCCAGATAGAGGTTCTTCCGATGCTGCTGAGAATCTTATAGCAGCAGTACATTGGGCAGCACATGGTCCTGAACCTAGTGGAGATAGAGACGCAGCTGTAGTAGTATTACATGCAGATTCTTCTGACGGTCGTTGTGCAGTACTTCCTGGCTGTGCATCTAGGAAATATCATTCATCACGGCGTGGTGCGTTCAAATCTATCAATCAAAATCCTCTTGCTCATATTCTTGTAAATAAGGATGTAGCAACAATCGAATTTGTCGAACCAAGAGGGCATGATGCTAGAGTTGAAACAGATACTCCGACTTACTTTGATGAATCCATTCGTATTGCTGAATTTTCTGCGGGACCTCACTTACATTCGGATTTAGTTCAGGCTGCAATTGATTCAGGTTACGATGCATTATATTTTCATGGTACTGGGCTAGGTCATTTACCTATACAAGATCCTGGAAATGATAGTCCAGAGAATATTAAATTAAAACTCACAATAGAAGACTACTGTAAGTCAGGAGGAGTTGCTGTTCTAACAACTCAGACAATACATGGTTCTATTCATCTTGATGTTTATTCAAAAGGTCGAGCACAACAAGATATGGGAATGATTGGGCACGGTTCTCTTTGCCCTCCAAGCTCTGGTTTGGTTAAGTTACACCATCTTCTTTCAGTAGGCGGAGGACGAAATGCTATTGCAGATGGTTGGGTAAATGATTTGTGTGGAGAAAATCCATATGATTCACAATCTTGATTGATGTTTGAGCCGACTCTGTCAATAACCGTCTGTTAGTTCGATACGTTATGGTTAGGGCCTCGCCGAGTGAGACTCTTGATAATTTGCGCCAAATTGCAAACAATCCTGGTGACAGAATTTCGGTTCAAAACTTAAGGAAATCAGGTCGAATGACAGCCAGGGAGCGAATAAATGCTTTACTTGATTCAGATTCATTTGTAGAAATAGATGCTTTTGTCCAGCATCGTTCGGGTGACCATAATTTACACCTGCACCGTCCACTAGGAGATGGTGTAGTTGCGGGCCACGGGATGCTTGATGGTAGGAGAATCGTCTGTTTTGCCCAAGACTACTCGGTTTTTGAAGGTACAATGGGTGAAATGCATGCTAAAAAAATATCTAAGGTCGCAGAATTCGCAGAAAAATCCCAATTACCCATCATAGGGATATGGGATGGTGACGGTCAACGTGCTTACGAAGGAGTTCCTGCTTTGGGAGCTACTGGTGAATTACTCGACATCCTTGTGGCATGCTCAGGGCGTATACCAATTATTTCTCTGGTCCTTGGAACTGTTTCCGGTGTTAGTGCTTTAGCGGCAGGTTTGTCTGATTTTGTGATACTTGGTTCTGAACATGGTCAAATGTTTATGAGAAGTCCGTATTTTATTCCTGAGGTTATTTCTGGTGAAATAGACGAAGAAACACTTGGAGGTGCTGAGTCACATGCAAGCCGTAGTGGAGTTGCATGTCTAGTTGCTCATGATGAACATGATGCAATTAATATTGCAGCAGAAATTTTAGGATACTTACCTGATCATACACTCGCAGAATCGTTTAATGTTAATTCTGGAGATCCATGGGATCGTTCTTGTAAAGCGTTGGAAAAAATTGTCCCATCTGACTCAAACAAACCATACGATATGCTGCAAGTGATCAGAGAAGTAGTCGATGAAAGTAGATTTTTAGAATTGTTTCCATCTTATGCTGATAATATTCTAGTTGGTTTCGCCAGGCTAGATGGTCAATCAGTAGGGATTGTAGCTAATCAGCCAAAAGTATTAGCAGGATGTTTGGATATTGATGCTTCAGTAAAAGCAGCGAGATTTATTCGTACCTGTGATGTATTCAATATCCCTGTAATTACTTTTGTCGATGTTCCCGGTTTTTTGCCAGGAACAGTGCAAGAATGGGGAGGCATCATTCGACATGGTGCGAAGATGCTCTATGCGTATGCTGAGGCAACAGTCCCCAAACTTACTATTGTAACTAGGAAGGCGTATGGTGGTGCTTATTTGGCAATGTCATGTAAACATCTTGGTTCTGATTATAATATATCTTGGCCTACTGGAGAATTAGCAGTAATGGGTGCAGATGGTGCAGTGAATATCATTCATCGGCGGGAACTTGAACTATCCGAGAATCGTGCTGAAACCCACTCTGATTTAGTCGAGGAATATCGTCAAAAATTTGGAGACCCATATGTTGCTGCAAAAAATGGTTGGTTAGATGATGTTATTGAACCAGCAGAAACAAGAAAGAAGTTAGTCCAAGCATTACGCCCTCTTAGGACTAAGAGGGAATGGGTTCCTCCAAAGAAACATGGGAATATTCCACTCTAATCAAAGAGTTTTTCTAGAATATAGTCAAGACTCGGAAGAGTTTTTGATTTTTCCTTAGCAAACAATATTTTCCAAGCTTCTAAGTGCTGTGATATTATCATTATTATTGCAAAATCATCTCTATCCGAACCCTCATTATAAGATATTGAGACTAATCTTTTAGCATTAATATTCTGGCCAATACCTCCTCCTGGTTCAGCATCCAAATCTACTGCAATATCTGCTCTACAATCTTTAACAATTGATTTATCCCATGGGCCATCAACTAATTTTCTCCTTCCTTGTACTGGGATTATATCTCCACCTGCTTCGGACCAAGCCGCGGCTATAGATCTAGCAGTAGATCCTCCACCTCTAATTTTCAGAACCGAGTTTTTTGCATCTATACCTATATGTTTTGCAGCAGAGATAAATCCGTAACCGTCAGTATTAGTTCCAAACCACTCGCCTTCAATTCTCATTAATTGGTTAATTGAATTGATATCTTTTGGCTCAGATAGTTGTAATAGATCTCTTATCGAATGTTTCAATGGTGAAGTTATTGAAACCCATAAATCACCCTCTAAATTAGATGTATTTTGTTCAAACTCCTCAGGATTTTTTGCCTCTAGAAATAATTGTTTTATTTCTCCAAGATTTAATTTTTCTCCAATTATATTGAATAGTTTAGGGGTCAATGAATGAGAGATAGGGTAACCAGCTATCCCCCAGTAGTCGGGTGTCTTCACAAGCCCTCCTACGAATTGTTAGCAATGAAGGTTTCAAGTGAGTAGTTCGACCGGAAAGAACGATGGACAGTGATTTGGATATCGCCCGCAGGGCAGAAGCGAGGCCAATAGAAGAGATTGCTGCGAAGCTTGGACTTTCTAGTAGTGACTTGATTATGCAGGGTCCTACTATTGCTAAAATAAAGTGGGATACTATGAAATCTAAGTCATCTGGTAAGCAGGGATTCTTGATTCTTGTAACTTCAGTTAATCCTACTCCTTTCGGCGAAGGAAAGACAGTCACAACAATTGGACTTAATCAAGGTCTTAATCGCCGAGGGCACAACGCAACTTGTGTAGTTCGTGAACCATCAATGGGTCCTGTTTTTGGAATTAAAGGTGGCGCCGCAGGTGGTGGTTTTTCTCAAGTCATTCCAATGGAGCAGATTAACTTACATTTCACAGGAGATTTACACGCTGTGACCTCCGCTCACAACCTTTGTTCTGCGATTCTGGATAATCATCTCCATAGGGACAATGAATTAGATATCGATACTAATCGAATTTTCTGGCCACGAGTTATCGATATGAATGATCGCTCTTTAAGGGAAGTAACTATTGGTTTAGGCGGTAAAATGAATGGTTTAGTTAGAAGTGATAGATTCGATATTACAGCAGCTAGTGAAGTTATGGCAATACTTTCGTTATCGAGTGATTATGCAGACTTACGTGCTCGTTTAGGGAGAATTGTGATTGCAGAGTCTAAAAGTGGAACTCCAGTAACTGCAGAAGATCTCGGGGCAGCAGGTTCTATGGCTCTTCTGTTAAGGGATGCACTATTACCAAACTTAGTCCAAACTCTAGAAGGAGACCCTGCATTCGTTCATTGTGGTCCGTTTGCAAATATTGCTCACGGTAATTCTTCAATCATTGCAGATTCTTTAGCATTGTCATGTTCTGAATATGTGGTTACTGAAGCAGGTTTTGGCGCAGATATGGGTGCTGAAAAAGCCTTACATATCAAAGCATTAGCATCAGGGAAAACTCCAGATTGCGTAGTAATTAATGTCACTGTAAGAAGTATGAAATTACATGGTGGTGGATTTTCAACAGGTGGTGGGAAAAGACCACCTAAGGATGAACTAGAATCCGAAAATGTAGATGCGACACGTCAAGGTGCGAATACTAACCTTCGCCGACATGTGAGGAATATTTCTATGACTGGTCTTCCAGTAATTGTTTCAATTAATAAATTTGCAACAGATACTGATGCAGAGATTCAGGCAATTAGTGAAGAAGCGAAGTTAGCAGGTGCTAGAGAAGTTGTAATTTTTGAAGGACATGCTCATGGTGGGGTAGGAGCTGGTGAACTTGCAGATGCAGTTGTTAATGCGTGTGCTGATCATGATGCTGCTGGAAGGCCATATACACCAATTATCAAGCCAGGGATGTCTGTTAGCGAAACAATTCTAAAAATCGCAACAAATGTCTATGGAGCTCATACTGTTGATTTTAGTCCGCAGGCACATCATGCATTTGATGTTCTAAAGAAATGGGGGATGGATACTCTTCCAGTATGTATGGCAAAAACTCAATACTCATTCAGTCATGAGTCCTCAGAATTAGGTGCACCAACTGGATTTACATTACCAATAAGAGAAATAAGAATTAATGCCGGTGCAGGATTCGTAGTTGTAATTTGTGGTTCAATGATGACTATGCCTGGTCTACCTAAGAGACCAGCAGCAATGGACATGGATATGGATGAAGATGGCAACCTACTCGGAGTCTTTGGTTGAGGTTGTGATTGTGTGCGGCAGATTAAGAAACTTGAAGAAGGTGTTCGTCTAAGGGTCGAATCCGAAGATGATCTCTGGGTTCTTTCTCAATTATGTCGCCCTCGTTCAATCCTTGGTATGCTATCTCACCGTAGGGACTCAACTACTGGGACGCAACAAGATGGTCGTGCCAAAAATGCTGAGAGAAAACCGATGTGGATAGTTCTAGATATTGAGAAAACAGAATTTCAAGGATTTACTGATAATCTTAGAGCACATGGAATAATACTCGAAGCTAAAATTGATATTGGATCTCACCATACTCATATTATATCTCCTGGTGATGAGATTGAATTGACATTTCCCGGTGGATTAGTTAATTCAGACTTAGCCCTTCTCAAAGAGACAATTAAAGCTGGTTCTAAAGCTAAATCAGGCTTAATTGTTGTTGAAAATGATGAAATTATGCTTTTTGAAGTTGCATCTCATGGAATTAGAGATCTATCTCAATTTAGTATGCGGGGTGGTGGGAAAAGAGTATCTGACTCAACCAGTGTGCGTAGAGGTTTTTTCGAACGTGTGGCAAAAGAAACTGCATTAGTTTTTCATAATGAAATTCCGTTAGTAATCTGTGGCCCGGGTCTTGCCCGAGAACAATTTGAATCAATGCTAAGAGAAGTTGGTGCTAAAAATCAGATACTTAATGCTGCAACTTCAATAGGTGGGAGACCTGCTGCAAATGAGGTTCTTGCTGATGGTTTGGCGGACGCTGTTTTAGGTGAACATGCTCTTGTTTCTCAAATTAAAGCCATAGAGGAGGGGTTAAAGAGAATCTCAGTCGATGGAGCAGTGGCTTATGGTGCGAAGATTATTTCTGAAGCAGCTGATGCTGGTGCAGTTGAAGTCCTTGCAATAGATGCAGCTCTTTTACGAAGTTTAGATCAGAAAATCAGAAAATCATGGGAATCTATTTCTGATAAAGTTGAATCCTCAAAAGGTAATATTATCCAAGTATCTCAAGATCATGATTCTGCACAACAGCTTCTTGGATTAGGCGGTGCTATAGCACTGCTTAGATGGAAAATGGATTGATTATCTTGTCTATATCTGATATTCGTATTGTTGCTTTTGGCCATCCTCATAAAAACGATAATGCATATGCAGTATTATCTCATTCTGAATCTTTAGGTGCCAAGGTCCATTTTTCAACCTGTAAGGAGGATGAATCTTTTGTAAATTTCGATCATGGTGCCATAAATTGGCGTGGATTAACCAATGGTATACATTGGCTAATAAATTCTGCTGAGACAATGCTTATTGGAGAATCTCCTAAATCGGCTTTAGGTGCAGGTATGACGTTTGGAGAGCTAGAAGGTTCCCGAATGGTAATGATTGTTGATGTACCTGATGTACCAAGTGATATCAGTAAATCTTGGGGTTTTGTGATCAATAGGATACGTCAAATTCATGTTCTCTTTCTAACCCCTAATGCTTTACATGCAATCTCTAAATTAGAAGGTGTTACTATTGAAAATCTGTTAAAAGAAATTCGAAATAAAGGGCTAGTGCCACATGTTTGTAGTTACATTGATTCGCAAAACAGAGTTCTAGTAGAGCATTCTTTGGGCTCAATCGATATAGTAACTGACAAAACTCTCGAACCATTAGAATGGTTAGCTCGGTTTATTTGTAATCTTCCTTTTTCTGAATCAGGGGATTTAGGAGTCAAAAGGGCTTGTTTGAGTTAATATTGGTGTTTCATAATTCAAATGTCACTTTCACCTTTGATTTTTAAAGGGACGATTAGCAACAATGCCTTTTGAAGGGTGACCCTTTCGGCCAACCCTCGGGGGATGAAAGTATGCCACTAAGATTAGGTCCGGCCGGTGTGCCATTATCATGCAAAGGTAGAACAATTGTTGAAGGAATGGATGACATTACTGTCCTTGGTTTAGATGCCATGGAGATACAAACGGTTCGTACAGTTCAACCCAAACATTTTGATCAATATTGGCAAGCAGGAATCCTTTCATGGGATTCAGATATTGAAATGAATATGCATGGCCCTTACTACGCAGAGCTTCTTGGAAATAGGAGAGAACGTAATCGTAGTTTACTAAAAATGGAATCAAGCATGCAAGCAGGTAAAATTCTCAATGCTCGTCATTTGACATATCATGTAGGGCCTTATGGTGAATACGAACCAGGTACGAAAGCAAATGAGCAAGTAGCAAATGTGTTCTCAGGGGTTGTAGAAAGGGTACAATCTATTTGGGGCGTGGCTAAAGAAGAGTTAGATTACGCTGCATTTCCATGGATACATGAATCAGAACCTTCCTTAGTTGGTATTGAAACATCTGGTCGTCAAGAACTATGGGGTACTATTGAAGAAGTTCTTGAGGTTTGTAATCATGTAGAAGGTACAGTTCCTGTGATTAATCTGGCTCACATACATGCACGAGGGCATGGAAAAATGAAAACTAGTGAAGACTATGCTGAATTATTCGACTTAGTTAGAGAGAGTTATGGTGGAAAGAAATTCTATTGTCATTTTGCAGGTGTTGAACATAGAATGGGTAATGCTCTACACTACACGCAGATTAAGAAATCAGATCTTAAGTTTGAGCCATTTGCAGAGTATCTAGCAGAAGAAGGAGATTGGTTAGACATAACTATCATTTCAGACTCACCTCTCCTTGAACATGATGCTATGTACATGCTACAACATTATGATAAAGCACGTCAGAGATTGTTAGAAATTCGTGCTCGCGATGAAAGAATTGTGAAATTAGCTAGAGTATCAGGTATGTCTGCTGCAGAGTTAGAAGAATTTGAAAATAAAGCAGCAGAAGAGAAATCTAAGAACTCTGATCTTGAATCGAAAGAATCTGATGAAAAAGTAGTTCCAAAGAAAGCTGCGGCTTCAAGTTCTATGATTTCTTTCGATGACAGCGATGATGATGATGACATATTCTGATTTATGTTAATCACTCTATATGGCTTCTCACCAATACTGAAGATGGCATCTTCGGTGGATCACTAAATCCAAAGTTAGCCTTTGGATAGAATGATGTGAATTTTCCAAGGTCTTCTCCATTGATATCTGCTCTAGCTGAAATCAATTTAGATAATCGATCTACTGCATACCATTCTTTTTTCCCATTTTTTGTTTTTCCATGCGTTTTTGTTCCAAATATTAACCACCCGAATAAATATTCAACACTTGAAATAAACCATAAAGGTCTTTTTTTAGTCATAAATGAGATGCCACCACTCCATTTAAAATGACAATTGATATCTGTTGTTTCTATTTTTATTTGATTAATACTTTCCTCAATTCTTATTTCCTCAATTTTAATAATATCAAATTCATACATTGAAGAAATATAATTTGCTATTTCTTGATTAGGTGCTATAAGTATTTTTGTGCCATCAGACTTTGCCCACATAATATCTAAAAAACTACCAAATGGTGATTCTTTCCAATGGCCAAGAACTAATCTATCTCCTGATGTGAAACCGCATGATGTAATGCGTCCTTCAAAGATATCCATACTCTTTCGAGTAATCTTTAGTTAATCAAATACTGTATAACACTACACGTCAATTTAGTAGTTGCTGGTGGGACTGGCCGGACTTGAACCGGCGGCCTCCGCATCTTCAGTGCGGCGCTCTCCCAGCTGAGCTACAGTCCCGTTAGCGTCCACGCCACTGCTCTTTCCTCTTCAATTGTTCCGAGAACTCAATTAGCATTTTTGAGTACTTCAATCTGCATTTTATGTAGTGCTGAATTACCTTTTTCGGCCATATTAAGCAATGCTTCGAGTTGTTTCCGAGTATATGTTGATTCCTCACCAGTACCTTGAACTTCTACAAACTCTCCATTACTAGTCATTACAACATTCATATCGACGTCTGCATTACTATCTAGTATGTAATCTAGGTCTAGGTATATTTCATCACCCATTAATCCAACACTGATTGCAGCTACGTCGTTACTAATGACTGAATTTTCATGTGCTGTGCTTTGTTCTTTGGTTAATACCGGTGCTTTCCAACCATTTTTCAGATCTTCCCGACTAGGTCTCATTTCTTTAGGTAGGCATTCACCTCTAGAGATTAATCTTCTAACTGCTAATCTAAGTGCTATACATGCGGCAGTAATTGATGCACATCTTGTACCTCCATCTGCATTGAGTACATCACAATCAACTGTCAAGGCAATAGGCCCAAGTTGTTCCAAATCTATAGCTCCTCTTAGAGACCGAGCGACTAGTCTCTCAATTTCTTGTGTTCTCCCCTTTGCTCCTCCTCTCTCTCGACGGAATCTACTATCGGTTGAAGCAGGAAGTAGTGAATATTCTGCATGTACCCAACCTCGATCCGAATCTCTAGGGAACCATCTAGGTAATCCATCTGCTTTTGTCACACATGCCATGATAACAGTGTCTCCTTGACGATATAATATTGATGCTAGAGCATTGGGTGTGAAATCTAGAGTCACCTCTATTTCTCTTAATTCATCCTGTTCTCGATCGGTTTCGAAATCGCCACTCTTCATCTTAGCCATGATTGGCCGGCGAACCTCCCTCTCATGAATCATTCTCTTCGAGCATGAACTGGTCTGAATGAATTTACTACCTCTGGATGAGTTGTGATATAAGGTCCTCCAATCAAGTCTACGCAATATGGAACTGCTGCAAACACTTCATCCAAAATTTCTCTAATAGATCTGGGGGAACCAGGTAGATTAATTATCAGAGAGTTACCTCTTATTCCTGCGGTTTGCCTTGATAGTATTGCTGTAGGGACATATTTTAGAGATATACTACGCATTTGCTCCCCAAAACCAGGCAACATTCTTTCACATACAGCTTCGGTGGCTTCTGGTGTTACATCTCTAGGTGCTGGACCAGTGCCCCCTGTAGTGACAATTACTGAGCATTTTTGACTATCAACCAAGTCACATAAAGCCTCCTCTATTTGCGATTTTTCATCAGGAACAATTACTCTAATTACTTCCCATGGTGATGCTAAAGCCTCATTCATGAATTTTTCAATCGCAGGGCCACTTAAATCTTCATAATCTCCTGCGCTTGCTCTATCAGATGCAGTTAAGATGCCAAACCTACAGAAATCCCCGCCTACCATTGACCTCCCATAAACGGCATTGAATCAAAACGCCATCGGTCTGAATCTTTGAATAATCAAGGGACATGTTCAAAGACCTCCACGCTAGCAAATGCCTCCCGGAGGTTTGCAAGTGTTGAGTCTACCCAAATATACACGCCGTTGCCATACCCCATTTTTCCATCAAGATTCATACTTGTTGGAATCCGCATCGGTTGTAAAAGTAGTCTCATTACTTCAGTCTTAAATGTAGGTGTACTTCATGAATGACAATGATAAATATGCAACGCAAGTTGCTTTAGTAAAAGAAGAGTGTAAAGATGCTGATGAAGGCGAAATAGCAGAAGAATTTAGGCGCTATGAGAATGAGTTCTTGATTCCACCTAATGATGCTTTAAGATCAGTTATCCGTAAATTTCAGGCAGCATCCGGTCAAGATGTGACTACTATATCTCCTACTCAAACTCGTGTAGAGAAGAAAGTAGATAGATTTGCAGATTTAGGTTCTGATGATAAAAATGTAACTATCGAAGTTGCAGTTGTAACTTATGTCCCTCGAGTTCAAATGGTACGTGGAGAAGAAAAACAAATTGCATTTGGTTGGATTGAGGATAATCCCTGGGAATCTAATGATAAAAGAGAAAGATGGGACTTCAAAGACTGGGGTGCACATTCAGAAAATCTTGCACCTAACTCAGTAGTTAGACTTGAAGGTGTATCAGTAAATGAATGGAATGAAAAACGTTCGATTAATATCAATAGAGGAAGCAGAGTAACAGTTCTTCGAGAAGGTGGACCAGCGGTACCAGCTCTAAGTGGTGAACCAGTTTCCATAGAAAAAGCCTCAGAGAATGAGGGCTATGTCAATCTCCTTGCTAGGATTATTTCTCTCAAAGCAGATGTCATAGTTAAGAAAGATGGGAGTGGTTCTCTAGATATATTTAGAGGCACTTTTGCAGATTCATCTGGGAAAATAAGTTTTCTTTCATGGGTTCCAATTGATCATGAAGTTGGTGATTTGGTAAAAGTAGAAGGGGCAATGATTAGGAAGTTCAGAGAAACACCTGAAGTCAATATCAATGATAGAACTAAAATTGAAAAATATCATGATACTAATTTCGCTAGTGCTGAAGAGTTATCTCAAGCAACAACCTCAAAGATAGGTGAGTTAAGGAATGGTATGAAAGATATAATCACAACAGTCCAAGTTGAATCTTGGCAGTCTCGTACCTTTACGAATTCAGATGGCGAAGAGAAGGTGGTCCGAAGTGGGGATGTAATGGATCCAACTGGACGCTGCCGTCTCACCGCTTGGTGCGATATTAATCCAAAACCTGGTGACTTCCTTCATTTGACCGGTGCTCGAGTTCAGTTCTGGCAAGGTTCACCTGATCTTGTTGTTGATGACATCGATCAGGTGAATAATTTAACGGATGCACCATGGGAAGCAATTGACCCTGAACAACATTGGGTTCAAATTGAATTATCAGATTTAGTAAATGGCGGATCTAGGAGAGGCATCAAAACAAGAGGTACGATTGTAGCGGTAAGGCCTGATTCAGGAATTATAGAAAGATGTCCTGAATGTCGGCGAATTCTTCGAGATAGTAATTGTTTAGATCATGGCGCACAACACGGTGTGGAAGACCTTAGATTGAAGTTTGTTATCGACAATGGTGTTCATAATGCTTCTTTAATTATGGCTAAAGATCCATCCGAGAAATTCTTAGGGATGTCTCAAGATATGGTTAAAGAAAAAATTTCACAAAGAGGAAAAGAAGACTTTATCTCTGAAATAAGGGGTACAATTTTAGCTAGAAAGGTTATGATTAATGGCCGTTCCCTAGTCGATGAACAAGGAGCAATGATTCTTGCTGAAGAAGTAATCTTTGATTCAGTATCTAATGAAGATACTGCGAATCTAGTGATTAAAGAATGGGGGGTGCTTCTATGATAAATCAGACAAGAGCAAGGAGACAAAGCGCGATCCGTATATTTGCACAAGAATATTCGGATGCTAATCTACCTCTAGAGGGTGTAGGAGAATATGACCCATCATTTATTATAACGAAATTAGGCGCTAAAGTCAATCGTGCAATATTTGGCGGTGTAATTGATAGATTTGAAAGAAGAGAGGGTGACAATGGTCCTAACTATAACGGCCACTTAAGAGATGCTACAGGAGGCGTTCATCGTTTTCAAATAGCACAATTCCAGCCTGAGTTACATGCGGATGCTGAAGAACTACTTGCAAGGTTTGAATCAGGTGATAGATACCTCATGATGATGGTTGGCCGTGCAAGATGGTTTGAAAGTGACGATGGAGGTATTTTTACTTCCTTCCGTGCCGAAGAATTTTGTATAGTTGAAAGACCTGTTTATGTCAACTGGCTAGTTGAAACATCAGAAGCAACTTTGAGAAGATTAGCAGCATATTCTGCATCCCTGGGTTCTGACAATAACTCTGAGGCATTAGAATCAGCAGGCGTTCCATCTGATTTAATTGAGGGAATGATTCTTGCTAAAGATCACTACAGTGATTTTGACCCTGAAAGTTACAAAGTAGGGGTTCTACAAGGCCTTTCAATGGCACTAAGTTCCAATAGCGATATTGAAAATATAATTTTATCTTCTGAAAAAGAACCTCAAACGAATGACTCATTGGATACGTTATCTCCTGCTGAATTAGAAAATAAATCAGATTTGTCTCCATCAGAGCCTAAAGGTAATGTCGAAGATGTTATTCTTAATGCAGTAAGGAATTCTTCAAGTGTCGATGGAATATCATATGATTCTATTGTGCTTTCATGTGTTGAGGCAGGATTCTCTAGGGAACTATCTGAAGATGCAATTGAAGATTTAAGAGATATTAAGTGTCAAATAATTGAGCCTAGGTTTGGATTTTTTCAGATACTAGATTGATTTCTTTTCATTTTTTGAAATCACAGTATCTATTATTGATAGTTTCTTTCTTACTCTTTTTAGAGTATCTGAGTCATGAATACGCTGTTCATTAGAATCTCTCATCTCTGCTCCCTTTATTTCAGCAATGTTGGTTGCTACCGAAGCAAGTTTTTCTCTTACTCTTTCATTAGACAATGGCCAACCTCTTCTTATCGCTATTCTAAGGAGTAAATCAACTTCTTTATTTCCCCATAACCCTCCATGACTTTTTATGATAGTTCCAATCATTCTATCTAAATCTTCAACTCTTGCTTGTATAGTTAGAATATCTCCTTGAGTATTGAAGTCTTCTTCTTCAAAGCCAATTAACAGGGAATCATGAGCATCTTCCAATGCAGCATTAGATACTTCATCAAAACTAATTTCATTTTCTAAATCATTTTCTTTCAAATTTTTGATTTCAATTGTTATTTGTTTATTTTCTAAAAAACCATCATCTTTATTTTCCTTTATTATTTCTGGAATTCCTCTTCTTCTTAGACTTCTTTTTATTCGACCCCATCCATTTGCTTGACTTGTCAATACTCCTGCTACTCTTCCCATTAACACGGTTCTGTTTCCAGTTAGTGGTAATTCCAAATAAAGGCACATTTCATGCAGTTTTTCCCTATCTAATTCAGCTAATCTTTCAATAGTCATCCTTCTCGAATCAAAATTTAGATGCAACCATAATCTCTGTCTTCTTTCTTTGTGTGAACCTGATGATTTAATTCCAAATATTTTCAAAATGTCTCCTATTTCTTTGTGAGGCATACCTTGTATGCCATCCCACGACAAATCTAAATCGTTGAGTATTTTATACTGGATTAATCTTGCTCTTAGAACTTCTACTGATCCAGATTTACCCAGTTTCGCATCTTCTGCTTTTTGCCTAAGTGGCATCAAACGTGATCTATAGAGTTCATCTAACAGTACTTGGTCGACCTGCAAATTACCTCTCCTCCATATGACCGAGAGTTATACTGTATGATATTGGTTGTGTATAAATAGATGAATCAGGGTGCATTTTCACCCTTAATCCTGAAAGCCATAATTAATTATTGAAGAAGTCGATGCCATCAGTTCTAGATCTTTCGATTACCATTCTCCAGTCTTTCTCAGTAGCTACCATTGCTATTTCATATTTCGAGTAGGGGATTACTCTGTCAACAGCAATGGTTCTTCTACCATCATTAGATATAGTTTCGATTCTAAATTCTACTAGTACTTCATTTGTGGTTGATTCACCCTCTGAATTGTGAAATGCTTGTTCCATTGTCAGATCTTTATGCTTCTCAGCTAATGCCATAAGTGAACTCATTTGTCGGTGCCTAGTTAGCATCCCTATACTCTCTAAATGGTTCTCATCTATTTCTCCTAGGAAATAATTTTGTATTTTCCACATAGTTTCTCCTTCAATTTCTGAAAAGTAACTAGTGATTTTCTTAGGGTATTTTTTTCTTCCTAAAATTATTACTAAGTCGGAGTACGGACTTGGTAAGAAATGGTCATCTCCTAAATTGTGAGGGTCTGGGAGTAATGTGTGCCTTCTTTCACTAATATTCAACGTTGAATAAATAACTCTTGGAATGATATAACCATCAATTTCTTTATTTTCTCTCAAAGTTTCCATCCACGAATACATCTCTAATTCATTTTCATATAATTTTTCTCTTTTTTCTATCTCTATGAATGCCTTTGGCGATAAAACTCTAAGTCCTCTACGTGATCTTCTTAGTTGTCTTCTGACCAGTTTTGATTGTGATAATATGATCCCCGATTTAGGTTGATATTGAATTTTATTCTCTGAAACTAGGACCATGTTTGGTGTTCTCGGAGTTCTTGCACCAAGGACCTCACAATTTGCTTGATTCATCTCTAATTGTTTCCCATGGAGAAGTTTTGCAGGCATTGCCAGCAAGTCTAAATCTCCCTTCTGAAGATTATCTAATGCCGTTGTTAAAGATTCATATTCCTTAGAATCAACTTGTATTTCAGGTGCTTCACTAGATTCAAAGAATTTTTCCATGTAAGAATCAACTGGGCATGATGGTATAGATAGGGTTCCAAATTGTATTCTTTCCATAATCGCGTCCACCTCGAGGGGAGGGAGCACGTATCGTACTCAAACCAACCGGCTAGACACTTATTGATATAGGCGACCCCTTCCAACGTATACTGAAGTTACATGGTCTCTCTCAGATCTACTCAGCAACAACTCAGTAAAAGGAGAGATGTTATTGAAGAAGCTCTGGAAGATTTTGTGCAAGAAAAAATGGCTAGTATTCAGGCACCTGCAATGACTCTAGCACGTGAAGTATTACTCGCTGGTGGCAAAAGATATCGCCCAGTCCTTACATTATTGGCTTTCGAATCAGCAGGTGGTGAAGATCTATCGAAGGTTATGGATTTGGCTTTAGCAGCCGAACTTATACATACAGCTACTTTAGTTCATGATGATATCTATGATTTCTCTAAAACTCGTAGAGGGAAACCAACTTTACATGCATCTCATGGACTCGCTCATGGTATAATTGGTGGAGATTATCTCTTTGTGTTGGGCTTTGGTTTGGGTGGTAAGTATGAGGCTAAAATAGTCGAAAAAATGGCAGATACTTGTGCTAACATAGCTTCTGGAGAGTTACTCCAGCATGAACACATTGGCAACCTTGCAACAACTCCTGAAGATTATTATTCTATTATAGATGGTAAAACTGCGGGTCCTTTTGCAACGGCTTGTGCTTGTGCAGCAATTGTTGCTGATGCATCCGAAGAGGTGATAAATTCTCTTGAAGAATTTGGATGGGAAATCGGTCGTGCATTCCAACTTGTTGATGATTTACTTGATTTAACAGGGGATGAAAACATGGGTAAACCTCGCGGAGGAGATGTTCATGAAGGTAAGATGACACTTCCAATCATTCATGCATTAACAATGTTGCATGGGGTTGAAAGGGAGCAACTAGCTGATATTTTACAAAACTTTTCTGACGATAGATGGGGTGAATTAGTTTCTTTACTTTCATCTGCTGGTTCTTTTGAATATTCTGAACAATTAATCGAAAATCATGTGAATAGAGCTTTGATTCAATTGAATTCATTACCTCGTAGTACTGCAAGAAACTTAATGTCAGAAGTTGCTAAGAGATCTCGTTCAAGGAAAAAATAATATTTAATCATGCACTCTAAGGTGAATAAATGAGTGAAAAGAAAAATTGGGAAGTCATTGTAATCGGAGGGGGTCCTGCAGGTTCAACTGTTGCAAGGTATATCGCTGAGGGTGGCTGTGAGGTATTGGTTATTGATGGTCGTAATCCGATAGGAACTCCTCTGCAATGTGGTGAATTAGTTCCAACTAATGAAGAAATGAATCGCTTGTGCCCCGATGTCCCAGATATTGATGATTTATTACAAACTCCTTCTTCTGCAATCTCTCGTAAAACTTCTGAAATGTACCTAGTCCCTCCTTCGGGCAAACCTCTTTGTTACCCATTCGAAGGTTTTATGCTTAATCGTGTTGTACATGATGAGGCACTTGTAGAGTTAGCCAAATTAAAAGGTGCAAAATATTTGGTTGATTCAAGAGTAGATTCAATAGAGGGTAATTCTGTCAAATTAAGGGACGGTAGAGCATTTAATGCGAAAGTAATAGTTGGTGCAGGTGGACATAATGACCCGCTAAGGAGATCATATTGGGATGAATCTGGATTAAAAATTCCTGTTAAATTTGTATTAATGGATGGTGATTTCGGAGATGCTGTCGAATTACATTTTGGTTCAATGGCACCAGGTGGTTATGCCTGGATGTTCCCTAAAACCAAAGGAGCTAATATTGGAGTAGGTATTCAGAATAAGTTTTCCAAAGGTAAAAATTTGAATGATTTAACAGATGATTTCGTTAATCGTTATAATGGAGAAATAACATTTACTGGCGCTGGTTCATTACCAATGTCAGGGACAATTAAGAAATTTGTTAAAGGTAACTATGTCCTTGTTGGTGATTCTGCAGGGATGGTTTTGCCATCAAATGGTGCTGGTATTACAATAGCTATGATTGGCGGAAGGATAGCCGGACAAGTAATATCAGAACATTTGAAAAATGGTTTGCCATTATCCGAATATGAAATACGTTGGAACAAACAAATGGGCAAAGTAATGCGTAATTCAAAAAGGTCATTCTTCCTAGGTAGCTATATCCTAAGGTTACCTGACTGGATAATCAATTTAGTATTCAATAGGCTTACCAAACCTTTTGTTTGGAGAGCAATAACTTGTAGGAATTTATTCTTTTTATTCTGAATTGTATTTATTCCAGTGGTTTCTCTGCTTGCCATATAGTTGCCATCCCTGGGAATATTACTTTAGCACGAGAATTTTTAAATCCAACTTCTTCTAACATTCTTACATAATCTTTGGTAGTTCCAAAATGAACGTATGTCTTAGTCAGCCATTTCCATGGATGATCATCTTGTTTACAGACTATTTTAGCATAACTGCCAACCCAAGTCCTCATCCATAACCATCCGAGTAATCCGTGCGCTTTGTTTATCTTTGCAGGGTCAACTATAACTATCGATGAACCCGGTTTTAAAACCCGATATACTTCACTCAGTCCTTTCCTTTTATCATACCAGTCTCTGAACGAAAAAAGAGTACATACTGCATCAAATGTATTTTCTTTGAATGGTAGTGATTCAGCTTTTCCTTCTACAAACTTAGCTTTAGAAAAACCTCTTAATTCTCTGTTCTGATTGACTCTCGGCTCAGCAACTCGAAGCATCTCTGGTATTGGATCTAGGCAAGTAAGTTCCGTCCCTTCTACTTCTTCAGCAAAACTTCCGGGGCCACATCCTACTTCCAATAATTTCCCTTCTTTTGGTAACCTATCTCTTACCATTTTTCTCCATTTTGAAACTTGACCAAGAGTTGCAAAACGATTTATTTTATCATAAACCGGTATTGTTGCCTCTAGGTTTTTTTGGAGTTCTTCCCAATCCTTCTCACCGATGGTCTCGGTATCCATATTGTGCCGCAGAAGACACAGGTATTTGGTAAGTACTGGTGTAAATGTCAGAGGCATTGAGATGATGCAGTTTAGGGCGCTCATCGGTTATTATCATATACTTATTTTAGGTCGAGAATGATATATTGGTGCTGAGTATGGCTAGGGAAGATGTTCTACGTGCAATAAAAGATGCAGAAATTGCAGCAACTGAGACGCTATCTGGTGCTAAAAAAGAAGCATCTTCTATAATCTCACAATCGAGACAAAATGCATCAGAGATTCTATCCTCAGGTCGTTCAGATTCCGAGTCTGACGCTCAAGGGCTGATTTCAGATGCTCGTACAATTGCTGGCTCCGAAGCAGATACGGTTTCAAGCGATGGTCATCTAGCCCAAAAAAACATTCACAAATCCGGTAATAAAAACCGTGACAAGGCTGTCAAAGCCGTATTAGATGCATTTAGAAATTAATTTTAATTGGGGGTTAAAATCATGTCTCAAATTAATACACAGCAGATGGGTCGTTTACTCGCTGCTGGCAGTAAAGACATGATCGATGGAGTAATCGACACTTTAGCTGCACTGAATGCCTTGCATTTTATTGAATACGATGGCTCAGATGATGGATTTAGTTTAGGTACTCCCAAAGAAGAGGCAGAAACTGTAGGTAAGAGTTTGTCGAAACTACGTTCTGCTGCATCTCTTGTTGATGTTTCTGGTCCTCAAAAACCAGTGTCTGCTAGTAAGGTTCGCTCAGAGCTCGATGGTTCATTACCAGGTGCAGTAGAATCTTTACTTGAGACAAGTACGCAACTTGATACTGTAGAAAATCGTTTATCATCTTTGTCAGAGGAAGCAGATGTTCTTGAATTACTTTCATCTCTTACTTTGGATGTAGAGTTATTGTTCGGTTACTCCGAACTTTCTTCATTCGTTGGAACCGTTACTGATTTAGATATAGCCGAAAAGATAACCTCTGACAGTCTTTTCTTTGATGGGTTATCCAATAAAACAAAAGTAATCGCAGTCTTTGTAAGAAATAGTGATTCTAATGACACTCAATCTCTACTGAATGAATCTGGTTTCCAAGCGATTAATGTCCCAACTAACCTCCAAGGAAATGCTATTCAGTTATTATCTGAAGTCCGTGAGCAAATAAGTTCTTTATCGGCTGAAAAATCATCATTATCTATGGAAATAGATTCGTGGACTAGTGAATTCGGGTCATCTCTAGTATGTGGTTTAGAATTATTAGAAAGGGAGCATGATGTCTTAACTGCGCCGGTTAAAGTTGCAGTTTCTGAACATGCATTCTTTATCGATGGTTGGATTGAAATGTCTCGTTCAGAGGAGATACAATCTGCGCTTTCAGAATCTTGCCTGTATACCGAGGTATCCCCGTTCGTAATGAAGGCAGGTGGTGGAGGTAATGGACATTCTGACCATTCTCACCATCAAGAAATGCCTCCTATTTCATATCAAAATAGAAAAATCAGCAAACCAATGGAATTGCTGACTGATGCAGTAGGAAGACCAGCATACGGTAGAATTGATCCTACTTTATTCATGTTTGTGACATATCCAATATTCTTTGGTATGATGCTTGGAGATATGGCGTATGGTCTGATTACTATATCTCTTGGCGCGCTTATTATGAGCCGTGCAGGTTCGAATGAAATGATGAACTTAGGTGGGAAATTCCTCATCTACATAGGAATAGGGACCTTTGGATTTGGTTATCTTTACGCTGAATTCGCAGGGTGGGAGATAATTCATCCTCATCACCATAATCCTGCTGAAGCTCTTTCTTTCTTGTATCCTGATGCCGCTTTATCCTCATCTAATAATTATCATGCTTGGCATAAATCACTACCATTCGGTATTGAATTGGCTTATCCTTTCCATCGCGTTACAACTAATCTCGAAGATTTAATAATACTGACAATCTATCTAGGATTTATCCATATTATATTCGGTAGATTAATTGGATTTAGGGATGTTTTGTTCTATGGTACTGATCATGGCCACGTTGGTTTATTAGCAGCATTTTTTGAGCATGGTGTATGGATTGTATTACTCATCGGCGGATTCATGTTCTCATACGGTTATCTTGGTCCAGATGAGGCTGAATCAATGATGCTACCGGGTGCAATAATCGCTTTATCAGCAGTAGTCCTTCTAATATGGACTCTGTATAACTATCATGGCATACCTCTCGCTATAAGTTTAATTTTGGCCCCAATCGAGGCTATTGGAATGATGCCTTCAGTAATTTCTTACGTGCGTCTTTTCGCAGTTGGTATTGTGGGAGTTAAGATAGCTGAAACAGGAAATATGTTGTGGGATCCTATGAAAGATACTCTTGCAGATACTGGTAGTGTGGATATTTTATTATTCCCAGTTTTCTTTGTTGGTTGGTTACTAGTTCAATTATTTGCATGGGGTCTTGGAGTATTTAGCCCCAATATTCATGCAGCAAGGCTTCATTTCGTAGAATGGATGAGGCAATATTACGATTCTAGCGGAGAGGTATTCTTACCTTTTGGTTTCCGCACTCGCCACGTGGAGGTTGAGTGATATCACATTCCAAGCTATAATGCTTAGAAAAAAAATTGGAGGAAAAAAATATGAATAACAGAAATAAAATGAGTGGACTAAGTATGTTGCTAGCATTATCATCAGTTGTAATGATCGCTAGTAGCGTGCAGGCAGAAGCAAACGAACAAACAGTAGAAGCATACGCAAAAATAGGTGCAGGTATCGCCCTAGGTTTAGCAGGAATCGGAACTGGCCTGAGCCAAGGACCGATTGGTGCAGCTGCTGTAGGAATGATCGCAGAAGATAGTAGTAAGTTCGTTAACGGACTAATCTTCACAGCTTTACCTGAGACCATCGTACTTTTCGGATTCCTTGCACTATTCTTGCTCTGAGCAGAATTTTGTAGGTTTTCTATAAATTATTAATTGAAATACGAGGTGTAATGAAATGACATTGGATGCATTAGCAAACGAAATCGCGGCCCAAGCGAAAGCTGAAGCCGAAGCGATTATCGCTACCGCTAAGCAACAAGCAAAGCAAATTGAGGATGAGGCGACAGCAGAAGCTTCCTCTTTATCCTCTAAAGCTAAAGCTCGTGCTAAGCGAGAGAGCGCCCAGTTGTCAGTAGAAGTAGTTGCATCAGCTAAACAGGCTAACCAGAAACATCTTTTAATTGCTAAACGCGAGGAATTAGATGAAACTTGGGAGTCAATACGTGCATCAGTATCAGCGTCCGACCTTGATGGTCGTTCAGATATTTTGAATACACTTTTAGCTGAAGCAAGTAAATCTGGGAAGGACATGATTCTCCGCCCAGTTTCGACTGACCGCAAAGCGCTTGACAACGGGAGTTTTACTCTCGGTGATGACGTTGATGGGTTGGGGGGATTTGTCCTCGAATCTAAAGACGGTTCAATAGTACTTGACTATCGTTTTGATAGTCGTTTAGAAGAAGCTTGGAAATCTAATCTTGGCACTGTAAATAAAACATTATTTGGTAATTAAAAGGTGAATATATGTCAGGGGTAGTAAGTGGTCGTTCGAATATTTACAATGCTTCAGCTCGCGCTAAAGCTCGTAAGGCCTCCCTGATCGATTCAACTCGTATGCGGCAATTATTGCAATTAGGTCCAGAATCTATAGGTGCAAGTATCAGTGAGTTAGGATATCGAAATGAGATGGATATTTATTCAGCTCGTATGAGTGGAGCTGATGCTGTAGAAGCAGCTCTTTTCCACAATCTTGATAATGACTTATCTGAAGTAATGAGGTTCTGCCAAGGGCCACTTAAATCGATAGTTTCGGTTTATGTTGATCGTTTCGCTTATGAGAAGGCTAAGACAGTTCTTCGAGCAGTGAATGGAGGTTGTTCTGATGAATTAATCGAATCTCAGATACTTCCTTCAGAGAATCCTATGAATTCAATATGGCTTGAAATTGTTAGAACTACTGAGACAGTAGCTGAGGCTGCTAATGCTATGTCAGGTACTCCTTGGGGTAAGGAATTAGCAAAATTAGAAGGTTCTGAAGCTACACTTGAAGAGATGGAAGATGCATTAGACAGACAATATTACGGTCATGCGTTGAAAGTATCTAAAGGAAGAGATTCTAGTATCCATCTGATGAAGTATATCAGAACTGAAATCGATCATCGTAATATAATTAATCAATTCCGTGAACTACGTCAGAATATTTCTCCAGACAAACGTTTACAGACGGTTATTCAGGGTGGAAGAATTCAAGATTCAGTGATGGCACAGGTATCTCAAGCAACATCTCAAGAAGCAATAATCGATTCTCTTCGACGTAGTAATTCATTTGATGATGAAGGATTTGATGAAGCACTAGAACAGTCGAATATAACTGGCTCACTAGATCCTATAGCATCTTTACTGACTCATAAAAGGCACGCAATGTTAAGGCGTTTCGCGTATCTCAACCCAGTTTCATCATTCCCCGTAATTTACTATATCGAGCGAAAAGTGCTTGAAATTCAAAATCTACGTCTTCTTGTGCGCGGGAAGACGATTGGCCTCACTTCAGAGGTTTTAGAAGCGCATATGGATTTTTGAGGTGAATAATATGGAAATAGCTGTAGTAGGTTCTCTTGATTTCACCCTCGGTTTCCAACTTGCAGGAATTTTGAGATTACATAATCCAGAAAACCTAGAAGAATTAACTTCAACAATGAAGTCTCTATTAAATGAAAAAGAAGTTGGAGTTATTGTAATTGATAATTCTGATCTATTAAGTCTACCAGAAAGATTGCGAACACAACTTTCTGAAAGTATCACGCCCACAGTATTGGGTATTGGGACCGAAGAGGATAATACCCTCCGAGAGTCCATCAAGTCGGCACTAGGAGTCGATTTGTGGAAGTAAATCCTAGAAAAAAATAAAAGGAAGTGAATTAAATATGAGTGAAGAAAATGGAGTGATTTATCGCATCTCTGGACCAGTTGTAACCGCAGTAGGCATATCGCCACGAATGTATGAAGTTGTACGAGTTGGTGACGAAGGTTTGATGGGAGAAGTCATTGAATTACACGGCGACCAATCTGTTATACAGGTATATGAAGAAACTTCAGGAGTTAGACCTGGTGAACCAGTTATTAGAACTGGGCAGACTTTGTCTGTTCAACTAGGCCCTGGTCTTTTGACAAAAATCTATGATGGTATTCAGAGACCTTTACCTGAACTTGAGAAGACTATGGGAGTTTTCATCAAAAGAGGAGTTGATGCTGACGGACTTGATTTAGAAAAAATTTGGGCCTTTAATGCAACAGCTAAGGTAGGGGATTCAGTATCTTCTGGTAATATTCTTGGGACAGTCCAAGAAACCAAAACTATTGAACATAGAGTTATGGTTCCTCCTGGGACTTCCGGCGTGATTAAGAGTATTAATTCTGGGGAATTTAATGTAACTCAAACGGTTTGTACATTCGAAGATGGTACTGAAGTTCAGATGATGCAAAAATGGCCCGTCCGAACACCTCGTCCATTCACGAAGAAGCATGCTCCAGAGGTTCCTTTGCAAACAGGTCAACGGATTTTAGATTTCCTTTTCCCACTTGCTAAGGGTGGAACTGCTGGAATTCCTGGTCCATTCGGCTCAGGGAAAACAGTAACTCAGCAGCAACTGGCTAAATGGTCAGATGCAGATATTGTTGTTTACATTGGATGCGGTGAGCGTGGTAATGAAATGACTGAAGTTCTCGATGAATTCCCTCATCTTATTGATCCTAAAACAGGAGAGGCTTTGATGAATCGAACTACTATGATTGCTAACACCTCAAATATGCCTGTTGCAGCAAGAGAAGCTTCAGTATATACTGGGATTACAATTGCTGAATATTTCAGAGATATGGGCTATGATGTGGCTCTAATGGCAGATTCAACTAGTCGCTGGGCTGAAGCAATGAGAGAAATATCCTCTCGTCTAGAAGAGATGCCAGGTGAGGAAGGTTATCCAGCATATCTTTCCAGCCGTCTTGCAGAATTCTATGAAAGAGCAGGTCGTGTTGAAACTCTTGCAGGAGGCGATGGTTCAGTATCAGTAATTGGTGCAGTATCACCACCCGGTGGGGATATTTCAGAACCAGTTAGTCAAGGAACTTTACGTATCGTTAAAGTATTCTGGGGTCTAGATGCAGGTCTTGCAAGACAAAGGCATTTCCCAGCAATTAATTGGCTAAACTCTTATTCACTTTATCCTCCTTCGCTTGATCAATGGTATAGGGATAACATCAATAGTAATTTCCCTGAAATCAGAACTGAGATTAGTGCTTTACTTCAAGTCGAAGCAGAGTTACAAGAGATTGTTCAATTAGTTGGTTCAGATGCTTTGCCAGTTGACCAACAGCTGACTCTAGAAGTAGCTCGTATGATTAGAGAATTTTTCCTCCAACAAAATGCATTCCATGATGTAGATACGTATACTGACTTAAAACTCCAGTATACTATGGCTAATGCTATTCTTACATTCCAGGAAGAATCAAAGAAAGCCCTTGCAGGAGGCGCTTCTCTTGAGGATGTAGTTAACGTGCCAGCACGTACTGATCTCATGAGAGGAAGGTTCGAATCGGGTTATGATGGTAAAATCGATAAAATGGTAGAAACTATGAAAAAACAAATTGCCGAGACTATGGAGGATAACTGAGAGGTGGTATAAATGACTGGAAAAGAATATAGAACAATCACTGACGTAAAGGGACCTCTTGTGTTCCTTAATAAAACCGAACCTGTTGCTTTTGGAGAAATCGTAGAATTACGACTTACTGATGGTACTTTGAAGAATGGACAAGTCCTAGATACATCTGATGATCAGGTTATTGTCCAGGTTTTCGAAGGTACTGCTTCAATAGATAGGCAAACAGGGATAAAATTCCTTGGGGATGTATTCAAATTACCTGTTAGCACAGATATGATTGGACGAATTCTTGATGGCGCAGGCCGTCCAAGAGACGGTGGACCTGCTATTGTGGCAGATGAAATGGCTGATATCATTGGTGCAGCTATTAACCCTTATTCGCGCCAGAGCCCTGATACATTTATTCAAACCGGGATATCTGCAATTGATGCTTGTACATCATTAGTTAGAGGACAGAAATTACCTATCTTTAGTGCTTCAGGACTTCCTCACAATGACATTGCATTACAAATCGCTAGGCAAGCTAAACTAGTTGACAGCGATGATGACTTCGTAGTAGTTTTCTGTGCAATGGGTATTACAGCTGAAGAATATAATTTCTTCGTGCATGATTTAGAGAGAACTGGCGCTCTAGAGAACGCTTGTCTTTTCGTTAACCTTGCAGATGACCCAGCGGTTGAGAGATTAATTACTCCACGATTAGCTCTTACTGCTGCTGAATATCTTGCATTTGAGAAAGATTATCACGTATTGGTTATCTATACGGACATGACTAACTATTGTGAATCATTACGTCAAATTGGTGCTGCTCGTGAAGAAGTACCAGGTCGTAGAGGTTATCCAGGATACATGTATACGGATTTAGCAATGTTATATGAGCGCGCAGGGATAATAAAAGGAAAGAAAGGTTCTATCACTCAATTCCCGATATTGACAATGCCTGGTGATGATATTACTCATCCTATTCCTGATCTTTCAGGATACATCACTGAAGGACAGATAGTAATTTCTCGTGAACTTCATCAGAAAGGAATTTATCCTCCGATTAATGTACTACCATCTCTATCTAGGCTTATGAATGCAGGTATTGGTGATGGTAAAACCCGTGAAGACCATAAATCAGTATCGGATCAACTTTACGCAGCATATGCTCAGGGAAGAGAATTACGTGGTTTAGTGGCGATTGTGGGTGAAGATGCTCTAAATGAACGTGATTTACAGCTGCTTAAATTCTCTGATATATTTGAGGATAAGTTCCTGAGACAAAGTCGTGATGAAGATCGTCCAGTCCAAGAAGGGACTCTTGATTTAGCATGGGAATTACTCTCAAATATAGATACAAAGTATCTCGTGCGTTTAGATCAGAAGTGGATCGATAAATATCATCCAACTGATAAGAAAGAATGAGTCTATTTACGCGATTATAGTTAGGAGATGAGAAAGATGGCACTAGATATTAAGCCTACACGATCAGAACTGATTAATCTGAAACGTAGGATTAAACAAACATCAAGTGGTTATAATCTTCTAAAAATGAAAAGAGATGGTTTATTTTTTGAATTCCGTACACTATTAGCAGAGATGATTAAAGCCAGAGAAGAGCTTGTAGGTACTTATCGTGATGCAGTGAAATCAATTGCTTTAGCATCCTCTATAGATGGTGGTTTAGCAGTTAAAAGTGCAGCGATAGCAGCAACCTCTGGTCCGGAAGTTATGGTGTCTCGAAGGAATATCATGGGTGTAGTAGTTCCGAAAGTAGATGGTACGAATCTTACAACAACTGTTGAAACTAGACCTACTGGAATAATCGGCGGTTCACCTTACATTGATGAAGCCGCTGATTCATATTCTATCTTAATCTCTAAAATCGTGAAAGCTGCAGAAATGGAAGCCACTTTGAAGAGACTTCTTGAAGAGATAGAAGCTACTAAAAGGCGTGTAAATGCTCTAGAATTTGTTGTTATTCCAGAGATGAAGGAGGCTCAATCCTTCATTCAACTAAGGTTAGAAGAAATGGAAAGAGAAGAAACATTCCGCCTCAAGAGATTCAAAAATAAGTAACTTATTCAAACCTTAGTCGCCATAGCGACACACACGGTTTGATAGGGGGTAATCTATGTTCAGTAATCAAATACGAAGGAGGGGTGACGGTGTCTGAGAGAAAATCAATTGTTATTGATAAAGAAACTTGGAATCAAAGAGAGTTGCTTGAAACTATTTGTGGCCGATATTTTGTCATAGGTAATCAGTCAAGTATTAGTGACATGTCTTGGGAAATAAATAGTCGTGGTAGTGAGGATATTAGCTCCTGCCTAATCCAATTAAATAAACATCTTAAACCATTAAGTTTGTTAGGATTATTAGATGAAGGAAATCCTCCCACTTTGACCATAACTGGTTATCCTGTTGACCCCGTAAATGTCCCTCTTTGGCAACAGTCATTAATTTGGCTAACCATGTTTTTATTCACAACATTAGCTGGTAGTTATTGGATATCTCAATTCCAAATAAGTGAATCATTAATTACATATGATTTAATCCAAGAATCATTAATCTATTTTAGTATACCAATTTTCATAGTTACTTTATTTGCTAATATTCTCCGTAAATATATCGCTTCATTTTTTGAAGTTGATGTGGGCAACCTAATCCCTATTGTATTCCCATTAATTTCTCCCTTTTGGCCATTTGGAATCGTTGGACTTTTTGGTCAAAAGAGAGTTGATGTAATCCCCTATCCTAATCGTCGATCATTGGGGATAATCGAATCATCATCGTCATTTGTTTTCTTGATATTTGGAACGATTTTATCATTAATTGGAATTAACTTAACTTCATCCTCACCTCCTGAATTAGTTTCCGAACCATTGTTGCTAAATCTGAATATCTTCTCTGATTTTTTGGCGAACTTATTTTTCAATTCAAATATTTCAATAAAACTCCAATGGGTGCATCCATTAGCCCTTGCCGGTTTAGGGTTATCTACGATTGGTTGGATACTACTTTTACCAATACCTGGTTTCCCCGGTGATCGTATATTACATTCAATAATAGGCCCCAAAAATTTAGATTCAAGTGAGAATGAAACTTCAATATTTTTAGTTACTCTTGGTATGATGTGCATAGTGTTCTTGAAAACTACATTTTGGCCCTGGTTGATCCTTGCATCTTTAGCCTCATGGAGAAGGTTTAGTGGCGACCATATACCTGTGGCTTTAGTAGTAGATGAAGCATCTGGAATAGATACTAAGTTCCGTAATATGTTTGCAACTATAGTAGTTGTATCACTACTATTCGGGTTTCCTGGCTTACATCCTGTTAAGGAAATGTCAGGATGGGATAGTGGATTAGATATTACAAGTTGGGATGATGAGTTATCGAGTGATGAATGGAATGATAGTTCTCATACTTTTAATTTAGAACCGTCGGGGGTGATCCCAATATCTGGTTCAATACAGGTATTAATTGATGGTGACAATGAAAGGTGGGAGATAAGTTCTGAATGTTTTGTAGACCGATTAATTTGTAATTTCGAAGATATTAGTCAGAATGCTGTAGGGGTATTTAATTTCTCAATTTATGATGATGAACCAGATAATCTAACTCCTGTCCAACTAAGATTTATTATAGAATCTCAAGGTATTCGTTTAGAGCATATATTAGTCGTCAAGTATGAGGGAGTGACTTCTCCAGAACCAGTTTGGTATAGGGATTCAGATATATCTAATTCTAAAATTTGCAATAATATTGAAGTAATTGGTAATCAATCTGGAAACTTGTCAGTTAGTGAGAATCCGTTCTGGTCTGTGGAAGAATCAAAAGCTCTTTCTCTCGGGGCAAATAAATTATGCTTAATTTCAGAGAAAGGTGGATGGGAGTCTTTAGAGATAGGTAATTCGGGTATTAGCGGTTATCGGATGGCCCCTATTGTTGAATTCAAACAAGATGATGGTGTCAAAAGACTTTGGCATTTACCTATTAATGACTCTTATGTTGGGATTTACCTCTCACCAGATCGTGGTATGACTCTAGGAGTTCAAGCAGGAGATATTCTTTTTTCAGATAAATATGGTTCTCCAGTATGTCCATCAAATTCTATGGTTCCAACACTTGACCCTGATTCCGACGAGAATTTCACCTTAGCAAGCGGTTATCCACTTATTGTTGATGGTGATTATGATGATCGAAGTCTATTACTTCCAGAGGATGGTTGGTTAGTAAATTGCAATACAGTTAATTCATATTCTAGAGTTATTAGATCGGGGCTAGACATAGAGATTAGTGGTTCAGTTTTAACCGATTCTAGTTTACCATTCTCTGATTTAACTATTACTTCAAGAGTTGACAATAATATCACTTTGATACTTGATGTGTCTAGTAATCTAAGGGATGATGATTCTCTAGATATACTGGTGCCAAACTTAATTCTTACAAATGGTTCAGTAGAGATTAATATTGACTTGAATGATAATAGCGATACTTGGAGAGTTTTCTGGATTTCACAGGAATCTAATAGTCTAACTCTTCATTTTGTTTCCAAGTGCCCTATAGGTGGTTGTCTAAATTGAGAGTTGCGATAATCGGGGTAGGTTCTATTGGGGGGATTCTTCTCGGTGCCTTAGCTGATACAAATGCAGATATTATATGTGTTTCTAGGGGTCGTACTGCATCTAATCTCTCTGATATGGGATTAGTTCTTCATACTCCCGAAGGCAGTATAGAAGTCGTTCCATCTGATAGATATTTAGTGGTTGATAGCGAATCAGGCCCTCTTTCAGAACAAATAAGGGGGACTTGCGATATTGCAATAATTTGTGGTAAAACGCTCGATAATCCTACACTAACAGAGATAGCATCTGAAGTTCTTACTCCTGAGGGATATGCATTAACTATTCAAAATGGATTAGGGAATGCAGAGGTATTAGCTCATCGTATCGGAAGGAATCGTGTTTTTGTTGGCTCTATTACTCATGCTGCTTGGCGTAACAATGAGGGTGAAGTTCATTGGGTAGGTAGGGGTTGTATAACTTTCGGAGCATTGGATAGTTCTGAAAACGTTAAAGCAGAATCTCTACTAAATATGCTTAATGATGCTGATTTAAATGCAGTATTAAGTGATGATATTCAACAAATTATTTGGAAAAAATTACTAATCAACGTCGCCATTAATCCAGTATGTGCAATTGCCGGTGTCCGAAACGGAGCGCTTTTAGAGATTAATTCTCTTTGGCAGCAGTCTATGCAGGCGATGCGTGAAGCAGCAATAGTTGCACGGGCGAGTGGAGTAGATCTTGGAGATATTGAATTGGAAACATATCTTCGAGATGTAGTGATGATATCTCCTGATAATAGATGTTCGATGCTTCAAGATATAATGGTAGGCAGGCCAACAGAGATTGATGCCTTATGTGGGGCAGTTGTTCTTCGTGGTGAAGCCGAAGGAATACCTACTCCCTGCAATGCAATATTGCATGGTTTGGTTAAAGGAATTGAGAGTTCTTCTAATTTTGATTAATTACTGTAATCTTTATTATAATGTAAACCAACGTTTTCTTTCCTCTCTAATGATGCACTTACTACAAGTTTTGCCACATGAATAAGATTTCTTAATTCTACTAAATCTTGTGTTGGTTTACAACTTTTCCATATTATTTCGACTTCATTTTCTAAATGCTTAATTCTTCTCTGAGCTCTCTTAAGTCTAGCATTACTCTTCACAATCCCTACGTCCATGGTCATAGTGGTCCTTAAAGCATCTAAATCTGCACGTAGAGGTGCATGTTCTATTAATGTAAGGAGATTATCTGCACGCCATAGTGGGAGGGTTTCTGGTAATTCCTGCAATTCATTTCTTTTGGCATTTTGAATTAAGTCTGCAGCGGCTCTTTCTGAATATACTACTGCTTCAAGTAAGCTGTTTGAAGCTAGCCGATTAGCACCATGCAAGCCAGTTCTAGCAACCTCTCCTATCGCATAAAGTCCAGGCATCTTTTCACCATCTACTAACGCATGCCCATGCTTATCTACGGTCACTCCTCCTACCATATAATGAGCAGCAGGTATGACAGGAATCGGATCAGGCCCTAAATTAATCCCATAAGATAATAGTTTTTTATTTATATTTGGGAATTTTTTAATTAGTTCATCTCTTTTCAAATGCTCAGTTATTAAGAGGACATGTTCATCTCCATTTTTCTTTAATTCAGCATCGATAGCCCTAGCTACAACATCTCTTGTACCTAGTGACCCCATTTCAGAGTAATTTTTCATAAATGAGTAATCATGGGGAGTTATACTTTCAGAGCCTTTCCATTGTGCATAATTCTCATTTGTCATTAATACTGCACCATGGCCTCTCATAGCTTCTGTGATTAAGAAAGGCCTTGAATCATTCATTGCTAAGGATGTAGGGTGGAATTGTATAAACTCTATATCTCTGATATCTGCTCCTGAACGAAGTGCCATTCCTACTCCATCTCCAGTCGCAATAGATGGATTAGTTGTTGAGCGATGGAGATAGCCTACTCCTCCAGTTGCTAGGACTATTGTTTTTGCAGGTAAGGTATGGACTACTCCCGAAGGCGCAAGGCACCATAAACCAACTATTCCTTCCTTAGGGTCGCCATATTTTCTTTGAATAAGGTCAATCGCCATCCAGTTTTCTAGTATTGTAAATCTTTCATCAATTTCTCCAGATGTTGATTTTGTCAAAGCTCTTTCAATTTCTGCTCCGGTTGCATCCTTTGAATGTAATATTCTTTGATCTGAGTGACCACCTTCTCTAACGGTATCATAATCACCATTTTCATTTTTGTCAAAACGAACTCCGTGTTTCACTAGATCTCTAATCCTATCTGCGGCTTCTAATACCACTGATCTCACAACTTTTTCATCACATAATCCTGCACCAGCTGATAATGTGTCTGCTACATGTGCCTCAATAGCCTCCTCATTTTCTGGATCTAATACTCCGGCGATTCCTCCTTGCGCCCAATTCGTATTTGATGTGGATATACTTTTTTTTGTTATTAATGCTACACTCAATCCTTTCTGAGCACAACGATGTGCTAAGAATAACCCTGCAATACCTGACCCGACTACTGCAATATCTACAGCGGGCATTAATTCATCTCTGATGGTGGTGCCCATATCCATGTCCATAGAGTGTTTGTGAATGAATCTTCGCTTAATGTTAATAGATAACGGCATAAATAAATAGGTGCATTTTTCGCATTGCTGCGCGCAAGTCATCCTCAAGGTTCATAGACGGAAATGCGGCAGCCAACTAATGATGTTAGCGAGAAATTGCTAATATTATCTGGTGATGGGATGCATCTAGTAAGAATTGAACTTGAAAATTTCAAATCATTTGGTGGAGAAATCACTATACCTTTCGAAGAAGGGTTCACTGCAATAACAGGCCCCAATGGTTCGGGTAAGTCGAATTGTGGCGATGCTATACAATTTGTTCTTGGTCCAAAATCAACTCGTTCACTAAGGGCATCTAATGTTTCTGAGTTAATTTTCAATGGAGGTGGTGGAGGGAAAGCTGCTAGAAATATGTCTGCTACACTTGTTTTCAAGAATTCCCCCGAAGCAGATGGAAGGCGTAGATTAAGAATTGATACCGAGGAAGTGAAATTCACCCGTTCTGTAAGGTTAAATCGTAAAAATGACACAGTCTCCTCTTACTGCATTAATGATAATCCCTCAACTGCTACAGAGATGAGGAGAGTTTTAGCTGAAGCCGGTTTACATGGTGATGGATACAACATAGTGCTACAGGGAGATGTCACCAATCTTGCATCAATGACCCCCCACAAGAGAAGAGGGGTTTTAGAAGAGGTGGCCGGAGTAACTGCTTATGATGATGAAATACGTCGTGCTAATAATCAAAGAAAAGTTGTAGAAAATAATATTGAAACAATTGATTTGTTTGAAGAGGAACAAAAGCACCGCCTCAAAGGTTTAGGGAAAGAGCGCCAACAGGCATTAAAGTTTAAAGATCTGAAAGATGAATTAGATGTGAATAAAGTTGTACTCCATCAATCTAGGTATAGGAATCGATTAGATGAGGTGAGACTTCTCGGCGAAGAGCGTTCAAGTTATTCGCAGCAAATACAGAGCCTAACTGACAATATTAGGGCGGGGAATCTGAATTTAGGCAAGTTTGATGAAGAACTTGTCCAAATAGGTAATAATTTAGACGACATAATGAGTGGCGATGCGAAAGAATTATTGGATACAATTCGAAAACATGAAATAGATATTGAAACCAACTCAGATAGAGTTGGTGACCAATTAAAAATCATTGAAACTGCTGATGAAGATATCGAGATAACTCGCGAAGATTATCATGGTGCAGAGTCGGCTATAATCAAGGGTCGAGAAGAGTTAGATCAGGCTACGAAGTCATTATCCACAGCAGAAGATGATTTGAATAGAGCCGCTTTAGATGAAGAACATGCTAGGGAAGCAATTCAATCAGGGGATAGGCACGGCCGAGATTTGAACCGTGCACTTGGTCAAGCGACCGATTTAGTCGCGGAAAAGCATCATGATTATTCAGTAGCCAAACTAGAATCGGATAGAGCGGAGCAAACTGCTCAGATCGCTTCAGAGAAGTTGGCTGATTTCGAAGATGAATATGAACAGGCGACACTAAATCGTGATGATTTAGAGTTAGTTGGTGAAGAACTACAAGATGGTGGCAAAAAATTAGATAGAACTAGTCTGGCAAATGACCTTCAAAGATTGACTAAACAAGAAGTGGCATTGAGAGAAGATCGTGATCGAGCAGAAGTTAGAGCTCGAGATACGGAAGTGGAGTTAGTAAAAGCCAGAGCACGTCAAGAAGCAAAGGCGAACAGACCTGGTTCTGCAAGTACTATCGCTGCTCTATCTAAATTACGTCAAAGTGGAGATATCAAAGGAATTCTTGGGACACTGGGTGAATTATGTTCTCCTAAAGATTCAGTTAATGAAGAAGCTTTAGCATTAGCTCTAGGAAATGGTCTTAGGAGTATAGTTGTCATCAATGATGAGGTTGCAGCATCCTGTATCAAGTGGTTAAGGCTAAATGGTGGCGGTAGAGCAACGTTTCTTCCGCTTAACAAGTTAAATGTGTCAAGGCCGCAAGGAAGAACGCTAATTGTTGCTAGAAATCCTGGAGTTCTTGGTTTTGCTCATGATTTACTTGATTATGATTCAGATATTGATATTGCTGTAAGGTATGCTTCTAGGAATACACTAATTGTACAATCTATGAATATAGCACGCAATAACATGGGTGGTGTTCGAATGGTCACTCTGAAAGGAGATATCATCGAAGGCTCTGGTGCTATGACTGGAGGTTCTCCTGCTGGTTCATCAAGGCCTAGTTTCGGGGGGGGCAATCCAGGACAATTAGGTAATGAAAGGCTCGAGAGATCAGTCGAAGAAGCAAATCTGCTTTATTCTACTGTAGAGGCAGCATTGAGAGAATTACGTACTAATCAGCAAATATTGAGAGACCAGATTCATGGTCTTGATGATAGCGATCAATCGGTGAAAATACGCGAATGGAAATCCGATTTATCGCGTGCTCAGAAACATGTTGATGACATAGGTAAAAAAATCTTAACTGCTAGGGAAGAATTCACTCTTACTGAAAGGTCTTTTGTTAATGCGAAGGAAGCGGCAGAAGTGTCAAATCAAAAACACCTTGAAGCACTCGAAGCGAGAATAAATTCTGCTACTGCATTACAAAGCCACACTCCTGACCATCTTTCAGAGATATTACGGAATGCTGAGAAAACAAGGACTGATGCTGAGCGTACAAGACTTATCTCCGATGCAGCAATACTTAGTGGGAATGAAAGAATAAAAATTCTTTCAGATAGATTATCAGAACTTGCCAGGCAAATCCAAAACAAAGAATCATTAGTATCTGAAGCTAATAGTTTCATTGAATCTCTGAAAACATCTATCTCTAAATCAAGAGAATTATTAGTTGATTTGAAAGGTCAAGCCTCACAATTTGATGAAGAACAACAAATTCTCACACAGCGTAGAGAAATTATAGTTGAAGAAAGAGCAAGTTTGAGAGCCAACTTAGAGGGCAGTTCTCAGAAACGCGAGACATTCAGTTCTCGAGTCGAAGATTTAAATATTCAGATTCATCAGAAAAGAGAAACAGTCAATGAGATTATTTCTGAATTAGCAGCAGAGCATATCGATGTTCCATCTGCAGATATCCAATTACCTACAGTGGCCGAGGCGGAGAGAGTAGTGCAGGGACTCGAACGTCGCCTCGGTCATCTAGGTGATGTCAATATGTTAGCAATTGAGCAATATGATGTCGCAGTTGAGCGTATTGCAGGCCTCGTAGAGGATGGTAAAACACTCAGACAAAGACGCCATGACCTTGTAGGAATTGCAGACAGGCTTGAATCCGAAAGAAAGAAGAGACTTCTATTAGTCTTCGAGCATGTCAATAGGAACTTTAGCCGAGTTTATGAGATTCTCCAGCCAGGTGGGATTGGTAGTCTTAGATTAGAGAATATGAAGAATCCATTTGACGGAGGTCTTGAAATGGATTGTGTTCCTCCTGGTAAAAGTAGTAAAACTCGCAGAAACTTACTTTCAGGTGGGGAAAAATCAATGGCAGCACTAGCATTAATATTTGCTATACAAGATTATGAACCAAGTCCCTTCTATTATTTTGATGAAGTAGATCAAAATCTCGATCCATTTAATTCGGAATTAATTGCTGCTCTATGCTTGATGCGTTCTCAGAGGGCTCAATTTATCATGGTGACATTAAGGAAAGTTAGTTTGAATCTTGCCAACCACCATATTGGGATTACTCATGCAGGTGATGGTTGTAGCCGTAGAATCACTGATTTCGGCCGTAAAGCCGCATTACAGATGAGTGAAGATATGGAAAAAGAGGAAGCAGCAAGGAAGCAGTCTGATGATGAGCGTTCTGAGTTAGTATTGCCAGACCCAGAAAAAATGCCTAGAGTACCTGAACCTTTGGGTACCCCTAAGTCTCTAGGTGGTCTTGCTGAAAGGGCCGGCCTAGATGCTGATGACCTCGAAACAGGTGACGTTCTGATTACTTCTCCAAAAAATAGTGATTTAGAGGCATTAAGGGAAAGAACTGAAGACTGGACTGAAGATATTGAAGAATCTAATATTCTCCATAATGAATTAGTGAAAGAAAATAATATGGAGAGTAATAGTGAAGAGATTAAATCTTCTGAAATAGAAATTGAATGAGGTTATATTGTGTCTGTTTTCGATGGTTTTACTATGAGGGATGATATAGTCTCTAGATTACTCGGTGGAGATGCCGATCTTGAAACAAGTCGTTATTTAGACCGTTTAGTAGAGTTATCGATGGTTGAAGAAGCCGAGCATCAATTTTTGATTGACCCATTCGATAGATCAGTAGCTCTAGTGTTTCAAATGTTTCAAAATAGTGACCTTGACCCATGGGATGTAGACCTTTCAGTATTTTTAGAATTGTTTAACCAAAGGATAAATGATTCAGAAAATATAGACTTACCTACTTGTGGGAGGTTGGTTCGAATGGCGTGGACCATACTTCGTGGCCAAGCAAGTACTCTTCTCGAGAGGCAAGAAAGATCTCTTATTGAAGAAGAAGTTGAAGATTCATGGGACTTTGAAGATTCATGGGAAACTGAATTTTCTGATGAGGATTACAATTTTTCAGTAGGGGTGCTTACAGGTGCTGCTAGCGATGTTCTTCCAAGTATGTTTGAGGGGAGGATACACCGAGAAGAAGGTCGCCCGGTGACCTTAGGTGAACTATTAATGGGACTTCAAGCAGCTGGTAGACTTTCTGAAGAACAAAAAATGAGGGAGCAAATTGCCAAAGAACGCCGTGAAGCAAATGAAAAAGCCCGCGCTAGATTTGGAGGCAGCCTACATGTTGAAAATCTAGAAGACGATTTAAAAAGGACATGGGATGCATTACGTAGTCGTACAGTAGAAAACAAACAAACTACTAATCTTAGTGATGTGGTTGAAGTTTTAAAGAAAAATTCAATTGAGTCTGGACTAAGTTCTGAAGAAGCAGAGTCTGAGGCTCAAGTGACTGCCCTAGTGTCCTCTCTTTTCTTGACACATAGAGGATATGCAGAGGTATCTCAGGATCTAGATGGCCAAATTAAATTGAAGAATCTGCATTTACAAGAAGATGACTTTTTGGCTTTAACTAATCGAATTAATCCCAAAGTATCACTTCATGAAGGAGCGATAATAAATGAGTGAGACCAGTCTTTCCATTATTTTAGAGGCGATAATGTTTACTTCTGGGCGTTCAATGTCAACGGATGAACTTTCTAAAACGGTTGATAAATCAAGTGAAGAAGTCAAATTAGCATTATCTGAGTTACAGGCACGTATCAAAAGAAGGCATGATTCTGCATTGCAACTAACTGAAGTATCTGGTAGATGGATTTTCGAAGTGCGTCCCAGTCTTTCTCCACATTTACCTGAATCTTTCCGTCCCGATACACCTCAGAGACTTCTTCCGGCCGCTGCATTAATTGCTTATCATCAGCCAATGGCTCAATCTCAGTTGGTGGAGATGCTTGGCCAAAGAGCATATGATCATGTAAGAGATTTAGCAAACTTAGGTCTAATCGATAGACGTAGAGATGGTTTGACTCGTCGCCTAACCACTACTCGGAGGTTCGCTGAATATTTTGGTTGCCCTGAGGTTGACTACCGCGCTGTGCGCTCCTGGTTCCGTTCTGAAGCCGCTAAAGCAGGCCTCACTAGTGCTCAACTTGCTGCCTCTCTTGCTCCTGATGAGCAAATGACAATAACTGAGTTTACAGAGGATGAATATATCTCAGATTCTGAAACTACAAATTAAGGATTTAGCTTTTTCTAATTTCCAGTATTGCTTCTTCTACTGTTGCCATAGTTATTCTTTCACCACTTTCTTTCACCATGTTTGCTACTATATCAATTTCATCATCCTTTGCGCCTGCTGAACTAATCATGTTCTTCAGATGTAGTTTCATATGTCCTGCCTGTATCCCTACAGTGGCTAATGCTCTAAGTGCTCCTAAATTTTGTGCCATTCCTGCAGCGGCCATTACTTTAGCTAAATCATTAGCACTTTTTATTCCCAATAGTGCAACATTTGCTTGAGCACCGGGGTGTATTCTCACTGCTCCCCCTACAAGTCCGACAGCCATTGGGCATTCAATTGAACCAACTAAATTTCCCTCCATGTCTTTTTCCCAGTGTGTCATTGAACTATACTGTTTTTCATAGGCACAATAAGAATGAGCTCCTGACTCAATTGCTCTCCAATCTTGCCCACATGCAACTGCTATCGGCGAAATAGCATTCATGATTCCTTTATTGTGAGTAGTGGCTCTAAATGGATCTGCCGCAGCGAAATGATATGCTTGTATTACTCCATCTATTACTTCGGAGCCTTGCAATGGGTCGCCTTTATCTGACATTTCTTCAGCCGTGAATATAGCGCTAACTCTTGCTAATCTGTGTATGGCTAAGTTACTGATAATTCTCAGGATGACGGTGCCTCCTGACAATGACTCTACCTTCGGAGCAATAGTTTCTGCCATTGTATTGACTGCATTTGCTCCCATAGCATCTCTACAGTCTACAAGTATGTGGACGATAACCATTGGTCCAGACATGGTTTCGATTATTCGGACTTCTACGTCTTTACATCCTCCTCCGAATTTAACTAATATCGGGTCTACTTCATTGCATGCTTGAATCAATCCATCTTTGGCGGCAAGTATTGAATCTCTAGATGCTTCGGGGTCATCGCAACCAACAATCTGAATTTGTCCAATCATTATGGGGTCAGTATTGTTTGATCTAAAACCTCCTTTAGCCTGGCATCTTTTTGCCATATTGGAAGCTGCAGCAACTACGCTTGCCTCTTCAACTACGAATGGTACTAGGTAGTGTTCTCCATCGATAATAAAGTTAGTAGCAACTCCTATTGGTAAGGAATATCTCCCCACTACGTTCTCTATCATGCGATCGGCAGTTTCTTCAGATAATTCTGCATTAGCCCATGCTTGGACTTGTTCGTCGGTCAAACCTGCTATCTCTGCTAATTTATCTCTTCTTTCAGGGACAGATAGTTTGTAAAATCCTTTCAATCGACTGTTGTCTACTGGCATGTTCTCACTATTCTTTGCCAAGACCTATTACTTGTAATCTCTTTGCTTTAGTTAGAATAAATATGCCGTTTATAGGTATGATTGGCCTTAACTAGATTTTACCTAATATTGCTACTTTATTGTGTCTAAACAATCTTTTCAAGCCCGGGATTTCTATTTTGAGTGGTAAAAAAGCGTTAATAATGATGTTAACGCTTCGTTAACGTATTATTTAAGCGTTAATAAAGCGTTAATGATTAATTGCTTTAAATGTATCACTGAAAGGTTTTATTCCTTTTTTATTAGGTTTGTTATTCGAAGAAAAGCGTTAATTAGCCAAAAAAAAGCGTAATAATGCGTGAACATTATGAACTAGTAGCTGTGCACAAGGGGTATGTCAGTCGGAGTAGTCAGTTTACTCGACCTCCCCTCAGTTCGTGGCAATCCATTCGACAATAGGCCAATTGAAGCATCTCGCGCTCATGACCTAGTTGGGCGACAAAAAATACTCCATCGCTGGCGGGATCACATACATTCAGGTTCTCCTAGAATGATACTTTTAGTCGGAGATCCAGGTTCTGGTCGGACTTCAATCATCAACACTATTTCATCTCAGACTCAAAAGAAATATATCGGACAATACCTCTCAGATGGGGATGACAAAGTACGTACAGTCTTACATGAAATCGTAACTCATTTTGGTACATTCGAATCGATAGCTACTATGAATCAATTATCACAGAAATTAGTATCTATATTCGATGAAGAAAAAGGACCATTGCCATTAATCGCTTTAGACTATCCATCTCAAGTAATTAACTTGAACGATTTTTTATCACGAATATCACCAATCTTATCAAGGCTCAGAGCAATGACAATCGTAAGTTTAACCGAATCTCAGTTTTTAGATTTAAATGAAGAACTTAAAGAGATATTCGATGAACCAGATAGGATAGAAAACTTCTCAAAAAATGAGATTCAAGAGATGGTAAATAATCGGATGCGTTTGAAATCGAAAGAAAAATGGAATATTAATTCAGTTATTCTTGATTCCATACATTCCAGTACGGGGGGCAATCCTCGTGATGTGATTCGAATTTTAAAACGTCTAGTAGATGAAAAGAGAGATTTAGGATACCATGGGACACTAGAAAATTTAGTTGCTTGGAAGGATAATTCACCACACACCAATAATCATGAGGTTTCCCACCCCTCTCAAATCATCGAAGAAAAAGAAAATACACCCCATGCAATTATTTTAGATCACAAAAAAACCAACCAAGATAATCTCATTAATGGTAATCAAGAAATTAATCCAGAAACTCCCGATGATGTAAATGATGATTTTATTGATGTAGAGCCTGATGATCAGTGGAGTGATGAAGCCTCTCTTGATTGGTCAGATGACCTTTCAGTGGATTCCAATTACGATGAAGAAGAACGTTTTGAAGAAGATATTTTAGATCTAGATGTGGGTATTAGTCCCGAATTAATTATTGAAGAGGAACATAGTTTATCCGAGCCACTTCTGGAATCTAATACTGTGAATGAAATTGAATTATTTATGGACCCTGGAACCGAGCCTCCTAAGGGTTCTCAAAAAAAGAATACATTTGGTGGATTAAGGGCACGTCTTGCCAAAACCTCTTCTGGTATGGAAACTGAAGATATCAGTGAGGTAGAAATAACTTATGCTGACTCAGTTCGTTCCCAATCAACATTAGATAAGTTTACTGATCCTAAAATATATGAGCAACCAAAGACTCCAATTAGTGACACAGAAGATATTATGTCGGAGGCTCAAGTAGATTCTAGAATTGAAGTTCACAATTATCATGAGGTAATAATTACCGAAGGGTCTGAATGGTCAGTGGAACCTTCTTTTTCATCAACTTTACCAGATATTTCTACCGGTTCAAAATTTGATATTATCGACAAACCTTCTGAAAAATCTCCTGAATTAATACCTTCTACATACGTAGATGACCCTATTTTTGAAGATATAGAACCATCTACTGAATTGCCTATTGAACCAATCCCTAATCTGATGTTGTCCGCTATCCCAATCGAAAACACTCCAACCGGGAATTTAATTCCTAATTTTTCTAAATTCACTCCTAGGTGGGAGCCAGATTCACCTTTAGATACTAATCGTTTTTATTCACTTTCAGATGCTGAGAGATTAATATTAGAAATAGCTGCAATAAGAGAGATATCTCCATCAGATGATGAATTGCAGGCAAGGTTAGAGGTAGGTCGACCTCGACTATCACAATTGTATAATAGTCTACAAAAATCAGGTTTGTTGTCTGTAAGGAAACAAGGACGTACACGTTTGTTTAAACTAAGCAGTGCAGCTGTAGATGAATTTTGAGGATTAAAAATGTCAGACGATGGAAATATAGTTACCCGAGAAAAAGTCGAGAAATATCTCGATTTGACTGCTGAAGCAAGAATTAAAGCAACTTCAATTGCCAATAATGATGAAGATAATCGAAGGTTAGAATCTATGCTCAGGATGTGTGATGACTACCAGAACGATGCAAGACATTTTATGATTAATGGTGATTTAGTACGTGCTTTTGGTGCTATAAACTACGCTCATGCATGGATTGATGCCGCTGTAAGAATTGGCCTTATGGATGGTCATGGTGATGACCGTCTATTCACATTACCTTAATTTTGTATTAGACGTAGTATATTTCTTGAAGTTACTTCAATATATGAACCACCATTATTTATTAGTCTCTCCTTCAATCTTCTATCAACAGTTAGAACTGGCCAATTATTCTCTTCCGATAATTTAAGTAACATTCCATCTGTGTGCCTTAATTCTTCTGGAGCTTCAATAATTTCTGACTTGCTCTCAAGTAATTCTAGTAACAATCCCTTACGCTGTTTAGAAAGTGAGATTAATTCTTCTCTGACTTTTTCTAGAAGTAAATATCTTGGTTTTCCTATTACTTTACTCATAGCAACATCTAAGTTTAGGCGAGCATCGATTAGTGCAGCCCATCCACAAGCGTCTATTAGGACGCAATCCATGTATTTCACCCTACGATTGTTCCATGGCCAATTAACCGCCATCTTGTTCCAACTCTTCGAGACAATGTAATTCTACTACCTACTTTAGCACAAATTGGTAATCTTAGAGAGATCCTTGATAATTTACCTTTTTTAGATACAGTTCCCACAGATGTCGCAGTTGCTGAATTTATCATTAGCATTTCATTCATAGAGAGTGGACGAACAGGATCTGAACCGCCATCTCCTCCTGCAACCATTTTTTCTAGTAATTCTAGTTCTAGTTCTAAAGATTCCCATATTGGGGGTAATTCACCTTCTCTTGCCATTACTTGTCCTGACAATTCATCGGCCTTTGTAGCAACTGGATCTAGGGGTGTGGCTATTCCACAAAGTCCTCCTGCATGTGCAGTTTCAAGATTTATTCCTCCTCCTTTTATACTTTCTATATGAGTCTCAAGTGGCTCCCAACGAGTCTTGTTTCCTTCTTTTATTCTTCTTCCTGGGGCAATCATTATTTTATCACCAACCGTGAAAGAACCTTCTACTATGCTGCCTCCAATGATTCCTCCTGATAGTTCATTTGGACGCGCTCCTGGGCGGTTTGTGTCAAATGATCTTGCAACATACATCAAGCCAACTTCTTCCTTAGAACGATCAGGTGTTGGTATGATCTTTTCAATAGCCTGTATAAGAATATCTAGATTGACATCATGATGAGCAGAGATTGGTATTATTGGTGCGTTTTCAGCAATAGTAGAGTTGACGAATTTTTTAATTTCATTATATGATTCCATAGCCCTTTCTTGAGACACTAAATCTATTTTATTTTGTACAATTACGATATTTTCAATACCTGCAATTTGTAATGCAGCTAAATGTTCTCGTGTCTGAGGCTGAGGGCATGTTTCAGTTGCAGAAATTAGTAACAATGCTCCATCCATAATAGATGCACCTGATATCATTACCGCCATCAGTGTCTCGTGACCAGGAGCATCAACAAATGAAACGACTCTCAATAAGTCTTTTTTAGAATCTTTTTTACCCTCAGGGTGTTTTCCTTTAGCATAAAATTCACCTTTATCAGTTGAATAAAAAGTAGTATCAGCATATCCTAGTTTGATACTAATGCCTCTTTTCCTTTCTTCGGAATGAGTATCAGTCCAAGTTCCAGACAGTGCTTTAGTTAGAGTTGTTTTACCATGGTCGACGTGTCCGACCATTCCAATATTTACTTCAGGCTGCTTTTTACTTTCAGCCAGAAGTACCATCCCCTAAGGTTCACTCCTCTTCATCGCCTAGGATTGATCCTAGAGATTTATTGCCATATTCTAACACTTTGAGGTTAAGTTGACGAGTCTCGGTACTAATTGTATTTCCACGGAGGTTTCGACGACGACGTAGTCCGTCATACTTATAGCGATAAATTTTAGAATTTTTCTTAACATAACGCTTGCCTTTGTAACCTGTACCAGCAGTGATAAGTATTGATTTAACATTCCCGCCATCAAGCTCTGAACGCATAGCTCGTCCAGTTTTATCTGAGCCTCCAGTTATCTGAAGTTTGTAACCATTCAATGAATCTTCACCCTCACCTACAAACATACCTTCTACTGAATCTCCAATCTTCTTTCCTAGGAAATGATTGAAGTTCGAACCGGTAATTTCTACTGAGAATGAACGACCTTTAGCACTGGGCTTAGTATCGTTGATTACTGCTTTGAAAGATTGTTCACCTGCCATATTACTCACCTTTGACGACATCCCGACATACGACCCCTATAAGAGCGGTTCGGAAACCCCTTTCGGACTCCTGAATCATCTTTGTAGATCTATTTCAATTCTACTAGCAAGATTTGCAGGTGCCACGTTATTCATTGTAATGTGCTGTGTTCTTCCTCTTCCAACGTTTGACTTGCCACTTCTAGTCTCAATTAATCCCTGGTTTTCAAGAAATTTCAGATGTTTCCAGAACGTAGTATAACTTTTAGGCTTTGTTTCATACTCTTCACATACTAGTCGGTATAATTTTTCAGCATCTCCAGTATTTATCTCAGACTCCTTTTTCAGTCTCCTACATAGGCCAAGCATAATTAATTTTTGATCTTTTGATAGTCCATCGACTTGGCTTGGTTCTATCGATGTTGTTCTCTCGTTACTCTGCTCTAAATCGCTAATTAGAACCTCTCCTCTCCCTGCAGATTCCGCTCTTCGAATTGATGCATCTAGTAATTCTATGGCTAATCTAGCATCTCCTGAATCTGCTGCCATCATTCCGATTTTTTCAAGAATCTTCTCATTTATTGACCCACTTCTACAAGCAATATCTGCTCTTTGCTTAGCTATTTCCGTTAATCCTTTTTGAGTATATGGTTTTAATTCTAGAATGTTACTGGCTCCAAGTCTAGATATTATTGCTGGTTCAAATAATTTTAACAACATCGAATCTTGACTCACTAAAATTAATGATAATGTACCTTGTCTTTCCTGACTTTCATCAATTCGTAAAAGTTTGTATATCAAATCAAAATTATCTCTTCTGACTAATATATCAACTTCATCAAGTACCAGTATGAGGTGACTATTATGAGATAATAGGTTTCTTCGTATTGATTGAATTATTTCTCCAGAGCTCAATCCTCTTTCTGGATGTCCCGAATCTAATATTACTGCTATTCTTTGTAATACTTGTGATGTTGAAGGATTATTTCTACAGTTAACATGAGCTACAATTATTCTTCTTTTTCCATCTAAGTATTTGACTAAATCTTCACCGAATCGTAAGGTTAAAACAGTTTTTCCGGAGCCAACAGGCCCCGTAATTACTGCTCTACAACTCGAATTATGATTCTCAATATGGGAAAACATGCTTGCAATTTCGCCTAGTTCTTTGTCTCTACCAACTAGACGATCCGGTGTCCAGTCAAATGACAAAGGTTCTTTGTTAACTAAGATTTTACCCGCGCCTATACGGTTGAGGTATCCTGCCATCAATATGGTGTTTATTCGGTCGTTCTTAGACCTATCCAGAAACTATGTTCAGATGATGTATTTTATTGATTATTTATCTAATCATGGTATTTCATCAAATTGATAACCATGCTCCCAACTTTTTTCACCTAGAGATACTTCTAATTCAAACGGAGTAATCAATGGTTTAGCATATTTGATAGCATCATCTATTGCAATTCTTGGACAAGCAGTATTTACAAATGCATCTACTGGATAAAAATCAATCAAATCAGGACCTACATGGTCTAGGGCTAACAAATATCCTTTTTTCCCATGTTTTTTCAATAAATTTTTCATTCTTATTGCTAAGTTTCTTCTCATTTGACCTGGTTTCTCACCAATTAATATGCCAAATGTTTTAGCATTATCCACGGAAAAAATTAGCCCCATACGTTGCCTTAATATTCTCTCTATTCTTTTAAACGACATTTCACTAGCATCTCCAGTATATGGATCAAGTAAAGCTAATGGTTTTCCAGTATGCATTACTAGACCTATTGGGTGAAAGTCACCCGAACCAAGGAATAGATAGTGCCCTATTGAGGGATCATCTCCAGAGTAATTGCATCCTAAAACTTGTCCAGGGAAAGTAAGTCTCGCTCCGCCTACCGGTATTTCTACTTCAAATCCAGCACTCTCTAATCTTTTCTTATAATCAAATAGCAAATGTAGATGCTGGATTGAACCAACGAGTCCCAATTTAGTTCCTGTAAGTGGTGCAACTCTTCCAACAGCATCCACAAATCGTTCCATTGCTTCATCATTTGTCAAATCAAGATCTTCTCCTACTGTTGCTAATCTAGCATCAGCAATTGATTTATGTTGTGCTAAAATAGGTAGTACGGGATCTATCACTGGATCTCCCTCATATGTTACAGGGATGAAATGAGTAGGCATTCCTGAATCAATATTCATTTGTGAATGCCCCATATGAGCAACTAATTCAACTCCCATCATTTTCATTTTATCATGAACTAAGTCACATGCTCCATAGCAAGGATCCGCTGCTAAAATCACTTTAGCTGCCGATTCATCTTCGATGGAATCCATCATCTCTAATGCTTGCATTTTCAGTCCCTCTGGAACTTGTAAAGCTACGAGTCGATGGTCATTCTCTTTGATTCTAGCAACTAAGTCATCTAGTTGGAAATCATGTTTATCTAAATCCATATTATTACCTCTATTAATCTACTATCTCGACCTTTCCATCAATAATGTCAATTCTTGCGAGTGATCTTATTGGCCAATTTGGCCTTTCACGATTTAGTCTTCTAAGACCTTCTCCTTTTTCTATTGCAATTACAATATCTTGTAAAATAACACCCATCTCTTCAAGAGTTTCTAATAGTGGCTCTAAAGTTCCTCCAGTAGATATGACATCATCTACTATTAGTATACGTTCACCTGGTTTTATATCATTAATATAAACGGTAGATTTTGAATATCCGGTTGCCACATCTACTCTAATTTCTCCCTCCATTCCATATGATCGTTTACGAATTACTACAGTTGGTTTTCCAGTTGCATCACCAACTGCTGCTAGTAAAGGTAGACCCATTGCTTCAACTGTCACAATCAAATCAATTTTCGACCATTCTACACTTTCTACAATTAAATCACGTGTTGCACGGAGCACCTTTGCATCCATGCGAGGTATTCCATCAGAAATTGGGTGAATGAAATAAGGGTATTCGCCTTTCCATATTATTGGTGAACCACGGAGTGAGTCATGTAGAATCGATAGAGAATTCATGGGCTTCATGCCCACACACTCAGACTAGTCCCTTCAAATGCTCTGCACCCTCAACTACCTTGATTGTACAAGGTGTTGGGAATTTACAGTTTGCTTTACGTAATGCATCCCTTGCAACAACGTAATGTTCCGGAGTAGTTACAATAGATATGACAGTTTGTCCTCTTTGAACACGTGCAGCAGTTCCTACATTCTTGCCAAATGCCTGCCTCATACCTTGTGATACACGATCAGCACCTGCTCCAGTTGCTTGTTTATTTTCTCTAAGAATTTGATGAGGGTATGTATGCATTCTTAGTGCATAATTTTCTCCTGCAGCCGTCCTGATTCTTGCGTTTGCAACTTGACGAGCCGCTTCTAACGCTTTATCTTGAATTTGACATGGATTATCTGCCAAAAGTAGTAATTTAATTGGGAAACCACCAGCTTCAGCCACCTTTCTATTACCCATGAAATAACGTAGAATTCGATTATTTGGTACACCGCCAGTGTACTGACGTCTTGTGAATGCCTGACCCTTGAGTCGGCGGTACATAACTGCGGGCTTACGTGCCATTTGAACTACCTCGACTTCGGCCGACTGGCCTACCGTATTTAATAATGAGTGAGTAGAAGAAACTATATTTAGTCACTAAGTAATCAAGATGTTCTAAGTCTTTTACTCTCATTTTGAACGATTTTAACTCCAATTAGTATCATTAAGAATCCTATAATCATAGAATATCCTAATTGTTCTTCAAGTAACCACCAGCCACCTAAGATCCCAAAAACAGGTACTAAGAAAATATATGATGAAGCGGCTGTGGCTCCTAATTTCTCAATACCAATAGTAAACCAGTAATATGCAAGAACAGTTGAAAGCCCACCTAGGTATAGTATAGCAATCCATCCCTCTTCAGAGGGTCTAGGAATACCATAATTCCAAGTTTCATATATCATGAAAGGGGTGATCATAATGGTACCAATAAGTGAATACCAAACTACAATCTCTAAAGATGAATAGTTATTTTCTCCATCTTTACCTTCCATTAATCTCTTAGTCATATTTGTAGTCGTGGCCCAAGATAGTGATGCTAAAAGTATCAATAAATCTCCAAATATTCTTTCTTCAAATCTAATTTGAGTATTCGGACTCCATCCTGTAACTATACCTACTCCCAAGAATCCACAAAATAATCCTAGAAACATCTTCTTTGATATTGGCTGACCTAGTAGTGGGGCTGCTAGAATAACTGTAAATATTGGATTGAATGTTATTATCAAAGAAGCATCTCCCGCTGCGGTATAATACATCCCATGCATAAAGAAAAATTGGTAACATAATACTCCAGTGAATGCAATTAAGATCAGACTTTTCATAGTCTTTGTATTATCTGGAAACCATCTGACTTTTTTCCCATTAATTGCCATAACCATAAACCATAAATAAAATATTATCATAGTGAGAATATATCTCAGCCAAGCTCCAGTCATGGGTGGTAGTTCTAATGTTAACATTCTCCCAATAGCCCATGATAACCCCCAAATAATTGCTACAAGAAGCATAAGTAAGTGGGTTCTAAAGTTACTATCGTTTGTCATAGGTATACCAACTTCTAAGTTCTCCGAGAAGTTATACTAATTTATGTATGAGGGGGTCAATATATCTCCTGATGCTAACAATGCTAAGCGATTTGCTTATGCACCCCCTGCTCTGTGGTAGAACCCACGCTCCTGCGTGAGCGTTGGTTGGATTAGTAATGACAAAGAGATCAATGCTAGATCAGTTTGCCGAAATAAAGGCTCAGCACCCTGATACAGTGCTTTTTTTTAGGATGGGAGATTTTTATGAAATGTTCCATGAGGATGCAGTAGTTGCATCGGAAGTACTTGGAATAACTCTAACAAGTCGAGGTAAAAATTCAGAAAATCCTGTACCTATGGCGGGAGTTCCTTGGCATTCTGTAGAATCATATCTACAATCAATGTTACGTGCAGGTCACAAAGTTACAATGTGTGAACAGGAAGAAGAGTTACGTCCAGGATCGAAGATTCTTGAGAGAATTGTGACAAGGGTATATACTCCTGGTTCATTATATGAAGAAAATTTAATTGGTGAAGATGGTTCAAGTATTTTAGCAGCAATATCAGTTAAAGGAGATGTGATTGGTCTAGCGATTCTTGATTCTTCAACTGGTCGATCTTGGATTCAGGAGCAGTCAGGAGCAGGTCGTTGGGAACGAATTAAAGATGAAATCCAGAGGTGGTCTCCAAGCGAATTAGTAGTTTCCAAGAGTGATGCTTTGTCAGAGGTAATATTATCCTTAGTTTCTGATTTAGATAATGTCATTATGAGTATTCATGATGCTAATGCGGATCAAAGATTACAAGCAGTTCGAGAGCATCTAAAAGTGTCTGATCTTGGAAGTGTTGATTTAGATTCTAAACCATTAGCATTACAGGCATGTGGTCTAGCAGCTGGGTATATTGCTCGTTTACATCTAATTGACACCGTACCTCTAAGAGAAATTCACTTTGATGCTGATGATGGTCATTTAGTTCTTGATCAAACAACCTTAAGAAACTTAGAACTAAGTCATACCTTGGTTGGTGAAAAGCAAGGTTCACTATTACATTCAATAGATTCTACAAGAACTTGGATGGGTCGTAGATTACTCAAAGAATGGATTATGCGCCCTTTAACGAATAAACAAGTAATTGCATTACGTCACTCGGCAGTTAGTAGTTTGTTCAAGGCTCCTAGGAGACTTGATTCTATACGTGAATCCCTTAAATCGATGCGTGATTTAGAGCGTTTATCTACTCGTTTAGCTTATGGCCGGTCCAATGCGAGAGATTTAGTTGCAGTTTCAGAGTGTTTAGAAAGAATGCCTAAATTACAAACTCTCCTATCTGAAGGTAACTCAGAACTATTACATTCCTGTTCATTAGGGTTAAATGATTTAGAATCTCTGAGGGAGTTGATTTCAAGCAAAATTATTGATGAACCACCTGCAACAATAAGGGATGGTGGGATTTTTAGATCAGGTATTGATAAGCAACTGGATGATTTAAGAGAAAAGACTGGTGAAGGTACTAGTTGGTTGAAAGAATTTGAATCCCAAGAAAGAGAAAAACTTGATATTCCTAACCTTAAAGTCAAGCATAATAGACAATTTGGATTCTTTATTGAGATTACTAAATCACATGTTAATAAGGTTCCTGAACATTATCGTCGCCGACAAACCATGACTAATGCTGAGAGATATACTACTGACGAATTAGTTGGCTGGGAAGACATAATACTGACTGCCGATGATCGTGCGAAGGCTCTAGAAAGAGAACTTTTCATGACGCTTAGAGCAAGTGTTGCTAGTTTTTCTTTAGATTTAGCAACAATCGCCAGAAAAATTGCTACTATCGATGTATTATCTTCCTTTGCTGTCCATGCAAGAAAAAACTCTTGGTGTAAACCTGAAATAAATGAAGAACATAAAATAGAAATTATAGCAGGTCGACATCCAGTATTAGAAGCCGATGGAAGATTTGTTCCAAATGATGTAAAGCTCGATAAGAAAAGTAGTTTCCTACTTTTAACAGGTCCTAATATGGGTGGTAAATCTACATATCTCCGCCAAACTGCATTGATATCAATTTTAGCTCAAGCAGGTTCATTCGTACCTGCAGAAAAAGCCAAAATTGGGATTGTTGATCGAGTATTCACTAGAGTAGGTGCTCATGATGATTTACGCCGTGGCCGTTCGACATTCATGATGGAGATGATAGAAGTTGCACATATTTTACGTCGTGCAACAGATAAAAGTCTAATTCTTCTCGATGAAATCGGAAGAGGTACATCTACTTTTGATGGACTTGCAATAGCCTGGTCTGTAACTGAAGATATTTGTAGAAGATTAGGTGCTAGAACTCTTTTTGCCACACATTATCATCAATTAATAGGGTTAGATGCAGAGTTTGATAATTTAACTAACATCCATGTTCAAGTAGCGGATGTTAATGGTGAGATTCGATTCCTTCACACTATTTCTGAAGGACCCTGCGATGAATCATATGGGGTTCAAGTTGCTGCATTAGCTGGGTTGCCAATTTCCGTGGTCGAACGTGCTAGAGATTTACTAATATTTCTTGAAAGTCAGGCCCAGGGCGCTAAGGCCGGATCTACTAACTCGCCTGACTCTAGACCAGATGGGCAATCTAGTCTATATGGTTGGATGTTA
>Ga0308019_10000005_pt1 | contig 207021 bp, 208 predicted proteins | sample Neamet284_FD_203135 | JGI IMG/M metagenome (GOLD analysis project Ga0308019, IMG submission 203135) | Marine microbial communities from water near the shore, Antarctic Ocean - #284 | ecosystem: Environmental > Aquatic > Marine > Unclassified | place: Southern Ocean | collected 2014-10-01
TGTTCTAGTGAAGTTTAATGTACCTCCTAAAGTAAATTTATTACTTAACTGAGCTCTACCACCCATACTAATAGTATTACGTAAAAGTCTGTTTCCAGGTGTAAACCCTTCATCATTAAGACTACCGTAGTTTACATTAAATGACATTTTACCATCATCAGATACAGAACGTATGTTAATGTTTGATGATTTAATAATTCCTGTTCTAAAGAATTCTTTTACACCATCGTAAGCTTTATACTCATATAAAGGATCAACTAAGCCTAATCCAACCCAGTCAACAAATCCACCTTGTCCAATAGGACTAGCAGTTGTGTATGGGTGTTTAAGAAAACCAGGAGTACCAGAACTGGTACCGTTTATAGCTGAGCTATTTCCCCAACCTCCTGGGCCTCCTTTTGCAAATGATGGTCCCCAGTTACTGAAGTACCAACCGAATGCTTGATCAAAACCTCCACCATATTCATTTTGGTATTCAGGTAATGAAGCTATTTCGTTTACAAATACAGCATTTGAAACTGTAACTTCAGTTTTCTTAGCTCCTCCTTTTGAAGAAGAACCAGATTTAGTAGTAATGATGATTACACCATTACGTCCTTGCGTACCATATAATGTTGCAGCAGCTAAACCTTTTAAAACGTTTACGTTTTCAATGTTGTTTGGGTCAATATCTAAAAAACGACTTGATCCATTATTACCATCAACAAAATTTCCTTGTGAATTTGTGTCACCACTAAAAGGTACACCATCAACAATAAATAAAGGTTGATTACTTCCACTAAAAGAGTTTAACCCTCTAATGATAATACTTGTTCCAGAACCAGACATACCACTCTGTTGTTTTATGTTTACACCAGATGCTTTACCTGTTAAAACACGAGCAATATCTCCTTCAGAACGTTCACTTATTTGATCTGCGCTAATTTTAGATACCGCATATCCTAAAGATTTTTTCTGTCTAGACATACCTAAAGCGGTAACAACCACTTCGTCTAATACATTTGCATCTTCTTTCATTGTTACATTAACAGTGTTAGAATCTCCAATTGTTCTTTCAGCAGTTTTGTATCCTAAATAACTAAAGCTTAGCACATCGCCAGCTTTTGCTGTTATAGAAAACTTACCGTCAAAATCCGTCTCAGTACCTGTAGCGGTACCTTTGATGACAACACTAACTCCTGGTAATGCTCCTGAATTATCAGAAATAGTACCCGAAACAGTCTTTTCTTGTGCAAATGAGATTTGCACGACCAACGCTAATAAAAGCGTTAAAATTCCATTAAACTTTGTTTTCATTGTATAATTATTTGAATTAATTGTCCCAAAAGTCTTAAATAAAAGTTAATTACACAACAAAAAGAGTGAAAAATGTTAATTATAATATGGTAAATGTTAAAAAATAAGGGGTCTTGTGTTAAAAGAACGTTAACATTTTGTTGTCAAAAACCTGTAACACAGCACCTTTGTTTCAGGATTTTATTTATTACAACATCCCTGTTTTTATTAATAACAAAGCGATTAGAACCTTGTTTTATTATTTCATGTGCATTTTTTGAGGTGAATAAGCATAAAAAAAGAGATTTAGTGAACTAAATCTCTTTAATGGATACAAACTAAATCATACACTTCTGTTTAGATAGTGCCTATTGTAGTTAAAATAGCGTCAGTATTTTGATGCTAATTATTGAGGTTTCTAAATAGTTATTACCAGATACGTTGTTGAATGTGCTGTTAATGTCAATTTTGCTATTGCCTCTTGTAAATTGGTATCCAAGCCCTATTGATTTTAAGATTTCGTTGTGACGATCAATATTGAATAGACCTATATCATGTATACTGTATATATAAGAGTCTGTTTTTGTATGTAATCTCAATTCGCTATTTATATAGGTGTAAGAATTTGAGAGTATAGAGTTTTCTTGAAAACCTCTAATGCTATTTGTTCCTCCAGATCTAAAAAGCTCATTGTTTAGTGTAGTTTGATTGCTCGTTAGCTTTACTGTATTCTTTAGTAGGAAGTTTATTTTCTTGGAAAAGAAAAAGACAGATGAAGTGTTTATGTTTAACTGGTAAAGAGATGTTATCTCGTCTGTTTTCCTCGTTTTATGTATTAGTTCCATCCCGAAGTTGAATTCACGACGATTAAAAGAGGTGTATGTGATTCCCATCCCTAAACCGAGTTTTTTGTAATTTTTAAAATCAGTGAAGCTATTGCTGATTTTGGAGGATTCATTTTCTGCAATAAAGCGAATCTTTATGTTGTTGTTTATAGGGTAGTGTAGAGATATGTTGGCTTGAGTATTTATGTATGTAGAATCATGTCTGTATATATTAAATGAAATAGAAGGTGCTATTTTTGTATTAAAAATATATGGAATACTGCTTTTTAGATGAAACTCTTGTTTGTCGTTTCCGTTATTCTTCCAGTTAACATGAATTTCTTCTCCTTTATTAAAGGTGTTTTTAAGATGCAAATCAAAATAGCCTCTAAATTTAATCTTTTCGTTTTCTGAGTTGAAGTTTATTAAGCCGTCAAAATAATTTGCTTTCACCTTATTTAGATATAGGTACATGATAGTAGAATCTTTACTAAATAAGATTTCTGGCTTTTTTAATTCTTGAATAAAATCTAACTGGTTTGTTTTGTGTGAGATTTCTTCTATTAATTTTGAATTTACATTTTTATATGATTGAATGTTGAAATGGTGTTTTAAAAAGGAATCCGGAAAATCAGAATACCCTTTAACGATGATTTTATTGATGGTTCGTTTTTTACTTCTGCGAATGCGAAGTGTTGCCGACAATGTTGAATTAAAAATTGAAACGTTAGAAAGGTTGACTTTTGAGAATGTAAGTCCATTACTTATTAATTTATCATTAATTAATGATAGGGTGCTTTTTAAATCTTTAACTTCTAAAATGAGCTGGTTGTCTTTTGTTTTAAGGTGTAAAGATTTTAAAAGAGATAAATCTGCCGACTTTATTTTTAAAGATGCAATCGTTGTTCTTTCGCCAAGAGTAAGGTAAGAAGTGTATTGGTTGTTTTTGATTGTTAAACTATCTTCAACTAAGGTGTAATATCCTTTTTCTTTTAAGACGGCGAGAATGCTGTCTTTTGTTTTTAAGAGGCTTTTTTTTGAGGGAAACTCTGAATTAAATTCAATGAAAGAAAGGTGCTGACTTTCACTTTTATGAACGCTACCTATTTTAAGTTGGTAAAGGCTGTTTTTTTGGCTGTATGTAGTGGATACAATAAAACTAAAGAAAACGAGGTATATATAAGGTGTGATTTTTTTATCCAAAATAAGTTTATAAGTGCTGTAAAAATAGGCTGAAATTCATGAATAATAACTATTTCTATCTAGGATCTAAAAAATAACTACCTGATACATGAATAATTAGAAATAAATTGTACATTTGCCAACTCTTAAAAAGAGACAAATTAGAATTAAAAACGAAATTATTAACAATTTAGTATGCCAACGATACAACAATTAGTACGTAAAGGAAGAACCAAAATAACTAAGAAGAGTAAATCGGCTGCTTTGAAATCATGTCCTCAAAGAAGAGGAGTATGTACACGTGTTTATACTACAACACCTAAGAAACCTAACTCTGCGATGCGTAAAGTAGCGAGAGTAAGATTGACTAACGGTAATGAGATAAACGCATACATTCCTGGAGAAGGACATAATTTGCAAGAGCACTCGATAGTATTAGTTAGAGGTGGAAGGGTAAAAGATTTGCCAGGAGTAAAGTATCACGTAGTACGTGGAGCTTTAGATACAGCGGGAGTTGAAGGAAGAACTCAACGTAGATCAAAGTATGGTGCAAAACGCCCAAAGAAGTAATTATTTAACTTTTTTAATGTAAAGACATGAGGAAAAGAAGAGCGAAAAAAAGAATCCTTTTACCAGATCCAAAATTTAATGATCAATTAGTAACACGTTTTGTGAACAACATAATGTGGGACGGTAAAAAGTCAGTAGCTTTCAAAGTGTTTTATGATGCCTTAGATATCATAGAACAAAGAAAAGGTGAAGAAGAAGAAAAATCAGCATTAGAAATTTGGAAAGACGGTTTGTCAAATGTAATGCCACACGTAGAAGTTCGTTCTAAACGTGTTGGTGGAGCAACATTCCAAATACCAATGCAAATTAGACCAGATAGAAAAGTATCTTTAGCTATCAAGTGGTTAATCTTACATACACGTAAGAGAAATGAGAAAACAATGGCTCAACGTTTAGCTGCAGAAGTAATGGCTGCATCTAAAGAAGAAGGAGCTGCTGTTAAGAAAAGAGTAGATGTGCATAAGATGGCAGAAGCTAACAAAGCATTCTCACACTTTAGATTTTAATTAGATGGCTAGAGATTTAAAATACACTAGAAATATTGGTATTGCAGCGCATATTGATGCTGGAAAGACTACTACAACAGAACGTGTTTTGTATTACACAGGAGTTTCTCATAAGATTGGAGAAGTTCATGATGGTGCAGCAACAATGGACTGGATGGAGCAAGAGCAAGAAAGAGGTATTACAATTACTTCTGCAGCTACAACTTGTGAGTGGGAATTTCCGTTAGAAAATGGAGAATCTATTCCAGAGACTAAAGGATATCACTTTAATATTATTGATACTCCTGGTCACGTTGATTTTACAGTAGAAGTAAATAGATCATTAAGAGTTCTTGATGGTTTAGTTTTCTTATTTTCTGCAGTTGATGGTGTTGAGCCTCAATCAGAAACGAACTGGAGATTAGCTGATAACTATAAAGTACCAAGAATTGGTTTCGTTAATAAAATGGACCGTTCTGGATCAAACTTTATGGCTGTTTGTCAACAAGTAAAAGACATGTTGAAATCTAATGCAGTGCCAATTGTGATGAACATTGGTGATGAAACAGATTTTAAAGGTATTGTTGATTTAGTAAAGAATAGAGCTATTATATGGCACGATGAAACTCAAGGGGCAACTTTTGATGTAGTCGATATTCCAGAAGAATTAAAAGAAGAAGCTGCAATGTTGAGAGGGAAACTGATCGAAGAAGTTGCTGCTTATGATGAGAATCTTTTAGAAAAATACATGGAAGATGAAGATTCAATTACTGAAGAAGAAGTGCATGCTGCGCTTCGTGCTGCAGTAATGGATATGTCTATCATTCCTATGATTTGTGGTTCTGCATTTAAAAATAAAGGTGTTCAGTTCTTATTAGATGCTGTATGTCGTTATTTACCATCTCCTTTAGATAAAGATGGAATTGTAGGTACGAACCCTGACACTGGTGAAGAGATTACTCGTAAGCCAGATGTAAAAGAACCTTTTTCAGCTTTAGCATTTAAAATTGCTACAGACCCTTTTGTTGGTCGTTTAGCATTTTTTAGAACATATTCTGGTCGTTTAGATGCAGGTTCTTATGTTTTAAATAACCGTTCAGGTAAAAAAGAACGTATCTCTCGTATCTATCAAATGCATGCTAATAAGCAAAACGCAATTGATTATATCGAAGCAGGAGATATTGGTGCAGCTGTAGGATTTAAATCTATTAAAACTGGAGATACTTTATCAGATGTAAAACATCCTATTGTTTTAGAATCAATGGATTTTCCAGATCCAGTAATTGGTATAGCTGTAGAGCCTAAAACTAAGACTGATGTTGAAAAAATGGGTGTGGCATTGTCAAAATTGGCAGAAGAAGATCCTACTTTTCAAGTAAAAACAGACGAAGCATCTGGGCAAACAATTATATCTGGAATGGGAGAATTACACCTAGATATTATTGTTGACAGAATGAGACGTGAGTTTGGTGTTGAGTTAAATCAAGGTGAACCTCAAGTTGAATATAAAGAAGCTTTAACCAAAACTGCAGAGCACAGAGAGACTTATAAGAAGCAATCTGGAGGACGTGGTAAGTTTGGAGATATTGTATTTGAAATGGGACCAGCAGATGAAGATTTCAAAGAATCAGGTTTACAGTTTATAGATAAAATTAAAGGTGGTCGTATTCCAAAAGAATTTATTCCATCTATTGAAAAAGGATTTAGAGAGGCTATGAAAAATGGTCCTTTAGCTGGATTCGAAATGGAAACTATGAAAATTACATTGAAAGATGGATCTTTTCACGCAGTAGATTCTGATGCTCTTTCTTTTGAGTTAGCAGCAAGAATGGGATATAAAGCTTGTGGAAAAGCAGCAGGAGCTGTTGTTCTTGAACCGATTATGAAAATGGACGTTGTGACACCTGAGGAAAACATGGGTGACATAGTTGGAGATTTAAATCGTCGTAGAGGGCAGGTAAATGCAATGGATGATAGAGCAGGAGCAAAGGTTGTAAAGGCGGATGTGCCTTTATCTGAGCTGTTTGGGTATGTTACTACATTAAGAACATTATCTTCTGGTAGAGCAACTTCTACTATGGAATTTTCTCACTATGCACAAACACCTTCTAATATTTCAGAAGATGTAATTACTAAAGCTAAAGGATAGTTTACTAAATAGATATAAAATGAGTCAAAAAATTAGAATCAAATTAAAGTCTTATGATTACAATTTAGTAGATAAATCTGCTGAAAAAATCGTAAAGACTGTAAAGGCAACTGGAGCTGTAGTTAACGGTCCAATTCCATTACCAACACATAAAAAGATTTTCACAGTATTACGTTCACCACACGTAAACAAAAAATCTAGAGAGCAATTTCAGTTATCTGCTTACAAAAGATTATTAGACATTTATAGTTCTTCATCTAAGACTATTGATGCTTTAATGAAACTTGAGTTACCAAGTGGAGTAGAAGTTGAGATCAAAGTATAAATAAAACTCGATTAACTCAGTAGTCTTTTGGTTACTGAGTTTTATTGAAGACATGTCCGGAGGGTTTCGCGAAGGAAAAACGGTAAAAACATATTCAGCGTTGAAAATGTTTTAACGCTGTTTTTTTTGATATGAATTTCTAAAGGATGTACCGAAACGGAAGTTTCAAATAATTAATTATTAATATAGACGCGATGGATACTAAATCTAACGTCTAAAATCTAAACAAAATGTCTGGATTAATAGGAAGAAAGATTGGGATGACCAGCTTATTCGACGAAAACGGGAAGAACATTCCTTGTACAGTAATCGAAGCAGGCCCTTGTGTTGTTACCCAAGTCAGAACTGAAGAAGTTGACGGATACAATGCGTTACAACTTGGTTTCGATGATAAAAAAGCAAAAAGCTCTAATAAAGCTTTAGATGGTCACTTTAAAAAAGCTGGTACCACTGCTAAAAGAAAAGTCATTGAATTTCAAGGATTTGAAGAAGAGTATAAATTAGGAGATGCGATCACAGTAAGTCACTTTACAGAAGGTGAGTTTGTTGATGTGTCAGGAACTTCTAAAGGTAAAGGTTTCCAAGGGGTTGTAAAACGTCATGGATTTGCCGGAGTTGGTCAAGCAACACACGGACAACATAACCGTTTAAGAGCGCCAGGATCTATTGGTGCAGCATCTTACCCAGCAAGAGTATTCAAAGGAATGCGTATGGCAGGTAGAATGGGTGGAGATACAGTTAAAGTACAAAATCTAAAAGTATTAAAAGTAGTTGCTGAAAAGAACTTACTTGTTGTTAAAGGAGCAGTTCCTGGACACAAAAATGCTTACGTAACTATTCAGAGATAATGAAAGTAGCAGTTTTAGATATTACAGGAAAAGATACAGGCAGAAAAGTTGAACTTTCTAGCGATGTATTCGAAATAGAGCCAAACCAACATGCAATTTACTTAGATGTAAAGCAACATTTGGCAAACAAAAGACAAGGTACTCACAAGGCTAAAGAAAGAGCTGAGATTACTGGAAGTACAAGAAAAATCAAAAAACAAAAAGGTACTGGTACTGCAAGAGCAGGTTCTATCAAGTCTGGTGTTTTTAGAGGTGGAGGACGTATGTTCGGACCAAGACCTAGAGATTATTCTTTCAAATTAAACAAAAATTTAAAGCGTTTAGCTCGTAAATCTGCGTTAAGTACACAAGCAAAAGAAAACAATTTGGTAGTCGTTGAGAACTTTGAGTTCGATGCGCCAAAGACAAAGAACTTTGTTAATGTATTGAAGGCTTTAGGGTTAGAAAACAAAAAATCTTTGTTTGTGTTGGCTGATTCAAATAATAATGTATATTTGTCATCACGAAATTTAAAAAGAACAAAAGTTATAATCGGTTCAGACTTAAGTACTTACGGAGTTTTAAATGCAGGTAAAGTTGTATTTATGGAAAGTTCTTTAGAAGGAATAGAAGAAAATTTTAGCAAATAATAGATATGAATATTTTAATAAAACCTATTATTACGGAAAAAGCGACAAACGATAGCGAGTTAAACAACCGTTATACATTTGTTGTAGATAAAAGAGCTAACAAATTGGAAATCAAAGGAGCTATTGAAGCTACTTATGGAGTTGCAATTACAGCTGTAAGAACTATGAACTATCCTGTTCAAAGAAATACTAAATTCACTAAGAAAGGTATGGTAACAGGAATGAAGAGTGCTTACAAAAAAGCGATAGTACAGTTAGCAGAAGGAGAAATTATTGATTTTTATAACAATCTTTAAGAAAAGAGAAAATGTCAGTTAGAAAATTAAAACCAGTAACACCAGGTCAGCGTTTTAGAGTAGTAAACGGGTTCGACACCATTACTACTGACAAGCCGGAAAAAAGCTTATTAGCACCGAAAAAAAGATCTGGAGGTCGAAACAATCAGGGTAGAATGACAACTCGTAATATTGGAGGTGGTCACAAGCAAAAATATCGTATTATCGATTTTAAAAGAGATAAATTTGGTATCCCTGCAACAGTAAAAACTATAGAGTACGATCCAAATCGTACTGCATTTATTGCTTTACTTAGTTATGCTGATGGAGAAAAACGTTATGTAATTGCACAAAACGGTTTAGAAGTAGGTCAGAAAATTGTCTCAGGAACAGGTGTCGCTCCAGAAATTGGAAACGCGATGTTATTAAGTGAGATTCCTTTAGGAACTACAATTTCTTGTATTGAATTACGTCCAGGACAAGGAGCTGTTATGGCTCGTTCTGCAGGTTCTTTTGCACAGTTAATGGCAAGAGACGGGAAATATGCAACGGTTAAGTTGCCATCTGGTGAAACAAGATTAATCTTGTTAACATGTATGGGAACTATTGGAGTAGTATCTAATTCTGATCATCAATTATTAGTATCTGGTAAAGCAGGTAGAAGTAGATGGTTAGGTAGACGTCCAAGAACAAGACCAGTAGTGATGAACCCTGTTGATCACCCAATGGGTGGTGGAGAAGGTAAATCTTCTGGTGGACATCCAAGATCTAGAAACGGAATACCTGCTAAAGGATTCAAAACTAGATCTAAAACCAAGGCTAGTAATAAGTATATTTTAGAACGTAGAAAGAAATAATAAATCATGGCAAGATCATTAAAAAAAGGACCTTTCGTTCACTACAAACTAGAAAAAAAAGTTTTAGCTAACGTTGAATCAGAAAGTAAATCAGTAATTAAAACTTGGTCAAGAGCATCTATGATAACTCCTGATTTTGTTGGACAAACAATTGCAGTTCACAACGGACGTCAGTTTGTACCAGTATACGTTACTGAAAACATGGTAGGTCATAAATTAGGCGAATTTTCACCAACACGTTCTTTTAGAGGACATATAGGTGCGAAAAATAAAGGTAAAAAATAGTAGGAAATGGGAGTTCGTAAACACAACATGGCAGAACAGTTAAAAGAAGCAAGAAAGCATAAAGCATTCGCAAAGCTTACTAACTGTCCTACATCACCAAGAAAAATGCGTTTAGTAGCGGATTTAGTAAGAGGTGTTGAGGTAGAAAAAGCACTACAAATTTTAAAATTCAGCTCGAAAGAAGCATCCATCAATTTAGAAAAATTGTTATTGTCTGCAATTGCAAACTGGCAAGCTAAAAATGAAGATGCAAGTATTGAAGATGCTGGCTTATTTGTGAAGTCTATTTGTGTAGACAGCGCAGGTATGTTAAAAAGATTAAGACCCGCTCCACAAGGGCGTGCACATAGAATTCGTAAGCGTTCTAATCACGTCACTTTAGAGTTAGGTAGTAAAAATATTGAAAGCAAATAATTAAAGTAGACATGGGACAAAAAACAAATCCAATAGGACTTCGTTTAGGAATCATCAGAGGTTGGGAATCTAACTGGTACGGTGGAAATGACTACGGAGATAGATTAGCTGAAGATGATAAAATAAGAAAGTATGTAAATGCTAGATTATTTAAAGCAAGTGTATCAAGAGTTATTATTGAGCGTACGCTTAAACTTGTAACCGTTACTATCACTACTGCTAGACCTGGTATTATTATCGGAAAAGGTGGACAAGAGGTAGACAAGTTAAAAGAAGAGCTTAAGAAAATTACTGGTAAAGAAGTACAAATTAATATTTTTGAGATTAAACGTCCAGAATTAGATGCAAAATTAGTTGCTTCTAGTGTTGCACGTCAAATTGAAAATAGAATTTCGTACAAACGTGCTATCAAAATGTCGATTCAAGCTTCAATGAGAATGAACTGTGAAGGTATTAAAATACAGATTTCAGGTCGTTTAAATGGAGCAGAAATGGCTCGTTCTGAGCATTATAAAGAAGGTAGAATCCCTCTTTCTACTTTTAGAGCAGACATTGATTATGCACTTGTCGAAGCCCATACAACTTACGGTAGAATCGGAATTAAAGTATGGATTATGAAAGGTGAGGTTTATGGAAAAAGAGAATTATCTCCACTAGTTGGTTTGTCAAAAAAACAAACAGGCGGAAATAATAAGAAACCACAACCTCGTAGAAGAAAATAATTTTTAAAAGTAGAAATTAAAAATGTTACAGCCTAAAAGAGTAAAATACCGTAAGGTACAGAAAGCGAAGGGGAACATGAGAGGAAACTCTGGAAGAGGGACGCAACTTTCAAACGGAATGTTTGGAATTAAGTCTTTAGATCAGAATTTACTTACATCTCGTCAAATAGAAGCAGCACGTATCGCAGCGACTCGTCATATGAAAAGAGAAGGTCAATTATGGATTAAAATATTTCCGGACAAGCCTATTACCAAAAAACCATTAGAAGTACGTATGGGTAAAGGTAAAGGAGCTCCAGAATATTTTGTAGCTGTAATTAAACCAGGTAGAGTTTTATTTGAAGTTGGTGGTGTACCAATGGACGTTGCTAAAGAAGCATTACGTTTGGCAGCACAAAAACTTCCAGTAAAAACTAAGTTTATGGTCGCACGTGATTATGATAACGCTTAATTTGATAAGAAAATGAAACAGTCAGAAATTAAAGAATTATCAACAACAGATTTGCAAGAAAATCTAGTTTCGTTGAAAAAGAACTATACTGATTTAAAAATGGCTCACGCGATTTCTCCGTTGGAAAATCCAATACAGTTAAGAGCCCTAAGAAAATCTGTTGCAAGAATTGCTTCAGAGTTAACAAAAAGAGATTTACAAGAATTGTAGTCAGTTTTAAAGATGGAAAAAAGAAATCTTAGAAAAGAGAGAATTGGTGTTGTATCTAGTAACAAAATGGAGAAATCTATCGTTGTTTCTGAGGTAAAGAGAACAAAACACCCAATGTATGGAAAATTCGTTTTAAAAACGAAGAAGTATGTTGCGCACGATGAAGCAAACGACTGCAATATAGGAGATACTGTAAAGATCATGGAAACAAGACCTTTAAGTAAATCTAAATGTTGGAGATTAGTAGAAATCCTAGAAAGAGCTAAATAATATGTTACAGACAGAATCAAGATTAAAAGTAGCAGATAACACAGGAGCTAAAGAGGTTTTAGTAATTCGTGTTTTAGGAGGAACTAGAAAGCGTTACGCTAGTGTTGGAGATAAAATTGTTGTTACTGTAAAGTCAGCAACTCCAAATGGTGGTGTAAAGAAAGGTCAAGTTTCTAGAGCAGTTGTTGTTCGTACTAAAAAAGAAATTAGACGTAAAGATGGGTCTTATATCAGATTTGATGATAATGCTTGTGTACTTTTAAATCCAACTGAGGAGATGAGAGGAACACGTGTATTTGGACCTGTAGCTCGTGAACTTAGAGATAAGCAATTTATGAAAATTGTATCATTAGCACCAGAAGTGCTTTAAACCCGTTAATGAGATGAAAAAACTTATAATAAAAACAGGTGATACTGTTAAAGTAATGGCTGGAGATCATAAAGGATCAGAAGGTAAGGTTTTACAAATTCTTAGAGAGAAAAATAGAGCTATCGTTGAAGGTGTGAATATGGTTTCAAAACACACAAAACCTAGTGCTCAAAGCCCTCAAGGAGGAATTGTAAAAAAAGAAGCATCTATTGATGTATCTAATTTATCATTAGTTGAAAATGGTGTATCAACGAGAGTTGGTTTCAGAATGGAAGACGATAAGAAAGTTAGATTTTCAAAAAAATCAGATAAAGCTATATAATTATGACTTATATACCAAGATTAAAAGCAGAATATAAAAGTAGAGTAGTTACTGCTCTTACTGAAGAATTTGGTTATAGCAATATAATGCAAGTACCTAAATTACAGAAAATTGTAGTTAGTAAAGGTGTTGGAGCTGCTATAGCTGATAAAAAGTTGATTGACTATGCTCTAGAAGAATTGGCAACAATTACGGGTCAAAAAGCAATCGCTACATTGTCTAAAAAAGATGTTGCAAACTTCAAATTACGTAAGGGAATGCCAATTGGTGTGAAAGTTACGTTAAGAGGTGAGAAAATGTATGAATTTTTAGATAGATTGGTTACTGCGTCTTTACCACGTGTTAGAGATTTTAACGGTATTAAAGCTAATGGATTTGACGGTAGAGGTAATTACAATTTAGGAATTACTGAACAGATCATTTACCCAGAGATAAATATTGATAAAGTGAATAAAATAGGTGGAATGGATATTTCATTTGTAACTTCTGCAGACACAGATAAAGAAGCTAAATCATTATTAGGAGAATTAGGTTTACCATTTAAAAAGAATTAAGACATGGCTAAAGAATCAATGAAAGCCCGTGAGGTAAAAAGAGCAAAAACAGTAGCTAAGTACGCTGAGAAAAGAACCGCTTTGAAAAAAGCTGGAGATTACGAAGGGTTACAAAAGTTACCTAAAAACGCTTCTCCGGTTAGAATGCATAATAGATGTAAGCTAACAGGAAGACCAAAAGGGTATATGCGTCAATTTGGAGTGTCACGTGTGACTTTCCGTGAAATGGCAAATCAAGGATTAATACCAGGTGTAAGAAAAGCAAGTTGGTAGAAATCAGAAATAAAGCTTAAAAATAAAAATAGAATGTGTATCTTTGCACGCTCTATTTTTTTTGAGTATAAGAATATTAACTGATTTTAGGTTTAATTATCACAGAGAAATCTGTAGTAGAAATAGAGATAATTAAAAACCGAAATCGCAATTTTAAATAAATATGTATACAGATCCAATCGCGGATTTTTTAACGAGAGTTAGAAATGCAATCGCAGCAGGACACAGAGTAGTCGAAATTCCAGCTTCAAAACTGAAGAAGGACATGACAAAGATTTTATTTGATCAAGGGTTTATTTTAAGCTACCAGTTCCAGGACGAAACAGTTCAAGGAACAATCAAAATAGCTTTAAAATATGACAGAGAGACAAAAGAATCTGTAATTAGAAAGTTAGAAAGAATCAGTACGCCAGGTTTACGTAAGTATGTTGGTGCAACTGAAATGCCAAGAGTTTTAAACGGACTTGGAATTGCTATTGTTTCAACATCTAAGGGTGTTATGACTAACAAAAAGGCACGTCAAGAGAATGTTGGTGGAGAAGTTATTTGTTATGTTTACTAATACTATAAGAAGATGTCAAGAATAGGAAAAAACCCAGTTAACATTACAGATGGTGTAGAAGTAATCATCAATGGTAATGTAGTTACAGTAAAAGGGAAATTAGGAGAGTTAACTCAAGAAATTTCTGGAGATATTACTGTAAAGATAGAAGAAGGTAGTGTTGTATTAAACAGACCTTCAGATAGCAAACCACATAAAGCTGCACATGGTCTTTACAGATCATTAGTTAGCAACATGATTGAAGGAGTAAGCAAAGGCTATACTAAAGAGTTAGAGTTAGTAGGTGTTGGTTACAGAGCTTCAAATCAAGGACAAAAATTAGATTTAGCATTAGGTTTCTCTCATAATATAGTTTTAGAAATAGCTCCAGAAGTTAAAATTGAAACTGTTTCTGATAAAGGAAAAAACCCAATTATTAAATTATCTTCTTTTGATAAGCAATTAGTAGGTCAGGTTGCGGCTAAGATTCGTTCTTTCCGTGCTCCAGAGCCTTACAAAGGAAAAGGAGTTAAGTTTGTAGGAGAAATATTAAGAAGAAAAGCAGGTAAATCTGCATAATAATATAGCATTATGGCATTATCAAAGCTTCAAAGAAGACAAAGAATTAAAAACAGAATCAGAAAGATAGTTTCTGGAACTGCGGCTAAGCCAAGGTTATCTGTTTTTAGAAGTAATAAAGAAATATACGCTCAATTAGTAGATGACGTTGCTGGAGTAACTTTAGCATCTGCATCATCTAGAGATAAAGAGATTGCAACGGGTTCTAAATTAGAAACTGCTGCATTTGTAGGAAAAGCAATTGCAGACAAAGCTGTAAAAGCAGGTGTAGAGACTATTTCTTTTGATAGAAATGGGTATTTATACCACGGAAGAATAAAAGTATTAGCTGACGCTGCTAGAGAAGCGGGTTTAAAATTTTAATAAGGTTATTATGTATAAAAAATATAAAAACGTAGAAAGAGTTAAACCTAGCGGATTAGAACTTGTAGATAAGTTAGTAGGTGTACAACGTGTTACTAAAGTAACAAAAGGAGGTAGAGCTTTCGGATTTTCAGCAATTGTTGTTGTAGGAGACGGAAACGGAGTAGTAGGTCATGGATTAGGGAAATCTAAAGATGTTGCTTCTGCAATTGCAAAAGCAATTGAAGACGCTAAAAAGAATCTAGTTAGAATTCCTATTTTAGACGGAACATTACCTCACGAACAAAAAGGTAAATTTGGTGGAGCAAAGGTGTTTTTAAAGCCTGCTTCTCATGGTACTGGAGTTATTGCTGGTGGAGCCGTTCGTTCGGTATTAGAATCTGTAGGAGTACATGATGTATTATCAAAATCTCAAGGTTCTTCTAACCCTCACAATGTTGTAAAAGCAACTTTAGATGCTTTATTACAATTACGTAGTGCGGTTACTATTGCTAAGCAAAGAGGTGTTTCATTAGAAAAAGTTTTTAACGGATAATATTTAAGGACGATGGCAAAAATTAGAGTAAAGCAAGTAAAAAGCAAAATCGGACGTATTCAGAGTCAAAAAAGGACTTTAGAAGCATTAGGTTTACGTAAAATGAACCAAGTCGTAGAGCACGAGGCAACTCCTTCTATTATTGGTATGGTAAATACAGTTAAACACTTAGTTTCTTTCGAAGAAATTAAATAAAGACACATACAACATGAGTTTACATAACTTACAACCCGCAGAAGGATCTGTAAAAAAAGGAAAAAGAATCGCAAGAGGTGAAGGTTCTGGTAAAGGTGGTACCGCTACTAGAGGTCACAATGGTCAGAAATCTCGTTCAGGTTATTCTAGAAAAATAGGATTCGAAGGAGGGCAGATGCCACTTCAAAGACGTGTTCCTAAATTTGGATTTACAAACATTAACCGAAAGGAATATGTTGGAGTTAATTTAGATAGATTACAAACATTAGTTGACGATGGTAAAATTACAGATACTGTAACTTTAGACATCTTAATCGCTAATAGAATAGTTAGCAAAACTGAACTAGTTAAAATACTAGGTAGAGGAGAGCTTAAGGCTAAATTAAATATTACTGTTCACAAATTTACTGCTACTGCAAAAGCTGCTATTGAAGCTGCTGGAGGAGAAGTAGTTACTTTATAAGATTTAGTAAATGATGAAATTGATAAATACTTTAAAAGACATCTGGAATATTAAAGAGTTAAGAGAAAAACTTATTTTAACATTAGGTTTAATTGCTGTATATCGTTTTATGGCTCAAGTTCCATTACCTGGAATTGATCCTTTACAATTAACAGCATTAAAAGACCAAACTTCAGAGGGGCTTTTAGGATTATTAAATGCATTTACTGGTGGAGCATTTTCTAGAGCGTCAATTATGGCACTTGGAATTATGCCTTACATTTCTGCTTCTATTGTAGTTCAATTAATGGGAATTGCGGTTCCTTATTTACAAAAACTACAAAAAGATGGAGAAAGTGGAAGAAAGAAAATTACACAAATTACTCGTTGGTTAACAATTGGTATTACATTGGTGCAAGCACCAACGTATATTACTGCCATTAAAACATCATTTGGGTTGCCTGAAGAAGCTTTCTTAGTTGGAGGCGCTACTTTTTGGTTCTCATCAATTGTATTGTTAACTGCAGGAACCATTTTTGCAATGTGGTTGGGAGAGCGTATTACAGACAAAGGAGTTGGTAATGGTATTTCATTATTAATTACAGTTGGTATTCTCGCTAATTTCCCAGGAGCATTTATGCAAGAATTAGTGTCTAAAACAACGAATGCAGGTGCAGGAGGTATCATGATGATCCTTTTAGAAATACTTGTATGGTTTGTTGTAATTTTATTATCAGTTCTATTAGTTACCGCAGTACGTAAAGTTGCTGTTCAGTATGCTAGAAGAACCGTAGTTGGAGACGTTAAAGATGTAGCTGGAGCAAGACAATACATTCCGTTAAAATTAAATGCAGCGGGAGTAATGCCAATCATTTTTGCGCAAGCAATTATGTTTTTACCAGTAGCATTAGCTAGAAAGTTTCCAATGTTAAGCGAATTACAAGACATGAATGGTTTATGGTACAATGTGTTATTTGCATTTTTGATAATCGTATTTAGTTACTTTTATACCGCAATTACAGTTCGTACTGATGAAATGGCTCAAGGGTTAAAAAGAAGCAATGGATTTATTCCTGGAATAAAACCTGGTTCTGAAACTGCAGAAAAATTAGATTCAATCTTATCTAGAATTACGTTCCCAGGATCGTTATTCTTAGCAGGGTTATCTATTTTGCCAGCTATTATAGTTCAATTCGGAGTTCAACAAAGTTGGGCAATGTTTTATGGAGGTACGTCATTAATAATTATGGTTGGAGTTGCAATTGACACCATTCAGCAAATTAATTCGTATTTATTAAATAGTCATTATGATGGTTTAATGAAAACAGGAACGAGTAGAAAATCATTGAAGTAATATGGCTAAACAACCAGCAATACAACAAGACGGAACAATTACAGAAGCATTGTCAAATGCGATGTTCCGTGTAGAGTTAGAAAATGGACATATTGTTACAGCTCATATCTCTGGTAAAATGCGTATGCATTACATTAAATTATTACCAGGAGATAAAGTAAAATTAGAAATGAGTCCTTACGATTTAACTAAGGCTAGAATCACTTATAGATATTAAAAATACACACAGATGAAAGTTAGAGCATCAGTTAAGAAAAGAAGTGCCGACTGCAAAATAGTTCGCAGAAAAGGTAGATTATACGTAATTAATAAACAAAATCCTAGATTTAAACAAAGACAAGGTTAATGGCAAGAATAGCAGGTATTGATATCCCAAAGAATAAAAGAGGAGTTATTGCTTTAACTTATATCTTTGGAATTGGAGCAAGCAGAGCTAAAGAGATTTTAGCAAATGCAAAAGTTGACGAAAGTATTAAAGTTCAAGATTGGAACGATGATCAAATCGCAGCAATTAGAGAACAAGCAGGTTCATTCACTATTGAGGGAGAATTACGTTCTGAAGTTACATTAAACATCAAGAGATTGATGGATATTGGATGTTACAGAGGTATTCGTCATAGAACAGGTCTTCCATTAAGAGGACAGAGAACTAAGAATAACTCTAGAACAAGAAAAGGTAAAAGAAAAACTGTAGCTAACAAAAAGAAAGCTACTAAATAATAACTAGAAATTATGGCTAAAGCGAGTACAAAAAAGCGTAAAGTTATTGTTGAGTCAGTTGGTGAAGCACATATTACCGCATCATTTAACAACATCATTATCTCTTTAACAAACAAAAAAGGTGATGTAATATCATGGTCATCTGCTGGTAAGCAAGGATTTAGAGGTTCTAAAAAGAACACTCCATATGCTGCTCAAACTGCTGCAGAAGATTGTGCTAAAGTTGCACACGAAGCTGGACTTAGAAAAGTGAAAGTTTTTGTTAAAGGACCAGGTAACGGTAGAGAAAGCGCAATCAGAACATTACATAATAATGGAATTGAAGTTACAGAGATTATCGATGTAACACCAATGCCACATAATGGATGTCGCCCTCCAAAGAGAAGAAGAGTATAATTAAATTTTTAACTAAGTTGGATGAGATTATCGAAGGAGTTCGCCTTAATTCATAATCCCAGCTTTAATAACTAAGAAATGGCAAGATATACAGGACCAAAAACTAAAATTGCCCGTAAATTCGGAGAAGCAATTTTCGGAGATGATAAAAACTTTGAAAAAAGAAATTATCCTCCAGGGCAACATGGAAACGCAAAAAGAAGAGGTAAAAAATCTGAATATGCAATCCAGTTAGCAGAAAAACAAAAAGCTAAATACGCATATGGTATTTTAGAACGTCAATTTTCTAACTTATTTAAAAAAGCATCAAGATCTAAAGGGATTACTGGTGAGGTTTTATTACAGTTATGTGAATCTCGTTTAGATAACGTTGTGTACCGTTTAGGTATTTCAAAATCTCGTAGTGGAGCACGTCAATTAGTTTCTCACAGACACATTACTGTGAATGGAGAAATTTTAAACATTCCTTCTTATTCTTTAAAAGATGGAGACGTTGTTGCAGTAAGAGAGAAATCTAAGTCATTAGTTGCAATAGATAGCGCGTTAGCTTCTAACAGTAATGTATATGAATGGTTAACTTGGAATGGTGACTTATTATCAGGAACTTTTCTTAAAGCTCCAGAAAGAGTACAAATACCAGAGACTTTCAAAGAACAATTAATTGTAGAATTATATTCTAAGTAATAAATTAATCATATTGAAATTCAGCCAAAGGGTCTATTCGTATTTCTTCATACTTATAGGCCGCACAACTGAATAACAATTAAAAGAAGAAAAATATGGCAATTTTAAATTTTCAGAAACCTGACAAAGTAATTATGATTGAATCTACAGATTTTTCTGGTAGATTTGAGTTTAGACCTTTAGAGCCAGGTTTCGGATTAACAGTTGGGAATGCATTAAGAAGAGTATTATTATCTTCTTTAGAAGGATTTGCAATTACATCATTAAGAGTTGATGGTGTAGAGCATGAATTTTCTGCAATTAAAGGAGTTGTAGAAGACGTTACAGAAATTATCTTAAACTTAAAACAAGTTCGTTTTAAGAAACAAATTGAAGAGACTAATAATGAGTCTGTTTTAGTAAATGTTTCAGGTCAAGAGCAGTTAACTGCTGGAGATTTACAAAGATTTATTTCTGGTTTTCAAGTATTGAATCCTGATTTAGTTATCTGTAATATGGATAAATCTGTGAAGTTAAACATGGAGATTTCTATAGAAAAGGGTAGAGGATTTGTACCTGCAGAAGAAAATAAAAAATCTACTGCACCTTTAGGAACTATTTTTACAGATTCTATTTACACTCCAATAAAGAATGTAAAGTATGCTGTTGAAAATTTTCGTGTAGAGCAAAAAACTGACTACGAAAAATTAATTTTCGATATAGACACAGACGGTTCTATCAATCCTAAAGACGCTTTAACAGAAGCTGCAAAAATTTTAATCCACCACTTTATGTTATTCTCTGATGAGCGTATCACTTTAGAGGCAGATGAAATTGCACAAACTGAAACATATGATGAGGAATCATTACATATGCGTCAGTTGTTAAAGACGAAATTGGTAGATATGGATTTATCAGTTAGAGCTTTAAACTGTTTAAAAGCTGCAGAAGTAGATACTTTAGGTGACTTAGTATCTTTCAATAAAAATGATTTAATGAAATTTCGTAATTTTGGTAAAAAATCATTAACTGAACTAGAAGAACTAGTAAATGTTAAAGGGTTGAACTTTGGAATGGACTTAGGTAAATACAAATTAGATAGAGATTAATTCTTTCATATTTTGCCCCCAATAACTGGTTGAGCAAGATGAGAGTATAAAACAAATGTCATGAGACACGGTAAGAAATTTAACCATTTAGGAAGAAAGACAGCGCATAGAAAGGCGATGTTAGCTAATATGACATGTTCATTAATTGAACATAAACGTATTAACACTACAGAAGCAAAAGCAAAAGCTTTACGTAAATTTGTAGAACCTTTACTTACAAAATCTAAAAACGATACTACACATAATAGACGTGTTGTATTTAGTTACCTTAGAGATAAGTATGCAGTTACAGAATTATTTAAAGAAATTTCTGTAAAGATTGCTGATAGACCAGGAGGATATTTACGTATCATCAAATTAGGAAATCGTCAAGGAGATAATGCTGCTATGGCAATGGTAGAATTAGTTGATTACAACGAAATTTACAATCCTAATGGGAAAAAAGCTAAGAAAACTACTCGTAGAGGGAAGAAGAAAGCTGAAGGTGATGTTGTTGAAGCTGAAACACCAGAAACTTCTGAAGAATAAATATGATATTTATATAATTCATATAAAAGGGATAAACATTTATGTTTATCCCTTTTTTTATACATTTTTATGAATAAGAAATGCATACTAATATAGATAGTATTATTTTTGCAAAAGAAAGTACACAATTATAAAAGAAGACATAACTAAACGATGAAATACCAACAACACAAGAAAGCGTTAGTTTTATTAGCAGATGGAACTATATTTTACGGTAAATCTATAGGGATAGAAGGGACAGCTACAGGAGAGATTTGTTTTAACACAGGAATGACTGGGTACCAAGAAATCTTTACAGACCCATCTTATTTTGGACAATTGATGGTTGCTACCAATGCTCATATTGGAAATTACGGAGTGAATGCAGAAGAAATGGAATCTGAAGGGATTAAAATCTCGGGATTAATCTGTAGAAATTTTAGCTTTACACATTCTAGAGTAGACTCAGACGGAAATTTAAAAGATTGGTTCATCGAACACAATACGATTGCGATTTCTGATGTAGATACGAGAGCCCTTGTTGCATATATTAGAGATAATGGAGCAATGAATGCCATTATTTCTACTGATGTTGATAATATTGAAAGCTTGAAAAAGCAATTAGCCGAAATTCCAGATATGAATGGTTTAGAATTGGCTTCTAAAGTATCAACTAAAGAACCTTATTTTGTTGGAGATGAAAATGCTACCTACAAGATTTCTGCATTAGATATCGGTATTAAAAAGAACATTCTAAGAAATTTTGTAAAAAGAGATGCGTACATAAAAGTATTTCCATACAATACTAGTTTTGAAGAAATGAGTACTTTTAATCCTGATGGATATTTTATTTCTAACGGTCCTGGAGATCCAGAACCTTTAGTAGACGCACAAAATGTAGCCAAAGAAATTATCAAAAGAGATTTGCCTTTGTTTGGTATCTGTTTAGGACATCAAGTAATTGCACTTGCTAACGGAATTTCTACCTACAAAATGCACAATGGACATCGAGGAATTAATCATCCTGTAAAAAATATATTAACTGGTAAAGGAGAAATCACTTCCCAAAACCATGGTTTTGCAATTAATAGAGAAGAAACTGAAGCACATGAGAATGTAGAAATTACACACGTACATTTAAATGATCATACTGTAGCGGGGATTCAATTAAAAGACAAGAATTGTTTTTCTGTTCAATACCATCCAGAAGCGAGTCCTGGACCACATGATGCTGAATATTTATTCGATCAATTTATAGAAAACATTAAAAAAACTAAAAACGTCTTATCGTAATTTAACCGTTAGTCATCGATGCCTTATGTCGGTCGAACACCGTTTTAATTATTTAAAAAATTTAAAAACCACTTTTGATTGTGCTTGAAAAATCACATTCTTTTTCAACGTAATTCCCCACTCATTTATGAGTGGGTTTTTTTTGGCTCTTTTAAAATCTTTTCAGCAAACGTTTTCGTAATTAATTAAATACAAATTATTAAATGCTTTATACATTTCGTAATTTAGCCAAAGTATTGAGAAGGTTTAAAATTAATTAAAATATAAAAAAATGAGTATTATAATTAACATTCATGCACGTCAAATTTTTGATTCAAGAGGGAATCCAACAGTAGAAGTTGATGTTATAACTGAAAACGGAGTTATGGGTAGAGCTGCAGTACCATCTGGAGCATCTACAGGAGAGCATGAGGCAGTTGAGTTAAGAGACGGAGGAAAAGCATACATGGGAAAAGGCGTTTTAAAAGCTGTATCTAATGTGAATCAAATTATAGCTCAAGAATTATTGGGTACATCTGTATTTGAACAAAATAAGATTGATCAAATCATGATTGATTTGGATGGAACTCATAATAAATCAGTGTTGGGTGCAAATGCAATTCTAGGAGTTTCATTAGCTGCTGCAAAAGCTGCTGCTAATGAATTAGGAATGCCTTTGTATAGATATGTAGGTGGAGTATCTGCTAATACATTACCGGTTCCAATGATGAATATCATTAATGGAGGTTCTCATTCTGATGCACCAATTGCATTTCAAGAATTTATGGTGATGCCAGTAAAAGCAGAAAATTTCACACAAGCAATGCAAATGGGGTCTGAAATTTTTCACAGCCTTAAAAAAGTATTACATGATCGTGATTTAAGTACAGCTGTTGGTGATGAAGGTGGTTTTGCACCAACGTTGGATGGTACAGAAGATGCTTTAGACACGATTGCTTTAGCAGTTAAAAATGCTGGGTATACTTTAGGTGATGATATTATGATTGCCTTAGATTGTGCAGCTGCTGAATTTTATGTAGATGGAAAATATGATTATTCTAAATTTGAAGGAACAACTGGGAAAATTAGAACAAGTCAAGAGCAAGCAGATTATTTAGCTGAATTAGCAGCAAACTATCCTATTATTTCTATTGAAGATGGAATGGACGAAAATGACTGGGATGGATGGAAATATTTAACGGATAAAATTGGAGATAAAGTGCAATTAGTTGGTGATGATTTGTTTGTTACGAATGTTGAACGCTTGTCTAAAGGAATTGAAAATGGAATTGCAAATTCTATTTTAATTAAAGTAAATCAAATTGGTACGTTAACAGAAACTATTTCTGCTGTTAATATGGCACACAATGCTGGGTATACTTCAGTAATGTCTCATAGATCTGGTGAAACAGAAGATACTACCATTGCAGATTTAGCAGTGGCTTTAAATTGTGGACAAATTAAAACAGGTTCAGCTTCTCGTTCAGACAGAATGGCTAAATACAATCAGCTATTGCGTATTGAAGAAGAATTAGGGAATACGGCTTACTTTCCAAAAGAAAAAGCCTTTAAAATAAAGTAAAATTCATTTTACAATATAAAAAAACCTTATAAGAATTCTTATAAGGTTTTTTTATGTCTAAAAATAAGATAAATCTATGTTCTAATACCAAAAATCTATGTAGGATGACTTTTAAAATCTTTGAAAAATTGGTATATTCGCAATTCACTTCATTATTATAAAACAAGATAGAAAGAATGTCAGAGAAAGCGACTTTAAAAATAGATGGGCAAGAATATGAGTTTCCATTAATTACTGGAACAGAGAATGAAACTGCAATTGATTTAAAAGCATTGAGAGCAGTAACTAAAGGAGTTATTACAATTGACCCTGGATATAAAAATACAGGATCTTGTTTAAGTGCAATCACATTCTTAAATGGAGAAGAAGGGATCTTACGTTATAGAGGATATTCTATTGAAGAATTAGCAGAGAAAGCAACTTTTTTAGAGGTGGCTTACTTATTGATTTTTGGAGAATTACCTACAGCAGAACAATTAGAGAAGTTTCATACAGATATCAAAGCAAACTCTATTGTAGATGAAGATGTAAAAAAGATTATTGATGCATTTCCAAAGAATGCGCACCCAATGGGAATTTTATCTTCTTTAACGAGCGCTTTAGTTGCTTTTAATCCTAGTTCAGTTAATGTAGATTCTGAAGAAGAAATGTACAATGCAATCGTTAAAATCATGGGGAAATTTCCGGTTTTAGTTGCTTGGGCAATGCGTAAAATTGAAGGGTTACCATTAAATTACGGAAGTAAATCTTTAGGGTATGTAGAGAATGTTATGAAAATGATGTTTGAAAAACCAAATGAAGATTATGAAATCAACCCAGTAGTTAAAAATGCGTTAGATAAATTATTAATCTTACATGCAGATCACGAGCAAAACTGTTCTACTTCTACAGTAAGAATTGTTGGTTCTTCTCATGCTGGATTATTTGCTTCTCTTTCTGCAGGAATTTCTGCACTTTGGGGACCATTACATGGTGGAGCAAACCAAGCAGTAATAGAGATGCTTGAAGCTATTAAAGCAGATGGAGGAGACACAAAGAAATACATGGCGAAAGCGAAAGATAAAAATGATCCTTTCCGTTTGATGGGATTCGGACATAGAGTATATAAAAACTTCGACCCTAGAGCTAAGATTATTAAAGTTGCGGCTGATGAAGTTTTAAACGATTTAGGAATCAATGATCCAATTTTAGAAATCGCTAAAAGTTTAGAGCAAGAAGCATTAAATGATCCTTATTTTGTGGAAAGAAAATTATATCCAAATGTAGATTTCTATTCAGGGATTATTTATCGTGCAATGGGGATTCCTGTTGAAATGTTTACAGTAATGTTTGCATTAGGTAGATTACCAGGATGGATTGCACAATGGAAAGAAATGCGTTTAGGAAAAGAGCCAATCGGGCGTCCAAGACAAATTTATACAGGAGAAAACTTAAGAGATTTTAAAACAATTAACAATAGGTAATCCGTATTTACAGAATGTTCAATACAATTAAAATTATAAAAAACAGATCTGATATTGGAGCTGGTACAAGAGGTTCTGATATGGGAGTTGATGCCATTGAAATTGCCGCGATAAACAAAGCAAATAACTACTTTGGTGAGTATGACTTTGTAGATGTTGCTACAGAGAATGAATCTATTTATAATAAAGTAAACAACTCATTTGCAAAAAGAATTGATAGCGTATTAAACCAATGTACACGGTTAAGCAATCATGTAAAAGTGTCTTTGCAAGAAAATACATTCCCAATAGTTTTATCTGGAGATCATTCTTCTGCATTAGGAACAATTAGCGGTGTAAAGGCGGCACACCCTCAGAAAACGATTGGAGTCGTTTGGATTGATGCGCATGCAGATATTCACTCACCATACACTTCGCCTTCTGGTAATATTCATGGTATGCCATTAGCAGCAGCTTTATCTGAAGATAACCTTGATTTTCAAATCAATGAGATTAATAGAGAAACTTCTGATTTGTGGGAGCGAATGAAAAACATTGCAATTCCCGGAGCTAAAGTTTCAGGAGAGAATGTAATTTATTTTGGAGTTAGAGATACAGAAGAGCCAGAAGACAAACAAATAGAAGCCTTAAAAATCAAGAATTATTCAGTTTCTGAAATTAGATATAAAGGATTAGAGAAGTGTGTGAACGAAGCAATAGAGAGGTTGTCGAATTGTGATGTTATTTATGTTTCTTTTGATGTTGATTCAATGGACTGTGATATGGTTTCTTACGGAACAGGAACTCCAGTCTCTAAAGGGTTCGATCAAGAAGAAGTAACTCAGATTATGCAACAGTTTATAGCGACCAAAAAAGTGGCTTGTGTAGAATTTGTAGAAGTAAATCCGCTATTAGATTTAAAAGGAAATGTAATGGCAGAAACAGCTTTTGAAGTATTAGAAGAAGTAACAAAATCAATAAAAGAGACACTCTAATTTTTAATAAATTTTTTAGTAATTATAGTGTTGTTTTTTGACACAATTTTTAAAAAATACATTCCAACAGTTAATTGGTTAATTCGAATTTGATTGTTGGAATTTTTTTGCACCAATACTTTTCTTCCTTGGGTATCAATAATTAAAATTTGCTCAATAGCAATGCCTGTTACTTGAATCAGTTCTTTTGATGGATTTGGATATATAATGACTTTATTCAGAACAAAATCATCTACAGATAATGTGCTAAATGATCCATTATCAAAACGAAATAAATGTTGCTTTAAAACCAATTGATTTCTATTTCTATTTTCTCTAGATAAAAAATATTTTCCACCACTAATATGTGTAATCCCTTCAATCTGACTAGCCAAACCAATATTAGCAGTGATGTCAGTGCGTTCAATAACTCCGTCAAATGGGTTTTCAATATCAATATTTTTTAAGTATAACAACAGTGGGTTTCCATTTAGACTATAGCCACAAAGTAAAAAACTATTATCTTCAGCATTATAAGTAGCACCCGTTATCAATCCTTCAGAATTATATGACCCAATGTTTTTTGCGGAATAATCTCCAATGTTTTTAGGGATTGAATACGCCTTTACTTCGCTTGTTGCCCAGTTTTTAGAGAAAATAATTAATTCGTCGTTGTAGACAGAAAAAGCTTCTGCATCAAAATCATGATTGTATGGATTTGTACTGAAATTTACTTGATCTTCATAAGAAAAAGTGATGATTTCAGAGGTAACAGAAGTAGAGCTGTTATAATCAGATTTTAAAATTCGATAAATTTTTAAATCTTGCCTGTTTCCGTTATTATTTCCAAAGTCTCCAATATAAATATGAGTATCATCTTGTGTAATATCTTCCCAATCTATATTTGTTGCATTGGTTATTGCAATTGTTCTTGTAATCGTTCCTGATATTGTATCTAATTCATATAGGTTTGCGTTGTCTCCAGAATCATTATGAGTGATTAATTTTCCGTTATAAAAGAGTAATCCAGATGTTTCAGAAACCGTATTTGGTAAATCGTATTTTGTAGTGATATTTTCTATTTGTGCTTCAAGAGAAAAACAAACTAAAAACAGAAAAATAAGCACTATTTTTTCATTCATTATAAAAGGGTTAAACTCAGTATAGCTTTCCGAGTTTTTATAAGAGTACCAAAATTACTCAATTTAAAAGGAAGTCTCAAAATTATATATTTTTCAATATTAGAATTCAATAAAAATTGATGTAATTTTGCTTTTCAGTAAATGAATAGTATGAAACAAACTACAAATACCATTTTAATGGTTCGTCCAATTAGCTTTAGAATGAACGAACAAACGGCTGTTAATAATTATTATCAGCAAGAATTATCAAATACATTACCGGCTACGATACATATAAAAGCTCAAAAAGAATTTGATGATTTTGTGTTAAAGCTGCAAAATAACGGAGTAGATGTTATTGTTGTAAATGATACAGAAACACCAAGTACGCCAGATTCTATTTTTCCAAATAATTGGATTTCTTTTCATGAAAACGGAGATGTAGGGTTGTATCCAATGTTTGCAGAAAACAGAAGATTGGAGCGTAGAGAAGATGTTTTAGAAATTCTAGAAGAAAAAGAGTTTTCGATAGAAAATGTGGTTGATTATACGGATGCTGAAGAAGAAGCTGTTTTTTTAGAAGGTACAGGAAGTGTGGTTTTAGATCGGCAAAACCGGAATGCGTATTGTGCGTTGTCTCCAAGAGCAGATGAGGATTTGTTTATTGAATTTTGCGAGGACTTTGAATATACTCCAGTCGTTTTTAGAGCAAATCAAACGGTAAATAATAAAAGAGAAGCCATTTATCACACCAATGTAATGATGTGTGTTGCAGAACAATTTGCAATTATTTGTTTAGCATCTATTGATGATAAAAAAGAACGTAAAAATGTCATCAAACATTTAAAAGAAAACGGAAAAGAAGTAATTGATATCACTGAAGAACAAGTACATGCATTTGCGGGTAATATGCTGCAAGTAAACGGAACAGACAATCAGCAATATATTGTGATGAGTTCTTCTGCATATGCTAGTTTAAGAAAAGATCAGCTGCAGAAAATTGAAAAAAACAATACGATTATTCATAGCTCTTTAGAGACCATTGAAACATGTGGGGGAGGAAGTGCCCGTTGTATGATGGCGGAAGTATTCTTACCAAAAACGAATTAGAATGTTGTTGTTAGCACTCGCTTTAGCGCCGGCATTAGCCGTTATGATTTATATTTATATAAAAGATAAATATGAACGAGAGCCTATAGGCTTATTGCTGAAAAATTTTGGATTGGGTGCGTCAGCAAGTGTTCTTATTACCTTACTGATTGGTGCATTTGGCAATTTTTTTTTACCCGTAACAAATCCAGAAAGTGTAGTGCAGCAATTTATAAAAGCATTTGTTGTGGTTGCTTTGGTAGAAGAGTTTTCTAAATACGTAATAGTAAGATACTATGCGCAACGAAATAAAGAGTTTGATGAGCCTTTTGACGGTATTGTATATGCAGTGATGGTTTCTATGGGTTTTGCGGCCTTAGAGAATATTATGTATGTCTTTCAGTACGGAATGTCAAACGGAATACTTAGAGCTTTTACAGCGGTTCCTGCACATGCAGCATTCGGAATTTTAATGGGGTATTTTATGGGGAAAGCAAAGTTTGCTAAGGCCAAAAAAGACAAAATCCGATTAAATTTAACCGGATTATTTGCTGCCACCTTGTTTCATGGAGCGTATGATTTCTTTTTGTTTATTAACTTTATTCCAGGAATCTCTATTGGAGCCTTTATCTCTTTAGTTATTGGTTTAATCCTTTCTAAAAAGGCCATTAAGAAGCATCAAGAAATTTCTCGTTTCAAACATTAATTTTTCAACGCCTCTTCAATAATGCTACCTGTAGTTCCATTGGGGAATTCTACGCGTAATAAATTGGCAATTGTTGGAGCAATATCTGTAATGGTATGTGCTTTTTTATAAACACCAGCTTTAATTCCGTTTCCATAAAAAATGATTGGCACATGTGTGTCATAGCTATAACCAGAACCATGTGTTGTTCCTTTTCTACTAGAACTGCTTATGGTTGATGGATTTGGAATTAATAGCACATCTCCAGAGTATTTTTGATTGTATCCTTTTTGTAATTTCTGTAAAATTCCATCTGTAAAATGTGTAGACTGCATTGTTCTTGCAGTTACCGCTTTGTAAATATTTTTATAGTTTATAGCCTCATCAGCAATTTTTTGAGCAACGGTATTTGCATCTAGTTTTAGTTTTTTAATTTCATCATGATTCAGAAACACTTGAAAATTAGAAATGTTTTCAACCAAATTATCAGAGTTGAAATACTGTAAAGTAGTTGTGTTTACAAATTTTTTGAATTCTTTAGAATTAAAATAATGCGCCGGAATTTTCTCTGATTGTAAATACGATGGTACTTGTACTGCTGCGTGATCTGCCGTTAAAAACAAGGTGTAGTTCCCTTTTCCAACTTCAGTATCTAAAAAGGAGAACAAACTCGCTAAGTCTTTATCTAGACGCAAGTAGTTGTCCTGAACTTCTTTAGAAGCAACACCAAACATATGTCCAATATAATCTGGTGTAGAATAGCTGATCGCTAAGAAATCTGTGTAGTTAGATTTCCCTAAGTTTTCTCCTAAAATTGCCGCTTTTGCAAAATCTGTAGTAATAGAATTACCAGCAGGAATTGCTTTGATAATATCGTAACCACCATTTTTGTCTTTCAAGTTAGGAATATCATAAGGAAAAACAGGTTTATCTTTCCCTTTAAATAATACTTCAAATTCATTATCATCAGCGATACTTTCTGTGTATGTATTTATATCGTATAGGGTATTCCAAGGTTTAGAAAGATATGCATCTACTTTTCCAGAGTTGTTAAAATCAGTTACCCACTTTGGTAAAGACTCCATATAAAAAGTACTAGTAATCCATTTTCCATCTTTTTTTCCTTGAAACCAATACGCTCCGTTTGCAGTATGTCCACCAGGTAAAACTGCAGATCTATCTTTAATAGCGACACTAATTGTTTTTCCTTGCATGTTTTGAGCCAATCGCAATTGATCTGTAATGGTTGTGGTTTGCATTCTGTAAGGTGATTTTTTTCCACCTTTTTCCGCTCCTATACTTTCAAAATTAGCATCGTCTACACAGTAAATGTCTTTTTTAGCGTATTTATCATACCAGTTATTACCAATAACTCCATGGTTTTCTGGTGCTGTTCCTGTATAAATAGAGGCATGTCCAACTGCAGTGTACGTAGGGATATAGTTGTAGTGTGCATTCTCTAAGGAGAACCCACCTTTAAGAATTCTTTTAAATCCATCTTCTCCATATTTATCAGCAAAACGAGTTAAATAATCATAACGCATTTGATCGATTACAATCCCAACCACTAATTTGGGTTTTTTCTCTAGTTGTTTTTCTGTAATACAGCTTGTGAAAAAGAATAGCGATAGGCATAAAAAAGCAATTGAATTTTTCATTGTAATAATTTTGAAGTCTAAAAATAGAGATTTTTTAATTATGATTGCTACTATTTTACATTCAGTTAATGCTTTTTTAATACTTTAGCAAAAAGAAAAGTAGCTAATGAATTATTTTGAACATATAGGGAAGTACTTTATGATGCTCAAGCAGGTGTTTACAAAACCACAAAGAGGTCGTGTGTTTAGAGAAGCATTGTCTAGAGAGACAGAAGAATTAGGGGTCAAATCCTTAGGGATAATTATTTTTATCTCTTTTTTTATTGGAGGTGTAATAGCATTGCAAACCGCTTTAAACCTGAACAACCCTTTAATTCCGAAAGCATTAATTGGCTTTGCAGCAAAGAGATCTATTATTTTAGAATTTGCGCCAACATTTTGTTCTATTATTTTGGCAGGTAAAGTAGGTTCTTATATAACATCTAGTATTGGTACTATGAGAGTTACCGAGCAAATAGATGCATTAGAGGTAATGGGAATCAATTCCTTAAATTATTTAGTGCTTCCAAAAATTATTGCAACAGTGTTCTTTTATCCTTTTTTAATTACGTTAGGAATGATTTTAGGAATTTTTGGAGGTTGGGTTGCAGGTAATTTATCAGGGTTGTTTACAGGTACAGACTACATAGAAGGTTTACAATCGGATTTTGACCCTTTTTTAATTCAATATTCACTTATTAAAACATTGATTTTTGCTTTTATCATTGCAACAGTTCCGTCTTATCATGGGTATTATGTTAAGGGAGGTTCTTTAGAAGTTGGTAAAGCAAGTACACAATCAGTTGTTTGGACAATTGTTATTATTGTTATCGCAAATTATATCTTAACTCAAATGTTATTGACCTAATGATAGAAGTAAAAAACTTACATAAAGGATTTGGTGGCGTTGAGATCCTAAAAGGAATTTCTACCACTTTTGAAGCAGGGAAAACAAATTTGATAATTGGGCAAAGTGGTTCTGGTAAAACAGTTTTTCTGAAGTCGTTAATTGGGTTGCATACTCCAGAAAAAGGAACTATTGAGTTTGATGGAAGAGTAAATGTAGAAATGAATATTGAGCAACAAAGACAATTGCGTCAAGAAATTGGAATGGTTTTTCAAGGTAGCGCATTGTTCGATTCTCAAACAGTAGAAGAGAACGTCATGTTTCCTTTAAAAATGTTTACCAAGCAATCTGACAAAGAAATGTTAGCCCGTGCTAATTTCGTTTTAAAAAGAGTTGACTTAGTTGGTTCTAATAAAAAGTTTGTAACAGAGCTTTCTGGAGGAATGCAAAAGAGAGTTGCCATTGCAAGAGCTATAGTAATGAATCCAAAATACTTGTTTTGTGATGAGCCTAATTCTGGGTTAGATCCGCAAACTGCAATTATTATAGACAACTTAATTAAAGAAATTACAGAAGAATTTAAGATTACAACTGTAATTAACACCCATGATATGAATTCTGTGATGGAAATTGGAGAAAAAATTATCTTTTTAAAAGAGGGTAAAAAAGCATGGGAAGGAAGCAATAAAGAGATATTTAAAACTGATAATGAAGCTGTTGTAAATTTCGTGTATAGTTCTAATTTATTCAAGAAAGTTAGAGAGGCATATTTAAATGAAACAAATTGAAAAAAATGTTTGTTTATATGGAATTTGCTTATATATTTGCAGCCGCTAAGACAAAAGAAATGACCTGGTAGCTCAGTTGGTAGAGCATCTCCCTTTTAAGGAGAGGGTCCTGGGTTCGAGCCCCAGCCCGGTCACAAAAAGCCTTTCATTTGAAAGGCTTTTTATTTTAAATTTTGGTGAGATACTCAAGTGGCCAACGAGGGCGGACTGTAAATCCGCTGACTACGTCTTCGAAGGTTCGAATCCTTCTCTCACCACAAATTTTTATAAAGCAGTTTACATTTTTTTGTAAGCTGCTTTTTTATTTCAATTAATATACGTATTTTCTTTTAAGCGTTTTGTCAATATGTTAAACAAAAATATACTTAAGTGAAAATAAATAAGAATTTACTCCCGGTTTTACTATTCCTTTTTTCAATTCATGCATTCTCGCAAGGAACTGTTAAAGGAAAAGTAATTGATGGTAAAACGAGAGAAGCATTACCTTTTGTTTCTGTGCTAATTACAAATACACAAAAAGGAGCAACATCAGATATAGAGGGAAGCTTTAGCATAAATAACACTCCATTAGGATACATTAAAATCCAAGCGTCATTTATTGGGTATAAAACAGTGATTTCTGAGAGCTATTTAGTGACGAATGATAAATCCCCCTTTATTTTAATTGCGCTTTTTGAAACGGCCTCTAAACTAGAGGAGGTCGTGATACGAAGTGCCTTATTTAAAAAACCATTAACGAGCCCAATTTCGTTACAAACTTTAGGTATTGTTGAAATAGAGAAAAACCCTGGAGGAAATAGAGATGTCTTAAAAGTGCTTCAATCGTTACCTGGAGTAGCTTCTAACCCTGGGTTTAGAAATGATATTATAATTAGGGGAGGAGCAACTTCTGAGAATAGGTTTTATATAGATGGAATTGAAGTTCCTGTTATTAATCATTTTCAGACACAAGGGGCAACAGGTGGTCCAGTAGGGTTGATAAATGCAGATTTAATTCGAAATGTAGATTTTTATTCGAGTGCCTTTCCAGCAAATAGAGGAAACGCTCTGAGTTCTGTTATTGAGTTTACGCAAAAGAAAGGGAATCCAACCTCATTGAATACAAGAGCAACATTAGGAACCTCTGACGCAGGTGTTACATTAGATGGTCCGCTAGGAAAGAACACTACTTTTATGGCTTCTGTACGTCAATCGTATTTACAGTTTTTATTTAAACTTCTGAAGCTTCCTTTTTTGCCAACATATACAGATTTACAATTGAATATAAATTCGAAAATCTCGGAGAACAATCAACTTTCATTTTTGTTTATTGGGGCAATGGATGATTTTAACCTAAATGAAGAGGTAAATGATGGTGTAACTGATGAGAAAACGATTAAAAGAAATAGATATTCTTTGAGTAATATTCCAGAGCAAGATCAATGGAATTATACCATTGGAACAAGTTTAAAGCATTATACAGAAAACTCGAATCAAGTATACATCATTAGCCGAAGTGTATTAAGTAACAATGCGATTAAATATTTTAATAATTCTGGCTCACAAAGTGATTTATTACTGGATTATACTTCTACAGAAGTAGAAAATAAATTTCGATTTGAAAATAATACAGCGGTAAATTCATATCAAATCAATTTTGGTGTTGGTATTGAGCAATCTAAGTATTCTAATACAACATTTAAAAAAATAGCAAACTCGCAAGGGGCATCTACAAAAGATTTTTCATCAGAGCTAGCAATGTTTAAATATGCTTTATTTGGACAGGTTTCAAAAGAATACTTAAATTCAAGACTTGGTCTTTCATTTGGTGTTAGATTGGATGGAAATCAATACAATGCATCAATGAAAAATGTATTCAATCAATTTTCACCAAGGTTTTCTGCGGCATATAATTTAAATGATAGATGGTCAATCAACTCTTCAGTAGGTACCTATTATCAATTGCCATCGTACACAACTTTAGGGTTTAGAGATAACACAAATGGGTTGGTAAATCAATCAAATCTAAAATACATTAAATCGAACCATTTCGTTTCTGGGTTGGAGTTTAAGCCCGGTGCTAGTTCAAAAATAACGGTTGAAGGGTTTTATAAATCGTATAGCAATTACCCTTTTTCTATTAGAAATCAAATTAGTTTAGCAAACCTAGGAGCAGATTTTGGTGTTGTAGGAAATGAAGCTGTTACATCAGAATCAAAAGGAAAAGCATATGGATTCGAAATATTTGCTCAGAAGAAATCATACAAAGGTTTGTATGGAATTATATCCTACACGTTTGTTAGAAGTGAGTTTCAGGATGCTTCGGGTAGGTATATTCCATCCTCTTGGGATAATCAACATTTACTAACGATAACAGCTGGAAAAAAATTAAAAAGAAATTGGGAATTAGGCGCTAAGTTTAGGTTGGTTGGAGGTAAACCATACACGCCATATGATGCAGATGCCTCTTCATTAATATCTAATTATGATATAGAAAATAAAGGAATATTTAATTATGATCAATTAAACTCAGAGAGGTTTAAAACTTATACACAATTAGATATTAGAGTAGATAAAACTTGGTATTGGAAAAAAATAGCATTGAATTTTTATGTAGATATTCAAAACTTGCTTTCTAGTCAAGCAGATGCTCAATCAGTTCTTTCACCAACATTAGATTCAAATGGAAATAAGGTAATAGATGCAGCAAATTCTAATAAATATGTATTAGAAGAATTAGATAGAACTAATGGGAGTATTTTACCAGCCTTTGGTTTTATTGTAGACTTTTAAAGACCAATACTCATGAGTTTAAAATCATTATTGCTAATTTTTATAGGTATGAGCTTTTCAAATATTATTTTTGATTTTAATAAAGAGAGTGCTATTTCAGGTTGGAAAATAGTAGATGATGTAGTAATGGGGGGAAGATCTTCTGGAGATTTTAAACTCAATATTAATGGACATGGAGAGTTCTCTGGTGCTGTTTCTTTAGAGAACAACGGTGGTTTTTCTTCAGTAAGATATCGGTTTGAGAAAAATGATTTGGCAAACTACACTAGGTTTGTTCTAAACATAAAAGGAGACGGTAAGAAATATCAATTTAGAGTCAAATCTAATACCTCTAATTATCACTCATATATTTCTATCATTCAAACAGATACTACTTGGCAGACTATTGAAATTTTGTTTTCAGAGATGTATCCAGTATTTAGAGGACGCGAATTAAATATGGCCAATTACCCCGCAAAAGAGATGGAGGAGATTGCTTTTTTAATTGGAAACAAGAAAAGAGAACGTTTTAAATTACAAATTGATAAAATAGAGTTAAAGTAAATTGAGATGCATTAAACTTTCTTTTTTGTATATTTCCAACAATGTTTTAGAGGAGATATAATTAATTTAAAATGGAAGAACAAGAAAAGAAAGAGCAAGCTGTAGAGCAATCAAAAAAAGAAGTAAAACAAGGTGCTAAAGGGTTATTTGTGAGTATTAAAAAATTCTTAGTAGAGTTACTTGATTTCAGAGACGACACGGATCATGAAGCAACAATAGAAGCAATAAAACTAGACATCCCTTTTAAGGGAGCCACCGCTTGGATTTTAATTTTTGCTGTATTTATTGCCTCTATCGGTTTGAATGCAGACTCAACTGCTGTAGTAATTGGAGCCATGCTAATTTCGCCGCTAATGGGGCCGATTTTAGGGATTGGAATGTCAATTGCAATAAACGACATAGATACGTTGCGAAAATCGTTAGTAAACCTTTCTACAATGATTGTGTTGAGTTTGCTAACAGCATTTTTATTCTTTTATATTTTTCCTTTAAGTGAAGATAACTCAGAGTTGCTGGGGCGAGTTCGTCCAGATATTAGAGATGTATTGATTGCTTTCTTTGGAGGTTTGGCATTAATGGTTGCCAGAACAAAAAAAGGAACCGTAGCGACAGTAATTTTTGGAGTAGCAATTGCAACTGCTTTAATGCCGCCTTTATGTACCGCTGGTTATGGATTAGCAATTGGTAATTTTTCGTACTTCTTTGGAGCAATGTATTTGTTTACTATCAATACAATTTTCATTGCACTAGCAACATTTTTAGTGTTGAAGCTATTGAGTTTTCCGATGTTGAAATATGTGAATTCAGCAAAAAGAAAACGCATTGCCCAATTGGCTTCTGTATTGGCAATTATTGTCATGATTCCTGCAGTGTTTACTTTTGTTACAGTGTATAAAGAGAGCCAGATGAATAATCAAATTGCATTATTTATTAAAAAAGAAGTGAAAAGCAATCCTTCATATTCATTAATAGAATACAATAAAGATTTAGAAAAGAAATCATTGGAATTGAACTTCTTTAATGAAATGACAGAAGGAGAACAAAATTCTTTAAGAATTAGATTAAAAGACACGGATTATACGGCCTTAAAAGACTTTGTTATTGATGTGAAAGGGAGTGATACAAAAAGTTATCAGTTAATTACAACAGCATATCAAGACGCTAGAAAAGAACTTCAAGAGAGTAAGAATATAATTGCAGGTCTGCAAGGTCAAATAGAACAGTTAAATGAGGCTATTTCTAATTTAAATAATAGAGTTGAGCAAGGTGCTATTGATGATAATAATAAAGTAATCGCTTTTAGCAGAATTGCAAAAGAGGCGAAAATCAGATATTTGAATATCGAAAAAATAGGTTTTTCTAAAGTGCTTTCTTCTAGCGATTTTATTAAAATAGACACGATCCCTTTAGCAATTGTTAAATGGAATATCTCTATAAAAGACAGCGTTATTGATTTGAAAGAATTAGAGTTGAGAAAATGGATGCAACTAGAAATGCAGCTCGACACCTTATTTATAAAGAGAGAAAAATAATAAAAAAAGCATCCAAATTTGGATGCTTTTTTTTAGATATATTCTTTACCAAAAGTGTTTTTTACTTCGGCGGTAATCTCTTTAATGTCTTGTTCGGAAGATTTAGGGCAAATTAAGAGAACATCTTCGTTCTCTACCACAATAAAATCGTGTAACCCTTGAATAACAACACGTTTTCCTGATTGTGTTTTAATCATGTTTCCGTGAGCATCTCTAAAAATTGTTTCAGCACCAACAACTGCATTTTGGTGGTTGTCTTTGTCAAGTTTATCATACAAAGATCCCCAAGTACCTAAATCATTCCATCCAAAATCTACAGGTAAGACATGTACATTATTTGCGCGTTCCATAATTCCGAAGTCAATAGAAATGTTTTCTGATTTTTCGTAATTTTCTTTGATAAAGCTTTTTTCTAATTCAGTATTCCAACAAGAGCTTCCTTGATTAAAAAGGGCAACCATTTCTGGTAAAGATTTCTCAAAAGCTTCAATGATACTTTTAGCAGACCAAACAAAAATTCCGGCATTCCATAAGTAATCACCACTTTCCAAAAACTGTTGTGCTTTTTCTAGAGTAGGTTTCTCCGTGAAATTCTTTACTTTTTTAATTTCAGAAGTACGTTGGTCAAACTGAATATAACCATATCCTGTGTTTGGTGAGTTTGGCTGTATTCCAAGTGTCATTAAAATATTCTCTTTAGCACAAGCTGTAAAAGACGTTTTAAGGTTTTTAATAAACTCATCTTCGTTATCAATCCAATGGTCAGAAGGTGCAATTAACATTACAGCATCTGGATTCTGGTTGTGAATTTTTAATGCAGCATATAAAATACACGGAGCCGTGTTTCGCATTGCAGGCTCCAATAGAACGTTCTCTGTAGCTGCTTTTTCTAGTTGATTTAAAACTAACTCTTCATATCGCTCATTCGTAGCAATTAGAATATTCTCAGAAGGAATTAAAGATTCTATTCTGTTGTATGTTCTTTGTAATAATGATTGTCCGGTTCCTAAGATGTCATGAAATTGTTTTGGATGCTCTTGTGTGCTAATAGGCCAGAATCTAGATCCAACTCCACCAGCCATTATTACAGCGTAATAGTTTTTATTCATTTGTACTGAATTTATGTTCGTCAAAGAAAAGAGTGTGCGTATCGTAGAATTTGACGAATACTTATTTGTTGTCCATTATGGGAGCTACTTCTACATTCTGATTGAATAAATACACTTTACTATTTAATGTATTCAAACATTCAAACCTTGTTCTTCTTTTATTCCCGCGTTTGTATATCGATTTTTTAAAATGAAACAAACTTCCGTAAGGAACTTCAAAGATATAACTCTTTCCGGGTTCTCTACTATATTCTTTTAAAGCTAATGATAAATTGACATCAGCATCTGTACTCGCTTTTGGGTTTTTTAAATAATTAGCTAATACAGGTAACACAGTATTTGGGTAAATATCGGGATGTAAAAAAGGCAACATTATATGTTGAAAAATTGTTTTCCATTGGTTGCCATGAGGTTGAACTCTCCCAAACTTTTGATAAGTTACATGATGTGCAATTTCATGTATCAAGGTTAATAAAAACTGATATTGGTTGAGGCTGTTGTTAATTGTAATCTGAAACCTGCCATTTGGTAATTGTCTAAAATCACCATGTTTTGTTTGACGTTTATTTACTATTTTTAATGTAAAATGATGCTGTTCAATTAAAAATTGAACCATCGATATTGCTTTCTGCGGAATATATGTCTGATAATCGTTTTGCAAAAAAAAGCGCTTATGGGTTTGTACTTGAAACTTGCAATACCTTTCCATTATAAAATTGATTTCCTTTTAAAGAGAAATCAAAAATGTAAGAGGCCATTTCTGTAGCACTTGTTGGTGCTTGGTAACCAGGGAATGCTTCCTCTAGCATTTCAGTTTGAACAGCTCCTAAAGCCAAAACATTAAATGAAATACCTTGTTCTTTATATTCTTCAGCGAGCAATTCAGATAGGGTAATTACAGCTCCTTTAGAAGAGCTATATGCTGCTAAGCCAGGAAACTTTAAGCTTCCTTGAATTCCGCCCATACTACTTACGGTTACTACATGGCTTCCTTTATTTAAATAAGGAATCATGGTTTTAGTCAATTCAGCAACAGCAAATACATTTACTTTATATACCTCTAAATAATCAGTAGAAGTAAGTTCTGTAAATGGTTTGTTAATTAACATCCCTGCGTTATGAATAAGAACATCAACTTGTTTCCAGTTCTTTTCTACAAACTCAGAAACTTTTTTTAAATCGTTGTCATTAGATAAATCTATTGATATTGTTGTGATGTTTTTATGCTGTAAAGATTCAATAGGATTGCTATTTCTAGAAAGTGCCAATACATTATGATTATTGTTTGCAAATAACTGTGCTAATTCAAAACCAATTCCTCTACTTGTTCCTGTAATAACAATGTTTTTCATCCTTTTTGATCTTTTTTTGGGGAACTTTAATTTAAAGAGGGCAATCTACTCAATTTTTAATACATTTAGAAAGTCTAAAAACAAGAAACATGAAAAAAATACTTTTCTCAATTATTTTATTGCTTTCAATAACTGTTGTGTCTGCACAAAAAACCTACATCTTATGTGGGAAATTAGTTGATACCAAATCAGGGAAGATAACTTCCAAGAAGACCATTGTTGTCGAAGGAAATAAAATCATCAAAATACATAACGGCTACATTCAACCAAAAAGCAGAATTGATAAAGTGATCAATTTAAAAAATCAAGTAGTTATGCCAGGGTTGATAGATTTACACGTGCATATAGAAGGAGAATATGATCCGAAGGCATATATAGATAGATTTACCCTAAATGAAGCAGATATGGCTTTTCGATCTTCCGTTTTTGCAAAAACAACATTGAATGCTGGTTTTACTACTGTCAGAGATTTGGGAGGAACAGGTGTTAATATTGCGTTGAGAAATGCTATTGATGGCGGGTATGTTGAAGGACCAAGAGTTTTTACGGCAGGTAAAGCAATTGGAACAACGGGCGGTCATGCCGATCCAACAAACGGAATGAAAAAATCATTAATGGGAGATCCAGGGCCGAGAGAAGGTGTTGTAAATAGTGTTTCCGATGCTAGAAAAGCAGTAAGACAACGTTATAAAGACGGTGCTGATGTTATTAAAATTACAGCAACTGGAGGTGTTTTAAGTGTGGCTAAAAATGGTCAAAACCCTCAGTTTACAATAGAAGAAATAGAAGCTATTTGTAAAACAGCTAAAGATTACGGAATGACAATTGCGGCACACGCACATGGAGATGAAGGAATGCGAAGAGCAATTGTTGGTGGAGTAACAACGATAGAGCACGGTACTTTAATGAGTTCTGAAACAATGGAGTTAATGAAGAAACACGGAACGTATTATGTGCCTACAATCACTGCGGGAAAAGAAGTAGCTGAGAATGCGAAAATTAAAGGATTTTACCCTGATATTATTGTTCCGAAAGCGTTGGAGATTGGACCTAAAATTCAAAATACATTTGCAAAAGCATATAAAGCCGGAGTTAAAATTGCTTTTGGTACAGATGCAGGTGTTTTTCCTCATGGAAGAAACGGAAAAGAATTTAGATATATGGTAGAGGTAGGAATGCCAGCAATGGAAGCAATTCAATCTGCAACAATTACCAATGCTGAAATTTTGAAGATGGAACATAAATTAGGACAGATTAAAGAAGGTTTTTTAGCTGATATTGTTGCGGTAAATGAAGATCCTACAAAAGAAATTTCTACAATGGAAAATGTAGTCTTTGTAATGAAAGATGGGAAAGTGTATAAGAAGACAAAATAGTAGAAGATTTCACAGGTAAAAAGAACGCCACCAATTAACGTTTAGATGTTTATTGGTGGCGTTTCTTATTTTAAGGATAAAAGAAGATTATTTTTTTAGCATTGCGCTTTTTTCAACAATCACATTTTCTATTAAATCTAAGTCTGCATCATACTCGGCACCAGACCTAATAACACCTTTTATGGAGATGGTATCTCCAATTTTAATATTGCTTACTTGATCATTTGTTTCAGTAGTAAACGAACAGGATACACCCATTTTATCAGTCTTATTCTTTAATAAAACGACGTGCTGCCCTAGTTGATCTTTTGAGATTTTTGCAACCTCTCCTGTAACAATTAACACCTTAGATTCTCCTTCGTCACTATCTAAATACGTAGCATTTGCTTTTTCTTTATTAGTTACAAAAGCATGTACTAAATCCGTAGCGCTTATTGTTTCAAAGGCGGTTACTGCTTGTACATTTCTATGAGGCATAAACCAAATATACGTAGCATACCCAATTCCCATTAATATAATAGCTCCAATTAGTTTAATGATTTTAGATTTCATGTTATTGTTTGTAATTTAAGTGAGCAGTGATTTTTACATTTTTTCCAATGTTTGTTGATGGTTTTCCTTTCTCAAAAACGACTCCGTAATCTGCCAAGGTGATATTAAATTCTGTCATTCCAGAAATAGTTCCTTCTTTAACGATTAGTTTTAGCGTTTCTGAAATGTTATTTGTAACCCCATGAAGAGTTAATGTTCCAATAACGTTCGCAGTATAAGTTCCATCATTTCTGAAATCTATTTCTGACAAATTAGTAATGGTGCCTTTAAATTTTGCTTTTGGAAATTTTTTGGTATTTAAGAAGTTTTTAGAGTTGTAATGCTTTTGCATTTTTGCTTTTGGAAACTCAAAACTTTGCATTGGAACAGAAAAAACAATAACGCCAGTAGCAGGAATTAAATTACTAGTGATTTTGTAATTATTTGCTTCAATATCTTCTACAGGTGTTGTAGAGAAAAATTTAATATGTCCACTAGTAGTAGCTAGTTTGTTTTGACTATTACTTGTGATACTCAGTAAAATTAGAGCTGCTGATAAAAATAATTTTTTCATGTATAAGGTTTTTATATGTATACACAATTCGACGTGAATAAAATAAAACGGTACAGAAATTAGACTATTAATTAAAAATAATATGCTGATAAGCTCCAATATCTGGAGAAGTAGTTCTGTTTGTTTCTAAAAGATCTAAAGGAATTAATTGTGAAGCGCTATGTAAAGCTTTATTGATTCCATCATTATTTTGTCCAATATTAAATTCATTATTTGCAGTGTTTTTAAAATGGGTATTTCCATTTAAAATAGTGTTGCTATAATGTGCCACATCTGTGAAATCTAACTCAGGTGTGTTGATAAAGGAGTTGTTGATGTCGTTAAACTGAATCATACTATTGTGAACACCATAGTTAAACAAGCTTCCTTCTACTTTATCTAGAACAAATTCAATATTGTTATTTCCTACAATAATGCAATTGGAGAAATTAGCAGCGTATAAATCTCTTGTTTCGGTAACTTCTTGACTTGCATCATTTGTGTAGGTAAAGAAATTGTTTACTAAAACGGCAGGTAATTGCCTTGCTCCGTTGTTCCAATAATTTGCAAAAGTTGAATGTGTAAAATTATAGGTTCCTCCAATTGTACACGCTAAACTAGATTGCCCGGTATTTCCAATGACTAAGTTTTCTCCTTTAATATTGGTTTCTCTACCTAGAATTCCATAATTAGAACTGTTGTAAATCTGTGTGTTTTTTATATGTAAGGTTGGCGTTGAGGTTGCCCCAATAGAATCTACTAAAATACCTACAATGCTATTTTTAATTGTAGCGTAATTTATTTCGTTGTTGGTGCTTCCTGCACGCATCCAAATGGTTCCCCATTGTCCAGGTGCATTGTTAAAACGATGCTCTAAACGATCCCCTTCAAAAACAACTTGGTTGTTTAAAGTTCCGTTTACCTTTAAAGATGCTTTTTTGTCTACAATAAGCCCAGAATTAGTATGGAAATAGATTTTTGTGCCAGCTTCTACCGTTGCTATTTTATTTTCTGGAATTGCAGCATACCCATAAATCACATAGGGTTTTGTGTTTGTGAAAGTTAATTCAGAATCTTTTAAAAATCGACCTTTAATAGTTGTCGGTTTTCCATCTAAAGTCAAAGAATCAATTTTTCTTGAAATAGGATCTTTCCCCGGATAAATAAAAGTAGCATCTTGAACTAACGTAACCAAATCTACATTTTGCGCATTAGAACCCACATCAAATAAAATTCTATCTGTGTATAAAGGGTTTGAAACAGCGCTAAAATCGATGGTAGTTTCAATAAAAATGTAAATACTGTCCTTTGCTAGAATAGCGACATTCTCAAAAGTGTCTCCCGGCATTCCGTCTACACTTAATCTGTAGTTAGAAGTATTTCCGTTTTCTAATCCAATAGACGGAATTGTAATTGCATTGCTGCTTTTGTTGTATACTTTTAAGTTATAAGTGCTAGAGCCAATATTGGTAAAAACAGTATCTAAAAAAACGGTGTCTTTAGAAAACGTTAAATTCCCTAAACTAGGTAATGTTTCAAAGTCTTTTCTGCAAGAACTCACAGAGATAAGTGTTACAGTTAAGAGTACTGTTATAAAATGGTTGAATATATTTTTTCTTTTCACTTCGAGTGATTTTACTTGGAAAATAATAGCTAGAAATCTAGATCTCGATAGATTCTAAAATCTTTTCAGAATGCGAGATCTCACAGCCAAATATAACATAAAAAAGAGGTATTTATTGTTTTACCAATTCAATTTCAAATAGCTTTCCCCATTTTTTACCAGTAACAAAAATTCTATTTGTATTCTTATCATAAGCAATACCATTTAGAACATCATCATCTGATAAGGTTTGATCTTTTAAGATAAGCTCTCTTAATCCGTTTAGGTTTGCAATTCCTTCTACAATACCATTTTTTGGGTTGATAATTACAATAAGAGATTTAATAGGTTTGTCTGTAATCCATCTATTTGCATAGATTTTCCCGTTAATTAGTTCAAGCTCGTTTAGTTTGTCAATTTTACCTTTATTATAATATACTTGAATCGATTTTTTTTCTTGTTGTGTGTTTCCATCCAAGAAATAAATTTTATGTGTCCCGTCAGATTTAAGTAAGTCTGTTCCGTTATTTGTCAATCCCCAACCTTGTTGGCTCCAAGCGTAACTAAATTCTCCTTCTTGTTTAAAAGTTTCCAAATCATAGGTGAATCCTTTTTTTGCTACCCAAGTTAACCAATGAATTTTGTTATTTAGGATGGTCATTCCTTCTCCGAAATATTTTTTATCTAATTTGGTTTCTTGTAGAGCCTTTCCTGTTTTTAATGCGACCTTTCTTAAAACCGATTTTCCTCGTTGTCCTGTTGTTTCATATAAAAAACCATTATGAAATTCTAAACCCTGTGTATATGCGTTTTTATCGTGAGGATAGGTGTTGATTAACTTATAAGTATAGATAGTGGGTGCTATATTTGATAGAATCTCTACAGAATTGTTGATTTTTTTTGTCTTCTCTGGATAAAACACCAATGCAGAAACCGTAAACTTTCCAACGCCTAAGTCTGTAGTGCTAAAAGTAATTGAGTTTTCTTCTGCTGCAACTCTTTTTCCGTTTACAAAAAAGTGAATAGAATCGATTGGTTTGTTGTTCTTTTCTGTTAATGTTGCCGTACCTTGTTCGTTGAAAACCAATTTTTTATTGGTAGTTAACGTAAATTTATAAGAGTCATTACAAGAACTTAGAACCAATAAACCTGTTATTAAAGCAACAATATGTTTGTGAAAACGCATAAGAAATAAATTTTTACACAAATAAACCAAATTATTTCCTTGTATTTTTAAAAATATCGTTAAATTTGCAGCCTTAAATAGCTAATATTGGTTATTTAAGGATTAAGAGTAAGAATTTACCAACTTAACTCTTTTATAAACAAATTATATAAAGATTATAAAAGTAATAGTAAGATGAGAAAAGGTATACACCCAGAAAATTATAGAATGGTAGCTTTTAAAGATATGTCTAACGGAGATGTGTTTTTAACAAAGTCTACTGCTAATACAAAAGAAAATTTAGAAGTTGAGGGTGTTGAATACCCATTAATCAAATTAGAGATTTCTAGAACATCTCACCCGTTTTACACTGGTAAATCTAAATTAATTGATGCTGCAGGACGTATCGATAAATTCAAAAACAAATACGCAAAATTCAAGAAAGAGTAATTTCCGAATTTTCAACATATTTAAAAAGCCTCGACATTGTCGAGGCTTTTTGTTGTTATAGGCGTTAGTTTACAGTTGTATTTGAATTATGTACAATTTTAAAGTTACAAGAATTAGCAATAAAACACATTTTGTTAGCTTCTTTGTGTAATTCATTTGCTTTAGAAATCATATTAAAATCTGTAATTATCACTTTAGGGTTTAGAGTTACCTCAGTAAATTTTCCGCTTCCGTTTTCAGTTTCTTCCATTATTCCTGTTGCGTTGTCCAAATATTCAGTCACAATAATTTTATGAAGAGAACATAAATGCAAATACCAAAGCATATGACAAGACGATAAGGAAGATAAAAAAAGATCTTCTGGATTATATCTCGTTTTATCTCCTAAAAAAGAAGGGTCAGAAGAACCGTTTATTTCACCATATTTTCCGTCAGCTATGATTTTATGATTTCTATTAAACGATTTGTAATTCAGAGTTCCTTTTCCTTCATTTCCTGTCCATTCAATTTTGATTTTGTAATTATGTTTTTTCATCTTTATTTCAAGTTTTCAGGTTTTTCTTAGATGGATTACAACTTTAATGATATTGAACGTTTCAATGTTTTATATCAATAGCTACCAAAGTTAATTTTTTTCATCAAAATAAACTAGGTATAAATACCTGTTTTACAAATAAAAAAAACCGCTTCAAATAAATGAAACGGTTTGTAACTGTTAAACAAATAAACGCATAAACAAGTATGCGTTTAAATATCGTATTCTATAGGTAGTCTTCAATTGGGTTACAAGAACAAATTAAGTTTCTGTCTCCAAAAGCATCATCAACTCTACGTACAGAAGGCCAAAATTTATTATCAGCAATATAGGCTAAAGGAAAAGCAGCTTGCTTTCTAGTGTATGGGAATATCCATGCATCAGCAGTTAACATTTCTTGAGTATGCGGTGCGTTTTTTAAAGGGTTGTTAGACTCTTCTTTTGTTGCTTCAGAAATTTCTTTTCTAATGGCAATTAAGGCATCACAAAAACGATCTAACTCCGCAATACTTTCAGATTCTGTTGGCTCCACCATAATGGTTCCAGCAACAGGAAAAGATACAGTAGGCGCATGGAAACCATAATCCATTAAACGTTTGGCGATATCAACCACTTCAATTCCGTGTTGTTTAAAATCTCTACAATCTAAAATCATTTCGTGCGCTGCACGGTTCATTTCTCCTGTATATAAGGTCTCGTAATGTCCGTTTAAACGCTCTTTGATATAGTTGGCGTTTAAGATGGCATTCCTCGTAGAATTTGTCAATCCGTCTGCACCTAGCATGGTAATATATCCGTAAGAAATTAAACATGCCAAAGCAGAGCCCCAAGGCGCTGCAGAAATAGCAGTAATTGCTTGGTTTCCTCCAGTTGCAATTACAGGATTTGACGGTAAAAATGGTACGAGTTGTGGAGCCACACAAATAGGTCCAACTCCAGGTCCACCACCACCATGTGGAATGGCGAATGTTTTATGTAAGTTTAAGTGACATACATCTGCTCCAATTGTAGCAGGGTTTGTCAATCCAACTTGTGCATTCATATTTGCACCGTCCATATATACTTGACCTCCATTATCATGAATAATCTGCGTAACTTCCATAATGGCTTTTTCGTATACTCCGTGTGTAGAAGGATACGTTACCATTAATGCAGAAAGATTCTCTTTATGTAGTTCCGCTTTTTCACGTAAATCAGCAACGTCAATATTTCCTCTTTCGTCTGTTTTAGTCACCACAACTTTCATTCCGGCCATTACTGCAGAAGCAGGGTTTGTACCGTGTGCAGAAGCAGGAATTAAACAGATGTTTCTATGAGTATCTCCGTTTGATTTGTGATACGCTCTAATCGTCATTAGTCCAGCAAATTCTCCTTGTGCACCAGAGTTTGGTTGTAAAGAAGTACCAGCAAAACCAGTAATTACATTTAACTGATGTTCTAAATTAGATAATACCTCTTGGTATCCTTGCGCTTGCTCAATAGGTACAAATGGGTGAATATTTCCCCACTGTGGATTACTCAATGGCAACATTTCAGAAGCGGCATTTAATTTCATTGTACAAGATCCTAAAGAGATCATAGAATGATTTAATGCCAAATCTTTGCGTTCTAATTTTTTGATATAACGCATCATGTCAGTTTCTGATTGATACGTGTTAAATACTTCGTTGTCTAAGAAAGAGGTGTTTCTTTTGGCAGCTTCTAAAATAGTATTTGAAGTAGAAAATTCTGAAATAGTAGTGCTATTTAAGTTGAATGCTTGTGCAAAGCAATTTACAATTGCATTAATTTCTTTTAAAGAAACAGTTTCATTTACAGAAATAGAAACGGTATTGTCATCAATATAATTAAAGTTGATTCCGTTAGATTCTGCGACCGTTTTTAATGTTCTTGCGTCTACTTTTACTGTAATTGTATCGAAGAAAGAAGCATTTGTTTGCTCAAAACCTAAACCAGACAATGCATCTGCTAAAGTTACCGTTGCAGCATGTACTCTGTCTGCAATATATTGTAATCCATCTTTACCATGATATACGGCATACATACCAGCCATAACAGCTAATAATACTTGTGCAGTACAAATGTTAGAGGTTGCTTTTTCTCTTTTAATGTGTTGTTCACGCGTTTGTAAAGCCATACGCAACGCACGTTTGCCGTCTACATCTTTAGTAACACCAATAATTCTTCCTGGCATACTTCTTTTGTAGGCGTCTTTGGTTGCAAAGTATCCTGCATGCGGACCTCCATATCCCAAAGGAATCCCAAAACGTTGTGTCGTACCAACAACAACATCAACTCCAAATTCTGCTGGAGCTTTTAATTTCACTAAGGATAAAATATCTGCAGCAACAGCTACTTTGATGTTTTTTTCGTTTGCTTTGGCAACAAATGCGGTGTAATCATTTACGACACCATGTTTTCCTGGATATTGTAAAATAGCTCCAAAAAATTCCTCAGAGAAATCAAATTCAGCATGATTCCCAACAACTAATTCAATTCCGATTGGAATAGAACGAGTCTGTAAAACTGATAATGTTTGTGGTAGAATTTCTTCTGAAACGAAAAATTTATTGACGTCTGCTTTTTTCTGAGCTCTTTCTCTAACGCTAAATAATAACGCCATTGCTTCAGCAGCGGCAGTTGCTTCATCTAATAATGAGGCATTTGCCAATTCCATTCCGGTTAAATCACAAACCATAGTTTGGTAATTTAACAACGCTTCTAAACGTCCTTGTGCAATCTCTGCTTGATACGGCGTGTACGCAGTATACCAACCCGGGTTTTCTAAAATGTTACGTTGAATTACGCTTGGTACAATTGCTTCATGGTATCCTAAACCGATGTAACTTCTATAAACGCTGTTTTTTGCGCCTAACTCGTTAATGTGATTTAAGTATTCATACTCACTCATTGCAGGTGCTAAATCTAATTCGTTTGATAAACGAATATCATCAGGTATCGTTTCGAATATTAATTGATCTATGCTATCTGCTTTAATCGTAGATAACATTTTTTCTTGCTCGTTGGCATTAGGACCAATGTGTCTTCTTTGAAATGAATTTGTGTTCATTGCTGTGTTGTTGTTTGTTATTTTAAAAAACGTTTTCAATCTGAAAAAGCTTTTGAATGCTTCGTTGTTGTGTTTGCTGAATCTCAGATTTTTAATTCAAGATTTTACGTGTCAAAAGTACTTAAAATTCAAGACTTTTTTTGATATGATTTTGATAAAAAAAGACATTTTATTAACCAAATATCTAGGTTATAAACAGAATCACTATTTTTGTGTAATGAGTATCCTGAAAAAAATCTTTAATTTTTATATAAACGCAAGCATTCATGTTGCTTTGGCCGTGTATTCTTTTGTTAGAATCACAGAAATTTATTTTGATTTAGAATACAATGAAGCGGTAGCTTACTTTGTTTTTTACGGAACGATTACCGGATATAATTTTGTAAAATATTTTGGGCTAGCAAAGTTTCATCATAGAAGTTTAACTCAGGACTTAAAAATCATTCAAATTTTCTCGTTTGTTTGTTTTTTATTGATGTGTTACTACGGATTTCAATTGTCTTTAAATACACTATTTCTTTTTGGTGGTTTTGGATTGTTAACCGTTTTATATGCCATTCCTTTTTTAAGTGGATTTCAAAAAAACTTAAGAAACATCAGTTACTTAAAAATTATTGTGGTTGCTGTAGTTTGGGCAGGAGTTACAGTGATAGCTCCGGTTTTTGATGCTGGGGAGTCTTTTGAACCCCATAGAGTTATACTGCAATTTGTACAACGTTTTTTATTCGTTTGTGTATTGATTTTACCTTTTGATATTCGAGATTTAAGTTTTGATGCCGTTTCGTTACAAACCATTCCAAGAAAGATCGGCGTAGATAAAACAAAAAAGCTAGGCTATGTTTTGTTGTTGTTTACACTCGTTTTAGAGTTCTTGATATCTCCAAATATGAACCATAGAAATGTGTTTTTAGGTATCTTTTTTATCCTATTATTTTTATTGATGAGAGCAACGGCTAAGCAGTCAAAGTATTATAGCTCATTTTGGGTAGAGCTGGTTCCTGTTTTTTGGAGCGTAGTACTTTACGGAATTATTAATTTTTAAAGGATTTATTGTCGACTTTTAAAATAAATTAGGCATATCAAAAAGATATGATAATTTTTTAAAATTACTTCTCGTTCAGTGATTTACTTTGTAAATTTGCTTGCTTAACAACAAGAACAACACAACACAGCACCGTAAAATAATGAGCACTCTAAAAAGAAATTACATTTTCGATTTTGACAGTACATTAACCAAGGTAGAAGCCTTGGATGTATTAGCGGAAATAACCTTAGCAAACCATCCTAAAAGAGAAGAGATAATCAAAGAGATTATTGAAATCACAAATCGTGGAATTGATGGAGAAGTTTCCTTTACAGAATCTTTAGATAGGAGAATACATTTGTTGCATGCTAAAAAATCAGATTTAATAGATTTGATTGCGGCATTAAAAAAACAAGTATCTGTATCTATAGAAAAAAACAAAGAATTTTTTGAAAAACATGCAGATGATATTTATGTGATTTCTGCAGGGTTTAAAGAATTTATCATTCCTATTGTAGCGGAATATAACATTCCTGCAGATAGAGTATATGCCAATACTTTTGAGTATGATGGTAATGATGTAATTGTTGGATTTGACAGAGAGAATCCATTGTCTGTTCATAATGGAAAAATTAAATGTTTAAGAGATTTAAATCTAGAAGGTGAGATTCAGGTTATTGGAGATGGCTATAGCGATGCCGTAACAAGAGAAGCTGGAGTCGCACATAAATTTTTCGCATATACAGAAAATGTAACCCGAAATAAAACAATTGAAAATGCAGATCATATTGCTCCTAATTTAGATGAGTTTTTGTTTGTAAATAAATTGACAAGAAACATCTCATACCCTAAGAATAGAATTAAGATTTTGTTGTTAGAAAATGTGCATCCAGATGCTTTTGATAAATTATCGAAAGATGGTTTTACGGTAGAAACAGTTTCTAAAAGTTTGTCTGAGGATGAATTGATAGAGAGAATAAAAGAGGTGCATGTATTAGGAATTCGTTCTAAAACTCAAGTAACCAAAAAAGTGATTGAAGCTGCCGAGAAACTAATGGTAGTTGGCGCTTTTTGTATTGGTACAAAACAAATCGATTTAGATGCCTGTAAAGAAAATGGTGTCGTTGTTTTTAATGCGCCATATAGCAATACACGTTCTGTAGTAGAATTGGCTATTGGAGAAATTATTATGTTAATGCGAAGCGTTTTTCAACGTAGTACAGAATTACATAATGGACAGTGGAATAAAACAGCACAAGGTTCTAGAGAGGTACGTGGTAAAAAATTAGGGATTGTTGGATACGGTAATATTGGCAAGCAATTATCGGTGTTGGCAGAAGCACTCGGAATGGATGTTTATTATTACGATGTAGAAGATAAATTGTCATTGGGTAATGCCACTAAAATTGAAAAACTGTCTGAATTGTTAGCGCTTTCGGATGTGGTTACATTGCATATTGATGACAACGCAGCCAATAAAAATTTCATTGGTGCAAAAGAGATTTCTCAAATGAAACAAGGAGCACACTTGGTAAATCTTTCTCGTGGTTTTGTATTAGATATTAAAGCATTAACGGAAGCCTTAAAAAGTGGTGCGATTGCTGGAGCTGCAGTAGACGTGTATCCAGAAGAACCTGCTAAAAATGGCGAATTTTATACAGATTTAAAAGGGTTAGATAATGTGATTTTAACACCACATGTTGGTGGTAGTACGGAAGAAGCGCAAAAAGACATTGCAGATTTTGTGCCTAGTAAAATAATGGCATATATCAATTCTGGAAATACAGTAGATGCTGTTAATTTTCCGAATATTAGATTGCCTAAACATAACAATGCACACCGTTTTTTACATATTCATAAAAATGTGCCTGGTGTGATGGCGAAAATTAATAAAGTATTAGCTAGTTATGATATGAACATTACCGGTCAATATTTATCTACAGATGATAAGGTTGGGTATGTGATTACAGATTTAGATAAGGAGTACAATACAAAAGTAATTAAGAAATTAAAAGAGGTAGACGGAACTATTAAGTTTAGAGTACTTTATTAATTCAAGGAATACACATAAAAAAAATACTCTCGAATTCGAGAGCATTTTTTTTATGGTTTAACTTCTAAGTCTTTCTTGAGGTCGATAATGTTATCATCTTTGACGCCTAAATAACGTCGACTTCCTAAATATCTTCCTCTGTTAAAAGCGTCATAGTTAAGTTGGTCTTTGTTGATAGAGCTTAAATGTACATTGCTTGCAGAGTGAATAAATTCTCCTTTGTTATTTCCTAGCCAAATTCCAACATGCGTAACACGTTGTTTTTTCTCCTTTGTTGCTGGAGCTCCAAAAAACATTAAATCCCCTTTTTTTAAACCGTCAAATTTTAGATTTTCATCTACTATTTCTCCTGCATGTATTTGTTGAGATGCATCTCTCGGAATTACAAATCCGTTCATTAAATACACCATTTTTGTAAACCCGCTACAATCATTTCCTTTGGTAGAGGTTCCGCCCCATAAATAAGGAGCACCTAGCATCGTTTTTGCAGATGCTTCTATAAATGCAGCATTTGATGGGTTTTTTAATAGCCAAGAATTATATAAAAGTGCTTCTTCTTTTTTTACAAAACCAATTCTACCGTCAGGATATTCTACTTCGTAAAAAGAATCGTGTTCTTTTATTAAGGCTAAGATTCCGCCAAAAACAATATCAGAAACACTAGTTGCATTTTTACTTTTGCTGCTGTAGACAGATCCAGTGTTTGGTGTAAAAATAATTTTATCTTTTTTATTCCATTCCTGCAATTCGTTAAGAGTCATTTGTGTAATTCCGCCATGATCAACCCAAGAAATATAGTTATCGGGAGTTTGAACTCGGTAAAAATCTCCTTTTTTATCCAAGACTTTTAGTTCCATTCCTAATAAACCTTGAGTTCCTAATTCGGCAGAATGCTTTGGATTAGATCTTATGTTAATTACGGAGTTGTTTCCTAAAGCATAGGTTTTGTTTCCAACAGCAGAATCAGGTAAAATTCTAACTTCATTTTTATAGATGATGTTTCTGTTTTTTAGACTGTCTAATAGGATTGAAAATGCTTTTTTGTGAGTGGTTTCTCCAGTTAAAACGATCGTATTTTTTTTGTTTTCAAAATGAACATCAAACAATTCTACTCTTTTATCAGGAGCAAACTCATTTTTGATAATTGCATGGATATTTTCTAATTCAGTAATGGTTTTAGAAGTGTCATTACAGGAAACAAGAGTGCTAATTAGTAGTGCGGAAAATATTTTTAAAAATTTCATATCAAAAAGTAAAAGTTTAAAAGCCACACTTTGTGGGGTTAGGCTAAAGTACAAAATGCGATTAAGTATTTACAAGTTAATTTTTGTAGCTCCATTTTTAAGTATGGAAATATAATTGGTTACATTTTTTAATTCAAATCTGCTCGATGGGCCAGAAGCGCTAATGCTTCCAATAAGTTTGTTGCTTTTGTTAAAAATCGGGATCGCTACACAAATCAATCCCAGCTCGAACTCCTCTAAATCCAACGCGTATCCTTGTTTTTTTATTTTTTCTAATGCACTAAGAAATACAGGTTTTTCGGTGATTGTGTTTTTGGTGATTGTTGTAAAGTGTATAGATTTTAAAAGATGTTCTCTTTTTGTTTCTGATGAAAAAGCCAATAATACTTTTCCTATTGCTGTTGCATGTATGGGTTGATAAGACCCTATAGAAGTGCTTATTTTTAGTCCTTGAAGACTTTCTGCTTTGTTGATATAGAATACTTGGTTGTCTTTTAAAACCCCGTACAAAACTGTTTCTTGTATGTCAATGGCAATGTCTCTAATCGGAATTTTAGTAGCGTTAATTAATGATTGATATAATGAAACACGGTTTCCCAATTCAAACAGCTTACTTCCTAAGCTGTACTTTTCGTTTTCATTTTGTTGCACTACTTTTAATGAAACGAGTGTACTTAATAAGCGATACGTAGTGCTTTTATTGTATCCAGATTTTGTTGCTAATTCTCGAACGCCCCATTCTTTTTTGTCGGTAGTGAAGGCATCTAGCAATGCAAACGCTTTAATGATGGATTGGTTTAGGTTTTTAGAATCTTCGTTCATAGAGTTTTTGTGAAATCATTTTGGCTAATATAAGAAAAAAAGTGTATATTTATAAAACACCGTTTCATATAATGAAACACTTTAGGTTTTTTGAGTTTAATAATCGCATCAAAATAGGGTATCTTTAGTGTTCTTATGAATTGGTTTGATAAAAGAAATATATAGAGATGTATCAAAATAGTTTAGCCTACGCACAACAAGAAGATAAGCAAGATAAATTAGCGCATTTGCGTGATCAATTTCATATACCGAAAGATAAAAACGGAAAGAATTGGTTGTATTTCACAGGGAATTCTTTAGGGTTGCAGCCTAAGAATACACAGAAATACATTCAGCAAGAACTAGATGATTGGGCGAATTTCGGAGTAGAAGGTCATTTTGAAGCGAAGAACCCGTGGTTGTCATATCATGAGTTTTTGACAGAGAATATGGCAAAAGTTGTTGGTGCAAAACCGCTAGAAGTTGTGGTGATGAATACGCTAACGACCAACTTACATTTGTTGATGGTCTCTTTTTATCAGCCAACAAAAAAGAAATATAAAATTGTAATTGAATCTGACGCATTCCCTTCGGATAGATACGCGGTGCAATCGCAATTAAAATTCCATGGATTTGATGTAGAAGAAGGATTGATAGAATGGAAGCCAAGAGCAGGAGAAGATTTATTGAATATTGAAGATTTAGAAACAATTGTTGCTGAGCAGGGAGATGAAATAGCATTGCTATTAATAGGGGGTGTTAATTATTATACTGGGCAATATCTAGATTTGAAACGAATTGCTGAGATTGGTCATGCGAAAGAATGCATGGTAGGAATCGACTTAGCACATGGAGCAGGAAATATATCACCAGAATTACATGATTCGGGAGTAGATTTTGCAGCTTGGTGTACCTATAAATATTTGAATTCAGGACCCGGAAGTTTAGGTGGTTTATTTGTACATGAAAAGCATGCATATAATAAAGACATACCGCGTTTTTCTGGATGGTGGAATCATAATAAAGATACGCGTTTCAATATGCGTCAACCTTTTGATGTAATGCCAGGAGCAGAAGGATGGCAATTATCCAATCCTCCCATATTATCAATGGCAGCAATTAAAGCTTCATTAGATATGTTTGCTGAGGTTGGAATGGAAGCATTGCGTGAGAAATCAGAAAAACTGACAGGGTATTTCGAGTTTTTAATCAACCAAATAGATTCTGATTCAATTAAAATTATTACACCATCAAATCCAAAAGAAAGAGGCTGTCAATTGTCTCTTCAGGTGAAAAATGCGGATAAAAACTTGCATAAAAAACTAACAGATAATAATATTATTACAGATTGGCGAGAGCCAGATGTGATTCGTTGTGCACCCGTACCAATGTATACTAGTTTTGAAGATGTATATAGAATGGTGACTATTTTAAAAACATTGCTATAGTAATTTGGTTCCGACAGCGCTCGGCCTGACAAATAATAAACATGAGTAAAAAAGAAAACATCGTAATTGTAGGAGCTGGATTGTGTGGTTCTTTATTGTCTTTGCGTTTAGCGCAAAGAGGATATAAAGTTGCCGTATACGAAAGTAGACCAGATTTAAGAACTACAGATATTTCTGCTGGAAGATCCATCAATTTAGCATTGTCAGATCGTGGCTTTAAGGCGTTGCGTTTGGCAGGAGTAGAAGACAAAGCACGTGAAATTTGTATTCCGATGTATGGACGTTTGGTGCATGATATTGAAGGAAACACATTTGCTTCTAATTATTCTGGTAGAGAAGGAGAATATATCAATTCGATTTCTAGAGGAGATTTAAATGGAATCTTATTAACTGAGGCAGAGAAGCACGAAAATGTAACCATCCATTTTAATAAAAAATGTACAGCTGTAGATATTGAGAATTCAACAGCCAGGTTTGAAGATTATAGTTCGAAAGAAGAATTATCGGTGTCAGCTGATGTGATTTTAGGAACGGATGGCGCAGGTTCTATATTGCGTAAAAGCTATTATTTAGATCGTAAATTCATGTTTAGTTATTCGCAAGAGTATTTAACACACGGATACAAAGAATTGGAGATTCCAGCAGCTGCAAATGGAAAGCACCTAATAAGTAAAGATCATTTACACATTTGGCCACGTGGTGAATATATGTTAATTGCCTTGCCAAATATGGATGGTAGTTTTACGGTGACGTTGTTTTTAGGAAATGAAGAAGGAGTTTATAATTTTAAAGATTTAGATTCAGAAAGTAAAATAAAGAGTTTTTTCGAAGAACAATTTCCAGATGCTTTAACGTTGATTCCGAATATTGCCCAAGAGTTTGCAAACAACCCAACAGGAGCGTTGGGAACTGTAAAATGTTCTCCTTGGTCGTATCAAAATAAGACATTGATTTTGGGAGATGCTGCGCATGCGGTTGTTCCGTTTTACGGACAGGGGATGAATGCTTCCTTTGAAGATGTTGTCGTTTTTGATGAAATACTGAATCAAGATTTAGGAGATTGGGAAAGTGTTTTTAAAACCTATGAAAAAGCAAGGAAAGAAGATACAGATGCAATTGCAGATTTAGCGATCGATAATTATTTTGAAATGAGAGATCATGTTGCAAACCCACTGTTCAAGCAAAAGAGAAAAATAGAAATGGATTTGGAGAAGAATTTCCCAACAGAATATTATTCAAAATATTCGATGGTTACTTTCAATGAAAATATACCGTATTCTGATGCAATGAAAAAAGGAAGAGCTCAGGACAAGGCTTTGTTAAATATGATCGTTGATAAAGATGTACCAACATCATTAGATATGAACAAAGAAGAATTAGCAATTGTATTAAAGAGAGTACATGAAGAAACAAATGCAATTTTACAAGAGGATAAAATAGCAGGATTGAAATAAATGAAAACATACATCGTCATACTAAGAGGAATCAATGTCTCGGGAAAGAATATCCTTCCGATGGCAGCGCTTAGAGAAATGTTATCAAGCTTACAATTTGAAAATGTTCAAACCTATATTCAGAGTGGAAATATTGTTTTGAATTCGGAATTGTTTAAAGAAGAAGTGATTGGGAAAGTAAAAAAGGGAATTGCTGCAAAATTCGGATATGATGTTCCGGTATTGGCAAGAACAATTGATGAGTGGGAAAATGCGATTGCAAACAATCCATATCCTATAGGAAATCATAAAATTGTATCTTTTACTTTTTTAAATGAAGTTCCAGTAGAAACAACGATAGCGATAAATATCACAAATGATGATGTATATACTGTTGTAAATGACATGGTATATATGTATTGTTCAGATGGATTTGGAAGAACAAAACTGACAAACAATCTGTTTGAGAAAAAATTAAAAGTAACCGCTACATCTCGTAATTATAGAACAACGATGAAGTTGTTAGAGATGGCGAAAGCATAAAGAAGATGGAAAATAAAAAAGTAACACCAAGAGGCGCATATCCACATGTAAAAGTTGTGGGTGATTTTATTTTTGTGTCAGGAACAAGTTCTCGTAGACCAGATAATTCAATTGCTGGAGTAGATATTATTGATGAAATGGGAACTAAATACTTGAATGCAGAAACACAAACGAGAGAAGTGTTAAACAACATTGATCAAAACTTGCAAAAAGTAGGCGCAAGCATTAAAGATGTTGTAGATGTTTCTACATTCTTAGTAAATATGAATGATTTTGCAGGATATAATAAAGCCTATGCAGCCTTTTTTGACAAAGAAACCGGGCCAACACGTACAACAGTTGCTGTACATCAATTACCACATCCAGATTTGGTAGTGGAAATTAAAGTGACGGCGTATAAGAAGAAGTAATAAACAAACGAAATGTCCCCTCGAGCGCAGTCGAGAGGTAATTATGAAAACGTATTATGTTTACATATTAAAATGTTCTGATGACTTGTTGTATACGGGTATTACAAATGATGTTGAAAGAAGGTTTGAAGAGCATGAAAAAGGGTTAAACAAAAAATGTTTTACATTTAAAAGAAGACCATTAAAGTTGATTTTTAATCAAGTATTTAATAATGTTGAGCAGGCGATTTATTTTGAGAAGAAAATTAAAAAATGGAGTGCAAAGAAAAAATTAGCTTTAGCTAGGGATAATTTTGATATGATAGAAATCTTATCAGAATGTAGAAATGTGACTCATTCAAAATATAATCCAAACAATTAATAAGGTCTCGACTGCGCTCGACCAGACATAGTAACGAAATGAATATAAAAAACTATATAAACGGACAATTTATTACTCCAATTCATGGAGAAACGATTGATAATTACAATCCATCTAACGGAGAAGTATATGGGCAAATTCCAAATTCATCTATTGATGATGTAGAGCAAGCCTACAATTCTGCCAAATCTGCCTTTAAGCAGTGGTCAAAATCAACGTTAGAAGAGCGAAGTAGAATTCTGATTAAAATTTCAGAATTATTAGAAGCCAATTTAGAACGTTTTGCGTTGGCAGAATCTAAAGACAATGGAAAGCCATTGAGTTTAGCGAGACAGATTGATATTCCGAGAGCAGCAAGTAATTTTCGTTTTTTCGGAAATGCAATTACGCAATTTGCATCAGAGTCTCATGAAAGTGTCGGATTCAATGCTGTGAATTTCACACTACGTCAACCCTTAGGAGTTGTAGGTTGTATTTCTCCTTGGAACTTGCCGCTGTATTTATTTACGTGGAAAATTGCTCCGGCAATTGCTGCAGGAAATTGTGTAGTCGCAAAACCTAGTGAAGTAACACCAATGACAGCTTTTCTGTTAGGAGAAATCTGTACAGAAGCAGGTTTGCCTGATGGGGTTTTAAATATTGTTCATGGATTAGGTACAACAACGGGGCAAGCCATTGTAGAACATCCAAATATCAAAGCAATTTCTTTTACAGGAGGAACAACAACAGGAGCACATATTGCCAGAATCGCTGCGCCAATGTTTAAAAAACTATCTTTAGAACTAGGAGGGAAGAATCCAAATATTATTTTTGCAGATTGTAATTATGATGATATGTTGGAAACAACGGTGCGTTCTTCATTTGCCAACCAAGGTCAGATTTGTTTGTGTGGAAGTAGAATTTTTGTGGAAGAAACAATCTATGAAAAATTCAAAGCAGATTTTGTTCAGAAAGTGAAAAACTTAAAAGTAGGGCATCCATCAGATGAGTTAACGAATATAGGAGCCTTAGTTTCAGAACCGCATTTAGAGAAAGTAGCAGCCTATATTAAAATAGCTGAAGATGAAGGTGGGAAAGTTTTATGTGGAGGGAAAAAGGTGACTGTAGCAGGTAATGAGAACGGATATTATCTAGAGCCAACGGTTATAGAAGTTAAAGATAATTCGTGTAGAATCAATCAAGAAGAGGTTTTTGGACCTGTGGTTACGATCATGTCGTTTAAAACAGATACAGAAGCGTTGCGTTTAGCAAACGATGTAAAATATGGGCTGTCTGCAACATTGTGGACAAACAACCTAAATAGAACTATGCAATTTTCACAAGAATTACACACCGGAATTGTTTGGGTAAATACCTGGATGATGCGTGATTTACGAACACCTTTTGGTGGAGCAAAAGAATCGGGAGTTGGTAGAGAAGGTGGTTTTGAAGCCTTGCGTTTCTTTACTGAGCCAAAAAACATATGTATTAAATATAATTAAAGAACCAAGATAAAAGAGCCAAGAGAAAAGATAAATAGTCTTGCTTCTTGTTTCTTAATTCTTACATCTATAAGATAAATGAACCTAGAAATAAATAACAAAAACGCCTTAGTATGCGGAAGTACACAAGGAATTGGGAAAGCATCTGCAATGGGATTGGCAGCAGAAGGAGTGAATGTAACATTAATTGCTCGTAATGAAGAGAAGTTGAAAGCGGTACTTTTAGAATTGCCAAACAACAATCAAAAGCATGGCTATATAGTTGCAGATTTCTCGAATCCAATTGAATTGAAATCAAAAATTGAAGCAAGTAGTTTAGATTTTCATATTTTGGTAAATAATACTGGTGGCCCAGCAGGAGGGCCTGTTTTTAATGCGACGTTAGATGAGTTTGAAAATGCATTTACACAGCATTTAAAATGCAATCATGTGTTGGTGCAAGCTTTGGTTCCTTTTATGAAAACGAACTGTTTTGGTAGAATTATCAATGTGATTTCTACCTCAGTAAAACAACCATTAGATGGTTTGGGAGTTTCAAATACCATTCGTGGTGCTGTTGCTAGTTGGTCAAAAACCTTGGCAAATGAGTTAGGTGAGTTTGGAATTACCGTAAATAATGTGTTGCCTGGAGCAACGGGTACTGAACGTTTGACTGAAATCATCAATAACAAAGCTGCTAAAACGGGATTGTCTGTTGATGCGGTTTCTAAAAACATGATGAATGCTTCACCAGCAAAACGATTTGCAAAACCAGAAGAGATTGCAAATGCAGTGGTATTTTTAGCAAGTGAAAAAGCAAGTTTTATCAACGGAATAAATGTTCCGGTTGATGGAGGTAGAACAAAAAGTTTGTAAATTTAACGAAATCTCGCGTTAGGGATTGAAGCGACATCCTTTTTTATGTCAGTTCGAGTGTTTTATTTGTGGATTGAGCTCAGTCGAAATCAACAATAAAATGTATCGAGAACTATTAAAAAGATATAGCGAAAAGCCCGGCCTTTAGGAAACGCCAAAAAAAAGAAAAGTCATGAGCAAATTAGTATCGCCTTTAAATTTTAAAAAGTGGATTGATGAAAATCGTCACTTACTAAAACCGCCTGTTGGAAATAAATGTGTTTGGGATGATGGAGAATTTATTGTGATGGTTGTTGGTGGGCCAAATAGCAGAAAAGATTATCATTATAATGAAACCCCAGAGTTCTTTTACCAAGTAGAAGGAAATATGGTGTTGAAAATTATTGATCGTGATGGAAATCAACAAGATGTAGAAATCAATGAAGGAGACATCTATTTGTTGCCTGCAAAAGTGCCACATTCGCCTCAACGAAAAGCGAATACTGTTGGCTTGGTAATCGAGTATCCTCGTTCTGAAGGAATGTTAGATGCGCTGGAATGGTATTGTGAGAATTGTGGAAATCAATTATATAGAGAGCCATTTGCATTGGATAATATAGAAACAGATATGCCTATTATTTTCGATAAATATTATTCAGATATCCAAAAATGCACCTGCTCTAGTTGTGGGTCTGTAATGGAAACACCAAAACCAGTTAGCAGTAATTAGTTATCAGTTGTCAGTTCGAGTGATTTTCTTGGTAACAGAGCTTAGTAGAAGTTAAAGAAAATGATATTGAGAACAAAGCATAATATAGAAGTCATTAGAAGAAAGTAATGATGAAGTAACCTTATAAAAGATTGCAATAGCTTTTGGCTCGCAATAACACATTTAAAATGAAAAGAAAACTACGTATAAACGGACATTCACATTTATTGCCTTATCCAGAGCAAATTCCGCAGTTTATGAAAGACAAGGAAATTTTTTGGGTTGATGATGAGCGTAAACATATGTTGCAAAAAGGATGGAAACGTCCAGTAACAGACTCTAGTTTCTTTTTAGATGAGAAGATAGAATGGATGGAGAAGAATCGTTTAGATCATGCTGTGGTGTTGAATCTTTCTCAGTTGTATGGAAATGGCTTGCGTTTGGAAGAAATGAAGAAAGCATTGCGTTTTCAGAATGATTTTAATGCGAAAGTACAACATGATCATCCGTCTAAATTTACGTGTGGATTTGTGGTGCATCCTGGATTTATACAGGGCGCTTTGTGGGAAATGGAACGTTGTGTTGAAGAGTTAGGATTAAAAGTGTTGTGTTTGCCTACGCATTTTATGGACTCGATTGGTCAATGGCGTTGTGTTTTTGATAAAGAGAATGATCCAATATTCGAATTGGCAAATAAGTACAAATTAGCGATTGAGATTCACCCGTATGATGGTGATAAAATGATAAAATTAGAAAATACGAATTGGCGTTTTCATCTAATTTGGATGTTGGCACAATGTGGGGATGCGTATCATTTTTATACCTTAAACGGAATGCAAGAACGTTTTCCAAATATTAGAACGTGTTTTGCGCATGGAGGTCAATTGGCACAAATGAATTTAGGAAGAAGAATTCAAGGTTTTGATGGAAGACCAGATTTGTTTGAAGGGAAAACACACCCTAGAAAAGCGGTTGGACACCCAAATATTTATTTTGATACGTTGGTGCACGATACAGATTCGTTAAAACTAATGATAGACCGTCAAGGGTCTAATCAAATAATTATGGGCTTAGATGATCCATATCCATTAGGAGAAATGGAAAGTGATGCACAATCTTCATATCCAGGAAAATTATTGGATTTAGCAATAGAGCGCGATTTAATTAGCCAACAAGAATACCATGAAATCTGGGAAGACAATACATTACGTTGGTTGTTTGGAAACGATGAGCAAGCAAAGAAAGAGTTAATAGATAAGATTTTATCATAAACAAAAAAGCCTCACAATTGTGAGGCTTTTTTGTTTACATATTTAAATTGTTTTATTGAAAAACAGTTGTAATGTTGATTGCAACTTCATTCCATGTTTTTGAAATTCCGTCTTTTGCTTTGTGTAATTCTTTACAAGCGACATTTAACGATTCTACTGCTTTTTGAGCACTCCAATTGTCTAAACTCATCGTTGCTGTTAACTGGAATTCTTTTCCTTCTAATGCATATGTAAAGGGTAAGTCAGCAGTTACTCCATTCATTGTTATTGAAGCTGTTCCGTTGGCTTCATCAGAGATGTTTAATGTTCCAGACAGTAATTTTGTATTGTCCATTACGCCAAAGAAAAATTTCTTTAACTTAAAATCCCTACTTGAATCAGCAGTAAAAAGACTGCTAACAGGTATTGAGAATTCGGCACCATTAATTGCTTCTTTTGCAGTGTTTCCTTCACCATTTTTAGTGATCGTTACTTTTTTAAATTTTCCTTTAACAGGTAGTTTATCTGTCGTTTTATACGCCACCCAATCAATGGAGTTTTTTGCAGTTTTTAAAGAAAAAGGATACACCTTAACTTCTTTTTCAACTTCAATTTCTTTCTTCTTTTCGTCTTTACAAGAAGTAAATTGAAAAGAGACTCCAAGGATTAATGTAAGAATTAATATTTTTTTCATGATTGATGTTTTTTTATAAATTGTCAACAATTTTAATGTATTCTTTTTTAGCAGAACCTATTGACATTCCTCTTAATTGAATCCAAGCATTTAGTTTAAACCTATTTTTAAGGTCTATTTCGTTTGTCTCAACATATTCAGGATTGTTATCTCCGTAAGTAGCTTGCTTGTAATAAGCGTATAGTTTCAGCATTGTATCTGGAGCGAATTGCTCTTGAGACAATTCAGAAATTGCTTTATAAGCTTCTTCAAATTGTATGTCTAAAGTGGTTTGGTTCATTCTATTTACTAGCAACTATTTGTTCTCCTCCTTTTACTTTATCTCCGAGTTGAACATTTATTTTGGTATTTAAAGGTAAAAATAAATCTACTCTCGAGCCAAATTTAATAAATCCGGAATCTTCACCTTGAACAGCAGTTTTTCCTTCGATAGCGTAATTTACAATTCTTTTTGCAAATGCTCCCGCAATTTGCCTGTACATTACTTCTCCAAACTTTTTTGAGTCAATAACAATTGTTGTTCTCTCGTTGTCAGTTGATGCTTTTGGAAGCCAAGCAACTAAATATTTACCAGGATGATATTTGCTGAATTTAATGATGCCACTTAATCCATATCTAGTAACATGAACATTGATTGGAGACATGAAAATTGAAACTTGCAATCTTTGATCTTTAAAATATTCTGATTCGTACACTTCTTCAATCACGACTACTTTTCCGTCTACAGGAGCAATGATGTGATTTTCGTTTAAAACAGTATTTCTTTTAGGGTTTCTAAAAAATTGTAAAACACCTAAAAATACGATTAGCAATGCTATTTGTACAATTTTTTGAAGTAGATATGTTTCTAGAAAATTATCTGCGACTATAATACCAGCAACAATTAGTATTGACGTAATTGTTATGATGTTAAATCCTTCTTTATGAAACATGCTAAGACTTATATGAAAAAGTGTAAATATAAAAACACAAAAGGAGCAGCAAAAAACAGGCTATCTAACCGATCTAACATTCCACCATGTCCTGGCATAATTGTGCCACTGTCTTTTACGTTGGCTTGTCTTTTGAATTTTGATTCAATCAGATCTCCAATTGTTCCAAAAATAGATAAAATAGAGGCGATAATAATCCAATCTATTAAGTTGATATCAGAATTAGTATGTTGTTGAGAAATGAAAAACGCAGCTATTAAAGAGAAAACCCATCCGCCAATAAAGCCTTCGATAGTTTTTTTAGGAGATACGCTTTCAAAGAGTTTTCTTTTTCCAAAATTCTTACCCACTAAATAAGCGAAACTATCATTAATCCAAATAAATAGTAAGATACAGATTACGATTTTTGGCTGATAATCACCAAAAACAAACGGAATCGAAATTAAATAATAAAATGGAAGTACAATATATATAAGTTGTAAAAATAATCGTTGATAAATGGTTTCAGTCTTGATGCTTTTTTTACTATAAAGTAAATAGATTAAGAGCGCTAATCCTGTTATTGACAAACCAGAAATGAAATCAGTAGTAAAAAAAGTGTTTGAATACGGGGATACAAAAAAGTAAAGCATAATCCCTAAGAAAATATATGGAATTACATTCTTGGATTTCACGATTTTTGAAAATTCCCAAATACAAATAGCAGCAAATATGCTGGTTATAGCAATGTAGCTTTTTGCATCAAAAAGAGTTGAAAATATGAAAATAGAGACATAAAAAAAGCCAGAAATTAATCGGGTTATTAGGTTGCGCATACTATAGATCTTCGAATAGCAGCAAATATAAGTTTTTTGAGTTACTGTTACCGTAATTTAGAAAATTATCGTCTTTATTATTGATTGAATAATTTTTTACGGAGCTAATGTTAGTAGGGATGTTTCCTTTGGAATTTGTTTTAATGCCTGTTAGGCCCTCACCCGTATTTTTAACTAGTTGACTAGTAGTGGCAAAAACAATAAAGTGTTCTGATAGGGAAGCGATTTTCTTGCTTCTTAACTGATTTGAAGAAAACAAGAGATCTCCATTGTCAGCAATTAAATGTTCACAAGATGTTAGAAAAGGAGCGGAATAATTAATATCATCTTTTAAAGAGATGTTTTTTTTATTCGCTAATTTGGCAATACTCTTATCAATACAGACAAGCTCTTTCCAATCATTTTCTAGAATAATATTTTCTAGGTGAGATTTGACTTCTTCTTTCTTTGTGCAGTATAAAAATTTACCACCTTTTTCTAAGAAATAATGTACAAACGAATCATCCAAAGACAAGTTGACTTCCTGTTTTTCGGACACCTTCTCTTCAGGTGATTCGGTTGATATTTTAAATATTTTTTTAAAAAAATTCATTTTCAATAAAAAAAATAAAGGTGAAAAATTATTCTTCAGTTTTTTCTGTTACTTCAGAACTTTTTTCTGCAGCTTTTTCTTCTTCTTTTTCAAATGGTCTTTTTCCGAATATTTTCAGTAAATCGTCTTTGAAAATAACTTCTTTCTCTAAAAGTAATTCTGCAAGAACGGTTAATTTTTCTTTATGTCCTTCTAATAATTCAATTGCTCTTTGATATTGAGCTTCAATCATTTTAGAAATTTCTTTGTCAATAGTTTTTGCTGTGTCTTCGCTATAAGGTTTTACAAAAGCATCATTTCCAGATGAATCATAATACGTAATATTACCAACAGTCTCATTTAGTCCATATACAGTAACCATTGCTCTCGCTTGTTTCGTTACTTTTTCTAAATCACTTAATGCACCTGTAGAAATTTTATTAAAAATAATTTTTTCTGCAGCTCTACCACCTAAAGTAGCACACATTTCATCTAACATTTGTTCAGTTTGAACAATCATTCTTTCTGCAGGTAAATACCATGCAGCACCTAAAGATTGACCTCTAGGAACAATCGTAACCTTTACCAAAGGAGCAGCGTGTTCTAACATCCAACTTACCGTTGCATGACCAGCTTCGTGAAAAGCAATCGTTTCTTTCTCTTTTGGAGTTATTACTTTATTTTTCTTTTCTAAACCACCAACAATTCTGTCAACAGCATCTAAGAAATCTTGATGTTCAATTGCTTTTTTATCATGTCTTGCCGCAATTAATGCAGATTCATTACACATGTTAGCAATATCAGCACCAGAAAACCCTGGTGTTTGTTGTGCTAAAGATTCAATGTTTACATCATTACCTAATTTCAAAGGTTTAATGTGTACCTCAAAAATTGCTTGACGCTCATTAATATCTGGTAAATCAACATATATCTGACGATCAAAACGACCAGCACGCATCAAAGCCTTGTCTAATACATCTGCTCTATTCGTTGCTGCCAAGACGATAACATTAACGTCAGTCCCAAATCCATCCATCTCTGTTAATAACTGATTCAGCGTGTTTTCACGTTCATCATTGCCACCTGTCATACTGTTCTTTCCACGAGCTCTACCAATTGCGTCTATCTCATCAATAAAGATAATTGAAGGAGATTTTTGTGCAGCTTGTTTAAACAAATCTCTTACACGAGAAGCACCAACTCCAACAAACATTTCTACAAAATCGGAACCCGATAAAGAGAAAAAAGGAACACCTGCTTCTCCAGCAACAGCTTTTGCTAATAACGTTTTTCCTGTTCCAGGTAAACCAACTAATAACGCTCCTTTCGGAATTTTACCTCCTAAAGCAGTATATTTTTCTGGATTTTTTAAGAAGTCTACAATTTCTTGAACTTCTTCTTTTGCGCCTTCTAATCCTGCAACATCTTTAAACGTTGTTTTTACTTTGGTGTCTTTGTCAAATAATTTCGCTTTAGATTTTCCAATGTTGAAAATTTGACCGCCGCCACCGCCGCCAGATCCACCACCAGACATTCTTTTCATAAAGAACAACCAAATAGCAATAAGGATTATAAACGGTAAGAATGCAAATATTTGATCCATAAAGCTAGTTTGCTCTATGTGTTTTTGATCAAAATCTAAATTATATGTTTCTTTAGCGGTAGATAATTGATTTTCAAAATTTTGTAAATCCCCGAAATCATAAGAAAAAATAGGTGCACGCTGATTAAATAGCGTGGTCTTTTTTGAATTTCTATAGGTTTCTTTGTTTAGGGCTTCTTCTGTTAAATAAATTTGAGCACTTCTTCTATTTACAATAACAATTTCTTTAATATCATTACTGCTTAGTACTTCAGAAAATTTATTAGTAGTAATGTTTCTTGAAGAAACATCGCCAGAACTAAAAAACTGAAATGTAATTAATAAAACGAAAATTGCTCCATACACCCAATAAAAATTGAATTTAGGGATGCTTGGTTTATTTTTTTTATTAGAATCGCTCATGTGTTATGTGCCTATAAAGTATTGATTAATTTGATGTACTAATTAAAGTTGCTTTAGCGTCTCCCCAAAGGCTTTCAATATCGTAATGTTCTCTAATCTGTTTTTGAAAAACATGAACAACTACATTCACGTAATCCATTAAAACCCATTCAGAATTTACTTCACCTTCTACATGCCAAGGTTTATCTTTTAATGTTTTACTAACATTTTTTTGAATTGAACCAGAAATTGCTTTTACTTGAGTGTTTGAATTTCCAGAGCAAATAATGAAATAATCGCATACTGTATTTTCTATTTCTCTTAAATCTAAGAGTTGAACATTTTCTCCTTTTACATCGTCAATTCCTTTTACAATTTCAGCAATTAAATCGTCTGTGTTTATTTTTTTTACAGTCATGAAAATTCTTTAATATTTAAAACAAAGTTATTATTTTTTTATGAGTATTTTGCGCTATATTCAACTTGTTTGTGGAATATTTAACATATGAAGATAATCAAACTTGATGCCATCGACTCTACCAATTCTTTTTTAAAGGAATTGGCACAGAATACTAGTCTCGAAAACTATACAATTGTTACAACAAAAGCGCAAAAAAAAGGTAGAGGTCAGATGGGGGCAAAATGGGTTTCTGAGCCTGGTAAAAACTTACTATGTAGTGTTTATGTTACCTTTGATGGGTTTCCTATAGCCGATAAGGCGTTGGTTAACTATGCTGTTTCTTTAGCTATAATTGATACATTAAAGAAATTTAAACTTCCTAAGCTAGCGATTAAGTGGCCAAACGACATTTTGTCATCTAGTCAGAAGATCTGTGGTGTATTGGTAGAGAATGTCATGCAGGGCAAGGATATTAAGTCAGCAATTATTGGAATTGGTATTAACGTAAACCAAGAAGTTTTTCCTAGTCAGTTAAAAAATGTTACATCCATAAAAAATCAAATAAAACGTGCTGTTGATTTAGATGATTTGCTTCATAAACTTGTTGATGAGTTAAAAAAATCGATTGCATTTATAACAAATTCGACCACGAATGTTTTAAAGAAGGAGTATTTAAAATGGTTGTATAAAAAAAACATCCCTACTATGTTTAAAGATAGTAAAAATGTTTTGTTTATGGGTAAGATTGTAGACGTCTCTCTACAGGGAAAATTACAAATCGAATTGGAAGATGAATCTATTCAAGAATTTGGAATTAAAGAGGTTTCTTTTGCCTAAAGTTTAGAAATGTTTTCTGCTAATACTTCAATGAATTTAGTTAGTGGTTTTTTTACCATCATAGCCATCATAGGATTAAAATCACCGCTAAAGATTAACTGTGCTTGAGATTCATTTTCAGAAATTTCAGTTAAATTTCCAGATAATGTAAATGGTAATTTACTGCTTGCTGCAGCTAAAGTAATGTTAGAAAATGCTGTTTTCTCTTTTAAGATCAATCTGATTTCTGGCATTCCTTTTAAAGCAAACAGAAAAGAATCTCCATCAACTTCAAATTTTTGAGTATTTTCTGGCATCAACTGTTCAAAGTTTTTTAAATCTGATAAAAACTCAAATACTTCTTTTGAAGATTTAGCAACGGATACTTTTGCACTTTCTAAATTCATAATTTTATATTATTGTTTCCACTCACTTGGATTTGATCTCCAATCTTGTAAAGTGTTTAATTCTTTTTCTGAAATATACTTGCTATCTAAAGCTTGTTCTAATAGATATTCGTAGCTACTTAGTGTTGTTAATTCAATATTGCTTTCTTTAAAGTTGTTAGAAGCAATATCAAATCCATAGGTAAAAATCGCAACCATACCTTTAATAGTAACCTCGGCTTCTTTTAATGCTTCAACGGCTTGTAAGCTACTTTTACCAGTGCTAATTAAATCTTCAAGAACAACTACGTTTTGACCTTTTTCAATAAACCCTTCAATTTGATTTTTTCTACCATGCTTTTTAGCTTCAGGTCTAACATATACAAAAGGAACACCTAATTCTTGAGCAACAAGAACACCAATGGCAATTGCACCGGTTGCAACACCTGCAATAACATCTGGTTTTCCGTGTTTCTCTATAACTAACTTAGCAAGTTCTTCTTTTAAGTAGTTTCTAATTGCTGGAAAAGAAAGTGTAATTCTATTGTCGCAATAAATAGGAGATTTCCAACCAGAAGCCCAATTAAAAGGTTCTGATGGACTTAGTTTTATCGCTTTTATCTGTAATAGAAATTCAGCTGTTTTTTTTGCTGTACCTTTGTTTAAAATCATGCTGCAAATGTATAAAGTTTTTGTAAATGATAAGCCAATTATCTTAACAGATTCATTAAAAAATAACAACAACTTCCCAGTTTATGCTTTTAATGAAGTAGTTATTGATGAAGTTTTGCTTAAATTAAAAGAAGGAAAGATAAGTGGAGTTTATTTATTCTGTTCAAATTTAGCTGTAGATTGGTGTGCTTTTCAAAAAGATTTTAAAGTAGTGTATGCGGGTGGTGGCTTAGTTACGAACCCTAATAAAGAAATACTTTTTATATATAGGTCTAATGTCTGGGACTTGCCAAAAGGGAGGGTTGAAGAAGGAGAGTCTATAGAGAAAACGGCTGTAAGAGAAGTAGAAGAAGAATGCGGAGCAGAAGATTTAAAACTGATTGAACCTTTATTAATTACCCATCATTTGTTTTATATGGATAATATTCAGCAAATGAAAATTACACATTGGTTTTTGATGGAAGCTAATTTTCAGGAAAACTTAAAGCCACAACTAGAAGAAGGAATTACGAAAGTGCTATTTAAGAACAAAGAGGAGGTGCAAGAGGCGATGAAAAACACCTATGCAAACATCAAGTTGGTTTTAGATGCGTATTATAAAAACTAACTCTAAAATTAAACCTATCTTTGCCGACTTCAAAAAGCACATAAACCATGACTAAATTTATTAGAAAAAGAGTTAAAAATGTAAAGAATGATGTATTATCAGGAATTACAGTTGCATTAGCTTTAGTGCCAGAAGCTGTTGCTTTTGCATTTGTTGCAGGAGTTGATCCTTTAGTAGGGCTGTATGCTGCCTTTATGGTTGGTTTGATAACTTCGATTTTTGGAGGAAGACCAGGAATGATTTCAGGAGCAACAGGAGCTTTGGCTGTTGTTATGGTAAGTTTGGTTTCTGAAGGGAACGCAATGGGGAATCCTGATGAAAACTTAGGATTGTACTATTTATTTGCTACCGTAATTTTAATGGGAATTATACAAGTTTCTGCAGGGGTTTTTAAATTAGGTAAATTCGTTCGGTTGATTCCACATTCAGTGATGATGGGGTTTGTAAACGGATTAGCAATTGTAATTTTCTTGTCGCAATTAGGCATGTTTAAAACAACAGTTAATGGTGAAAAAGTTTGGTTAGAAGGAAATAGTATGTTTTACATGATTGGTTTAGTTCTTTTGACGATGTTAATTATGTGGGGTTTGCCAAAAATGAAAGCAACCAAGAAGTTGCCAGAAGCTTTAATTGGAATATTAGTTGTTACAGGAATCGTTGTTTTTTCAAATTTAGATGGTGTTGCTACGGTCGGTTCATTTATTAAAGATGGTGGAGGAGAAGGATTAAGGGGCGGTTTGCCAACATTACATTTAGAAACGTTTACGAACATCCCAATGAATTTTGAAACGTTGAAATTCATTTTTCCATACGCATTAATTTTAGCAGCAATTGGATTGATAGAATCATTAATGACCTTGAATTTAATTGATGATTTAACTGAAACAAGAGGGAATACAAATAAAGAATGTGTTGCGCAAGGAAGTGCAAATATTATCACTGGATTGTTCGGTGGAATGGGTGGTTGTGCAATGATCGGGCAATCAATAATCAATATTAAAGGTGGTGGAAGAGGAAGATTATCAGGAATTACCGCAGCAGTAATGTTGTTGATTTTCATTGTTTTTGCTTCGTCATATATAGAACAAGTTCCAATTGCAGCGTTAGTTGGAGTAATGTTTATGGTAGTAATCGGAACTTTTGCATGGTCTAGTTTTAGAATTTTAAATAAAATACCAAGAACAGATGTTTTTGTATTGGTGCTGGTTTCTGGGATAACGGTGATTTTCGATTTAGCAATTGCAGTATTAGCGGGTGTTATTGTAAGCGCCTTGGTTTTTTCTTGGGAAAATGCAAAACGAATTAGAGCAAGAAAACGTATAAAAGAAGACGGAACAAAAGTATACGAAATTTGGGGCCCATTATTCTTCGGAAGTATTTCCGCTTTTAATGAAAAGTTCGATGTAAAAAATGATCCACAACATATAGAAATTGATTTTGTAGAAGCACGTATTAGTGACCATTCTGCAATTGAAGCTATTTTTGCTTTGGTAGAAAAATATCAAGCACAAGGGAAGTCTATAAAATTAAAACACCTTAGTGAAGACTGTAAAGTGTTATTGTATAAATCTAGTCCAATCTTTGAAGGAGTAATTGAAGAGGGAATTGATGATCCTCGCTACCATTTAGTAGCAAATCCAGAGGACTTTCCTAAACCATTATCAGAATACAAATTTTAATTAGAGATAAACGTTTGCCAATCTTTTGGCGTGTTTAAATTTTGAATACATACCCCATCAGAAACTTCTACAAAAGAGATTTCTGATTGGGTATTTTTTTTTATTTGATAATCTAATCTAGCATTTTTATCTGAAAGACTTATGTTTAAAAGGGATTTCCAGAATTTAGTAGTTATTTTAATCGGATGCCCTTTTTTTTCTTTGTACTTCGGGATAACAATTAGGCACTCTTGGGTGCTCAATTTTTCTTGCTCTTTTTTATCGAATAAAGGAACGTCAACAGGTAAAATAAATACGTGTTGATTTGTGTCTACCTGTTTTAAAACGGACTGTAGTGTAGAGAATAATCCAAATTCAGGACTTGGGTTTATTACGACTCGAATTTTCTTTCCTTTATAAATGATTGAAGTTTGAATTGCGTCCTTTAACCAAGGAATTGCATCAAAATACAGTTGGCTGTCATATCCTAGGCCAAGGTAAACTTCAGTGCCAATAAAGATTTCAATTTGAGATAAAACCCAAAAGGTATTGTTGTGTTTTAGCAGCCCTTTTGGTTCTTCCATTCTAGAAGATTTTCCTCCAGCTAAAATTATGAGTGCTGGTACTTTGTTTTCTGCTTTCATATTATTTTGAAATTAGAAAACGCCTCCAAAAAGCAACACAAAAAAGAATACTAAAGTTTACTAGTATTACTTTTTTTTTATAGCTATTTTTTAATTGCTTGTTAGGAAAATCGAAGAGTCTAGTCATTGGTTAGCGGTTATTCAAACATAATACTAATAAATTCAGCCACACAGGCCGGTTTTTTAGCTCCTTCAATCTCCACCGAACAGTGCCATGTTATTTTGACACCGTTTTCGTGATATTTCTCAATAGTAGTAATTTTTCCATTCAGTCGTAATTTGCTGTCTACCAATACAGCATTTGGAAACCGTACTTTATTTAAGCCATAATTCACTCCCATTTTTACCGATTTAACCTGTAGAAGGTCTCCCAGCATTTTGGATAATAGAGATATCGACATAAAGCCGTGTGCAACTGGTTTTTTAAATGGGGAATGTTGGATTGCCTTTTCCACATCTACATGTATCCATTGAAAATCCAAGGTTGCTTTGGCAAAATCATTTATCATTTCCTGTGTTATGGTAATCCATTCACCAGGTGGAAGTATTTTGCCCTCGTACGTACTAAATTCCTTTAAGTCGTCAAAAATTAGTTTGGTCATTTTTTTATCGTTTATCTTGAAACTCCACCATCAATAGTTAAGCAAATTCCAGAGACAAAACGCGCCTCATCAGATGCTAAATATAAATACCCATACGCTATGTCTATAGGTTGTGCAACCGTTTTTAACGGGATGCTTTCCTTAATAGCCTCAAAGTGTTCTTCTGGGATTTTATCAACCATATCGGTCATAGTAAATCCAGGAGCTATTGCGTTTGCGGTTATTCCGTATTTACCTAGTTCCATGGTCCATGTTTTGGACATGGCAATAACTCCAGCTTTGGTTGCCGCATAATTGGTTTGACCAAAATTACCTCGTAATCCCACATTAGAAGCCGCACTAACAATCCTTCCGTATTTATTTAACTTCATGTAAGGTGCTACTGCTTGCGCACAAATAAACACTCCTTTCAGGTTCACTTCGATAACAGCGTCAAATTCATTCTCACTCATTTTTTCCAAGGTGCGATCCCGTGTTATACCAGCATTATTAATTAGGATATCAATTTTACCGTATTTGGAGTTTATCTCTTCAAAAAGAGTTTTTACAGCCGATTTATCGGTTACAGAAACGGCATAGAATTCTGCCCTGCCGCCAGATGTATTTATATTCTTAACTACTTCTTGGCCTTGAGGAAGAAGGTCCATAATAATAACAGTAGCTCCTTCTCTTGCGAACAATTCGGAAATTTCCTTACCAATTCCCCTTGATCCTCCTGTTATAATTGCTATTTTATCTTTTAATCTCATATTATTTAGTATTAGTTGATTCGTTAGTTACTCATGGCGAATTTGATGAAAATTCAAATTAAAACCTGTTATCAATATCGTTTTCTATCGAAAAGTACTCGTACAGTCATCTCTTTATCGCAAATCAAAATGGATCACGACTTAAATAGTGATAGCATCTTATCTGATTTGTACAACGATTTTTCCTTTTACCTTTCGGTTCATCATTTCGTCTAAAGCCTCTTTAGTGTCTTCTAAGGAAACTATTTTATGAATATGAGGTTTTAGTTTTCCTTCTGCGTGCCATTGCATTAAGGTTATTGTATTAGACATGTTTTTCTTAGGGTATTTCATCGCGAAACCACCCCAAAAAACACCTACAATAGATGCTCCTTTTAACAAAGGCAGATTTAGCGGGATATTTGGTATGGCACCTGCCGCAAAGCCTACAACTAAAAATCGCCCGTTCCATGCGATACCTCTTAGTGCCTGTTCGGAAAAATCACCACCTACGGGATCATATATCACATCAACACCTTTTCCCTTCGTTAGTTCCTTTAGCGTGGATTTTAAATCTTGGGTGGTGTAATTTATAAGTTCATCTGCGCCGTATTTTTTACAGAGTTCTAGCTTTTCTTGAGTGGATGCTGCCGCAATTACCTTTGCGCCCATTAATTTCCCCAATTCAACAGCGGCTAAACCAACTCCTCCTGAGGCACCCATAACTAAGAGGGTCTCTCCCTCCATTAATTGTGCCCTATCTTTTAATGCATGATAGGAAGTGCCGTAAGCCATCATAAAAGATGCCGCTACTGGATAATCCATTCGAGAAGGTTTTAGAAAACAAGCGTTCGCTGGTACGATAACTTCTTCCGCTAAGCCCCCATGTGCGACAAAACCAAAAACTTTATCTCCAGTTTTCAAGTGTTTCACCTCTTCTCCGACTTCTTTGACAATCCCTGCTATATCGCTTCCTGGAGTAAATGGAAGCTCGGGTTTAAATTGATACAGCCCTTGAATTATTAATGTATCCGGAAAATTTAATCCACAGGCTTCTACATGTACTACAACGTCTTTTGGACCTGCATGCAAGGAGTCTATTTCCTCTAACTTTAAATTAGAAGGTGGGCCGAATGTTTTACATCGTATTGCTCTCATTTTATATGTTTTGCTCTTTCGTTTTTTTTAATAAGTATTACCTACAGCATACATTGTTTTTAGCTTTTAGTAAGGCTTTAATCCTCTATAACTTTCAACACTAATTTCCCTAATTTGTCGCCAGAGAAAAGTCGATTATAGGTCTCTGGGAAATTCTCAATTCCTTTATAAACATCCTCACGCGTTTGCAATTTGCCTTCAGCCATCCATGTACCCATTTGCAGACCGGCTTCTCCATATCTTTGAGCCCAATCAAACACCACCATTCCTTGCATGGTTGCTCTATTTACCAATAAAGAAAGGTAATTAGCAGGTCCTTTTATATTTTCCTTATTGTTATACTGAGAAATCGCTCCGCAAATTACTACTCTTGCGTGCATTCGTAATCTCCCTAAAGCGGCATCCAAAATTTCTCCTCCAACATTATCAAAATAAACATCTAACCCTTTAGGGCATTCTTGCTTCAATCGCTCCTTTACATCTTCGTTTTTATAATCGATACAGGCATCAAATCCTAGGTTCTCAACTACATGTTTACACTTGTCGATGCCGCCTGCTATGCCAATTACCTTGCATCCCTTTATCTTGGCTATTTGTCCAACAATACTACCCACTGCGCCAGCTGCGCCAGAGACCACTACGATGTCACCTTCTTTAATTTTTCCTACTTCTAGAATTCCGAAATAAGCCGTCATTCCGGGCATTCCCAAGGTGCCAATATAGGTAGGTAATGGTGCTAATTTGGGGTTGACTTTATAATATCCCTTGCCATCTGTAGCAACATATTGTTGTACTCCGCCATGACCTGAAATAAAATCTCCGACCTTGAATGTTGAGTGGTTTTTGACTTTTATAACCTCACCAACCGAACCAGCTCGCATTACGGCACCTATTTCTACTGGTGCTATATATGATTTTCCCGCATTCATCCATCCGCGCATTGCGGGGTCAAGAGAGATATAATGATTTTTCACCAAGATTTCGCCCTCTTTTAGTTCAGGAATAGGGTTCGTTTTTAAGGACCAAGTGGAAGCATCTGCTGCCCCTACTGGTCTTTTTTCAAATATGAGTTGTTTGTTCATTTTTTTTTCTATTTATTTTTATGGATAAAATTTTCTAGATAAGCCTTCGTCTTGGGTCTAATTTAAGGTTTTCACCACAATGTTTTTTGGTGTTAAATTATTAACGTTTAAATCGAGCTTCTCTGATTTGATATTTTCGTAGTTTTTTTTATAAAAAATATTCCCACCAAAGCGGGAATATTAGTTTTGTTACTGTTTTATACAATTCCGTGATCAGATAATGGCAGCGTTCTATAGCGTTTTCCTGTTGCATTGAAAATTGCGTTTACAATTGCTGGTGCAATTGGAGGAACTCCGGGTTCACCAACGCCAGTTGCTGCTTCATCATTCTCTACAATAGTAATATCTATTGGTGGTACCTCATGCATTCTTGTCATTGTGTAATCATGGAAATTACTTTGTTCAATGGCACCATCTTTTGCTGTAATCTTTCCGTGTAAAGCAATCGACATTCCAAAAACAGCTGCTCCTTCCATTTGATTGATTACATTATCTCTATTCAGCACTAATCCACAATCTAAAGCTGTCCAAATAGCATGAATTTTTACTTTATCATGTAGTACAGAAACTTCTACCACAGTTGCAACATAACTAAAAAAGCTATAATAAAAAGCAATTCCTAGACCATGTCCTTCTGGTAGTTTTCTTCCCCAATTTGCTTTTTTAGCAGCAATATTCATCACGTTTTTTAAACGCGTTGTATTTAATGGGTGTGGAGATTTTTCTTCTCTAATTCTATCTTTTCCAATCAGGTTTAATTTAAACTGTAAGGGGTCTTTTTCTGCTGTACTTGCCAACTCATCAATAAAAGAATTGATTCCGAAACTATGAAAAATAGAACACACTGAACGCAGCCAACCAATTCTTACAAAAGGTTCTGCTTTTGCATTCTCATAACGCGTATTGGCAATTTCAAAAGGATTATTGTTCATTCCCTGTCCAATTTCCCAGCCAGCAGCATAATTTGCACCAGGCATAAAAGTGGAGTTAATTGAAGGGAAAGCAGTTCTGTGTAGCCATCCTGTTACTTCTCCGTTCTTGTCTAAAGAGGCTTTTAAATATTGTGCATTTGTTGCATGGTAATACCCATGTTGTATGTCGTCTTCTCTTGTCCAAACTACTTGAACAGGTGTCTTCATTTTTTTAGATAAAGCAACGGCTTCTACAACAAAATCTGGTTTTGATTTTCGTCCAAATCCACCTCCTAAAAAGGTAACATTAATGGTAACATCTTTTATGTCGATTCCTAAATAAGCTGCAGCTTCTTCTCTTGCAGATTGCGGAGATTGAACTGGTGCCCAAACTTCACATTTTCCATCATGAACCCAGGCCAATGCATTTGGTGTTTCCATTGGAGCGTGTGCTAAATGGGGTAATTGATATGTCGCTTCAACTATTTTATCTGCTTTAGAAAAAGCAGTATTTACATTCCCTTTTGTAGGCGGAACAACTTTCGCTCTTGTATGAACTCGGTTGGTTAATTTTTGGGTATAATTTTCACTATTGTATTTTCCATTCTCACCTGTGTTCCATGTCACTTCAAGATTATTTCTCCCTTGAATTGCAGCCCACGTATTATTAGCTACTACAGCAACACCTCCTAGCATTCCAAAAGGTCTTTTTACGCGTTCTACTTCAAAAATTGCTTCTACTCCAGCTACTTTTATTGCATCAGACTGATCAAAGCTCTTTACGGTTCCAAAAGTTGATGGACAACGCGCTATAACCGCAAATTTCATATTTGGTAAGCGCGCATCTAATCCATAGGTTGCAGTACCGTGTGTGAATTCTTTTATATCGATGCTTTTTAGCGTTTTACCAATGTATTTGAAATCTTTTTTATCTTTAAGTTGTACGTCTTCCGGAATTTCTATTTGCATTGCTTCCTCAACTAAATCTCCAAAGAACAGTTTTTTGTTGTTGTTTTTGTTGATGACATAATGCATTTCTACGGTACAATCAGATGGTGAAGCTTGCCATTTTTTTGCAGCTGCAGCAATAAGTATCGCTCTTGTGGTTGCCCCTAATTTACGCATTGGCTCTAAAATAGTTCGTACACTTCTAGAGCCGTCAGTATTTTGGTTTCCAAATTTCTCATCACCCGTTGCTTGCTCTACACGAACATATTCCCAATCAGCATCCATTTCATCTGCAATAGCAGAAGTTAACGAAGTTCTAATTCCTTGTCCCATTTCAGAACGAGCGCATAATAGAATTAGTTTCCCGTCTTTTTTAAGTTGCACAAAGAGATTTGGAGCAAAAGTGGTTCCATCATCAATTTTAATACTTTCTTTTTCTGATGTAAATTGACATCCAATAATTAATCCTCCAGAAGCCAATCCAAAAACTTTCACAAAACTTCTACGGCTTATATTTTGTATATCTTCCATATCTATTTGTTTTTAAGTTTAACGGCTTTATGTATTGCTTTTCTAATTCTTGGATATGTTCCGCATCTACAAATATTTCCACTCATTGCATCATCAATATCTTGATCTGTAGGATTTGGATTGCTATTTAATAGAGAGGTTGCAGCAATTAATTGTCCAGATTGACAATAACCGCATTGTGGTACATTAATTTCTTCCCACGCTTCTCTCAAATAGTCAAGAGTATCTGTTTTGCCTTCTATCGTTGTAATTTGTTTGCCAACACCGTAGCTTACAGGTAGACTACAAGATCTTACGGCTTCGCCATCTATAAGTATAGAACATGCGCCACATTGACTAACTCCACAACCGTATTTGGTACCTGTTAATCCAATAATATCTCTAATAGCCCACAAAAGAGGCATGTCTTTATGCGCTTCTAAGTTGTGGTTTTTCCCGTTGATTGTGAGTGTTTTCAATTGCCTGATTTTTTTAGTGTTCACTAAGTTACTGTTTTTTTAAAAGAGATGAAAAAAATAACGCAATTTAACTTTTTTAAAAAAAGAGTATTTCTATGGATTCGGGTGTTTATTATGGGGTTGTATTGCGAGAATTATTGTCCTTCGAATAAAATTAAAAAGCCATTTTTCTTTAATTATTCGTTTTAAGGGATCTAAAATGCTACCTTAGCAATAATGTGAAAAACAGAGGGATTTCCTCTAAGTTAATCCAAAAAACATCCAAAAATCTCTTGGAATCGATAAAAAACACTCAAAAACCGTTAGAAACATTATCTGAACTTATTCAGGTTCTAGACGAAGTAGAGAGGACAAAATACACAACTATTTTAAAATCAATGAAATTGCCAATTGCAGAATTTAAAAAACATGCAACATGGTCAGAAACTTGTTACACCCGTAATTGTATTGAGGAAAATGAAAACTTTGAGCTGATTTTAATTTGCTGGGAGAAAGAACAAGTTACAGCAATTCATGATCACGGAGGTGAAGAATGTTGGGTCTATTTTGTTGAAGGTGAGTTTAGAGAACATGTTTATACTGAAAACGAAAAAGGAAAATTAGATATTATTAAAACGACAGAAGCTAAACCTGGAGTTGTTTCATACATGATTGATTTTATGGGGTATCATAATCTTGAGAATCTATCAAATAAAAGAAGTATGTCTTTGCATTTATACGCAAAACCAATTAAGAATTGTAATGTGTACGATTCGAAAAATAATGAATTTACTCGCAAGGAACTAACCTATGATAGCGTCCAAGAAATTCATCAATCACCAATAAAAAATAAGAAAAAGATATGTCTGAATTAAGTAATGATTTAACCCTTTTTAATGAACTAGTTACCGTTTTATTAAACGAAGAAGAAAATCATCCAGTTGCAAAACGCATTGATTCAAATGTTCTATATGACACCATCGACTTATCGCTTAACAAAACAGCAATGGTAGATGATGCTTTCAAAAAAGTACTTAAAGATGTACTTATTGCGACCCCAAAAACGGCGACCAATTTATTTTTCAATCAATTATTTGGAGGAAGACAACCCAAAGCTGTTTTAGGAGATTTATTAGCTGTTTTGTTAAATAACAGCATGTATACATATAAAGTTGCTGGGCCTCAAGTTGGTATTGAGCAAGAGATAATTAGACAATCTTGTGATATGATTGGGTATGGATCACAAAGTAATGGAACGTTCCCTACAGGAGGATCTATGAGTAATTACATGGCGTTGATTATGGCTAGAGATGCTAAGGACCCCAGTTGTAGAGCAGATGGAATGACGAAGCCTTTGATAATGTACACTTCTAAAGAGTCTCATTATTCGAATGCTAAAAATGCAAGTTTTGCTGGATTGGGAAGAAATAATGTGAGATATATTGAGGTAGATTCTAAAGGGCGTATGATTCCAACGAAATTAGAAGAACAAATCAATATTGATCTTCAAGATGGTTTGATTCCTACATTTGTAAATGTAACTGCAGGAACAACTGTGTTGGGAGCTTTTGACCCCATTGATGCCATTGCGGTAGTTACAGAAAAATACAATATTTGGTTGCATGTAGACGGAGCCTATTGTGGTTCTGTTATTTTTAGTGATGCAAAAAGACATTTGTTAAAAGGAATTGAAAAGTCTGATTCTTTTAGTTACAATGCACATAAAATGATTGGAACACCAATGACATGTTCCATTATTTTGGTGAATGATAAAAAGCATTTGCACAATTCTTTTAGTAATGATGCTGATTATTTATATCAAACGGATGGAGATGATTTCAATTTAGGTAAAACTTCTTTTCAGTGTGGACGTAGAAATGATGCGTTGAAATTCTGGACTTTATGGAAGTCGGTTGGAACGAACGGATTAGAAAAAATTGTTGATCAACAATTTGATTTGGCTGATGTTGCTAGAGAATATGTTGAAAATCATCCAGATTACACCTTGTATAGTTATGAAGATTCTATTTCAGTTTGTTTCAATTATAAAGGTATTGACCCTAAAACATTGTGTACATTATTGTACGAGCACCAAATAACAGTTGTTGGTTTTGGCGTTTTTAACGAAGATACATTTGTCCGATTTGTTACAATAAACGCAACAAATACCGAAGAAGATATTTTAAACTTCTTTAAGGTGTTGGAAGGTTTTGTAAAAGAAAACCAACATGTTTTAGAGGCTGTGTGCTAAGATTTTTTTGTATTTAAAAACTCAGAAACAGATTTAGGTACTAAAATAGATGCGTCTCCATCATTTCTAACAATATCTCGAACAATAGAAGAGCTAATGAAAGAAGTTTCTGCGCTTGTTAATAGAAAGACAGTTTCTATGCTAGATAGTTTTCTATTTGTCTGAGCAATCGCCTTTTCAAATTCAAAATCTGCAGGATTACGTAAACCACGAAGAATAAAATCTGCATTGATCGTTTTACAATAATCTACCGTTAAACCAGTATAGGTTTCAACGGTGATTTTTTGTTCTGCGAAAAAAGCATTTTGAATAAACTTTTTACGTTCATCAACAGAAAACATATAGTTCTTTTTGGCGTTGATTCCGATTGCAATTACAATTTCATCAAAAAGAGGTAAACTTCTAGAAATGATGTCTATGTGACCTAAAGTAACTGGGTCAAATGAACCTGGGAAAACTGCTTTTTTCATGTTGTTATATATTTAGTGACGTTTCTATAGCATTGTCAAATAAATCTGACAAGCTAATATTAGCTTCGTTTGCTTGTTGTGGTAAGATACTTTCTTCTGTTAAACCAGGCACTGAATTTATTTCTAAAAAATGAGGCTCATCGTTTACGAAAATATATTCTGATCTAGAAAAACCACTCATATTTAAGATGTTATATACTTTTTTAGCGGTATCTCTAACTTTGTTAGCAGCAGCTTCAGAGATTCTTGCAGGTGTTATTTCTTTTGATTTTCCTTCGTATTTGGCTTCATAATCAAAGAAGTCATTTTCTGTAGTTATTTCTGTAATTGGCAATACTTTTGTTTCTCCTTTGTATTGTATAATACCAACAGAAACTTCGGTTCCATCTAAGAAACTTTCAATTAGTATTTCTGTATCTTCTTTGTAGGCTTTTTCTATTCCGGTGATAATTTCATCGGCATTGTATGCTTTTGAAATTCCAAAACTAGAACCAGCATTGTTTGGCTTTATAAAACAAGGTACGCCAACGGCATCTATTATTTTTAAGGTATTAATTGTATCACCTTTGTTTAAGTAAATTGATGTGGCTGTCGGAATTCCGTAATGTTTTACCACACTTAACGTGTCTCTCTTGTTAAATGTCAATGCCATTTGATAAAATGGAGCAGATGTGTGTTTCATCCCAATTAAATCAAAATAGGCAAGAATTTTCCCGTCTTCACCTGGTGTTCCGTGTATTGCATTAAAAACACAATCGAATGTTATTTTAATTCCGTTTATAAGAACTGAAAAGTCGTTTTTATCTATGGGAAACTCATTTTTAGCTTCATCTACGTAGACCCACTTCTCTTTTAAAATAAGAATTGAATATGGATTGTACTTAGTTCTGTCTAGATGGTTGTGAACTACACGTCCGCTAGTTAAAGAAATAGCTACTTCAGATGAGTAACCTCCCATGATGATGGCAATGTTTTTTTTCATTTTAAAATTTTCGATACTAAAACAAATTTATCAAAATATAAATAGAAAGACTAACGTTTGGTTTTATATCTTTGTCCTCAGTTAAAAAATTGACCATGAGTATATTTCAATTTATTAAAAGTACCTCTTTTTTCAAACAGATTGCAATTGCAATCGGTGCGCTTTTTATTCTGATTTTTGGTTTACAGTGGTGGTTTGGTTTTACAACCAATCATGATCAGAAAATACAAGTTCCAGATTTACATAAAATGGAATTAGTTGAAGTAGAAAGGACATTAAAAGAAGTTGATTTACTTTTTGAAGTAATTGACTCTACAAATTACAATCCTACGTATTTGAATAGGTCTGTGATAGAGCAAAACCCAGAGGCAGGAAGTTTTGTAAAAGAAAACAGAAAAATATACTTAACAATAAACCCTTCAAAATATAGAGACAAAGTTTTACCTGATTTAAATGGTAGAACGAAGAGACAGGCAAGAACTCATTTGTTATCTCTTGGTTTTAGGATAGGAGAGTTTTCTTACGTATCAGATATTGGTAAAGATGTTGTAAGAGGAATGAAACATAACGGAAAAAAAGTAAACACAGGAGATAAGCTCCCTAAGAACTCGGTAATAGATTTAATTTTAGGAGACGGTAATAGATAAAGAATATGCAGGAAGATCAAAGTACAGACATTGAAAACGAAGAATTATACGAACATCACAGGTTTACTGCAAGTGAAGGACAAGAGCCTTTGCGTGTAGATAAATATTTGATGAATTTTGTAGAAAACTCTACTCGTAGTAAAGTGCAGCAAGCAGCAAAAGCAGGAAATGTTTTGGTAAATGATGTTGCGGTAAAATCGAATTATAAAGTAAAGCCTAACGATGTAGTTCGTGTGGTTTTATCGCATCCACCAGCTGAAAACTTACTGGTAGCAGAAGATCTTCCATTAGATATTATCTATGAGGATGATACTGTAATTGTGGTAAACAAGTCAGCAGGAATGGTAGTGCATCCAGGTCACGGAAATTATTCTGGGACGTTGGTAAACGGATTGATTCATCATATAGAGAACTTACCAACCAATAGTAATGAGCGACCAGGATTGGTTCATAGAATTGATAAGGATACAAGTGGTTTGTTAGTGGTTGCTAAAACAGAATATGCAATGGCGCATTTATCAAAGCAGTTTTTTGACCGTACAACAGAACGTTTGTATTATGCATTGGTTTGGGGGCATGTAGATGAAGATGCAGGAACGATTGAAGGAAATATCGGACGTAGTTTTAAAAATCGTTTACAGATGGATGTTTTTCCAGAAGGCGATTTTGGAAAACATGCAGTTACGCACTTTAAAGTATTGGAACGTTTAACGTATGTTACCTTAGTTCAATGTAAATTAGAAACTGGTAGAACACACCAAATTAGAGCCCACTTTAAACATATTGGTCATACATTATTTAATGATGAGCGTTATGGTGGAGATGATATTTTAAAAGGAACAACGTTTACAAAATATAAGCAATTTGTTCAAAACTGTTTTAAAACCTTGCCAAGACAAGCTTTACATGCGAAGACACTTGGTTTTACGCATCCAGCAACTGGAGAGTTTATGCGTTTTAATACTGAGTTGCCAGAAGACATTGCTGCTTGTTTAGAAAAATGGAGAACCTATACTGTTAATTCTAAAGACGAGATTTAGTAGTTGTCGTTCTTTTTAGTTAGAATAAAATTATACAGCTTAAGCAGTGCTTTTGCTGTATTTTTTTTTATAGCATTTTTGAATACAATTAAAATTAATAAAAAGTTTCATCTTCTTTCCTTATTCGTTGATGAAAAAAATTAAAGCTAGTTTTTGGTTTTTTTATTTTGACAAATTCCCTCAAGTTTTTATTTCGAAATCATACTCTTAATAAGTTATTTGTATTCTGAGGTAGCGAGATGTCGTTAAAAAGGATGTTGAAATCAAACGATAAAAAGCATCAATTCTCTTTATATCTACATCAATATTAAATTTTTTAAAACTCGAATCTTCTCGTTTCAAATTGTATTTTTACTTCACTAAGAACAGCAACAATGAAAATCATTATATCTCCAGCAAAATCTTTAGATTTTGAAACGCCATCGGCAACACGTTTATATACGCAACCACAATTTTTAGAAGATTCTGTAAAACTAAATAAGAAATTAAAAACCTTGTCTAGAAAGGATATTGTTGAATTCATGGGGGTTTCTAGTGATTTGGCAGCGTTAAATTACGAACGCAATCAAAACTGGAGTTTGCCTTTTACAACTGAGAATGCAAAACAAGCGATTTTTGCTTTTACAGGAGCGGTTTTTAAAGGAATTGATGTGACTACTTTAGAAGAAGAGAAAATACCGGTATTACAAGATCGTTTGCGCATATTATCAGGTTTATATGGATTGCTAAAACCATTAGATTTAATACAGGCCTATCGTTTAGAAATGGGGAAAAAATTAAAAGTTGGTAAAACGGAGAATCTGTATGCGTTTTGGGGAGATAAAATTGCAGACACTTTAAATACAGAATTAGCTGACGACGAATTGTTAGTGAATTTAGCAAGCACAGAGTACTTTAAAGCGGTCAATAAAAAAGTGTTAAAGGTGCCTATGATTACGCCAGTATTCAAAGATTTTAAGAATGGGGAGTATAAGGTTGTTATGACCTTTGCTAAAAAAGCACGGGGATTAATGGTGAGATATATCCTAGATCATAACATCACAACAAAAGAAGGGTTGAAGGGGTTTAATACAGATGGTTATGGATTTACTGAACATCTGTCATCAGAAACTGAATTGGTCTTTACTCGTTAGAAGAGGGGTGTGGTATTAAAGTTTACCGAACTTCTTGTTCATGTACAACTTCACTGTAAATTGCTTTAAAAAAAAACAGTTAATCCCCAAGAAATATCTCTTGGAAATTAACTGAAATTAACTTACGACACAGCTATTTTAGAATAACTGAATCTTGTATAAAGTTATTATTTAGTTTTAAATGGTAAATAAGGACTCTTGATCCAATTTACTAAACTAGAAATAATACTATAGAAGAATTTATATATTGCTAAAGCAACATAAAGCTTCGCTAAAACTGCAGCGACACCAATATACTCCCAAGCAACAGACATTAGACCGTCCCAGCTCCAAGCACTACCAGAAGCCATTGTAGGATCCCAGTTTGACCATTTATTAAAAATATCTCCTATGAAATCAAGGTGTAATAGACTTGTTAATTCAGCCGTAGCCGCCATTGGTAAAGCATAAGCATAATCTATATTCGCAATCCATTCTGTAGCAAAATCTCCTGAAACAGTCATTGAAGTAGCCCATGATAATGTCATCGCAAAAGCACTAAATAATGCTACAATCGCAGCAACATGTCCTAATACTTTAATATTAGCAAGTGCTAAGTCTTTAAAAATGAAATCAACTATTCCGCTTTTAGATGATGCTAAGCTGTCTCCAGCTGATCTTATAACCTGAGAAATAGGAAATGCAGCATACACCCATATTAGCATAGAAAGAATATTTGCTAAAATATCTAATTTTTCTCCCATGCCGCCAGACCATATAGGTGATAGAATCACCATTAGTGATGCTAACAACACTACAAGGGCAGAAACTCTGTAAAATTTACCTACCCACCCTGGGATGTTTCCTTCTGATTCTTGAACCCAAGAATTAAAACAGTTTCCCGGTAATTTTGAATTGATCATTTGGGGTAGATCAAGTACTTTGTTTAAAATTTTTTCCATTTTAAAAAATATTTATTGATTAGTACTTCAATATTACAAATAATTAGTTAATTAACAATAAGTTATCGTTTTGATAGCTGTATTATCATATAGATAAATTACATATTGAAAAATTCACAAATTCTTGTTTTATTAACATATTTAGTACCGGAGTCCTATTTTGCAACTAATAAAAAGCAGTAATTTTATGTTAATAACTTGTTAAAATTAAAATTTATAAAAAACAAATTTTAAGGGTTTTTGGCTGTTTTATGTCTTAATTTTAAAAATTTAAGAAAATTTAAACGAATTAAAAAGCACGTATTTTTTAATAATTTAAGAACAAAAATAAAGCAATCCATTCATTATTAGACGTTTGTTTGTGGTTGCGATTTGTATCTCTTTGATTTTATTGCTATGGGTACGGATTTTTCATTTATGCTTTACAGATTTTTAGAAAAAGGGTTTTCTGTTTTTTTGAGTATTTTCAATGTTGTAGCTCAGTTTTAACAATTGGCCAAGCCAACTGTAATAGCCAACCCGCCTTCAGAAGTTTCTTTGTATTTACGATTCATGTCTTTTGCAGTTTCCCACATGGTGTCAATCACTTTGTCTAACGGGACTTTTGCGTCTTTTGGATCTGTTTCCAAAGCCAACTCTGCAGCATTGATTGCTTTAATTGCTCCCATTGCATTACGTTCTATACAGGGAATTTGAACCAAACCACCAATAGGATCACAAGTCAAACCTAAATGATGTTCCATTGCTATTTCTGCTGCAACTAAACATTGTGCAGGTGTGCCCCCTAAAACTTCGGTTAATGCAGCTGCTGCCATTGAAGATGAAACGCCAATCTCTGCCTGACAACCACCCATTGCAGCAGAAATAGTGGCATTCTTTTTAAAAACACTTCCTATTTCACCTGCAGTTAATAAGAATTTACGAATGTCTCCAAAATCAGCTTTATGATTCTCAATCACTAAATAATACATTAATACAGCCGGAATCACTCCTGCACTCCCGTTGGTTGGAGCGGTAACAACTCTGCCTAAAGAGGCATTTACTTCGTTTACAGATAAAGCAAAACAGCTTACCCATTTTAAGATTTCTCTAAACTTAACCTCAGTGCTTCTAATAGCTGTAATCCATTCTTTTGGATTTGTATAAGAGCTGTCTTTAATTAATTTATTATGAATAGATAATGCTCTACGCTTTACATGTAATCCGCCAGGTAATATTCCATCAGTATGACAACCAATATACATACACTCAAGCATTGTGTCCCAAATTCTATGCAATTCAAAATCAATTTCATCGGCAGATTTTAATTCCAATTCATTTAAAAAAACAATGTCAGAAATTGATCTATTATCTCGTTCGCAGTATTCTTCTAATTCTTTGGCTCTGTTGATAGGATATGGAAAGTTTTGTTTAGAAATTTCTAATTCTTCTTCTAAGGTGTCTTCTTCTTGTATAATAAAACCGCCACCAATTGAATAGTATGTCTCTTTTGAAATCACTATTTCATCGTGATACGCAGTAAAGGTGATTCCATTAGAATGAAACGGTAAAAATTCTCTATTAAAAGAGATCGTGTTTTCTGTATAAGGAACATCATCTAAACCGTTTAATTTTAAAACCCCGTTCTCTTTTATCGTTGATATGATAGAATTTATAGCGTCAATCGGAACAAATTCAGGATCTGTTCCACTTAAACCTAATAAAACAGCCAAATCTGTTGCATGTCCTTTTCCTGTTAAAGAAAGAGATCCGTATAAATCTACATGAATGTCTGTAATTGCATCAGTAATAATTTCAAAGTTCAACTTTTTTATCCAAAGCTGAGCGGCACGCCATGGGCCAAGAGTATGTGAACTTGAAGGGCCAACACCAATCTTTAACATATCAAAAACACTAATAAACTGCGACATCTTCTATTTTTTGGCTAATGTATAAAATCCCCCTCTTAAGAAATGAGATTTTTTTGATTTTTTGCAGTTCATTTTTGACGTAATTATGTCATCCTGTCACTTTATGTAGCTCTAAAAGAAAAGAAACTGACAAATTCTTATCTAAAATAGCAATGGCATATAAATTGACTATAAGGAAAATGTAAATAATTATATAAAATTTAGTATTATGAGTAAGATTATAGGGATTGACTTAGGAACAACCAATTCATGTGTTTCTGTAATGGAAGGAAATGAGCCAGTTGTTATACCTAATTCAGAAGGGAAAAGAACAACTCCTTCTATCGTAGGTTTTGTTGAAGGTGGAGAAAGAAAAATTGGAGATCCTGCAAAGAGACAAGCAGTTACAAATCCAACAAAAACAGTGTATTCTATCAAACGTTTTATGGGAAATAAATTTTCTGATTCAAAAAATGAAGCAGAAAGAGTTCCTTATAGCGTTTTAAAAGGAGACAATGACACACCAAGAGTAGATATTGATGGACGTTTATATTCGCCACAAGAAATCTCTGCAATGGTATTGCAAAAAATGAAAAAAACTGCTGAAGACTACTTAGGACAAGATGTTACAGAAGCAGTAATTACTGTGCCAGCATATTTTAATGATGCACAAAGACAAGCTACAAAAGAAGCGGGTGAGATTGCAGGTTTAGTAGTTCGTAGAATTATTAACGAACCAACTGCAGCTGCATTGGCTTACGGAATGGACAAAAAAGGGATTGACCAAAAAATCGTTGTTTTTGATTTTGGAGGAGGAACACATGATGTTTCTATCTTAGAATTAGGAGACGGAGTTTTTGAAGTACTAGCAACTGATGGAGATACACATTTAGGAGGAGATGATGTTGATCAAAAAATCATCAACTGGTTAGCTGAAGAGTTTAAAGCTGAAGAAGGTATTGACTTGCGTAAAGACCCAATGGCTTTACAACGTTTAAAAGAAGCTGCAGAAAAAGCGAAGATTGAATTATCTAGTACTGCAAGTACAGAAATTAATTTGCCATATGTTACAGCTACTGATAGCGGACCTAAACACTTAGTTAGATCTTTAACAAAAGCGAAATTTGAGCAATTAATTGACGATTTAATAAAAAGAACGATCGCACCTTGTTCTAAAGCATTAAAGAACGCAGGTTTAACTACTGCTGATATTGATGAAGTAATTTTAGTTGGTGGATCAACTCGTATTCCTGCTGTACAAGAAGCAGTAGAGAAATTTTTCGGAAAAACACCAAGTAAAGGAGTAAATCCTGATGAAGTTGTTGCTTTAGGAGCTGCAATTCAAGGTGGAGTTTTATCTGGAGATGTAAAAGATGTATTGTTATTAGACGTTACACCTTTATCTTTAGGAATCGAAACTATGGGGAATGTATTTACAAAGTTAATCGATGCAAATACAACTATTCCAACAAAAAAATCTCAAGTATTCTCTACAGCAGTAGACAGTCAGCCATCAGTAGAAATTCACGTTTTACAAGGTGAAAGAACTATGGCAGCAGATAACAATACTATTGGTCGTTTCCATTTAGATGGATTACCACCTGCACAGAGAGGAGTTCCTCAAATTGAAGTAACTTTTGATATTGACGCAAACGGAATTATCAAAGTTTCTGCATTAGATAAAGGAACAAACAAATCTCATGAGATCAGAATCGAAGCTTCATCTGGATTATCAGAAGAAGAAATCGAAAAAATGAAAGCAGAAGCTGAAGCAAATGCTGATGCTGATAAAGCAGCAAAAGAAACTGCTGAAAAAATTAATGCAGCTGACGGTATGATTTTCCAAACAGAAAATCAACTAAAAGAATTTGGAGAAAAATTATCTGACGATAAGAAAGGTCCAGTTGAAGCGGCATTAGTTGAATTGAAAGCGGCTCATGAATCTAGAGATATTGCACTAATTGATGCTGCAATGGAAACGATTAACGAAGCATGGAAAGTAGCATCTGAAGAAATGTACAAAGCTGAGCAAGAAGGTCAAGCTGGTGCACAACAAGGTCAACCAGAAGCTGCTTCAGCTGACGGAGATACTGTTGAAGATGTAGAATTCGAAGAAGTAAAGTAAGCAGAATGTTGAATTTGTAAAGCAAATTCGTACATATCGCTTACCCCAAACTTGATTTGGGATCTTCTAAAAAAGAAACGAAAATTTCTTAAAATACTAAAAACGCAATCATTAATTTGATTGCGTTTTTTTTGTTTTTATAATGCAGTATATTTACACGTTTAAAAATGCATTAAAAAATGAAAAAAAACCTTTTCTTTTTAATACTTATTCTATGTGTGGTTTCTTGTGTAGAAACAAAAGACACTTCTTTTAAAATAGGCATTATTTCTGATTGTCAATATTGCGATTGTGATATTAAATGGGATCGATATTATAAAAAAGCTCCACAAAGATTAAAAGAAGCGATTGCAATTTTAAATAAAGATTCGTTAAACTACACCATTCATTTAGGTGATTTTATTGATAAAAATTTTGAAAGCTTAGACAGCGTTTTGCCAATTTGGAAAAAACTAAAATCTACATCGTATCATGTGTTAGGAAATCATGATTTTGAAGTAAAAGACTCTTTAAAGAAAGAAGTGATTAAGCGGTTAAATCTTAAAAGCAGATATTATAGTTTTGTAGAAAAAGAGTGGCGTTTTATCGTTTTAGACGGTAATGATCTTAGTTTTTATGGAGCGTTAACTACTGCTAAAAAACAACAAACAGATTCCCTTTTTAACTCTTTAAAAGACAAAGAGTTTCCTTACTTAAAAGAATGGAATGGCGCTTTAAGTTCAGACCAATTATCCTGGGTAAAAGAAGAATTAGAGATCGCAGTAAAAAATAATCAGAAAGTTGGTTTTTATTGTCACTTCCCTATGTATCCAATTGATCAACATAATATTTGGAATCGAGAGCAATTTTTATCACTTATAAAACCCTACAAAAACGTAAAGATATTTTTTAATGGTCATAACCATGCAGGTGCATATCAACTCGTAGATAATGTGCATTATTTAACCTTTAAAGGAATGGTTGATACAGAAAATACATCCGCATTTGCAAAAGTAAAGTTTGATAAAGACACGATTACCGTGGAAGGTTTTTATAGAGAGCCTTCAAGAAAATTAGTGATTAAATAAAAATTTTGAAAACGTATAATAAATTTAATTTCTTTAAACACACTTTTTGCAGTTACCAAAAGGTGAGTCAAGATTTTTTTGATGAAAATAAAGTTGCTTTTAAAAGCAAAGCAGGCAGTCAGTATTCTTATACAGAAGAAGGCGTTTATCGATACTCTAACCATTGGGGTAGAGTTGCAGATTGTAGATGGAACTTGTTTTCTGAAGAGCAATTAAAAAATCAAAACTACTATGTAGGATTTGCTAGATGGACTCATTTTTACACGTTGAATGAAACAGAAAAACAATTCTATATCTCTGTTGATTTTGAAAAAAGTAGTGTTGATTTTCATCATAAAGGAAGCAGAGAAGATGTGTTTGTGTTTTTTGCAGAAACAGCGCAAAAGAAAGTTGCTCAAATCAGAAAACTATTTTTAGATGATAAATGGGCTACCTATTTTGACACAGATGTTGATGTTCTTAGAAGAAGTGTAATTTCAGAATACCTCAATTCTAATACCTCTTTGCAAGAGATAAAGTCTAGCTATAATTAAAACTCAAGATATAAAGCAAGTTTTTCGCATTCTTATTTGAATAATATTCCGTCAATTTATACACTGAAAATTTCAAGGAGTAGCAAATAAATGCACTTCTTTTTAATTCGTGGTGTTTTTTGTAAAAAAAAGGAATGTATGTCTCTACTATTATAATTTGATGCGACTAAACACATAACTCATTTCTGTTGCTATTTGCATGCTTCTTTCAGCATATTTTTCTTCTTGTTGAGGTGTATTGTCAAAAGTTTTTGGATCTACATAGGTAATCGGAATTCTTTTTTCTGCACCAGCAATAAATGGGCAGCTTTCATCTGCTTGCGAACACGTTAATATCGCTGCAAATTCTGATGCTGGGTTAAAAGCATCATCATAGGTTTTAGAAAAACCAATGATTGGTGCCGAGTTTTCTGCGTATTTGATTGCATATACAGGGTTTTCAGTATCTGATAATTTCTGAATTTGAAATCCTGTTGCTACTAGTGTGTTTTTCGCAGCACTAAATAAGGCGGTTGCTTTTGTTCCTCCAGAATAACAGGATACGTTATTGATGCCGTATTTTGCGGCCATTGCTTGTGCCCAAACTTGACTCAAATGACTTCTTCTCGAATTGTGTGTGCAAATAAAATTTAAACGTATTTCTTTATTTTTGGTTGCTTTTTCTTGAATGTAATCAATTAACGATTGTAATACCGTTTTACGAGCTTCTGACATAGCGTTGATGGCAATGGGAGCTATTTTGTTTTGTATCTCTATATATAGCATATATGTGTGTTTAACAACATCCTGAGCCTGGAGCACAAGAATTCTCTGTTTGTACTTCTCCTATGACTACTTTTGTTTTTTGTTCCGGTACATTGCATTTGTCTTTTGCCAAACAATCGGTTTGTTTGTTTTCTAATAAAAAGTGCATGCCATCAAAACCTAAACCATATTTTCCAATGGTTGCTCCTTGGTATTCAACTTCAATTTCTAAGTCACCAATATGTAATGTTTTTTCTGATAACTCAATAATATGAGTTAATTTTTCTGGATGCAATCTATGATCGTAATCATCTGCTTCCCACAATTGAAAATTGACAACTTCTTCACTTCTTACAGTTCCGCCACAGTCAATAAAATGCTTGGTAACTTTCCCTACTTCTGTAACATGGAAGTGATTTGGTACGAAGCTTCCATCAGGTAATTGAAAAGAAATTTGGTCTAATTTATGTAAGTGGTTTTTAATTTCTGATAACTTCATAATATGTAATTTAATATTTTGGTGATAGTATTCAATTGTTAGGTTAACAACAATCTCCTTTTTTATTTACTTGTTGCCCAAAGAATGTATTAAAAAGCTGCGCAGTCTTTTTCCAGTTCTCTTGGTCAATACAGTAGCAAACACTTGTTCCTTCAACAGTTCCTTTAATGATGCCTAGCTTTTTTAATTCTTTTAAATGTTGAGAAATTGTGGGCTGTGCCAATCCGATTTCTTCTACGAGATCTCCACAGATACACGCATTTATCTTAAACAAATGTTGCAGAATAGCAACTCTTGCAGGATGTCCAAAAGCTTTTGCTATCTGTGCAATGCTGTTTTGTTGTTCAGAAAATATCTCTGTTTTGGTAATTCCCATTAAATTATTTTATTAGTATATTGCAATATTACGATTAATAAGGGGGCGAGAGAAGAAAAAAGAAGTTTTTTATAAAAGAAAGAGGGTGCTTATGAATTTTTATTCTTCACTCTAATAATTTCTGCAGCAATACTTACCGCAATTTCTTCTGGAGTCTGACTTTTAATAGACAATCCAATAGGTGCATGTACTTGATTCAATTCTTCTAAAGAGAATCCTTCTTTTTGCAGTACTTCCCACATGGTTTTTAGTTTTGCCTTGCTTCCTAAAACACCAATAAATTTATGTTGATTTCTAATAATTTTACTCAATACTAATTTGTCATCCGTATATTTATTAGTCATAATAGCTACATAACTATCATTGCCTTGTTTGATGTGGTTTCCTACTTCTGCATAGTCAATTACGTGTTTTTGATGTGCAAAATTATTTACTTCTAGCGTATTCAAATGATCTCTATTGTCAAATACAACCACCTGAAAATTTAGTTGTCTAAACAATTGAGAAACCGCTAAGCCAACATGACCACCACCAACAATATAGAGGGTTTCTTTAAAGCCAATCAGTTCTTTAAAACTCCAATCTACAGCAGAGGTAATTGTAGCTTGATATTTCTCTGAAATTCCGGTTTCTACCAATTCAATTCCGGTAGGAGAGAAGGACACTGTTTTTTGTTGATTGCTTTGTAGGCAGTTTAAAATAGCTTCTATTAACGAAATGTGAGCACTATTCAACGGATGAAAAACCACCGTTTGTTCTCCAGAACAAATCATGCCCGATTTATCTTTTCCGTTTCCTTTGTGAATCTGTTTTCTGAAAAAGATGGGATGTTCTTCTTGCTGCAATAGTTCTTTTATTTCTTCAACTAAAGAAAACTCCATGATACCACCACCAACAGATCCTAAAATAAATCCATCTTGTGCAACCAACATTTTAAAGCCTTTTCTACCAGGAGAACTTCCGAAATTTTGAATAACAGTTAAGAGATACACGTGCTGTTGTGCCCGTAGTTTTTGTAATAGTTGCTGCCAGAATTCCATAGTGTATCGTTAATTAAAAATGGTTTCACTAAGGGCATAATATATTGCCATTAATGCTGAAAAAATTGCGCTGGCTAAAAACCGCCAATTTAATTGAATCTTATTTTGTATGCTATAATTTGCAATGAATGAAATAGGAATGTTTACTAAAAAAGAAAGACATGCAACAAGAAATAAATTAATATTTACTTGTGCTAGCTCTCCAGAAAATATTTTTATAAATAGTAAATGTCTCCAAATCCAAATAGGGTTAAAATACGCAATTGCCAAGCCTGTTTTAGTAAGTGTTTTTTTTATTCCGGCATAAGACACTGTTTTTCTATCGATCCATGCAAAATAGTTTGGAATTTCAAACGCATAAATGCTGGCACCAACAAGCATCATTCCGAGGATTCTGTAAATAGAGAATTCGTTTAATAAAAGGGCAGCAATCGCATCACCGGCACTATAAATTAGTGCTCCTTTTAGGATGTTTGATTTTGTGTATGTTATATTTTTCAACTGGAAATTACTTTTCATATAAACTCATTAACACTTTTTCAGGAGTAAAAGGTGCGTTAAACTGTAGCTTGTGATTTTTATTAAATGCTTTAACAGCATGTTGAATTGCAAAATACGTTCCAATTCCATACATCAAAGGGGGTTCTCCAACAGCTTTTGAATTTTTGACTGCCATCGCGTTTCCTTCGGTATCTAATGCTAATACCGTTACTTTTTTTGCTGCAGAAAAGATATCTGGCACTTTATAGGTAGACAACGCATTTGAGAGCAGTTTTCCATCCAAATTGTAAGCGATTTCTTCCATTGTCATCCAACCAATTCCTTGTGCTAATGCGCCTTCAACTTGACCAATGTCAATTCCAAGATTCATGCTTTTTCCAAAATCGTGTACAATATGTACCGCATCAATTTCGTAGGTACCATGCAAACAATCTAACGTAACCGTTGTAATTGCGGTTCCGTATACGTGATACGCAAAAGGGTGCCCTTTTTCTTTTGTTTTATCAAAGTGAATTATTGGGGTTGCATAATGTGCATTTTCGCTTAAAGAAACTCTTTCTAACATGGCTTGTGCAATCACTGCTTCCCAAGAAATTATCGTTTTTTTGCCATCAACAAAAACAAAATTCTCACTAAAAGAGATGCTTTCTGGTTCTTCAGAAAGTAAGTTGCCAGCCACTTTTTGCAACCGTTTAATCAGATTTGTACACGCCATTTCTACTGCTTTTCCGTTCAAGTCTGCAGTTGAACTTGCAGCAGATGGAGAGGTATTGGCAACTCTGGTAGTATTGGTGGTTTCTAGCTTTAGTTTATCCGCAGAGATTCCCAAAATATCTTGCGCTACTTGTAGCATTTTGGTATTCACACTTTGCCCCATTTCTACGGCTCCAGTACTCACACCAACACTTCCATCTTGGTAAATATGAATCAAGGCTCTTGCATGATTCATTGGTGTATTGGTAAAAGAAATTCCGAAGGCAATAGGCATTACAGAAATTCCTTTTTTAGTTTGAAAATTTACGGCATTGAACTCGTTTGTTTCTTTTTGAAGCGTTTCTAAATTGAATTTCTCTTTTGCTGTTTGCCACGCTTTTATTGCTTGAACTTCAGTTGCAATTTGACCGTACGAAAATTCATTATTTTCAGCCAATAAATTGCGTTCTTGAATACTACTTTTATCGATTCCTATGTTATCTGCGGCAGCGGCAATAGCGCTTTCGATGACGAACATACCTTGTGGCCCACCAAAACCTCTAAAGGCGGTGTTCGGTGGTAAGTTTGTTTTACAACTATAAACAGTTGTCTGAACATTCGGAATGAAATAACTATTAGTTGCATGGAATAACGTACGTTCTGCAATGGCAGGAGACAAATCTGCAGCAGCACCAGAATTCTGTAAAAATTCCACTTCAAATGCCTGAATTTTCAAATCTTTTGTCAATCCAATTTTAAAAAAGGAGGAATACGGATGTCGTTTTCCTGTCATTCTTAAATCATCATGTCTGTTTAAAATATACTTCACCGGTCTGTTTAAATGTTGCACTGCCACGGCTGCCATAACAGCCCATGGTGTTGCTTGATCTTCTTTTCCTCCAAATCCACCACCCAAACGCGTTACATCCACTTCAATTTTATGCATTGGAATACCCAATACTTTGGCAGCGGTTTTTTGTACTTGCGTTGGTCCTTGTGTAGATGAGGTGATTTTTATATCTCCGTTCTCTTTCGGTTCTACATAACATCCTTGTGTTTCTAAATACAAGTGTTCCTGCCCGTTAGAAAAAGTTTCTCCTTCAAAAACATAGTCACAATCTTTAAAAGAATTTTTAGTATTTCCTAAATTAAAAGATCTTGGAGCATTGATAAAACTTCCTTTTTCTTTGGCTTCTTTAGCAGTTGTAATTACAGGGAATTCTTCTATTTCTATCTCAATTAAAGCACGTGCTTTTTTTGCGATGGCTTCTGATGTTGCTACAATAAATGCGATGGGTTGTCCCCAAAAATGAACTTCATTTTCTGCCCAAAGCGGCTCATCTGGAATAATACCCCCAATTTGATTTTCGCCCAACACATCTTTATACGTAAATATTCTCACAACGCCTTCTACAGCTTCTGCTTTGCTATAATCTACCTTCACTATTCTTCCATGTGCTTTTGGTGCATCGAAACACAAACCAATAAGTGCATCTTGTCGTATCATTAGATCATCTACAAAAATAGATTCCCCACGCAAATGTGTATAACTGTCTATATTTTTCATTTGGGTATCAAGTTTTGTAGTTGAAATTGTGTTGGGAACAGGGTAATGAAATGTGCGAAAAATAATTGTCTTGCCAACAGTCTTTTATAGGCAACTGTACCTCTTACATCACTAATCGGACTTATTTCTGATTGTATTACTTCTTCTGCGGATTTTATTGTCGCTACAGTTAACTCTTTACCGACTAAAAAAGCATTGGTGTTTGTTAAGTATTTGGGAATAGCAGCAACGCCACCTGTAGAGAAATGTGCATCGACAATCAAATTGTCTTGCAACGTAATTCTTGCTGCAGCATTTACACTAGCAATGTCTAAATGTGTACGCTTGCTTACTTTTTCAAAATTAAAGTGCGTGTTCTTTGTTTGTATTGGGAACGAAATGCTTTTGATGATTTCATTCGCTTCTAAATCATATTTTTTATAGTCGATGTGGAATTGTTGAAACGGAAGGTCTCGTTCTTTTCCGTCGGAATCTATAATGCTAATGGTTGCATTCAACGCTAAAAAGAAAATAGACATATCTCCAATCGGAGAAGCATTCACAAAGTTTCCGCCTAAAGTTCCCATATTTCGAATCTGCTCTGATGAAACCAATTTTAAAAATTGAGGTAGCTTCGGGAATAGTGTTTGTAGTTTTTTGTTTTCTGCAAGTTGAGTAACGGTGGTATTCGCTCCAATAATACAGATTGTTTCTTTAAAAGTAATGCCGTTTAAATCTGTATTACTGCTCAATAAATGCATTTCTTCGGACGCCATTTCATCAGCAAAACGGACAAATAAATCGGTTCCGTTGGCAACTTTTATTCCTTTAGTAGGCTGTTTTGCTGATGAAATGGTTTTTAACTTATTAGGGATTTCCTTGAAATAATTCGGGATAAAAGCATTTGAAATCAACCAATCTATTTGATGATTTTGATCTTTATGTGTTAGTTTATCCTCAATTTCAACCCCTGCTTTTTCAATAGATTTATAACCCGTACATCTACAAATATTACCGCTAATAGCATCATTACAGGTAGATGTATTGTTTTGTTGAAGCGCAAACCCTGTCATAGAAACCACAAAACCTGGCGTACAAAATCCACATTGCGTAGCATAATTATCTGCCATTGCTTGTTGTGGAAAGGTCAATGATTTTGGAATGTTAATGCCTTCTATAGAAACAATGTGTTTTCCATGTGCATTTCCTAAAGGAGAAATACAAGAAGTAATCGATTGATATTGAAGTGTGTTATCCGCGGTTAAAGTTCCAATCAATACTGTACAAGCACCACAGTCGCCTTCTCTACAACCAATTTTGGTTCCTTTTAAATGCTGGTGTTCTCGTATGAAATCAAGTAGTGTAATTCCGGTGTTAACATCGGTAGTGATTGCCGTGTCGTTTAATATAAATTGTGTCATATGCAAAGGTCAAGATACAAAAATGCTGGAATACTATCTACTTTTTATAAAAGCATCTTCTTGGGTGATTTTAAGGAAAGCTTTTTATATTTGTTCTCAATAATTTGATGAAAAAATACACATGGAAATTGTAGCTGAAAAGAAAGCCTTAAGAAATGCAATGAAAACACAGCGAGAAGCACTTTCGTTGGAGTATAAACGTGCGTACGATACCTGGATTTGTACTGCCTTAGAAATATTGATTACTGAGAGAAATTGCAAAGTTGTGCATGCGTATTTACCAATGGGAAACGAAATTGATATCTCACCATTGATAGAAAAATTATTAAAAAATAATACCACTGTTGTTGTGCCAAAAATAGTAAAAAACAGAACCCTAGAACATCTAGTTTTAACTTCTTTAGACAATTTAGAACCCGGAGTTTACGGAACATCACACCCGAAAAAAGGCGTTGTTTTTACCGGTGATATAGACCTTGTACTTGTGCCAGGTTTGGCTTTTGATACTGAGAACTACAGATTGGGTTATGGCGGAGGTTATTACGATGCATTTTTAGCAGAATTTCCAACCGCATTTACAGTTGGACTTGCCTATCCTTTTCAGCAACTAAAAACAGTACCTAAAGAAGCACATGATGCGTGTTTAGATCAGGTATTGGTTAAAGAATAAAATTTAATTTCTTTTTAAGCGTATTACGTTGGTTAGTTAATTGTATTTAATGAGTTTAATGATTTGCCCTTCTATATACAAGTAATATATATTTGTGGGTAATTGAGATAAGTCAATTTGTTTATTATCCCCAGTTAAATCTCCTTCTAATAACCGTTGTCCTAGGGTTGAAAAGAGTTCGTAATGTACGTCTTTAGTAATTTTTATATTGACGGTATTTTTTGTCGGATTAGGATACACTCCAATAACCAACTCTTGTTGATCGATTCCTAACGATTCACATCCGAAACCTTGCTCTACCTTAGATGCAATAGGAGAACTCACTAAGAGGTTGTCTGTTAATAAGGGGCAATAACAATCATTTCCTTCTACATAAAGTTTAAGCCATGAGAGCGCAACTTGACCAACAGAACCTCCTCCGCCATTAGGACTATTAGCTACGTAGTGATCGCCATTTTTAATTTCGAATAGTAATTTATCAGTTGTATTCGGTGTTGTATTATAATGAATATCTGCGTGTTGCGAATGAGGTGCTACCGCATCATTCTCACCACTAAAAATTAACACAGGGCTTTCATGATTAAGTTGAGGATTAGGGAGCCAAGGACATAATGCAACAACACCAGCAATAGTGTTATCAAGTACGGCGGCTCTTTGCGCACCACCACCACCCATAGACCACCCGCTTACGGCCAATTGATTTAAGTTAAGTGCTCCTTCCAGTGGAGATGAGGCTCTAGCATTTTCCTGCTTAATGGTTTCCAAAGCATCTAATAGCGCAATAGCACGAGTCTCAGGGAAATCAAAAAGAGAATTTGTGCCTATAATAATAGTTACGATTCCATGAGAAGCATAGAAAGGTCCCCACTCTTCAACACTTGAAGGAAGCGCTGTATATCCGGGTACGATTGCAATACTAGCAAACGGCGGTGTTGCGTTTGTAGGGTAGTAAATAGTTGCACCAAAATAATAGGGGCCATTACGTATTCCATCTCCCTCGGTAAGGGTTTCTACTTCAAAAGGCCCGGGGTTGGTAAGACTCTCCACCGTTATGTTATCACATTGAGCAAGAATAACATTGGTGAATAACGCAGAAATAAGCGTTAGCAGAATAACGAGATATGGGTTTTTCATGTTTTAAAATTTAAGAAATGCATTTTTCATAGTTGTTTTTCTTTTGCATTTACAAAATGTACTTCGTTATAGCTTTTTTGTGGTTACATAAAAGTTAGGATCTACTTTCAATGTAGTTTCAGTATTGGTGACCATAATCGTTTTCCAAGAAGATGTTGGTTCTAATGTTCTTGTTTTTCCGTTGAGGTACACTCTAATAGGCATGTTAAATTCTTTTACGGTATTGGTCCATCGGTATTTTAATTGATTTACTTCGACCGTGTACTCTAATTCTGGAATGCGAATATCTCTTAAATATTGATTGAAAATAGCCGCTAAATCAACACCGCTTTTTTCAGTCATATACTCTTCAATATCTTTGGTAGTCACTGTCTTATGATAAAAGGTTTTGTTCAATCCACGTAAAACAGCTCTCCACTTTTCATCATTGTTAAGTACTGTTCTAATGGTGTGCAGCATATTACCTCCTTTGCTATACATGTCTCCAGAACCAGAAGCATTTACATTATAGGGCGCAATAATTGGAGTATCATTTGTAATTCCTCTACGAGTTCCAATTACATATTCTGAAGAAGCTTTCTTGCCGTAATAATAATCTAGAAATAAGTTTTCTGAGTAGGCGGTAAAGCTTTCATGAATCCACATGTCTGCCATGTCTTTATAGGTAATGTTATTGGCAAACCACTCGTGACCGGCTTCATGAATAATGATGAAGTCAAACTTTAATCCCCAACCAGTTCCAGACAAATCACGTCCTAAATAGCCTTGTTTATATTGATTTCCGTAAGTAACAGAACTTTGATGCTCCATTCCTAAATACGGTACTTCTACCAATTTAAAACTGTCTTCATAAAATGGATATTTACCAAACCAATGTTCAAAAGCTTTCATCATTTTTGGCGCATCTTTAAAATGGACCTTTGCCTTTTCTAGATTGTCTTTTAATACATAATACTCTAAATCTAATGGGCCATCTTCTCCTTGAAATACTTCTGAGAAATGCGCATAATCTCCAATGTTTACGTTAATTCCGTAATTATTTATTGGGTTTACAACACCCCAATGATAGGTTGTTGTATTGTCAGTATGTTTGTCTATTTTTTGTAATCTTCCATTTGAAACATTCATTAAGTCAGACGGCACACGCACACTAATGTCCATGCTTTCCACTTCATCATACATATGGTCTTTGTTTGGCCACCAAACGCTTGCTCCTAATCCTTGACAAGAAGTTGCTATGAAATGATTACCATTCTGATCTTTCTTCCAAGAAAAACCACCATCCCAAGGAGCACGAATTGCTTCTTTTGGTTTCCCTTCATAGTAGACCACAATTTCGTTTGTATCGCCAATGTGCTGTTTTTTAATCAATTGAATAAAATGAGCATTTCCTTCTGAAACTACTTTTAACTCGGTGTTCTTTTGTAAAACCTTTGTAATTTTTAAAGGCGCTTGCAAATCTATTTGTAAGACTTGATACGGTTTTAAAACCGTGTATTTTACTGTGTTTTTTCCTTTGATTGCTTTCGTCTCAGGAAAAACCTGAATATCTAAATGATAATATGTTAGATCCCACCAAATACGTTCTTTGGTGATAGAACCACGCAAGGTATCTTGTTTTGTAAACTTGTTTTCTTGTGAGTTTACAGATATTGCAATTAAAAGAAACCCAATAATAACGATAAATTTATTTTTCATAATATGCGAAAGTTATGGTTTTTGAACGCTATTTTCAAGTGCTTTGTCTAAATTTTTATATGTAAAAGAAAATCCAGTGTTTTCTATTTTTTGAGAAGAGATTCTGCTTCCTGTAGTCAGTATAATAGACATTTCTCCAAAAATAAGTTGTAAGAGAAAGCTTGGTGTTCCAACTGGAATGAATAATTTTCTCGTTTTTTTAGCAAGTGTTTTAGCAAAACTACAACTGGTTTGTGTTTCTGGGGCAACTGCATTGTAAATTCCAGTAAACGTATTGTCTTCAATTGCTTTTATAAACAGGTTGGTAAGGTCTTCTATATGAATCCACGGAATATACTGTTTCCCGCTTGCAATAGGATTGATTGCAATTGGCGTGTTCATTTTAGACAATGCACCACCATTTTTAGAAAGTACAATTCCGGTTCTGAGTATCGTTGTAGGAATGTGCAAGTCATTAAAAGCAAGACTCGCTTGTTCCCATTGTTGACAAACGTTTCCTATGAAATCTGTTGCTGCAGGGTCTGATTCTTTAAAGATGTTTTCGGAAGTAATTGCGCCATAATAGCCAATTGCAGAGGCTGCAATAAATCCTTTCAAAGGCCTTTTTAATTGCTTGATTTTGTTGAAAAGTAACGCAGTAGATTTGATTCTACTATCCATAATTTCTTGTTTCCTTTTAGGTGTCCATCGTTTTTTTGCGATGCCAGCACCCGCCAAATGAATAATATATTCAATATCTATAAATGCTTTTTCATCTATTTCATTCGTATCAACGTTCCAATAAAATTCATTTTTTCCTTTTGGATTTCTGCTTAGAACAGAAACAGTATGGTTTTTGGCGATTAATTTATTTTGCAGCTCTTGACCAACCAAACCTGTTCCTCCAGTAATTAAAATTTTCGTCATGTGGTAAAGTTAGAAGTTATTTTTTTTCTTTTGATCCTAAGTAAGCTTCTAATGAATCGTCTAGCGCATCCTTCCAAGGAGTATGATGTACCGGTGCCATATTTCCAGTTAACACTGATTTGTGACCATTATCTCGGAAAGTCATAACGTTTTCTTTCTTATGTTTCTTCCATTCGAAAAATGCTTGATTGGCATCCGTAATATTAAATTCAGGATAATCTGTTAACCCCATTAAACGCATTGTATAGTCACCTTGGTACTCTATGGCAGCGTAATCGTCTGGCAACGTATCCTCAACAGCTCTCCAATGATCAATATCAGCATGCATTTCTGTTTGTGATGGCAAATCAAGACGCCCCATAATTACATCTCTCGCATACCAAGCTTGGGCATCAAACATATTAAAGGTATACCACTGATCCTGCATTCCAAGATACATTAATTTAGGATTGTTCTCCCACACAACACCGTTATATAGGCTTATAGGATATAAACGATTATTCGTTTTTAACTTCAAACTTTCTTCCATATATGGAAAGTGATGAATGTAGCCAGTACACAAAATAATGGCATCAACTTCTTTAGTAGTACCATCTATAAACCTTGCTGTATTTTTCTCTACTTTTTCAAGCAAAGGAACTTCTTTCCAATTATCAGGCCAGTCGTATCCCATGGGTGCCGTTCGGTGAGAAACCGTTATTGACTTACAGCCATATTTCCAACATTGCGAACCAATATCTTCTGCAGAATAAGAGGTTCCAATTATAAGAATGTCTTTGTCTTTAAATTCTAATGCGTCTCTAAAATCATGTGCGTGTAAAATACGCCCACCAAAACCTTCAAACCCTGTAAACTCAGGAACATTCGGTGTCGAGAAATGTCCTGATGCAACAATTACAAAATCGAACTGCTCGGTATACTCTGTGTTTTTATCATGATCTTGCACCGTTACATTAAAAAGACTCTCTTGTTCATCATAGTTGACATGACGTACTGGAGAGTTAAAACGGATCATATCACGTATGCCTGCTTTTTTAACTCTACCTTCGATGTAATCAAATAATACTGCCCGCGGAGGATATGAAGGAATGGGTTTCCCAAAGTGCTCTTCAAAAGAATAATCAGCAAATTCTAAGCCTTCCTTAGGTCCGTTAGACCACAAATATCTATACATACTACCATGCACAGGTTCACCATTTTCATCTAAACCTGTACGCCAGCTATAATTCCATAAACCTCCCCAGTTACTTTGTTTTTCAAAACAAACCACCTCTGGTATTTCAGCACCTTTAGATTTTGCTGATTGAAAGGCCCTGAGTTGAGCTAGTCCACTTGGGCCAGCTCCAATAATTGCAACTCGTTTCTTTATATTGTTGCTTTTTTGTTTCGTCATACTATTGGATTCTGTATTAATTCGATTTGTAATTCTTTTGGGATGCTATTTTTTCTGCCACTTTTTAATGATTTTAGAAGGGAAGACCACGACACTTTCATGACCATTTTCACCAACTGCTGCAACTCCAAAAAAGAAATTATCAATTACAATGCCTTCTAATAAAAACTGAGAAACATCACCTACATAGCGGCTGTTGTCCCAAGTAGGAGAAGTAGTATCTCTCCAGTATATTTTGTATCCTTTTGCGCCATCCACTTTATCCCATTGTAATTTTACAGAAGCTTCTACAATTCCACCTATTCCAACGTTTTTTGGTGATGGTGGGGCAGAAGCTAATCCTGCCATGGTAATTGCATTTACAGCGGTTAGTTTTTTTGCATACCCAAAATTTACATGTTCAAATGTATCTCCGTATGTAATTTCGTTTTCTACTCTAATATCTTGATGTTGTTGTCTGTAGTTTTCATGCGCTTCCATAATTCTGATTCCGGCAAACCCTACATCATTAAAAGGTCTGTGATGTCCACCACGTCCAAATCTGTCCAAACGATAAATCATCATTGGGTTCATTTCTGGCATATACGTTTTGGTCATTTTATGGATATAACGCGCTAATTGACGAGAAATCCCGTCTACTTCGCCACCATAAAAACGTCGCGATTTACGTTGTTTTTCAGTTTCATTTGCAGGAACTGGTTCCGAGAAAATTCGAAACGAACGATTGTCAATTACGCCATCAACTCCAGTAATATTTCCAATCATATCATTGTTTAGAACACCAATCATATCCCAATCGTTGTCTTTTGCATATTTTGCCAATCCAGCACCACCAAATAAGCCTTGTTCTTCTCCAGAAAGACCAACATAAATAATGCTGTTTTCAAATGTGTAGTTAGATAATACTCTAGCAGCTTCAATTGTTCCTGCCATTCCAGAAGCGTTGTCATTTGCTCCAGGAGATGTAGCGGTAAAATTATTTGGATCTGAAACGCGAGAGTCAATATCTCCGCTCATAATAATATATCTATTTGGATATTTTGTTCCTTTTTGAATGGCTACAACATTAACGATTTCTACATCGTGAACAATGCGTTTTCCGGTGCCTTTTTTTATGAAATTCTTTTGGTAAAATACAGAAAGGCAATTGTTACAATCAGTAGAGATGTTTTCAAATTCTGATTTTATCCAACGTCTAGCAGCTCCAATTCCACGTGTGTCTGAGAGGGTGTCACTTAGTGTGTGCCGTGTGCCAAAATCGACTAAGGTTTTAATATTTTCTTGAATTCGATCCGCAGAAACGGCATCAATAATATCATATATTTTTTGATCTGTTTGTGAAAACGTAAGAACTGAAATAAAAATAAATGGAAGAATCAGTAGTTTTTTCATGATAAATAGATTGAACGACTAATGTATAAAAAATAAAACCACTTCTGTTAAGAAGTGGTTTTATTGAGTTGAATTGTAAAAAAGAGTTTATTATTCTTTGTCCATTTTTTTTGTTTGGTTAAAGCCAACTAATAAAGCTGCACCTGCACATAAGAAAATTGATGCTGCATAAAGTGTTTCTGAACTTATATAGTTAGTTGGTCTGCCTTGCCAATTCCCACTATATCCAAAGTTATAGCTTAAAATACTTCCTAATAGAATTCCTACTCCAATTCCCATTGCTAATAAAGCAATGTTTAATATAAAGACTTTTGAAAAAGAAGAAGCTCCTTTTCTTCTTTCTCCTTGCATAAATATTTTTGCATCGACACCTTTCTCTATTAATGCCAACCTCTCTTTGTTACGTGTAGAAAAGAATAAATAAAAGATTCCGAAAAATGTTCCAAAAATCACTGCTAATACTGCTACTTCTTCCATGTTGTTTCTGTTTAAATTTTAATGCATTCATTCCATATGACTGATACTTTTTAATAAAGGTTACAATAAAAATAAAAATAATTATTTTAGCTATATTCTGTAACCTAAATCCATTCATAGAAGTCAAAGATACTAATGGCCAATAAACCTGACGAAGACTATATTGAGTTAACCTTAAAGGGTGATGTAAATGCTTTTTCTTTTCTCGTAGAAAAGTATAAGGACATGGTGTTTACTTTGGCGGTGAAAATGGTAAAGAGTAGAGAAGAGGCAGAAGAGGTTTCTCAAGATGCATTTATTAAGGCGTATAGATATTTGTCAAAGTTTAAGGGAGATTCGAAATTTTCTACTTGGTTGTATAAAATAGCCTATAATACAAGTTTAGATGCGATTAAAAAGAAATCGAATTCTTATAATACTGTTACTATTGATGAGGTTACGGTAAATTACATATCCTCTGTAGAAACTGTTTTAGATGGCATTGAAAGAGAAGAAAGAGCAGCCGTTATAAATGATTGCCTGCAACAATTGCCAGAAGATGAAAGAGCAATTTTATTGTTCTTCTATTTTAAAGAATTAAGTTTGAAAGAGATTATAGAAGTAACATCTATGAGTGAAGCAAACGTAAAAGTGAAATTACACAGAGCTCGCAAGAAATTATTGAGGATTGTTAAAAATACGGTAGAACCAGAATTAATCAGTCATTATGGGAGAAAATAAACACATAGAAGAAATCCATGCTTTTACTAAAAAGTATGTGAAAGAAATTCCTACAGAAACACCTTCTTTAGATTTTACATCTAATTTGATGAAGAAAATAGAAGAATTACAACCCCTTAAAAGTACAATTACGTACAAACCATTAATTTCTAAAAAAGGATGGTTTATTGTTTTTTTAGCTATTGTAGCTGTAGTTCTTGTTCCTTTTAAACAGCGTAAAGAACCTCTTTTTTCATTGCCAGAAATGAATTTTTCGTTTTTAGAAAAACTTAATTTTGATGGATTGCTAGAAAACAGTAGCGTTTCTTCAACAACATTGTATTTAGCGTTGACCTTTTCTGTATTTGTATGTATTCAGCTATTTTATTTAAAAGGACATTTTGAAAAACAAATAAACGGCTAAGCTATTCAGAAATCAATGCTAATTGAGAACGGTTATTGTTTATGCTAATTTTTTGGAGGTCTTTTGAGCGATGATCAGCATTAAGAATCAAGGCATAAATGTATAGTACTTCTTGTTATAATCTTTTCTTAAAAGCAGAAAAATTTTAATCTAAATTACGAAAATCTAAATACATAATATGATTTGGATTGGTGTGTGTGTCAGAGATTTTAAAATCATATTTGCCAACAATATGAAACCCTCTTTTTGTGTAAAAATTGATTGCACGTTCATTTTCTGTCCAAACTGCGAGCCAAACTCCTTGCTGCTTGTGTTGTTTAGAAAATTCAATATTAAAATTGAACAATTCTTTGCCTAAATTCAAACCGTAAAACTCTTCAAGTAAATACAAGCGACTCATATACATGATATTCTGAGAGGCAATATTTTTAGTAGAAGTATTGAGTGTAATCTTAGAATAGCCAGCAATTTTATTTTGATAATAAATGATGTAATAATGATTGTCTGGATTTGTCAGTTCTTCTCTAAAATTGGTTTCAGTAAAATTAGCAGCTAGATAACTAGCAATGTCTTCTTTTGAAGCAGAATGACCATGCGCTGTTAAAAATGCTTCTTTGGCAACGTGTGCTAATTGTTTAGCGTCGTTCGGTGTAGCTTTGGTAATGTTGTGCACTATTGGAGGTTTCGTTTAACAATATTGATACCGTGAGTTTTAATTCATTTTATTAGATGTTAAACGAAGCTAGCGTTTTTTTTTGAAAAAGTCAACTAAAAAAAACCTCTTTGCGAAAGCAAAGAGGTTTTAGTTTTTAATAGTTCAATTTAGAATGCTATCCCTTTTTTTCTTGTTGTTCTATTGTATGTTGCTTCCCGAAAATAGATTTCTCTTCTTCATTTATAGAATTAGATAAACCGAGCATAAGTGCAGTAATAATTAATAGAATTTTGGTTTTTAACCAATATATAGGGCGCTTAGATTTCTCTAAACGAGTATTGTTTTTTTTCTTATACATGTTAATAATGATAAATGGTGAGACATTAATGTTATCATTTTATGCTTTTTAAGCAGTTGCTAAGAACAAAGTGTTGCTCTATGCGATGTATAAGTTGACAATTGAATTACTTGATGTGTTTTTTTTAAGTAGGAAAATATGTTGAATATTTAATGAAGCAATTTTTTGATATACTTGCCTTTGTACATGTAGTGTACGGTGAGTTTGTTTTTGAAAAGCACTCTTTAGATTGGTGCAAGGAAAGAAAAAACACAAAAAATATGCACCAGATATTGTGTTTTGATTAAAAACAGACAGTTTGGTATTCTTATAGCTGAATTTCTTTTTAAGAAGTACCTTAGAAGATTGATGGTATTTATTAGCACTTTCTTGCGTATACACATTCAAATCAGCAACTGAAATTCCTAAAACTAGTAGAAAAACAAAAAAGTGTTTAAGTTGCATTCGTAATCTGTTTATATAAGAAAAATGATATTAGTTTTTTTAAAAAAACCTCTTTACGAAAGCAAAGAGGTTTTAATTTTTATTTGTGGCATTGCCACTATTTAATCAATTCGTAACTACGTTTGATAAAGTTTGTCAACTCTTCACCATGTAGTAAGTTTTGAGATAACTTTGCTAAATCAAAAGATTGTTTAATTAAGCGCTCTTGTTTTTTAGCTGTTTTAGTATTTAAAATCTCACCAACTAATGGATGGTTTGTGTTTACAACTAAATTGTACATATCAGGAAAATTTCCCATTCCCATCATTCCGCCACCACCAGAAGCTTGCATTTCTTTCATTCTACGCATAAACTCAGGTACTGTAATAATAAACGGAGAGGCAGCAGAATCCATAGATTCTAATTGCACAGTATACGTTTCTTTAGGAACAGCAGCTTCAATAATTGGCTTTAACGTTTCTTTCTCTTCATCAGATAATTTAGAAATAACAGTGTCGTCTTTCTTAATTAAATTATCAATATGATCAGAATCTACACGTGTAAAAGTTAACTTCTCGTTGCTACCTTCAACTTTCTGAATTAAATGTCCAACAATTGGAGAATCTAATAATAACACTTCATATCCTTTTGCTTTTGCATCTTGAATATAACTGTGTTGTGCATCTTTATGAGAAGCGTACAAAATGATTTGATTTCCATCTTTATCAGTTTGTGCGTCTTTTGTTTTTTCTTTTAACTCTTCTAAGTTAAAGAACGTATTGTCTACCGTTGGATATAAAGCAAAGCTCTTCGCCTTGTCAAAGAATTTATCGTCAGATAACATTCCGTATTCAATAATCACTTTAATATCGTTCCATTTTTGCTCAAAATCTTCACGATTGTTTTTGTACAAAGAATTTAACTTGTCAGCTACTTTCTTCGTAATGTAACCAGATATTTTCTTTACAGCTCCATCTGCTTGTAAGCCAGAACGAGATACGTTTAATGGAATGTCTGGAGAATCAATAACCCCTTTTAGCATCTGTAAAAAGTCAGGAACAATTCCTTCAACATTATCAGTTACAAAAACTTGATTTTGATATAACTGAATTTTATCCTTTTGCATATCCATTGATGGACTTAACTTCGGGAAGAATAAAATTCCTGTTAAATTAAAAGGATAATCAACATTTAAATGAATGTGAAATAAAGACTCTTCAAATTGCGTTGGATACAATTCTCTGTAGAAACTATCGTAGTCTTCTTTTTCTAAATCTGCTGGTTTTTTTGTCCAAGCAGGATCTGTATTGTTGATGATTTTATCAACAGTAATTTGTTTGTGTGCTTCTGTAGTTTCTTTACCTTCAGCGTCTTTTGTAGTTGCTGGTGTAAATTCTGGATCGTTAATTTCTTGAGTTCCAAATTTAATTGGCACTTGGTTAAAACGATTGTATTTATCTAATAAACCTCCAATTTTACTTTCTTCTAAGAAGTCTAAAGAATCTTCAGCAATATGTAAAATAATTTCTGTTCCTCTGTCTGCTTTATCGCCTTCAACCAACGTAAATTCAGGAGAGCCATCACAAGACCAATGTGCAGCAGGTGCATCTTTAAAAGACTTTGTAATCAATTCTACTTTTTCCGCTACCATAAATGCAGAGTAAAAACCTAATCCAAAATGACCGATAATTCCTGCTTCATTGTCTTTATATTTATCTAAAAACTCTTCAGCTCCAGAAAATGCAATTTGGTTGATGTATTTTTCAACCTCATCTGCAGTCATTCCCAACCCTTGATCTTTAATCGTAATTGTTTTAGCATCTTTATTAATGCTTACTTCAATTTTAGCATCACCCAATTCCGTATTTGCTTCACCAATAGAAATAAGGTGTTTTAATTTAGAAGTTGCGTCTGTACCGTTAGAGATCAATTCACGTAAAAATATTTCGTGATCAGAATACAAGAATTTTTTAATCAGTGGGAAAATATTTTCTACTGATACATTAATGTTCCCTTTTGCCATTTTATTATGTTTTGTTTAAATGTTATTTTCTGAGATATAATTAGTCAATAAAAATGCCAAATTAATCTTTATGACAAGTTGACATTGCTAATGACATAAAAAGTATATATTTACAATCATGATTCCTGACGAAAATGTATTTTTAAAAAATAGTTTTAAAGAAATTTTACCCGAATTTTCGGACGAAGAGATCGATTCTTTTTTAGAAATCTGTACCTTTAGGAGTCTTAAAAATAAAGCAGTAATAATTGAGCCTAACAAAAAATCTTCGGTTGCTTTTTTTATACTAAAAGGTACTATTAGAGGCTATTTAACAAACGAAGAAGGGGTGGAGAAAAGTGTTTTTTTAAGGCCTGCTTTTACAATTATAGGAGCACCTAATTCATTGTTTGATCATAAAACTTCTAAGTATACTTTTGAAGTAATCGGAGATACCAAATTATTAGTTTTTGAACTTAGCGACTTTGAAAAATTAGCCTTTAAAAGCTCAAACATTTTAAAGTTTCTTTTATCCTCTTATAAAGAGATGATACAAACCTTAATTTATAGAGTAGAATCGATGATCGATAAAACGCCGGAGCAGCGTTATGAAGATTTGTTAGATAAAAGTCCTCAGTTTTTTCAAACAGTATATCATAAAGACATTGCTAGTTATTTAGGAATTACACCTGTTTCTCTTTCTAGAATAATTAAAAGAAGAACAGATAAAAACAAACCTGAATAATTTATAGTTTTTATGAAGAAAAAAATTATTGTATCACTTTTTGTATTGCCTATATTTATTTTTTCAGGGACCTACTTTTTTCAGGAAAAATTAATTTTTAAACCAACCAAACTAGCTGAAAACTATGAATTTCAGTTCGATGAGAAATTTGAAGAAATTAATATTTTAGTTGATGAAAAAGTGACGCTAAATGGCGTTCTTTTTAGAAGTGAAGCTAAAAAAGGAATTGTATTGTCTTTTCATGGAAATAAAGGAAATTTATCTGAAATAGGGAAGAGATCTATTCTGTTTACAGAAAACGGCTATGATGTTTTATACATAAATTATCGAGGTTATGGGAAGAGTTCTGGTACTATTGAAAGCGAAAGGCAATTATTAAAAGATGCACAAATAGTGTATGATTCCTTAAAAAAGGAATACAAAGAGTCTCAAATAATACTTTTTGGTGTTTCAATTGGAAGCGGTGTTGCTACGTATTTAGCAGCTCATAATAATCCACATTCATTAATATTAACAGCTACATATTCTAGCTTTAAAAACGTATTAAAAGAAAAACTTCCTTTTGTTCCTGACTTTCTTTGGAAATATGAATTAAACATAAACAAAAGGTTTCAAAAAGTAAATTGCCCAATAAGTATCTTTCATGGAAAAGAGGATACGGTTTTTCCTTTTAAACATGCTCAGGCTTTGAAAAAATCCCACCCAAGAATACATCTTATTGGATTTGAAAAATATGGACACACAAATTTTTTAGAAAGCAATATCTTTAAAAAACGTATTATTGTAGAAATAAATAAAAACTCTAAATAAAAATATAATATCTTATGGAGAAGTACGCAAATGTTTTAATGATTGCAATAGTCGTGATACTTGGTTTAGTGATTTTAGAATCACTTTATGGATATTTTATAAAAAAGGTTACGTTTAGAACAATGGATATGATTTCTAGTTTAAGTGCTGGAATGACAAATACAATAAAAAATGTTTTAGGACTGACTGTTGTTGTTTTTGGATACAAATTCTTATTTAGCAAGTTGGCAATAGCTCCTTTAGATATTGAGTGGTACACGTATGTAATCGCTTTAATATCATTAGATTTTGCTACGTATTGGCATCATAGATTAGCTCATAAAGTTAATATTTTTTGGAACAGACATGTAATTCATCACTCAGGTGAAGATTTTAATATTGCTACAGGATTACGACAGTCTGTGTCAAAGTTTGTAAATATAGCCGTATTCTTTTTATTTCCAGCGGCATTATTAGGGGTTCCTCCTGAAGTAATTCTTATGGTTGCGCCGCTTCATTTATTTATACAGGTTTGGTATCACACCACGTATATAGGGAAACTAGGGTGGTTAGAATATATTATCGTAACACCATCTCAGCATAGAGTTCATCATGCACTAAATAAAATTTATATGGACAAAAACATGTCTCCCGTATTTTGTGTTTGGGACCGACTGTTTGGAACTTTTCAAGAAGAATTAGATGAAGAGCCATGTATTTATGGAGTTACTAGGCAAGTAAATACATGGAACCCAATTCTTATTAATTTAGATCATTTATGGTTGCTAACTAAAGATGCTTGGAGAGCAAAGAGTTGGTTAGATAAATTTAGAGTTTGGTTTATGCCAACAGGGTGGAGACCTGCGGATGTTGAAGAGAAGTATCCCGTTGTTTCAGCAGATCCAAAAAACTTCGTTAAATATGATACTGAAGCTTCTTCTTTGTTAAAAGCATGGTCTTGGGTTCAGGTTTTAATGTTAGTTGGTATGACATTTCACTTATTATATGATATTGTAAAAATAGGAAGCCCTGATGTTTTTATCTATGGAGTATTCTTGTTTTTTATGGTCTATTGTTATACCTCATTAATGGATAGAAACAGGAATTCTATTTGGATGGAATTAGCGAAATCAATTTTTGGTTTAGTTATTATGTATCGAATGGATAGCTGGTTTGGGCTAGATAAAATCATAAGTGGCGGTAGTATTTTTATGATGGCATATCTTGTTGTATCAGTATTCATTGTTGGGTATTTTGTTTTTTACGAAATAGGAAAGGAGAAATTAAAGGCATAAAGGCCTTTGAATAAATCTTAACAATTGTAAACTTTTTTAATAAATAAATTTCTTAAATTTCGAACTTATTATTTTAAGAATTATGTATAAAAAGCATGATTCTAATAATTAATTAGATTTTTTATGAGGTGTAATTTGTTAAAAGAAAAAAAATATTGGATAACTACTGCGTTATTCGCATTCTTGTTTTCTTGTAACACAGAGACTGACGTGACTTTTAACACCAAGGTTTCATCAAGTGAAGATCTAGTAGCGCATTCTAAAGAATTTGAAGAGCAGATTATAAAAGTAACAGATAATATTTATGTTGCTGTAGGTTTTGGGTTGGCAAATTCTATTTTAATAGAAGGTAAAGACGGTGTTGTAATTATAGATTGTTTAGAGTCTGAAAAGACAGCAGGGAGGGTTAAAGAAGCGTTTAATAAAATCACAACAAAACCTGTAAAGGCAATTATTTACACACACTTTCATCCAGATCATACCTTTGGAGCAAGAACGATGGCGGGAGATGATAATCCTAAAATTTATGCACACAGTACAACACAAGGACATATAGAAAAACTAGTAAATGTAATTCGACCAATCATAACAAAAAGAAGTTATAGAATGTTTGGTAATTTTTTGAATCAAGAAGAGTTAGTAAATGCAGGTATTGGTCCTTTTTTAGGGTTGGATGAAGAGGTTAGTTGGGGTGTATTACAACCCACACATACTTTTGAAGATGAATTAACAATTGTAGAAGCGGGTATAAAACTAAAACTAGTGCATGCTCCAGGAGAAACAGATGATCAATTATTTGTTTGGATTGATGACAAGAAAATTTTATTACCAGGCGACAATATTTATAAAACCTTTCCAAACCTGTATACCATTAGAGGAACCTCTTATAGAGATATAAAAAAATGGTCATCAAGTATCGATAAGATGCGGTATTTAAATCCAGAAATTATAATACCAAGTCATACAAGACCCATAAAACAGAAAGATACAATTCGAAAAATACTAACTAATTACAGGGATGCTATTCAGTTTGTACATGATCAAACGATTCGGAATATAAACTTAGGTTTAATGCCTGATGAAATTGCAGAAAAAGTAATTTTACCTAGTCATTTATCTAAGTCTCCTTATTTAAAAGAATTTTATGGTAAAGTAAATTGGTCTGTAAAATCTGTATTTGCGGGTTATTTAGGTTTTTTTGATGGAAACCCATCAACCTTATTGCCTTTACCTTTAAAAGAAAAAGCAGCAAAAATAATTGAATTGGCAGGTGGTTTTGATGCTTTAAAGCAAAAAACGGTAACGGCCTTTACAAATAAAAACTATCAATGGTCTCTGGAGTTGACAGACTACCTATTAAAGGCTGCTCCTAAAGATACTGAAGTAATAGAGGTGAGATACAATAGTCTAATAAAACTAGGAGAGGCAAATTCAAATCCAAATGCGAGACACTATTATTTAACAAGTGCCTTAGAATTAAAAGGGTTAGACATGAAATTGCGCCCTGCAACCGCAGAAATTGCAGAACAATTAACCTTAAAATCAATTTTTGATGGAATGGCAGTAAACCTTATTCCAGAAAAAAGCATTCATGAAAACAAGAAAGTCAATTTCTTTTTTCCAGACATAAAAGAAAAGTGGTCTGTACAAGTTAGATATGGTATTGCCGAAATTCAATCTTTTAATATTGATGATGCAGATATCTCTTTAGAAATGAATTCTAACGACTGGAAGAAACTAGCGGCAGGCGTAGATGGCGGAATGGGAAGTTACTTCTCTGGGAATATGAATTTTAAAAAAGGAAACCTATTGGCTTTTAAAAGCTTTTTCGATATGTTTAAAAATTAACCAAAAATTAACCAAAAATCAATCAAAAATTAACCTAAAACTCAATCAAAAATCAACTTAAAATTAAATCAGATGATAAAACAATTAAAAAAAGGAATTAAGATAACAGTGACAGCACTGTTATTTTTAATAACGGTACAATTAAGTGCTCAAACAGTATTAAAAGGAAGGGTCATTGATTCAAGCGATAAATCTTCTTTGCCTGGAGCAAGTGTTTTTGTTAAAGCGACTTCAGAAGGAGCTACCACAGATTTTAATGGAAATTTCAGTTTTACAACTTCACAACAATTTCCTTTTACCTTAACTGTAAGTTATACAGGTTATAACTCTAAAGACATAAAAGTAACGAAAGCTTCAGATGTCGTTTTAATTAATTTAGAAGGAGGGCTATTTTTAGATGAAATTATTGTTTCTGCCTCTAGAAAAAGAGAGAAAATTCAAGAAGCACCCGCAGCGGTAAGTGTTTTGTCAGGAAAGCAATTAGAAGCTTTTGCTGTTTCAAACCCTGTACAAGCGTTACAAAATTTAACAGGGGTTGATATTGCAACCTATGGTGTTGGAGAAGCAAAAATTAACTTAAGAGGTAAATCAACAGTTTTTCAATCAGAAACGTTTGTTATTGTAGATTATAGAAATATTAGTATGCCAAGTATGGGGCAAAACAAATCGGGTCAAAATCCAGTAGACGCAATAGATTTAGAACGCGTTGAGGTTATTAAAGGACCTGGTAGTGCATTATATGGACCTGGAGTAGAAGCAGGAGTTGTACATTTTATTACAAAAAGCCCGTTTAAAAAACAAGGTTTAAGTTTGTCTTTAGGGACAGGTAATCAAAAACAATTTCAAACAGCTTTTAGATATGCAGGAGTTTCTGATAATGAAAAATTAGGTTTTAAACTTACAGGATACCATAGAACAGCAGAAAATTTTTCTTTTGATGATGCTATTAGCTTAGCACGTGTACAAGGGTATAGTTCGTTTGCGAGCCAAACTATTACAAGTGGAGTAGATGGTAGAAAATTTAGTGTAGATGTACCAGATTTACATACTGAAAGTTATGGTGTTACTGGTACTCTAGAGTATAAAGCATCAGATAAAACAACAGTTACTGGTGTAGCTGGTTTTAGTACTACAGAAGGGTTATTTAGAACTGCACAAGGTGAAGGGTATCAAACTGCTCCAAGAGGGTTTGCACAAGTTCGTGTACAATCTGGAGGTTTGTTTGCACAAGCTTTTTGGTCTCGACAAAATGCAGGAGAAAACACTTGGTTATATGGACCAGGAACAACGAATTATAATGATGTACAACAAATAGAAGGGCAAGTACAATATAATTGGGATCTTTCTGATGACTTAAACCTTATTGTTGGTTCAGATTATAAAACTTTTGGAACAGACTCAAAAGGAACCATTAATGGTAAATATGAAGATGAAGATGATTATTCTATCGTTGGAGTATATGCACAAGGTAAATATAAAGCGACAGATAAATTAGATATAACAGCAGCAGCAAGAGTAGATAGATTTGCAGCTTTAGATCATATTTCTCTTTCACCAAGAGTTGCAGCGGTTTATAAAGCGAATGACAACCATACGTTTAGAGCTACATTCAACCAGTCAACAGGTGCTCCATTAGGACTTAATTTATATACAGATTTGCCAATTGGTCAAGGACCAGCGGGTTCTTTAATCTGGTTAACAGGTGGTTCAGAGGCATTTACGTATGATAATGGAAACGCATATAGTTTTATAACTCAATCTCCAGTAGCAAGTACAGATTTTCCTTTAAGAGCATTGTATAATATGGTCGCTGCAAATTTTGCAGGAACCCCTTTAGCAGGAACTATTAACGCTATTGGAGCAAATATAACAGGTACAACATCTGCAACCGTGTTTGGAACACCATTAGAAAGAGACGCATTAGTACCATCAACGTCTAATCAATTTGAGATTGGTTATTCAGGTCGCCCAACTGATAAATTGAAAGTTACATTAGACGCATATTACAATCAAAGAAATAATAACATATCATCTACGTTATTATCTTCAAAATTTTATGGTTATGCAACTGCTGGATCTGATTTAGCAGCAGCAATTACAGCTGTGAATCCTGGATTTGCAAATTACGTTTTACCTTCAGGTGCTACTGTAGCACAAACTTTTGCAGGAGGAATTAACGGAGTAACGTTAAACGCTAGTACTGGAGCACCAAACCCTTTAGGTTTTATGTCTTCAGATCAATCACCAGGAAATGCGTTGGATATTACCTATTTTAATATTGAGAGTGTAAATTATGTAGGTGTCGATTTTGGTTTAGATTATTACGCGACAGATGAGGTAACAGTAAATGGTAGTGTTTCTTGGTTAAGTGACGCACATTGGGATGAAGTAGCAATCGCAGGATCAACTCAAAAAGTACCTTTTTCTTTAAATGTACCAGAACTTAGAGCTAAATTAGGATTAAACTATGCGCCTCAATTAGGGTTCAATGCAAATGCAGCTGTACGTTATAGAGGAGAGTATGAAGCGGTAAATGGTGGTGCTTGGACAGGTACAACAGAAGCTTCTACAATAGTAGATTTAAGTCTTGGTTATAACTTTAATAACAACACGAAATTTAAATTAACTAGTGGTAATGTTTTAGATGCTAAATACAGAGCAATCGCAAATACTCCATTTATTGGAAGAACTATTTTAGGTCAATTGACCTTACATTTCGATTAATTATTTGTTATCTAATTTAATTAATTTAAAGGGGAGTAGCCTAAAAACTATTCCCCTTTTTCTTTGTACTTTTCCTCAATGAAAAATTTAGAATATGATTATGTAATTATTGGCAGTGGCTTTGGTGGCTCTGTTAGCGCATTGCGTCTCTCTGAAAAAGGGTATAAAGTGTTAGTCATAGAAAAAGGAAAATGGTTTAAAGCCGAAGATTTTCCTAAAACCAATTGGAACTTAAAAAAATGGTTGTGGCTTCCTCAAGTAGGTTTGCAAGGTTTTTTTAAGATGACTTTTTTAAATCACGTTACCGTACTTTCGGGTGTTGGAGTTGGTGGAGGTTCATTAACCTACGCAAACACATTGCCAGTTCCTAAAGACGAGTTTTTTAAATCAGGTAGTTGGTCAGAACTTCATAATTGGAAAAATATTTTAGATCCATTTTATCAAACAGCTTATAAAATGTTGGGCGCTGTAACAAACCCTAAATTTGATGTTGCAGATTTAGCAATCAAACAATTAGCAAAAGATATTGGAAAAGAAGATCATTTTGAGGCTACAAAAGTAGCAGTGTATTTTGGGAAAGCCGGAAAAACGGTAAAAGACCCCTATTTTAATGGAAAAGGACCAGATAGAACAGGATGTGTACATTGTGGAGCTTGTATGACAGGTTGTAGATACAATTCAAAAAACACATTAGATAAAAATTATTTATACCTAGCGCAACAATTAGGCGCTAAAATTATTGCAGAAAAAGAAGTTATAAACGTATTACCAATAAATAAAGAGGATGGAAGTGATGGGTATACTGTTGAATATAAATCAAAATTAGGAAAGAAATTAACAGGGAAAATAACGACAAAAGGAATTATTTTTTCAGGAGGAGTTATGGGAACTGTTCCGTTATTATTAGAATTAAAAGATGAAAATTTACCACGTCTTTCTGATAAAGTTGGGTGTAATATTAGAACCAATAACGAATCACTATTGGTAATGACTTCTACTAAAAAAAAACATAAAGATTATTCTAAAGGAATTGCAATTGGGTCTATTTTACATACTGATGAAAATAGTCATTTAGAACCTGTTCGTTATGGTGAAGGCTCAAGTTTTTTTAGAGCACTAACGATACCGACGATTCATAATAAGTTTGTGTTATTTAGACTTTTAGGAATGTTTGGAATTATATTAAAACACCCTTTACGTTTTTTGAAAACAATCTTTGCAAGAAATTATGCTAAGAGAACTACTGTTTTGTTATTTATGCAAACATTAGACAGCACGTTACGTATGAAGAGAGGTTCATTTACAAGAATGAGAACGGTTACAGAAAGTGGTGAAAAACCAAATGCATTTATTCCTGAAGCACTTACACTAGCTAAGAAATTTGGTAAAATGGTGAAAGCAATTCCATATGCTAATTTTACGGATGTGTTATTAGGAAGTCCAACAACAGCGCATATCTTAGGAGGTGCAGTTATGGGAGAAGATGCTTCAGTTGGCGTTATAGATAAAGAATGTAATGTCTTTGGATATAAAAACATGATGGTTTGTGATGGTTCTATGATCTCTGCAAACCCAGGTGTAAACCCATCATTATCTATTACGGCAATTTCAGAATATGCGATGAGTAAAGTCCCAAATAAAGAAGAGCAATATTAAAATTCATACAATCCAAAATGAAAAAAGTAATTAAAATTAGTGCTTTAGTTGTGTTAATAGCATTCAGTTATCAATGTAAACAAACAGGTGAGGATGTAAAAGAGGATGTAGTGCAAGTTAAAAAAACGTCAACTTTAAATGCTACTTCTATAGAAGAGGTTAAGGCTTTAGATGATGAAGCAAAAAGACAATTAGGACAAAATATTGGTACACAAGCCTACATTTATGGGTTTCCTATTGTAAGAGAAATGTTGTTTAGAAATAAATTTTCTACTATGGTGGCCAAGGCAAAAAAAGCAAACAAGCCGATTTTTTCTAAAAATGCAAATGATGGTGTACATCTAAATGAACTGGTGCATTTAAGAATACTTACCAATCATCATTTAGAAACTGGAGTAACCCCAAATGTAGACACACAATATTCGCCAGCGTTTATAGATGTAAGTAAAGGCCCAGTTGTGATAACAGTTCCTAAAGTAGATCGGTATTATAGTGTGCAAATGACAGATGCTTATTTAGAGAATTTTTATTATTTAGGCGGTAATAATAAAGAAGATTACCAAGGTAATTACATGTTAGTGAAACCGAATTGGAAAGGAAAAAAACCAAGTTCAATTTCTAAAGTTATTGAAATGCCAACAGACATTGGTTTTATTGTGTTAAGAATATTAAATACGACAGAAAAAGGAGATACTCAGAAAGTAGTTGCGATTCAAGACCAATTTAAATTACAGTCTTTACATTCCTTTTTAGGAAAAGGAAAAGATAGTTACCCTATTATGGAAAAAGAAGTAATGCCAAAAGGCATCGCGTTTTATAATAGCATGTTAAAATACGTAAAAGCATATCCAGATTTAAAAAACGAGGCACATTTTTGGTTTTTAATGAAGCAATTAGGGATTGATAAAAATGAAGACATAGATTTTATTGATGCAGACCCTAACATAAAAAAAGGATTATTAGAGGCGATACCAAAAGCAAAAGAAATTCTTTCTTGGAAAGCAAGAGCAAGAGGGTATAAGTCTAAAAATAACTGGAATATAGATTTAGTTGGTGGTTCTTATAATGGAGATGTTATGGCCAGAGCAGAAGGTGCTGCACAAGGATTAGTGGTGCATGATGCAAATCAATGTTTGTATTTTCATACGTATTATGATCAAGAAGGAAGTCCTTTATTAGGTGGTAATACATATACGATTACCTTTAATAAAAATCAATTACACCAAGCAAAAGCATTTTGGTCTATTGTTGCTTATGACCCTGAATACAATTTAGTTCCAAGAGGTGACTTGCATTATGCAGTAAGCGATAGAAGTGAAGGTTTACAGTATAATGAAGATGGGAGTCTTACTATTTATCTTCAATCTGAAGAACCAGAAGGGAAAAAGAACAATTGGGTGCCGATTCCAAAAGAAGGAATTTTTAAACTAAATTTCAGAAACTATATTCCGAAAGAGACGTTATTAAATCCCAATACAGTAGAAAACTACTTACCTAATGTGGTAAGAAATAAAAATAAAATAAAATTATAACGTATGTTAAACTTATCCGTTTTATTAGAAAATAGTGCATTAAAATATCCAAACAAAACTGCATTTACATTTATGGACACTAGTTTGAGTTTTGCTCAAATTAACGCAGTTGCAAACCAAGTTGCAAATGGATTAGTAGATATAGGGATTAAACCCGGAGACAAAGTAGCATTAAGTTGTTTTAATCTCCCTTATTTTCCAATAATCTATAATGGAATTTTAAAAGCAGGCGCAACAGTTGTGCCTCTAAGTGTTTTATTAAAAGCTGATGAAATTCAATATCATTTAGAAAACAGTGAAGCCAAAGCTTATTTTTGCTTTATTGGTACAGAAGAGTTACCAATGGGTAAAATGGGAGTTGCAGGTTTTTCTGAAGCAAAAAAATGTGAACATTTTTTTATGATAATGCCAAAACCAGAAATGCCTTCGCCAATTGAAGGCACAAAAACGTTAGGTAGTTTATTGGCAAATAAAGCAACTTCTTTTGATACTGTTGAAACCAAAGCAACAGATACAGCAGTAATTGTATATACTTCTGGTACAACAGGGAAGCCAAAAGGAGCAGAATTGTCACATAGTAATTTGATACAGAATACTATTTTAAGTGAAGGTTTATATAACTGTAATAAAGATGATACGATGTTAATAGTATTGCCTTTATTTCACATTTTTGCGATGACAGTTTTAATGAATGCTGCGTTATATAAAGGAGCAACATCTATTTTATTACCTCGTTTTGATGCTGGCGCTGTTTTAGATTCATTAGAGAAACATAAAGTCACTGTTTTTGCAGGAGTACCAACAATGTATTGGGGTTTAAATAGTTATTTAGATGCGAATGAGTTTGATATTTCTACTATAAAATCGAATTTAAGAATGTGTCTTTCTGGAGGCGCATCTTTACCGGTTACAGTTTTAGAAAAGTTTGAAGAACGATTTGATGTCGCAATCTTAGAAGGTTTTGGAATGTCTGAAGGTTCACCGGTAGTTACGTTTAATCAATTAGATACTGGTAGAAAACCAGGTTCTGTTGGAACTCCAGTTTGGGGTGTTCAAGTAAAATTGGTTGACGATAAAGGAAATGAAGTTGCACAAGGAGAAAAAGGAGAATTGTTGTACAAAGGACACAATGTAATGAAGGGCTATTATAATAATCCAGAAGCTACTGCAAAAACCATACAGAACGGATGGTTGTATTCTGGAGATATTGCCATAAAAGATGAAGATGGTTTTTATTTTATTGTTGATAGAACCAAAGACATGATTATTCGTGGAGGTTTAAATATTTACCCAAGAGAAGTAGAAACTGTAATGATGAAACACCCTGCTGTTTCTATGGCAGCGGTAATTGGTATTCCAGACGAACAAATGGGTGAAGAAGTGAAAGCATTTATTGTTTTAAAAGAAAACACTTCAGCCACCGAAGAAGAATTAAGACAGTTTACTAAAGATAACATTGCATCATATAAATACCCTAGAGTTATCGAAATTATTAAAGCATTACCAACAAGTGCAACAGGTAAAATATTAAAAAAAGAACTACGTAAATTATAAATTATGGAAGCAAGTAAAAACCAATTAAGTTTAAAAGAGATTACTGCTATTTTTAATTTGCAAAAGGCAAATCAATATGCAGTAGCAAACCAACCAATATCAGAAAGAAGAAGAAAACTAAAAGCGTTAAAGAAAGCGGTAGAAGTTACTTTTAGAAGTGCAATACAAGAAGCACTTGCTAAAGATATGGGTAAACCAAAGGCAGAGGTAGATTTGACAGAAATTTACCCTGTAACTAGCGAAATTAAACACGCATTAAGTCATTTGAATTCGTGGACACGCAAACAACGAGTTGCTACACCAATCGCTTTTATGGGGGCTAGTTCTTCAATACAATACGAACCAAAAGGGGTTTGTTTAATTATTTCACCATGGAATTTCCCTGTAAACTTAACCATTGGCCCTTTAGTAAGTGCAGTTGCAGCTGGTAATACCGTTATAATAAAGCCTTCTGAAATGACACCTCACATTTCTAAAGTGATGAAAGAATTAATTACTGCCGTTTTTGAAGAAAATGAAGTAACATTGGTTGAAGGTGCTATACAGACATCAACCGATTTATTATCATTACCATTTAATCACATCTTTTTTACAGGCGCACCATCTATAGGTAAAATAGTAATGTCTGCAGCAGCAAAACATTTAACGTCAGTTACGTTAGAATTAGGAGGGAAATCTCCAACAATTGTAGACGAAACAGCATCCATGAAAACAGCTGCAAAAAGAATTGCTTGGGGTAAATTTGTGAATGCGGGTCAAGTTTGTATTGCACCAGATTATATTTATGTTCACGAAAGTAAACAAGAAGAATTAGTTGCTGAATTTAAAAAAGTAATTCAAACTTTTTATGGAGAAAGCGCAAACAACACAAGTAATTATGCTCAAATTGTAAATGCATCTCATAAAGATAGAGTAGGTGATATGATCACTGAAGCCAAAGCAGAAGGAGCAACTGTTGCTTGTGGAGGTGCAATTGATGGTAATTCTAACTTTATAGAACCAACAATTTTAACCAATGTAAGTATGGATTCTAAAGTGATGGAAAATGAAATTTTCGGTCCTGTTTTACCAGTTATTTCGTATAAAAACATCTCAGAAGTTATAGATACGATTAACTCAAAAGAAAAACCTTTAGCCTTATATGTTTACAGTAAAAAAGCTAAAAATGTAAATTATATTTTAAAGAATACTAGAGCAGGTGGTTCATGTGTAAACAATAATGCGATTCATTTCTTTAATAATAATTTACCTTTTGGAGGATCAAATAATAGCGGAATAGGAAAATCTCACGGTGTGTTTGGTTTTCAAGAATTTTCGAATGCAAGGGGAGTTGTAAAACAACATATACCAGGTGCTTTAGAAATGTTAATGCCTCCATATACTAATTTTAAAGAGACACTGATTAATCTAACAATTAAATGGTTTTAAACAATGGAAGCAGAGCAAATAAGTAAACTAGTTCCAGCAATTTTTTTATTAGTTTTAGGTATTTTAGAAGCAATAGGTGGTTTGTATTTTAATAATGATAAAAGAACCAAAAACGATTATGCCATAGAGATTTTAGGCTTGGTAACGCTACCAACTTTAATTCAGCCTACAATATTACTTACTGTAGTTTGGGGAATGACTGCTTGGTTTCCTGGTTTAGAAGATTACTTTATCAATACGTCTATTTGGTGGCATATTGCAGCATTTTTAGTGTTGGATGATATGACGCAGTATTGGTGGCATAGATTGTCGCATGTAAGTCCAATGTTGTGGAAATTACACAGACCACACCATGTTGTACAAGAAATGGGTGTGATGGTAACATATAGAAATGCCACTTTATATTATGCTTTAATGCCAGGTTTATGGTTTACAGGCTTGCTTATTTATTTAGGAATGGGCTATGTATATTTGTTTTACCTTCCAATAAAATTGATTTTTATTTTATTAGCTCATAGCGAAACACGTTGGGATAGGTTTTTGTTCAAATACAAAATATTACATCCAATTGCTTGGGTTATTGAGCGTACAATATCGTTGCCAAGTACACATTATGCACATCATGGTTTAACGGCAGAAGATGGTATTTCTCACCCAAACGGTAATTTTGGTAATTTACTTTTCTTTTGGGACGTCTTATTTGGTACTTCAAAAATCACAAGAAAATACCCTACTAGATTTGGAGCGTGGAATCAGGTGAATGAACCTTGGTATGTACAACTACTGTTTCCATTTGTAAAATCTAAAGATCCGCGAAGTGAATTGTATTCTCTTAAAACAAATAACGATTATGATCCATCTAAAGATTTTAAAGAGTTTACGCGATAATTTATGGGAGGAGTAATTACAGGAACAGGAAGTGCAATGCCATGTCAGATTATAAAAAACGACTATTTTTCTAAAAATGTTTTTTATACTAAAGACGGTATACAAAACCCAAAACCAGGAAAAGAAGTTATTAAAAAGTTAGAAGAAATTTCTGGCATTAAAGAAAGACGTTTTATAGGTAAAGAAGAACAATCTGTAGATATTCTTTTTGATGCCAGTAAAAAGGCGCTAGGAAATTCAGGTATTGATAAAAATGAATTAGATGCTATTATAGTTGCACATAATTCTGGAAATATGCTTCCAAATAAGGACGGAATTTTTCATACAGTACCAAACTTAGCAGCTATTTTAAAAAATGAATTAGAAATTACAAATCATCAATGTATTGCGTATGATATTTTATTTGGTTGTCCTGGTTGGTTACAGGGAGTAATTCAAGCAAACCGGTTAATTGCTAGCGGAGAAGCAAAGCATGTATTGGTGGCTGGTTTAGAAGTGGCATCTAGACTGTTAGATCCGCATGATTTAGATTCTTTGCTGATGGCAGATGGTTGTGGAGCTACAATTATTTCTTCCAATTCTGATCATCATAAAGGCATCATATCTCACGCCTCATTTTCTCATACAGAAAACGACTTACATAATATAACAATGGGAGGTTCATTGAATAAAGAGATTCCTGGAAATTGTTATTTTAAGATGAATGGTAAAAAAGTATATAAATATGCAACAACTTGGTTACCACAAGTAATTAAACAAGCGATGGATAAAGTGAGTATCAATCCAAAAGAGGTGGATTATTTTTTCTTTCATCAAGCCAATGGAAAAATGTTAAAAGTAATTGCGAGCAACTTAATGAAGTTGTATGATATTGATGATGAAAATTATGCACGTAAGATTCCTATAAGTATTGAGTTTTTAGGGAATACTTCTGTAGCGACCATTCCTACATTGTTTGATTTGGTCAATAAAAACAAAATGGAAGGGTTCAAATTAGAAAAAAATCAAACCTATGTGTTTGCTTCAGTTGGAGCAGGAATGCATTGTAATGCAGTGGTTTATAAAAATTAATACATTCATGTCTTATGAAAGTAACTCAAAAAAATATTTTTTTATTTCTGTTTTTAATACTGTTAGGAAATGTAACATATTCACAAAATTCTGAGATAAAACCAAACATTGTACTCATTTTAGTAGACGATGCTGCTTTGATGGATTTTGGCGCTTATGGAGGAGAGGCAAATACACCAAATATTGATAAACTGGCACATCAAGGAACGATGTTTACCAATTATCACACATCACCTTCTTGTGCTCCTTCAAGAGCAATGTTGCTAACGGGTTACGATAGTCATTTAACAGGCGTTCCTAACTTGCCCTTATTCTTGCCACCAGATCAAGTAGAAGAACCTGGTTACGAAGGAATTTTAAATGACAGCATTAAAACGGTTGCTACACAGTTAAAAGAAAATGGCTATAGCACGTACATTACGGGGAAATGGCATTTAGGACATACAGAAAAAACGTTGCCTTCAAAAAGAGGCTTTAATAGAAGTTATATTTTAAACGCATCAGGAGCAGATAATTATGAGCATAAGGCTTATTTACCAACGCAATCTAAACCAAAATGGTTTAAGGATGGTAAAGCGATAGACCTTCCAAAAGATTTTTATTCTTCTAGAAATTTAGTTGATGAAATGATGCAATTTATGGAAGAAGAACCAAACAAAGAATCTCCATTTTTTGCCTATTTAGCGTTTCAAGCAATACATATACCTGTACAAGCTCCAAAAGAATTTATTCAAAAATATGAAGGCGTTTATGATGAAGGTTGGGATGTTTTACGTCAACGTCGTTTTGAAAAAGCAAAAAAACTTGCATTAATTCCTGAGAATGCTACATTAGGAAACATGCTACCTAAATTAAGTAAGTGGAAAGATGTATCCGAAGAAAATAAAAAGCTAAAATCAAAAGCAATGGCTGTAAATGCAGCAATGTTAGAAGCGATGGATTTTCATATTGGTAGATACATGACGTATTTAAGTGAAAAAGGCAAGTTAGAGAATACTGTTTTTATAATTACTTCAGATAATGGACCAGAAGCGAGTGACCCGACTCTTGTTGCTGGTATGGATTTATGGTTGAAACTTGTTGGTTATAATAGGGATTATGAGACTTTAGGAGAAAAAAAATCTTGGAATTTTATTGGACCAGAATTTGCAAGTGCAGCAGCTTCACCAAACTCTTTTTTTAAGTTTTATGCAGGTGAAGGTGGTTTAAGAGTTCCTCTAATTATTTCTGGAGGAAATCTGCCTAAAAGGCAAAAGAAAGACGCTATTTCTTTTGTAACCGATATTACTCCAACAATTTTAGATATCGCAAATGTAAAATATGCTCCACCTTTATCAAAGTCATATACTGGTAAAACACTTCATCCATATATACAGAATCAATCAGATTATGTGTATGAAGAAGATGAAGCAATAGGTATTGAAGCCGCTGGACATGCTGCTTTGTTTAAAGGAGATATGAAAATCACAAGAAATGGACCACCTTATGGCGATTTTAAATGGAGATTGTATAATCTGAAAAATGATCCAGGAGAAACGACAGATCTATCTGAATCTTTACCTGAAATACTTAAGGACCTTTTAATAGAATATGAAACGTATGCTTCTGATAATAATGTTCTTGAAATGGCAGAAGATTATGATTTGATGAAAGAAGTAGGACGTAAATTTAAAGTAAAAGTCCTTAAAAAGGCATTGCTTTTTGGCGGAGGAATTGGTTTTATTTTGATTTTCTTTTATAGAAGAAAGAAAAGAAGAAGCAGAAAACATTATACTGTATAAAAAAAGTATTTATTTTTTATCACATAAATTACTAAAATAGAAAAACTACGTCTTTGTTTTTTCTTTTAGGATCTCCCCTACATTTATTTTTTGCTCAATACTACTTTAAGTTTTATAGGGTATAAGAAGAGTTCTCCCTATTGATAGTAATAATTAATTAGGTTTAAGAATCCTGATTTTGTAAACATGTTAATTTATCCCTATGTTTGTTAGAGAAAAATAAAAAACAACTAAAACATAGCACTTTATAATATGTATAATTCAAAAATAACTGGTTTAGGATATTATGTTCCTGAGAATGTTGTCACAAATGATGACTTGAAACAATGGATGGAAACGAGTGATGAATGGATTCAGGAAAGAACCGGAATTAAAGAACGAAGATGGATTGACCCAAAAACAGGAGATACAACAGCTGTAATGGGAGCAAAAGCGTCAAGGATTGCAATTGAACGTGCAGGTTTAACCAAAGATGATATCGATTTTATAGTATTTGCAACCTTAAGTCCAGATATGTATTTTCCAGGAGGTGGAGTTCAAATACAAGACATGTTAGAAATGCCAACTATTGGTGCACTTGATGTGCGTAACCAATGTTCTGGTTTTATCTATGCAATGTCAGTAGCAGATCAGTTTATAAAAACCGGAATGTATAAAAACATTTTGGTTATTGGAGCAGAGAATCATTCTGGTGGATTAGAAAAGTCTACAAGAGGAAGAAACGTTTCTGTCATTTTTGGTGATGGAGCAGGAGCTGCTGTATTGTCTAGAACAGAAGAAGCAGGAAAAGGAATTTTATCTTCTCACTTACATTCAGAAGGAAAACATGCTAAAGAATTAGTATTAGAAGGACCATCAACACAAAGATGGGTTCCAGAAATTTTAGAAAATAACGATCCAGAAGATGTGTCGTATTATCCATATATGAACGGGCAGTTTGTATTTAAACATGCCATTGGTCGTTTTTCTGAAGCAATTGTAGAAGGGTTGCAGGCAAACGGTTTAGAAAAAGATGACATTGATATGTTAATTCCGCATCAAGCAAATCTGCGTATTGCTCAATTCATTCAAAGGAAATTTCAACTGAGTGATGATAAAGTGCATAATAATATTATGAAATATGGAAACACTACTGCGGCATCTGTAATTATTGCATTGACTGAAGCTTGGGAATTAGGGAAAATAAAAGACAATGATTTAGTGGTGTTAGCTGCTTTTGGTAGTGGGTTTACTTGGGGCTCTGTTGTGATACGTTGGTAAACGTAAATGTGTATTAAGTTGTTTTTATTTGATGTTTGATAAACGCTCGAATGTTTATATCTGTTACAATCTTTAACGTGTTATTAATATATGAATAAATCAACCTTAGTGCTTGGAGCATCAGTAAATATTGAGCGTTACTCTAATAAAGCTATTTTTAAATTAAGAGAAAAAGGGATTGTAACGTATGCAATTGGTGTAAGTAGCGGTAATGTTTTAGATGTCGTTATTGAAACAGAAAAAAAAGAATATAAAAACATAGACACTGTTACTTTATATTTAAATCCAGTTAGGCAGAAAGAGTATTATAGTTATATTTTAAAATTAAAGCCTTTGCGTGTAATTTTTAACCCTGGAACAGAGAATACGGGTTTTATAAAAGTGCTTAAAGAGAGTGGAATTGAAGTAGAAGTAGCTTGTACATTGGTGTTATTAAGTATAAATCAATACTAATAACAAAACTTTTAATTAGGACCTTTTGTATTGTCAGTTTTGTTCTTAAAAAAATTCTTAAAAATAGGTATTTTATAAAGATATTTTTTTCCCTTCTTCAGCTAAAACTACATTAGGGAAAATAGCGGATGCTTCTTTCTTGAATAAATCAATGTTACTGTATCTGCTTGAGTAGTGCCCTATAACTAGTTGATTTGCATTGGCTAGTAGTGCAATCTGAGCGGCTTGTTTAGCGGTAGAATGTTTTGTTTTTGTTGCTAAATCTTCTCTGTCGCTTAAAAAAGTAGCTTCATGATATAGTAAATCTACGTTTTTTATAATCGGAACAATGTCTTCTTTGTAAGAGGTATCACTGCAAAAAGCATAACTTTTTGATCTGGTTGGCGGTAAAGTCAGTTCTTCATTTTTAACAATTTCGCCACTTTCTAAAGTTACATCTTTACCCGCTTTAATATTATGATAATCACAGGTTTCAATCTCTGGATATAGCTTTACGTTTTCGATGTTTAGCTTCTTTGATTTCTCTTTTTCCTTGAAAAGAAACCCATTTGTATATACTCTATGGTTTAAAGGGATTGTAGTCACAGATACATTCTCGTCTTCAAAAATTAACTCACTTTCTTTAGACGTTAATTCGTGATACACAATATCGAATTTTGAATATGATTTAGAAACTTTTAATTGTAGTCTAGTAACTTCTTTTAATCCTTTTGGTCCATAAATATGGAGCTCTTTGTCTCGGTTTAAAATACCGAAAGTAGAAATTAAACCAATTAAACCAAAGAAATGATCTCCATGAAGATGAGAAATAAAAATATGATTGATTTTAGAAAAACCAACCTTATGCTTACGCATTTGTCGTTGTGTGCCTTCTCCACAATCAATTAAAAAATGACGGTTGTTAATCTCTAGATATTGAGAAGTTGGATGTGCATTTACTCTCGGTGTAGCAGAATGACAACCTAAAATTGTTAGTGCTAAACTCATTTAATAATAAAGCGTTTAGAAACAACCTCTGTTCTACTACGTATCGCGTAAATGTAGATTCCGGCTTGTAAATTATCTCTATTAAAGAAGATTTCGTTTTTGCCAATTTTAGTAGTGTGCATTTTTTTGTAAACAGTTTTTCCAAGGATGTTTTTAATTACTAAAAAAACAGGTTGTTTAGAGGTAGCGTTAAAGCTGATAGTTGTAGAACTATAAAATGGATTTGGAGCAGTGGCAAGCTTCTGCAACGGTTCTTGTGAAAAAACTGCAGTTGTCAAACATAAAAAAATAAGTAAAAGTAATTTTTTAACCATTCTTTATTTTTTTTAAAAACCTAAATCTCGCTCTATTGCATCCATTTCTAGAACATCTTCAGCTTCAATTATCGTGGGAACAACACTAATCTCATCAGGGATTTGGTCAATGTCAATTCCGTTACAAATTACAACAAAAGACATACTGTTATCTCTATGTTCATTCGCAATATTCAAAAATAGAGACAAATTTGTAATTGTAGTGTTAAATTTCTCAGAAAGTTGCACAATTTTATGAGTGCTTACTTCATGTAAACCTTGAGTAGTAAAAGCAGTATAAAATTCTTCAAATGAATTTTCTGTTGAAATTATGAGCGTATAATCTTTAGGATTTGAAATTTCCATAGGTGCACTATTTATAGGAGTTTAATAAAACTATCTCTTAATTTGTTGCGCTAATAAATAGATAACTGCCATTCTAACTGCAACTCCATTTTCAACTTGATTTAAGATGATTGAGCTATTAGAATCTGCAACATCACTTGTAATTTCTACACCACGGTTAATTGGTCCAGGGTGCATAATCACAATGTCTTTGTTTAGGCTGTCTAGTATTTGTTGGTTAATTCCGAATAGCTGTGTGTATTCTCTTGTGGATGGAAAATATTTCACGTCCATTCTTTCGTGTTGTACACGTAAAACATTCGCAACATCACACCATTCAAGTGCTTTCTTTAAATCTGTTTCGACTTCAACACCTAAGCTAGAAATGTATTTCGGAATTAAAGTTGTTGGTCCGCAAACCTTTACTTTTGCACCTTGTAATTGTAGCGCAAAAATATTTGACAACGCAACTCTAGAGTGTAAAACATCACCAACAATAAGAATTTTTTTCCCTTTTACAGTTCCCAATTTTTCTCTAATCGAATAAGAATCTAATAGTGCTTGTGTTGGATGTTCATGTGTTCCGTCACCAGCATTTATAATTTTTGCGTCTACATGTTTAGATAAAAAAACACCGGCGCCTACATTTGGATGACGCATCACAACAATATCAACTTTCATTGATAATATATTGTTTACCGTATCTATTAATGTTTCTCCTTTTTTTACTGAAGATTGACTAGCAGAGAAGTTAATTACATCTGCTGATAAACGTTTTTCTGCTAATTCAAAAGAAAGTTTTGTTCTGGTACTGTTTTCGAAAAATAAATTGGCAATTGTAATATCTCTAAGAGAGGGAACTTTTTTAATAGGTCTATTTATTACTTCTTTAAAATGATCGGCAGTTTCAAAAATAAGATCAATATCATTTTTGTTCAGATATTTTATGCCTAATAAATGGTCTACGCTTAATTGCTTCATTTTATGTGTTGTGTTCTAGATATACTACGTCTTTGTTGTGTGTTTCTGCCCAGCAAACTTTTACTTTCTCTTGGTTGATCGCATCTACTTGTCTGCCGATGTAATTTGGTTGAATCGGTAAGTGTCTGCTAAATCTTCTGTCTATCAAAACTAGAAGTTCTACTAAATTGGGTCTTCCAAAATCATTGATGGCAGATAATCCTGCTCTAATGCTTCGTCCAGAAAATAAAACATCATCAATTAAAACCACATTTTTATTTTCTATTAAAAAATCAATTTCAGTACTGCTTGCATCTAAAGGTAGATCTCTTCGTCTAAAATCATCTCTATAAAAAGTAATATCTAATAGCCCCAGTTTTAAATCTTTGATATGATACTGGTTGGATAAAAGGTCTTTTAACCTCTTAGCTAAGTAGATACCTCTTGGTTGTAGGCCAATTAAAACAGTATTAGAAAAATCGTTGTGGTTTTCGATAAGCTGACACGCTAGTCGATGTAAGATAATTTCAATTTCTTTCGAGTTTAATAAAACTTTTGAGCTCATAAGAAAAATGTCCAAATTTAACTTGGAATACATCAGTGAAACTGATAATTAATGTTATGCAAAATTAAGGTAAATAAAAGGAATCGCAAAATTTTAAAGGAGCGCATTTTTACAAAGAGGTATTTTTTGTTAATTATTTTGTTGAAAAGTAAACCAATTTTATTCAAAGGGGTATAAGACTTGTAGTACATTTAGCAATGTAATAGCGTCAACTTCTTTTGACGAATTATTACAGCTTGTTTAATCAAATGAAAGGGTGAAAAGAGTATTCATTTTTGCTTTTCATGATAAAATTAGAAGCCTATGTCACTATTAAAATTTGAATCCATGTTAAAGACTAATAATGTGTATTTCTTTGACTCTGTAGAGTTTGAGGAGATAATACAGTATTATTTAGACAATGGAAAACATTCTTTAGCAAAGAAAGCAGTGAAGTTAGGATTAGAACAGCACCCTAGTTCTGTGATCTTGAAATTGCTAAAATTAGAGCTATTGGTTTTTGAAGATAAACTACAAAAAGCAGCGACTTTAATTGGAGAGTTAGAGGCTGTTGAGCCAAATAATGAAGACTTACTAATTCAGAAAGCAACGATATACTCTAAAAAGAATAAACATTTAGAGGCTATAAACATCTTTAAACAAGTATTGTCAAATACAGATGAAAAGGTAGATATCTGGTCTATGATAGGTATGGAGTATTTGTATCTAGATGATTTTGAAAATGCTCGTTTAAACTTTGCCAATTGTATAGATGTAGATTTTGAAGATTATTCTTCCCTATATAATGTTATGTATTGTTTTGACATGGAAAACAATCATGAGGAAGCTATTGTATTTTTAAATAAGTACATTGATAAAAACCCATACTGTGAAGTTGCTTGGCATCAATTAGGAAGACAATATTTTGTCTTGAAACGATATGAAGATGCCTTAAGAGCATTTGATTTTTCTGTAATTATTGATGAAAGTTTTGTTGGTGGTTATTTAGAAAAAGCTAAAACACTAGAAGAGTTAAAGGAGTATGAGAAAGCAATCGAGAATTATTTAATTACGTTAGAGTTAGATGATGCTACCGCGTTTGTATATGTTAGAACAGGTGAATGTTATCAGAAGTTAGGCGATTTAGAAACAGCTGTTAAGTATTATAAAAAAGCGGTAAACGAAGATCCTTTATTAGATAAAGGTTGGTTGTTGCTAACCACTCTATATCAAGAAGATGCGCAATATCAAAAAGCCTTGTATTATTTATCTAAAGCCTTGCAAATAGATGAAGACAATTCTGTGTATTGGCGTAAATATGCGGAAATCAATTTAAAATTAAATTTTTATGAAGAAGCGGTAAGTGCGTTTCGTAAATGTTTAGAGTTAGAAGATAACTCCATTGAGGTTTTTATTGGTTTGGCAGATGTGTTGTTATTTTTAGGCGAGTTTGATGATGCGTTAAAAACAATGGTAAAAGCCAAAAACACCTATAAGGAGTTTGCAGAAATAGAATATCGTTTGTGTGGGTTGTTTATGTTGGTAAGTGAAGATAAATATAGCTTATTGCACTTAAAAAATGGACTGGCAATAGATACTGAAGACAGAGAAATAGTACGTGAATTATTTCCAACAGTTTTTGAAAACGAAAAAGTACAAACAATAATAGAAACTTACTTAAAAGCTATAGAGTAATAGCGATATTTTTGAAAAGTAAAAACCGAGTTTGTTAGCTCGGTTTTTTTATGTCTATATAAAAGGTGGTTTCACAATTTCGTGTATCTTCGTTTTACTAAAAAAATTCAACAAAACAAATGAGTAGAACAATTAAAGATTTTGTAGTAATCGGTTTAAAAGGAATGGCAATGGGAGCAGCAGATGTTGTTCCAGGAGTTTCTGGAGGTACGATTGCATTTATTTCTGGAATTTACGAAGAGTTGTTAACTTCAATTAATAACGTAAACTTCAGCCTATTTAAAACCTTAAAATCAGACGGAATTAAAGCAGCTTGGAAACAAGTAAATGGTTCTTTCTTATTGTCGCTATTTATTGGAATTTTTGTAAGTATTGTGTCTTTGGCAAAAGCCATCAAATGGATGTTAGAAAATAACCCCATTTTATTATGGTCGTTCTTTTTTGGGTTGGTATTGGCAAGTGTAATTTACATTGCAAAACAAATTACAAAATGGAACCTGCTTACTTTTGTGTTGTTAGTTCTTGGAGCTAGTTTGGCTTTTTATATCACGACACTAAATCCGTTAGTTTCTGAAAGTTCATCACCTTTATTTTTATTCTTAGCAGCAGCATTGGCAATTTGTGCCATGATTTTACCAGGTATTTCTGGTGCATTTATTTTAGTATTGTTAGGTGCATATAAACCAGTTTTAGCAGCTGTAAACAATAGAGAATTCACTACGGTAGCTATTGTTTTTGCAGGTGCAATCACAGGGTTGCTAACGTTTTCTAGAGTTTTAAAATGGTTGTTTACAAATTATAAAAATTACACATTAGGAGTTTTAACGGGTTTTATTATCGGTTCTTTAAATAAAATTTGGCCATGGAAAGAAACCTTAACTTGGCGTGCAAATTCACATGGTGTACAGGTGCCATTTAACCAACAGAGTGTTTCTCCATTTTCTTTTGAAGACAGCCAGTTATTTGTTGCTGCGGGGTTAGCAATTATCGGCTTTGGGTTGATATTGTTATTGGAAAAAATAGCAGTTAAAAAAGAGTAATTGTATAAAATATAGGAATGCAACGAGATTAAAAAACAGCGATGAAACAAGAACGTACTTTTCTTCAGAAAACGAGTCTTTTCTTTAAGGGCTTAGTAATGGGGGCTGCAAACAAAGTTCCTGGTGTTTCTGGTGGTACGGTTTCTTTTGTATTGAGTTTTTACGAAGAAATGATTTATTCATTTCAAAAGATAAATTTAAAAGCCTTTAAGTTATTGCTTAACGGAAGGTTTAAAAGCTTTTATCAATATGTAAACGGGCAGTTCTTACTTTTGGTTATGGGAGGAAGTATGTTTAGTTACTTTAGTATTTCCCTCGTGCTAGATTATTTTTTAAAGCATTATGAACTCTATGTTTGGAGCTGGTTTTTTGGAATGATCATTGGTTCTGTATTTTACATTTACAAAGATTTTGGCGATTGGAATTTTAAAAACACGATTTCTTTTGTCATCGGAATTTCTGTTGGTGTGGGAATTAGTTTTATGACGCCCGCTCAAGAAAATGATAATTTGTGGTTTGTTTTTTTATGTGGAATTATCGGCGTTTCAGGAATGACATTGCCTGGTTTGTCAGGTTCATTTATCTTAATTTTATTAGGGAATTACGTATTGTTGTTGGTTGATTCTGTAAATGGATTGTTTACCGTAGTCACAGGGGTGCTGTCTGGAAATTTCGATGTGTTAGAGGTGCCAGAAAACATTCGATATTTAAAAATTGTTTCCGTTTTTACAGCAGGCTCTGCATTTGGACTTGTATTAATATCTCATGTATTGGGATATGTTTTAAAGCGTTGGCATCAAATAGTAACAGCAGTAATAATTGGCTTTATAGCAGGTTCTTTAGGGATTGTTTGGCCTTGGAAACAAAAAATATTTACAGAAAAGAATGGCGATTTTTTAGTAGATGATATTGGAAATAAAATCATTCAGAATTACGAACGCTTTTTCCCGGATTTTTCAAATTCAGAAACATGGGTAGCCGTTTTATATATTGTGTTAGGAATCGCTTTAATTTTAGGAATAGACTATTATGATACCAATAGAAAATCAAAAAAGTAATATGAAAATTTTTGGATTGCTAGGGAAGAATATTTCGTATTCATTTTCTAGTGGATATTTTTCTGAGAAGTTTAAAGACTTAAACTTAGAGAATCATACCTATGTGAATTTTGATATTGATGCTATCGAGAAACTTCCTGAATTACTGAAGGAGAATTCAACTAAAATAAACGGAATGAATGTTACGATTCCGTATAAACAAGAGGTGCTTCAATTTGTAGATGAGGTTGATGATGAAGCAGCTGTTATTGGGGCTGTAAATACCATTAAATTTTTAGAGAACGGTGCTACAAAAGGGTTTAATACAGATGTGTATGGATTCGAAAATTCGTTAAAACCATTGTTGAATTCGCAGCATACAAAAGCATTAATTTTTGGTACAGGCGGTGCTTCTAAAGCAGTTGCTTTTGCATTGGGAAAACTGCACATCGATTTTATTTTTGTTTCTAGAGAATCAAGTTCAACCAATCAAATTACATATTCAGACTTAAATGAAGTAATAATTACTGAGCATACAATCTTAATTAATTGTACCCCTTTAGGTACATTTCCAGAAGTAGATTTATGTCCAGATATTCCATATCAATTTATTTCTTCAAATCACTTATTGTACGATTTAATTTACAATCCAAGTGTCACTACTTTCTTAAAGAAAGGAAAAGATAAAGGAGCAGAAATTAAAAATGGGTTGGAAATGTTGCAATTACAAGCAGAAAAATCTTGGGAAATCTGGAATCGCTAATTTTTTGGTATTAAGAAGGTACTTTTTTTGTCATTTTATAATACATCCTTATCTTTAGAGATTTAATAAAGGAACCTTAAACATTATAAGATGTTAGATAATAATCAAGAGAATACAGAAGATCAAATCAACGAAACTCCAGAAGTAAATGAAGTAGCACCAGTTGAAACTCCAAAAGCAGAAAACGTAGAAGAGGTAGAAGTGGTGAAAGAGGAGGAAGAAACTACTGAAGAAGTTGTTGAAGAGCTAGAGGTAGCTAAAGAAACTACAGATAAAGTTGTTGAAGAGATCGAGGAAAAAGTAGCAGAAGAGGCAGAGAAAGATGCAGAGAGAAATTCTATTCCGATGTTAGATTATGAGAATATGGAGTTAGATGCTTTGACTGATGAATTAGAAAAGCTACTACAAGAGCACCCAGTTCAGCAATTAAAAAGAAATATAGATGCTGTTAAAAATGCGTTCAACACTAAATTTGGAGCAGTATTAGCAGAGAAAAAAGCTGCTTTTTTAGCAGAAGGAGGAAACTCTATTGATTTTCAATATTCAAGTCCAGTTAAAACGAGGTATAATGGGTTTTTATCTGATTACAAAAATAAAAGAGACGCATACTACTCAGAATTAGATTCGCAATTAAAAGGGAATTTAGAAAAAAGACACAGTGTTATTCTTGATCTTAAAGCGTTGATTGCAGATGCAGATACTAAAACGATGTATAAGAGTTTTAAGGTATTGCAAACTCGTTGGAGAGAAATAGGTCCAGTTCCTAGAAATAAATACAATGACACATGGAGAAACTACCATCATCATGTAGAGCGTTTCTATGATTTATTGCATTTAAGTAATGATTTTAGAGATCTAGACTTTAAACACAATTTAGAAGAGAAATTAAAATTAATAGCAAGAGTTGAAGCATTAGCTGAGTTAGAAAATGTAAATGATGCTTTTAAAGAATTACAGCAATTCCATAAAACGTGGAAAGAAGATTTAGGGCCTGTTTCTCAAGAGCATAGAGAAGATGTTTGGCAAAAATTCAGTGTTGCAAGCAAGAAAATTCATGACAAGCGTCATGAGTATTTCAGATCATTAAAATCTCAATATCAATCTATAATTGATGCTAAATTAGTTTTAATTGAGAAAATTGAAGCATACGATACTTCAAACAATAAAAAGCATAGCGATTGGCAAAAGAGTATCAAAGAAATTGAAGCTTTGAGAAAAGAATACTTTGACGCTGGGAAATTACCCTATTCTAAAAGTGAGCAAGTTTGGCTAAAGTTTAAAGGGGCAACCAAAAACTTTAACCATGCTAAGAATGACTTCTACAAAGGAGAGAAAAACATTCAGCAAACGAATTTAGATAAAAAAAATGCTTTAATTGTATTGGCAGAATCTTTACAAGAAAGTGATGATTGGGAGAGTGCAACGAATACCATGAAGAAAATTCAAGCAGATTGGAAAACAGTAGGTCATGTTCCAAGAAAATTTTCTGATGATATTTGGAAACGTTTTAAAGCTGCCTGTAATCATTACTTTGATAGGTTACACAATAAGCAAGAAAGTGCTAATAAAGAGCAAACAGCCTTTATTGAAGACAAAAAAGCATACTTGGAGGAAGTTAAAGGAATTGAAACTGCAACTTTAGAAGAAATTAATGAAGCAATTCACAAATGGAGAGCTTTTGGAGAAACACCAAGAAGTGTTAGACATATAGAATCTAAATTTTACAAGCAAATTGACAAGTTGTTAGAAGGGTTGTCTTTAAGTAAGGATGAAATAGCAGTGCTTAAGTTTAAGAACTTGGTAGATGGTTATTTAGCTCAGAATGATGGACATAAATTGAATTCTGAACAAATGTCTGTTAGAAAGAAAATAGATGAAATCAATAAAGAGGTTCAGCAATTAGAAAATAATTTAAGCTTTTTCTCTAATGCTAAAGATGATAATCCTTTAGTTGTAAATGTTAGAGCTAGTATTGATAAACATAAAAGTGATGTTGTTGTTTGGAAACAAAAACTAGCATACGTAAGAAGTTTAGATTATTAATAAAGTAATTTAAGAACATAAAAAAACTCGAAACATATGTTTCGAGTTTTTTTATGTCTAAAAAAGTGGCGGTTAATTAAGACATTAATCCGTCAATCTTTTCTTTTTCTTCTCTTGCTAATTCTGCATCCACTAAAATTCTACCACTATACTCATCGATAGTAATTTTTTTACGAGTAGCAATTTCTACTTGTACTTGTGGTGGAATTGTAAAGAAAGATCCTCCAGAAGCACCTCTATCAATAGATACTACTGCTAATCCGTTCTTAACTTTATTTCTGATTCTTGTATAAGCTGTTAATAAGTGCTCATCAATAGCAGCTGAAAATTCGATTGATTTTTCTGCCAATATTTTTTGATCTTTTTCAGTTTCTTTTAAGATATCATCTAGCTCAGCCTTCTTGTGCGTTAAATGCTCTTGTTGCTTTTCTAATTTTGCTTTAGTTGAAGAAACTATCTCGCTCTTTTGCTCAATTTTAGCAGAATATTCTTTAATCCTTTTTTCAGCCAATTGAATCTCTAATTCTTGATATTCAACTTCTTTAGCAATAGAATCAAACTCTCTATTGTTTCTTACTTTCTTTTGTTGTTCGTCGTACTTTTTCATTAAAGCTTTAGCCTCTTCAATTAATAATTTTTTATTATTAATGTCAGTTTCTAAATTTGTTACGTCTTCAGCAAAATTTGAAAGTCTAGTGTTTAAGCCTGCAACTTCGTCTTCTAAGTCTTCAACTTCTAAAGGCAATTCACCACTTACGTTCTTAATTTCATCTATTCTAGAATCAATTAATTGTAAGTCATAAAGTGCTCTTAATTTTTCTTCTACAGTAACCTCTTTCTTTTTTGCCATGTTTAAATGTAATAAATTGGATTTGTACTTTTTTCTGATAAAATGATTGCAAAATTAGTGAATTTTTTGGTAAGATACTCAACTAAAAGGTTTTTTGTGAACTGTTCACTTTCGTAATGTCCAATATCTGCTAATAATAGCTTTTTTTCCGCTTTAAAAAAGTCGTGGTATTTAAAATCGGCACTAATGTATGCGTCTGCTTTTGAGTGTATTGCATTTTGAATAGCAAAGCTTCCTGACCCTCCTAAAACAGCAACTCTTTTTATGTATTTACCGGTGATTTCTGAATGACGAATGCAAGCTGTTTTCATTGTAGATTTAACGAAATGTAAAAAATCAATTTCAGTCATTTCAGTTGTCAATTCGCCAATCATTCCCATGCCAATAGTTTCTTTTGTGGCTATGTTGGTTTTCGGAATTAAAGTTTCAATGTTGTGTAAGCCTAGAACTTTACATATTTTGCCGCTTACGCCATTTTTTACGTTATCTAAAGCGGTATGAGTAGCATAAATTGCAATGTCATTTTTAATCGCTTTTAAAACCACGCGTTCTACATACGTGTTTCCGTTTAGTTTTTTTAATCCACTAAAAATTATGGGATGAAAACTTACAATTAAATTACAATTAGAAGCGATTGCTTCATCAACAGTTTCTTCTAACGTATCTAAAGCTACTAGTACTCCGGTAGCTTCTGTTTCGTAACTCCCAACTAACAAACCAACATTGTCAAAATCTTCTGCATACTGTAATGGAGCTAATTCTTCAATGTAATTGGTAATCTCTTTTATTTTCATTAAAAATTGTTTTCTAAGAAAACCAAAGTTAAGATTTTTAATTACATTCGTACTAATGAAATTTATTCGATTTTTATTATTTCCATTTGCGATTGTTTATACAGTAATTACGTCTGTTCGTAATTTTCTGTTTGATGTAGGTTTATTTACATCAACCTCTTTTGATAAGCCAATTATAGCCGTTGGAAATTTATCTGTTGGTGGAACAGGTAAAACACCTCAAATAGAATACTTAATAAAGATATTGAAGCAGCATAAATTGGCTGTTTTGAGTAGGGGTTATGGTCGAAAAACAACAGGGTTTATACTAGCGGATACCTCTAAGGAATCAACAGATATTGGAGATGAGCCTTTACAGTTTTTTAAAAAATTTAAAGACATTACTGTTGCTGTTGATGAAGATAGAGTTCATGGAATTCAGCAATTAGAGAATGCTAATATTGTGCTGCTAGATGATGCCTTTCAGCATAGAAAGGTCACTGCAGGTTTTTATCTTTTATTGACAAAATATAATGAGTTGTTTTCTAATGATTTTGTTTTGCCTGTCGGAAACTTAAGAGAGCGCAGGGTAGGTGTTAATCGTGCGGATGCAGTTGTAATTACGAAGTGTCCAAGCACATTTACAGTAGAAGATCAGAACGATACAGAAAAATTAATTCGAAGATATTTTAGCGGGCCCATTTTCTTTTCAACGATTGTGTATTCGGATGTTTTATTGAATAAAAACAAAGAACAAATTAACACTATAGATATTGCTAATTATGAAGTTTTATTGGTTACTGGTATTGCAAACCCAACCCCAATGTTAGACTATTTAACAGAATTGAATTGTACATATACACATGTAAATTTCCCAGATCATCATTTGTTTACAGAGAAAGAAATCAAGGATTTACAAAGTCAATTTGAAGCTATAAAAAGTAGTCAAAAAATTATAGTGACAACAGAAAAAGATTTTGTAAGACTGTCAGATAAACTAGATATGGTCTATTATTTAGCGATAGAAACTAGTTTTGTGAATAAGCAACAAGAGTTTGACGCGTTGCTTCTAAATTATGTGAATTCGGTGTTATAATTTATTGAAGTATAAGCTTTTAATTATTCCATCAGACAACCCGATTTTAGGAACAAATATCTTTCTAGCGCCAGACCATTTCATAGCAGATAAATAAATTTTTGTTGCTGGGATAATTACATCGGCTCTATCTGGATTTAAACTCAATTCAGAGATGCGTTCTTTATAGCTCATCTGTTTCAAGAATTGGTATTGAGCACTTAAATAAATATAAGAAATAGGCTTCCCTATAGTTCTTCCAGACATTTTAAAAATCTTATTAATGTTTCCTCCAGAACCAATTAAAGAGATTTTTTTAATGTTTTTAGTGTTGGATTCAATCCAGTTTTGTACTTCTTTAAAAATAAGTTTATTTTCAGCTTTTGGATTGTTCATTAAACGAACGGTTCCCATTTTAAAGGACTTAGAATTGATGATTTTTCCTTTAGAAAACAAGGTGAACTCAGTGCTACCACCACCAACATCAACATATAAATAAGACTCATCACTTTCAGTAAATTCACTTAAATCTGTAGAGAAAATAATTGCAGCTTCTTTTTTACCGTTAATAATATCAATATCAATACCGGTTTTGTCTTTGATTTTTCTTACAACATCTTCTTTGTTGATCGCTTCTCTCATTGCAGAGGTTGCACATGCTTTGTATTTCTCAACTCCATGTACTTTCATTAGTAATTTAAAAGCTTCCAAAGCATCAGTCATACGATTGATTTTTTCTTCGCTAATTTTTCCGGTAACAAATGTATCTGCACCCAAACGAATAGGAACACGTACCAATGAAGATTTTTTAAATTGAGGATCCTTGTGTTTATCAATAACAATATTCGATATTAATAACCGAATGGCATTAGATCCAATATCAATAGCTGCATATTTTTTTATCTCTAACAATACTTTTTATTTATGATTTTTTGGAGTTTCAACTAAGATTGTCTCTCCTTTTTTTATGCTTTTCCAGTGTTTTGTGTCAAACTGAATTCCGATTACGCCGCAAGTTGGTACGTGCGCAATAGGTTTATTTCCGAATTTGTTTACAAAGGTGTTTATTCCGTGATCGTGGCTAAAGATAATAGCAGAATCAAAACTGTCATCCAATGCTTTTATGGTTTTTACTAAATAGCCATCGCTAAAACTATACAGCTGACGTTTGATTTTTAAGTTTGACATTGGGTACCCAAAATTTTCGCAAAAAATACTAGAAGTATGTAATGCTCTGTTAGCGCTACTGGTTATAAAAACATCGGGTTTCTGAATTGCCTCAGCCAAGTATTTTGACAGTAAATGTGCATCATTAATACCTTTCTCTTTTAAAGGTCTGTCAGTATCTGCAACGCCACTATAATCCCAAGATGATTTTGCGTGTCTAACAATATAGAGTGTTTTCATTCTAAAGTTTAATAAAGTAAATATAGAAAATTATGGTGCTAATCGTTCTTTTTTCCAAGAAAAATCTTTTTGTAAAGTATATCGAATTCGATCGTGCATTCTGTTAGGTCTTCCTTGCCAAAATTCGATAGAAACAGGCTTAATTAAAAAACCTCCCCAGTGATTTGGTCTTGGAATTTCTTTTTGTGCGTATGCTGTTTCTAAAGCTTTTAAATCGTTGTCTAACGTTTCTCTTGATGCTACAACCTCACTTTGATTAGATGCCCAAGCGCCTAATTTACTTCCATCTGGACGTGATTCGAAATAACCATCAGATAAATTTTCTGCTAGCTTTTCTGCGTTTCCTTTGATGATAATTTGTTGTTCTAAACCAGGCCAGAAAAAAGAGAGACAAACGTTATTGTTTGCAGCGATGGCTTTTCCTTTTTCAGAATTATAATTGGTGTAAAAAATGAATCCTTCCCAAGTGTATTTTTTTAATAAAACAACTCTGTTTTTAGGGAATCCATCCAGTCCAATAGAAGAAACAGTCATTGCATTTGCTTCAGTAACCATTTCAGAAGCATCTGCATTTAAAAACCATTGTTGAAATAATTCAATTGGGTTTTCAGGGCAATTACTTTCTAGTAACGCTAGTTTCTCGTAAGATTTACGATGATTGCTTAAGTCGTGTGCCATTGTATCAGTTTATAACTGATGTAAAAATACTGAATATTTTATCAGAAACAATAAAATAGATTCCAGTTTTGGGAATTTTATATGGATGATAAAACGGCCATTCAAATACAACGTATTCGGCATTATTAAAAGTAGAGAAAATCAAGGGGATGTTGCTGTCTGTCTCTTCTTTATTGCTGTTTATTTAAGTGTTTTGCAACAGAAACGCCAATGCTTGCACAGGCTTGTAGTAAATAACCACCAGTAGGAGCATCCCAATCTAACATTTCACCAACACAATATTGACGTTGCATATTTTGAAGTTCAAAGTTGTTAGAAACTGCATCTAAATCAATTCCGCCAACGGTAGAAATTGATTCGTCAATGGTTGCGGTATTTATAATTTCTAACGAAAATTGCTTGATGTTGTTTGCCAATATCGCTGTATTCAAATACGACTCTTTAGAAAGATATGTTTTTAAGAGGTCGATTTGAGGACTGCTTAGTTTTAGTTCTTTTTTTAGAATCTCAGTTGTATTTCTGTAGGTTGATGTATTGATTTTAACATTGATATTCTCTATTGTTAAAGAGGGTTTAAAATCGATAAAAACGGTTGCTTTTGAATGTGTATTTAGAGCTGCTCTAATCTGCGGACTTAATCCGTAAATAGCATTTCCTTCCAATCCGAATTTGGTAATAACAGCTTCTCCTTTTTGGGTAGCATCGCCACAAGAAATTGCAATATTTTTTAAAGGTGCGCCTTCGTTTTTTTGAATAAAACTCGACTTCCAGTCTATTTGATATCCGCAGTTTGATGCTTGAAATGGGGCAGTTTTAATTCCTTTTTTAGAAAAGGTGTCTAGCCAAGTTCCATCAGAACCTGTAATTTTCCAGCTTCCACCACCTAAAGAAAAAACGGTGTAATCTGCTGTTATAGTTTTGTTATTAATAATCGGATTGTTATCTGCATCCCAATCAGAAAAAGTATGTCCGTATTTGAGTACCGTTCCTTTTTCTTTCAGATGATTTAGAATTGCATTCAACACTTCAATAGGTTTGATGCCTTCTTTTGGATAGACTCTTTTACTACTTCCAATATACGTCGGAATACCAATTTGTTCTAACCAATTTCTAAAATCTGTATTCGTGAAATTTAACAAAGAATTGTCTAGAAAACTAGTTGGTGTATAGCGTTTAATGAGTTGCTCCATCGGTTCTGAATGCGTTAAATTGAAACCGCCTTTACCGGCAACTAAAAATTTACGTCCAGAAGTTTTGTTTTTTTCATAGATGGTAACAGCAAACTGTGTGGCGTCTAAAAAAGCTGCCAATAAAAAAGCTGAAGGGCCACCGCCAATAATAGCAATTGTTTTTTTCATTTGGAAAGGTTTTTTAGATTTTTAGAAAAACAGATTTTATGGTTTCGCTAACGTCTCGGCTATGGTTAGTACGGGAATTAAAAGTAATTAAACTTTCGATTAAGCACTTAGCCAAAACTTTTTTATTTTGTTTTATCTTTTTATTTCTAAAGCCAAATCAAAAAGATTTGGAGGACTTGGTTAAATGCATTAAACTTTGGGTTAAGCACCAAAACCGGTATTAATTATAGCCATTGTTAGCTTTAGTATTTTTTATTCATCTTAAATCCTAAAGCATTTTTTACTGTATTCCATTCACTGTTTAAAATTGAAAAAACTACTGTATCTCGTAAACAACCAGTTCTATCTACTGAGTGATTCCTTAATATACCATCTTGTCTAGCACCAAGTCTTGCAATAGAATTTCTTGATTGATTGTTATGTATGTGAGTTCTAAACTCAACAGCTATACATTCTAATTTTTCAAATGCGTATTCAAGCAATAGATACTTACATTCCGTATTTATCCCTGTTCTTTGTGTTGATTTTGAATACCAAGTAGTTCCAATTTCAAGTCTTTTGTTTTTTGAATCAGCATTCATAAAACGTGTAGTTCCTATAATTTTATTGTCAATTTTTCTAATGATAACAAAAGGTAATGATTTATCGTTTTGAAATTCGGTCAAGGCAGTTTCAACATAACTTTTTACATTTTCTGGTTTGGGAGCAGAAGTATACCATAAATTCCATAATTCTCCATCTTTTACAGCTTCAGTTAAATCTTCAATATGTTCAAGTGAAAGAGTTTTTATATGAACTAAATTTCCGTGAACCTCAATTTCATTTAGCCATTTTCTCATTTGTTATTCAGTTTTTTTATTAAAGCTAACTTTAATGATATCGAACGTTTTAATGTTTTATATCAGGAGTTAGCGAAGTTATCGAAATATGCGTTTAGAAACAAGTTAAATTATTTCCTTTTAACTAATAATAACCCTAAAAATGTCAACGCTCCATTCAATACCAATAATGCAAAACTAAAATCAAAGCCTAATTTTTCTTTAGAGTAAGAACTAATCAAATAGGTTAGAATTGGTGCAATTATACAGATAAATGGGACTGCTTTGTCTTTTACGTTTAGTTTAGTGAACAAGCCGAAAGCATACAGTCCTAATAAAGGTCCGTAGGTATAGCCAGCAAACGTAAATATCTTCGCAATAACACTTACATCCGCAATAAAATATTTAAAGATTAAGATGGTTGCAATCAATACAAAAGAGAATAGAATGTGAATTTTTTTTCTAATTTTCTCTTGCTCTTTTTTATCCTTCTTTTTGTCAATCTCTAAAATATCAATACTAAAAGACGTTGTTAAAGAAGTCAATGCAGAATCTGCACTAGAATACGCTGCAGCAATCAACCCTAATAAAAAGAACATGGCAGTTGCCAAGCCTAAAGTTCCTTTGGTTGCTATAATCGGAAACAATTCATCTTTGTGTGCGTCAATTCCGTTGCGTTGTGCATAATCGGTTAATAAGATTCCTAAAGCTAAAAAGAAAAAGTTGACAATTACCAATACAATGGTAAACCAAAACATGTTTTTCTGTGCATCTTTTAAGTTTCTACAGGTTAAATTTTTCTGCATCATATCTTGATCCAATCCTGTCATTGCCACCGCAATAAATGCGCCGGCTAAAAACTGTTTCCAAAAATAATTCCCGGCATTTACATCCTCAAAAAAGAACGTTTTAGACAAGTCGCTGTCGGCAACATAGGTAAAGATATTAGAAATATCCATTTCATCTGAAATGGTGTAAATACAAACACCAACTGCAATTAACATGAATAATGTTTGTAGTGTATCTGTCCAAACGATGGTTTTTATTCCGCCTTTAAATGTATAGAGCCAAATCAATAAAATAGTGATGGAAACAGTTACCAAAAACGGAATTCCATACGCGTCAAACAATAATAATTGCAATACATTGGCAACTAAAAATAGTCGAAATGCAGCACCTATAGTTCTAGATAACAAAAAGAAACTAGCGCCAGTTTTATAAGAATAACGTCCAAACCGATCTTCTAAATAGGTGTAAATAGACGTCAAATTTAGTTTGTAGTATAGTGGTAATAATACCAATCCGATAATTGCATATCCAATTACATACCCTAACACCATTTGCATATATGCCATAGATTGTCCTTCTACCCATCCTGGTACAGAAATAAATGTGACTCCAGAAAGCGAAGCGCCAATCATTCCGAAGGCAACTAAATACCAAGGAGATGAATTGTTGGCTTTAAAAAAGGTTTCGTTATTGGCAGATTTCCCTGTGATGTAAGAAATGAAAATTAAGACACTAAAATAGGCGACAATTAATAAAATAATGTGAAGTGGCTGCATTGTTAAGGTGTAAAAATTGAGTGATTAGTTATGAGTTACGAATATAGGTTTTTTTAGGGAAGAGATAGTAGAGAAAAGAAAATTGATATACTGAGAAGTCTTTTTTTGTTTTCTCTATTTTCAAAGTGTCAGCTCGAGTGAAATTGTGAAACAATTTTGTGTCGAGAACTTTGTGATGCTTCTCGATACGAATTTTATTAAAAAATATAAAATTCACTCGAAGTGACATTCGTGTTTACCTCAAAAAAAGGTACATTTGCGACTATGGATTTCTCATCAAAATTATTAGAAAATGCGGTAAACGAGGTATCTCGATTGCCAGGAATTGGTAAACGTACAGCCTTGCGTTTGGTATTGCATTTGCTAAAACAACCTACAGAAAATACAGGGTATTTGACAGAAGCATTGACGCATTTTCGCAACGATGTAAAATCGTGTGAGAAGTGTCATAACATTTCTGATACCATATTGTGTGAGATCTGTAACAATATAAATAGAAATCCAGATATTGTATGTGTTGTAGAAGATATTAGAGATGTAATGGCGATAGAAAGTACAGCGCAATTTAGAGGTTTGTATCATGTATTGGGCGGAAAAATATCTCCAATTGAAGGCATAGGTCCTCACAATTTACAGATTGAATCTTTGGTAGATAAAGTCTCTAAAGGGGGAGTTAAAGAATTGATTTTTGCCTTGAGCTCTACGATGGAAGGAGATACTACCAATTTCTACATATTTAAACAAATAGAGAAATTCAATATTACAACATCTACTATTGCCCGCGGAATTTCAGTTGGCGACGAATTAGAATACGCCGATGAAATTACTTTAGGGAGAAGTATTGTAAATAGAATTCCTTTTGAACAAAGTATAAAAGGGTAAGGATACGAGGGTTTAAATTTTATTAAAGGTTGATACTTCCGTTTTCGTAAGTCCATTAATAGTTTCTGATCGTGTATGTTTAAATACAGTGTTATTTTGAGAAAAAATTAATTGAATTGTTAAACTATCTCCATTAGTAGGAGTGATCTTATAGTTAGAGTTTCCTGAATTTTCCCAAGTAGAAGTCAAAGAATTACTCGAGCACCCATTTCCATTGTCCTCATGATTTACATCTGTTAACGTTCCGTTTTCTGAAAAAGTGAGTGTATTTTTTCTGTCACATTCTGTAGAAACTTCAGTGTCGTTTTTAGTTTCAGAATTTAATTGCCATTTCCCTATTATTGGATCAGAATTTGAAATAGCGTCATCGTTAGAAGAGCAAGATAGTAACGTAAACAAGGTAATTGTAAGAATTAAAATTTTCTTCATAATTTCTTTTTTTTCAAGTATATATAATTTTATTTAGTACTTACATTTTTTAAAATTGCATCTAATTTATTTCTATTAAAATAATTCCCTTGTTTAAAAACGGCATTAATACGTTTGGTGTTGTTAATGTCTTCTAAAGGATTGGCGTCAAGAATTACTAGATCTGCTAGCATGTTTTCACCAATCAATCCAAGTTCTGAGTCAAGATTAAAATATTTTGCAGGATTCAACGTTGCTGTTTTTATTGCTTCCAAAGGAGATAATCCTGATTTAACCAACAAGCTTAATTCTTCATGTAAACTAAGGCCAGGCGTTAAATACCTTATAGGTGTATCTGTTCCAGCCATTATCTCAATCTTGTTTTTATGAATTTCACCAACCATTTTTAACATCCAATTTGGGTATTTTTTATCTGCTAATAGCGGTTTTTTGCTGTTGATGGCTTCTAATCCTTTTTCCCAATCTTTTTTAATAGAGCTAGGTAAGAACTTAAAATTTTCTTTCAGCCTGGTAGATACATATAGCGCTAAAGTCGGAATTTGCCAAGTTTCATTTTTTGCTAAAACTTGAAGTACTTCCTTTGCTTTATTGTCATCATAATTATCAATAGCTGAAATCCTTTGAGATTTATGAATTCGAGAACGTAAATCTGCTCCAGTGTCATTTTTTCCTGCGGCTAAAAGTTGTCTTCGTTTTTTTAACAGTTCTTCAGCATTTGATGCGCAAGACATTTCAAGATTTCTTAGATGCTCCATGCTATTTAATCCAGCATTTGAAGCGCTAATCACATCCATGCTTAAAGGTACATGTCCTGTTACTTTTAATCCTTTCTTTTTAGCCAACTCTGTTATTTTACTAAATTGTTCTGGAGTTAACATTTCGTAGGCTTTCAAAAAATCAACATCCATACTGTCTAACATATTGACTTGTTTTTCGACATTTTCTACAGAGCTTAAACCTGTTGAAAGATGAGGATGCCAAGGGTCACTACCGTTATAAACATTTGGCATTCCATCTAAAAGAGGGCCTGCGATCATAACTCTAGGAGTGCTTGTGGGGTTTGCTAATGATTTGTCTTTCCATTGCTTAACAAAATCAATCTGTCCTCCAGTATCTCTTACACCTGTAATTCCGTAGGCTAGAAATAGGTCGAGCATATTTGGGGCTAGTTCTTTTATAAAAGCAAAATGTACATGAGTATCCCATAAACCCGGAATTAGGTATTTACCATTCCCGTCAATAATTTTATTTTTTTGAGATAAATTAAGTTGACTTGTATGTGCTATTTTATAAATTTTTCCATTTTTGATGATTAGAGTTTGGTTTTCTAATAATCCGTTTTTAGCATCTATTGTTGTAATATTTTCGATACACAAAGCATCTTTAAAGTAGGCTTCATCAGATGTGCAGCTTGATAGTGTTAAAATAGTAAAACTGATTAATAATAGCTGTTTGTACATTAAGTTTTGTTTTAAGATAAGTAGGTCTCAAGATACATAAATTAATTAATTCAATTTTGAAATAGCAGTAGTGTAAATAGGGTTCCTTTTTAGCAAAGTATAAAAGGGGTAATAAGGAAGTATTCAATTGCGGTTTCTAGGATTGTATTGAAAATTGAAGCGAACATTAAAGGATGTTCATCATTTTTAAATTTTAATTAACGCGTAATTTTGAGAGTATACATCAAAGATAATTCACGTGAAATTACTCAATAGCTCCTCATTTCGAAATGGAAGTTGCTAAATTTTTCCAGTATTTAACACTGAAAACTAGTCATTCTCTTTAGAAGTATCCCACTCTTTTTTAGTACGTATTTTTTTGTAGAGTTTAATTCCGAGCATTAGTAAGATTCCAAAAAGGAATATTCCAACAACACCCCAAATCCAGTTGATTGCACTTTTTAAAGTTACTAAAAACACAATTGAAAATAATATAATGGTTGCAACTTCATTCCAAATTCGCAGTTTAAAAGAAGAGTATTTGATACTGTCGTTTTGTAATTGATTAAATATTTTCTGACAAGAACCGTGGTAAAAATACAATGCCAATACAAAAGATAATTTCACCAACATCCAAGGTTGTTGTAAATAATACGGATTGTCATACAGCATCCAAAAAGCAAAAATACTCGCCAATATAGCAGAAGGCCAGGTAATAATATACCACAACCTTTTTGTCATGAGTTTGTATTGCGTTTGTAAAATCTCTTTTGCAGGTTCCTCTTTGTCTTCAGCCTCTACATGGTAAATAAACAACCTAATAATGTAGAACAAGCCAGCAAACCAAGTAACTACAAAAATAATGTGCAATGCTTTTACGTATAAAATATCCATAGTTTTTAATTTAGTTTCAAAGTTTCAAAGGTTCAAAGGTTCAAAGCCTTCGATTTTTTATTTTTGCGAACTGCTTATTGAGATTGCCGCGTCATACTTCCTCGCAATGACAACTTTATTGATAACTGTTTATTGTTCACCGTCATTCGCCCATTCATCAATCCAGGTGTTCATCACCTGTACCCAGTCGTCATTGTCATTCATACACGGAATGTGTTTGTAATGGGTTCCGCCACCTTCAAAGAATTGCTCTTTTCCTTCCATGGCAATTTCTTCGAGGGTTTCTAAACAGTCAGAAACAAAAGCTGGAGTTACAACCGCCATTTTTCGTTTGCCTTCTTCTTTCGGAATTCTATCAAATTCAAAATCAGTATATGGTTTTAGCCAAGGGTCTTTTAATAAACGTGATTGGAAAGAGTTGCTATATGTTCCTTCTTTCAATTCCAGTTCTTTTACAATCTCTTTGGTGGTTTCAAAACATTGATGTCTGTAACACGTGTAATGCGCAACAGAATTGCGTTCGCAACAAGAACCGTCTATTTTACAATGACTTTTTGTTGGGTCAGATTTTTTAATATGACGCTCTGGAATTCCGTGATACGAAAACAAAATATGATCATAATCAAAGTCTTTTAAATGAGTTGAAATATTGTTGCTCATTGCTTTAATATACTCAGGCTTATTATAAAAAGGAGGCAATACATCTAACTTTATATGCGGGTGTTTTTCTGCAATTATCTCTTCTGCTTGTACAACTACGGTTTCATAAGAAGACATTGCATAGTGCGGATATAACGGAGCTAATAAAATTTCAGTAACTCCTTTATCTGCCAATTCTTTAATTCCTTTTTCCATACTTATTGTTCCGTATCGCATTGCCAATGCAATCGGAATCTCCGTATTGTTTTTTACTTTTTCAGTAAAGCGTTTAGAAAGAACAACTAAAGGTGAACCTTCTTTCCACCAAATTTTTTTATAAGCTGCTGCAGATTTTTTTGGTCTAAAATTTAATATAATGCCTTTTATTAAGACATAACGTTTCCAGTACGGAATGTCTATAACACGTTCGTCCATTAAAAACTCATCCAAATATTTTTTTACATCTTTAATTTCTGTGCTATCTGGTGACCCTAGATTGTTTAGTAATACTCCTTTCATTGTTGTCTGTTGATGCGTTTATTTTGTTATTTGTTGATAGGTGTTTACTGTCAACTGATTCGTTACTTCGTACAATGCGATGGATAAACTATGAATCACATTCATAGAAGAATTTCTTCCGTACATTGGTATGGAAACTGTTTTGTCTACTAAATTGATGTTTTCTATTCCGTTTCGTTCACTTCCTAACAGCAATACAATTTTTTCGTACGCTTTAAAATTAAACTCTTGAATGTTGACACTTTGATCTGTTATTTCAATACCGATAATGGTATTTCCTTCAGATTTTAAGTGATTGATGGTTTCTGTAAAATCAGTATACCTTTCATGTTGAATTTGAGCCAACGTGTTTCTAGCTGTTTTTTTTACAATGCGATTCTCTATTGTTGGTGAGGTTTCATGTAAATAGATTTTTTCTACACCAAAACTTTCTGAAATACGGAAACACATTCCGATATTTTCTGGAGTTCTAATCGCATCGCAAACAATGGTAATTGGAAATTGTTTGTGATTGTTTTCTATTTCTGTATGCTGTAACTGTTTCATTTAGTTGCTTTGTAATGAGCTTACATATTTTTTTGGAGTGGTCCCAAACTTCTTCTTAAATGCAGCAATAAAATGACTTGATGTGCTGTAGCCAATTTTTAAGCCAACTTCATTTACGTTTAATTGATTGCTTTCTAGCAACTTTCTAGCGTGTTCCATTTTATAATCAAAAAGGAAGCTGTACACGGTATCTCCGTAGATTTGTTTAAAGCCTTCTTTTAGTTTTTTTAATGTCAAGCCAATTTCAATAGCCAACTCTTGTAGGCTTGGCGGCTCGGTCATTCTAGAAATTATAATATCTTTTGCTTTTCTAATTTTCAGCACGTTTTGTTCGTCTACTAAAAACGGACAAAACTCAATATTAGAAGCTTCGTCATTTTGAAAATGCAAACTCAGTAATTCGTATATTTTTCCTTTGATGTATAAATCTTTTACAGCGCTTCTAGCACTTGAATTGATAATTTGTAGCAACACCATCAAAACCGAGGGTTTAATCTCATCATCATTATAATATTTTCTATTGATATTTTCTTCACTCAAAAAATGAATATGATTCGCTTCTCTAGAAAATAAAGAGTGAAATTTTTTAATAGAAATCAACAAAGAAATTAAGGTGGTTTTTGGACTAATTTCTAAATTAATTGGTAGTTTTTGTTGCGGATTATACAATAAAATAGAGTGTTGGTCTTTTACATTAAAAGTATAACTTCCTTCATTGAAAAGAAATTTTGAATCTCCTCGTAAGCAAAAATGTAACTGAATAAATGTGTTATCAATATCCCTTTCAAATCGTTGAATTTCATTGCTTTCATTCTGGAAATGAAGCAAGTGGAATTGATTTTCTATATTAAACTCATTAAAAGAACTTTCTGCGATACTTTTTGACATAGATCAAATTTTAATTGAATCCTTTTTTATTTAGAATGATTCTATATAAAAACAGTTGAATCACCTTATTTTGCTGTAAAAATACACATTTTTACACCTTTAAAGAAGTTTTAACAATTAAAAAGCAGCTAGCGACATTAATAGTTCTTTTAGCGATACTTTTATTGAATTGAAGTTTCTATTTTTGACCCACTTTTGAAGATTAGTACATGAATAAAAATACATATCAAGCAAATTTATACAACATAAGTGTCAGCTACAAAAAAGCGGAAGCACTCATTAGAGGTAAGTTTTCTTTGACAAAAGAAGCTCAAGTTGCGTTATTAAAGGAGGCGAAGGAGAATGGAGTAGATGGTATTTTTGTGTTGTCTACATGCAATAGAACAGAAATCACCGGATTTGCAGAGCACCCTTTTCAATTGATAAAATTATTGTGTAAATATTCTAAAGGTACAGTAGAAGAATTTGCGCAAGTTTCCAACGTATATAAAAATCAAGAAGCCATTTCTCATTTGTTTAGAATGGGAACAGGTTTGGATAGTCAGATTTTAGGTGATTATGAAATAGTTGGTCAGTTAAGGCAGGCATTTAAACTTGCCAAAGAAAATAAAACAACCAATGCTTATTTTGAACGGTTATTAAATCATGTAATGCAAGCGAGTAAGCGCGTTAAAAATGAAACTCGTTTAAGTTCTGGAACAACTTCTGTTTCTTATGCAGCAGTACAATACATCATCCGTAATTTATCAAATTATAACACTAAAAACATGTTGGTTTTTGGTTTAGGTAAAATGGGGAAACATACCTGTAAAAACCTAGCTGAATATACTCAAAACAAAGCGGTAAGCCTTATCAACAGAACAGAAGAAAAAGCTACTGAATTTGTAAAAGAACATCCTTCTATTAGAAAAGCAACGATTCAAAACTTGAATGAAGAAATTCAGAATAGTGATGTATTAATTGTTTCTACAGGTTCTGATAGCCCAACAATAACTGCAGATCAAATTCCTACAGATAAAGATATTTTAATTTTAGACTTGTCTATGCCAGCAAATGTTGCGGCAGAAGTAAAAGAATTAAAAAACGTTACCTTAGTAAACGTAGATGATCTGTCTAAAGTTACAGACGAAACATTAGCCATTAGACAGCAAGAGATTCCGGCAGCAGAGGCCATCATTGATACACATAAGGTAGAATTTAACGAATGGTTAAATCACAGAAGGTTTACACCAGCTGTTTCTGCGTTAAAAAAATCGTTAGAAACGATTCAGAAAGATGAAATTGCTTTCCATAAAAAGAAAATAAAGGGATTTGATGAGGAGCAAGCAGAAGTAATCACATCAAGATTTATTCAAAAAATAACAACCCAGTTTGTAAAACATTTAAAAGACGAAGGAACTTCTATTCCAGAAAGTATAGAAGTAGTTCGTAAAATGTTTGGAACAGATATATAACCAACAGATGCAGAAGATTATTAGAATAGGAACAAGAGATAGTAAACTAGCCCTTTGGCAAGCAGAAACTGTTCAACAACAATTAGAGTATTTAGGACATAAAACAGAAATTATCCCTGTAAAATCTACGGGAGATATTGTGTTAGATACCCCTTTATACGAAATGGGAATTACAGGAATATTTACCAAAAACTTAGACATTGCGTTGTTAAATGGTGAAATAGATATTGCTGTGCATTCTTTAAAAGATGTACCCACTATTTTACCAATCGGAATTGTACAAGCTGCTGTTTTAAAAAGAGGAAACTCTAATGACATGTTGGTGTTGAAAGATAATGAGGAGTTTATGGCGCAAAAAGATGCGATCGTAGCCACAGGATCTTTAAGAAGAAAAGCACAATGGTTGAGTAGATTCCCTACGCATACTATTGTTGGTATTCGTGGAAATGTAATTACACGTTTAGAAAAAATAGAAAAAAGTGACGACTGGAATGCTGCAATTTTTGCTTCTGCAGGTTTAGAGAGATTAAAGATAAAACCGGATAGTGCATTTAGTTTAGATTGGATGATTCCTGCTCCAGCACAAGGAGTTGTTGCGATTGCTGCTTTAACAGATGATGAAGAATTATTAGAGATTCTTAAAGAATTGAATCACGAAGAAACAGCGATGTTAGCAAAGGTAGAACGTGATTTCTTAAGCTTATTAGAAGGAGGGTGTACTGCACCAATTGGAGCGCTTGCTTTTGTAAAGGAAGAAGAAGTGTATTTTAAAGGAGTGCTTTTAAATGCAGATGGAACTAAAAGAATAGATGTTACGTCTAAAGAGAGAATAGGAAGACATAATTATATAGCTCAAGAGTGTGCTGATTTCGTTTTAAATAAAGGCGGAAGAGAAATAATGGCAAGCTTAAAAGGAGAAGATAAAAAAGAGTTTGCAGTTTTTTCAACGAAGAAATTATCAGAAAATCAAAAGAGATTACTTCCCGAAACGGTAGGTATTGAAGATAGTGATTTTATCAAAATACGTTTCAATAGAATTGCACCAAAAGTGGTGAAAAATGAAATTGAAAATGTAATTATTACAAGTAAAAATGGCGTTGAAGCATTGTTAAATAGTTTTATTAAACAAGAGTTACAATTCAATAATATTTATTGTGTTGGTAGAAGAACCAAGAAGTTAATCGAACAGAAAATAGGAAAAGTTGCGCATTCTGAAAAGAATGCAGAAAAATTAGCAGCGTATTTATCAGAAAACATCAAAGGAAAAGAAGTTACTTACTTCTGTAGTGATTTACGTTTAGATACATTACCAACTGTTTTAGCAGAAAACGGAATTGTAGTAAACGAAATTGAAGCATACAAAACCATGTACAGTCCAGTTAATGTAAGAGAACAATTTTCTGGAGTGTTATTTTACAGTCCATCAACAGTAGAAAGCTATTTACAAGATAATTCAACTGATAAAATTGCATTTTGTATTGGAGAAAGTACTGCTAAAGAAGCAAGAAAACACTTTGAGAATGTACAAGTTGCTAACTTGCCAACAGTAGAAAGTGTGTTGGAATTGGTGAATTTACATTATGTAAAGTAGTAGAAAAATATTTCCTCGAGCATTATTTGAAAACAAAAGATATTTTGTAAGAGAATAGAAGTGCAGTTCTCGAGAGGTTTTGTTGAATGGGTCTCGACTGCGCTCGACCTGACAGTTTGAAAATTATGTTTAGAACAAGAAGACTTAGAAAAACAGAAGGTATTCGCAGGTTAGTTAGAGAAACAAAATTATCTGTAGACGATTTTATCTATCCATTATTTATCGAAGAAGGCGAAAATATTGAAACAGAAATTGTTTCAATGCCCGGAATTAAACGTTTTTCATTAGATCGTATTTCTAAAGAATTAGATGAAGTGGTGGAATTGAATATTCCTGCTGTATTGTTATTCGGTATTCCTTCAACAAAAGATGAAGAAGGAACAGAAACGTGGAATGATAACGGAATTATGCAACAAGCAATTCGTTTTATCAAAAAGAACTACCCAAGTTTATATGTAATTACTGATGTGTGTTTTTGTGAATATACATCGCATGGACATTGTGGTATTATTCATGATAACGATGTTGATAATGACGCAACTTTAGTCAACGTAGCAAAGCAAGTTATCTCTCATGCAAGAGCAGGAGTAGATATGGTTGCGCCATCTGGAATGATGGATGGAACGATTGCTATGGTTCGTGAATCTCTTGATAACACAGGTTTTGTGAATTTGCCAATTATGGCATATTCCGTAAAATATGCATCTGCATTTTACGGACCATTTAGAGATGCCGCAGATTCTGCACCAACCTTTGGTGATAGAAGAACCTATCAAATGGATCCAGCAAACCGAGACGAAGGTCTCCGTGAAGCAACTTTTGACGATCAAGAAGGAGCGGATATTTTAATGGTAAAACCAGCCTTATCCTATTTAGATATCATCAGAGATTTGAAAAATAATTTTGACCGACCAATTGCATGTTATAATGTAAGTGGAGAATATGCTATGGTAAAAGCAGCAGCAGAAAAAGGGTGGATTGATGGAGAAAAAGTGATGATGGAAAGCCTATTGTCTATGAAAAGAGCAGGAGCAGATATTATCATTACCTATTTTGCCAAAGAAGCAGCGAGAGTATTGTTAAAATAAAATTAGAATGTCCCCTCGAGCATTATTTGAAAACAAAAGATATTTTGTAGGAGAGTAGAAGCGTAGTTTGCGAGAGGTTCTATTAAGGTCTCGACTGCGCTCGACCAGACATAAATAACATAAAAATGAAATTCGAAAAATCACAAAAACTATATACTAAAGGATTAAAGAACCTAGTTGGTGCTGTAAACTCACCAGTAAGAGCATTTGGTTCTGTTGGAGGTAATCCAATTTTCATAAAAAAAGCAAAAGGAAGTAAAATTACAGATGTAGATAATAATACATATGTAGATTTAGTATTGTCTTATGGACCGATGATTTTAGGACATCGCCATAAAAAAGTTCAGAAAGCGATTGATAAAGCATTAAAGAACGGATATACTTTTGGAGCTTCTACAAAAAACGAAATCAAACTTGCAAAAATAGTGTGTGATGCTTTTTCTGGAATGGATAAAGTTCGTTTTGTAAACTCAGGAACAGAAGCTGTGTTAAGTGCTTTGCGATTGGCAAGAGCGTATACAGGGAATGATAAAATCATCAAATTTTCAGGATGTTATCACGGGCATTCAGATGCTTTATTAGTTGCAGCAGGTTCTGGACTGGTTACGTTGAGTATGCCAGGATCTAAAGGTGTGCCAGAAGGAGCGGTGAAGAATACATTAATAGCGGAGTTTAATAATTTAGAAAGTGTAAAAGCACATTTTGAAGCTCATAATGATATTGCTGGAGTAATTTTAGAGCCAGTTGCTGGAAATATGGGAGTAGTGACTCCGAAAGAAGGTTTTTTAAAAGAATTGAAAGCGTATTTAGAATCTAAAGGAGCGCTATTAATTGTTGACGAAGTAATGACAGGTTTCCGTTCTACATTTGGAGGAGCTCAAGAATTATTTGATGTTGAAGCAGATATTACGTGTTTAGGAAAAGTAATTGGAGGAGGTTTCCCTGTAGGAGCTTATGGAGCAAGAAACGAAATCATGGAAATGGTGGCGCCATTAGGCGGAATGTATCAAGCAGGAACGTTGAGTGGAAATCCGATTGCAATGGCAGCAGGAATTTCAACATTAACAGAATTGAAAAGACAAAATCCGTACGAAAAATTCAATACCATAGCAAAAGCGATTCAAGAAGATTTATTAGCATCTGCAGAAAAATATGGAGTAGAAATTACGGTGAATAGATTTGGGTCTATGATCAATCCGTTTTTTACAAATGTAACGGTAACAAATTTTGAAGAAGCACAAACTTCAGATACGAAGAAGTTTGCAGTTTTCTTTTGGGAAATGATGCATAATAATGTGTTTTTACCACCGTCACAATATGAAGCGTGGTTCTTGTCATCTGCTTTGAGTGAAAAAGATATTCAAAAAATTAGAAAAGCAATTGATGCAGGAATGTTAGCTGTATCAAAAATGTAAAAATACAACCGCTAAAAGCTAAAGCCAAAAGCTAACAGCCAATAGCCAATAGTTATAAGATGATAAAAAACGATTTATTTTTAAGAGCATTAAGAGGAGAAACAGTTGATCGTCCACCAGTTTGGATGATGCGTCAAGCAGGAAGATATTTGCCAGAATTTCAGGTAATCAAAAAGAAATACGATTTCTTTACACGTTGTCAAACTCCAGAATTAGCATCAGAAATTACTGTACAACCAATTCGTAGATACGGAATGGATGCTGCAATTTTATTTTCTGATATTTTGGTAATTCCACAAGCAATGAATATTGAGGTGCAAATGAAACCCGATTTTGGTCCTTATTTACCAAACCCAATTCGTACTCAAAAAGATTTAGATCGTGTAATTGTTCCTGATGTTCATGAGTCTTTAGGGTATGTAATGGAAGCTATTAAAGCAACCAAAGAAAAACTAAATGATGAAGTTCCGTTAATTGGTTTTGCTGGTTCGCCTTGGACAATTTTATGTTATTGTGTGCAAGGACAAGGTTCTAAAAACTTTGATAAAGCAAAAGAACTGTGTTTTACACAGCCAATTGTAGCGCATAGTTTATTGCAAAAAATCACCGATACTACTATTGCGTATTTAAAAGCAAAAGTTGTAGCAGGAGTTGATGCTGTGCAAATATTTGATTCTTGGGGAGGAATGTTATCTCCAGTAGATTATCAAGAATTCTCTTGGCAGTATATTCAGCAAATCATTGATGCTTTAAAAGATGAAGCACCAGTAATTGCTTTCGGAAAAGGATGTTGGTTTGCCTTAGATAAAATGGCAAAATCTGGAGCATCTGCTTTAGGTGTAGACTGGACATGTTCGCCTAAAAACGCACGTTATTTATCTGGAGGAAAGATTACATTACAAGGAAACTTTGACCCATCAAGATTATTATCGCCACCGGCTGAAATTAAAAAAATGGTTCACCAGATGATTAATGAGTTTGGAAAAGATAGATATATTGTGAATTTAGGTCACGGTATTTTACCAAACATTCCATTAGAAAATGCAAAAGCATTTGTTGATGCAGTAAAAGAATACAAGGCATAAAAATGTCTTTTTAAATCAATATTAAGGATATGCCACATTTTATTTTAGACTGTACTGAGAATATTTTAGAAATTCAAGAGCCTAGAAAAGTAATTGAAGCTGTTTTTGAAACGGCATTCGCTACTGGTTTATTTGGTAGAAATGATATTAAAGTTCGTTTAAACCCATTTAAATATTCTTTAGTTCAAGGGGCAGATGATGATTTTATTCATGTTTTCGGAAATATTAAGGAAGGTAGAACTCCAGAACAGAAAGCAAACTTATCAAAAGTGATTGTTGCTAAACTGAATGAGTTGTTTCCTGATGTGCCAATTATTTCAATGAATATTAGAGACTTCACCAAAGAATCGTATTATAATAAAACGATGGTTTAAGATGAAAGAACAATTTTACGCATATATAGAAAACTTACAAGATACCATTACTTCTAAATTAGAAGAAGTAGATGGGGAAGCAATGTTTCAAGAAGACAATTGGAAGCGCGCAGAAGGTGGTGGCGGAAGAACTCGTGTGATTGAAAATGGCGCTATTTTTGAAAAAGCCGGCGTAAATATTTCAAAAGTATTTGGAGAATTGCCAGAGTCATTAAGAAAACAATTCGGAGTAGAATCGGGAGACTTCTTTGCTTGTGGATTGAGCTTAGTCTTACACCCAATAAACCCGTTTGCACCAACAGTACATGCTAACTGGCGTTATTTTGAAATGTATGATGGAGAAGGAAATATTGTTACCCAATGGTTTGGCGGAGGTCAAGATTTAACTCCGTATTATTTGTTTGAAGAAGATGCTGTTCACTTTCATTCGGTTTGTAAAAACGCATGTGATCAACACAACGAAAATTTTCATCCAAAGTTTAAAGAAACGTGTGATACCTATTTTTGGAATACCCATAGAAATGAAGCACGTGGTTTAGGAGGTTTGTTTTTTGATTACTTAAAAGAAACAGATGAATTCTCTATTCAAGATCGATATGATTTTGTTACAGAAGTTGGAAATAGCTTTTTAGAAAGTTATGTACCGATTGTTGAGAGAAGAAAAGAGATTGCATATACCAAAGAGCAAAAAGATTGGCAAGAAGTTAGGAGAGGTCGTTATGTTGAGTTCAACTTAGTACATGATAGAGGAACATTGTTTGGTTTAAAAACGAATGGACGAATTGAGAGTATATTAATGAGTTTGCCACCAACAGTTCAGTGGGTGTATAATCAGCAGCCAGAAGAGGACTCTGAAGAAGCAAAACTCTTAGCTGTTTTAGAAACCCCAAAAGATTGGGTTTAGAATAATTTCTTATTTTTTAGGTCTTTGATATGGGAGTCTTTTGGTTTCTTTTGGAACAGAATATCCATCTAAGCCATTTATTGCAGCAATCTTACCTTTGCTTAAGTTGATAAAGTAATCTTCAGAAATCATCTCTTCATGAACATAAATTTCTTCTACGGACGCAAGAAGTAATATTGTGCCATTTGCTTTTATATGTACTTCTTCTAAGAATTTCATTGCTATTTGAAGCGGAGCATTTTTTACAAAAGGAGCATTCCAGTTTTCTTTATATTCTTCTTCAAAAGTTGTTTTGTCGAATTCAGAAATTTCAGCAGGATATTTTGCAGAAGTATGATGTGCTTCAGTAATTTTTTCCTCAAAAACAGGATTTAAAGTAAAAACACCAGTTTCTTTAATGTTGTCATACGTATTTCTTCGAACTGTTGTTGGGCGTACTATAAAGCCATAAATAGGAGGGGCAGAACCAAAATGGGTTACTGAACTAAATATTGCCAAGTTAGAAACACCTTCTTTAGATTTTGTTCCAATTAAATTAGCAGATTTATAGCCTGTTGCAGAGTTTATTAAATTAATCTTGTTTAAGTGCTCAAGGTTTTCAATTGCTGCTTTATCGAATGAAATCATAATTTAGAATTGTAATTATTGATTTTTACGTTTGTTGCTTTTAAATCAAACATTAAATTATATAAACCAAAAAATGTTCTGTTTATGTAAATGAAATGTTTTGAACCTCTGTTTCCGTTCATTTCTCTTAATTCAGCGCTTTTAGCATATTTAGATCCTAAATCAGCAATTTGTTCAAAGAATGTTGCGTCAGAAAAATCAAATGTATCTTGATGAAAAGGTTGTGTAAATAAACTCAACATTTCATGAAAAAGTTTATTAAAAAATACAATTTCCTCTGGAGAATCATCTTCTCTTAAAATTTCTAATTCGTATAATTTCTTTTTGAAATAATCAGGATTTTCGATGTTTTCTTTTTTTGCTAACTCAAAATATGGAATGTAAAATTCATCAGGAATTGATTTCATACAACCAAAGTCAATCACAATTAATTCTCCATTTGTATTCACTAAAAAATTTCCTGGATGCGGATCAGCGTGTACTTTCTTTAAATTATGAATTTGAAACATATAAAAATCCCATAAGGCTTGCCCTAGCTTATTTGAGACTTCTTGATTTAGAGGTTTGTTTGTGAATTCAGAAAGATGAATTCCATCCATCCAGCTCATGGTAAGAATCCTTTCTGAGGAAAACTCTTTATAATACGTTGGGAATTTTAAATTCGGAATTTGTTTACAAGCTGAGGCAATCTCTACGCTTTGTTCAAACTCTAAGGTGTAATTTGTTTCTTCAGTTAACTTCTCTTCTACCTCTTTAAAATAGCGTTCTGAGTTATTTCCTCTAATATTAAACATTTTCATAGCAATAGGCTTTACGAGCGCTAAATCTGATGATATGCTTTTTGCAATCCCTGGGTATTGTATTTTTACAGCAAGCTTTACTCCATTTTTTTCTGCTTGATGAACCTGTCCGATACTTGCAGCATTTATAGATGTTAAATTAAATGTATCAAAAATTTCTGATGGATGTTTCCCTAAATATTTCTTAAAGGATTTTACAACCAGCGGAGCAGATAAAGGAGGAACAGAGAATTGTGCAAGTGAAAATTTTTCTACATAAGCTCTTGGAAGAATGCTCTTTTCCATGCTCAGCATTTGGGCAACTTTCAAGGCACTTCCTTTCATGGTTTTTAGTCCATTATAGATGTCTTCAGCATTTGACTTATTTAGGTTTTCTTTTGCTTTTTCTTCTGTGTTTACAAGTTTCTCACCATAGTATTTTACATAATTAACACCCACTTTTGCTCCAGTTTGAATTAATGTTGTAGCTCTTTGAATTTTTGATGTTGGAATGCGATCTATTGTTTTCATTGTTGATGCTTAACGTTTGAATTCTATTTTTTCTTTGAGTAAAAATTTACCTAAATCTATAATGCTTTTTATAGGTTTTGTATTGATGAGGTCAAAGCTGGCATGGGTGCTTTTTTCGATTAACACATCTGTTTTTTCAAAAGATGGTGAAGTGTCATTCATCCAGAATTTTAGTGTCATTAAAAATTGAATCCAGAAAGCTTGTTGTAGTCCTTTATCTTGAATATTTTCTATGGCTTCTTGTTTAAACTCAATTTTATCTATGTGTAATGAATCTATAAAGCTAGTAAAGGCTTTTTTTAGTCCTTCCAGTTTTTTTAAGTTTTTTAAGGAATTTTTATTCTCATTTAAAGCCAGCAAAACATACGATCGGTTTTCTGTTAGAACCTCAAAGTATGTGAAGTAGAGACTTAATAACTTGTTTTTTGCATCATAATTAACAAAATCCTCATTCTTTTCAAGCAATGCCGTTGCGTTTTCAAAGAAGAGTGTAAAAATTTTTTTCTCTAGATGTTCAAATGAGCTAAAATAGTTGTAAAAATCACGTTCATCAATATCTAGTTCCTTGCTAAACGTATAGATTGATGTAGGTGTTTTTCCTGTTTCTAAAAGGATATTAATATACTTTGTTACGATTTGTATTTCGTTTACTTCTTTATGAGATTCCATAATTATTAATTTACTTCAAAGGTACACATTTTGTTTAATGTATTTACGATAATGTTAAACAAGATATGTATATTTGGTTTTTAATTTATCATGTATATACATATGAAATCAGTTCTTATAGTTGGAGGTAGTAGTGGTATAGGGAAATCTTTGGTAAATATTCTATTGAATACAACACAAGTTTTTTCTATAAATAGGAGTTCCTCTGAAATATCCCACCCCAATTTCACGGAGTTTTGTTGTGATGTTTTGCACGACGAGTTACCAAAATTAGAAAAGGTGGATGCAGTAGTGTATTGTCCAGGGAGTATTAATTTAAAACCTTTAGCTAGACTTAAACAAGAAGATTTTTTAAACGATTTTTTAATAAATGTTTTAGGAGCTGTTAAGGTAATTCAAGAATACTTGCCAGTTTTAAAACAATCTAGTAGCCCAAATATCTTAATGTTTAGTTCAGTAGCTGTAAAAATGGGAATGCCATTTCATGCAAGTATTGCAGCTTCAAAAGGGGCGGTAGAAGGTTTGGTGAAATCTTTAGCGGCAGAACTAGCTCCTTTAATTAGAGTAAATGCTATAGCACCGACATTAACAGACACCAATTTAGCAGCAAAGTTATTGCGTAATGATAGATTAAAAGAAATGAGTGCAGATAGGCATCCGTTGAAAAGATATTTACAGCCTGAAGAGGTTGCGGAGATGGCAAGTTTTATTATTTCTGATAAAGCGTTGGCATTTTCTGGACAAGTATTCGAAATGGATTGTGGAATCGTAAATTTAAAAATATAAGTATGTTTGGATTATTTAAGAAGAAGTCACAATTAGAAATATTACAGAACAAATATAAAAGCCTGATGAAAGAGTCATTTATTCTTTCTAAATCTAATAGATCTGCATCTGATAAAAAATTTGTAGAGGCTGAAGAAACGATGAATCAAATTGAAAAGATTAAGTAATCTTATTTTATTAATAATTCATTTAAAATTCATTTTTAGTAAGTAATTCGTAATAAATACATGTTTTTAAAGGGTGTTGATGCGTATTGTATAATTCGTTATTTAAAGAAGATTCACACTTCATTAAAAAAAACATTGAAAAATCACTCATTTTTTAGTACTTTCGCAGTCCACAAAACACATAGACAATGGCTAGATTCGAATTGAAGTTACCTAAAATGGGAGAAAGTGTTGCAGAAGCAACGATTACATCTTGGTTAAAAGAAGTAGGAGATGTCATTGAAATGGATGAAGCAATTGTAGAAATTGCTACTGATAAGGTAGATTCTGAAGTGCCTAGTGAAGTTGAAGGAACTCTTGTTGAGATTCTATTTGAAAAAGATGAGGTTATAGCAGTTGGAGCAGTAATAGCGATAATTGAGACTGAAGGTGGCGCTGTAGCAGAAACGAAAACTGTTGAAAAAGCAGTTGCTTCTGTTGAAGTTGTAGCATTAGAAAAAGCGGTTACACAAACGATAGAAGCAGAGAATGCTCCTATCTTAAAAACTTCTGAAACAGGTAAGTTTTATTCACCATTAGTTAGAAACATTGCGAAAACTGAAGGTGTTTCTATGTTAGAACTAGAAGCAATTGCTGGTTCTGGTAAAGATGGAAGGGTTACAAAAAGTAATATTTTATCATATATAGAAAATAGAGGAAATGCACCTAAGGTTGTTGAACAGCCAAAAGCAGCAGAGAAGCCTCAAGCTAAAAAAGAAGCTCCAAAAGCAGCACCAGTTTCTGTAAATGGAGAAGATGAGGTGATTGAAATGAGTAGAATGGGGAAATTGATTGCCAAGCATATGGTAGATTCAGTTCAAACCTCTGCACATGTACAATCGTTTATTGAAATTGATGTAACGAATATTGTAAAGTGGAGAACTAAAGTAAAGGATGGGTTCTTAAAAAGAGAAGGAGAGAAATTAACTTTTACACCAATCTTAATGCATGCAATTGCATCTACGATTAAGAAATATCCAATGATTAATATTGCTATTAGTGGCGATAGTATTATAAAGAAAAAGAACATCAATTTAGGTATGGCAGCAGCGTTACCTGATGGAAACTTAATTGTACCAGTTATTAAAAATGCAGATCAATTAAATTTAGTTGGTATGACCAAAGCGGTTAATGACTTAGCAACCAGAGCAAGAAATAATAAATTAAAGCCAGACGATATTCAAGGAGGAACGTATACGGTTACTAATGTTGGTAGTTTTGGTTCTGTAATGGGAACACCAATTATCAATCAGCCACAAGTTGCTATTTTAGCATTAGGAGCTATTCGTAAGGTTCCTGCAGTAATAGAAACTCCAGATGGAGATTTTATAGGAATCAGACAGAAAATGTTTGTTTCTCATTCTTATGATCACAGAGTTGTAAATGGTGCTTTAGGAGGAATGTTTATCAAAACCTTAAAAGAAATTTTAGAGGCTTGGGACGTGAATCAAGAGTTCTAAAAAAAAACAACGCATACATAGATTAAAAAAACGCTCGGAAATATCCGAGCGTTTTTTGTTTATAATACCAATTTAACTTTTTAATTTCGTGTAAATAATATTTTATTCATTTACTATTTACAAATATTGATAGTATCTTTAAGGCTCAAACCAATTTTAAAAACAAACATGAAAAAATTACTTATTTTATTTGTTATGGCTTTTGCTATAAATGTTGCAGCTCAAGAATCTGCTTTATTAAGATTAAATTATAAAAATGGAGATTCATATATCATGAACACGAAAATGTCTCAAGACATGGGGACTATGATGTCTATGGATATGAGTATGCTAATGAAGCAAGATATTACAAATGTAGTTGGAGACACCTATGTGAGTAAAATGAAGATAACTCAAATGGCTATGGATATGAGTCAAGGAGGAAATAATATGAGTTATGATTCTTCTAAAAGTGATGAAGAATTAGATGCAGGAGGTAAGATGATGAAAGGTCAAATGGGACCAATGTTACAGGTGGTTATAACGGTTAAAGGAAACACTCTTGGAGAAATTTCTGAAACGACTATAGAGCCAAACATCCCTGGTGCAGAAGATTTAGCGAAACAATCTAGTAATGTGGTGTATCCTGAAAATGCCGTTAGAGTTGATGATACATGGAAAATGACTAAGTCTGCTCAAGGAATGGATATGAATTTTGTTTACAAAGTAAAATCTATTACTAAAGAAGTTGTTTTGTTAGGTGTTTCAGGTAGCGTTAGCGGAATAGGAGAAGGTACTATTGTAGGAGAAGTGAAGGTAGATAGAAACTCTGGTGTGCCGTTACATTCTACGATTAATATGAACATGACAGTACAAGGACAGGTAATGATTACTAAAATGACAGCAACTATGACTAAGCAATAGTTATAATTCTATTACATATAAAAAGCCTCGAGAACTTCTCGAGGCTTTTTTATTTTTTATGAAAAGACCACCAGTTCATTTCTCTAGTTATTGTAAAACCTAGAGATTCATAGAGACCAAGTGCTAGATTTCCTTTATTGGTATGTAAAATTGGAAGTTTGTTTTCTTTAATAATTTCGTTAGTAGCATGTGCTGTCAATTGTTTTGCATATCCCTTACGAGTATGATTTGGGTGTGTAACGATTGCGCTGATCTCTATCCATTTATTAGTTTGCATTCGTTGCCCAGAAATTGCAACCAATTCATTGTTTTTGAAAATTCCAAAATAGTGACCCATTTCAAAAGTTCTTTTTTGATAATAACCAGGCATCACCAACCAAATAAGGTTGTGAATATCGGTTAGATGCTTGTTGGTTAAAGGAATTATTTTTTCGGTGATATCAATTTCAATTAAATTCTCTAATACCATTTGACAACATTCAATTTTTCGATCCAGAACAATCCTATTTTTATCAAAAGTTGGCGTCTCATTTTCACTAACAAGAAAGAAGTTGTCTGTTAGTTTAGCATATTCATTTAAAGCTTTGTATGTCTTAGAGGCATCTGTAAATGCTCCAAAAGTGCAAATTTCAGGATTGTAGAACTTTACACCTTCATACGCTAATGAAAAAGCGTTTTGTGTTTCAGAAAGCGAATGCCAAACAGGATTTTTAAGGTTGTTGTCCATCTTAGGTAAAAGTAAAAAAGCTTGAGAAAATTCTCAAGCTTTTTTTAGAATATATTTTAGATTGTATTATGCTAGCATAGTTACAGGGTTTTCTAAAAACGTTTTTAACGTTTGCAAAAATTGAGCTCCAACAGCACCGTCAACAGTTCTGTGGTCACAAGCTAGCGTAAGCTTCATTGTGTTTCCTACAACAATCTGACTATTTTTAACTACTGGTTTTTCAACGATAGCTCCAACAGATAAAATTGCTGAGTTAGGTTGATTGATAATAGAAGTAAAACTTTCTATACCAAACATTCCTAAGTTAGAAACAGTAAATGTACTTCCTTGCATTTCTGTAGGAGAAATTTTCTTATTTCTTGCTTTACCAGCTAAATCTTTTACAGTGAACCCTATTTGAGTTAAACTTAAGACGTCAGTATTTTTTACAACTGGTACAACTAGTCCTTCGTCTACAGCTACAGCAACACCAACGTTAATGTGACTGTGAAATAATGTAGAATTATCTGTCCAGCTTGTGTTTACTTGTGGATGCTTTTTTAAAGCCATTGCACACGCTTTAACAACCATATCATTAAATGATACTCTTGTGTCTGGAATGGCGTTAATCATTTTACGAGAAGCCATTGCATTCTCCATATCAACTTCTATATTTAAATAGAAATGTGGTGCAGAGAATTTAGAGTTTCCTAATGCTTTAGCAATCGCTTTACGCATTTGAGAGTTCTTAACTTCTGAGGTATTTTCTTCTCCAGCAATTGCAAAATTTGTTACAGGAGTTGAACTTGCAGTAGCCTGAATAGGAGCGGTATAGTTTTCAACATCTTTTTTGATGATTCTACCATTCTCTCCAGAACCTTTTAGATCGGCTAATTTAATTCCTTTGTCATTTGCAATTTTCTTTGCTAATGGCGAAGCTAAAATTCTTCCGGTACTATTTGTAGTTGCAGTAGTTGTTTCTGTTGTTTTTTTAGGAGCAGCTTCTATAGCTTTTATTTCTTCTTTTGGTGTTTCTGCTTTTTCTTCTGAAGGTGTAGCTGTTGTTCCTGTTTTTTGAGCAGCAACTATAGCTGTTACATCTGTTCCAGCATTACCGATGATTGCTAAAAGCGAATCAACCGGAGCGCTTTCTCCTTCTTGAATACCAACATATAATAAAGTCCCTTCGTTAAAAGATTCGAACTCCATAGTTGCTTTGTCAGTTTCAATTTCAGCTAAAATATCTCCTTCTTCAATTTTGTCTCCAACCTTTTTCAACCAAGAAGCAACAGTACCATCAGTCATCGTATCACTTAAACGAGGCATGTTAATGATTAATGTTCCTTCAGGAATTACTACAGTTTTAGTGTTGTCTGTTTCCTCTTTAGGAGCTTCCGTTTCGGTAGTAGATTTTTCTGCTGCAGTTGCTGAATCATTTAATAAACCAGAAATGTCTTCATCTTTATCGCCAATAATAGCTAAAAGTGTATCAACCGGAGCACTCCCTCCTTCTTGAACACCAATATATAATAAAGTTCCTTCGTTAAAAGATTCGAACTCCATAGTTGCTTTATCAGTTTCAATTTCGGCTAAAATATCACCTTCTTCAATTGAATCACCAATATTTATTAACCATTTTGCTACAACGCCTTCTTCCATTGTGTCGCTTAAACGCGGCATGTTTACTACTATTGCCATACTCTATTTGATAAAAGGATAATCTTCCTGTTCGTATACCATATCGTGTAATTGATTTAATTCAGGATATGGAGATTCTTCAGCGAATTTCTCACATTCATTTACTAAATCTTTTACATCTTGATTGATCGTTTTAATCTCCGCTTCAGTAGCGTAATTTTTCTCTTTTATGATGTCTAAAACTTGCGTAATAGGATCTATTTTTTTGTATTCTTCAACTTCGTCTTTCGTTCTGTAATGTTGCGCATCAGACATTGAATGCCCTCTGTAACGGTACGTTTTCATTTCTAAAAATGTAGGTCCGTCACCTCTACGAGCTCTTTGAATTGCTTCATCTACAGCTTCTGCAACTTTCACAGGATTCATTCCGTCAACTGGTCCACAAGGCATTTCGTATCCTAAACCTAATTTCCAAATATCAGTATGATTTGCTGTTCTTTCTACCGAAGTTCCCATTGCATATCCATTGTTTTCAACAATAAATACAACTGGTAATTTCCAAAGCATTGCCATATTAAACGTTTCGTGTAAAGAACCTTGTCTTGCAGCTCCATCACCAAAATAGGTTAAGGTAACTCCATCTCTTCCTGCATATTTATCTCCAAATGCAATTCCGGCTCCTAATGGAATTTGACCACCAACAATTCCGTGTCCACCATAAAATCCTTTTTCTTTAGAAAAGATATGCATAGATCCTCCCATTCCTTTAGAAGTACCTGTAGCTTTTCCGTATAATTCTGCCATTACAGATTTTGGATCAACACCCATTCCTATTGGTTGTACATGATTACGGTATGCAGTAATCATTTTGTCCTTACCAAGTTGCATAGCATGTAAAGAACCTGCTAATACAGCTTCCTGACCGTTATATAAGTGTAAAAAACCTCTTACTTTTTGTTGGATATAAACTGCTGCTAATTTGTCTTCAAATTTCCTCCAGAATAGCATGTCTTTATACCAATTGATATAAGTGTCTTTGGTGATTTTCTTCATTATTAGTTGTTGTTAAAAAATACGTTTTTCGTACTACTTAATATTAATGCTAACTGCAAAAATAGTTTTTTTTTTTTTTAATAAAAGGGTTTTTACTAAAAAGTAGCATAACTTATAAATAAGAGAATTGACTATTATTCTCTAATAATCATGGCGTACACTTTTGCCCCTTTAGCTAAATACCATAAATCAGAAATAAAAGTTTGTTTAAGGTCGTCATAAATTACAAAGTCACCAGTGTTAGGCCTTAGTCTACCTTCATCTATGGCTATTATTTCTATTTTATTAAATCCTTTTGTAAGAGGTATTTTAAAATTTTTAATTCGCCCTGTTAAAACATACCTGTTTACGATTAATTTTCCGTTTTTGTATATAGATACAATATCACCATCAACAGTTCCAAAATCAGAACTTTTAATATGGATGTTCTTAGATGTAGTTCTAAAAGCTCCAAGATCTCTATCAATCATAGGTATTTTTAAATTACCTCTCTCCATGTTTTTTTTGAATAGCTGATTTTTCTGCATCTCTTGAGTGATAACCCCTTTGTCTCTTAAGGCATTTTCTTCTGCTATTTTCTTGTACTTATACTGCGTGTTTTTATAGGCGTTTTTAAAACCATTTGTAGCATTTATATCTAATAACGTTGATGCTTTAATCGTTTTGATTTTAGCATTAATTTTTATTGTTTTCTTTTTTCCTATTTCATCTTCTTGTGCGTTAAGAGATAGCATTGAAATAAAAAGAAAACTAAATATTGATAAGGTTCTTTGTCTAAAGCTCATGTTTAAATAATATGATTTCTTGTCTGCAAATATAATACCGTAATTTTTAAGTATAGTTTAGAATTTGTTAAACTTAATTATTTGACAGGGAAATTAAAGTATGTTTTAGGAAAGGGTTCGTTTTTTAAGGTAAAATGCCACCATTCATTTTTGTAAGGTTTAAAACCGTTTGATATCATTAGGGTGCGAAGCAATAACCGATTTGCTCTTTGAATTGTGCTAAGGTTCTTTTGCAAAGGATGAGATTCCTCACCAAAATAATCATACGGACTTCCCATGTCAAGCTCTTTTCCCGTTGCTACATCAATAAGAGTTAAATCAACAGTGCTTCCTCTTGTATGTCCAGATTTTGAAGCGATATAGCCTAATGAAAATAAATGGGTCTTCGCAACATTAGGGTAATATTGTTGCTTCATTAATGTGTCATTCAGCACTTTTGCCCAAAGCACAAAATGATTTACAGCTTGTTGAGGTCTGTACGCGTCAAAAATTTTTAAACTTAGATTAAATGGAGCTAATTTCTCTTGTACTCTTTTTAATGCAACAGCAGTAGGTTTTGAAACAATAACAGTTTTATGTATGTAGCCTTCAATTGGTTTTCCAATAAAGTTATTGTCTGATATGTATCTTAATTCTGATTGAATACTTGTATCGATATTAGAAAGATACACAAATCCTTTAGGTAGATTTTGTCCATAAGAATAAACAGAAAAACATAGGGTTAGAAGTAGTGCTGCTTTTTTCATGATTATAAAAGTACTAAAAAAAGGCAAGAGCCCTATTATAAATAATACGACTCTTGCAAGTAAACTAATAAAACCAAGTATTAGCACTATACTTAAGGATGAAGATCCTTAATATAGAATTTTAAATATGTTAATTATGAAGGCTAATTACTTTCGTAATTTTCCAACTATTTTTTTTGTTTTTCCAAATTACAATAAACTTACTAGGTATTGTACGGGGTAAAACACGTTGTATCCATCTTTACAATTTCGTTGTGTAATTTTATATCTGATGGTGTGTATGTTTGTATTTCATTGATTTGTCCGATAGCAAAAAATGAGATCAATAGTGTGATAAGATATAGTAGAAACTTAATCATAGGTGCTATAGTTTAGTGAGATGAAACACTTCCTCCAGAAGACTTTTTCTTGTCTACTTTTTTAGGGTTTCCTCTGTAATCAATATCTCCACCGCTACTCGCTTTCCCAGTAATAGATTCTGATGCATAAACGTCAATATCTGCTCCGCTACTTACCTTTGCAATTACATTTTTGCTCTCTAAACCATACGCTTCTATAGATGCACCACTAGAAGCTTTTGCAATATGGTAATTTGCGGTTCCTTTTATGTGTAAATCTGCTCCACTAGTAGAATTGGTGTTTATCGTATTTGCATGTACTTCAATTCTCACGTCTGCACCACTGCTTGCGCTGGCGTCAAAAGTATCTGCAGTTATAACGCCTTCTGTTACCACATCACTTCCGCTTGTCGCTTTAATTCCGTTTATGGTTGCTATAGAAAGGTATACTCTTTTAGATTTTGCTCTACGTATATTTCTTTTTGATGAAATCACTAAAACGCCATTTTCTACTTCTGTTCTAATTAAATGTTGCAAATTTTCATCCGCTTTTATAGTTAAAGATGTTTTAGATTCTTGCGTAATGTATAATTCAATTCCTTGACCAACTTTTACACGGTCAAAACTGTTTTGAATGTCTCTTGTTTCTGTTACTACGTTTCTGTTTCCATTTACAGTATTGAATCCTTCTATCATACAAGATGTAGAAACAATTGCCATAAAAAGGAATGTGAATGCTTTGGTGATTTGTGTTTTCATAGTTTTTTTTTAAAGTTCAAATATCTTATAATAGACGCTTTGAAACCAATATTGGTTACTCAGTTGTTGATTTTTATTGATGAATTGTTATTTGACATCATCAACTCCATCTAATTCTTCAAGCGCTTTTAATACGTTGCTATGTAAGCCATCATCTGTCATTACAAAATAATGCTTTGCCATATCCTTATCATACGTGTCTGTGGTGTTTTCAACGCTACGCAAGAAGTTTTTTGTGGAGTTGTCAAAATGAACTGTTACGTTATTCGGAATGAATAGTTTTATATATACATCTTCATTTTTAAAAGCATTTTTATATTCACTTATAAAATAACGATCTAATAAAATTTCATTATTTTTAATCGTGTAGTTATAAGAGATTTTTTCAGCGTTTTGGCTTGCTTTTAATTTGTTTCTTCCTTCAGAATATTTTCTAATTTGTAAATAGGCTTGGTCAGTTTCGCTTTTTTCTACATTAATAAATACATCGGTAGAAGATAATTTTTTTTTATCATCTTGATAAATTATTTCGACATTGTTGTTGCTGTAATTATTGAATTGATCATAAATATCATTGTTTTTTGTCATTTTTAAAGTGATGGTATCGTTATTAATAGCAAGTAAATCAGTAGTTTCAGTTTTATTTCCCTTAGCAGCTTTTGTAGTGCTAAATTCAATTCCCGTAAATCCCAATGTCAATAAAGCAGCTACCCAGATTCCTAATAAAGTCAATGATGTTGCTTTACTAAACTGTTTGATATTACTTGATAGGATTCGCAATCCTAATACAAATAAAATTACAAAGGGAATTCCGATTACTACAAATGAACAAATAGTTAATAGCCAATACGGAATTATAGAGTCGTAGAAAAATGGTGGATATGAAACGAAATCATTGTCAAACCCCATAACTTCTAAACTGCCAATAGAGAATGCTCCTATAATAAGAATGATTAAAGTGATTGAGGCAACAAACATTAGAATCACTCCAATAAACTTTCCAATTATTTTAAAAATTGTTAGAATTATTGAGCCTAAAGTGTCTAAAAAATCCTGAAAACCAGATTTAGCTTTTTTACTTCCTCTTTTAAATCCTTGGTTTACTTTCTGACTCATGTCATTAGCTCCCTCTTTAATTTTTTCAGAAACTTCGCTTGCGCTATTTTTTATATTTTCTGAAACGTTGGTAAATTCTTCACGAATTTTTTTTTCAATGTTATCAATATTTACAGCTTCTCCTTCCATTTGTAATTTCTCTGCAGTCGTTTCTGCTTCCGGAATTACAATCCAAAGAATGATATATGTAATTAAGCCAATTCCTGTTACACCTCCAGTAAATAAAAAGGCTAAACGAATCCAAACAGTATCGACATCAAAATAATGACCAATACCAGAAGCAACACCTCCTAAGAACTTATCATCTCCGTCTCTGTACAGTTTTTTATGAGTACGACTAGATTTTCTTTGGTAACTATAATTTTCATTGGCATACCCTTCTTCTGCTTCTGCATAATCTTCTGGTTGTCCCATAATCTTGATTACTTCATCTATATCAACTACGCTTACCACTTGACGTGCATCCGTAATTTTCTCTGATAATAACTCACTAATACGAGCTTCTATATCTGATATAATTTCATTTTTTCCTTGTGGATCATCATTTAGATGCCTTGAAATAGAATCTAAATACCTTCTTAGTTTCTGAAAAGCAATTTCATCTATATGGAAAAAGAACCCTCCTAAATTTATGTTTATTGTCTTATTCATTATGTCGTTTTTTTACTTGTTATTTGGTTTACTGCTGTAACTAGGTTTCCCCAAGTTTTATCTAGTTCTTTAGAGAACATTGCTCCATTTTCTGTTAATACATAGTACTTTCTTGGTGGGCCAGAAGTAGATTCTTCCCAGCGATACGTTAACAGTCCGGTGTTTTTTAATCTTGTTAGTAGTGGGTAAATAGTGCCCTCTACTACAATCATTTCTGCACTTTTTAATGTCTCTAGAATCTCAGAGGTATATGCATCTCCATGCTTTAATATGGATAAGATACAGAACTCTAAAACCCCTTTTCGCATTTGTGCTTTTGTGTTTTCGATATTCATATAAAGAATTTTATACGTGTTATTTAATAAATTTTATCGTCAAAGGGTACTTGTAATTTTCTCCTTCTTTAGATTTTATTGCTGCAATTATGATCAATGCAATTTTTAACAAGCCTATTAGAGAAATTATGGCTCCAGCTCCAAGGAATCCAAACAACCCATTCCCATCACTAAAATCAAACTCGAAATTAAAATCATTATAATGACGCAGATGACTTATAAAAGAGCTCAAAGCAAATGGAAGAATTGAGATCCCAAGAATAAAAACATATAAGGCGTAGCTAATATTAAAGTTGACAGCTTCTTTTCCTTGTTCGTCTAAAAAGCGACTTCTATCTTTCATTGTTTGCCATAATACCATTGGAACTATAATACTTCCAAAAGGAATTAAATATCCAGAGAATGCAGATATGTGGATTAAAAAAGCATTTGTGTTTTCGTTATTTCTTTGCATTGTTTTATTTTTATGACTACTTGACTATGCAAACATATGGATAAAAACAGGTACTATGCAAAACAAAGTACTGTATTTTTTAAAATTTAACATTTGTAATTCTTTTGGTTATTGGTGTTTTATAGTTAAATTGCCTGTTAATAAAGGGTTTGTTTAGCTTTTAATCAGCTATGTGATTGACTGATCATTTTAACATTTCTTTTAATAGTTTCGCTAATAAAACCATAAAACATGAAAATTACACCTCGAAAGATTAATTTATTTATGCTCTATAAATTGCCATCTGCCTATTTTTGCGGAGTTAGAGTAGCGTCGATTTCTGATGAAAAAGCAACCGTGAAGGTAAAACATCGATGGATCAATCAGAACCCTTTCAACTCTTTGTATTGGGCTGTTCAAGGAATGGCATCAGAATTTGCTAGCGGAATTTTAGTAATGCAAGAGATCAAGAGATCTGACAAAAAAATATCGATGTTGGTTACGCACCAAGAAGGAAAATTTAAGAAAAAAGCTACCGGTAAAATCACCTTTGAATGTAATGATGGCATCCTTATCAAAGAGACCATTCAGAAATCTATAGATACAGGAGAAGGGCAAATTATACACTTAAAAACACAGGGTTTTGATAGAAGTGGAGATGTAGTTTCTGAATTTATATATGAATGGAGCATCAAAGTAAAGCAGTGAACTGTTATCAATTAACAATTGTCATTCTTAGTCCAGTAATTTTTTTTGTCATCTTCACGAATGCTTTCAAACTCAGCTAAAGTAGAAAGCATTAATTCTATCATTGTCCTTTTCTTATACATGCTACAACTAGTTGTAGCTCAACTTTAGGTGCTATTATAGCTCATCATTTTTGATGTAAACCAAGTGATGTATAGGATTTATATTTTTTTAAGCAGTTTTGTTTGGAGATATTTTTGAAACAATATATCCAACTAGCATTGCCAAGGCAAAAGAAGGTGCCAACACATCTAACTCTACAAAATAAGGACCAATTCCGTCCATATTTGAGACAACAAACTTAAAGAGTATTACAGATAAAAAACCTGTAATCATAGAGGATATCGCTCCTTTTTCTGTGTACCCTTCCCAAAAAAGAGAGAGGATAATTACAGGACAAAATGTGGCTGCAATTCCAGACCATCCAAAAATCATAATCCAAAAAATCTGTCTATCAGGATAGAGATTGTATAGTAAAATAGCAATTCCGAGTGCAGCCATTGCCATTATAACCGTTACGATTCTCGAAAGTTTTGTTAGGTCTTCATCCTTTAAATCGGGTCTAAATATTTTTTGATAAAAATCACGAGTAATTGCGCTAGAAGCCAAAATTAATAGAGAATCTATTGTTGACATAATTGCAGAAAGTACAATGGCAATGAAAATTGCCACTAGAATTGTAGGTAAGAATTCGTTGGTAATCATGCTCAGTACATCTTCACCACCAGTTCCTAATATCGCTTCAGGATCTTGTCCTTCAGAAGTAAAATAGATTCGTGCAAGTATACCAATGGTTACTGCAGCGGCATCTGTTAACAATGTAAAAAGTAATGCAACCCATTTTCCTTTATCAATTTCGTTTGCGCTTTTAATAGACATAAAACGAACATATACTTGTGGAGACCCTAAGAATCCTAAACCAATCATTGAGAAACCAATAATTGTAAATAAGTTCATCCAACCATCCTCACTTCTTCCCATTATTTGTGTTAGTGTTGGGTCAATAGCGTTTAATCCTTCGGTTATTCCAGCTCCATGATCCATAGAGAACCACACAACAATTGGTAGTAAAACCAATCCGAAAAACATCAGAACTCCTTGAAACATATCTGACCAAACAGCAGCGACAAAACCTCCAATAAAAATATAGATTAACACAATACTAAACCCTACAAGCACACCAATTCGGTAGTCAATGCCAAGCATCGATTCGAATGCAATACCGGTTACATCCATTTGTGATGCTACATAAATAACAACGAAAATCACTAAGGTAGAAGCTGAGATGATTCTCAGGTTGTTTGTAGAGGATTTAAAATGACTTTGAAGGTAATCGGGAATGGTAATTGCTTTGAATTCGTCTGAGCGTATTTTAAATCGCTTGGCCATAAATTGCCACGAAATAAAAACTCCGAGCAATTCACCAGCAACAACCCAGTAACCAGAGTAACCAGCCATGGCTCCCATTCCTGTTAAACCAATTAACAGCCAGCCAGATTCTCCTGTTGCTCTAGCAGAAAAGGCAACAGCCCAAAAACCCATTTTTTTCCCTCCTAGGTAATAATCACTCATACTTTTTACTCTGCGAGAAGCTAATATTCCGATAAAAAATAGAATAGCGACATAAATGGCTAGGACGAAAATTTTTGTAATCATAGGTTTTGTTTAGTTGACTCTAAAGGTAGGGTAATAAATTGACTCACGGTTTTTAGGAAGTGGGTGAGTTAGCATTCACAAAAAAAGCCGCTACAACTGTAGCGGCTTTTTGTTTATAAGTTGAAGAAACTAGTTGCTCGCTTCTGCTTTTTTTATGTCTGCAATAAACGCGTTTAACTTTTTACCGTATAAAGAGTTTTTAACCTCAGTGGTTAAAGAATTATTAATGGTATCTAATAATTTTACGTTGGCATTTACCAATTCTGTTAATGCTAAATACGGTGCAACATGCTTGTCTTTGTTATTTAAAGCATAATTAACAGTTACTAAATAACGTCTTCTCAATAAGTTTTTATGTAGCTTGTTAATAATAGCGATAGAATCTGTGTTGTTTTCTTTTTGAGCTAAAAATTTTAATTTTATCAAATCTAAATTTTGGAGATTAAAACGTCTAGATATTTTAGTATACTCGTTTAATACATCTTGGTTTTTAGACCCTGTAATTGTTGGGTTAAATCCAAACTTGTCAACATCATCTGTAATGGTAACGGTTCCCTTATCAGCAAAAAAGGTAATGTATTTATTGGTAGTGTTTCCATCAAATGTTAAGTAAAACATTTCTGGTTCTGTAATGTTTGCAGTCATTGTAAATTGGTTGTTTCCTAATACAATAACAGAATCTATCGTTTTTAAAATAGTGTCATTTTCTATTTTCTGTAGATATAGTTTCCCTTTCTTTAATCCTTTAATTTGTACATTAACAAGCATTTTCTCTCCTTTATTCGGAGCAGAACAAGCTGCAATCAATAGCACTAAGCTTATAATAAGTAATTTCTTCATTCTTCTAAATCTATGATTTTACGTTTGCAAATATGCGTATTTCTATGATACTTTTGATGCTAATTCTAGTAAAATTGTACAAGCAATGGCGCCAATAGTTCCGATAGCATATCCAAAGACAGCTAATAAAACCCCAACAGTAGCTAATGAAGGGTGAAATGCTTGCGCAACAATAGGAGCAGAGGCTGCACCACCAACATTTGCTTGACTTCCAACAGCCAAAAAGAAATACGGTGCTTTAATTATTTTTGCTACTATAATTAAGAGTACTGCATGAATAGTCATCCAAACAGCTCCAATAGCGATCAAGCCTAAATTATCAAAGATCATTGCTAAATCCATTTTCATACCAATAGTTGCGACCAGTACATAAATAAAAACACTTCCTATTTTTGACGCACCAGCTCCTTCGTAATTTTTAGCTTTTGTGTACGATAATATAATTGCGATTATTGTAGAGATGCTAATCAGCCAGAAAAATTCAGATCCAAGAAAGGTGAAAATATTTCGTGTTGCATTTGATTCTAAACCAGCAACAAGATTCTCAAAATACGGCGCTAAATACCCTGCAGCAAAATGACCAAAACCAACAGCTCCAAAGCCAATTGATAGGATAATCATAAAATCGGTTAGGGTAGGAGTTCTTTTTACTTTTTCAGTAAATGCAGCTACTTTTTCTTTTAACTCTTCAATAGCAGAAGTATCTGCTTTAAGCCATTTATTTATGCGGTCTTTTTTGCCAATACCAATTAATAATATTGCCATCCAAATATTTGCAATTACAATATCAACAAACACCATTCCGCCATATTTAGCAGGATTGTATTTGTATATTTCTAACATTGCAGTTTGATTTGCTCCGCCGCCAATCCAGCTTCCAGCTAATGTAGAAAGTCCTCTCCAAACAGCATCAAAATCTGCGCCTCCAACAGTTTCAGGAGACACCATAGAAATTAACAGAATAGCAATCGGGCCACCAATAATAATTCCGACTGTTCCAGTAAAAAACATGATTAATGCTTTTGAACCAAGGTTGAAAACCGCTTTTAAATTAATGCTTAAGGTCATTAATACTAGCGCTGCAGGTAATAAAAACCGACTAGACACATAGTATAAATTAGAACTTCCTTTTACAACTTCACCAGTATTTGAAGTGGTTTCCCATTCTGGAGCAATAATTCCAAGAGTTGTAAATATTGCAGGTATAAAATACGCCATGAATAAACCAGGTACTATTTTATAGAATTTAGGCCAAAAACCACTTGTTTTAGATTCTGTGTAAAATACAAACCCGAGAGATAGCATTAAAATTCCGAAGACAATAGCATCGTTTGTAAAAAAAGGTTCAGTCATTTTGTGTGTTTTGAATTACCGCTAAAGTATTAAAATTATAGGCACAAAAAAAACGAAGTGGTGAAGCTTCGTTTTTAGTGTGCTGTTGCTTAAAAGTTTTTGACTTCTTTAAAAGGAGAAATGCTAATGTTTTCTACTTCGCTCTTGTATTTCTTCCAGTCTGTAGTAAAGAAGTTGTTAGATTTTGTTAAGGCTTCTTTTAAAGCGTCTTTAAAGTTGTTGATCAATTCAGTTTCTGTCTTGGTTATTTTTCCAAAACGAGCACCTAAATATCTTCTTGCAACGCCTAGTCTTTGATTCACTGTAACTTCAGGGTTTCTAGTAATCCCTTGTCTTTTATCAATAGTTCCTAAATACCCACTAATCAATTTCTCAATTTTCTTACTGATGTCTTTAGATGCTTTTATTTGTGATTTGTATTTCTTCTTATCGGCTTTTGCTAATTTTTTCGAAAAATCACTAGCAGTATTTTTACTTTCTACCAATTGCTTTACAATGTCAGCAATCGTTTTGCTGTTTGCTTCTAGCTGCTTGCTCATTTCGTAACGCGTAGAAAGATCTGTTTTAGAATAGGTTAAACGAGGATCAAACTCGACTTTAATGTTCTGTTCAGAAACAACATCTCCAAAACTCATTTTTAACGCATACGCTCCTGGTTTAACAGAAAGGCCGCTAGGTTCAGTTGTCGATTTTCTGATTTTTCTAGATGCTCTAGCAATTCCTTTTTCTCTCAAGTGCCAACGCATTGTGTGGATGCCGTTTTCTTTGGGCGCTTTTTCTTTTAACGTTCTGATTAAACGAGTACCCTCAAAAATTTCTAGTTTTATAGAATCCCATTTCACTATATTTTTTTCTACTAAAGCGTTCTTTACATCTTTCTTAGCTTTTTTTCTAGACTTCTTTTTTACTACTGGTTTTTTAGGAGCCGGTTTGTTGATGTAAAAAGTGATGGGAGCACCCCATTTTCTGTTTTCTCCTTGATATAAAGCATCTGCACCAAATCTACTTCCGGTAGGTTGTAAAAATGCTGCTTGATACGCAACAGGTGGTTCAAAAAGCTGTAATCTAGAAGCAAAATTGTTGTCACTTTTAGCCAATGCTCTTAGGGGTTTAATATCATCTAAAACCCATGCAGCTCTACCAAAAGTCCCTATTATTAAATCGTGTTCTCTTGGGTGTATGACTAAATCTTTTACAGGAACCGTTGGGAATCCGTTGGTCCATTTTGTCCATTTTTTACCAGCATTTAAAGAAATATATAATCCATCATCAGTTCCTAAAAATAATAAGTTTGGGTTTTCAATATCTTCTACAATACTTAAGGTGTAACTTTTCACATCATTGGCATCAACAATACGTGTCCACGTTAACCCGTAATTTTTAGTTCTGTATGCATATGGAGTATAGTTAAATCGTCTATAATCGTTTGCAATTAATAATGCTTCTCCTTTGTTTTTGTTTGATGCTTTAATCTGAGCAATCCAACTTCCTTCTGGCAAGTCTTTGATGTTTTTCGTAACATTGACCCAAGATGCACCGCCATTTGCAGTAATTTGAACATTACCATCATCAGTACCAGCCCAAAGCATCCCTTTTTCTAAAGGCGATGGCTCAATTACTAATATGGTTGTGTGGTTTTCAGCACCAGTTGCATCCATACTTAAACCACCACTTTCACTTTGCTTTTGTTTGTTTGGGTCATTGGTAGATAAATCCGCAGATATCACATTCCAAGTAGTTCCTTTGTCTGTGCTTTTATGCACAAACTGACTTCCGAAATAAATAGTAGAATTATCAAAAGGATCTTGCGCAATGGCACTGTTCCAGTTAAAGCGTAATTTTACTTTTGGATCTGAATGCGTTGGTTTTATAGAGTAACTATACCCTGTTTTTTGATCGTATCTAACAACAGATCCTTGTTGACTCATTGCGTATCCGTAACGAGAATTTTCTTTGTCTGGTACCACATCAAAACCATCTCCAAAAGCTAATTCTTGCCAGTACGAATTTCTAATTCCTTGTGCTTTCCAAACATATGCAGGACCGCCCCAAGAACCGTTGTCTTGCATTCCTCCATATACATTGTACGGAAAATCGTTGTCTACATTAATATGATAAAACTGTGCGACAGGAATATTCCCTGCAAAACGCCATGTTTTCCCTTTGTCTTTTGTGATGTTTAATCCACCATCGTTTCCATCAATCATAAATGAACCATCTTTTGGATGAATCCACCAAGCATGATGATCAGGATGCACTCCGTTGTCTACACCATAAGCAGGCATTAACTGAGTGAAGTTTTTTCCTCCATCATCAGAGACATTTATATAGGTAAAAACAGAATACAATCTGTTTTCGTTTTGTGGATCAACATAAATTTCTGAATAGTAAAAAGGTCTATTTCCGATTCCTGGTTTGTCATTTATTTTTTTCCATTTAAAACCACCATCAGTACTTTTGTATAGCGCATTCTTTTTCGCTTCAACTAGTGCATAAATTGTATTTGGATTGCTTCTTGAGATGGCAACACCAATTCTTCCTAATTCTCCTTTAGGAAACCCTTCTTTATCCGTAATTTTTTTCCAATTATCTCCACCATCATGTGTAATGTACATTCCGCTTCCTTCTCCTCCAGATTTAAAGAACCAAGGATCGCGTTTGTGTTCCCACATTGCTGCAATTAGTTTATTAGGATTAGAAGGATCCATTACTAAATCTGCTGCTCCTGTTTTGTTATTGTTGAATAAAATTTGTTTCCAAGTTCTACCTCCATCAATAGTCTTGTATACTCCACGTTCTTTATGTTCTCCCCAAGGAGAACCAATAGCAGCAGCATACACAATATTAGGATTTGTTGGGTCTATAATAACACGATGAATATGACGTGTCTTTTCAAGTCCCATTAATTTCCATGTTTTCCCTGCATCTAGAGATTTGTAGATTCCATAACCTCCATTTAAACTGTTACGCGGATTTCCTTCTCCAGTACCAACCCAGATAACACTTGGGTTTGATTGTTGAATGGCAACAGAACCGATTGAAGCAGTTGCTTCGTTATCAAAAATAGGTTTCCATTTAATTCCTGCAGAAGTAGACTTCCATAATCCACCAGAAGCAGTTCCGGCATATAGTATGTTTGTGTCAGATTGCACAACATCAATAGATGTTACACGTCCACTCATTCCGCCAGGACCAATGTTTCTTGGTTTCATGTTTTTTACTAAATCCATAGAGAATTCTTGAGAAAACAGGACTGTTGTTGCAAGTAGAAAAAGGATTGAGAGTAGTTTTTTCATGGTGTTTTTGATTCGTTAATTGAGCGTATGAAGTTACAAAAACTATAAAAGATAATACTCTTAAATAATTGTTAACAAAAAAAAGCGAGGAATGTTATTCCTCGCTTTTTTTTGTTGGTTCTCTTTTTGCGTCTTTAAGGCTTTGCATGAGCATCCATTCAATCTGTCCGTTGGTAGATCGAAATTCATCTGAAGCCCATTTTTCAATGGCTTTAATCATGTCTTCGTTTACACGTAGTGCAAATGCTTTTTTCTTTGCCATGCGTTACTTTTTAATGAATGCTACAATGGTAGCTATTAATTTTTCTGAAATCGCAAAATCTGGTGAATAATAGGAACTCATATTATCCTCCTCTTTTTCGATGATTTTTAATACGTGATTCATGTTTTCTATAATCACTAATTCTGAAGATAAATTTGCATTGTGTAATGCATTTGCATCTTCAATTTTCACTTGTAAATCCTTCGTTCCGTTGATGATTAAAACAGGAATTGTTAGTTTTTTTATTTCTTCTGACGGATTGTATTTCGCCCAACTCACCAAAAAAGGTAAATTTTGTTTTGCAAAAACAGAGACCAATAATGGATGTACTTCTTTTATGTCTCCAGTTTCAAATAACTCTTTAAAATGTGCTTCGGCAACTTTTCCGAAATCGGCACTTTGAGCTGTAATTTGCTGAATGATTGTTTTATCGATGCTTATTGCTGGTCCAGCAATAGAAACATATCTCTCTACGTTCTTTGAGGCTAGCATTGCAATTAATGACCCTTGACTGTGACCCGCTAATATGATTTCTGTAAATCGAGTGTCATTTTTAAAATGATTGATAACTAAATTCAAATCCGTTACAAAAGCATTGAATTTTATGTTTTTTAAAAAAATAAAATTTCTTTTTGTTGCCGTTCGTTTATCAAAACTAAAAAAAGCAATGTTTTCTGTATTGATTTTATCTCTAAATTGCTTGATGTAGTTTGCTTTGATGTTTACTCCAGCCTGATTCCCATTTCTGTCTACATTTCCAGAACCATGCACCCAAATTACCAATGGTGTTTTGGTATTTGAAAACGATAATGTCCCAGGCAATTCTATGGAATCATTTTTTATTAGAATTTCTTCTGAATTTATTTTTTGCCCAAAACAAACTGAACTTATAAACAACGCAATATAGAAAAGCTTAAATTTCATTTGCTAGTATTTTGTTTTCGTAACTTTTTAAAACTGAATTTACTTCTTCTAGTTTTTGAGTGCCAATTAAAATATTTTTGCCGTTTTTTAGAGCTAGCTGGATACCAATATTTCCTTTTACCGTATAAGAACCATGTTTTATTCCCCAGCCGCCATAATCAAGTATTGGACGATATTTTTTAGTTTTGGCAGCTGTTAATTCTGACCAAGAAATCGTTCTTGCAGAAAAGTGAAACGGAAAGAATTGAAAATGAATTCCGGTTTCATCAATTCTTGTTTTTAATCTTAAAAATAAAAAGAAGACTAAAAAAAGGAACATTCCAATAGTGAAGATGATTAATCCGTTGTCAGACATTGGACTATCTCCAAAAGACTTCTTTAAAACCAATTGTTGAATAATTCCGTATACGGGAATAAGCATAATACAGCTCAAAAGGAGCCATAACCACCATTGTGTAAATCGTTGTTCTTCTTTGAAAACTCTCATTATCTGTTTTTATCTCGTTCAAAAACTATTCTTGCGGTATGTTCTGCTATGTGTTTAACTTGCCAGCCAGCTTTTGCATGAATATTTAAAGCATCTTCTAGCTTTTCTTCATTTCTGGTTAATCCCATTTTCCATTTAATTACTTTGTATTCTTTCATGTTATTCTTTTTTACATGGTTTCTTCTTTCCTTGACTCATAACCCCCATTCCAGATCCTATCGACATTCCAATTGCTAAATACAATAGCTGTGTTTTGTTTATTTTTTATTCTTTTTCTGTTGTTGATCTAGCATCAAACCCAAAACAAATCCAACTCCGGCTCCTATTGGTAATCCTAATCCTGTGCTGTTAAAAATGATTCCGATACCTGCACCAAATATCATTCCTATACTGGCATTTTTGTTTTTCATTTTTATTGATTTGAAACGATAAGAACTCCAATACTTATAGCAGCGATGCAAATTGCAAAAATAATGAACAGTACTTTTTTATTTTTAATCTGAAATCCTAACATCTCTTTTAGTTTATGGAGTATGAAATTAATAAAGGGATAACTTGTAATATAAATACAATACACTTTAGTAGAACAATTATCATCTTTTAATGATTTAAAGTACCTGTATTTAACACCGGAGAAACCTCTTTATCTCCACATAAAATAACCATTAAGTTACTTACCATTGCTGCTTTACGTTCATCATCTAAATCAACAATATTCTTTTTTCCAAGCTCTTCTAAAGCCATTTCTACCATGCTTACTGCTCCTTGAACAATTTTATGTCTTGCTGCTACAATTGCGGTTGCTTGCTGTCTTTTTAACATGGCGCTTGCAATTTCTTGTGCGTAGGCTAAATAACCGATTCTTGCTTCTAGCACTTCAATACCTGCTATTGCTAAACGTTCTTCAATTTCCTTTTCTAGCGCTTCACTTACTTCATTAACACTAGAACGTAAGGTAATGTCTTCTGTATGTCCTTCATCGGCAAAATTATCATACGGATACATACTTGCTAGTTTTCTAACAGCAGCATCTGTTTGTACTCGTACAAAATTTTCGTAATTATCAACATCAAAAGCGGCTTTGTACGTATTTGTAACTCTCCAAACCAAAATAGTACTAATCATTATAGGATTTCCTAATTTGTCGTTTACTTTTAGTCTTTCGCTATCAAAGTTACTTGCTCTTAAAGAAATAGTTCTCTTTTTATATAATGGGTTTGCCCAAAATAAACCGTTCGACTTTATGGTTCCAACGTATTTTCCAAAAAGCAATATTACTTTTGAGGTGTTTGGGTTTACCAAAATAAAACCAAATAGAGAAATGAAACCTATAAGGGTTATTAATAAGTATCCTGGGTTTTCATATCTAAGGGATGCTAATATTCCTCCAATAAATAACAACAACGCTGTTAAAAGCATTAAATATCCATTAATAGGCTTTATTATTTTTTCTTGTTTCATTGTGCTTTGTTTTATTATGATATTAAAATGATATCACAAATATATAGTAATTTTTTTAGTGTTTACAAATTTTACACACATTATTTTTATAAATTAGCAAAAACTTAAATTTTTATTTAGTCGTATGAAAACTAAAATTATATATTTATTTGTAGTTGTTTTTTTAAGCAACATCTCTTTTGCAAACACAAATGAGAATGATACAGATTGGGGAAACACTGGTCATAGAGCAATTGGTGAAATTGCAAATAAGCATTTATCAAAAAAGATACAGCGAAAAATTAAAAAGTTGTTAAACGGACAAAGTTTAGCAATGATATCTACCTATGCAGATGATATTAAATCAGACAGAGCATATCGTAAATATTATACGTGGCATTATGTAAATTTAAACGATAATGACACCTATCAAACGTCAAAGAAAAACCCTAAAGGTGATTTAGTAACTGGAATCGAAAAATGTAAGCAAGTACTAATGGACGCTACTTCTTCTAGAGAGGATAAGGTGTTTCATTTAAAAATGTTGGTTCATTTAATTGGAGATTTACATCAGCCAATGCATGTTGGTCGAGTTAGTGATAAAGGAGGGAACGATTTTAAAGTGAAATGGTTTTACAAAGGATCTAATATGCACAGGGTTTGGGATAGTGATATGATTAATAGCTTTAACATGACGTATACTGAGCTTGCAAACAACACAAACGCATTAAGTAAAGCACAGGTTAAAAACCTACAGAAAGGAACTGTTGCTGATTGGGCAAATGAGTCTAAAGTAATTGCTCAAAAAATATACAGATCTGCAAAGTCAGAAGAAAACCTAAGATACAGATATATGTATGACCATTTCTCAACCGTAAGAGATCAGCTTCAAAAAGGCGGAATTCGATTGGCGAAAGTATTGTCAGAGATTTTAGGGTAATATAGTAACACGTAAAAAAAGCCTCACGAATTTAAATTCGTGAGGCTTTTTTTTGTTATTTATTTTGAGTTAAATGCTATTCAGTAACTTTTAATCTGGCTTTTGCAGTAACAGAAATATCAGAATACTCCTTTTTTAAATATTTTAAATACCCAGAAATAGCAATCATTGCAGCATTGTCTGTTGTGTATTCAAGCTTAGGGACGTACGTTGTCCATCCCCAATGTTTTTCAGCTATTTGTAGTCGTTTTCTTATTTCCGAATTGGCAGAAACACCGCCAGCAATAGCAATATGTTTAATTCCAGTTTGTTTTACTGCATTTTTTAGTTTCTCAATTAATATTTCTGAAATTGTAAACTGAATTGATGCGCAAATATCATGAAGGTTCTCTTTGATGAAATCTGGATTTTCTCTTACTTGTCTCTGAACGAAATATAAAATACCCGTTTTTAATCCACTAAAGCTAAAATCTAAGTCGCCAACTTTGGGTTTGGTAAATTTATAAGCTTTTGGATTTCCTTCTTGTGCATATTTATCAATTAAGGGCCCGCCAGGATAAGGCAATCCTAAAATTTTAGCAGACTTGTCATATGCTTCACCAACAGCATCATCAATAGTTTCTCCTAAAACTTCCATTTCAAAATGATTGGCAACTTTTACAATTTGAGTATGACCACCACTAATCGTTAAGCAAATAAAAGGAAATGGAGGCTTTTTAGTATCTTCTTCATCAATAAAATGTGCTAAAATATGCGCTTGCATATGATTCACATCAATCAATGGAATATTTAATCCTAATGCCAAAGATTTGGCAAAAGAGGTTCCTACAAGTAAAGACCCCATTAATCCAGGTCCACGCGTAAATGCTACAGCGCTTAAATCTGATTTGTTAATATTTGCTTGTTCTATAGCTTGTTGAACTACAGGAACAATGTTTTGTTGATGGGCTCTTGAAGCTAGCTCAGGAACGACACCGCCGTATTTTGAATGAACTTCTTGATTTGCGACAACATTACTTAATACTTTACCGTTGTAAATTACAGAAGCACTAGTGTCATCGCAAGAAGATTCTATTCCTAAAATGTATACTGATTTTTGGTTCAAAAGATTAAAATATTTAAATTGCTGTTGCAAAAATATTGATTCATATTCAATAGTTATGAAAAATTCAACTTTCTTTGTGAAAAATGGCAATATTTTTGATTAGAGTTTACTAAATTCTTCAATTGAATAAAAATAATAATATTAAAAACAAGGTTAAAATACTAGTAAGATTTTTAGGATACATTCTGTTGTTCTTATTTCTGATTAGTATTCTCTTCTCTATTCCCAGTGTGCAAACACGTTTAGCAAAAACATTGACCAATAGCTTAAAAGAATCGTATAATACAAACATACACATTGCGAGAGTAGATTTATCGTTTTTAGGTTCTGTACAATTAAAAGGAGTAGAGCTTAGAGATCACCATAACGACACCTTGATATTCGTTAAAAACTTGAGTACATCATTATTAAATGCAAAAAAAATAATTGACAATAAGGTGCGTTTAGGAAGTGCTTCTCTAGAAGGAGTTGACTTTAAGTTGAAAACATATAAAGGAGAGGATACGGATAATTTATCAATCTTTGTAGGTAGTTTTGATGATGGTACACCAAGAGATTCTTTGATTGAACCATTTTTACTGAATAGTTCAAATATCTATTTAGAGAACTTAAATTTTAAGTTAATTGATGAAAACAAAAAAAATAAAATTCAGTTTTCAGTAAAAAACGGAGGAGGAAGTCTAAGTGATTTTAAAATTTTAGGTCCAGAGGTCTCTATAAAAATAAGAGGCTTGTATTTTGTGGATGATAGAAATATAGAAATCACAAACCTTACTACAGATTTCACATATACAACAACTCAAATGCTGTTTAGCAACACTGTTTTAGAAACGAAGACGTCTAAGATAAATGCAAATATAATTTTCAACTATCAACGTAAAGATTTACCTTTTTTTAACGATAAAGTAGCTATTAAAGCAGATTTCACTAAAAGTAGAGTTTCGGTACTCGATTTAAGTAAGCTTTATGCAGAGTTTGGTGTGGCTGATGTGCTAAATTTAAGTGGGAATTTAAGGGGTACTTTAAACAATTTCAACGTAGATAATCTAGAGATATTATCAGATGAAGGATTTGTTATAAATGGAGATTTAAAATTCAAGAATGCCGTTAACACAGAAAACGGGTTTTCTTTTAATGGGGATTTAAAAAATGTTACAGCAAATTATGATGTGTTAAAAAACGTATTGCCAAACCTATTAGGGAAAACGTTGCCAACAGAATTTAAGCGTCTTGGGAATTTTACGCTAAAAGGAACAACATTTGTAAATGAAGATGAACTAGAGGTAGATGTGGTAATTACATCAACAATTGGAACAACAAAAGCAGCGTTGAAGTTAACCAATATTGCGACTATTGACGCTGCTAGTTACATCGGGAATGTAGAGTTAATCAATTTTAATATTGGTAATTTTTTCAACGATCCTTATTTTGGTGAAATTACATTGAGTGGAGCTGTAAATGGAACTGGGTTTCGGGTAGATAATATAAATACTGGGATAATTGGAGTAATTAAAGAGATTGAGTTTAACGGGTATAATTATAATGATGTAAACGTTAATGGGTTATTTCAGAAGCGTCTTTTTAATGGGAACTTAACGGTAAATGATCCGTTTTTAAAAATGAGATTTAATGGGCTAGCGGATTTTTCATCTAAGGTTAATAAATTTGATTTTGCTGCAACTATTTTAGAAGCAGACTTGGTTAAAACAAACCTGTATACAAGAGATAGTATTTCAAAAATAAAAGGACAGGTAGAGTTTGATATTGTTGGAAATACTTTTGATGATATTATAGGAAAAATAACGTTAAGTGACATTGAGTATACCAACCAAAAACAAACGTATAACTTTAAAAGGTTTGTTGCTTCATCTTCTGTAAAAGAGACTATTAAAACCATACATATAAATAATAATTTAGATGCAAATGGTATTGCACAAGGATATATAAAAGGAGATTTTAAATTTAGCGAGTTAATTCCTTTAACTCAAAATGCGCTAGGTAGTGTGTACGCAAATTACAATCCATATAAAGTAGCACCAAATCAAATTATTGAATACAATCTTACTATTTACAATCAAATTGTAGCTGTCTTTTTTCCAGGAATATATATAGATAAAAACACTAATTTAAACGGTAGAATTGACACGAAAAGAGATGTCTTTAAGCTCGCGTTTAAATCGCCTAAAATTATTGCTTACGGAAATGTATTAGATTCTATTAATCTAACAATAAACACTCAAAACAAAGCCTATAATACACATTTAAGAGTATCAAAGGTTAATACAGCGTATTTGAATGCGACAAAACTAAACCTAATCAATAGAACAAAAAATGATACGTTATTTGTAAAATCAGAATTTAAAGGAGATAATAATTCAGGGGAAACTTTTAATATGGATTTCTATTATACGTTTAATGAAGATAAAAAATCAGTTTTAGGGATTCAAAAATCAACCTTTAATTTTGAGAAAAATACTTGGCGAATAAACCCAAAAGACAATAAAGAGAATAAGGTCGTATTTGATCTTAAAAAGAATGAGTTTGATTTTAGCCCATTCAATTTAATATCCAACGAACAAGAAATTTCTTTTAAAGGAGTTCTTAAAGATTCTACATATAAAGATCTAAAAATCAATTTTAAAAAGGTGAAACTATCAAGCTTTCTACCTCCAATAGACAGCTTAGCTATGCATGGAGTTTTAAGCGGAAATTTAGACTTTATACAGAAAGAAGGGAAATACAGTCCAGAAGGATTATTGTCAGTTGAAGATTTTAAAATAAATTCTTTTGAACAAGGGAATTTGATCTTAGACATGAAAGCCAAAGATTCGTATGAAAAATATAATGTGGAGCTTACTCTTGAGAATGCAGGCAGTAAAAGTATATATGCAAAAGGGTTTGTAGACTTTACAAATGCAAGTCCAACACTTGGTTTGTCTGTCGCTATTGACAACTTTCAATTAAATGCGTTTAGTCCATTAGGCCAAGATGTATTATCAAAAATAAGAGGAAAAGCGTCAACAGTAAATGATAGTATTAAAGTAACAGGGACTTTAAGGAATCCTGTAATGAAAGGTGAATTGGAATTGAAAAATGCGGGGTTAAAATTCCCTTATTTAAATGTTGATTATGATTTTGAAGGCACCACCAAAATTAAATTAAAAGAGCAATCTTTTATATTCGAGAAGTTAAATTTATTAGACACAAAACATAATACCAGAGGAGATTTTAGTGGTTCAATTTCTCATAAAAATTTTAAATCTTGGTATATGGATTTGAACATTCTTACAGATAATTTAGTGGTGTTGGACACGGAACAATCAGATGAATCCTTATATTATGGTACTGCTTTTATTAAGGGTAGTGCAGATATTGTTGGTATAACAGAGAGTTTAGGTATAGAAGTTAATGCTACAACAAATTCAGGAACCAAATTTGTAATTCCTTTAAAAGATGTAAAAACTATTGATAATTATAAACTAATCAGATTTAAATCAGATAAAAACACAGAAAGAACAGAAGATGAATTTGTTTTAAATGCGCTAAAAGGGTTAAAACTAGATATTAAATTAGAGGTGACTAATGATGCTATTGCAGAAGTTGTAATTGATGAAAATAATGGAAGTCTATTAAGTGGAAGAGGAAATGGAAATCTTGAAATTAAAATAGATACTCGTAGTGATTTCTCCATGAAAGGAGGTTTTACAGTAGAAGAAGGGAAATATGAATTTAAATATGGAGGTTTAGTAAATAAAACATTTAATGTAGTGAATGGGGGTACTATTTCTTGGAATGGAAATCCTCAAGATGCAGACTTAAATATAACAGCTATTTATACCACAAAAGTAAATCCTTCGGTATTACTAGAAAATTTTAACTCGAGTAGAAAAATTCCAGTAAACTTAATCACCAAAATAAGTGGAGGATTGTTTAATTCAAAACAAGAATTTGATATTGAAATTCCGAATGTAAACAATACTATTACTTCAGAATTAGAATTTAAACTAAACGATAATAATGTAGATGAAAAGACGAAGCAATTTTTATCGATTTTAGCATTAAATACATTTTACAATCCAGATCAATCTAATTTTAATGGCTCTACAGCTTTATTGGGTACAACATCTAATGCTATTACAAATGTTATTTCAGATTTAATAAGTAGTAACGACGGGAAAGTACAGTTTAATGTGAATTATGACATTGCGAATAAAAGTAATGTAGATAATGTTATTAATGATGATTTGGTTAATGTAGAGGTAGGAACACAAATTTCTGAGAGAGTAGTAATAAACGGGAAAGTTGGAGTTCCTGTAGGGTCTAAAACACAGTCTAGTGTTGTTGGTGAAGTAAAAGTTGAGGTATTGCTTAATGAAAAAGGGAATTTTAGAGGTGTCATATTTAATAGGCAAAACGAAATTCAATATTCTACAGAAGAAGAAGGGTATACACAAGGTGTGGGATTAACCTATCAAGTAGATTTTAATAATCTATCTGAGTTGTTACAAAAAATAGGGTTAAAGAAAAAAAACAATCTAAAAAAGAAAGTAAAAAAAGATTCGGTAAAGACTGCAAAATTATCGAAGTTTATAAAATCAAAAAATAAATAAATATGAAGAACTATACACTAGTAATTTTAGCCGCAGGAATGGGGAGTAGATATGGAGGAACAAAGCAATTAGATGCTGTTTCTGAACATGGAGAAACAATTATGGATTTTTCCTTATTTGATGCTGTTAAAGCGGGTTTTACTAAGGTGGTTTTTATCGTTAGACAAGATATTTTAGAAGAGGTTAAGAGTGATTTTGGCGCAAAATTAGAAGGTAAGGTAACCGTAGAATATGTAATCCAAGAAACTTCTAATGTGCCAGAAAAATATAAAGGGAGCCAACGTACAAAGCCTTGGGGAACGGGTCATGCATTGTTAGTTGCTAAAGAGGTAATTAAAGATAATTTTTGTGTAATCAATGCAGATGACTTTTATGGGTATGATGCGTTTGTCTCAATCTTGTCCTTCTTGAAAAAAACAGATGAGAACACAAACGAATATGCCATGGTTGGGTATCCGATTTTTAATACATTATCAGATAATGGTAGTGTATCTAGAGGAGAAACGTTTGTGGACGAAAACAATAATTTGCAAAAAATTATTGAAAGAACTTCAATAACGAAACAAGGAGATACTATTGTTTATAAAACAGAAGAAGGGGAAGAGGCAATGATTTCTAAAGACACCTTAGTTTCTATGAATTTTTGGGGTTTTACTCCTGCATTTTTAGATTTTTTAGAAACTGAATTTAATGGTTTTTTAGAAGAGAATTCTACAGAGCTAAAAACTGAATTCTTTTTGCCGTTTGTAGTAGATAATTTGATTCAGAACAAACAAGCAGATGTTCAGGTAATCGATACAGATGGTTTATGGATGGGAGTTACATATAAAGAAGATAAAGACATTGTAGTTGGCAAAGTGAAAAAGTTAATAGCTGCATCACTTTACCCAGAAAAACTTTGGTAATGAAGATCTTATTAGAACGTGTTTTTAATAAATTTCAGGTGGTCTCTAAATTCAAAAAGCACCAAGAGTTAAATTCGGGTCACATTAATGATACATATTTAATACACACGCACAGCAAGCCTAATTATGTTCTTCAAAGAATTAATGGTACTGTGTTTTCTGATGCCGGTAGTTTAGTGGTAAATAAAGTGTTGGTTAGTGATTTTTTACAATCAAAACATAAGGGTTTACCTTTCGAAGAAGTATCTAAAAAAGTATTGTGTTTTGTAAAAACAAAAGACACTACTTTTTTTTATAAAGATGAAGACCAAAATATATGGAATCTCTCAGTTTTCATTGAAGATTCTATTACGTATTTAAAACCCCCAAATTCTAAAATTGCTTTTGAAGCAGGTAAAGCAACAGGTTTGTTTTTAGAAAACACTACCGATTTTGATGTTACTTTATTAACAGAAATTTTACCTGATTTTCATTCTATAACAAGTCGCTATCTTCAATTTAAAAAAGCATTAAAACACACCGCTAAAGCGAATATAGAGAAAGTTCAACGTCAAATCAATTTTGTAGAGCAGCACGTAGAAGAGATGTTGCAAATTGATAAAGCGATAGAAGACAACAGAATTCAATTGCGTTTAACACATTCAGATACTAAAATTTCTAATATTTTATTCTCAAAAAATAAAGCCCTTTGCTTAATTGACACAGATACTGTAATGAAAGGCGCAATTCATTTTGATTATGGAGATGCCATTAGAACCATTTGTAATACTGCAGATGAAGATGAAAAAAAGCTCGAGTTAGTAGATTTTAATCTTGATTTTTTTAAAAGCTATACAAAAGGTTTTTTTCAGGAACTAAAAAATATTACAAAGGAAGAAAAAGAACTTCTTCCTGTAAGCATTAAAATGATGCCCTATATTATGGGGCTACGTTTCTTAACTGATTTTTTAAATAATAATATTTATTATAAAGTTAGTTATGAAAATCATAACTTAGACAGGGCAAAAAATCAATTTGCATATATGGAGTCTATAAATAAAAAATATACAGATGTTAAAATGATTATAGAGAAGGAAATTACTCAATAATCACTCATTTTTGTATAGAAATAGAAGAAAATACCGAAAACGTTTTCGCCATTTTTTTTTAAGTCAATCCTTTTAATCCTTAATTTTACACTACGTTTTATGAAAGAAATAAGAAAAATAGCAGTTATGACATCAGGTGGGGATTCACCTGGGATGAACGCGGCAATTAGATCCGTTGTAAGAACATGTTCTTATTACGGAAAAGAATGTGTAGGTGTTTATAGAGGGTATCAAGGATTGATAGATGGAGATTTTATATCTCTTAGCGCTCGTAGTGTAAAAAATATTATTAATAAAGGAGGGACTATTTTAAAAACTGCTCGATCTAAAGAGTTTAGAACAGTAGAAGGAAGAAAAAAAGCCTTTGATCAATTAATAGCGAATGACATTGATGGATTAGTAGTTATTGGTGGTGATGGTTCTTTTACAGGTGGAGGTATTTTTAATAAAGAATATAACTTTCCGGTGATTGGAATTCCAGGGACTATAGATAATGATATTTATGGGACTTCACATACCTTAGGATATGACACTGCATTAAACACAGCTGTAGAAGCAATTGATAAAATTAGAGATACAGCTTCCTCACACAATAGATTGTTTTTTGTTGAAGTAATGGGGAGAGATGCTGGTTTTATCGCTTTAAATGCAGGTGTTGGGGCAGGAGCAGAAGAAATATTAATTCCAGAAGAAAACTTAGGATTAACGAGGCTGTTAGAATCTTTAAAGAAGAGTAGAGATGCGGGGAAATCATCAAGTATTGTTGTTGTAGCTGAAGGAGATAAGATTGGTAAAAATGTTTTTGAATTGGCAGATTATGTTGAAGAAAACTTACCAGAATATGAAGTGAGAGTTTCTGTTTTAGGACACATGCAAAGAGGAGGTTCTCCAAGTTGTTTTGACCGTGTATTAGCAAGTAGATTAGGCGTAAAAGCTGTAGAGTTGTTAATTGAAGGGAAAACAAATTTAATGGTTGGTTTGATCAACAACGAAGTAGAGGCAACAAGTTTAGAAAAAGCAATAAAAGGACAACATACGATTAACAAAGAACTGTTAAAGGTATCTGATATTATGTCCACATAGTACTAATTAAAAGATAAGAAATAAATGATTAAAGTAGGGATTAATGGGTTTGGTAGAATTGGAAGATTAGCTTTTCGTTCAGCAGTGAAAAGAGAGAATGTTCAAATTGTTGGAATTAATGATTTATTAGAGGTTGATTATTTAGCGTATATGCTTAAATATGATTCAGTTCATGGAGCTTTTGACGGTACTGTTGAGGTAGAGAACGGGAAGTTGATTGTAAACGGAAATGAAATAAGAATTTCAGCAGAAAGAAATCCAGCAGACTTAAAGTGGGATGAAATAGGAGCTGATTATGTAATGGAATGTACAGGAATTTTTACATCCTTAGAGAAAGCACAATTACATATTGATGGTGGCGCAAAAAAAGTAGTAATTTCTGCACCATCACCAGATGCACCAATGTTTGTAATGGGAGTTAATAATGATAAATTAACAGCAGAAGACACGATCATTTCTAATGCATCATGTACAACAAACTGTTTAGCGCCTATTGTAAAAGTTTTAAATGATAATTTTGGAATTATTGAAGGATTGATGACTACAGTTCATGCAGCTACTGCAACACAAAAAACAGTAGATGGTCCTTCTATGAAAGATTGGCGTGGAGGTAGATCTGCAATTCACAATATAATTCCGTCTTCTACCGGAGCTGCAAAAGCAGTTGGTAAAGTTATTCCAGAAATGAATGGTAAACTTACAGGAATGGCATTTAGAGTTCCTACTATGGATGTTTCTGTTGTCGATTTAACAGTGAGATTAGAGAAGTCTGCTTCTTATGAAGATATTAAAAAGGCAATGAAAAAAGCTTCCGAAAATGAAATGAAAGGCGTTTTAGGATATACAGAAGAATTATTGGTTTCTCAAGATTTCATTGGAGATACAAGAACTTCAATTTTTGATGCCAATGCAGGTGTTGCATTGAATGATAATTTTGTAAAAGTAGTATCTTGGTATGATAATGAAATAGGGTATTCTACAAAGATTGTTGATTTGATAGAGTATGCAGATGCCTTAAAAAGGAAAGAAGAATTAAAAGAGTCAGTTTTGGCTTAATAGGTAATAATATTCATAAAAAAAGTGGTTGGTTTTAGAAATAAAACCAACCACTTTTTTTATGTGCACTACATGCTTATCTTATCGCTATTGCACTTACTTCTACATTTACAAATTTTGGCAAGTTAGCGACTTCTACAGTTTCTCTTGCTGGTGCAGTTGCTTCATTGAAATAGCTTCCATAAACGTCGTTTATAGCGGCGAAATTATGCATGTCTGAAATGAAAATTGAAGTTTTTACAATATTTTCAAAAGTCATGTCTGCAGCTTCTAAAACGGCCTTTAGATTTTCCATAACCAGTTTTGTTTCTGTAGCAATATCATCTAAAACTAATTCTCCATTTTCAGGGTTAATTGCAATTTGTCCAGAGATGTACAATGTGTTTCCAGCTAAAGTTGCTTGATTATATGGTCCGAGAGGAGCAGGAGCTTTTGTTGTTGTAATTATTGTTTTCATTGTTGTTTTTTGTTTAAAATAATAATCTATCTGGTAAACTTCGTTTTTCCCATTTTAAGTCATTTAGCATACCAGAGTTTACACCAATTCTAAAGTAATAAGATTTGTTTCTTCCAAAAGGAGACCAATCAAAATTAAAATTCCAACTATCTAAATCTCTAGAAAAACCTAAACGTGTATAAGAAAAACCTTTATTTTTAAAATCGTAACCAGTACTATATCTTACTTCCCATTTAGGGGATAACTCTAAATTTCCGTTAAACATTAAAGAGTTAGATCTAACGCCGCTATTACTTAGTCCATTATCAGTATAGTTAATTGCATACGATAAATTAATTGACCATGGTATTGATGCATTATATAGTTTCGTTTCTTTGGTGTTGCTTTCTTCTCGGTTCTGATTTAAATTGCTGTTGCTACTGTCTCCAAACTGATTTTGGCTCGTTTTTTTTGTACTGTCAGTTTTTTCATCTTTCTTCTCAAAATCTTTACTAGATAAAGAGATGTTTGCAGATAGATTTGCGTTTGTTAATCGTAAGATTTTCTTATTAAACTTGTTTATTCTTGCTCCCTTATCGTCAACTTGGTAGGGATCAAAATTAGCACCAAAATTTAAAGATAATTTATCTTTAAAAAACCGAGTTCCTGCTGTCATAGAAACAGGACTCCAACGCAAACTGTCAGCAGCAATATTATAACTGGTACTAAAATTTAAGTTATTTAACAACGTGATTTTTTCATCTTCTACATTTAAGGAATCTTTAGAGGCAACCTTTGCTTCTAAAACGTTGTTTACAGAAATTCCAATTGAATTTGACAACCCATTTCCTGGTCGTCCATAAATACCATCTTCAAAAGGTGAATATGTTAAAAGATCTGTAGGATCTGCACTTTGTTGCACCTGTTGGTTGTATTTACTTGATAAATCAGGTCTGTATCCATAAGATATAGAGGGTCTTATTGTATGCCTAATAGATTTAAGTTTTCCTTTTTTGAAGTTAAATACACCATAAACACTTGTGCTTAAAGAAAGGCCTGCACTGTATTCTCTAAAGCTTTTAAAACCTTTAAGGGTGTCTTTTACCGCAGTTCCTGTTATTGGATCATAGACTCTGTTCGTATAATTCCAGTTCCAAATCTCTTTAAAGTTTGCATTAGGAGATAACGTGAAATATTTTAGAACTTTCATGTTTGTACTTGCTGAAGCTGTGTGTTGTACACCTGCTTTTGCCGTTTCAAACATTTCTGGTTTAAAAAAGAGAGAATCAGTTGTGTTAATTCTATAATCCCCTTTCAGACTATAGTTTAATCCAATTTTCTGTAGCGCGTTCTTTTTAATTCCGCCTTTACCCGCAAAAGGATATATTCTATCCATATTTACCTGTAAAGAAGGTAATGTCATTGTTACGGCTTGTGTGTTTGTATTTTGTGAATGCGTAGCAGTTGTATTTAAACTAAAAGGGGTGCCTACAAATTTTCTATAATATGATATCGAAGAACTTAACGTGTTTGTTAAGAAATCGGAGTTATTCACTTCATTTAATGATTCTCTAAAGTATTTGCTACTTCCTAAATTTACAGATGCAGAAAAACGAGCATTCGGATTTGCTTTACTGTCTTGTGAGTGAGACCATCTAAGATTAAAGTTTGAGGACTTACTATAATCATCAAACCCTTTTAAACTTTTAATTAAATTTTCAAAACGTAAACTAAAATTACCATTAAATTTATATCGAGCAACATAGCTAGATTCTACTCTAAATCCCCAGCTTCCATTTGTGTAAACATCACCCATTAACGAAATGTCTAAATAATCATTCAGGGCTAAATAATACCCTCCATTTTGTAAAAAATACCCTTGGTTACTTGCTTCCCCCCAAGTTGGAATTATAAACCCAGAAGCTCTTGTGTCTGACATCGGAAAGTATGCGAAAGGAATTGCTAATGGAGTAGGAACATCTGCAATGACTAAATTACTTAAACCAACAATAATTTTTTTACCAGGTACTAATTTTGCTTTTTTAGTTTGTATATAATAATCAGGGTTTACTTTGTCAGAAGTTGTGAATCTCATATCTCCTAAAAAGATAACAGAATCATTTACTCTTTTTGTGCGTTTGGCATAGGTAATCATACCAGATTGATTGGTTTTTATACCGTATATAATTGCCCTTTTTGTTTTAAAATTATAATGTATAGAATCTTGTTCAGATTCCTGACCATCTTGTTTAAAAACAGGTCTTTGTTGATATCCAAGACTATCTTTAATTCCTTTTGCAAAGAGGGTGCTGTTTTTATTGTCAATTAAAATGTAGCCTGCTTTTAAATCAATACCATCATAAGTTACATGCGCTTCATTGTATAACTCTACTTGGTTTTTCTTAGCATTTTGTTTAATGTAGTCTACAGCGTTATGAGTGATTTTACTTTCAAAAGAACTTTTTGGCTTAACGATTGTATCTTTTGGAATAGTGTCAATTACTTTATTAAGTAATAAACGCTCTTTTTTAAGGGTAGATTCCCTACTTTTAATAAGTGGTATTGGTTTGCTTTTTACCTTTATGTCTTGCGCGTAACCAATTTGTAGGCAAAAAAAGCTTAAAAAGCTTAATAAAAGAATATGATGTATGTTTGATTGCAATGCTTTTAATGCTATTTTTGTGATAAATGTAAAAATATGCTTCAATTGTTGAAGCACCAAATCTGAATTGCCAAAATTAAGTAAAAAATATCGATGCTATTGTTAACACATACTAAATTTACTAATAATAAAAAGTGTTTCCTTTTTATTATTAGTTGTTGTTTCCTTTTTGGGATAACTCATCAGGTAATTTCGCAGGAAAAAACATACACAATCGTTTTAGATGCTGGGCATGGCGGAACAGATCCTGGTAATATTGGGAATGGGTATAGAGAGAAAAATATTGCATTAAAAACAGCGCTAGAAGTAGGAAGAATTATTGGTGCAAAAAAAAATGTTAGGATTGTTTATACAAGAAAAACAGATGACTTTGTAGATCTGTGGAAAAGAGGAAACATCGCCAATGATGTAAAAGCAGATTTATTTGTTTCAATTCATTGCGATGCACATACTTCAAGCGCATATGGAGCAGGGACTTTTGTTTTGGGTTTGCATGCCAATAAGCGTAATTTTGACGTAGCCAAGAGAGAGAACAGTGTAATTCGTTTAGAAAAAAATTATGAACAAAATTACAAATACAATCCAAATTCACCAGAATCCATTATTGGATTGTCTTTATTACAAGAAGAAAATTTGGAGCAAAGCTTATTATTGGCAAGCAGTATTCAAAATAACTTCATCAAAAAGAATAAAAGAAAAAACAGAGGTGTAAAGCAGGCCGGTTTTGTCGTGTTATATCAAACGACCATGCCAAGTGTTTTAATCGAATTAGGGTTTCTAACAAATAAAACAGAAGGACGTTATCTAAACTCTAAGAAAGGTCAGCAAGCAATGGCTAAAAGTATTGCTTCTTCTATTTCTGTATACATCGATCAACTAAAGTTAAATGCGGTATCTGTTGTAAGTGAAGAAAATTTTGTAGCCACAAAAGAGTTGCAAACAAAAACAGTTAATAAAGAGGATGTTTTTTTTAAGATTCAGGTTTCTTCAGGTAAAAGAAGAATAGCAGCTAAATCTTATAATTTCAAAGGGTTGAAGAATGTAGAAAGAATAAAGATACAGTCGTATTATAAATATTATTACGGTAAAACCTCTAATTATAAAAAGGGTCAATCTTTCCTTAAAAGAGTAAAAAAGAAAGGCTATGCAGATGCATTTATTACTGCATTTAAAAATGGAAAAAAAATATCGATAAAAGAAGCCTTAAAAACAAGGTGATTTAACAATCATCTCCAAAAATTAGTAGTAATATTGTTACTTAAAAAAGAATTATGTCTAGAGAATTAAAAACAGGGTTTATTGCAGTTGTAGTAATTGCGTCATTTGTCTGGGGGTTTAACTTCTTAAAAGGAGAGAATATATTTGCTAAAAATCAACGTAGTTATTTTGTTGAGTATAATAATATACAAGGACTTAAAAAATCGAGTAGTGTTACAATTAATGGCTTACACGTAGGTACGGTTGTGGATATTGAATTTAATAAGAACCCTGAAAAAAGAGGGAAACTAGTTGTTGAACTTTTAATTGAAAATGACTTTGAGTTCTCTAAAAAGAGCATTGCTAAAATTTACAGTGCAAGTTTAATGGGTGGCCAATTATTAGCAATTATTCCATCTTATGAAGGTGAATTGGCTCTTTCTGGTGATTATTTAACTGGAGAAGTTGAATCTGATATTTTTTCTACAGTTGGAGAAAAGTTAAATCCACTACAAGCAAAACTAGAAAGTGTAATTGTAAGAGCAGATTCATTGTTGTTGGGGTTGAATCAAACATTGACAATAGATTCTAGAAAGAGTTTAAGTAGAAGCATTGAAGGGCTAGAATTTACCATTACTGATGTTCGAAAAACGTTAGGTTCTGTAAACCAATTATTAGATTCTAGTAAGGTAGGTATCAAAAACACTTTTGATAACACGAGAGCGATCACAGAGAACTTTATGAAGTTGTCTGATACTTTGGTGAATGCAAATATTGGATTGACAATCAAAAAAGCGCAAAAATCATTAGATTACATCAATGATTTAATGGCTGGTGTTGAGCTAGGAAAAGGTTCTTTTGGTAAGTTTGTGAAAGACGAAACGATGTATGATAACTTAACCAGGATGTCTACCGAAATGGAAGAGTTGATTAGAGAAATGAAATTGAATCCTAAACGATTTGTTCACTTTTCTTTGTTTGGTAAAAGAGCTGTTTCCTATGACCCGAAGAAGAACAAAAATAATGAAACCAACAAGGAATGAGTTGGGTGAAAATTATTTCATTTGAAGAAGCTACAGGGAAACTAAAACGGTTGTATGGTAAAGTTGCTGGTCCGAACAATAATGTAGACAATATTATGATGATTCATGGATTGCGTCCACATACAATGACGGGACACATGGCTTTGTATAAAAACGTTTTACATAACAGTAACAATACATTACCTAAATGGTTTTTAGAAACGATTGGTGTGCATGTAAGTTTATTAAATGAATGTGATTACTGTGTCAATCATCATTTTGAAGGCTTGAAAAGGTTGCTTGATAATGATGAGAAATCAAACCAAATAAAAAGTGACTTAGAAAGAGGGAATTCACCTTTTTCTGAAGAAAAATACAATTTGGGATTAAAGTATTCTGAGAAATTGACTTTAAAACCAACAGAACTTGTAGAGGGGGATGTTGCTGCTTTAAGGAAAACAGGATTAACAGACGGAGAGATTTTAGAAATAAATCAAGTTGCAGCCTATTTTAATTATGCAAATAGAACAGTGCTTGGTTTAGGTGTTTCTACCAAAGGAGATATTATCGGTTTATCGCCAAACAATAGTGATGATGAAAATAGCTGGAGTCATCAATAAAAAATAACTAGTTATAAGTTGTAGCCTACATAAAACTATAAATATGCAATACGTACCAAACTTAATTTTTGCAATTGTACTGATCATTGGAGTCGGATTTTTTATAAAGAATATCAGAAAGCTAATTCGTAATATCAAACTAGGGAAAGCAGTTGATAGATCTGACAACAAATCGGCCCGTTGGAAAAATATGGCTAAGATTGCTTTAGGGCAATACAAAATGGTTCGCAGACCCGTTTCTGGTATTTTACACGTTGCTGTTTATTTAGGATTTGTTATTATCAATATTGAGGTTTTAGAAATTATTATTGATGGGTTATTTGGTACACATCGTGTTTTTCAACCTCTTTTAGGAGATGCAGTTTACGGTTTCTTAATCGCAACTTTTGAGATTTTAGCAGCCATTGTTTTTGTTGCTGTAACTATTTTTTGGATGCGTAGAAACGTACTGAAAATAAAACGTTTTCTAAATAAAGAAATGAAAGGTTGGCCAAAAAGTGATGGAAACATCATTTTGTATTTTGAAATGGTTTTGATGTCTTTGTTTATTCTGATGAATGCAACTGATGTTGGTTTTCAGGAAGCAGGTGTAGGAAATTCAATAAGTCAATTTATTGCGCCATTATTTAATGGAACTTCACCAGAAACAGTACACATTATAGAAAAGTCTGCTTGGTGGATTCACATCATCGGAATCTTAGCGTTTTTAAACTATTTATACTACTCAAAACATTTACATATTTTATTAGCATTTCCGAATACCTTTTATGCGAATTTAAATCCGAAAGGACAATTTGATAATTTAGAATCGGTAACAAAAGAAGTGCAATTAATGATGGATCCAAGTGCCGATCCATATGCTGCACCACCAGAAGGAGCAGAAGATGAAGTGCCTGAGAAATTTGGAGCGAGTGATGTTGCTGATTTAAGTTGGGTGCAATTAATGAATGCATATACCTGTACAGAATGTGGTCGCTGTACGTCTTCATGTCCAGCAAATCTTACAGGAAAAGAGTTATCGCCAAGAAAAATTATGATGGACACTCGTGATAGACTTGAAGAAGTTGGTAAAAATATCGATGCAAATGGAGGGACTTTTGTTGATGACGGGAAACAATTATTGAACGATTATATTTCTCCAGAAGAATTATGGGCGTGTACAAGTTGTAATGCTTGTGTAGAAGAGTGTCCTGTAAATATTGATCCTTTATCTATTATTTTAGATATGCGTAGATATTTGGTAATGGAAGAAAGCGCTGCTCCACAAGAGTTGAATGCGATGATGACCAATATCGAAAACAACGGAGCTCCTTGGCAATACAATCAACAAGATAGATTAAACTGGAAAGACGAAGAATAAATAAATTTTGAATGATGCGTTTTTAATTATTAGTTAAATTAACTCAAAACTCAAAAATAACAACTCAAAACTAAAAAAATGATAATACCTACAATGGCAGATATGATGGCTCAAGGAAAACAACCAGAAGTGTTATTTTGGGTTGGTGCAGCTGGAAGTTTTGATGATAGAGCAAAAAAAATAACGAGAGCTTTTGTGAAAATTTTACATCAGGCAAAAGTTGATTTTGCAGTATTAGGAACCGAAGAGAGTTCTACTGGAGATGCTGCTAAAAGAGCAGGAAATGAATTTTTGTTTCAAATGCAAGCAATAACAAATATAGAGGTGTTGAATGCGTATGAAGTAAAGACAATTGTTACTTGTGATCCTCACTCATTTAATACGTTAAAAAATGAATACCCAAGTTTAGGCGGTAAATATGAAGTTTTTCATCATACCCAATATATAAAGAAATTAATTTCTGAGGGTAGACTTTCTATTAACGACACCATTTTAAAAGGTAAAAAAGTTACATTTCATGATCCCTGTTATTTAGGTAGAGGAAATGATGAATATGAATCTCCGAGAGATTTAATCAAACGTTTGGGTGTAAACTTAACAGAAATGAAACGCAATAAGTCTACAGCATTGTGTTGTGGAGCAGGTGGAGCACAAATGTTTAAAGAACCAGAAAAAGGAGATAAAGACATTAATGTATTGCGTACAGAAGAGGCGTTAGAAACAACCCCAGAAATCATAGCAACCGGCTGTCCTTATTGTAATACAATGATGACAGATGGTATAAAGTTTAAAGAAAAAGAAACTGAAGTCCAAGTATTGGACATTGCTGAATTAATAGCACAAGCCAACGAGTTATAAAGTTTTAAGTTTGCAGACGCATTTGTGCAAGCAGTTAAGAATAACCAACCAATTTCTATACAGAAAGCATTAAAATAAGATTCTATGGAGTTTTCTAATATTGAGGTTTTACAACTTCCGGATATTTCAAAAT